>ERZ826242.1-NODE-1-length-526771-cov-8.029657_pt1 | contig 526771 bp, 450 predicted proteins | sample MGYA00519871_ERZ826242 | MGnify/ENA primary metagenome ERZ826242 (study PRJEB31778, sample SAMEA3449226) | human gut metagenome | biome: human gut; feature: human-associated habitat; material: faeces | place: United Kingdom | collected 2010/2012 ... | reverse complement strand
TCGCTGCTTTGCTCGGGTTTTATTAAAAATGAATTTAGTCGGCAAAGAGTCACCTCGTTGCCTCACCCTCTTCGCTGATCGGGCATCGCTGAAATAGAACAAGCAGCAGCGCCCCGTAAGACACTGCTGCTTGCGTTGATGTAGCGGATGCTTTCGTTCGTTACCTTTTTGTTCATAAGGTGTCGAACGACCGGGTAGTTTGTCACCTTATGCAGCGGGTGCGGTGTAGACACGTGCAGCGCATTCCTGATCGAGATCGTAGAGCGCTTTGGCGTCGTTGCCGAAGAGCTTCATGCGCGTGAGCATGGTTTCAGCCGTATCTTCCTCTTCACCCTGCTCTTCGATGAACCAATCGAGGAACTTCATCGTACGATAATCGTTCACTGCAAACGCCGCGCTGTAGATGTCGTTGATGAGCGACGTTACGTACTTCTCATGCTCAAGGCCTGCCTCAAGCGGAGCAACATGATCGGTGAACTTCTTATCGGGCTGAGCAATAGCTTCGAGCACCACCTTTTCGCCGTTCTCATGCAAGTAACTGCGGAACTTCAGCGCATGATCGCGCTCTTCCTGAGCCTGGATCATGTACCAATTAGCAAAGCCGGTAAGCCCCTCTTCTTCATAGTAGTTCGCGAAATCCATGTAGAGGTAGGCTGAATAGAGTTCCTTGTTGATCTGGTCGTTGAGCAATTCGTAGACTTTTTTGTCCATCCTGAAGCCTTCTTTCCGTATAGGTCTACTGATCGAATGGCGGCACTGTTGCGCACCCATATCTTATTGATTCTATGATAACGCCAAATTTCGTCTAGCGCGTTCGTAGAGGTATAATCAAAAAAGACACATTCAGGCTTGCATCGTTGGGAGGTTGCTTTCATGGCGAAGACTCGAAACGCACAAAAAACAGCTCCCAAGATCGATGCTTCCCATGCACACATCATTCATCCTGCCGCTACCCCGAACTCGAAAACTTCAGTGAAATCAGGGACTCAATCACGTACGAATACGACCGCAAAGACCAAAAAGAGATCGAATACGCGATCGAGCGCGAAGCAAAACCAGCGTGAGCAGATCATTACGGTAGCAAACCGACTCTTCCGCGAAAAAGGCTATCACAAGACATCGGTTTCAGAGATCGCCCACGAAGTAGGCATGGATCAGTCATCGATCTATTACTGGTTCCCCTCAAAAGAGGCTATCCTTGAACAGGTATGCGACCCCTATCGATCGCTCTCAGCGCTCGACCACATCATGAACGACATCGACGATCGTGTCGTTCAGCTCTATATGCTCATCTCCTACGACGTGGTGCGCAAGTGCAATCTTCCCTTCGACTTCATCGAGTTCGAAGGGCTTGTCTATGACCATCGCGATCGTTTCGAGGGATTCCTTACCAGATATCGCGAATTCTACCAGGCCTTCGAGCGCACGATCTCGCGCGGCATCGAAGAGGGAGTGTTCAATGATTGCCTCGTGGATGAGCAGGTCGTAACCATCCTCTCGATCACCGAAGGCATCCAGCACCATTATCACGCGAAGTTGCGCGGCAATCTCATCCTGGTTTCATGCGATTACGAAGTGAAGGATCACGATCCAGAAGCTATCAGGCATATGACTGCGCGCACGATCATCCCCAGCATGCTCGCTACGCCACAAAGCCTCGACGAGATCCGTTCGAAAGCGATCGCAATACTGGAGAAGCTCGGACTCCCTAGAGCCTAGTTCTTCTGCTCGTTCTTGACTGGATATGCTTCCAACGTTGCGAGCGATAGCTCGTTGAATCCTCGCACGACGATATCGGCTTCTTGTTGCCACTCTTCAAAGGTGTAACCTTCGTGCGGATCGAAGATCCCGACGGTGGGATACCCTGCGTTATGAAGTACCTGAAGCGCGTAAAACGAATCGTCAAAGCCCCAAGTAGCTTCTTTTGGTTTTGCCATGATCCGGCGTGCTTCTTCGAAAATGCCTGGCTGGCGTTTTGTGGTGCCCAAGTCCTCGACCGAAAGCACCGCCTCGAAATACGGGAGTAAACCGAGTGCTTTAAGGGCTGTTTGCAGATACAGCTGAGGACTTGACGATGCAACGGTCAACTTAACGTCTGCGCGTTTGCAGCTCTCAAGAAAGGCTTCGACCCCCGGAAGAGCTTTCGAATGCGAAAGAGCATCGACCATGTACTCGTCCATAAGGTTTCGCACCGCACGGGCATCCTTCCCTAGGCCGAAACGCCCATGGAACCACTGCGCGATCTCATCGAGCGACATCGGAATAAGCTGCTTGCGATCTTCAAGTGTGACGGTTGCCTGCGCTTCACGTGCAAGCACGCCCTCGAGATCGTGCCACGCATCGATCGAATCGACGAGCGTTCCGTCAAAATCAAGGATTGCGCCTTCAAATGCCATTATTCGTAATCAGCTTTCAATGCAGCGAATGCCGGGATCGAATGCTCGATCGTGCTCTTGTCGATGCAATAGCCTGCTCGTACCCAGCCGCCTACGCCGAAGCTGTCCGAAGGAACGAGCAGCAATTCGTGTTCCTTTGCCTTGTTCGAGAACGCTTGCGCATCAGGTTCGAGCGCCTTGATCCACAAGTAGAACGCACCATCGGGCTCGATGTATTCGTAGCCAAGCTCGTCGAGCGCATGAGTGAGAATCTCGCGGTTCACCGCATAAGCTTCCACATTCGTAGGCTCATCTACGCAGCGCTCGATAACGCGCTGGAAGAAAACCGGCGCGCAAATGTAGCCAAGGGAACGACCGGCACCACATACCGCCAAATAGACTTCGCGGGAATCATGGACCTCGTTCGGAACGAGCACATAGCCGATGCGATCGCCCGGCAGTGAAAGCGACTTCGACCAGGAATAACATACCAGCGTGTTGGGATAGATCGCGGGAACCCACGGCACTTCAACGCCATAAGTAAGCTCACGATAAGGCTCATCGGAGATAAGGTAGATGTCGTGATCGAACTTCTGCTCGGCTTGGACGAGCACGTCTGCGAGACCTTCGAGTGTTTCGCGCGTATAGACGGTGCCGACCGGATTGTTCGGCGTGTTGATGACTACCGCCTTCGTCTTCTCCGTGATCGCCTGCTCGAGCGCATCGAGATCGATCTGGAAGTTGTCTTCGCGCGCCGGGACCTCAACGCACACGCCACCCGCAAATTCGATCCAAATGCGGTATTCAGGGAAGTAGGGCGCGATGACGATGATCTCGTCGCCTGGCTCGATGAGCGCCGTGAAGCAAGCCGAGAGGCACGCTGCTGCGCCCATGGTGAGGTAGAGGTTATCGGCTGTGTAGTGGGTGCCGAAACGCTTGTTCAGGTTCTCAGCGATCGCCGTGCGCGTTGATTCGAGGCCTTGCGCCGCGGAATAAGCGTGCAGTTGCGCAGGCGCCATGTCTGCCAATTCGCGAATAGTCTCTGCGACCGAATCGGGAGCTGGAACTGAAGGGTTACCGATGCTGAAGTCGAACACCTTATCTTCGCCGATCTGGGCTTTTCGTTCCATGCCATAGGCAAACAGCTCACGAATTGCCGACGGAGCATTGCCGCGCTCGTACATCGTTTCGTTATACATCGTTATCCCCTTGCGTTCGAATCGCGATTATCATTCACTGGCTATTATGGCAGAAAGCGCTTTGCCCGGCGCAACAAGGCGCGCAGATTGTCCGTGGATGAACAGAATAGAGCCACCCTTAGTCTTGCTTGTTCGCAGCACCATCCCGCTCTGTTTTGCACGAGCTCTTTACGTATGAGCGCGCAGCCCACTATTCACCCTTCTATAACGCCATTTTGCTGAGCGGCGCTTTATGCAAGAGAGCGAATCCGCTATAATGAATCTTCGCTTGCCCGAGTGGCGGAATGGCAGACGCGGCGGTCTCAAAAACCGTTGTCGAAAGACGTGCGAGTTCAAATCTCGCCTCGGGCACCAGCTAAGAATCAAGCTCCCTTCTGGGGAGCTTTTTTGTTGCAAGGGCCTTCTTACTAACAAGTTTTCCCTGATAGATGAAAGAACATCGATGGAACACTGAGAAATACAGCGGGCTTGCAAGAACGCCCCGATGCGCTTCATTCATACGAACAGGCCCATCATGATGCCCAAGCAGAGTGCAGGACCGAAGGGAAAGGTGTGATCCTTTGCGAAGATGCGAAAGCACACGCCCAACACCACCCCTACCAGCGAAGCGATGAAGAGCGCCGTGAAAGCTTGCTGGAGATCGAGGAATAAACAGCCTACCGCCAGCAGCTTCACATCTCCCCACCCTAAGCTTTCTTGCTGAGTGCGCTTCTCAAAAATCCGCTTCAGCACGACCAGCGCGAACGTTACCCCTATCGAAACGACACCTGAAGTGGCAAGTGACACAAACGCCGCGGAGGCGCTTCCCCACAAAGCATCGAAGGCAGCAACGACAAGACGCAAGGCCAAAAGGGCAAGCACATATTCATTCGGGATGCGGCGCGTTCGAAAATCAATGACCGATACCGCAATGAGCACTGCAGCAATGACAAGATAAACCGCCAATCCCATTACGATCTGAAAAAGAGATACTGAAATATCCATGCGCGCATGGTTCCTTCCTGCACCTCTCTGTATTGTTCACTCGTCGCCCTCGCCCTCCCCTTACCCAGGAGGGATGCTCCGTAGACTGAAGCGGTCAAAAACAAGGCAGGGGCCCTTTTCTCAAGAGTGACCATTCTCTGCCGGCTGAGCTAGATAGTATGGCCTAGAACGAAAAACGGGAGGAGCTCATAACAAGCACCTCCCGTTTAGATTGTATTCACCGAACAAGTCCGGCTCGAGCGCCTGAGAGCAAATGCCCTTACTCAAGAAACGCTCACTGCATATTTCAGCAGCTTAGATGGTGAAATCCTTTTCGCCATTGAAGACTGCAAGCGCATCTTCGACGCTGTAATCACCCAGCGTGATAGCAGAGATAGCCTTGGTAAGGCGAACTGCTTCTTCGGTCGAACGCATATGGATATTACGACCCGTTGCGTTGCCGCATGCGCCACCAATGTGGATCTGATCGTAAAGGTCGGACAGGAAGACCGAAGCATCTTCCTTAGAACCGCCTGCGCAAACCAGGCCCGTGCGACCAGCAGCGGTCGAAGCGATCTTGAGGCCTTCAGCAGAAGTCTGGCCATCGGTTGCCTTCGGCGGATTGACCTTCACGAAGTCTGCGCCCAAACAAAGCGCAACGCCTGCTGCGCCTGCGATAAGATCGGGATCCTTCTCGTCGGGCACTGCCTTGCCGCGCGGATAGATCCAGAGCACCACGATGAGACCCTGAGCATGAGCCTCGGCGATGAGTTCGCCTGCTTCAGCCATCATGGTTGATTCGTATTCGGAGCCAAGATAGATGGTGTAGCCGATGCCAACGATGTTAACGCCCGCATCTTTCATGGCGAGCACCGCTTCCAGATCGTAGAGCTGCGGAGAATATGGATCGTCCTGAGCGCCCTTCACGAGGTTGGTCTTGGAATTCATCTTCACGAGATAGTTGATCTCGGGATAATCGTTCGCATACTGAGCGATAAGACCACGCTGACCAGCCAGGATACCGATAGTGCCCTTGCTGCCGATCTCAAAAAGATGCTCGGGCTCGAGATCCGACGGATCGATGCCTTCGCCGTAGAAGTCTTTGTTCAAGTGCTCGATCTTCTGATCGCAAGCAAACAACATCAAACGGCCCGTGCCGCGCGTTGCTTTCATATAGTTCTCAATGTAGTTTTCACGTGCTTCAGGCATTACATCTGCAGGGACCCTTACCTGATCGCGAGTAATGGTGGGCATATTCTCCTCCTTATTTAAGCATTGCACCTGCGTGCAACTTGATCGAATGATCGCAGCCTATTATAACGAAAAGAGCAGGGAACTTGCACTGCTAGAACCAGTTATGCGTACCCTCTATATAAATTTGTTCGAATTCTTGCGGCGACTTGGAAAGATAGATGATCCCTTCGGCACCAGCGACCATCCAAATGGCCAGAATACCGATGCCAGATGAGAGCGTTGCGAGGATGATCGTAGCGAGCAACAACAAGAATCCCTGTTCATGGTAGCCAAGGTAGAACTTATGCATGCCGAATGCACCCAACGTGAGTGCAAGGATGCCCGCAGTACGATGATCGCTCTGCGAGATCTGGCGCATCGTGAAAAGGACCTTGCTCATGCGCGATGGGTTCGCGCTCGTAAGAGTAGGGGCTTCTTCTTCCTCTTCAAGGATGGACGCCGTACCGAAGTTCGAACCAAGCGATTCCTCAAATGCGACTTTTGCCTCGTTGAAATCCGCTTCAGGGATTTCAGGAGCGATGTCGCTATTCGCCTTCATCGCTCTTCCCTTCGAGCGCCTTTTTGTATTCGTCTTTGAAGTTCGAGAACATGCCCCGCGTTTTAGAGAGTTGGACTCCGAGGTTGTATGCCCCTTTGTTCACCAACTCTTCGGCTTTTTGAGCTGCTTCTTCGGCTTTGGGCTTCACCTTGTCTTTTGCTTGAGAGACCTTATGCGCTGCAACTGCCGCACCAGCGCCGGCTTTTTCCGCCACGCCGCCTTCCCGTTCAAGCTTGAGCGCTTCAGGAGAGACAACGATCGCGCCACGGAAGGTCTCATCTTCCGAAGCCTTGGAGAGATTGTCGCCGATGCCGATCTTGAAGCCTTCGATCAGGCTGGCCGGCAATTCCGATCTACCGAGCAGAAACTCGACCGAAGCTCCCTTATCGACCTGGAGTGATACGACATCGCCCGTTTCGGCATCGAAGGAAACGCTGCCCACGTAACCCAGGCGCTCTTCGTTCTCCGTCATGAGCGGCAGACCTTGCCAGATAACGCAATCGTCCCATGAGATGCCCAGGCGTTTGCAAGCAGCACGGCCGGTCGATTGGCTGTCGTCGTTGATCATGACCACGCCATCGACCACGCTATAACCGTCGAGCGCCACGAAAATATCGCTCCGGTGGAACATGAGCGCAGCATCGGGTCGTTTCACTGCAAAGCCCACGATCTTGCGCTTAGTGGGATGAAAGATGAAATGGCGAACGCGCCCGAGCCGTTTGCCCGGTTTCTTCGCGTGTTCGACACGCACTCCCATCAATTGTTGCGTTGTATGAATGTCTCCCATAACCCCTCAATGCGCGATAAGGCACTCCTAAGAGCGCCTTATCGTTAGTGGATCGTTAGCGTTGATCGCGTGAATCCCGTTATTTCTTGGTGGCCTTCTTTGCTGCATCTGCTGCAGACTTAGCCGTTTTCTTGGCGGTTTCTGCCACATCTTTTGCTGCGCTTGCCGCGGTCTTTGCGGTGCTCTTCGCAGCATCAGCAGCGCTCTGCGCGATGTCTTTTGCTGCGTCCGTTGCATTTTCAGCTGCTTCCTTGACCGCTGTTTTTGCATTCTTAGCAGCATCCATCGCTACGGGCACTGCATCGACTGCCGTGTCGTGAACCGCTTCAGCATTCTTCGCAACCTGCGCAGCGATGCGCTCACGTGCTGCATCGATCTTGTCGCGCAGTTCGTCGTTCTTCTCAACGACTGCAGGAGCCGTCTGCTCTACGCGACTAGTTAATCCTTTTTTTACTTCAGCACCTTTGTCGACCACGGTGTTGATGACCTTGGTCGAAGTAGTTGCAGCAGCATCGACGAGCTGATTGGTGGTTGCTCGTGCTGCCTTCATTGCATCTGGATAGTTTTCGTTGAGCGTGTCGTTGATGAGCGCACGATTCTCTTCACCCGTGCGGGGCGTTGTGAGAAGGACAATACCTGCACCGACCAAGCCGCCAACGAGAAATGTTGCGAATCTTCCCATAGTGTTTCCCCCTTTATACATGAACTTACTTCTTCTTAGGAACACGCTTGCGGGGCGATACCCTGTGGTCTCTTTCCGAAAGCGGGCTGCGTTCTATTATAGACACTTCGCATCAGGCGAGAATCAAAAAACATGACACGCATAGGTTTGTTAACGTCGCGTTGATTGCCGTTTTGCACGTAAGCTATGCGAGCTCTTGATTAATGAAGTGGAGCGCCTGTTTGAAAGCCCCGAGCGCAATCAGATCGTCATAGAACGAGACGCGCACGATAGCCACATCGTGCATGGTCGCGCTCCGTTGGGTCGTGCCCGTGAACACCGGGTCGGTTGCTTCATCTTCTCGCTCGGCATGCGCCCGTGTTTGGATGTCGATCACCAGATGCTCGAGCAAGTGCGGGAGCGACGTGTTCTCCATGACCGCACTAAAGGTAGGCCCCACTTCGTTTCGGCAAGTATGAAAGGGAATCGTAGGGAACTGAACGAGCACCTGAGCAATAAGCTCAGGTGAGGTGGTGCGATAAGCAGGATCGAGAACGCGCACCTCCGCTTCGATCCGATCAGGCAGTACGCTCAGCCGCTCGAGCGCGATCTTCTCTGCCACGGGCTAGTCTCCGCCTTGGGCAGAACCAGCAGCTTGTTCATTGCGCTCGGCTTGCGTTGGGCTTTCCGTGCCATCGATCACGCCGACGCCGTTGGTCTGCGCATCGCTCGTGTCGTTGTTGTTAGCGGTTTCCGGTTCTCCTGTTGCTTGGTTCGAAACCTTCAACAGCCGCATCGATTGGTTCCCCTCGTCCTGATTCGCTTCAGGATCCACATCAGTGATCGTGAGCACATCTCGTTCGGGCGAGAACACGTACGAACCTTCGTTGGCATAGTTCACGTAGGTGTACTTGATGGTCTTCGCGAACGTGTCGAGCTCGTAGCCGAAGCTTACGCTATCGGTGAGCTTGATCTCGGAATCGGTGATCACGATCGAAGCATTCGTTCCCTCGATCTTCCACTGGCCTTGGAAATCTTGCTTGTCGTCGTAACGGAATAGGTAGTCCCAAACAAGGAAGCCGCCGCCAGCGAGCACGACCACCAGAATGATCGTGATAACGATCTTGAACGCACGCGGAACACGCTTCTTCTTGGCCCTTTTCACCTTCTTTGCCTTGGAGGCTTTTTGCGCTTGCGGATGCGCGGAAGGCATCTCCCGGCTTACGGGAATCTGCTCGCCCTGCGGTCTCGCAGCCGGAGCGTGCGGCGCCTTCGCGGCTGGCGATGCGCTTGCTCCTGGATGTGCAGTCTGATTTGCCGCAGGAGCGTGGGGCACGGCTGGCCGAGGCTTCTGCGGAGCGTGAGGGGCTTGAGCAGGACGCGGCGGGTTGGACGTGGGCGCTGAAGCGCGCTTGGGCGCAGGAGGCGCTGCATGGGCAGCATGCTTTCCGCGAGGCTTATTCGTATTTCGCGCGCGCTTGCCAGGCATGGTTCGACCGCTTATTCGGGCTTGATGTATTCGATGCCACCCATATAGGGAACGAGCACATCAGGAACCTTGATCGAACCGTCGGCCTGCTGATAATTCTCAATGATCGCCGCCATGGTGCGACCAACTGCAAGACCGGAACCGTTCAGCGTGTGCACGAGGCGGTTGCCCTTGAAGCTTTCAGGGTCCTTGTACTTGATGTTCGCACGACGCGCCTGGAAGTCTTCGCAGTTCGAGCAGGAAGAGATCTCCTTGTAGGCATCATAGGAGGGCAGCCACACTTCCAGATCGTAGGTCTTCGCTGCCGAGAAGCCCAGGTCGCCCGTGCAGAGGCTGATCACGCGATAGGGCAATCCAAGCAACTGAAGGATGTTCTCCGCGTCGGCGACCATCGCTTCAAGATCATCGTAGGATTCTTCAGGCTTGGCGTATTTCACCATCTCGACCTTGTCGAACTGGTGCAAGCGAATGAGTCCGCGCGTATCGCGACCGGCACTGCCTGCCTCTTCGCGAAAGCACGGCGTGAAGGCGCAGTATTTGAGCGGCAGCTGATCGGCGCTCAAGACCTCATCGGAGTGGATGTTCGTGAGCTGCACTTCAGCGGTGGGAATAAGGTAGAGGCCTTCGGTGGTCTTGAACAGGTCTTCCTCGAACTTCGGAAGCTGACCGGTACCCGTGAGCGTCTTAGCGTTCGCCATGACCGGACACCACCATTCCTTGTAGCCACGAGAGACGTGCGTGTCGGCCATGAAGCTGATGAGCGCGCGCTCGAGACGAGCACCAAGCCCGCCCAGCAGCACGAAGCGCGATTCGGCGAGCTTCACCGCGCGCTCGAAATCGATGATACCCAGATCCACGCCAAGATCCCAATGCGCCTTGAATTCGAAATCGAACGTGGGCGGCGTGCCCCAACGACGCACCTCGGGGTTATCGTCCTCGTCTTTGCCGATCGGCGTGGTTTCGGAAGGGATGTTCGGAATCGCAAGGATGAGCTCGTTGAGCGCAGACTCGGCCTGTTCGTGCAAATCGGCGTAATAGGCGATCTTCTCTTTGAGCTTCGCGACCTCTGCTTTGGCTGCCTCCGCCTCTTCTTTCTTGCCCTCACCCATGAGCGCTCCGATGCTCTTCGAGATGGTGTTACGCTGCGAAAGCAACGCTTCCTCCTGCGCGATCGCGCTGCGGCGATCTTCGTCGAGCTGCAAGAAGCGCTTCGAATCCCACGAGAAGTTGCGGCTTTCCATAGCCTTGTTCACAAGATCGATGTTTTCGCGGACGAATCGGATGTCGAGCATGATTTCCCTTTCGTAAACAATAGTTCAACGCAGAACTTCATCAGCGCGTCTTTGGTATTGTTGAGATATTCAGATTGAGTATACTTTACAACCAAACAGGATACCACCTAACAGCCCTTCTCTCTTTTCAAGGCATCTTGAACATTCGAGAAACGCGAGGGGTCCTGTCGATAAGGAAACAAAGTATAAAGGGGCATCATGGATCTGGCTGAGATCTACCATTTCATCTTTGAAACGTATGCCGGAATCGGATGTTTGGTCGGTGCTGGAATCGTTATCAGCATCATCGCAGCGGTGATCAGCGAACGTAAAACGCGCAGGGTGTTTCGTGACCGTGGTGAACGCCCGGAAGACCGCGACGAAGAGAATGAGAACGAAGGCGAATAGCGCACTCGTTTTGTTTTGATACAGAAACGCCCGTTCACACGGGCACGAATAGAAAGAAGCACCTCATGGGACTGCAAAGCATGCCACTTTACGAACACGCCGAAAACCCTGATTACATCCCGCGCGTAGGTGCGGTGCACGATCTGTGCGGATACGGAAAGTGCTCGCTGGGCGTGGCGATCCCGGTCATCTCTGCAGCAGGATGCGATGTGTGCCCCCTTCCAACGGGCCTTTTCTCTTCGCACACGGCCTTCCCCGTGTGGCACATGCTCGACACTACCGACATGATGAAGCCCTATATCGATGCTTGGGAAAAGGTAGATATCTTCCTGGATGCCGTCTACTCTGGCTTCCTTGGCGCGCCTGAGCAAGTCGATAGCATTCAGCGTTTGTATGCGCTGTTTCCCAATGCGCTGCGCATCGTCGATCCGGTGATGGGCGATCATGGCAAGGTCTATCCTACCTACACCAAAGAGCTGTGCGACGCGATGGCGAATTTGGCTGATGGCGCGGACATCCTTACGCCGAACCTGACAGAAGCTTCCATCATCTTGGGTACCGAATACACAGGGCAGAACGTTTCTGTTGAAGAAGTCGAGAGCATGATCAACATGCTGCGCAATCGCGGTGCGAAGAACGTGATCATCAAGGGTGTTGATCGCGAAGATGGCTTCTTGCGCAACTATGTCGCGGGCCGCAATACTCCCCTCACGGAGTTCGTGGTGGAGAAGCTTCCGGTCATGCTGCATGGTACGGGCGACCTGTTCTGCTCCTGCGTGACCGCGGCTATCATGGCTGAAAAGAGTCTGGATACGGCCGTGGATTTCGCAGGCAAGTTCGTGCACGATGCGATGATCGTCACGCTCGAGCAGCCGAACTTCATGAGCCGTGGCATCAGCTTCGAACCGCTGCTGGGCAAAGTTGCCGACCTGCTGAAATAAATCGAATAGATACAACCGAAATAAGCGGTTTCGTTATCGATAGATGAGCTCCTTTGAGCCTCTTTGGGCTTTTCTTCCTCTGCCCAACTCGGCTACTGAAATGTGTTCTTTTTCGGCGTACGCAGTAATTTCGCAAAACTATGCCATAATTATGGCGTACGCAATAATTCTGAAGGAACAGCATGAACCCGATTCGCACCAGCAACGAAATTGGAGCTGCCATTCGCACCGAGCGAAAGCGACAAGGCTTGACCCAAACCGATCTTGCCGACCTATGCGGCGTTAGCCTTACGTTCATCTCTAATCTGGAAAACGGTAAACCTACGGCCGAGCTCGCGAAAGCCCTCACCGTTTTGGTCACCTTAGGCTTAGATGTCTATCTTGCGAAACGAGGTGAGTAGTCGTGAATCTTACTATCTATCGCGATTACCCTGATGGACTCGTTGCCTTAGGAAACCTTGTACGCAAAAACGGTGAAACCACCTTTTGCTACAACCAGGAATACCTTGCCCGCACCGATGCTGCTGCCGTTTCGCTGTCTCTTCCTCTACGAGAAAAACCCTTTTCCGAAGAGGAACTTTTGCCCTACTTCAAAGGTCTTTTGCCCGAGGGAGAAGCACGCGAGAACTTGTGCCGCTCCATGGGCATCCTTAACGGCGATTACTTCACCATGTTGGGTAGTTGCGGCCTCGATTGCCTAGGAGATATCGTCATCGACCCTTATGCTTATCAAATCGAACGATCTTATGAGCCCATCACTGTGCAGGATCTAACAGCGATGGCGGGAAAACCTCGTTCGATAGATGCCTCCATCGAATTAGCTCGCCTTTCACTGGCTGGCACCCAAAACAAATGCGGACTCTTCCACGATCCTGAAGCTCCTCTTGGTGATGGCTGGTATCAACCAGTCGGCGGCGCTCCTTCTAATTACATCATCAAGTTCGCACGAGAAGACCTTCGCGATCTTATGATCGTTGAGCATCTATCCCTCACCTGCGCTGCTGCATGTGGGGTTCCATCGGTCAAGACAGCACTGCTCAACCCCTCACGTCCGATCATTTGCGTAGAACGCTATGATCGCTTAGACAGCGCATCGGAAGTTATCAATGGTCAGGTGGTACCTCTCCGCCAGCATCAGGAAGATATTACGCAGGCATTTGGCATCATGCCGGAAGCAAAGTACCGTCAACTTGAGCCCAATACCGTAACCGTGCTTGCTGGTTTCTTCCGAAATAGCTCAGTAAATCCCGCACAGGATATTGCCAATCTCACGCGCCTTTTATTGTTCAACTATCTTATTGGTAATTGTGACAACCATCTGAAGAATATCTCCATTCTTTATTCTCTTGACTGGAAGTCATTCCAGATGGCTCCTGCCTACGATCTGGTAAGCACCACCTATTTTGCTCGCTTTTCTCCTACTATGGGCATGGCAATAGGAAACCATCTGGATATACAAGAAGTCACCTCTGAAGACTTTCACATCATGGCTGAACGAATTGGAATCAACATACGTCTGATACGTAATATGGTTAAGGAGTTCCAGCAACAAGCTACTGCAGCGCTCAATGCCGAAGGAAACTTGCTGAGCGAACAAGGCTTCAAGTCAGCTCCTTATATAGCTGATGAGCTTCAGGAAGAGATGCTTCCTCGCTTAGAAGTGCTCTCGAAGATATAGCCGCTGCTGGGTAAAGTTGCCGACCTGCTGAAATAACCTTCTCTAGCCTCAGAAAGCCCAGTTAGAGCAAAGGGGCAAGTTCTCGCTTGCAGCGCTTCACACCTTGAGCGACGAAGAGATCTCTACCTATAAGTCCTATGATCAGCGGTACCCACCAAATAGGCATTTCGATAGAGGGGAGAACGAACATTGCAAAGGTTATGACCGCGCAGACTCCCAAAAAGATGCGTCCTTTTGTGAGCGCCTTATCAAGGATTCCCTTCGCAACAAGCCTAATATCGTGATTGGGAGAGAGATGATCTTCACATACTTGGTAGGGTGAAAGCTCCGTGAGCACTTCGAGATTGTAGGTCAAGTAACTCGGAGCCTTGGTTATCCTGATAGATCGCATGATCAGCCATGTCGCTACCGAGAAAAGCGAAAACGCAAACCCATCAAGAATGTTGCAGAGAGGACTTGCATTCCCATTGAAGATGGAAGAGACCCCGTGGAACCCTAGTGAGTGAGAGAAGTATTGCGAGCTGGCGTACAAAACGATTCCGCCTGCAACGAAGATAGTGGCCACAGCCATCATGCGGCGTCCCGCTTTGCCGGCCTTGGCGAGTTCACTCTTACTCGCCTTTCCTGGCAAGAAAGGATGCGCCTCTCTGAACGCTCTTTTTTGCTTATCTGCATAATGAAGAAAGTAAAGGCCGCAACAAAGAACGATCACGAACAGGAGCATCGCGAAGACGTGCGTTTGTGCATAGTCGGTTTCGATGAGTTCTTTCGAAAGAAGCTTCACAAGCCCATCAAGTATTTGGCCCAGCACCTGGCCATCGCTTCCGAAGTTAAAAGGAACAAGCGCGCCGAAATGAAGAAGGGCGAACGAAAGCGCTACGAGCGCCCCACCCAACGGAGCATAGAAAGCCTGAGAGCGTTGGAATGCTTCGAAAGAACATTGCTCTTTCGCTTCGTTCGCTTGTTTGCGGAAGTCTTCTTTCAGCTCATCGGTATTGGCATCCGCTTGCATAGCTACGCCCTTCATTGATGGAAATGGAATCCTACCTCTTATCACGGTAATACAGATTTTGCATTGTGACGCACCATGAAGGTCTTTGTTAGAATACTGATTCCTCTGCCACGAACTCGTTATTCATGACGTTAAGACGGCGTTGATAAGCGCACTATTCATCATCTGGGCAGTCGTTGGCCTGTGTGGGAAGCATGAGAGGTTCAGGTATCGAGCGTTCGTATTCTTCTTGATTTACACGGCGAGCATATCCCCATAGACCGAGCAATACCACTTTCGCTATTTGCCGAACGAAGCGGGCAGATAACGGCTGGGATAAACGATGAAGCCCAGCTTGCCGATGTGAGAGAGCACCCACATCACGAACACGGGCAGCGGATAACAGGCGATCAAGCACGCGATCGCATTCACGGAAACCCAGAGGGGCGCGAACATGCCGCCAGCATGGAAGCCAAGCGCATAAAGGCCGCAGAATACGAGCACGCTCAGGATCTGGTGCATGAGCCAGATGACCATGGTGTAGCGCGTGACGAATCCATAGAACCGCACTTGTGATCCGTGCAAGAATCGAGCGGCCGAAAGCGCATAGAGTGCGAGCAGTCCGAGGAGCGTTAGCACACCCAAGAGCGCCGCTTCGGCCATATTGAACAAGAGCAAAAGCGCGGCGAGGATGAAGAACGCGACCGTGAGACCCGCAGCAAGCACAGGGCGCGCAAGACGCTTTGGCACATCGAAGGCGCACAGCGCGATGCCAAGCACGAACCAGACCCAGTTATCCATGATGCCGAGCAGATAATACGGCATATGCACTGCCAAGCCAAGATCGGTAAGGATGACAGCGATCGCCTTTGCAACGAGCGCACAGATGAGCAATGCCCAAACCCCTCGCTTGGTCTGCGGCGTGCGCGTGATCACGTAGATGCCGAGCAATATGATGAAATATCCAACTGGCCCAACGGGATGGATGAAGAGCGCGTGGGCCAGATTCGCAACGGTGAACCCTGGCTGGCCCGCTGCAAGGCCGCTTGCCACAAGCCCCGGCTGCAACGAAGCCACACTTGTGGCAAGCAACGTGAGCACCAAAAAAGCCAGAAAAGGCACGAGCAACACGATGGCCTCACGCCTGAGATACGCAACCGAACTCTTCAGGCTTACGACGCACTGATGCTTTTGATAGAGATAGCCTGCACCCAGATAAAATACGCCCAGCAGGAACGGAATGACCCAATGTGCGCCCCATGCGTAAAACGCATTCTTCGGAATGACCCCCAGCGTGATGTACACACCGAAGATATACCAAGCTGCGATGAACAAGGTGGAAGTAGCTTCAGCGTTGAAGATCCAGGTGTCCTTCGCTGCCGCGGGCGCATGCCCATGCATCTCGCACGCCGAAACGTGCGAGCTCTTGGTGAAGTTGGTATGGGCATTGCTCGCTTCCATGCCTCGATTGTACCGATGCCGCCTTTGAAGCGAGCGTTGCGAGGAGTGCTGATACGAAATCGTTAGGCGCTCAAAAAGGCCTGGTAACCTTTGTAGGCCTCGTAGATATCTGCCTTTGACGTGACTTCCCAAGGGGAGTGCATGGAGAGCACCGCTACGCCCGAATCGATCACATTCATGCCGTATTTCGCGGGAATGTAAGCGATGGTTCCGCCGCCGCCCGCGTTCACGCGGCCCAGTTCGGCGGTTTGGTATTTCACGTTCGCATCATCCATGATCTTGCGGAGTGCCGCCATGTATTCGGCGTTCGCATCGTTCGATCCCGACTTACCGCCAGAGCCCGTGTATTTGTTGAACACGAGACCGCGTCCGCAATATGCGGAATTCTTCGGTTCGAAGACCGAGGCATACGAAGGATCGAAGGCGGCGCTCACATCGGAAGAGAGCATCGAGGAATTCGCCAGGCAGCGGCGCAGGGCCAACTCGCTCGAAGCACCCATCAAGTTGAGGATCTCTGCCATGGTGTTCTCGAAGAACGCCGAGGTCATACCGGTAGCGCCAACGCTGCCGATCTCCTCCTTGTCCACCAAGATGCACACTGCTGTGCGCGTGGGGCTTTCAACGGCAAGCTGAGCCACCAGGCTCGTGTAAGCGCAGACGCGGTCGTCCTGACCATAGCCGATCACCATCGAACGATCGAGCCCGCAATCGCGCGCGTCGCCCGCGGGAACTACCTCGATCTCCGCAGAAAGGAAATCTTCCTCTTCGATACCGTAGCGCTCAAGAAGCAACTGCATGATGTGCGCGCGGACCGCTTCCTTCTGCGCGGTACTCGCGATCTGCTCTTCGTAGGTTTGCTCTTCTTTAGCTGGCTTTGCGTCATTGGCTTCTTCAGCACCTTCGATGATGAGCGGCTCGCTCCCGAACAGAACGTCGAGGCTTTCACCTTCCACCACTTCCCTGCCATTCTTCTTCATCTGCTCTGCGCCTAAATGCGGCAGCAGGTCGGTCACACAAAAGACTGGATCGGATGGATCGTCGCCCAACGAGATATCGACCACGGTGCCGTCCTTCTTGGCCACCACGCCCTTAAGCGCGAGCGGCAGCGCGACCCACTGATAGTTCTTGATGCCGCCGTAATAGTGCGTATCGAGCAGCACGAAATCGGAAGCTTCATAGAGCGGATTCTGCTTCAGGTCGAGACGCGGGGAATCGATATGCGCACCCAAGATGTTCATGCCTGCTTCGATGTCGTTCGTTCCGATCTGCACGAGCATGATCGCCTTGCCGCAATTGTCGATCCAAACCTTATCGCCTGGTTTCAGCGCACGTTTTTCAGCGATCGCTTGCGCAAGCGGGACATAGCCAGCCTCGCTCGCAAGTTCGATAGCGCGCTTGGTGGCCAGTCGTTCGGTCTTGCACTGCGAGAGGAAGCTCTTATAGCCTTCGCAAAGTTCGGTAAGTTCAGATCTATCTTGATCGGTATAGGATTTCCATGCATTTTCGCGTTCCATGATGGTCCTTTCGTTCCAGCTCGCAAACAAGCTTATTCGTTTCCCTGCGCATCTTCAACGATCGCGCTCTTTTTGCGCCAAGGCGCATCGATCGATAGCGTTCTCGCATCAAAAAAATAGTTAACCATTTGTTAGCAATCAACCTTTTTATTGTTTCATGGAGTAGAATTCTACATCAAGGACGAACGCGCTCTGCCTGTGAGCGAGAAGAGCACAGAAGGGCTGCATACGTTCTTCGACTTGTATGAATCGATGATCGCATACGCGATCGAAGAGGAGTGATGAACATGGCACAACAAGTGCGCGATGAAATCCCAACGCCGGATAACTCGACCAACTTCAACGTTGCAGCAGACAGCGAAACGCCTGTAGGCACTACGCTTGATAACCTGAAAGCAGCTGTTAGCGGCGAGACGGGCGCTTCTGCAAACTATAGCGCTTTTGCTGATGCAGCAGAAAAAGCAGGCTATTCCCAGCTCGCAGCTCTCTGGCGTGCAACCTCTGCAGCTGAGCAGATCCACATCGCTATGGAATACAACGCAGTTACGGCTGAAGATCCTGATTGGCCTCGTCCGGAAGTCACCGCAGGCACCGATGCACCTGCAGACCTGAACCTCATCTCTTCTGCTCAGGGCGAAATCTATGAGACCTCCGACATGTATCCTGCATTCATCAAGAAGGCTCAGGAAGAAGGCAACAACGCTGCTGTCATGATCTTCACGCGCGCAAAGCTCGCTGAAGGCTATCACGCTGAAAACTACATGTGGGCATACAACAACATCGATACGCCCACCGATGAGCACTTCTATCTCTGCCCGGTTTGCGGTTACATTCACCGCGGCAAAGACTTCGAGAAGTGCCCGATCTGCTTCACCCCAGCAGCGAAGTTCATCGAGTACTAAGCCTTTGCGCTTAGGCGCACTCACGAATTCTTGCAACCCCCGTGCTGAAGTTCAGCGCGGGGGTTGTTCGTTTATGGGTCATTCGTTTATGGGTCGTTCGTTTGAGCTTGTAGGCTTATTGAAGAGAGGGTTAGCCGGCCAGCTGCTCGATGCGCAACGAGAAGGGGTGCAGCGATTGATCTTCCGTTACCCCTATTACCAATCGAACGCCTCGCCCACGTTCATAGCGAGACAATGATCCGCGGTCTTATCAAGCGCACTCGGATCGCGATTGATCACAATGAGGTTCTTGCCGTTGAAGAATTCAACGAGACCTGCAGCTGGATAAACCACTCGCGAGGTGCCCGCGATGATGAGCGTTTCTGCTTGCGCGATGTCTTCGACGGCCGCCTGTATGACCTGTTGATCGAGCGCTTCTTCGTAGAGCACGACATCGGGACGGATGATTCCCCCACATTCGCAATACGGCACACCGTCGGCTTCCATGATCGCATCAAGCCCATAGCGCTTACCGCACTTCATGCAATAGTTGCGATGAATGCTCCCATGAAGCTCATGCACGCGCTTCGACCCCGCCGCCTGATGCAAGCCGTCAACATTCTGGGTTATCACGCTGCGAAGGATGCCTTGCTGCTCAAGTTCGGCAAGCTTCTTGTGCGCCTGGTTCGGCTTGGCGTCTTCATGTACCATCTTTGCTTTGTAAAAATCGTAGAAGACATCGGGATGCGCTTCAAAGAACGAATGGCTCACAATCACTTCGGGCGGATAAGGATACTGCTGGTTGAATACGCCTTTCGCACTGCGGAAATCGGGGATACCACTTTCGGTTGAAACCCCTGCTCCACCGAAGAACACTACGCTCTTCGAATCCGCTTCACTGATGATACGCCGCACTTCTTCAAGATCTTCGTTCATGTTTCCTCCTCGCTCGCTGCCCCAAGGGGCTTACGCCTGAGGGGTGGTTGGGTCGACCCACTTTCGTTGCTCGATAGCCTGCAATATCTTGCAGGCTATCTCGTGCACTTCGCTCCTTCGGACAGCCTATTACTATTCAAGAGTGCGGACTCAGAGTCGTCCAATCACCCCACAGGCTCCGCCCCTTATGGCAACAACCGCCAAGATGACGAACTACCCGGTCTGTTCGTCATCTAGTATGAGCTGCCGATATATTCCTCCTGGAGGCGCGTGAGCGTACCATCCTCTTCCATAGCTGCAAGCGCTTCATTGACCGCGTCTTTCAGGTTGATGGATTCCGTTGGCAGTGCAATGCCGTAGGCCTCCCCCGTCATGATGCGTTCGATGATGCGCATGTCCGAGAATTCGTGGTCGATCAAATATTCAGCAACAGGAAGATCGAGCACTACTGCTTGAACTTCTTTAGCTTTAAGTGCCTGAAGGCATTTGCGTGCGGTCGAATACTCGATGATCAGCTTTTCGTTCGTGAGCTCACGCGCAGTCTGCATGCAGGTGCTCCCCTTCACCACCGCGATACGCGTGATCTCGGGATCGAACTCAGCCGTGTTTTCGAAGGTTACGGGTGCTTTTTCTTTCCCTGTTGTTTGAGCAGTAGAGGGCTTCACGAAGCGCGGCAATGCAGTGTCTGTCGAAGCGCGCGCAGAGGATGCGGATGAAGGCTGCTCTGCCTCCTTCATCGTAACGACCGCCTGATTGCCCACGTAATACCAGCTGCTGAAGTCGACCTTCTCGTCCCGCTCTCCCGTAATAGCAAGCGCAGCAAGCGCGATATCGCCTTCGAGGTCGGGCTTCTCTTCTTCACTTGCCGTGGCAGATGGCTCACAGGCCAACGTCTCGATGATCGTGTCGCGCGAGGTGGGCACCAGCTCGAGTGCAAGCCCCAATCGATTGGCAAGCTCCTCTGCAACAGCGATATCGTAGCCCCACATCGCTTCTGCCCCACCATCGCTGAACGGGGGATACTCAGAAGAAACGAGCACTTTGAGCGTACCCTTATCCATAAGCTCACTCTCGTAAGCGTGCGTTTGCTCTTTGCCTTGATCGCTCTGCGCACAACCGCTCATGAGCACACAAGCAATGAGCGCAGTGCAGAGAAGCACCGCGAACGCCACTGTTCGCAAAACGCGATACCCCTGCGGAGCCTTGAGCGCTTGCACTCCGTTTTGCGACAACGATCCACTGACCGTAGCGGAGATATGCTTATGCTGCTGGACGTGCTTCAAAACCCGATCCTTCGACAAGCCAGACGTTACTGCTCGCTCGCCTTCAACACCTCAAGTGCCAGCTGATAGCCACCCGTGCCATAGTTGAGCGCTTTCGAGACGCGCGCGATAGTGGTTGCCGAAGCTCCCGTTGTCTTCTCGATCGAAGCGTACGATTCGCCTTCACGCAAAAGACGCGCCACTTCCAAACGCTGGGAGGTGTCCTTGATCTCACGAATCGTGAAGAGATCTTCTAAGAGCGCGAAGACATCATCGGGCTCGTTCAGCCCCGCAAGCACATTCAACAGATCTTCAACTTCTCGGGTGCGTAGTTCGGACATACTCTCTCTTCTCTCAAGACTACTCGACAAAAAGAGCCCATTGAACAGGGCTCTTCTGTTTGCTATCAGGATAGATGATTACTCAGCGATGCGCGTGATCCACTCTTCATACTCGGGCACTTTGCCATAAGCGACATCGAAGTAGCGCTCCTGAAGTGCCTTGGTGATGGGGCCGGGCTTGCCGATAACGCGATTGTCCACGCTTCCAATGGGCGTGAGTTCAGCGGCTGAGCCGGTCATGAACATCTCATCGGCAACATAAAGATCGGAGCGGTTGAGCGTTTCCTCAAGTGCGGGAATATCCATATCAACAGCGATATTCAAGACGGTGTCGCGCGTGATGCCTTCGAGCAGGCCATCGCCCAGCGGAGGCGTCATGAGGATGCCGTCGCGCACGATGAAGAGATTCTCGCCCGTGCCCTCGCACACATGGCCCACTTCGTTGAGCATGATCGCCTCTGCGTAGCCATGCTCCTTCGCTTCGAGCTTCGCAAGGATCGAATTCATGTAAGAAGCCGTGGATTTCACTGCTGGCGGAATAGCATTGAACGAACGCTGACGCCAAGACGAAATGCCCACGGATACACCGTTTTCGAGCGCTTCCTCACCAAGATAAGCATCCCACGGCCACACTGCGATGATGACATCGACTGGCGCTCCAGTGGGATCGACGCCCATCTGGCCATAGCCATAGTACGCGAGCGGGCGGATGTAGCAAGACTTCAGCTTGTTCGCTTTGATGATGTCGACCGTTGCCTGGCAGAGTTCCTCGACCGAATACGGCAATTCCATGTGTGCGATCTTCGCGCTGTTATGCAGGCGCTTCATGTGATCCTCCAAGCGGAACACGACCGCTTCATCGGTGTCGGTATTGTGATAGCAACGGATGCCCTCGAACACGCCAGAACCATAGTGAAGCGCATGCGTGAGCACGTGCGTGGTTGCCTCCGCCCATGGGACGATCTCGCCATTTTTCCAGATATAGTCGACTTCGGTCAGATCCGCCATAGCGCTCCCCTTCTTCAAAGTGTTCGATACGTTTTGCCGCACGCTTCGCAGCGCCGGCATGCAGTAAAAACAGAAAGACCATGGCAGCACCATGGCCTTCCGTTATTCTACTCCATTTCGCTGGAGTGGTTGAAGCTAATTGTAAAAAAGGATGTCGTTGTAAGTGGGCACGGGCCAGTAGTCGTTCTCGACCACGCACTCGAGCGCATCGATCTCGGCGCGCAGAGCATCCATGGCGGGAATGACCTTTTCGGCATACGCATATGCCTGTTCCTGGAGGTCTTCGATGGCTTCCGCACTATCGTGCTCGGCGATGAGCGTGCGTGTGCAAGCCGCAACCGCGTTCGTTCCTTTCACCAGGTAGGAAAGGAGCTTTTCGTGCTCTTCCATATCGGATGAAGCTATGGCTGCCTTCACCGAGGTGATGGTCTCAGCCAGATCGCGCATATATTTGCTGATGGCGGGCAAATACGTGCGACGTGCCATGCGGATCATCACGCGTGCCTCGATGTTCAAGAGCTTCGTGTATTTGTCGAGTTTCACCTCGTAGCGGCTGTGCACTTCCGATTCGGACAAGATGCCGAACTCAGCGAAGAGATCGATCGATTTCTGCGAGACGAAGCACGGAAGCGCTTCGGCGGTGTTGCGATGGTTCGCCAACCCGCGGCGCGCTGCTTCTTCTTGCCACTCTTCCGAATAGCCGTTGCCGTTGAAGATAATGCGTTTGTGATCGGTAAGAAGCTGGCGAACATAGCTGATCGCTTTCTTCTCGAACTCAGCGCCCTCAAGACCTTCACAAGCATCCGCGAAATCCTTGAGGCTCTTTGCGACCGCCGTGTTCAGGATCATGTTGCAATCCGAAAGATTCACAGCAGAACCCGGCATGCGGAACTCGAACTTGTTGCCGGTGAACGCAAAGGGACTCGTGCGATTACGGTCGGTGTTGTCTTTGAGGAATTGCGGCAGGACCGCAACGCCCAAGTCCATAGAAATGGCCTCAGCTGAATGATACTCATCGCCCTTGATGAGCGCATCCACGATGGCATCGAGCTCATCGCCCAGGAAGATCGAAACGATGGCTGGAGGCGCCTCATCGGCACCAAGACGGTGATCATTGCCTGCAGAAGCAACCGACATGCGCAAGAGCTCCTGGTATTCGTCGACCGCTTCGATCACGCAGGCGAGGAACACGAGGAAACGCAGGTTGTCGATGGGGTCATCGCCGGGATCGAGCAAGTTCACGTTGTCGTAGGAAAGCGACCAGTTGTTGTGCTTGCCTGAGCCGTTGATGCCTTCGAAGGGCTTTTCGTGCTGAAGGCACGTGAGGCCATAGTGCGATGCATCGAGGCGCATCTTCTCCATGGTGAGCAAGTTCTCGTCGATGGCGCGGTTGGCGTTGGTGAAGATGGGCGCAAGCTCGTGCTGCGCGGGCGCGACTTCGTTGTGCTTGGTCTTGGCTGTAACGCCGAGCTTCCACAGATCATCGTCGAGCTCTTTCATGAATTCATTGACCGTGGGGCGGATGGCACCGAAGTAGTGTTCATCGAGCTCCTGGCCTTTGCTCGGCGGTGCGCCGAAGAGCGTACGGCCGGTCATGATCAGGTCGTGGCGGCGTTCGTAATCCTTTTCAGCGATGAGGAAATACTCCTGCTCAGAGCCGACCGTAGCGATGACCTGGTGGCCGTCTTCGCCGAAGAAACGCAGCACGCGCTGTGCTTGTGTGTCGATCGCGCGCATGGAACGCAAAAGCGGCGTCTTCTTGTCGAGTGCTTCGCCGGTGTAGGAGCAGAATGCGGTGGGGATGCAAAGCACCTCATCCTTGATGAAGGCCGGGCTCGTGGGATCCCACGCAGTATAGCCACGTGCTTCGAAAGTGGCACGCAAGCCGCCGTTAGGGAAGCTCGAGGCATCGGGCTCTCCCTGGATGAGTTCTTTGCCCGAGAAGGTCATGATGGCCGTGCCATCGCCCACGGGGTTCAAGAAGCTGTCGTGCTTTTCAGAGGTGATGCCCGAAAGCGGCTGGAACCAGTGCGAATAATGCGTGGCACCGTTTTCGATCGCCCATTCCTTCATGGCGTGCGCGACCACGTTCGCCACCTCGATATCGAGCGGCTTTCCCTCTTTGATCGTTTTCGCGAGGTTCTTGTACGTCTCGGATGGGAGACGCTCCTTCATGACGTGGTCGTTGAAGACCAGGGTTCCGAAGATCTCTGAAACGTTCGACATACGTTCTCCTCACGTAGATGTTTCACGAGCAATGAGCGATGCGAGCGGGTGTGAATGCCGCTGGTTCCAAAGGAACGTGCGTTTTGGCGCATCGCATTTTGCACATTATACCAGCAGCGGAAGAAAGAACTCCCGAATGCGCAGACTATCCAAATGCAGACGTTGAGCCTGTCCCTGCTGCACTGCCGCCTTGGGCCGCGGTGCCTCCAGCAGGCATGCCTGGGAACGTGCCGCCGTTCAAAACGATGATGAAGAAGGCGATCGCCTGAACCGCAAAGCCTGCCCAAGTCCAGATGAGCGCCTGGCGTCGACGCTTTGCGGAAAGCGTGGAGGTAGAAAGCCATGCCATGAACAGGCCGAGCATGCCACCGATAAGCCCGAGCACGAACCAGCCGATCTTGAAACCAACGCTCATGGGCGTGGGGTCATCGTCGGGATCGGAGGGCGTGGCGAAGAAGGAGAAGGCTCCGTTCTCGCGGAAGGTGGGCTGTTGCTGGTTCTGCGGGGTTTGCTGTTGCTGGTTCTGGTTGGGCTGCTGAGCTGGCTGCTCGGGAGGCTGCGGTGCTTGTTGTGGGTCGCCCTGCGCCTGCGGTTGCGGAGCGTTTTGCTGCTGAGCAGGAGCTTGCTGCTGCACGGGTGGCTGCTGCGGTGTCGGCTGCTGTGCCGTCGACTGCTGCGAAGCGCTCGGCACTACAGGCTGGGAGCCAGGGGTAGGCGGAGGCAGCGGCGCGCCGCTCTCTTGCGGGGTGTTCGCTGCGGGATGTTCACTCTGTTTGTTCTCTTCGGAAGTATGATCTGTCTTCTCTGGCATTATTGCCACCTTGCTCAATCTGATCGTTGTCTGAAATTACATCTTTTCTATTGTAAATGCTTTAAGCACGTTTGCTTGACTATCACCAAAACGATGCCTTCACGCAAAGAAGAACTCATGGAATATCCACGGGTCCTTCTTGAGCTTAGCCCGAAGGCTCAACCACCGCACATATGCCAAACCGCTTTTACGGGTTCCTTTCGCACGTAATATCTACCATCTTTTGAACAGGAGCATTGGTAATATTCAAGATCCATTTTGTATCGTCAACAGAATTAGAGTAGACCAAATCATCAGAAGTATTTTTCACAAATGGAATGCTCGTACGATACGTAGTATTGGGCAAAAGAGTCATGCCCATCGTCTCGCCAGGTGCGTTCTTCTCTACCGATCTCCAAAGTGCCGAATCAATGATAAAATACTCGTCTTTCCTTTCAGGAATCAACTTATACCCCATAACATCAAGGAAACCATCGGTGTTTCCTTCATTGAAAAAAGTAATATCTACCTCCACGATGCATTTGTTGTCATGTCCCGAACCTGCAACCTTTTCCATCCCATGCTCTCTCAGGTATTCGTTGTAGCTTACTAATCGTGCAGCGTTTACCTTAAGGGCATAGCCTTGCGTATTCTCTTTCACTACTTCAACAAATGCACCATCAAGTTCTAGCTTTTCTTCCTGTTGATAAACTTCGGTCGAAACTGTAATAGCCTGTGCATTGACCATCTGGATCCTCATGCCAATCCCAATACAAATTGCACAAAGAATAAGTGCGCTTACAGCAAAAACCTTCGAGCCATATCTTTCTTTCATAACAAAGTCCGATCCTTAACAAACAACGTCCGCTTTTTGTCGAAGTGTTTGGATATGGCCATCTTCAAAGACCAATATCTTATCTGCAAGCGATTCTAGGAAAAAGCGATCATGGCTTGCTAGAATAACAATCGCACCTCGTCTTTTCTGCATCAAAACTATCTCTCGCAACATCTCCAACCCAGTCTCATCTAAAGCATTGGTCGGTTCATCCAGCAAGACAACATCAGGTTCGCCCATAACAGCTGCGGCAATGCCAAGCCTTTGCTTCATGCCTAAAGAATACTTCTTGTATTTCCGTCGATCATCAGGATCCAAACCGACCATTGCAAGCCATTCTCTAAGCTTTGCCATGTCCGGCCTCCCTTTTAAAGAGGCAAGCAATTCTAAATTCTGTAAACCGGTATACGAATCGAGAAAAACAGGGTTCTCGATTAATATGCCCATGCTTTCAGGCATGGATAGGTCTCTCCCTAAACGCTTACCGTTAATTGAAACACTACCTGATGTTGGCCGAACAAGACCAGCTATGACACGCATGAGCATGGTCTTTCCAGAGCCATTTATTCCTTGAAACCCCGTAACCGTCTCCTCGCTCATTTGCGCTGTTACATGATCAAGAACTATCCTATTCCCTATCTGTTTCGTTATGTCACGCAACTGAATCATCCATCATTCCTTTCCGTAAAAGTCACACTGCTTAAAGGTGAATATTCCGCTCACTATTGCCCAACCAGCCAGCACAAGAGCAAAAACCAATCCTGTTATAGTCTGGTATCCATCCATAAGGAATATGGCGCTACGAGCAGCCATCAGATACTCTCCAGGCAACAGCGGATTTGCATAATACGCAGACAAGAACAGAAGAACAGCTATACAGCCAAAAGCCGGAAGCGGCCGTATCGCTAAAGAAAGGAACAACTGGACCAAACAAAGTGCGCATAGCCAAATGGGTACTGCAACAAGAAACGAACCAATATTCCAGGCTGGTGTTGTCAGATTAGAAGTATTGAATGCAAGTATCGATGGAAACGTGGAGCTGATATCCAAAGACAAGCTTCCTCCCATACAGAGAGTTATAAGAAGCGCTGCCAGAAGAACAATAAAACAAAAAATAACTACCGTGAACACGACCCAGAAGCACTTAGCTAACCACCACGCTGTCCTACTTGAACTCATCACCAATGCGTTTTGGCCTGTCGAGCTGAGGTCTGAAAGAGGATAATCGAGTGAAAGAAAAAGGACGAGCAAAATAACGAACATCCACTCAACAGGCATTGAAAAAGGCATGCCACTATCTGGATAATAGAAATCCATACCCCCGTATAATGAGATGATCAACTCACCCAAAGAAGGAGATAGCGTAGAAAAGCTGTCAGCACCATAAAAAGGCGCGCTCCAACTTATATAAACATCGTTTATATAAAGAAGTCCAAGAATGGCTATGAAGCAAACGAGGTATCGCTTCCACTGAGATATTGTCCCCTTTTTCAAATCGAGCACTAAACATCGAAGCACTTTGCTCACAATACATCACCTTTTCGCAATCGCAAGGCGAGCACGATCGAAATCATAGTTAAGCAAGAAAGCCATACAAGAACTGCAGCAATATCTGTATGCCCATTGATCGCTACCCCTCTAAGCCAAATTAACGGCGATAAGCTGACGTATTCTGTTCCACTTCCTGTCAGCAAAATGCCTATTTTATAATCAAGCGCACCGAACAAATACAAGCAGACGAACAATCCTGCAATAAGTCGAACACTATCGTAGGCATAGCCGCCCAAAAAAAGCGCAAACACAGCCCACGCCGCCCCAAACAATCCCGTCAACACGACATAAAAGCCTACAAATAGCACAGGGCAGCTATAGTACAAACTTGAAGCCATGATGCTGTCATATATGCCTGTGTTGAACACTGTAGCGATATCGGTCGAGTATGCAGGAATGAAACATGCGCAAATAAGACAATTCAACAATAAAGGAAGAACGACAACCGCAAAGCCTGAGGTTGCAGCAGCGAATGCCTTCGCAAAAAAATATCTTCCTCGCTTACTCTTCACAAAAACATTATTCAAATAACCTCTTCTTTTTTCGCTACATAATGACCAGCCATAAGGCAACGCAGCCAGTAAAGGAACAAGCGCGTAAAAGAGGTCCGTTGAAGGTTGAATATAATCTGAAGTGATAAAGAACCTGAAGCATGATGAAGCTGAAAGATTTGGAGCTATGATGCCCCACCATTCAAGAATCTGCCGCATCGTTTCATGGTAAAGAATGATATTTCCCATCGCTGAGATTAATGCAAGCAGACAACCAAAAAGTGTAGCGACAATAAACCAGGTATTTCCAAAAGCCTTACGTATTTCAGTCGCCAACATCTTATTCAACACCTTCTTTCATACTGCTTGATGGGATAGAAAAGATGTATTTATCTAGACCTGTCGCACCAACTGCGATATTCAGATCATTTGCAAGATCCGCCTGGTCAACAAACCATCCGAGCTTGATCGTTTCTTCTTTACCAGGTGGAATATAGAACCTATAAAGATCTTTCTCGGTCGCATTTGTTAACGAAGCGCTACCAAAATCGGAGAGGTAGGGATACTCATCAAGAAGCGCTTCTTGCATCGAGAAGACCGACGCATTGAAAGCCTGTTCATCTTCGGATGCGGGCACTGCATCAATGTTCTTGATGCGAAAAGACGCAACAACCAATACAGCGGAGTCAAGCTGCTCGTAGTAATCATCGACGATTGCAGCTTTTGCGAGCATATTCCCAAAACCAGCACTGTCTTTAGAATAGACCCTTACATCATCAAGAGTTACGGAAAGAGCACCTCTCCAGGTGAATCCTGCCGCCCAGAAAAAGGCCTCTCCTTCATCATCTTCAGCCGAATCGAGAATCGCCTCTTCGCCTAAGAAAAAAACGGATCTATGCGAATCTTTGTAGCTCGCTCCTTGATCGACCTTAACTTCCTGTTGAAACGCATTCACTTCATTAACCATAAGCAACACGATAATCAGCGCAAAAAATGAAATGAACAAGGAAACCATTTTAACTTTATTCACAAGCCCTCTTTCAAAACAAAGGAAGGCAGTTAAGCTGCCTGCCTTTATCCCTTAACAAGCTAGGCGTTGATAGACGGATAACTGCCGGCACAGTCGGAGCTCCACACACCTGCAACACTGGTTGCGCCATTGTTTGCCCATGCTGTCAAACGAGCATAGCCATAGCCCCACTCATTGACATAGTTCATGATGCGCCAATTTCCAACCCTCGTTGCGTTCGCATGGTCGTTAACCGTGCAATTGCGCCAAGAACCTGTCCTGCTATGCCCACCATCAATGTACATGCGGCAAGAGCGAGTAATGGAACTGATCTTCACATAAGAAGATGAGTCATTGTCTTTAAGGCGTCCAGAAGTTCCGTTGGTCCCATTGCCAGACATCCTAAAATCGTATGCCGAGTCCGCTGTACTTCTAGCTGGCGAATCAGTTACAACTAGCGTCTGAGGTGCTGCGTCTCTCCCTTCATCGGCATAAGCAAATTGTGGCTGCGATGCAACGAGCAAGCCTCCCATCAACACCATCAATGCCAACAGTGGTGCAATGCACCTTTTTGCTGTTATTCCCATACTTTTCCTTTCTCTCAGAGAACAGACTTCTCCCATGGATCATTCCTGATTCATGGGCTTGGTTGAATTCTAATAATTCGAGAGTAGGATTTGAATGCTACAGCGCTTTAAGAAAACTTTACGTTTTGCCTAATCAATCGTAATATTTCCCAGGAAGTCTATATAATAATCGCCATGAATACAGGGCGGAACATACTCATCATCGACGATGATCCCTACATCGCAAATTTGCTTTTAGAGATACTTAACGATGAAGGTTTCAACGGAACAGTCTGTACTGATGCGCGAGAGGCGCTTAAAGTATTTCGGGCAGCTACTTATGATCTTATTCTTCTTGATGTCATGATGCCCTACATAGATGGATACGAGCTTTGCCGTCAAATACGCACCCTCTCGAATCTCCCTATCGTTTTTCTTTCTGCAAAAGACAGTTGCATCGATAAAGTAACGGGCCTCACGATTGGTGCCGACGATTATATAACCAAGCCCTTTGAGCCTTATGAGGTTACAGCACGTGTTAAAGCGCAACTGAGACGAACGTCGTGGTGCCAAGAGAGTCCCAATAAATCACTAGCGTTCGAAGATATTTCCCTTCATCCACAACGCCATGAATGCATGCTTAACAACATACCTCTTGAACTTACACCGACCGAATTTGACATACTTCAAATTCTCATGGAGGAACCTGATGTTCCCCATTCTGTTCAGGAGATATTCGAGACAATATGGAACGAAGAGTATGACGAATCTGGAGGTAAGACCGTTATGGTCCACATCAGAAGACTTCGTAAAAAACTCAACGATGCAAATAGCTCTCATCCTTATATCACCACCATTTGGGGTGTTGGTTATAAAATGCGATCCTAGCCTTATTCATGCATCAGCTTAGCAAACAAACAAAAGAGCTTCGAAAGCTCATTCTTAAACAGTTCATACTCCGCTTCATCGTTTATACCGCTGTGATGCTAACAGCTATTGCTCTTTTTGAAATATACCTATCGCCAGCTATAGGAAATCTCATTGCCGATAGCACGTCTCAATGGCAATACGCATCATTAAGCGATTTAGACCAGATATTCGATGGTAGCCATCGAATGATACAACAAGATAACGTATCAACTGGAGATGAATCAGATACTGAAATTATCAGATATCGTTTTCTTGATACCTACGCATCATTAAAAACATTTAAGGACTATGCACTTCCTATTGTTTTTATTCTCGGAATCGCAGGACTCATCTTCTTGTCTCTCAATAAATTCATTATTTATTTCAATGAACTCTCAAGAAGTGTAGCTTCCCTCTTTGAGGACAGATCTGCACCAATAAAACTGAATAAAGATCTCGCGATCGTGCAGAATGAGCTTTCCGCCATCCAAGCTGAATCACTGCACAATGAGCTCCTAGCCAAACAAGAAGAGAAAAGAAAGAACGAGTTGATAGCCTACATTGCTCATGACATTCGCACCCCTCTTACTTCAATCATGGGCTATGTTTCACTTCTGCAAAACAATAAAAACCTTAGCGTTAAAAGACGCGAGCAGTATACAGCGATCATTCATGTCCAATCACAAAAACTAAGCAGTATGCTAGATGACTTCTTTGATATTGCGCGTTTTAACTTGCAAGAAATCACCATCAAAGCTCAATCTATAGACCTATATACGCTCTGTCTTCAAATAGCCGAAGACCTTTATCCTGCAGCATCAAATAAAGAATTAGAGATTGTAGTTGATGCTCCCTTAAATTCATTATGCGAATGCGACCCTAAACAAATTGCGCGCGCTTTATCGAACATCGTACGCAATGCCATCGTCTATGCTTCACCCAAAACCATCATCACAATACAAGTCAAAACAACAGACACAGAAGCTATAATTTCTGTAAAAAACATAGGCCAAACTATTTCGCCAGAAAATATTGAGACGATTTTTGAAAGATTCTTCCGGGAGGATCAAGCGCGAAATGCCGAACAGGGCGGCGCGGGGCTCGGGTTGACCATTGCACGGGAGATAATTAGAGCGCACAACGGCACCATCAAAGCTTCAAGCCAAAGCTCTTTTACTGAGTTCGCCATTTCACTTCCTAGAAGACCATAGCATTATATACATAATCTCAACTTGAACCTTAGAAACGACTTATAGGCTTATACGAATAAGAGAGCCGTTACGCTCTATCTAGCCCTGAATATACTTTTTGTCCTATAGCCCTAAACCTAAAAGAACCGCCTCCGGGGGAAGCGGTTCTTGTCTTCGATCGATATGATCGGGTCTGGAGCAAAAAGCTTAGCGCTTTGAGAACTGCGGACGCTTACGAGCTTTCTTCAGGCCGTACTTCTTACGCTCGACCATACGAGCATCGCGCGTGAGGTAACCTGCGCGCTTCAGTTCTGCGCGATAATCGCCAGCCTCAAGAAGAGCGCGAGCGATGCCCATGCGCAGAGCACCTGCCTGACCAGACGTGCCGCCACCATTGCAGCGAGCGATAACGTCGAACTGATTCATGGTATCGGTTACGCCGAAGGGGGTCTTTGCATAATCAACGAGAGCCTGGCGACCGAAGAAGTCGAGACCATCGCGACCATTGACGGTAACCTTACCGGTGCCCGGGACGATGCGCACGCGAGCAACTGCGTTCTTACGACGACCCGTGCCGTAATAGATAGCTTCACCTGCCATTAGTTATCCTCCATCTTGATCTCGCGGGGCTGCTGTGCCATGTGCGGATGCTCTGCACCGGCATAGACCTTGAGCTTCTTAGCCATTGCACGACCGAGCGTGTTCTTGGGGAGCATGCCCTTAACGGCATGCTCGATCACGCGCTCCGGGTGCTTTTCCATGGCCTCTTCGAAGGTCTCGCACTTGAGTCCTCCCGGATAACCGCTGTGGCGGTAGTATTCCTTATCGGTGAGCTTCTTACCAGTCACACGGATCTTGTCGGCGTTGATGATAACTACGAAATCGCCGGTGTCCACGTGAGGGGTATAGGTCGGCTTATGCTTACCGCGCAGGATGTGAGCCGCCTTCGATGCGACACGACCGAGAACCTGGTCTTGCGCGTCGATGAGAAGCCACTCACGAGCAACTTCATTCGGCTTTGCATAATAGGTCTTCACTGTGTTCCTCCAAAAAAGTAACAATGTTTGTTTTCAAAAGTTGCTTGCTTTGCCTGAAATGCGCGAAGGATCCTACCCCTTCGCTTTCTTCTGGCTTGGTTCTGGACTACCGTGCCAAAAGCTTCAGACCGCACAGCCACACGGGGCTTTTGAAAGCGAACCTTTGCATAATAAGCTTTTTTCGTTCGTGAAGTCAATCGCTACGGGCGCGAGATAGGCCTGAAAGGTCGATTTGCAAAGATAGCGGAAGCGAAGGCGCCTGAAGTCTTTATTATTGTCGTCGCTTTCTGAGAGTGAGTCAGGGGTGTGTCATAAGTCAAGGGGACGGTTCTCCTGACTCACTATCGTTGCCGCTTCCTAAGGACGCGCAGGCAGAGGATCGCTGCGATGATGAAGCCAATGCCTCCGATGATGCCCGTGGCCGTAGGGCCGATGAAGGGATTCGCCGCTCCAACGAGGAACATGGTCGGCGCCGAAATGCAACTGTTCACGGCACCGTGAGCGAACACGGCTGGCAGACAGCTTTTCGCGCGCAGGGTAAGCCAGCTGAACAGGCAGCTCAAGGCCACGCAGAAACAACACATCGCCACAATGCCTAAGATCGGCCAGCCTGGATAATCGAGCCCGTAATTATGGCCGAGTGTAGTGATGGGCGCATGCCACAACCCCCAGATGATGCCGCCTACTACCACCGAAAACGTGATACCGCGCTTCTCCATGAGGTGTGGCAGCAGGTAGCCACGCCAACCCCATTCTTCACCGAAACAGGTTAGGCAGTTGAGCAAAGGAGCTACCAAGACGAGTGCTAGTTGTGCATAGCCGAGCATGCGAATCTGAGCTGCATCCATCGACGTCTGTCCCGATGCCTCGAGCTGGTGTTGCGTTGCTTCAACGAACAGCGGCATCGAGGGGTCGAACTGGCTCGGATTCAAGAGGAAATACGCTGCGCCACCTACCGCGACCAAAGCGATCGGACCGAGCCAGCCAGCCACATAGTACTTCCATGTGCGCTTGAACTGCACCGGTTTGATCCACACGTTGTGGAAGCCTTCGCCCGTAATAAGGCGCGTGACCACCACGCCGAGCGCAGGGAAGAACATGCCCGCTCCCACCAGCATGACCGTAAGGGAATCGGAGAAGACGCTCTTTCCCGCCTCCATAAGGGGCAGAGCGCGCGGATACACCGCAGCGAACCAGAAGGCCCACGTGAGCGCGAAGGTGACGATGCAATAGGTGGCCACCCGATGCTTGGCCAGGCGTTTTTGGATGCAGTTCATAAAGCATCCTCCTTTCAGATGCGAAGAGCGCAAGGTATTCGATTCGTTCAGACGCTGCAACATGGACAACTTTGAGTCATGGGGACGGTTCTCCTGACTCACAGATCGATTTATACATAATGATGTGAGTCAGGAGAACCGTCCTCGTGGCTCATACCCGTGACTCACATGCGCTCACAAGCAGAGCGAGAAGATGATGAAAGCAACCACGACAAGGACAAAGCCGACGATGATAGCCCAGGCAGCTGGCCTTCCCAGGTTGATGGTCCACCCTATGCCGAAACGCTCGGGCGCAAAGAGACTGGCATCGTCGTGGTTCCAGTAGAAGATACCCAGCTTCCAATAGCGGTCGTCGTCCACGGGCATCGATGTGGGCTCTTCCATGCGACGCAAGAGACGCGCGCCATTTTGTCCATAGATCATCGAGACCGCGAGAACCACCACCAGCACGATCGCGATCATGATTACGATGGGAAGGAGCGCTTGCTGCATGGTGATAACGCCCATGAACGAAAGCGCCATGATCGGACCGAGGAACGAGAGCATCGTCCCCAAACCTACGAGCATCATACTCTGTGCGCGCGCAAATGCGCCGTAAGCCCAAGCACTTGCAGCAGGGCGGGATGCATCGATACCTTTCTTCGAACGCAGGATGCTCCAATGCGAAAAAGCAAAGCACCCATCCAAGAACACAACGATTAAGAACGGAAAGGCAGCCGTAAGGGGTGTCTTGTCCATCCAATGGGCCACCTGCCCTGAAAGATCGACATTGGTGGCAAGGTGCTCGGGCATGAGCGGATAGCCCACCATGCACACGAGCCCCGTGACGGTGATCGGAATCAGGAAGAGAAGATCCCATTTTTGAGCGAGCGGCTTGGGCGCTGGTTCTTCGGCAACGAAGCCTACGCGCTTGGCCGTTTGCGCTTCCCAGCCCCGCGCACGTTTGAGCGCAATCGTCTTCTGGCGAAAGTGGAGCATGAGTGCGTAGCTACCGAAGCATATGATGAGCACAGAAACAACGAGCGCGGGCAAGAACGCACGCTCAGGATCGAGGCAGATGCAAACGCCGCAAAGTGCCGTGAACACTAAGGTTGCCACGATCACGATGGTGAAATAGGAGCGCTTGAGGTGCTTGATCTCTGGATCGTTCGATGCTGCATCGGGGATGGTCACGGCGAAGCATTCGCGCTTCGGCATAAGGTAAGGGGTAGCTGCCATGAGACCACCGGTGATGGGGACGAAGAGCAGGACGAACCCTAAAAGGGCGAACATGATCGGATCGATGGTTTGCATGACATTCACGCGCCTTGTACCGAAGGGCCCTCGAGTGCTCCCTTTTTCGCTGTCGAACGCGACGAGTGTTTCTTCACAGAGCGTCTCGCGCCTGCGCTCTCGGGCACATCTGGGAGCGCAGCGTATGCACGAGCTGCTTGCGCGGCTGCGCTTTCAACGAATTCACCGCGCGCTCCCCCGCAAGCACGATAGGTGAGCGCCAACTTGAACAGATCGTCCTCTATGGCTGAAAGCGTCTCACGATTCTTCTCGGCACGCCCCGCATCACTCGGCTCGCTAATGACCGCGCCGGCACGCCCGCGCATTTGGACATAGCCTTCGTCCCTCAAGATCGCATAGGCTTTGTTCACCGTATGCAGGTTGATGCCCAGATCGCTCGCGAGTGAGCGCACGGATGGCAGCGACATACCTGGCTCGAGCTGACCTGTTGCTATGCCCGCGATGACCTGGTCGTGTATCTGCTTATAGAGCGGTTCAGATGTTGTTTCATCGATCGTGATGATCATAGGTGCGCCCTCCTTCAGAATTGTTATATTCAACATGGCACATTTTAGGGTGCTAATCGTTATATGTCAACTATAACAATATCAACAGGGAGCGCTCTCGCTTTAACTTAGGACTGCGCTGAATAATCAGCACGCAGGCATGACGCAACATCCCGAACCGTCCGCAGCGGATACGGGGCGAAACTGTTCGATCGATTCGGTTGAGGTTCTACTAATGAGTCAACTAGTTCTGTGAGTCAGGAGAACCGTCCCCTTGACTCACTAAGAGCCATTAGCTCATAGAGCGCCGACAGCACACGAACGGCTAGTCTGCTTTGAGATCGGTGTTGTCGATATCGTAGGGTGTTGCCTGATAGACGTAGTAATTCAGCCAGTTCGTATAGAGCAGCTGCGCGGCCGCGCGCCAATTCGAGAGCGGCTTTTGCGTAGGGTCATCGTTCGGGAAATAATGCTTGGGAACTTCGGGGTCGATGCCCTTCTTCACATCGCGGAAGTACTCTTCGGCAAGGGTGTCCGTATCGTATTCGGGGTGACCAAACACGAAGAAGTGGCGACTGTCGGTGCTCTTGGCGATGAACACGCCCGCTTCATCCGACACGGCGATAACCTCAAGACTAGGATGCGCTTCGATGTCTTCCACATGAACTTCAGTGTTGCGCGAATGCGGTGCGTGAAGGATGTCATCGATGCCGCGCACGAGCGGGCTTGAGGGCTTCACGATCTGGTGCGCGAAGATGCCCGACATCTTGCTGTCGAGGATGTGCTTGTCGATGCCGAAGTGGTAATAGATGCCCGCCTGCGCTCCCCAGCAGATATAGAACGTGGAGAACACGTGCGTCTTCGCCCACTCGAAGATCTCGCACAGCTCTGGCCAATAGTCGACCGTCTCGAAATCGTAAAGCTCGACCGGCGCACCGGTGATGATCATGCCGTCGTAACGCTTGTGGCGAATGTCGTCGAGCCCTACATAGAACGATTCCAGATGCTCAGCTGGCACATGCGTGGCGCGATGGCTGACCGTTTGCAGAAGATCGACCTCGACCTGCAGCGGCGTATTGGAAAGCTTACGCAGGATCTGCGTTTCCGTTTCGATCTTGGTGGGCATCAAGTTCAAGATGAGCACGCGCAGGGGACGAATATCCTGATGGATCGCGCGATGTTCGGTCATCACGAAGATATTCTCACCTTCAAGCACGCTTGTTGCAGGTAGCGCATCAGGAATTCTAATCGGCATAGCTAACGTCCTTTCTTCGGTGTTCATCATAACAGCTTTTGAAAGGGCATTTTTGCTCGCCGCGCGAATCATGAAGCGCAAGGCTATCGGTTGTTCTTAGTGCTGGCTATCACGAAAAGCGATGCCCCGAAGAACGAAACGCACCCCGCTGAACAGCGGAGAGAAAAATCCAGATGATACCATGAGCTGCAAAGGCATACGGTCGTACAGCCTGGCCTGAACGACTTTACCCAAATTGGAGAACAAGGAGCTTGCATGTCTACTCAAATCGAAACCACTTGCGTTCAAGGCGGCTACCATCCCGGCAACGCGGAGCCGCGCCAGATCCCTATCTATCAAAGCACCACGTGGAAATACGATTCGAGCGAGTTCATGGGCAAGCTCTTCGACCTGGAGGAATCCGGTTACTTTTACACGCGTCTGCAGAACCCCACAAATGATTTCGTTGCCGCGAAGATCTGCGAGCTTGAAGGTGGCAGCGCTGCCATGCTCACCTCTTCGGGTCAGGCCGCGAACTTCTTCGCGATCTTCAACATCGCTGGCTGCGGCGATCATGTGGCGTGCTCCACCTCCATCTACGGCGGCACCTACAACCTGTTCGCGCACACTATGGCACGCATGGGCATCGAGTTCACGTTCGTATCCCCCACCTGCTCTGATGAGGAACTTGAGGCCGCGTTCAAGCCGAACACCAAAGCGGTCTTCGGCGAAACGGTGGCTAACCCCGCGCTCACGGTGCTCGATATCGAGCGCTTTGCGAAGGCGGCGCACGATCATGGGGTACCGCTCATCGTAGACAACACCTTCCCTACGCCCATCAACTGCCGTCCCATCGAATGGGGCGCCGACATCGTTACGCATTCCACCACGAAATACATGGATGGCCATGGCGCTGCCGTTGGCGGCTGCATCGTTGATTCGGGCAACTTTGACTGGGATGCGCACGCTGATAAATTCCCCGGGCTGACCACGCCGGATGAGAGCTATCACGGCGTTATCTACACCAAGCAATTCGGCCAGGCGGGTGCCTACATCACGAAGGCGACCTCACAGCTCATGCGCGATTTCGGCTCGATCCAATCGCCGCAGAACGCGTTCCTGTTGAATATGGGCCTGGAAAGCCTGCATCTGCGCATGGCGCAGCACACGGCGAACGGACTGGCGGTCGCGCAGTTCTTGAAGGATCATCCGAAGATCTCGTGGGTGCGCTATGCCGACCTACCCGGCGATGAGAGCTATGAGCTCGCTCAGAAGTACCTGCCGAATGGAACGTGTGGCGTAGTGAGCTTCGGTGTTGTTGGCGGGCGCGAAGCAGCTGAGCGGTTCATGTCAGCACTCAAAATGGCGCAGATCGCTACGCACGTTGCCGATGCGCGTACCTGTGTGCTGCACCCAGCGAATGCTACGCATCGTCAGATGAGCGATGAGGAGCTGGAAGCAGCGGGCATCAGCCCCGATCTGATCAGACTTTCGTGCGGTATCGAAAGCGCCGAAGATTTGATCGCAGACCTCTCGCAGGCGCTCGAAGCTGTTTAAGCTTACAGAAAGCCGAAACAGCAGGAGTCTTTCAATACTTCCGCTACACTACTCAAAAAGCCAGCTTACGCTGGCTTTTTTCGTGTATGAAATCCTCTAAGAAGCTGTTACTAATCTTGGACGCGGATGACGGAAGGATAGCCGCCAATGACCGCATTGGGGAGCGCAAGGATCTCGTCGATGACCTTGGCAACGCTGTCTTCGTGAGCCGTATGCGTGACGAACACGAGGTTGACCGCATCGCGCGCTTTCGTACCACGCTGCTGAACCGACTGGAGCGAGACATCGTACTTCGCGAAGATGTCTGCACATGCTGCCAAAACGCCTGCACGGTCTTCCACGAGGAAGCGCAGATAGTACTTCGTTTGCAGCTCTTCAACGGAAATGACCGGGATGTTATCCGTGCACGTGCAGCCAACGATCGGCTTCACACCAAGCTGCAGATGACGCGCCACTTCGAGCACATCGCCCATGACCGCGCTCGCCGCAGGACCAGCGCCCGCGCCTTCACCGAAGAACATGGTCTCGCCTACTGCATCACCGATCACATAGATGGCGTTGAAGACGCCATTGACCTTCGCAAGCTGGTGATCGAGCGGGATCATGGTGGGATGAACGCGCACATCGATACCGTGATCGGTGCGATGAGCATGTGCAACGAGCTTCACGGCATAGCCCATGGTGTCTGCCATTGCCAGATCGACCGGTGAAATGCGGCGGATGCCTTCGGTGTAGACATCATCCATGACCACACGCGAATTGAAAGCGATCGAAGCCAGGATGGCGATCTTCGCTGCCGCATCGTGTCCATCGACATCGGCCGTGGGATCGGCTTCTGCGAAGCCTTTGGCCTGGGCTTCAGCGAGCGCTTCATCGTAGCTCAAGCCGTCTTCACCCATGCGGGTGAGCATGTAGTTCGTCGTGCCGTTCACGATGCCCATGACCGCAGAGATCTCGTTGGCGATAAGCGAGTGCTTCAGCGGACCGATGATAGGGATGCCGCCGCCAACGCTTGCCTCGAAAGCCAGCTCAACGCCCTTTTCTTCCGCGAGCGCCATGATCTCTTCGCCTGAAGTTGCCATGACCGCCTTGTTCGCGGTAACCACATTCTTACCTGCATTGAGCGCATCTGTGATGACCTGCTTGGCAATGCCCGTACCACCGATGAGCTCGATGACGATATCGATCTCGGGATCATTGATGATGTCGTTAAAGTCTTCCGTGAAGAGATCAGCCACACCGTGTGCTTCAGCTTGTTCAGGTTCACGCGAACAAACGCGCACGAGCTCGATATCGATGCCGTAATGACGCAGGAAATCTTCCTTGTGGTTGTGCAGAATATCAATGCAGCCACCACCAACGGTACCGGTTCCAACCAAGCCGACTTTAACTGCCATGTGATCCACTCCATTCAAAATCGTGTATCCCGTGATTATACCTACTTGAAGACGAATCGAGCGGCCAGATCGCGGGCCGCTCGATAAGATAGCGTTTTCGATTGTCTTGCGGCGCTTTGGCGCTTAGTCCACGTCGCACGCCATGAGGTCGGCATAGGTCTCGCGGCGCGTGACGAGTGTGGCTTGCCCATCCTTCACGAACACGATGCCTGGACGCGGCTGACCGTTGTAGTTGCTCGCCATGGAATGACAATAGGCACCCGTGCCGAACACACAGATGACATCGTCCAGATCGGGATGCTGCAGCGGGCGATCGAGCACGACCGCATCGCCGCTTTCGCAGTGCTTGCCGCAGATGGTCACGATCTCCGTGCGCGGTTGATCGGCCTTGTTCGCGATAACGGGCTCGTAATCTGCATGATAGAGCGCCGTGCGGATATTGTCGGACATGCCGCCGTCGATGGCCACGTACTTGCGGATGCCGGGAAGCGTCTTCAAGATACCCACCGTGTAGAGCGTAACGCCTGGCACAGCCACCATCGAACGACCCGGCTCGCAGAGCAGGCGTGGCTCGGCGAAGGAGAACTCGGCGCAATACTTCTTCATGGCCGTGGTAACCACTTCAGCGAATTCATCGATCGACGAGGGGTTCTCTTCGGTGGTGTAGGCGATGCCCAGGCCGCCGCCCACATCGATCTCGCCCACTTCGATGCCGTAGTGGCCCTTAACACGCGCTGCGAATTCGACGATGACCTTGATGGCTTCGTCGAACGAGTGCAGTGCGAAGATCTGCGAGCCGATGTGCATATGGAAGCCCACGAGATTCACATTCGGAAGCTCAAGAATATCGCCCACGCAGTTGAACGCGAAATCTTCGCGCATGGTGAAGCCAAACTTCGAATCTTCGCAACCTGTGCGGATGTATTCGTGCGTGTCAGCCTCGACACCTGGCGTGATGCGCATGTAGATATCCTGCGTCTTGCCCAGCTGACCTGCGATCTCGGAGACGCGGCGTGCTTCGATGCGCGAATCGACCACGATGCGCCCTACGCCTGCTGCAATAGCTTCGCGCAGTTCTTGCGGGGTCTTGTTGTTGCCATGCACGAACACGCGCTCTATCGGGAAATCGACGGCTTGCGCCAGCGCCAATTCACCGCCGCCCGACACATCGAGGCAGAGGCCATGCGCGTTCACGAGACGACAGACCGCCTTGTTCAAAAACGCCTTGGAAGCATAGATGACATCGGAATTGGGATAGCGCGAAGCGAACGCATCGCGATAGGTTTCCATGCGGTTCTCAAGGTCTGCCTGGTCGTAGACGTAGAGCGCTGTGCCGAATTCTTCGGCAACGTTCACCATGTCCACCCCACCGATATGAAGATGGCCATCGATGACCTCGGCGGTCATCGGCAGGCATTCGCCTAGCTCCATGGTGGTGAGATTATCAGGTTCGACATCATGCTTTGGTGCTGGAAGCGACATGGGAGCCCTTTCTTTCGTGCCTCGCTCGATATGCTAGTTATATGGGGTTAACTTGTCTGTATCTACCCCATAGTAATAGGTAGGACTACGAAAATAAAGCGAAGAAACGCGATAGTAACGATTCGTCGGTTTCCTGCACTTCTTCAGGCTCGGGCTCAGGCAGCGCGATAGCTTCGGTGGTCATGACGAACTGGACGAGGTTCACGTTGGTATTGCGCGCATCCGCAAAGCTCTTCGGCACGAAATCGCTCTTGTCGTACTCGGCCATCATGGCATCGATCTCGGCTTGGACCTTGTCGGGGATGGTCGCGCTTTCCTCATGGAGCGTGGTCGTTCCTTCAGCGAGCGCCGAGGCCCCTTCGCTCAACTGGTTAGCTCCCTGCGCAAGGCTTCCACTCGAACCTGCAAGTTCGCTCACGCCCGCATCGAGTGCGGCAGAACCACTTGTAAGCTCGTCGCCTTGCTGTGCAAGCTCGCTGAGGCCCTCTGAAAGCTTAGTGAGCGAAGCGTCGAGCGGCGCATACCCATCTGCAAGCCCTTCGACCCCCGCGGCATAGTCTTTCAGCTGGCTGAACTGTCCAGACATGCCTGAAAGCTGGGCAACGATCGCATCCTTTTCAGCTTGCGACATCGTGGGGCTTGTTTGGATAGCGTTCACCAGCTGCTGCATCTGCGTTTGCGTCTGGTCGAGGGAGCGCACTATAGCAGCGCTCGCTTGGCTCAACCCTTCAAGCTGTTCGGCGAACGCTTGCGAGCCCGCAGCCGCCTGTGCAAGACCATCGCTTACCTGCGCAACCCCTGCCACATAGGCAGCCACCCCTGCAGAGAGCTCTTGAGCGCCCCCTTGCAACTGAGCCGTTCCGCTCTCGAGCTTACGAGTTCCCGCCGCGAGCGCGGTCGTGCCTGCTTCAAGGCCTTCCGCGCCGGTATCGAGCTTGCCCGTCCCCTCGATGAGCTCATCGAATTGCGCGGTGAGCGCACTCGAATCGGGCGCATCGATCGCCATCGAGAATGGGATAGCGGCGATGCTCACCCCATCCATCTCGAAGTCTTCGACATGAGCAGTGAGCGCATAGGAGCCCGTCTTGCCCGGCATGCCGCTGAACGTGACTGCCGTGTTAGAACCACTGAGCGCGATTGCGCCTTCCTCCGTAGCAATGTTCGAGGCATGGTCCATCGGGAGCGTGCAGGTGATCTGCAGCAGATAATTGTCGAAGTAGAGTGGATCGATCGCTTGATTCTGAGTGGTCTCGATGGTTATCTTCAGCTCACCCGACCTGCCTGCAACTTCTTCGGGCGAGCACACCTTACCATCGAGCTCGTAGGTGATGCTCACATTCCAAGGCAGATCGGTCGAGGTGAGATTGCCCTGATAGGCGAACGATTCACTCTCCACGGTGCACAGCACGCTATCAGACTCACGCGCGATGTTCGTGCCGTCGGTCAGGTTCACCACTTCGCTGTAGGTGCCGAAATCCTTCACCATAACCGGCTCTTCAGAGAGCAGTTCGTTCACCACGTAGAGACTCTTCACCGCACCTGCGGCCGTCATGCTCGCATACACGACCTCTTGCTTTTCGCAGGTGCCCTCGAGCAGGGTTGAAGGCGGCGCAACGAGCGTGGTGTTGGTCGTGCTCTCTATCTCGACCGCGTTGGTCTGCTGTTCTTCTGCGGCATACCCGAGATTCGCAGGAGCGATCTCGATGATGGCGGTTGCGATGATCAATAGCACACAAAGCGCCATTGCTAATGCCGTTCTTCGTAGCGTCATGGCTCTCACCTGCCCGCTTTCTCTTCGAGTGGCTGTTTGTTAGGTTGCTTGTAGAAATGTGTTCCCATCGTTGTCTTTTCGATAACCTTGTCGAAGATCATGAAGAGCATCGGCAAGAGCAAGAAGGTGTTGAGCGCTGCGATGAAGGCCCCACGCCCGATGAGCGTTCCCAAACTCGCGATCACCCCGTTGCTCGAGATGAGGCCGATGAACGCACCGCACAACGTGAGGATGGTCGCCGAGGTAAGGATCGTGATCGCGCTGCGTGAGATCGCTTCGGTGATGGCCTGGCGCTTCGGTTTTTCTCGGCGTTTGTCGAGGTAAGAGCGCGTGAGGATGATCGTGTAATCGACCGTGGCTCCCAGCATGATCGCGCTGATGATAAGGTATCCGATGTACTGGATCGTCTCGCCCGCAAAATAGGGAATGGCCAGGTTGATCCAGATCGAGCTCTCGATCGTGAGCAACAAGATGAGCGGGATCGAGATGCTGCGGAACATGAGCAAGAGCACGAGCCCGATAGCTATGATCGAGGCGAACAGCACACGCGCAGAATCGTCGTTCACGATGAGCGACATATCGTAGCTCGTTGCCGTGGAACCAACGAGCTTCGCTTCATCGGGATAGTAGAGCTGACAGAGATCGCGAATGCGCTGCACGAGTTCGAACGCTTCGGGGCTTTCGCCGCGCAAGTCGGTCGCGATGATGATGCGCGAATAACCGCCCGAGATGAGTGATTCAAGGCTTGTTTTCGGCACTATATCGGTAGGGATGCGTTCCGAGACCGTGGTCACGTACGACGTGATCGAGCTCACGTGCGGCAGCGTATCGAGCGCAGTGACCAGCTCCTTCTCTTTACCCCACTGACCTTCAGGCACGAGCACCGCGCACTGACCAGAAGCATTGAAAGTCTCTTCGATGAGCTCGGTATCCTCGTAGAGCTGGCTGCCCGGTTCCACGAACCCGCTCGCCCCATATACATATTCGGTATTGCGCGATCCCAAGAACGCCGGCACCACGATGAGCGCCGCGATAAGGGTGAACGGGATACTCAAACGCATGCACCACTTCGCGAACTTGTCGAAAGAAGGCAAGAACTTGCGATGCGCTGTTCGCTGCAGCAACTTTTCGGAAAGCAGGACCATAACGGGCAAGATGAACAGCACCGAAAGGAAACTGAACACGATGCCCTTCGCCAGCACCACGCCCATATCCGCGCCGATGAGAAACGCCATCGCGCAGAGGGAGAGGAATCCGAAGAACGTGGTGGCAGCCGATGAAGCAATGACGCCCGAAGCCTTGTGCATACCCGCGAGCGCGGCATCGTAGGACGAGCGGCCCTCTTGCTTGAAGTGGCGGTATTCGTGCAGCATGACGATGCCGTAGTCCATCGAAACCGCGAGCTGCAGGATAGCCGCGCACATCTGCGTGATGAACGAGATCTCGCCAAAGATGATATTGGTGCCGAGGTTGTACACGATCGAGATGCCGATGACCGAAAGGAAGAGCACCGGTTCGAACCAGGCCTCGCTCGTTAGGAGCAACAGTCCCAGGATCACGATGACCGCCATGACTAGGATGATCTGGATCTCGAAGTCCGACGAACCCTGCGCGACCGCCGTGTTCACTTCGTCACCTGAGAGCGCGACCGCACTCGCCCCTCCTGCTTGAGCCGCTTCCTTGATCGCATCGAGTGCCGCGACCGACTTCGTTGAGTCGAGTGCGACCTGATAGAGATAGCCCTCATCGCTCTTCCATGCCTTCACGATATCGGCATCGTAGGTTTCGAACGGCCGGCGGATATCCACCACATCACCGAGCCAAATGAGGTCATCCACCCCGTCGATCGCCGCGAATTCAGCAGCAAGAGCATCGGCTTGCATGAGGTCGATCCCTTGGGCGTAGATGTAGCTGTTGGGCAAGTTCGCGCCGAAGGCATCTTCGAGCGTTTGGAGGGAACCGGTAGAAGGAGAATCTTCGGGCAAGTAGTCCGAGAACTGGTAGTTGATCTTCACCAGCGGGATGCAAAGCGCGCAGGCAACACACAACAGGAGCGCCGCCGTCAATACCCCTTTAGGGTGATCGAGGGTCGTACGGAAGAGCTTGTCGATCATATGACGCATAACCCTCCCCTTTGTGCGCTTTTGATTGGATGATTCGTTGAATCTTCTACGTTCCGCGATTCTTGGGCGCTTTATTCCCCCACACGCTCATGGAAACGTATAGAACGTAGTATAAACAATCAGATGGAGTTAACGATTCATGAAGGGGATTCTCCATGCTAAAAATCACTGTTATCGCAGTCGGCAAATTGAAAGAACGCTTCTGGCGCGATGCGTGCGCTGAGTATAGCAAGCGGCTTGGTGGCTACTGCAACCTTACGGTGCGAGAGATCCCTGATTCGAACCGCGAACAAGAAGGAACGCTCATTCTCGAGGCGCTGCCTGAAAGCGCGACCATCATCGTGCTCGATATCCAAGGGAAAGAAACCTCGAGCGAAGCGCTCGCGAACCGGATCGAGCACTACACCGTTGAAGGGGTGTCGCATCTGGTGTTCGTGATCGGAGGATCAGACGGTCTTACGAATGCGGTAAAAGAGCGCGCTTCTTTGCGCATGAGCTTCGGACCGATCACGCTTCCGCACAACTTAGCGCGAGTGGTTCTGCTCGAACAGATATATCGCGCCTTCAAGGTCATCAAGCGCGAACCCTACCACAAATAAAGGTGACGAACGATGATGGCTGGAGGCTATTCCCAGTCAGCGCCGATCACCACAAGGAAATCGGTCTTGAATGAATAGGTGCCGCCTGTGTTCTTCTTGAGTTGACCAACCCCAAGCACATCAGCGATCGCTTGTGCTTGCGCCTTGTCGGAATCATCGTTGTAGATGATGAGCGTGTTCTTGTACTTGGAATCATCCGCATTGCCGGTATCGGTTATGGCGCCCTTGTCTGAAAGCTTTCCCGCCACTTCTGCGGCAACGCCATTTATGCCTGCGCCATTACGAACTGCAATTTCAACACCCGAAAGGCTTGCGCTTGATGCATTGGAGCCATTCGTTGCAGATGCGTTCTTGCCACCGTCACCAATGACGGCAAGCGTAACACCGGTATTAGGGTCGACCAAACCTTCTTCCGTAGGTGGAAGACCTGCATCAACGCGCTTCATCATCTCGCGCCAAGGCTCTTCATCAAGAACAGCCCACCAAATGTCGTTTTCATACAGTGGCGTAGTGGGCTCCATAGCCGAATAGATATCTTCATCAACGTTGATATCTTTGAAGGTGTTCGCAAAACCAAGGATACTCGAGACCGAGAAGTCGGTGGTGATGTAGTTGGCAAGCGTGTTGACCGTGTTAGTCATGGTTGCCACGTCGGAAGACATGATCTTCTTCAAGATAGCCGAGATGACCATGCGCTGGTTCGCTGCACGCATGAGATCGCCATCACCGTACTTATCATAGGCGTGACGCGAACGACAGAGCACGAGCGCTTGTGAACCATTAAGCGTTTGCGGACCTGCCTCAAGCGGCTCGCCAGCAAGGGGGTCATCGATAGCCATGGGCACATCGACTTCAACACCGCCAAGCGCATTGACTACATCTTCAAAGCCATTGAAATCGATTTCGGCGTAATGATGGATCGGCACACCCGCCAACTTCGATACTGTTTTGACCGCGAGTGAGGGACCACCGAAAGCATACGCCGCATTGATCTTCTGTTTGCCATAACCTGGCAGTTCGACCATCGTGTCGCGATAGATCGAAACCATGGTTATCTTGGTATTACGCGGATCGACACGGGTAAGGATCATGGAGTCGGTGCGATACGCACCGCCGTAAATGTCGCTCTCTTCGCGCTCTTCTGATTTATCAACGCCGATCAACAACATGTAGAACGGTTCGCTGGGAGAATCGGATGCGGTGAGCGAGGCGAGAAGGTCCTCGTCAAGACCGTCTTGCAGATTACGGTCGATATTGGAAATGAAAGCAAACGCAACACCGACACCCGCAAGTACGACTACCAGGAAGATGGCAGCAACCGTCATACCAACTTTGCGTTTATGATGCTTCTTCTGCTTACGAGAGGCATCGTGATACTGTTCTACATTACCGTGCCGAGAATAGGCACTCGCATCATAAGGCGATGTGAAAGATTTCCCGCTGTATGACGAGTTTTCGGCACTGCGGACGGCATGGCGCCCAGTCTTTTTTCGCGATTTCATCATGAGTATATAATGCTCAAACTCTATTTGTTACGCAATCGTTTATCGGGTAACAAAACAAGAACTCCGCGTATTTAGCGTTTTTTCTCCAAAAATGTGTTGAGCCCATGAATTTTGTAAGGTTTCTCGTACAAAATAGAAGCCTTTTTGTGCCGGTTTCATAGTGGCTACTTGCCTTGATCGACCTTGTCTGCAGAGTCGCTCGGCAGGGTAAAACGCCATGAGCAACCGCATGTCGGATCCGTGATTTCGGGGTAACAACTCAGGCACTCTACCTCGATGCGCGGGTCGATCGTCTGGGCGAACGTGGTGTATTCGTTGATGCCAGCTGGCTTACAGGGATGGAATTCCATGCCCTTGCGCGAGCGGGCCGATTGAACGCGGCACACATCGGTTCGGAAGATGAGCGCATCGTCTTCCCAGTGCATGCTCGTCTCGTTCGCGATCGTGTTGTAGTAGAGCGGAAGTGCCTGCGCAAGACCTTCAAGCCCGGGATATTCAGCAAGATTGAGGAACTTCTTCAGGCGCCTTGCCTCGGAAATGGGATAGCGCTCCCACACAGCAATATCGATTTCCATGGCGTAATCCATGCCCTCGCGCTCTTCAAGAATTTGGAACCAGGTGCCATCCATGGCGACCAGGTTCTTCGAGGCCATCCTCAAAAGCTCAACGAGCTGTTCCTTGGTCAAGTTCTCGATCGCATTCTTCAAGCTGGGCATTGCTTCGTCCTTTCGATCCGGTAGGGCAATGAGGAGCCGCTGCATCAGCACGCTCAAACTGTTCGTTCGATGATACCTGCTTGCACAAATGCGCTCAAGCAAGACCATCGTGTAGAATGATTCGTACTAAGAGTGAGGAGCGAGCATGAGCTTTCGTAAGACAGGTGCCCGCTTGGCATCGTCGCTTTCCACCTGGGGGCTGAAGACCCTTGCCCATCGTCCGGCAGCGAACATGCCGGGCAAGATCGCGCTCAAGATCGACCCCGATATCATCTCCGAAGAGATGAGCAAGATCGCGGAGGGTTCGATCGTGGTAGTGGGCACGAACGGAAAGACCACCGTAACCAATATGATCGCCGATGTGATCGAAGCAAGCAGCAAGACCGTCGCGTGCAATCGCACGGGTGCGAACATGGCTTATGGCGTGGCGGCTACACTCTTGCAGACCGAGCCGGCAGACTGGGGCGTGTTTGAATCCGACGAGCTTTGGCTTGCGCGCATCTTGCCGCAGGTGAAAGCCACCTATGTGGTGTTGTTGAACCTCTTCCGCGACCAGCTCGACCGCTGTGGCGAGATCGACCGCGTACAGGATGCCATCATCTCAGGGCTTGAGCATTCGCCCGAATCCACGCTCATCTATAACGCCGATGATCCCCTGTGCGCGATCATCGCCGAGAAGGTCGAGAACAAGACGCTCGCCTTCGGCGTGAGCGAAGACATGCACCTCGCGCAGAACACCGTTGCCGATGCGCAGATGTGCCAGCGTTGTTCAGGCATGTTCACCTACGATTATCGCCAGTACGGGCAGCTCGGTACCTATCACTGCGAAAACTGCGGCTTTGCGCGTCCCAAATTGGATGTTCATGCGCATAATGTGACCTTCGATGGCGGCATCACCTACGCGATCACCGATACGATCGATTCTACGCAGGCCACCATGCGCCTCGCGCAGTCCGGTCCTTACATGGTCTACAACACGCTTGCAGTATGGACCTGCGCGCATAAGCTCGATATCGATAACGAGACCATTCAGGAGTGCGTGAGCGCTTTCGATCCACAGAATGGGCGCTTGCAGCACCTTGCGATCGAGGGGCGTCCACTGCTTCTGAACCTTGCAAAGAACCCCACCGGATTCAATCAGAACTTGAAGATCATCACCGCTGACCCAGGCAAGAAAGTGGTAGCGTTCTTCATCAACGACAATGAAGCGGATGGGCACGATATCTCATGGATCTGGGACTGCGATTTCGAAGAGCTCGCAAGCCAGCCGGAGCTCGTGGTCTATGCCGGCGGCACACGCAAGAACGATCTGCAGTTGCGCCTGAAATATGCCGGCATCCAGGCACGACTCATCAATAGCGTGAACGATATGGTCGACACCGCGCTCGACATGCCCGCCGATTGGAACATGTACGCGATCGCGAACTACACGGCGTTGCCTGCGGTCCGCGCCGCATTGATGGAGCGCGCCGATAGCGCTGAGGTCGCGACCCCACGCGAAGGCAAACTCAGCGTTACCCCTGCGGTCATGGCGAACACGATCCCGCCTATCCAACAGGAGCCGCTGCGCATCGTGCATCTCTTCCCCGACCTGCTCAACCTCTACGGCGATGGGGGCAACCTGAAGGTGCTCATGCAACGTTGCGCTTGGCGTGGAATCCCTGCTCAGCTCGAGCAGATTCACTACGGCGACGAGTTCGACATTTCGGAAGCCGATATCGTATTTATGGGCGGTGGCCCCGACCGTGAACAGCATCTTGCCTCGCAGGAGATCTTGAAGAACAAAGAGCAGCTTGCCACCTACGTCGAAGATGATGGCGTGTTGCTCGCCATCTGCGGTGGGTATCAAATTCTAGGCAAGAACTGGCTGATGGGCGATGAGATCGTTGAAGGGCTTTCGATCATCGATGCCGAGACCAAGCGCGCGAACAAAGGCTTCGATCGCTTGATCGAGAATATCGCGCTCGTCTCCCCTATCGCCTCGCACCCCGTGATCGGCTACGAGAATCACGCGGGACGCACGCATCTCGGCGAAGGTCTTGAGCCATTCGGTCAGGTAGTCTCAACGACTGGGCACGGCAACAACGACACATCAGGCGCCGATGGCGTACGTTACAAGAACGTGATCGGGTCTTACTTGCATGGGCCGTTTTTAGGGAAGAACCCCGAAGTTGCCGATTGGCTCATCGCAACTGCGCTCTCACGCAAGTTCGACCAGCCAGTGAAGCTCGAAGTGCTCGACGACACCGTTGAGCTGAACGCTAACGATTTCATGGCAGCTCGATTGATCAAGTAAGCTGCGCCTATCAAGGCAAGCAGCTGAGCCTATGGGGCACTTGTAATTACCCGCGCTCGGCGCTGATCGAGCAAAATCAGTTACTAGACAATAAAAACGGGCAGGAATAATCCCTGCCCGTTTGCATTCAGCTGCTCTGTTGCGCAAAAACTACTTTGCGGCTTTGAGGCGCTTGTCCAGTTCGTCGGCGAGCTGGTGACGCTTCACCTTGCCGCTTTCCGTATGAGGAATCTCATCGATGAACTCGATGTGCTCTGGCCACAGACGCTTCGCGATACCCTTCGCGGTAAGGTAATCAGCGATGGAATCGAGCGTGGGGCGCTCTGCATGCGGATCTTCGAGCACGATGAAGATACAGATGCGCTCGCCCAAGCGATCGTCGGGCAAGCCGATAGTGGCATGATCGCCAACGCCCGGACAACCCATGAGGTTCTCGTCGACTTCGTTGGCAGAGATGTTGATGCCGCCACGAATGAGGATCTCCTTCTTGCGACCATTGATGCGGATGCGGTGTTCATCATCCATGTAGCAAAGGTCGCCTGAAGAGAACCAGCCGTCGTCGGAAAGCTCCGAAGCCGTTGCTTCAGGGTTCTTCAGATACCCTGCGAACATGTGCGGACCACGCGAAAGCTCTTCGCCCTGTTCGCCGTGAGGAACTTCGTTGCCGAATTCATCGACGACCTTGACCTCGATGCCCTCAGGAGCAACGCCTGACCAAGCACCATCCCATTCGAGCGCCTTTGCCGGCGGAACGAAGAGGTGCGGACAGCTTTCGGTGGAGCCATAGCATTCGCAGAGGACCACATCATGAGACGCAGCGCGCTCGACCATGGAGCCCGGAACGGGAGCGCCGCCGCAAATGTAGAGCTTGAGCGATTCGAAATCGAGATCGGTTGAATCTGCTGTGTTCAGCATGTCGTAGATGAACGGTGTAGCGCCCATCGACCAGGTAACGCCTTCGCGGTTCATCTGGTTGATCGCCTCTTCGGGGTTGAAGTGATGCGCGACTACGACACGACCGCCGAGCAGTAGAGGCGTGATGAGACCATGATTGAAGCCCGTTGCATGATTGAGCGGAGCCGGCATGAACATGACATCGTCTTTCGTAAGGCCTAGGCCCGTCGAGAATGCACGTTCGGAGAAGAGCAGCGCGTTGTGCGTGATGAGCACCGCCTTCGGACGGCCCGTGGTACCAGAAGTGGAAAGGATGAGCACCACTTCATCGGACTTGCTGCCTGCTTCGCCCGTATAGGGTTCGTATTTCTCGAAGATCTCTTTGAGCGTGGTGGCAGATTTTGCATCGACCGTTTTGTCGTGAACGGCGATCGCATTGATCGGAAGAGAAGGAATGCGCTCGACCACGGAGAAGATCTGATCTTCGAAATTGGTCTTGTGATGGAAGGTGGGAGCAATGAACGCCTTGGATTCAACAAGGTTCATGGCGTAGACGAGGTCTTCGCCGTTGAAGGTGACCGCGAGCGGATGGATGACCGCGCCGACCTTCAGGCAAGCAACGTAGAGAATAGCGAATTCAGACCACGGCGGCATCTGGAAGGTGACCACATCACCGTTCTGAATGCCCTGTTCACGCAGCCATGAAGCAAGACGCGCAGCCTTATCGTCGATTTCGGCGTAGGTAAGGCGCACACCCATGTCGTCGGAGATATATTCACGATCGGGGTGAGCCGCAACACGATCATTCCAAATATCGTTGACCGTCTTTTCGGTCCAATAACCTTGCTCGTAATAGCGCTTTTTGTTCTCTTCGTTGATCTTAAGATCGGTAATCATAGTCCCTCTTCCTTTTTTATGAGGTTAGAACGTGTTCATGAGAACACTGGGCAAAATTTTACCTGTAATGTAAGCCCCCATCAACACAAAACCAATCCAAATCCGCACTAACCTATTTTCATTTACGATAAATCGCTCTGCACTGCGGCGCATAAGAGGTTGTATGCTTATGTGAACATGTTTTTTGGACCCAAGGGGGCTTATATGGAGTGGCAGCAGATCTATAAGGATCGCAGTATGGATGTTGAGACGATGCTTGATCGCTTCGTAGGCGATGGCACGTCCGTTTTCGTAGGAACCTTCGAAGTGGCCGGTGGCCTTATCCGCCCGATGCTCAAGCGCATTCAGGACGGGGCGTTGCATGGCATCTCGATGTATGGCGGCATCACAAGCGAGGATTTGCACCTCGATGAATTGACCGTTGGCTTCGACGAATTCCATTACCACAACTATTTCACCGGTGGCAACGAGCGCAACGGCATTTCTGCTGGTCATACTGCCTATGTACCCCTGCACCTTCATCGCACGAAGAACCTTGTTGAAAACGACGGGATCGATGTGGCATTCATCGCCATGACGCCTCCCGACAAGCATGGCTACTGCAATATCGGTCACGTTGGTTGTCGTCCTGAAGGCATTCGCACGGCAAAGCACGTTATCGCGCAGATCAACCCGAGCGTGCCGTGGGTGAATGGCCTCGAGCGTAACCTGCATGTTTCACAGATCGATGCCTTCGTTGAGATCGATCAGCCCATGACGCAGATGCCGATCGCAGAGCCAAAGCCCGAAGAGAAGATCGTGGGCGATATCGTCTGCGAGCTCATCGAAGATGGCTCGTGCATTCAGCTCGGATTCGGCTCGATCGCAAATGCCATCGCTGAAGGCCTGAAGGCGCGCAAGCATTTGGGCGTGCATTCCGAGATGTTCAACGATGCCATGGCAGAGCTGCAGGAGCTCGGCGTTATCGACAACAGCCGCAAGAACTACCTGCCCGGCGTTTCCGTTGCGGGCTTCGCCTCTGGCCAGCAGTACCTCTACGACTTCATCGATCACAACCCGGGCATGTTCTTCACGCCCTATTCCCACGTTAACAACCCCGATTTCATCCGCTTGAATGACAACATGGTTTCCGTGAATTCTGCTGTTTCGGTCGATCTGACCGGCCAGGTTTGCGCTGAGAGCATCGGAACGCGCCAGTATTCCGGCACCGGCGGACAGGTCGACTTCATCCGTGGCGCGACGCTCGCGAAGAACGGCAAGGCTATCATCGCCATGACCTCCACCACGAAGACGAAGAACGGCGTGGTCTCGAAGATCGCTCCTACGCTCATGGCTGGCAGCGTGGTCACTTCGCTGCGCACCGATGTGCAGTATTTCGTGACCGAATATGGCTGCGTGAACTTGATGTACTGCGACATTCCTGAGCGTTGCCGCCGCTTGATCAGCATCGCTCACCCCGATTTCCGCGATGAGCTCACGCACGAGGCGAAGAAGCTCGGGTATTTGTACTAGCGCATAAGGAACCAATAAGAGAGGGACGCTCCGAAGATTTTCGCTCTACTACTAAAGGGATTACGGCAAAAGCTGTAATCCCTTTTTTCGTGCATTCGCTGCTGCGATACTTTGTGCAGTGCTTTGTGCTATTTACTCTTCGTCCAAGTAGACGAGCTGGGCTTGGACGCTACGGAGCGCCGCTTCGCGCAGCGCTGGATCGATATCGACATACACCGCGTCCACCAGAGCATCAGCATCGCGCGCAACGCCTGTAGCAAGCGCGTCCTTGATCTGCTGCAAGCGTTCGAGCCGATGTTGACGCGTGGCTTCGATGGCTTGCAACGGATCGGTGATGGGATAGCCGTGCCCTGGATAGAACACGCAAATCCCCTCTTCTTTCACGATGCGCTCGAGCACATCGAGCGAAGCCATATAGTCGCCCAAGTTGCCATCGGGATAGTAGACCACCGTGGGGCCATGCTTGAAGACCACGTCACCTGTGAACATCGAGCGATCCGCAGGATACACGAGCCCCACCGAATCGCTCGAGTGGCCTGGCAGCGGCACCACACGCAGCGCCGGACCGTTTTCAATCGGGCAAAATTCGCCAGGAAGCAACGTGCCATCGAAGGGCGCATACACGCGTGCGCCTGAAATATCCGCCAGCTCTTCAGCACCTTCCGTATGATCGGCATGCATGTGCGTGCACACGACCGCACCCACACGCAGCCCCTGTTCGATACAGGCATTGAGCACGTTCTGCACATGCTCTCCCGCAGGAGCAGGATCGATCACGATGCATTCGGGCGAAGCGGCTTCGGCAAGCACCCACGTATTCGTACCCGTATAGGTCATGGGTGAAGGATTGTTGGCGCGCACGCAGAACACGCGCTCGCTTTCCTTACCGCCCGCATAGGGCGTTTCGTCGATGATGAACCCCATATGAACTCCTTTTCGAATGAATGCCAAACATGCTCCCCTGATGCTCTTAGTCCAAGTCTGCATGCAGTACGATCGTGCCGTCTTCTTTGCGCAGCGGCTTGAACATGATCTTCTTCACCTTGCGACGGTTCGAAACGAACTCTTCGGCTGAAGGAGCTTCGGCTATGCGCGTGAGGTTGAAGAGCGTGGGTGCAACGATGAGCCAGCGGTTCTCATCGGCCTCGCGAACCGCATAGGACGGGGTGACCCAATCGGCGATCTGCGCTTCAGAGGTGTTATCGTCGGCGTGCTGGCCTTCGGGCATAAGCGCTGAGAAGAAGAAGGTATCGTAGCGCTTCGGTTCGAAGGTGGGCGTGCAGAAGTTCGCAACCAGACCGAGCAAGTCGGTACGCAGGATCAAGTTGCGCTCGACGAGCAGGTCGGCAAAGGCGATCTCGTGCGCGACGAGCGCCTCGCGATTCGCGTCCCAGCTCGGGTCGGAAAGATCGGTCACCGTAGAAGTTGCATCGGGGCCAGCGAGCAGGACGCCGCACTCCTCGAACACTTCGCGGGCTGCTGCGACCACGATACGGCGCGCATCATCTTCGGAGACACCCAGGAGCTCAGCCCAGTCCTTCGGACTGGGACCGCACCAAGGCAGATCAGGGTTCGAATCGCGTTCGTCCACACGACCGCCGGGAAACACTACCGCATCGGGTAAGAAGTCCATCGTGTTCACGCGACGCAGCATGAACACTTCGACGTTCTGGTTGTTCGGGAAATCGGGCGGGAACACACCATCATCAATGCGATATTTCGTTTGACCAGACTTGGAATCACGCACGAGCATGACCGTTGCAGCCAGCTTGGGCGTGGGTGGATCGGGAATGGGGTTATCGATGTGGTCGCCGATCGAGGCAAGCACCTTTTCGTTCGGGATCGTTTCGATGGCTCCGTTCGACATATCAATACGCATAGAAACTCCTCTCGGTGCGCTTTGTTTGCTCCTATTATATCGACTCAAGCGTGCGCAAAAAGATACAGGGCAATAACAGATACACATACTTAGATGTGTAAAGCTGCGCGAGGGAGTATGAGCGAACGAGATGCTCAGCGTTGCTGGTCGCGCTGCGCACAGGCGCATTTTACCGGGGTGCTTCTATCGCCCGTACTCGTGACGCGGAGGGAAGAGGACGGCAAGAGCTGCCATGATGAAGCCAGATGCGATCGCAAGCAGCAGATAGATAGGATCGGGCACGTGAGAGAGCAGGAAGTTCGAGACGAGCGCGGGAAGCACGCAAACGATAGCCGTGGCGCACGCTACGCCGATAAGGCTCGAGCTGATAGTGCCGCGCGAGAAGAACAGCGAGACAAGCGGAGCACTGACAAGCCATGAGCCGATGATCGCCCACGTCATAGGGCTTTGCATGGTGGTGAGGATGTTGTTGTTCACTTCAGTCCACATGTGGATGGTGCCAAATTGGAAGATGTCCCACGAGGTGATGGAAACCGACCCCAACCCGGCGAGCACGAGCGAAAGGAATGCCGCGAAGAGTGCCGAGAAAAATGCCTGAGCTGGCCGTAAGAAATAGCCACAGATGAACGGTGCGAGCGAACCCAAGCTGATAGAGGAAGCGCAGGTGGAGAGTAGGATCGCATCTGCTTGAGGGCTTCCGTTGCGTCCGATGAAGAACCACCATATAAAAGTAGCCACTACCACAAGGCTGCCCACAAGGATCGCGTTATTGTTCACGAGCGCGAACCCCAGAAGTGCGAATGCGATGAGCGCCCCCAGATGCGGGATCGCGAAAGCCGCGACCGCCACGATCAGAAGCGCGCCCCACAGTGCAGGTGATTCCCACCCGGGCAACAAGCTGAAATTAGAAAAGGCGACCGAGCTGATAAGCACGCACCCCAAGAGCGCCAAGATGCGCAGCACGAGCGAATAACGACTTTTGATAGGGGTGCCTTCGCTGAATCCTTCGTCGTATGTATCGTCTGCTGCGGCAAAGAACGCTGGTGCTGTGCGCGGCTGCTTCGCCGCCTGGCGCGCGGCCTGTTTTTCCTTGTGACGAGCCCAGCGCCCATTAAGCGGGTAGGCTGCCTGCTCTTCTTCGCTTTCAAGCGCGCGTTCTTCTTCGTCGAGATCTTCCGTGAAAGGCGCATCATCCGTGTTCGCGCCGATCGCTTCGCTCACAATAGCGCCGAGCTTCTTCACGCCCTGCTTGGGATTGCCAAGCGCCGGTTTCGCATCGCGCGCGAACGAATGGACCGAAGGATAGCGCCCTTCCTTATCGGGGTCGAGCGCGCGAAAGATCGCATCGTCCAGGTCTTCGCCAATGCCTTCCATGAGCAGCGAGGGAATCACGATCTCTGCATCGTAGATCTTATCGAGCGCTTCATCGATCGAAGAAGCGCGGAAGGGATTTTCGCCGCGCGCGAGCATCTCGTAGGTGAGGCTCGCCAGCGCCCATTGGTCGCAACGCTCGTCGAGTTCTTCACGCTCCATCTGCTCAGGAGGCATATAGCCGATCGTGCCACCCGTGGCCACGCCGAAACCGAAACCATCAGCCAGACGCGCGAGACCGAAATCGACGACCTTGACCTGCCCCTGCGTGTTGATGAGCACGTTGTCGGGCTTCACATCCAAGTGCAGCACATGATTCTTGTGGGCGACCTCGATCGCATGCGAAACCGCCTTGAACACAGCCGCCACCATGTCCGCATCGAGCATCTCTGGGAAGTATTTCATGAGGTCGGTGAGCGAAATGCCATCAACGAGCTCCATGATGATATAGGCCATATTGCCTTGGATCTCGAAGTCGTAGATCGAAGCGATGTTGGGGTCGTTCAGAAGCGCTGCCGTGCGCGCCTCTTCAAGCCCAGGGATCGAACTTTGCTGGGCAAAATCGGAATCGAGCATGATGCTGACCGATTCATCATTCGCATACGGGTTTTGCAGGTTGTTCAGCCCTGCGTTGATCTGCTCGACCGAAAGCGCACGCGTTGCCGCATCTTCGAGTGGCAAGCACTTGATGGCCACCTCGCGATCGAGGCGTGTATCCCACGCCACTACGACCGTGGCGAATCCGCCCGAGCCAGCTTCGTAGGTTGGTTGATATCGATCGAGAATAAGCACGCTCTAGACCACGAACTCCTGCACATACTGCTTGATGATGGCCGCCGAAGTGGGCGTGCACAACTCGCCTTCGAGCGCTGGTGTTGCGCGCGGGATGCCCTCGAGGATAGCCGCCGTTGCGGGCGCGGGAATATCCATGAGCCCGTGTGCGCACTGCACCGTGCCTTGCCCTGTTTGCACTGGTGTTGCGGTGATGCGCGTGGGAGCGAGCACGTAGAATGCTGTGCAGATAGCGAGCGCGTTGCGAATGCCTGATGCGTTGCCCACCTCATGAAAGTGCGTCTCTTCGACGGCGCAGCCATGAACGCTGGCTTCGGCCTCGGCCAGGATCGCATAGACGCCGCGCACGTTCTCTTTGAGCGCGTCGTCGATGGTCATCGCATCGATCGAGGCGTTGATCTCGCCGATCGAATGATGATGCTTATCAGGAATGGTCGTGTGATTCAAGATGTAATCGTAACGCGTGCGCTGCTCAGGGCTCATAAGTGCGAGCAGTTCATCGAGCAGGGTTGCGCGCGTTGCGCTTTTCGTAAGATCGAGATGAAGTTCCATATGCGTTCGCTTCTTTCCGCTGAATATGCTTGAGTGGTTTGTTGGGTCGAAAGCTGTTGGTTGCGGTCGTGTGATCGTGTGGTCGTGCGCCTTTTAGCGTTCGGGCTTGTTTGGGTTTTTTGCCTGCAGGTGATTGATGAGGTGTGCTTGGAATCCAGCACCGAAACCGTTGTCGATGTTCACCACGCTCACCCCGCTTGCACAGGAGTTCAGCATCGCGAGCAGTGCAGCAACGCCGCCGAAGGAAGCTCCGTACCCCACGCTGGTGGGAACCGCGAGCACCGGGCAGGACACCATGCCGCCGATCACGCTCGCGAGCGCGCCCTCCATGCCGGCAACCGCAATGACCACCTGGGCTTCCATGAGCTCATCAAGATGCGCGAGCAGCCGGTGAATGCCCGAGACCCCCACATCGTAGAGACGCACTACTTTGTTGCCGAGCGCTTCAGCCGTGAGAGCCGCCTCTTCGCTTACCGCCAGATCGCTCGTGCCTGCTGCCGCGACCACGATCGTGCCGTTGCCCGTGGGCTTGGGCAGCGTACCCACGATCGCAAGCTGAGGAATCTCATGATAGGTAAAGCCTACTTCCGCAAAATCTGCTGCCAACAGCGCAGCGCTTTCAGCAGAAACGCGTGTGATAAGGATGCACGTTTGGCCATTGTCGAGCAGCGACTGGCTGATGCCCTTTATCTGTTCGTAGGTCTTCGAAGCACCATAGATCACTTCAGCAGCGCCTTGGCGCATCTCACGATGGTGGTCGATCTTGGCGTAGCCCAAATCGGAGAAGGGCTCTTTGCGCAGCGCAAGCAATGCAGCATCGACCGTAGTATTCCCCGCTGCAAGCTCTTCGAGCACACTGCGAATATCTTCTGCAGTCATGATTCCCTCTCCTTTCATCTTCTGCATTCGATGATCATCGTGCGAAGCATACGCGGTGTTTTGCACCTCGCGTTCTTGCACTTCTCAAGGTTACCATGTTAGACGCTGGTTTCGCGCTCGCGCCAGTCTTCCTGCACAAAGGATGCAAGGAGTTCGGGCGTTATCGGGCAATTTGCCTCAACGCGTGTTGCGAGGCAGGAATAGTTCGGCTTATCTGCGGTGACCAACCCCATCTTGCGTGAAAGGTCTCGGATCGCATCCTTCGTGAGGTTCGCTTCGCGCAGGGGCGAACGCACACCTAACTCTTCGATCGCGCGAAACCCCGGGCGACGCGCAGGATCATCGGAGGCGTTCGTGCCGTCGATGAGCACTTCGATACCTTCGCGGGCTGCCGCTTCTTTGATGGTAATGAAGATGACCTTCTTGCAGTGGTAGCACCGATCGGGCGGATTGGCGGTAACTTCAGGATGCGCGAAGATGTCAAGCGTGAGCAGGTTCGTCTCACTGCCCAGCTGATCAGCTGCCAGACACGCATCATCCGCTTCGAAGGCATACTGGAACGCCGTGTTCACCGTGAAGGGGCGCACTTCGGCTCCACTTGCCAACGCGCAGGCGAGCAGAAAGACCGAATCGCACCCGCCCGAATAGGCAAGTGCGACTCGTGGATGCTCGTGGAAGAAACGCCCCAGCGCTTCGGGCACGAGCGGTGCGATCTGTTCGAGATCGAGCTGTTGCACGACTAGTCTTCGCCCAGCAGCATGTCGATCTTCGGCATCCAGGAACTGATAGCGATGTGCTGCGGACAGATCTCTTCGCAGGAGCCGCAGCTCGTGCAGTTTTCAGCGGTGCGGCCGAATTTCGGCACCTCTACCTGGTAATATTCGCGCGCCATATCCATGTTGTCATAGAGGAAGCGCATGTTGTATGCCGTGAAGTTATACGGGATGACGATCTTCTCAGGGCAGTATTCCACGCAGTAGTTGCAACCCGTACACGGAACGACCGAGAACTGGTTGAAGCTTTCGCGGAGCTGTTCGATAACGGCCGTGTCTTCAGCGGAAAGCATGCCGGGCTTGGCCTTTTCCGCGAACGCGATATCTTCTTGGAGCATTTCCATGCTGCTCATGCCAGAGAGCACCGTGCTTACCTCGGGCATGTTCCAGAGCCAATCGAAGGCCAGCTCGACCGGGGATTTGTCGGTTGCCTTATCGAGCACTTCCTGCACCTTCGGCGGAAGATCGACCAAGAAACCACCACGCAGCGGCTCCATGATGACCACACCAAGACCGCGCTCGGCTGCAAGCTGCAAGCCCTTGAGCCCCGCCTGGAATTCCTGATCGTAGTAGTTCAGCTGGATCTGGCAGAAATCCCAATCGGCCGCATCGAGCACCTCTTCGAAGAGCTCGAAATCGTCGTGGAAGGAGAAGCCGATGTGCTTCACGCGGCCGTCTTCCTTCGCCTTGATCATGCTCTCAACAGCACCGACCTTCTTGCAGCGCTTCCAACTGCCGCCGTTCAAGGAATGGAGCAGGTAGAAATCGATATGGTCGGTCTGCAGGCGCTCAAGTTGCTTTGCGAGCAAGCTATCGAAATCGTTTTCAGTCTTATACATCCAGGTGGGAGACTTGGTGGCCAGATAGACCTTGTCGCGGTAGCCACCCGCCAGCGCCTGACCCACGATCTTCTCGGAGTTGCCGCCCACATAGTTGAACGCGGTATCGATGTAGTTGATGCCGTGATCGATGGCGTAATGCACCATTTCGATGGTCTTTTCGACATCCACTTCTTCGATGTTCGTAGCGTTGCCTGCCTGGCCGCCTTCTTTCAGCGGAAGGCGCATCATGCCGAAGCCGAGCGGGCTTACCTTGCAGCCTGTTTTGCCGATCTCTCTATATTCCATAGGATGGGTTCCTTTCACTTCAACCTCTTCATTAGTAGTTTACTACGACACCACGAGGCCGTAAGACAAGAAGTGCATGGCATCGATCGCCATGCACTATAGATTCACTGGATGAAGCGAACGCAGTGGGAAGGGCGCCGGAGCGAGCACGCTGGAGTGAACACGAGAGCGAGCCGCTGGGACAAACGCGCCGCAATGAGCGCGCCCGAACAAACTGGAGTGGACTACTCTTTGCCGTTCCAACAGTAGGTGCAGATCTTCGACGGATCGATGCCGATCGCCTCGATCATGCCCTCGAGCGATTGATAGCGCAGCGAGTCGAAGCCCATATCTTCGCAGATGGTCTTGAGCAGGCATTTTCCACGCTCGGTTGACGCATCGGCGTACTCTTCAAGGTGCTGCTGGCCTTCATCGCCTTCAAGCTGCTGCACCACGCGGCGCGCGATCAGATCCATCTCGGACTTGCTGCTCGAGAAGTTCAGGTACTTACAGTTGAACATGATGGGCGGGCAGGCCGAACGCATGTGCACCGCCTTCGCGCCAGAGCCATAGAGGAACTCGACCGTTTCGCGCAACTGCGTACCGCGCACGATGGAATCGTCCACGAACAGGAGCTCCTTGTCTTTGATGAGCTCGGGCACCGAGATCTGCTTGAGCTTCGCCACTTTGTTGCGCACGTCCTGATTCTCTGGCATGAACGAACGCTGCCAGGTGGGCGTGTACTTGATGAACGGGCGGCCGAATGCCGTCTTGCTCTCGGTGGAATAGCCGATAGCGTGCGGCGTGCCCGAATCGGGGATTCCTGCCACGTAGTCGAGTTCGGGGATACCCACTTGCTCGGCTTCGTCGCGCGCCATGACCGCACCGTTGCGATAGCGCATGACCTCGACGTTCATGCCTTCATAGGTGGAGGTAGGATAGCCATAGTAAGTCCAGAGGAAGGCGCAGATCTTCATCTCTTCGCCGGCTGGCGCGAGCGTTTCGTAACCATCGGCCGTGATGTTCGCGATCTCGGCAGGGCCCAGCTCGTAGACCGTTTCGTAATCGATCTTCTGGTAAGCGAACGACTCGAATGAAGCGCAATAGCCTTCGTGGTTCTTGCCGATGAGCACTGGCAAACGACCGAGTCTATCGCGCGCGGCGATGATGTTGCCCTCTTCGGTCATGAGCAGCAGCGTCATGGAGCCTTCGACCTTTTCCTGCACATGCTTGATGCCGGAAACGAAATCGTCTTCCTGGTTGATGAGCGCTGCGACCAGTTCGGTCTCGTTCACCTTACCCGAACTCATGGCCATGAATTGGTTGCCATGGTCGGCGAAATATTCTTCGATGAGCGCATCGGCGTTGTTGATCACACCGCAGGTAGTAAGCGCGAACACACCTAGGTGCGAGCGAACGAGCAGCGGTTGCGGGTCGCTGTCGGAAATGCAGCCGATGCCGCTGGTGCCTTCGAAGGTTGCAAGGTCTTTCTCGAATTTGGTGCGGAACGGAGTGTTCTCCACGTTGTGAATCTGGCGCTGGAAGCCGCGTTCCTTGCTGAAGATGATCATACCCGCGCGCTTCGTTCCCAGGTGGGAGTGGTAATCAACTCCGAAGAACACGTCCAAACTCACGTCTCTGTGCGAAACTGCACCGAAATATCCGCCCACGCTAAACCTCCAAAAACGCGCGTTGTTTCTACCTTCAAAAGTATACGCTGCTTGGCGCGAAGTGCGGGTGATCAATAGCGGATTGATGAAGAAAAAGAAGGTGAAGTGCCCGCGGCGTTTTCGCGTGGCGGGCGCGGGTGGTATGATTACCCAACACACCTACACACGCGCGCTTCGGGCGCGCTTAGCACTGAAACATGAAGGAGCAATCTCGTGGCGCTTTCCATCGGTATCGTCGGACTTCCCAACGTCGGCAAATCAACGCTGTTCACCGCCCTTACTAATAAAGGGGGTTTGGCGGCGAATTATCCGTTTGCCACCATCGAGCCGAACGTGGGCATCGTGCCCGTGCCTGATGCGCGCATGGACCGCCTGGCCGAGATCGATAACCCCGATCGCATTGTGCCGGCCACGGTCGAGTTCGTGGATATTGCGGGCTTGGTTGAGGGCGCTTCACACGGCGAAGGCTTGGGCAACCAGTTCTTGCATAACATTCGTGAGACCGACGCTATCTGTGAAGTGGTGCGCTTCTTCAGCGATCCTGATGTGGTGCATGTGGCTGGCAAGGTCGATCCTGCGAGCGATGTCGAGACCATCAAGACCGAGCTTGTGCTGGCCGATCTGGCTACGATCGAGAAGGCGAAACCACGCCTTGAGAAGGATGCCAAGCGCGGGAAAGATGCTGCGAAGAAGCTTGATGCCGTGCTGAAGGTTGAAGAGGGTCTGAACGAAGGCAAGCGTGCGCTGCAGCTCGATCTAACTGACGAGGAGCGCGAACTTATCTACGATTTGCATCTGCTGACCATGAAGCCGATGCTCTACATTGCCAACGTGGACGAGGATGCGCTCAATTCTGATTTCGCTGAGATCGACGGTGTGGCGCCTGTGCCGATCAGCGCGAAGGTGGAGGCGGATCTGGCAGAGCTCGATCCGGCTGAGGCAGCAGAGTATCTGGAAGCCATGGGGCTTGAGGAATCTGGCTTGGCGCGCTTGGTGCGCGAGGCATATCACCTGCTGGGGCTGCAGAGCTTCTTCACGAGCGGACCGATGGAAGTACGCGCGTGGACCATCCCGATCGGCGCGAAGGCTCCGCAAGCTGCGGGCACCATCCATACGGATTTCGAACGCGGGTTCATCAAGGCCGAGACTGCGAGCTTCGAAGATTACTCTGCCTACGATGGCGAGAAGGGCTGTCGCGACGCGGGCAAGCTTCGCCAGGAAGGAAAAGATTACGTCGTACAAGACGGCGATGTCATGCACTTCAAGTTCAATGTGTAATTAAAAGCGCCCGAGGAAGGTAAACCAACATACCGTTCGAGCGCTTTCAGAATACAACATCACCTGGAACAAACCTAAAAATTCAACCTTATTGGAACGAACCGACCGAAAATTAAATTCCTAGCCGACATTGTCCTGAACGATCGAATAGCCATCGATTCCCACATGCGGGAGGTACGCACCAACCACTGTTACGTGATCGCCTTTATTCAATTGCGCTATCTCCTCAAGCGGCAACGATGATACACATAAAGCATAATTTTTGCCTGTGTCCAAAAAGACCGAATCTTCCGTAATTCGAGTAATCGTTGAGGAGTATTTGACGATCTTACCTTCCCAATTCAGTTTTGCTCGCGCTGGATTTTCGTTCATGTCTTTCTCAACAGCATCTAGATCAAGATATATCGCATCGGCGATCATGTCGTCCTCTGTTGCCTGATCTTCAGATTGATCAGCTTCCTTTTTTAATATGGACATATCCACATTCAGATCTTTAAGGGTCTCTTTTGTATCAGAAATCACTTTGTCCAGTAAGATCCCAGGCTCTAGTTCTCCGCTGCTTATATCAAAAAGATATGCACGATATTTTGATTCGCCTAAAATCGACTCAAAATCTTTGAAAGATAAAGCAGGTTCAACGATATCACCGAAAGAACCATCGTCTTTATAACCTAAAAGTTCATATGAGTAGATGACTGGCGATGATCCATGGCATGTTTGCCTTAAAAAAGCCAGACCTTCTCCATCGGCACGAGAGTATAGATCAATAAAAGGAAAATAACCATTGGTGCCCCATAAAGAAGGATTTCCTTGAAAAACCTGCTGCAAATCCTGACCATCAAATGACCAAATCTCTACCTCAACAGGAGGAACATCATAAGAACCTGGTTGTTTGCTAGCAGCGTATGCAACGATCAGCTCATCTTTCCCATCACCGTTAAAATCAATGAAATCAGCAAGGCAAAGTCCGGTTGCGTACTCTGTACTTATCTGTGATTGAGTCGAAGGAAGCCCATATGTCTTAATCAATTCACTACACTTCTTACCGAATGCTTTGTTTCGAAGATCGTTTTCACTTGTGTTGTCCTGGGAAGTGCACGCACAGAGGAATAGTAGTGTCCATGAAGAAAACAGCACAACAATGACGTAAAAGAAGCGCGAACGAAATGATCGTTTTGAGCTTTGCATCTAATCTCCAATCAAGAGTAGTCTTCATTACATGAGGCACGAGATTGACCATCATATCATATGATTAGAATGAAAAACCTATTTTACCAGGCGCTACTACCCGCCCAGCCAACTTGAGATGAGCGGTGCCCAACCAGATACTAACACCACGATGATGAGCACGGGGATACCGAACTTCACCCAGTAATAGAGCGTTTTGGGGAAATGCATGCCGTCACCCGTGTTCACTTCCTGCAGGAAACTCTTCCATCCCCAGCCGCGCTTGCTTACGCAGAAGAGCGTGAACACCAACGAACCAACGATGAGCAGGTTGTTCGACACCACGAAGTCTTCGATGGCTTGGATGTTGCCGATACCGGGAAGCTCGGCACCCGACCACACGTTGAAACCAAGCGCACAGGGCAACGAGAGTAGCGGGATAAGGATCGCATTGATCGCTACCGCTTTATTGCGGCTGAACTTCCACTGATCCATCCAGAAGCTCATGATGGCCTCGAAGACTGCAATGAGCGTCGAGATAGCCGCAAAACTCATGAACACGAAGAAGAGCGTGGCGAATAGGCCACCCATCCACATCTGCGAGAAGACCGCCGGAAGCGTAACAAATACCAGTCCAGGACCCGAATCAGGCGCAACGCCGAACGCGAAACAGGCCGGGAAGATGATGAAGCCCGTTGCCAGCGCAACGAAGGTATCGAGCCCCGCGATGCGCACCGCTTCGCCAGGAAGCGCATGCTTCTTGTTGATATAGCTGCCGAAGATCTCCATCGATCCAAGACCGATGGAAAGCGTGAAGAATGCCTGGCCAAGCGCTGCAAATACTGCATCAGAAAATGCACCTGGGCTTGCAAAGATCTTCGAGAAATCGGGATTGAGGTAGAACGCGATGCCCGCGCCTGCACCTTCCAAAGTGACCGAACGGATCACGAGCACCGCAATAAGAGCGAGCAAGCAGACCATCAGCACTTTCGTGACGCGCTCCACTCCCTTCTGCAGGCCGAGATGGCACACGAAAAGCGCTATTGCGCAGGCAAGGAACATCCAGAACACAAGTTCAGCGGGGTTGGCGAGCATGGTGCTGAAAAGCGTGTTCGTGGCCGCCGCATCCATGGTTGCTAGGTTAGCCGTTGCCATCTTCGGAATGTAAGAGAGCATCCAGCCAGCCACGGTGGTGTAGAACATCATGAGCAGGTATTGGCCAGCCAGCGCCACCCATTTGAAGTAGTGCCACTTCGTTTTCGATGGTTCAAGACGGTCGAACGCTTGCGCGACCGATCTTTGGCTTGCGCGACCGACCGCAAGCTCCATGACCAGGATCGGAATGCCAAGGATCGCGAGGAAGACCAGATAGAGCAGCACGAACGCCGCACCGCCGTATTCGCCCACCACGTAAGGAAAACGCCATACGTTACCCAGCCCGATCGCGCAACCTGCGCTGATCAGGATGAACCCTAGCCGTGATTTAAAGTGTTCGCGTGGCATCTAGTTCGCCCGCCGTTCCTTTCGGCGATTGCTTCGCTTTGCTTCTTTGTTGCTTTCAGTCGACCACGTTCATTCCCGATAGCGGTCGACAACTCTTTCATGGTAGGCGAAAACGACCTGCAGCTCGGGCGCGCGAACCATTCGATACCTGATAGTTGTTTTTTTGCCCGTTTGTCGGTATACTTCGTTACTGCTCGTGGTTGCGTGCGCGGCCTTGTCCGCAGGCGCTTCACCAGCACAAGCCAACGTGGCTCAGGTGGTAGAGCAACGCACTCGTAATGCGTAGGTCGCCGGTTCGAGTCCGGCCGTTGGCTCCATTAAAAGAGCAGGTCAGAGTGCGGAAATCGCTCTGACCTTTCTTTTTGATCCGATGGTCAAAACCACCGAAAACGGGATAAATAGGGATAAAACGGGATAGGTTTCTTACCGCTTGTTACCCTTCGCGTAGGGTTTGCTGCTTTATACCGCATTCAACGAAATTCACGATCAACGATCGATGCGCACGCTCAGTTCTGAATAGATAATCTCGTCGGAATTGCCTGTATAGAGAGAAAGCTCGCGCTCGAAGACATCGCTCGTTGGCGTGAACCCTTCACGCTCGAGCACGCGGCGCATCTTCTCGTAGATGCCGAAGAGCTCCATGGCGGGCTCCAGTTCGTCTTTGACCTCGGCGAAGTTCATGGCTCGCAAGTACTTGAAGTAGGTTCCCGCAGGCTTTTCAACCAGCCCTTTGCGCCGCTTATACGGTCGCACGCGCGTACACAGATGAAAGTCCTTCCAAGGCTCTCCCTTCAGGAACGCTTCGAGACCGACGCGATAATTACCCTGCAGTTCGCTCACATCACCTTGCTTCTGGCCGAGCCGCCACACATCGAGAATATGGCGAACAACGCGCTCAGCCTGTTCATCTACCTGCACGCCATCTTGAGCGGAATAGACCGTGCGCTTCGGCTTGCGGTCAGATGCGTGAGCGCTTTCGTCCTGAAGGACCGCCGTAGCCTTTTCTGTGGGCAAAGCGAGCTGCTCATCGATGAGGGCTGGCAAATTCGCCTCAGCAATCGAAACGAACGCATCGGATATATTGCTATCGAGGAAGTATTCCGTCTCACACGTCTCGAGCTTGAATTCGGCGGGGTCATGACGCCAATCGTTGCGCGCTCGCATCCGTGCCAGCGTATTCTCAAGGAGCGACTTTTGCATCAGGAGCGTTCGACGCTGCTCGACGATGGCACTGATTCGATCCTCCATCACGTTCTCCAGCGCTTCGGAGTCGGGTTCGCTCAAATAGCCCTTGATCTCTTGCAAGTTGCATCCCGCTTGTTGCAACGACGAAATGAGCAGGTAATCGCCGATCTGCAGCGGCGAATAGAGTTGGTAGCCGTTCTCCGCCTTTGCAACCGGCATCAAAAGCCCGATATCCTTGTAATGGCGCAACGTCTCTTTCGTAGTGCCGCAAAGGTGAGCGAATTCACCCGCTTTGAGCAGATCATCGGGCATAACAGCCTCCTTGTTCATAGGCGCTTCGCTCGCAGGCAAGATAGGTGCGGGCCCAGAATGCGTCCAAGTTCAGTTCCGCAAATGCCTTTTAACACGTTCAGGTTTAGTCCCTTGCGCACCTTTCAATCTTTGCTCGGAATCTTTTTCATAGCGAGCGCTTGACCGTGTGGTTACCCCACAGTTTACCATGAAGCTCGAAAGCATGACCGATTCGCAAATCAGGAGAACCGCCATGAGAGACGAATTAGCGCAATCCAACGAGCAAACAGCAAATTCTGCGGCTGAATCATCTGCTGTTCCAACCACCGAAGCCACGGCGCCAAGTATTGAGGTCAACGCCAATGGCCACCTGTTGCCCCACAACTGGAAGGGCACCATCGCGCTCATCTGGTCGGGGCAAGCCGCCTCCATCCTTGCGACTTGCGCAGCCACCTTCGCCGCGCTCTGGTACATCACCACCACCGAAAACTCGGCGCTCCTGCTTGCCGCAGCGGGAGTGGCAGCGCTCCTTCCCACCGCACTGCTCTCCCCTTTCGGCGGCGTTATTGCCGACCGGTTCAACCGCAAATACGTCATGATCGCCGCTGATGGCATCGCGGGCGCATTCTCGCTCGTGCTCGCCCTGCTCATGCTGGCCGGCCTGCTGTCTACCTGGCTGTTGTTGCTTCTGCTCACGGTGCGCTCGGCCGCTCAAGCGTTCCACGGAACCTCGCTGATGGCGCTCATGCCCGAGCTAGTTCCCGAACGCGATATGGTGCGCATCAACACGCTCGATCAGAGCCTGACGAGCGCTTCGGCTATTGTGGGACCCGTGCTCGGCATTGCGCTCTATACGATGCTCGGGTTCGTTGCGGTACTTGTGATGGATGCGATCTGCGCTGCGCTGGCCTGTGTGTGCCTCGCTTTCGCCAAGCTTCCCTATGCGCAGGGGCATGGCGTTTCTTCAGGAAGCGTTGCGAAGGACCTTGCGCATGGACTTTCGATCTTGAGGGGCGAACCAGGCATCAAGCCTCTTCTGCTACTGGTAGTTGTTGCGATGCTGCTCTTCTTGCCCCTGGGAACGCTCTCCCCGCTCATGACCTACAACTGGTTCGGCGGCGATGGCTACGCGGCCTCAGGCGTTGAAGCCGCAGCGGGCATCGGGCTTCTTATCGGATCGCTCTTCATGCTGGTGTGGGGTGGCGGCAAACGGCTCGTGCCTGTTCTGGTTGTTGCGGGCGCAGCCATAGGAGCAGGCTGCATTGCGGCAGGTCTTTTGCCACAGTCGGGCTTTTTCGCCTTCGTGGGCATCATCGCGCTCATCTTCGCGGCCACGGCGGTCTTCAACGCGCCCATCCTGCCGCTCATGCAGAAACGTATTCCGCAGGAGTCGTTTGGGCGCGCCATGGGCATCTTCGGATCTTTGACAGCTCTCGCATCGCCTGTTGGACTGTTCGTCGCGGGCCCTGCAGCTGATATGCTCGGTGTGAACTGCTGGTTCGTGGTGTGCGGGACGCTGCTCTGCGTTGCGATGGGACTTTCGCTGCTTTCGCGCTCTTTGCGTGCGCTCGATGATCAGGATGTGAACGACCCAGCAGACGCCCTAGAATCTGAAGCTTGCGAGTAGTCCCTCAACGTTCTCAATGTTTACCCACATTGGCTAACCATAGTCAACGCTTGCCCACCTCAGCAAACACTCGCCCCCTGTCTCCTGCGTTCTCGGCGACCTTATCGTCGCCTTCAATGTGTAACTTTTCAGCACTTCTGGCGCAGTTTATCCCGTTAACGGCACCGTAATCTTACTGCTGCCTTACAAACGTGAAGATTTAACGCGAATGTCCAGTGCGCTCACTCTTTCCAGTAGGATTGAACCTACGAATGAGCAATTTCATCTACGACATACAGCTCGGTTTCCTAGCATTTCCGCTGGTCGCACTCCTGCTGGCGGTACCTTATGCGCTCTATCAGTACCGCCGCTTCGGCGCTATCTCAATCTGGAAGACCTTCGTGGTCTTCACATTCATCCTGTACTGTTTGTGCGCAGTTTCGCTGATCGTGTTTCCGTTACCAGCGGACCACAGCGCAGTGGTTGAAAGCGCACGGACACCTCAGCTTCACCCCTTCCATGTGATCGAGCAGATCCGCGAAACCACCGATTTCAGTCTGAGCGATCGCAGCACGTGGGGGCCAGCACTGCGCTCACCCGTAGTATATGAGGCGATCTTCAATGTCATGCTCACGGTGCCACTAGGCGCTTATCTTTGTTACCTGTTCCGCTGCCGCTGGTGGATGGCACTTTTGATCGGTATGGCCACCACGCTCTTGTTCGAAACATCGCAGCTGACTGGTTTGTTCGGACTCTACGCGCACCCCTACCGCCTCTTCGACGTGGACGACCTGATCTTGAACACCGCTGGCACAATGCTGGGATTCTGGCTCATGATCCCCCTTGCCTGGGCGCTGCCGAGCATGGACGAGGTGAACGAGCAAGCCCGCGAACGCGGCAGTAGTCGCGTTTCGCTCACGCGGCGTGCTTTGGCGGCGGTGGTCGATCTGACCGTGCTGGCCGTGCTCTTCGTGCTTGCATGGATCATACTTAGTCCGACCGATGCGCAAATCGCGAAGGCCCTTGCCGTGGATCCTTCGCGCGCTGGCGCGAAAACACTCGCTTTCCGCTTCATTGGCGGTTTGTTCGCTGACCCGATGAGTGCGCTCTTGCTCGCGCTCGGTATTGGCGCGGTGCTCTTCGCGGTGATCCCGATGGCTTCCAAAGGACGCACGATCGGGAAGGCGCTGGTGGGAATTCGCATCGTGAAAGCCAACGGGGGCGATGCTCCCGCCTGGGGCTTCTGGGTGCGCTACCTTGCTTCGGCGTTCTTCCAGCTGATTCCTGTTGCTTTGGTGCTCCTTGCCCCTGAAGAGATCGAAGGCGTGAGCAACAATACGCTCTTCCAGATCGTTGGGCTGGTCGTGGTGGTATGGGCGCTCACCATCGTTGCGCGCGTGATCGAGTCCTTCAGTGGATATCCGTATGTGTCCCTAAGCGAGGTTGTTTCGGGAACGCGCCTTGCGCCCGTGAAGTTGCAGGGGGCGGAGAGCAGAAGCCAAAAAAGCGCTGGCCAGAACGCAAGCGGGCGAACTGATCGAGGCAGTGGCGCATCCGTTGCTTCCCAAGACGAACAGTCGAACGATTGGCAGGATGACCAAGCAGGAAACCTCGAGGAAGAAGACCCGTTGGCTGAGCGCGTGCGCCAAGCGCGCGAGGCTTATGCGCAGGCGGGCATCTCGAGTTATGCCGCGGAAGCCCAAACGCGTGCGATCGACCCACGCCGAGCAGAGCCTGGCACACACGGTGCAGCGGCACAACCAGCACAAGCAAACCAGGCTTCCGACCAGGCGACCTCCGACAAGCAAGCAGCTCTCGACAGTTTATTGAGCGTGAACTACGACGAACAGCACCCTGTTGCAGGAGTTTCAGCGAACGATGCTCCCACCCGAGCTATACCCCAAAACCTTGGGGTCCAGCCGTCTGGCGCACCGGGCAATATGCCCCAATCAAACCCCACCCAACGCATTACCGATCCGAGCGTTCAACGAAAGATCCGCCGCGATTCTCGCCCCGATGCCGGCAGAACCCAAATATTCAAGAAGCGCTAATTCGCTGCTCGCTGCTCACTGTTCACTCGATGCGAGCAAATACTTTCGCCTTATAACCCCTCTTACCTAATTACCTTTGCAAAGGTAGAATGCAAGTTAAGAATCGCATAGCTGTTTACACATTGCGTGAACAAGGGGGAATCATGTCAGTCAAAGTGCCTTTGTCGGTTGGCGATAAGCAAACGTTCACCAAGACCATCGCCGAGTCGGATGTCTATCAATTTGCTGGGATCACGGGTGATTTCAGCCCATTTCACGTGAACGAAGAATACATGAAGGGCACGCAATATGGCACGCGCATCGCTCATGGTGTGCTGACCTTTGCCCTTTCAAGCACTGCGTCGACGCTCATCCATCAGCCTTATGACGATGAATGCCCCTTTGCTTCTTATGGCTATGACCACGTGCGCTTTACGGGTCCTGTCTATTTTGGCGACACGATCACCTGCAATTACGAGGTCATCTCAGTGGACGAAGAAACCGGCAAAACCGTCGCAAAAGTCGAGATCGTAAACCAGAACGGCGACACCGTCTGCGTCGCCGAACACATCCTTAAATTCTTGGAGTTTGCGAAGTAAGCATTGAAGCCATGCACTCTACGCCCCCTCTGCAGAGAGTGATGTAATGTGCATGGGGAATCATTCATACGAGAAGCAACTACACATCCGACGCAACAATGTGCGCAAGAGATGATTGCCAAACCGGCTAGTGAGCTCAATCCATGACTAATCGCGCTGCCGCACTAGAGTATTTCGTTTTTGATGCGATTTCTAGTGCGGCAATCCCAATAAAAGAGTATGCCAACTTTTACAACCTAGAGTGTCCTAAGAATAGTACTGGCGCAATCTCTCATATCACGCAGCATCTCCAAGACCATGACACCGTAACCGCCCAAACTTGCAATCGAGTCGCAGTTTGTATATGCCATGCTTGAGTTACTTCGTACTGCACAAAGCAGCATGATCGAGCGACTGCAAAGCAACGTTGAACATTTTGAAACTGTCCAACAAAACTGTAGAAAGTATTTTGAGCAAAACAATTTATTCAAGAAAAAGCGGGAGATTGTTTTCGTTTTAGCTCAGTACGATCTCTTCGGCATGGTCTCATCTCCTACGTGGAATTTGATCGCAAAGATCATCGAACTTGGTAAGCAAACAACAAGAAACCATCTGAAGAGGCTCAAAAATAAAGGTATCGTACAGATCGTTTCAAAGAAGCCTTTGGAATTCAAGCTCATCCCGGAAACTGAAGAGGCACTCGAGATTTGAAATTTCTTGTGAAAAAGCGCTAAGGACGCACGCTCCGTCTGGGATTCTTAGATTTCCAGACTGAGTTAAAGATGATTGCGACTTTTTAGCATGTACGCCATGCCTTATAAAGCAACTTTTTTAAATGCGAAAAAGCACTGCGGTTTCTGATACGGCCTTTTTCGCTTTATATTCTCCTTAGGTTCTTGGGTAAACGTACAAGAACATTCCATCTGCTTTTTCTCTATACTTTCCACAAAATCCTCTATTCTTAAGCGCTTCAATGAGTTGTTGATTTTGAGGCGTAAATCTTATGCTCATATGCTTTCCGTTGAGAAGCATGCAGAAGTCATCCATCTCTGCTATATCAAATAGCTCAGACACATCTGAACGTTTATATACTGATGAATTCAGACCTGTCAACTGAGACTCGACAATACATGCAAGTTGGTCTTTAGTCCAAGAATAGGCTTTGATTAAATCATCCAAACATGGTCTATTTAAAGACAAGTTGCGTAATGTGTCGTTTACAACGTAGTCACACAACAGTCCAAGTATAGCTTTTTTAGATTTCTCGCCCAACAAATCATATATATTCGTCAACTCTTGAATTTCATTGGGGTCACAATAAAATCTGATTATTTTTTCATTAACACTATCCCTATATTGAGTATTTGCAGCTATATAACCAGTAAATCCTTTTAGAAGTTTAATCTGATTGTTGAAATTAATGCTCTTATTCTTAAGTAATTCCAATGCTTCATCTTCGCTAAACAGGGCATTATCTTTACCATCAACCACAATTCTTAAATATCCTTTCGGATATTTCAAAGCAAAAGCCACGACAACATCAAGATTACCTTCAGGACAATAATTCTCGCGCAATTTAACGAGATTTTTTTGCGTAGGGGTAATAACGCCACTGTTAATCAGACACTTAACACGGTTAATGGGTATTCCGACAAATGAAAAATCATTATAAATTCTTCCCATGCCAGATATGATTTTACAGACTTTTCCATTATCCAATGTTAGACATCTAACAACTGCAGAAATAAACGGCTTGTCTCCAACAATTTGTCTCATTTTTTTATAACCGAAATCTGCTGGAATATCGTGCTCGTTAATATAATTGGCAAGCACATCATCAATCTCATCATTGTCATTAAGATTGAAATATCTAAAAATATTTTCAGCAGCGTTTTCTATCAAATCTTCGTCAAAAAGCATGGTTATGATGTTAGGGTTGTCGAGGCTGCTAATTCTATTTACCGCCGGCCCCGAAAGATGCATAATTATTTTTCTTGCAATTTCTGGTGATAATCCAGGAAGATTAAGCATCCACACAACTGGCTTATCTTCTTGAAAAGTTAAAGTTTTTTCTTCTGCCATGCTTTCAGCCAAAGATCCTATAAAAATATCTGAATTTGACTCAATGCGTTTCACGACGGGCGATTCTAGGCTAAGCGCAAGATACGCTATTAATTCTTGCATAGATACATCCTCAGAGATATCCCCACAAAAAACAAGCAACTTCTTGACTAGACACAAATTAGGAATATATAAATTCTCTTCATAAACCTTTTTAACTAAATCTGGATCGCTGGCGGCAATATTAATATCAGAAAACTGATAGGGAATACGGCAGAACATAGATTTCTCATAAGCTTTTAACGACGAATCTAAGCAAAGAAAATCTGGATCTCCAGAAGCAAAATGGAGCACTGCATTGTATATTCGGTTTGAAAAAATGAATGAGTCAGGAGCTGTGAATACTATTTTTTGACAAACTAATCTAAGTTTTGTCACTCCAAAGCTCTTGTTGCTGATAACGTCGGCGAAAGAATAATGCAAAAAGTCATCAATATATAAAAATATGTCACTATTAAAAGTCTTAGAGCATATATATTCAACCAAGAAAGAGTGGTCTTCTTCTGAATTAATTCCTTGGAATACGCATTCTATTTCTCTAGTTCTCTTTTCTGCTATAAGATATGAAAGAAGTGAAAAGTTTCTTGAACCGCGCTTTGCAAGGTCAACATGAGTTATTCTTGCTAAAAACAGTTTTGGATTGCCTATTTCTTGAGCTGGTTCGCATTCTCTGTTTTGTATAAGAGCTGCAAGATATTCACGATCTTCGAACGACATTCCGCCTTTGCGATATTTACTAATATATCGATAGCGAGAATTGTCTATATATCCCCCCGTAATTAAAAACCGGATTAAGTCAAAATTCGGTGATTTGTATGCCTCGCTATAACTTTCAACCCAGTCTTCTCCAATCTTAGCCGCTTTAAAACCAGACTCAAAAGGAAGCTGATAAAACTTCTCAACATTATTTGAAGTCTGCAATAGGGCTGATAGTTCCTGTATTTGCGCTTGAGCAACTTTGTCCTCTAAATTACTTTTCTGGTTTTCTAGATTTTCAATCTTGGCTACTATCTTTGCCTTCGAAAGCTCCTTGTCTTTTTTATAATTTGGATCCTCGATATTTTCCAAATGCTCCCCAAGAATACTTGCAAGGGCCTCATTGCTTTTAAATTGATCCTTGAATGCTTCCAGTGTGTCAGTACTTTCTATAGCTACACCTTCTTGCGAAAATCTATCCTGAAGCTCGTTATAGCTTGGCAGCATATAGAGCAAATCGATATTCTCATCAGATACTTGCATGAGATTATTAAGCGTTTCTATTTCTGCATTGCTTCTTTCTAATTTGGCATTTAAATCTTGATTCAAAAAACTTGCATACTCATCACGCATATCAAGCAGTATGTCGATAATACTGTTTCTTGAATACATCTTTTCAAAATCTTGTGGAAAAGCAACCTTATAAGCTGCTAACGAGACAATTTTTACATCATCTAAACGTGTCACTTCGCCTTTATAGCCAAGCATGCACCTCTTTAGCTGATTTGCTTCGTTAGCTATTTCAAACAACGCTCTCGGATCATAAATAAACAATGAAAGCTGATAAAGAAAGGTTTCGTCGGGGAAAATACCAAAGCCTTCCAATGCTTTGCTCAACTCACTAAAGGAACTTTCCGTATCTACAAACGGAATAACAGGAATTATCAGATCAAAGAATTTCGTACGCTCGGAAGCATCATTAAACAAACTATCCCGTATAAGATAGAAAAACTTTACCGGCTTATCCCTTCCCTCTTTAGAGCTGTTTACTAGTGTGTTTATGGCTCTCAGATGCTCAAAGATGCCTATTGAATCAAAACGGTCAAGATCCTCAAACACAACAACATCGATATTGGAATTTAAAAGCACATAGACAACATCATCCGCATACTCCTCTAGCGGAGAACTACGAGACTCTTCAAAAAGCTCAATTTCAGTATTAAACACCTTAAGTTTATGTAATACTCGACTAAAAGATTTTGTTTTCAATTGATTTGAGACAAAAAAATAAAGACCAGTTATAACAACAATAAAAGCAATCGTTGCTAATCCCCAAGCTAAAAAATCTGAAGTTAAGAAACTTGCAATAGAATCAACCTGTGCTGCTCCAGCATTTTGCAAATCCAGGCGCAAAAACATAAAGTACACCAAAAACAGAAAAGACAATATGAAGGCTACTGTAAAAACAGCCTTGGTATGCACCTGACGTTTGTCTTCTGGGACTGTTCTTTTAAATCTAGACTGCGGTATGTCTTTTGAATTCACTTGAAAAATCAACTGATTCAACAGCGCTGCTTCAGCATTAAAAATGATATCTTCTTCTGTTGGTGAGAATGTTAGATTTGTTTTATTTACGCTTGCCGTATTCGCGACACCTGAGTTCTCTATATTTGATTCATTATTGCTATACGATTTATTGTTTATCGACTCAGTATTATTCGTTGCAAAACCCTTATTTGCCCTTTTTGATTCTGACTGAAAATGAGCTAAGGAAATATCAACCCACTTCAAATCTTTGTTCTCTTTTTTTGCGGTCTCTATAACGCTGCTTTTACCAGCGCCGTATCCACCAGTTATTGCAATATTCCGAACATCGTTGTTATTAAGCGCTTGAGTGATAGCAGGCTCATAAAGCGCATATTCTTCTGGGTTTAGTATTGTTGGTGTAAGAATGTAGAAATCTGCATTTTGTTCTACCTCTTCAGCGGTCTCTTCTTGATGTTCTACTTGATCGATAGCATAGTCTGCCTGATCAGCAGAACATTCCTTTTTGCCGCTATTCGCTGCTTTTTCGTTTTCAGACATGCTAGCTCCAATTACACATTTAATTCTTTTTCTATTAACCACATTCACTCAACACTTTATATTTCGTTTTTAGTGACTTTAAAGACCAATTGTTATAACCAACGTAGCCATCACTTTCCAAACGCCCCAAAATAATTCCCGGATCTCTATTTATTTGCTTCGCAAATTTTCTTATTGCTCTTTCGCTGAAATCACTCCATTTAACAAAAATCTCATACATATCTGGATCAATCAGTTTATCCTGCGCATATCGATCAGCCAAATCTTCACATTTCCCTTTTTGCCCTTCGACCGAGATACCATAATCGCCGTTCATAATGTGACCAATTTCATGCATTAAAGTAAACCAAAAAGTATCAGCATATCTGCGTCTATCGTTGACCATTAACAAAATTCTAGATCCGATCTTTTTGGTAGCGCCATTGATTTTAGAACCCTTTAGATTAGGCAAGATTTGAAGAATCACCCCTGCGTTTTTGAACGATTCTGTAACTATTGGCAAAAAAATTTCATGTTCTTGAGTAAGGTTAAGAGCTTTTTCCACCGCATCTTCAAACTTTACTTTATTGAACTTTGGAGCCTTTGTTTGGAGCGCCATATTGGTTGCAATTTGAACCATTGCATTCGCTTTGATAATATTTGCTCGATCCATGCTGGTTGTGTTGCCTCTAAAATTGACAGCAAAATCTCTCCCTTGAAGAACTTGGAGATTTGCAACTCCCAAAAACTTTCTGAGCTCTTTTACTTGCAATTCAAGCTGTCGAGGCAAATGGGGTAAATTGAAATGCTGTTCAAAATAATCGTAGCCTAACAATCTGAGGATTGTTTTGTCTTTCTCAAGCTCCTCAACTGCTTCGATTTCAGCTAGTGCTGCATCATACGCATTTTGCAAATTTAGCCAGTAATTTACGCTGGTTCCCAGCATATTAGAGAGCTTCATTGCCATGTCTGTTGAAAGTCGTTGTTCTCCTCTAATAATTAGGCTTATGTTTTTTGGAGTAGTATCGAGTCTTTTTGCAAAATCCTCTTGCGTTATCCCTAAATTTTCAACAATTTCCTTTATATAGTAACCAGGGTGAAAGGCAATTTTGTCGTTGTACTCTACGTAATTAGTCATAGTGCTTGCTCACCTTTACTATTTTTACGATTTTTACTTTTCTCGATATTTTATCTATGTCACATGGGTCAAAAGGTTTTTCGAATTCATCTAATGGTTGCAAGATAACTCTCCATGCATCTGCGCGAGTTTTTACATCTATAGCGAAATACCCATCTAAGTTTTTGTGTTTTCCTTTATTCTTGAGCTTGTGAAAGCGAAATGTCCTCATAGCAATTATGTCGTGAATTGTTTCAGACTGCTCAATCGCATTAATTCTTGATAAAAGACTAGTCGCTAAATCTTTATTACCTCCAAAGACCTTGACAGCGCTTTTCGTGCTTCTACATTGATTCTCAAGACTTACCGAGGAAAACACTAGTTTCAAAATTGTTCACCCCCCCTCCTTTTTTAAACGTATATTAAATTACCTAATAGGTAATTTAATATACCACTATTTTGAATTAAATAAATGTAGTAATAGGTAATTTTTATAACAGTTCCTGCAGAATAGCTATAAGGATATAACTAGTTATAAATCTAACCAGCAAGCTTATTGTTTAGATTTTGCACATTTAAATAAGATTTTTAGTAGTAAGCGAATTCATGACGTATGTTAGAGAGGTTGCGACGGTAAGACGTACTAACGATAAAAGCGGTTACCAAACCGTCCGATGAATCAATGAATTGAATAAAGAAAAGGTTCTCCCGTTCTTTGCTTGGGCTAGATCGAAGGGAACAGAAGATCCCTCCTTGACAGATGGCGCCAACCCCCGCACCTATGCGATAACCGCCTTAGTAGAACCATTTCTAAAATCAAATCTCCGGAATGCTTGGGTGCAGCTTATCCTTCTCGCTCAAGATGACCTTGTTGGGGTTGAACTCAGCGTCGCCTTCGAGCGCTGGCCACTCGATCCCGATGGCGGGGTCGTTCCACATGAGGTCGCCTTCATCGTTGGGATGGTAGACATCATCGCATTTGTAGCAAAACTCGGCAGTATCGGATAAAACAAGGAAGCCGTGCGTGAACCCACGAGGAATGAAGAACTGGCGCTTGTTCTCAGCAGAAAGCACCACTCCCTCCCACTTGCCATACGTCGGGCTACCTTTGCGCAGATCAACCGCAACATCGAAGACCTTGCCTGAAACAACACGCACGAGCTTCGCCTGCGGGTGCTCGATCTGATAATGCAACCCGCGCAGCACGCCGCGCGTCGAAGACGATTGATTGTCTTGTACGAACTCACAGTCAATCCCACCGGCAATAAAATCAGGGCGCTTATACGTCTCCATGAAGTAGCCGCGATCGTCGCCATAGGCTTTTACGTCGACGATCTTCACGCCTTCGATAGAAGTCTCCGTGAACGTAAAATTCCCAGAAATAGCCTAATCAGACATGCTCGTTCCTTTCAATGCGCCCAGTCAAACAAAAAATCTAATACCTACCACTAGCTGCCAATGAATTCGCCATAAGGAAAATTGACCATAATCGCCAAAACCGAAGCGCCTGATCGCCTAGTAGTTAGCTATTGACCGAGCTTGGCATACTTTTCTTCGGTGGCACTCTTCGTGCCTTCCCACCAATCTCGATTCTGGTCGTACCAAGCGATAGTCTCGCGCAAGCCAGACTCGAAATCGGTACGTTCGGGCTGCCAACCAAGTTCACGCTTGAGTTTAGTGGCATCGATCGCGTATCTGCGATCGTGCCCGGGTCGATCCCCCACCCATTCGAAATCGTTAACATCGCGCCCCATCGCAACAAGAATCATGCGCAACACATCGATGTTGCTCCGCTCGCAATCAGCCCCAATCAGATAGGTCTCACCCAGCCGCCCACGCGTAAGAATCTCCCAAACTGCACGCGAATGATCATCGACATGAATCCAATCGCGCACATTAAGCCCGTCTCCATAGAGCTGAGGACGCTTGCCTGAAAGAATTCTCGTGATTTGGCGCGGAATGAACTTCTCAACATGTTGGCGCGGTCCATAATTGTTCGAACAATTTGAGATGGTGACTGGTAACCCATATGTTCGACACCATGCTCGCACGAGCAGATCAGATGCTGCTTTCGTCGCTGAATAAGGACTGCTCGGTCGATACGGGCTCCCTTCAGTGAATCTATCTGGATACAGTTGGCCGCTTATCACACAACCTTCCAAGCTGCCGGACAGAACACCAGTACTATTGTCATCAGATATTTGAGAGGCTTTCTCCAAATGCATTGCTTGCTGTGCCATATGGTTGAAAAAGGGCAAATCCCCGTATACCTCATCAGTTGAAACGTGATGAAAGCGCACGCCATGCTTGCGCACTGCTTCCAAAAGCATGAAGGTGCCCTCTATGTTGGAACGAAGAAAAGGAAGTGGGTCGACTATCGAATTATCGTTGTGAGACTCTGCTGCAAAATGAACGATCGTGTCGACTTCGCCAACTAGTCTATCAACAAGCTGCGCATCGCAAATATCGCCCTGAACGAATGTCAAACGTTCCTCGAGAAGTCCCGCTAGGTTCGCACGATTTCCCGCATAAGTGAGCTTATCAAATACGATCACCCGAACATCAGGCTGATTCGCCATCACCCAACGGACAAAATTCGACCCCATGAAACCAGCACCACCTGTAACGAGAAGACGCTGAAAATACTGCTTTTGTTCGATGCTCTTGATCAACCTGCCCCTATGTCCATCGCGATCGAGCCTTTTACCACTCAGCATACCCGAAGAGACGTGCTCAAAGAAACGCGTGTTACAACAATAGCATTCGCTGGTTTAGGTTAATCTAAAAAAGACCTGTTGCTCTCGTCTATTTCTTTTGCTCCTTTTCGCTTTTGATAAGCCAAGAGCACTGTAAGCGCAATGATCGCAAGCCAAGGAAATAGAGCACCTATCTGGTCACGATAGGTCATAAGCCCAGCATGCATGATCGAATGATCCGAAAGAACGGCATACCAGAGATAAGGGACGAAGCTAATCAAGAGCAATGCGACAGAAGCCAGCAAAAGAGTTTTAAGCTTATCGTCTTTAGTGCGAAAATAGCGTATTACCGAACTCAAGATACATACAAGAGCACCTATAAGAGAAGCAAACAAAACTGCTCGCATAAAACCAAGCGGTCTTAAATTCGCGGCTATCGCTTGCAAAGGACCTCTTTCGATGCCTTCTCGCTCAATGCCGCCTGTTAGAATAAATGCTTGATTAAAGGCCTGACCAAAGACATCTTCCCCTGTCACAAGTGCTGTTGCAGCCCATTTAAAAACCCAAAGAGCGGCATACCCAAAGCACCACCCAAGCCCTATAGCAGCAAACAGGCCGATAACGCGACGAAGCGTCAGCCTCTCTCTAATACAGCAAAAATATATACAAGCCGGGATACAAAAAGACAGAATTGGATTATCGAGAAAATCGAAGAAAACCGTGAGCGCCCCTGTTGCTCCGAAAGTCAAGAACAAAACGAAAGACTCTGACCAAACACCTGAAGATACACGATTGAACGATCTTTGAGAAAGAGAAATAGCTACTAAAGAGGCGACGAGAGAAATTGCAAATGACGAAAAGAAGGGAAGCGTTTCTGCAGCTTGAGCCGCTCCTAAAATACAAAGACTGCCCGTAAGAATAAGGCTGAGAATACCCCCCCCCATGCGCATTCGCATCGTCAGGCGAGCAACAACTGCCACGAGCAGCACGAAAAACGTGGTCTGACATATCAGTCTGATCTGCTTGATGTCAAAAAAGACAAGCAACGGTCGCAGAAAGGTCACATATCCATGCCAATAGCGCTGATAAGCTGCGTTGCTTTCTCCCGCTATGGCATGCATGAGGCCATCATCGGGGTCTGACCCTTGATAAAGCCTAGAAGATACCGCATCAAGAAAAGGATTGTCTACAGATTGCACTGCGATGTTGAGCATGTGATAGGTGGTGTAATTGTCATAATGAGCACCACTAGTAAGCGCTGCATTCTGCATCCATAAAACACCTTCTTGCTTGAGTATAGCGCGAGATTGATTTGCTTTCGTAGTCAGCTGAGTTGACGGAATGGCATAGGCTGCAGCCATAAGCAGCCAGAATAAAATACCAACCATGATCGTCGACAGCGCAACAATCAATACGCGTTTCCCTACAACGCATTTATTGGTTAGCATGATGTTCTCTTTATCTCTCGGACCCAAGTCTGATACTCAATTAGTCGTCATACTCGAAAAAATACAGCCGACTTTTCATCTCTTCATAAGAACGCTGCTTAATGACAAGATTAGGACTCTTGCCAAACACCAAACAATTATCAGGAATAACTTCGTCGCGAATAAAAGCCTGCGCAGATACTTCGATGTTATTACCCAGATGGGAATCTCCAACAACCATACATCCTGCATGCAAGCAGACGTTTTCACCAATGGTTGGGTAACAGCCTTTATTCCCTCCGACCGTTACGTTTTGCCCTAAGAACAATCGATCGGAGTATTTTGCTCTTCCCAAAACGATTCCTACAGGATGCTCCATGAAGAAGACGTTTGGAAGCTCGACCTCATAGAAGATGTCGAATCCATGCAGGGCTTTGTTGAGGGCATACACGCGATCAGCCGTTTCTCGGTCTCCCGCCTCAAAAGCTACCCGCGCCAGATAGCAAAGCAGGATCGCATACTAACCCGTATGATGTACATCAATCGTACCTTTTTTGAAATACTTATTGGTATTCCTGCTAAAACAATATAGCGCTCGCTTGTAAGCTGCCTCCAGATAATCAGATATGTCTGCACCACCAAAAAAGGCAAGTTGGTTCGTAAGATAATCTTCAATCTGATTCTTTTTGGGCAGGCTCTTGCTTTGTACTTCATTTTTCTGGGTTAACTCTTCAGCGCGCACTCTTACCGCATGCATGCCTTGATCGTTATCGAACAAATAAGCAGCTATGACCTCCATCAGCTTAAGGTCGTCAGGGCGGTCAAGATCCAATACTCCCGTATCGGTCATGATCACGTATTCGCAACCTTCGATCGATAGAGGTGTATCACTTTGCATGAATTCACGCGAATAAGCATAGATCGACGCATTCATGTCAAAAACCTCAGGTGCTTGCTGCCGTGCGATGAAGTCTGACTCAAGCACTTTCTTGCAAACTCCGTCTTGCTCAATGACCATATTGAACCAAGGATTTCTCCTAGCTGGTACCACCGTGAAGATGACGGGGACCATAGATGAACATCTTTTCTCAACCACGCGTTCCAGATCATCCAATGTTCTCAGTGGAGAAGTATTATCGAGATCGATCACCGCATCATAGTGCTTTCCTGTTCGAGATTCCGCCTCTTGAAAGGCATAACGAATCGCATCGATCTTCGCGACCTTATCTCCTGCAAGTTCCTCAGGACGCCCGACGTTCAGGTGGTCAATCCCTGATGCCTCGACGAGCTCCATAAGCTCGTCGCTATCGGTGCTCAACACCACATCTATATCATCATCAGGATGCGCCTCTTTATACAGATCAATCACCGCAAGCGTATAATACGCAAGAGGCAGACCTGCAAGATCGCCAGCATTCTTTCCCTTTATCCCTTTTGATCCAGCGCGGGCACAAAGCGTAAACAGCAGGTTCATCTATTCGCATCCTTTCGCGAGAATAAGCGTATTGAGCGCGTGCTCGATGTCGTTCGTGTTCTCTCTCTTTCCTTGAATCATGTCAAGAAAAGCTTCGAGTTCTCGAGCCTGCGTGTCATCGCGCTCTTCAGTAAGAATGATTTGCTCGCCTGACTTCAAAAACGATATTGTGTCGGTGAGCAAGTCGCATTCGACTGTATCTTCTTTAGTGAATATCTCAATCTTTCGTATAGGAACTCTACCGAAATAGTCCAAGTGAATCTCTGCCGTCTTGTCCCCATAGTCTGCAATATATAACGCAACATCATCAGAATCGATCTCAAGGCCCGATCGTTTCTCAATGATCGAATATGCTCGCTCAGGGAAGCCGATCAGATATTGGAGATAATCCCATTCATGAATCAGATCTATCGAAACACCCCCGCCCATATCTTTATGTGCACTATAGGTCTTTCGATAGTCAACCCCTGGTCTCCAGTCAGGCAAATAACTTGAACTGATCGAACGCAAAGAAAACGCCTCTGAAAAATCAAAATGTTCTTTCAACCATGATATGGTCGGCTTGTAATGCATGGGTGCAGCAACATAGAACACCTTTTTTTCTCGATCAAGAAAACCGAGCTCATAATCAGTTCTATCAAACACTGGCTTCTCGATAAAGAATGCATCTGAAAGGTCGATCAGATCGACCAGCGTCTCATAATGCGCTGCTGTAGGATTAGTAATAAAGACAGCATCATACGCTCCAGGAAATTGATCCTTGCTGGTGTAAACCCCACGAATCCCCTCAGGAACATCGGCAGAACAAGTCCTCAACAGGTCGATTGAACAGCTTAACCCACGCTTTACACAGATCTTGCGCAGGTTTCGCGCATGACGTTGTCCCATGGATCCATATCCAACAATCAGGAACTCCAAGGCTATGCCCCAATCTCAGATACGATATCGAGAATCTTTTTATCCTGTTCAAACGAGTAGCGCGCTTGCTTTCCTTCATTAATCACAGCAAAGAATTCCTCTATCTCATTCGCATAAGCGTCCTCGACAACAAACGCAGCATAATCTGACAGCTGCTCTGCCGAACTACTTCCATACAAGTCAATCGGCATCAGCTCTTTTTTGTCTAGATCGAAGCTCATGAAACCAGTTGGACTACCATCCCAAACAATATGACCGCCTTCTCCAAAGCATTCAAAATTGCGGACAGCTTTCCTGCTCACCACATCAACTGTTAGCGTTCCCGTGATTCCGCTTTCATGCTCGAGCAAAATCGAAAAAGTGTCGTCATAATCGATGTCGAGCATACTTGAACGATGATGCAGTGAACGTTGAGAAACGATCTTACCAAAAGCGGCGACAAGCCACGGAAGCTCTACTGCAAGTATCTCTCTACAAGCATTTGTCTCTGGATGAGCCAGAAACATGTCTCTATAGTCTTCCCATGGATGCCAATCTGGTAAGTACTGTCCAATGTGATAGCAATAAGCACCTATCTCATGTCTGCTTGCCGCCTCTCTGATGTAGGCGGCTTCTGGACGGTACATTCCTGTCGAAGATAAGAAAAGAACCTTCTCTTGTTGCTCCGCGAGCTCAATATTCTCTTCATAGAGTGTATCAACAAGATTGATCTCGGAAAACACATGGAGCGCGTTCTTTAAACAAGTATTGATTATCTTCCCATGAGAGGCAGGTCCTGTGCAGACAAAAACAGCATCAATGTCTTGAGATGCCAGTAAACCCTCCATATCATCCGAAGTAAAAATGCTATATTCTTGCGCAGCTTGGCTTCGCTTCTTTTCATCAAGATCGATACCAACTATATCTTCTGAAGAAACATCGAAACGGCTCTTCAGCAGTCGTATCCTTCGTTGCCCCATCGATCCAAGTCCGACAACTGCTATCCTCATCTTATTCTCCATTAGGTTGCCTTCGCCTTGCGATCGAGCGATTAAAATACCCGCATATCATCATCACGGTCTTTGATCTTCTTTGCGGGAACACCGGCCATGACCACATTCTCTGGAACATCATTCAGAACGATTCCACCCATACCAATGACTGAATAGTTTCCAATCTTGATGCCCTGCTTGGTCGCGCAATGCAACCCAAGAAATACTTCGTCACCAAAAATGTTGTCCCCACCGATGTTTGAAGTCGCCCCCACATGGCAATAATTGCCAATCGTGCTGCCATGTCCAACAGCTGCATAATCACCAACCATGACACCATCACCAACAACTGATAGAGGTTCGACAAGAGCACCATCGAGCGCAACAAACCCTTCTCCGAGCGTTGCGCTTTGCGAAACGCGAGCGGTTGGCGCAATGACCTTACCAAACCCATATCCCGCTGCACGTATCTCCTCAAATCGAAGCTTTCTATCACGCGGTTCACCGAGAGCAATGACAAACTCAACCTGATCAGGAGAAAAAAGCTCTTTCACGGTGCCAAAATGCAGGTTTCGAGCACCATAGATCTCTTCATCTTCTGGCTTCCAATTATCAACAAAGAAGATCTCGTCCCAGAGATGCTCCTCTTCATTTTGCCATTGGGCTATTTCGATGATCTGGATCCCTGTACCTCCGGCACCCCATATAGCCAATTTCTTCATATATGATCCTCTCTTTTGGCTTAATCAAATGAAATATCATAGAATTTCTTCTGGAGCTTTATCGGCCGAGATAACGCGCTTGAGATGGCTGCGACAGTTTTCTTCGCCGCTCCTGCGCCTCCGAAGGGATTATCCATATCCTTGATGGTTTGACGGAATTCATCTGAGCATGCGTGCATGAGCGCGTCGTGAATATCGCTCTCACGAGCAGCGCAGTCAATCACGTTCGCTCCTCGAATTCTTCCTTGTTGCCTGATGCCAATGTTTACGGTAGGGACTTTGAAGAGCACTGTTTCAGTTATGCCGCTCGAAGAGTTCCCGACCACCGCATCAGCATAGGCCAATGCAGACAAGTACCTTTTTGATCCAAGCGAGTCAAAAAGAAAGAAATTGTTATGCTTAACGGCATATTGCTCAAGAACCTCATTGATTCCTCGTCCGCCCGCATCTGCATTTGCTTTTGTCGCAATGAACGTGAGATTCGAAAACTTTTCAAGTGCCGCCAAAAGCTCATTAATATCTTCTTGAACCTCACCGTCTGCAAGCGTGACTGGATGATAGGTCATTACTGCATAATGGTCAGGAACATCAATTTCTAAACTCGCAAAAAGTTCTTTTTTTGAAAGAATATCCCGAACATCTTTATTATCAGCGCTCGCATTACCGATCGTGAACACTCTTGATGGATCCTCTCCCAATTGGATGACCCGTTTTCTATAAGGTTCGGTCGCAGTGAAATGAAGATAGCTCATTTTGGTTATGCAGTGACGTATTGCCTCATCTATAGCGCCTTCGGTTGTCTCTCCCCCATAAAGGTGAAAGATCGGGATGCGCTCATTAAAAGCTGCGCATGCGATTGCAAGCATCTCATAGCGATCCCCTAAAACAAGAAGACCATCTGGCCTTCGATTCGCAAAGTAATCAGCAAAACCCGAAATCGCAAGCGCCATGGTTTTAGAAACGCCACAAGCATTATCTGAATCCACCAAAATGGGAATCTGATAGTCAATGGCAAATCCGTCTTCTTCTATCTCTTGATAGGTTTCACCATAAGCCTGGGAAAGATGAGCACCTGTTGCGATGATCCTAACCTCAAACCCGTTGTCACGCAATTCTTGAATGAATGGACGCAGATTTCCATATTCTGCTCGTGTTGCCGTTGGCACTGCTATGATGCTCATAAAATGATCATCTCATCTTGCTCGAAATCTTTGATTGCACGCGTACCTAAGACCTCGTGCCATCGCATCGCAGAGATACCTGTACCTGGTCGTTTCACCGTGATGTTGTCTTCTGAGAATAGATCGCCTGCTTTGATGTCTCGCTTTGCCACTATGCTTTTTCTTGCGATCGCTCTATTCTTTTGCTCTGCGTCTCCAGGTGTCTTTTCTGCGCAACCAAGAGCTCTTTCAATATTGCGAATCTTTTCAACCATAAGGGCAAACTCATCGGGTTCAAGACTTGCCTTATGATCAGGACCATCCATTGTTTTGTCCAAAGTTAGATGCTTCTCAATCACTCGCGCACCCATTGCTACTGCGGCAACAGGAACTTCGATTCCTTCAGTATGATCAGAATAGCCAAAAGATAGACCAAAATGCTCACCCATTGCAGGCATCGCTCGGAGATTGATCTGGTCTTTTGGTGCAGGATACTCTGTGGTGCAATGCAGGATAGTGATCTCACCACAGCCATTCTCTCTCAAAACCGCAATCGCATCCTCAACCTCTTCGAGCGTGCACATGCCTGTTGAGAGAATAACAGGAAGATGAGAGGATCCGATTATCTCCAAAAGCGGCCGATTCGTTATTTCCCCTGATGCAACCTTGCAAAACCTAAGGTCGAGGTTTTGCAGAGAAAAATATGCCGCATCTTTATCGAAAAAGGTCGTAGCGAATTCAATCCCCACTTCGTCGCAGTAATCTTTGATGTCTATGTAAGCAGCAAAAGGGAGCTCAAGCTGTTCTATCATCGCCAGCTGCTGATCAGAGCCCGTACTGTCTTTTTGATAATCAGCAGTATTGGCATATTTGGTGATCGAAGCTGAAGCATTTCCTGTTTGAAATTTCACTACATCAGCACCTGCAGCTTTTGCGGCATCAACCAAGCGCATAGCAAGGTCGAGATCTCCGTTGTGATTAATTCCCGCTTCTGCAATTATCTTCACGCTGTCGTCATTTCGGTTGATATCGCTCGTTTCCATGAAACGTTACTCCTCGTTAAGAACCATCGACATTCGTTCTAATTCATCAGGCTGACCCATATCAAGCCATGATCCTTCACTCACTGGAAACACACCAACTTTCATTCCTGCCTTTTGAGCGCGCAGGGCAACATCAGGAAACCCGATTACTTCATTTTCCCCAATAAGAGACAGGACACTCGGTTCCACCAGATAGCAGCCTGTGTTCACCAGCGAAGAGATAGTTGGCTTTTCAGTCATCTTCTTTATTTCGCCACCTTCAGCGATTTCAATAGTTCCATATGGAATGGTGTAATGCTTCAAAGAACACACAATTGTTATGGCGTTCCCTGTTTTCTTGTGCTCTTCATAGATGCTCTGCAGGTCTGCATCTACTAGCACATCACAATTCGTAAAGAAGAAGGTGTCGTCGATCTGGCCTTCAACAAGCTTCAATCCTCCTCCTGTACCGAGGAATTCCTCTTCTTCAATATATGAAACCTCATAATCGCGCTCAAGATCATCAAAGTACGCTTTGACCATTCCTTTTTTATAATTCAAAATCAAGAAGAAGTCTTGGCATCCGCCATCGTTGAAGCGGTCAATGATATGCTCTGCGATAGGTTTTTCATTGACGGGCACAAGAGGCTTAGGCAGAACTGCAGTGATGGGCATAAGCCGCGACCCAATCCCTCCCGCCATCATAACAACTGGCAACGGCTTTTCTAACGCACGGCGTTTCCTTCGAGTAGTCTCTTCTCGAACCACTAAACCAACTGGCCTTTGCTCGCTATCGACCACAGGAAGTGCTGTTAGTGAATACGTGTCAAAAAGCTGTTTTGCTTTTGTTTCATCGCCCTGCTTCACCATCAAAGGATCATAATTAGCAGCATCCTTGACAAAGCCTTTCGAGGTACCATGGGACAAAATATATCGGCGAGCATCGCCGTCGGCCAAAGCCGCAACAAGCTTACCTACATCATCTACTACAAATACGCAGCGTTTTCCTGTTTCATCAATACGCTTGAGCGCATCAGCAATGGTGTCGTTCTCTCCAACCAAATATTCACTGATCATAATTTGCCCGAGTTCCATTAAGCGATCGCCTCTTCGATGGCCGCAACTACTCGATCAATGTCTTCCTTTTCCAAGTTGGTACTGCAAGGAAGGTTTACCACTTTAGAACGATATTTGGGTGCTTCTGTTATTTGATACGTTATCGCGCCTTCATAGGGTGCCTGTTCATGAATGAGCCCCCAAATCGGACGCGTCTGAATATCCTGAGTCTGCAGAAAAGAAATGAGCGCATCACGATCGATAGCAGGATCTTCGCATAACAAAGAATAGAACCACTTGTTCGAATTCACTCCTTCTCTAAATCCGAGAAGGGAAACGCCCTCGATGCTCTCAAGAAGATGCTTATAGTACTCATAGTTCTCATTTTTGGTCTCAATAAACTTGTTGAGCTGCTCCATCTGGGCAAGACCTAAAGCTGCTTGAAGATTCGTAAGACGATAATTGTATCCAACTTCGTCATGCTCGTAGTAAAGCGGATCGCTTTTCGCTTGGGTCGTAAGATGCTTAGCATGCGTAAGACATTCATCAGACCGCGAAACGATCATGCCCCCACCACCTGTAGTGATAATCTTGTTTCCGTTAAATGAATAGATTCCGATATCACCGATCGTGCCCGCATAAGAGCCTGCGAATGGACCTTCTTCGTAATAGGTACCGAGCGCCTCAGTAGCATCCTCGATAAGCATTAGATTGAACTCGTGAGCAATCTCCATGAGTTCGCCCATATCAGCCATATTTCCGAACACATGGACCACAACAAGAGCGCTCACCCGCCTATTCGAAGCTTTATGAAAAAGCACTCCATTTCGCATCTCGCATTCATGAGCGCAAAATGCCCTTACTTTGCTCGGATCAACACAAAGGCTATCATCACAATCCATGAAGACAGGATCGGCATTAAGATATTTCACTGGATTGACTGCTGCAATAAAGGTAAGAGTAGGCACGATTACGAGATCGTCTGGTTTTACCCCAGCCAAAATGAGCGCGGTATGAATCCCTGCAGTTCCTGACTGACACGCAACCGCTCCCCGAGCGCCAACATAATCTGCAATTGAAGCCTCAAAATCAGAGACATAACTGCCCGCAGTAGACACCCACTCACTTCTTACCGCTTCGGTCACGTATTCGAGCTCTTTTCCCTTAAGGTTAGGAACAGATAAAGGAATGAAGCCTTCACTCATTGAGCAACTCCTGATCTCTCTTTGGCTCAGAGACCCTTCATCGAAATACCGCTGAGCAACCCGAACCGTTTCATTCACGCAAAAGAAGGATCAAACGAAGTCGTCCGATCTCTTGAAACGCAAATGCAAAAATCTGCACCTTAGATATTATAGATGTCTACCTTGTATTTCTCTAAATTATCCCTGAAGAAGTCGATAGTTTGCGCAAGTCCTTCTTCGAAGGTAAAACGAGGCTCCCAATCCGTAAGCATCTTGATCTTCTCGTTGCTACCAAGAAGCCTATTTACCTCGCTTTTTTCAGGACGAAGTCGTTCTTCATCACACACTATCTTCGCCTGAGGATTGATCTGTTTGATCAGCTCTTCAGCAAGTTCGCCAATGGATATCTCATTTTGCGTGGCGATATTGATCTCTTCACCCACAGTCTTATCCGATCGATAGATCTCTATGAAACCTTGAGCGGTGTCTTTGACGAAGTTAAAATCTCGCGTGGGTGTTAGGGAGCCGAGTCTAATCTCCTCTTTGCCTGCAAGAAGTTGCGTAATGATAGTGGGAATCACTGCACGAGCTGACTGACGAGGCCCATAGGTATTAAAAGGGCGCACGATAGCCACAGGTAAACCAAATGAACGGTAAAAGGACTCTGCGAGCCTATCCGCTCCGATCTTGGTTGCCGAATAAGGTGACTGCCCCTGATAAGGATGGCTTTCGTCAATCGGTACATATTGAGCAGTCCCATAAACTTCAGATGTTGAAGTGATCAGAACTTTATCAAGGTCGAGTTGCTTTGCGGCCTGAAGAACGTTTAGCGTGCCTTTGATGTTCGTATCTACATATGCATCAGGAGAATGATAGCTAAAGGGAATGGCAATTAGGGCAGCCAGATGAAAAACAGCATCCGTTCCTTTCATTGCCTCACGAACACCATTAGGATCTCGAACATCTCCTGTAAACACTTCAACGTTTTCCATAATGTCTTGAGGAAGAGTATCGAGCCAGCCCCAAGTATTGAATGAGTTATAAAGCGAGAAAGCCTTCACGTCAAAGCCTTGTTTTACCAGTTCTTCGGTTAGGTGGCTGCCAATAAAACCGTCTGCTCCTGTTACAAGAATCTTCTCTGCCACGCTTCCTCCTTAATTCCAGTGAGCATGCTAGTCTTTCGATCATATTCACCTATTGTACGGATACAAACCAAACCGACATCCGGTCAAGGCATTATTTTCGATGAAAAAGACCTTGCATGATATGAATAATATCCGATAATGCACCGATCTTTAATATTTTAGAGATCGCAACATAAGCAATGGCGAATAAAACAACCTGCAAAACAAGCTGCAAGCCATATGAAAACGAGAGCAACCCTACTGGATAGGCAACAAGAGCCGAAACCCCTGCCGTTAAGAAGGTAGGCAAGGTAAGCCGAAGTTGCTCGAGTATCCCAATGCCGATCTTGCGCTTTGCGGGCTTCGCATCTATACAGATGATAGAGAATACCGTATAAGCTCCGTTGACAAATGCGATCACGTATATGTCATGAAAAGTTAGCGCAACTGCAGCGAGCAGAATCACTCCGATGCTGAGTTTTATGATATGCAGTTTCATATAGAGGCCAGAGTCCCCTAGTGCCATATATGCACGAAGATTCACCAATTGAAGCATGAGCACACAATAGGATACACATGTTACCTGAAAGACCGGAACACACGATATCCATTTATCTGTGAGCAAAATGACGATCAAAGGCTCCGCAATAACAGCAAGCAAAAAACAAAGAGGGGCGATGATATACGTACCGCTTTGCAACGCTCTGATGATGGCATTTTGAAAAGCGGCCCTATCTTCTTTCAGTCTCGCCAAAGCCGGGAAGAGCACATTTGCTACCGCATTGGTTATAGCACCTATAGCAGCAATCGGCCATTTTCGGCCTTGACTGTACAGACCAAGATCTCCCGATGTGCATGTTTTGCCAATGATCAATTCGGAAACACTGTTATACGCTGTTGCCAAAACCCCCGTCATACACATCTTCCATCCATAGGAAAACAGGCTCTTCGCCTTATGTATCGAAAACGTAAATGATATCTTCAGAGGGGTCAGGATCGCCATTACCAAGCACGCTATAGCACTCTGAACGATCGTCTGGGCAATCAGAGCCCAGATTCCTGCCCCACTATACGCCATGACTATTCCTACGATGCCCGATGCTATCAGGGCAAAAAGATTCATCAAAAAAAGGGACCTGAAGTTCATCGTCTTTTGCAAATACGAGCGCTGAATGGAGTTGAACGCATTAAAAAAAATGCAGAGCGATAGCACACGTATATAAAGATCTAGGTCGACCATGCCATAAAAAAGAGCTATAGGACCTGACAGGAAATAAACAAGGAGATACAGCAACGCGGCAAACCCTAGACTGAGCCATACTGCAGTAGAAAAAGCTTGTTCATCAGCATCGTTGTCTTGAATCAATGCGCTTCCCAGGCCGCTTTGTGCCAGGACATTCAAGATATTCACTACCACCAAGATAATCGCAAGAACGCCAAATATTTCGGGCGCGAGCAATCGTGCAAGAACAATCTGCACGACAAACTGAATGATGATAACGCTCGCTTGCTCAAGAAACGACCAGAGAAAGGATTTGGAAACTTGATTCTGCTCCATTGTTATAACTACTTGTCACTCTCGGTGGCTAAACTAACTCTATCCACTTTTGTTTGTTTCTTGCCCTGCTGCTTAGTTAACGCATCATTGATCTCAAGACAGTAATAGCCCATTACATACATCGAGAGCCAAAGAAGCTCGTTGCATCCCCTCATCAGTTCGAGAAGAAGAATGCAAAAAATAGCGATGGATATAATTTTTGCAACGGGCGTGTTCCTTGCTTGATAAAGCTTCTTCGCCGCCGCCAATACTAAGCCAAGGAAAAAGAGAAAGTGGACCAAGCCACCTAAGTACCAAATTCCCAAAATTTCATTATGGGCACCACTTCCATGCCCCAGCTTCGCCATCAAAACACTGCTCGACTCTATGCCATTCCCGAACAGAAAAGACGATTGTATCCACGATAGCGCACTCGTCCATATTCCACTACGACCCGAGAATGTTGCATCCTTGCCGAATACGTCTTCAAGCAAGAAGGTTCTCAAACCAAAAGGGTCTACGTATCCACACACTACCACGATAAGCGAGATGAGGAGGATCGCGTACAGTATCAAATACCCTCTAATGGTAAAAAATCTATTATTCTCTTTTCTTCCCTGAACAGCCATATAAACGCCAAGAACGATCAAGACGACCATTGATGTGCCTGCTTTTACAAGAATCGTCGAAATAAGACAGATCAAATAGAGCAATACGACTGAAAACGATATTTGCTTTCCCGTCCTTCTCACACACCAAAGCATAGAGAGCATCACGGCATAGATGTAGAACTCTGCATGTCTATTGTCATAACCGAATACCCAATTCCTGTACGAGCTCTCGAAATTCGTCGCTCCAAAATGATACATCCCTGTTGGATAAACGATAATTGCAACAAAATTTGCCAATGTGAGGACCCAGAGCGCCTTGTTCAGCGCAGAAATCCAAAGAGGATCACCCTTTCTTATGAACAAATAAATGAGCCAACAATAGGCTGTCGCATAAGCGGCAGGGACGTAATATGAAAAAACCGCTTGTGCATCGAAACCATCAGTGATCGAAAAAGGAAGCACGCAAAACTGAAATAGTAGAATCCAGCCAAATGGCGCAGGAACACGTTGCCGCGTCAACACCACATAAACCATCGACAAGAACGCACCGAGAGTAACTACAACAATAATGAAGTCGTTATAAGAAGCCCCGTCTTCGATCGCTTGAACAAAATAGGGAATACGAAAGAATGGGATAAGACCAACGACCAGGAGTATTCCTGCGAACACGCGATACAGGTCAACATTTGAAATCTTGCTGGTCATATCTTAAGGCTCGATATCCTTTTATTCGTTTTTGACTGAAGCAATTTGAGACGAAACAGCCCCGATCGCAGCATCCGTGTCGATCCGATCGAACACCTCAAGATCACCGCCACGGGTCGCATTGATGATCTGCACCCCTTGTTTTTCCGCGACTTGCCTTGCTACGTAGTATGAATAAGTCGTTGAATCGGCATAGTTCCATCCTGCACCTAAAGGAGCCGCAATGCCTTTCGCATAAGATCGCTCTTGTCCGCTATCTTGATGCAACTTCCCTTTTTCATCGACGTGTCCTGCGTATCGATGATCGACGCCGATCAAATAGATCGTCTTGAATCCCATATATACCGCAAGCTGCAAGCTGTAATACGTAACGGTGTACGAAAGCGCGAGATGATGCGATGCATCCAGACTGAAATCATTGTTCTTGAGACTCCCCTTCTTGAGAGTAAAAGGGCCCTGGACATTAAAGCAATGAGCATTCGAGGGCAGCTCGACTATCTTGGCTCCTTTGTCTCCAACAAAATACGCATCGATGCCTTCATATTGAATGAGCTCATTAAAATATGTTGGGAAAAACCCAATGTCAGCATTCACATAATAGGTTGGTCGAAAAGAAGTCTGATCGAATAGTTTATACAAAAGATTGCTCGCAAAGGTCGGGCACCCCTGCAATCGCTCTAAGTCTTCAATAGTCAAACTTGGTCCGTTCCCAATAACAAAACAAGCTTCACCTAGGTGTTTGTTCTTGAACTGCCTGATGTCTTGCGCGTATTCCGATCTTCTATAGCGAAGGTTGTTCATCTTATCCAAGATCTTCTTTGGGCAATATGATAATGACCTAACGACCACCGAACGCTTTAGCACATCTTTCAATTCGCTGCTCTTCATATGCTTGACTAATTCCTTTATCTATTCGGTTTCGCAGACTTCTTATCGAGACTCATACAGCAACATAGCTTAGGCTAGTTCTCGAAAAATGCTTTCAAATGTTTCACTAAGAGGTATTTCTGGAATGAATCCCAGCTTATCAGCTATCTTGCTTCCATCGCAACAAATATAAGGGGTATCACTTGGTCGCAAAAGCCCTGGATCGACCTCTACGGTTATCTCTTGTGAGCTTAATGAAACGATCATCTCAAGAAGCTCCCGTAAAGAAAGCGCTTTTCCTGAACCGATATTGAATACCTCGCCATAGTGATCGCTCTCAACGAGCATCCGATAAGCCCGAACGACATCTCGCACATCACTGAAGTCCCTTGAAACATTCAGATTTCCAACCTTGAGTACGCCAGGGCTCCCTGATCTCTCGATCTCAGCAACTTGACTGATCCAATTTGGGAGGACGAAGTTCGTGGTCTGACCTACGCCTGTATGGTTAAACGATCGCGTTTGATATATTTTAAGCCCATATCGTGATCCATAAAGATCAGCAAGACGCTCTTGAGCGATTTTCGATATACCATAAGGGCTAGTCGCATCAACAGGATCACTTTCTTTAAGTGGGCGATCAAGAGGAGCATATTCTTCGCTCGAGCCCACAAGCAGAACCTTAGGTGGCATTGCCTGCTTCCTAGCAGCTTCTAAAACGTTCACTGCTCCGCCAACATTCACATCGAATGTTACTTTAGGCTGTTTCCATGACAATCCGACCGAACTGATCGCCGCAAGGTCAATGATGATATCTGGATCAACCTGTATACAAGTTCTTAGTACCTCTTGTTCGTCTGTGATATCGGCTGCATAATACGCTTCGATGGCTTCAACGCTGCAATCTTTCTGCAGGTCTGAGCCAAACACAAGATAGCCGTTGTTTGCAAACTCTCGCGCAAGGTAGCCTCCCACGAAGCCTGCCGCCCCAAATATCAAGACTTTTTGTTGGTGTTCTGTCATGAGTTGAACTTTGCTTCTCGTTTTGCTTGCTCAAGGTCATGCTCGACCATGATGCGACACAATTCTTCACATGTTGTTTTTTGCGGATCCCATCCTAAAACAGTCTTCGCTTTCGTAGGATCCCCCCATAGATCAACCACATCGGTTGGGCGATAAAAAGCTGGATTGACACACACGAGCATTTTCCCTGTTGCTCTGTCATATCCCTTTTCGTCAACACCTTCGCCTTCCCAATCGAGTTCGATCCCAACGTGCGCAAAGGACCATTCGACAAATTCTCGAACTGAGTGTTGCACTCCCGTAGCGATAACGAAGTCATCAGGAACGTCGTGTTGCAATATCATCCACATACATTCGACATAGTCTTTCGCATAACCCCAGTCTCTTAAAGAGTCAAGATTACCGAGTTCCAAGTGGTCTTGGAGGCCAAGCGAAATACGAGCGGCCGCCTTGGTAATCTTGCGTGTAACGAAATTCTCTCCACGACGCTCCGATTCATGGTTAAACAAAATGCCGTTGCACGCGAACATGCCATATGCATCCCTATATTCTTTGACCATCCAGAAGCCGTACTGTTTAGCTACCGCATAAGGACTGAAAGGATGAAAAGGCGTATCCTCATTCTGCGGCACTTCTTCGACCTTGCCATAGAGCTCAGAAGTCGAAGCTTGATATATTTTGCAGGTCTTATCAAGGCCGAGCATATGAACCGCCTCAAGTATGCGCAAAACACCTAGCGCATCAACATCGCCCGTGTATTCCGCCGCATCGAAGCTTACGCCTACATGAGACTGCGCTGCTAGATTGTATATCTCATCGGGCTGTACGGACGAAACGACCCGAACGATCGAAGTCGAATCGGATAGGTCCCCGTCATGCAAAGTTATGAGGTCGTCTGCAAGAAGATGGTCGATGCGTTCTGTACCATGCACACTCGAACGCCTGACCAGCCCATGCACCTCATATCCTTTATCAAGCAAAAACTCGGCAAGATAACTTCCATCTTGACCTGTGATCCCAGTAATCAATGCTCGTTTAATCATAATCCCTCTCACTAATCTTCTGGCCTTGACCGCATTCGATCAGTTTATCTTTAAGGAAGTTCGTGAAGCTGCCTTTGAATATCTCATCGGAGAAATTGAGGCTATAGTCATGGATTTGTTGACGAGAATACGCCACACCATTTCGCTCGAACTCTTCAATACAATGAACAAGCCCGCTTACCGTCTGATCATGAAAATAAAGTCCCGTTTTGCCATCCTGCACGGTCTCAAGAGCGCCTCCTTTACCGAAAGCCAACACTGGCACACCAGCCGACATAGCTTCAACGGGCGTTATACCATAATCCTCGATACCTGGGAACAAAAAAGCTTTCGCTCTAGAATAGTAGCGCTCCATCTCTTCGTCACTCACACGTCCGAGAAACTCTACCGTGTCTCCAGCAAGTTTCTTGAGCCTCTCCTCTTCTTCTCCGCCCGAACCGATAACAACAAGTTTTTTCTTAAGCTGGTTACATGCCTCGATAGCAAGGTCAACCCGCTTATATCTAACGAAGCGAGCAACCACAAGATAATAATCGTCGGGCATCTCAGTGATTGGATATTCATTGATTCGAGTACCTGGATAGATCGTGGTGAAATCTCTTCGATAGTACTTTTTTATTCGACTACCAACGAAATTTGAATCTGCAGCAAAATGATCGACTCTTTGGGCGGCTTGAAAATCCCAGAGACGCACTTTATGGATCATCCTTTTCATGAAGAAACGCTTGATCGCGTTTGTGTTCTCAAGGTAATCGTAGTACAAATCCCAAACGTAACGCGTTGGCGAAAATGAATAGCAAACATGCAATGCATCTGGCCTGGTAATAACTCCTTTGCAACAAGATGCACAACAGCTGATCACGAGGTCATATTCGGTCAGATCGAGTGCCTCCCATGCTTTTGGCATAAATGAAAGAAGAAGCTTGTGATGGCTCTTCGCACCTGGCCATTTTTGGATATAAGTAGTTCGGATATCGCACTCTTTGCACCATTCAGGAGCTTTATCCTGATCGTAAACTAAAGTGTATATAGGAGCATCAGGAAAAAGCGTGTGAATATCATAGAGTACTCGCTCTCCTCCTCCACGCCCTACAAGCCAGTCGTGTACAAGCGCAACTTTTAGATCTTTGAAAGTAGTTGGCATCGGTCTCTATTTCCAGTAATTTCCAAATCGTTCTATGTCTTCTTCGACGAGAACGTCACCCAACTGAACCTCTATAACATGAAGCTCCGTGAAAGCTCGAGCAGAATGAAGTTGTTCTGCCTGAATATTAACCACTCTGCCTGGAGTGAGAGGCTGCACGTCACCATTAAGTACGATCTCTCCTTCGCCAGATACTACGGTCCAAACCTCTGCGCGCCTAAAATGACGTTGGTAGGTCAACTGTTTCCCTGGTTGTATGACAAGTTCTTTTGTCATGGCTTTTTGGTTATCTTTATAAACACCAGAATCGATAACTCGATATTCGCCCCACCGTCTCTTTTCATACATGGGGCGTGTATATGCAGCTTGCTCTACCAACGGCTTAAGCTTCGCCGAATGCTCTTTCGAAGAAACCAGGATACCATCAGGTGTAGCTACCACAACTGCGTTTGAGACCCCAGATACAACTAAAGGGATATTTGTTTCGTTAATCGCATGAAGGTTTTCACAAGTGTCCGCATCAAAAACGATACGTCCTGAATAGGCTTCTGCCATCTCTTCAGAAAGAGTATTCCAAGTACCTAGATCCTTCCATTCTCCCTGACATGGAACGACTGCGATCGAATCGGCCTTTTCGACCACCTCATAGTCAAAAGAAACCTTTGGAAATTCACTATAATTCTCGATAATCTCTTCTAGATCTTTCGAGCTTGTATAACGACGTAGAATATCAAGGCCATAGCCAAGCTTGAATCCGAAAATGCCCCCATTCCAAAGGGCTCCCTTTTCAATAAGCGATTGAGCTTTTGCCTCTGAAGGTTTTTCAGCAAAACATGACACCTCGTAGATGTCTCCCACTGTGTCAACAGGCACGATGTAGCCGTACTTTTCAGAAGGATATGTGGGTTCGATTCCTAAGAGGACAAGACCGTCTGGCCTTTCATCAACTGCTTCAGCGAGCCTTGCAAGGCTTTTGTAATAGCCATCATCTGCATAAGTATCTATGGGAAGAACAATGACCGAATCGTTTGGGTCTGCTCCAAGGTCAAAAGCGAGCTTTGCACATGAAAGCATAATAGCGGGAGCCGTATCTCTTCGCTCGGGTTCAACCACTAAATCATAATCGCCTTCTATTTGGCTTTCGATAGAGTAAACTTGACTATTTCCTGTAGCAACAAGAAGGTTTGCCTCTGGTAAAGCTTCTTTTATCTTCCTGAAGGTGCGTTGCACCATCGACTCAGGAATGTTGCTTGAGTTTCGTAATACCTTCAGAAACTGCTTTGATCTGCTTTCGTTGGAAAGCGGCCACAAACGAGAGCCCGAACCGCCAGACAATAGTATTATGTGTGTTTGAGAACCTATGATTGCTTTCCTATTTTGATAATGCCATCAAGCTGAGACAAAGCTCCCATCCAGCGTGTCTTCAGATTCTCTCGCAATGCGCAAGAAAACCAAACCCTATGATAACTAATTTCCTAAATAGTGGCTACTTTCAACAGCCTAAAGGACCCTTAGTGGTCCTACTTGATCAATGCTTTGACTGAGCTGAAATATGACGATTGGGCTATTGCCCCGTTCCTGAAAGCATCGCACGAAAAGTTCCCTTGAAAACACGCCAATCAGTCTTAAACGATGCGGTCTCGATGTACTCAAGCTCTATTGCTTGACGCTCCCCTGATTCAAAAGTTGAGTTATTTCGCGAAGTAGACTGCCAAAGACCTGTTATTCCCCCCGGAATGGAAAGGAGCTCTGCTTGCTGCTCTGGCGTATACCAACGCATTTCCTCATATGAAATGGGACGAGGGCCGATAACAGACATCTCACCCGCAAGCACATTAAGGACATTAGCAAATTCATCAATCGATGTTTTCCGAATAAACCTTCCAATAGGTACCACACGCGAATCGTTTTCAACTTTTCGTTCTTTTCTCCACTGAACGAGCTGATCGTCATCAAAATACTTTTCAACATTATCGGAGTCGCCAACCATAGAACGCAGTTTAAAGATCCTCATCGGACGACCATACTTACCAACGCGCTTTTGAATATAAATCGGCGATGCTTTGGTCTGAATTGCAATAACCACCAATAAAAGAAGGGTCAAGGGCAAAAGGAGAATACAAACTGCAATGACGAAAACACTGAACACGATGTCGAAAAGACGCTTAACGAAGCGATATCCGAGCGACCGCTTATCAAGAGAACGAGAGTAGGTCTCGAACTCCTTCGTCCCCAGGCGCAAAACTACCGCCTGCTCTTGATCGCCTTCAGCAGTTATCATCGCGATGTTTTCCACCTAAAACAAGCTCTTTTCAGGATAGCGAGAAGTAAGGAATACAACGCCACCAAGCTTAATCTTCGCAAAACGAAACTCTTCAACAATAGCTGCGAGCGCTTTACGTGAATCGCGCCATTCAGTTGCACAAAGAATAGTTATGTCGGCCTCTTTCGCAATATAAACCGCACCCACCCCTTCGCTAAGTGGCGCACATTCGATGATCGTAACAATACCTGGCAAGCTAACATGATTAAAACCTTCGGCGTGAGCATTCCCCTGCACTCGACTTACCGAAACTTTAGAGTGCTCCAGTGCGCTTGTCAGTTCTGCACACGTGAGCGTACTTCCTGTAAGACCTACTGGCACCACTGCAATGGTAGATGGCGGCTCATCGCATATAAATCGGATATTTGCGAGCAAACGCTCTCCACGATCACGATTCGGAATCGTGCCTATCACAGGAAGATCTGCCGCTGCTTCAATATCACTTTTTGACTTGATGGGGGTCTTCAGTATATCGATCAATACAATGAGACAAATCGCGACAAAAAGGCCCGCAAATAAAGCCATTAATGTCGTTCTCCATATACTTGGTGAGGCGTTATCTGCGCTTATCGCTTCGTTAGTGCTGATTGAAGCCTGTACATTTGCCTCTCTACAATCCTCTGCTGCAGCAAGGACTGTTGCATTCGCCGCAGCAATACATCCTCCATAGTCGCTTCCTTCAGCCTTGATCGTAATCGTTCTGTAAGCCGTATCGGTAGTTGACGAAACCTCTATGCCGTTTTTAGAAAAGGTCGATGCTTCGTTTTGGGCATAACCACCTGCTAAAGCTATGTCTCCATTCGTCAAAAGTGTCGCTTTAGCAATATAGGTTGGTGGAATTGCTGCAACGACAGCTGTAGCAACAAATGCACAAACAACAGGCACTATAATAACCATTTTTATGTAATGACGAATAAGCTTGAAAAAATCAGAGAGTGTCATGCTGTTTCCCTATCATACTGCACGCATCTTCTGGCCTCTAAATCACGCTGAAATAAGATGTTTTCCTCATTCGTCATTTTTACAATGCCTACCTCATTAAAACATGCATCATTCTGAGCCAGAAACGATAGCAGACCACAACAAATATATAGTAGCAGGTAATGCTTTTCAACAAAACGAGCTTAACTGATGTCGAGATAAACGGACATATTGTCAGGGCTGATAATTAGCAAGCTGCTTGCTTTTCCCCAAAAGAACGGCGACCCGAAGGTCGCCGTTTGAGGTTTGAGGTTTGCTCAAATCAACAAAGCATTTGTCGCAAGGCCAATCGTGAAGTTTGTCTTACAAACGATCGCCATCACTATGTTGCGCAAGCCACAAGGCTTCTTTCGCTTGGTTAAATGGTCATGAAGCCAAGGAATTGGGCGAGGAACGAGATGAACACGATCGCGATCAGGATGGGCGTGATGCACTTGATTAGACGGCACTAATTTGTTGGTAGATTCTCATAGCGGTCTTTCTGCTGAACTTCGAAGCATCTCCTTTCAGAAATGCGTAAAAATTCCCCTTATTGACATCTACGAGCTTGCAAGCATGAGCGCGACTCATGCTTTTTTCCTTCAGGAGCTTATCCAGAGCTTTTGATATATTTGCGAGTACTATACGGTCGGCTGCAAGCTGATTATTCTCATTTTCCCACGCGGTTAAAGGACGTCTAAAGCGATTTCTTTCCTCTAGAGTTAAAAGATACTCCTCAAGGGACATCTCGCTCTTTTTCCAATTCTCAAGAAACTTCGAATAAACTGAGAAAACTGAACTACCTTGTGCTTGTTTTAGCAAGTAGGCTTCTCGCCCACTGCAAACCGCCAACAAAAGAAGTGGTTCATAAGCTCTTGGAAACTCTGAATCGGCCAGGTTGAAAAGCTGCTTTAAACTTGTGGTATTTGAGGAGGTGAGTTCCTTGCAATACTTTGTAAGAAAACCTTGAAACGATGTGCTCATTTTCTCCACCCCTCTTCGTATTCCTTGTAGTTAAAGCGCAAATTGCGCAACTCTCGATCGTTTTCAGGAACAGTACTTCGACTAGCTGCAGCTTCGTCTGGCGAATAGACTAGGTGTTCAAGTAACGACCAATTGAGTTTGTTGAGGAACTCTGAAGCCGTTAGATCGCTTTCCACTCCTAGAAATATTAGTTAGTATTATTTATTTTCAATAATACTTTTTTAAGAATAAAAAAGTCAATATATATTTCCGGTTCTTACAGCCCTCTAGTCAATAACGAATACGACAACTCGAAATTAGGCATCAGAAAAACTCCCGAATCGCAAATGCATTTATATGCAGAGCGACCAGAGTGTTACTCCCCTGGTCGCTCCCTTTTGCGCTATATGCAGGTTGGCTAGATGGTCATGAAGCCGAGGAATTGAGCGAGGAACGAGATGAACACGATCGCGATCAGGATGGGCGCGATGTACTTGATCATGATGCGCCACGCTGCACGCCAACGGAACTTCGATGAGGCCATGATCTCTTCCTCGATGATCTTCGGCTTGATGCACCAACCAACGAAGATACAGGTCAGGAATGCCACGATCGGCATCATGATGGTGTTCGAAACGAAGTCGAAGAAATCGAGCAGCGAAGTGCCTGCACCCAGCGGTTCGATGAATGAAAGACCGTTATAACCCAGATTCACGAACACTGCCGCAACGCCGATGATCACGAACGTGATCACGGTTGCCTTCTTGCGCGAACATTTCGCACCATCATGCATGATCGAAACGCAGGTCTCCATGAGCGAGATCGCCGAAGTGAGCGCTGCGAAGATAACGAGCAGGAAGAACAACACGCCGATAACGGGTGCGAAATCGCCAAACGATGCGAACATCTGCGGCAACACGATGAACATGAGACCCGGGCCGGAATTTTCGGTAACCGCCTCAGGCGAGCCCAGCGCAACGAACGCCGCCGGCACGATCATGAGACCCGCCAGGAACGAAACACCAATATCGAAGCCCGCAACACGGATCGCGCTCGAAGTGAGCGAATCGCGCTGCTTCATGTAGGAACCATAGGTGACCATGATGCCCATCGCGATGGACAGCGAGAAGAACATCTGCCCCAGTGCCGCAACCACAAGCTCTATCGAGAACGCAGAGAAATCAGGCACCAGATAATAAGCAGCGCCATCAAGCGCACCTGGCTGGCAGAGCGTATAGACGACCAGGATGACGGTCATGATGATAAGTGCCGGCATCATGATCAGGTTAGCCTTCTCGATGCCGCCCTTGATGCCACGCGACACAACGAAGAATACGATAGCCATGAAGATGAAGAGCCAGATATAAGACTCAAAACTGCTGGTGATGAAGCTAGAGAAGTACGTACCACCATCGCCGATCATGGTTGCGGGATCGAAGAAATAAGCGCCGACGTACTTCGCTACCCAGCCACCGATCACGCAATAGTACGGCGTGATGATGAACGGAACGAGCGAAGCCAGGATGCCAATGAAGGCATACTTCTTACCGAACAGCTTGAACGCGCCGATGGTGGATTGGCGGGTCTTACGACCAAGTGCGATCTCGACGAGCAAGAGCGACAGGCCAAAGGTGAATACGAGCACCAAGTAGGTGAGCAGGAACATGCCGCCACCATATTTCGCCGCCAGATACGGGAACCGCCAAAGATTGCCCAAGCCAACTGCGGAAGCAGCCGCAGCTAAGATGAATGCCCATTTGCTTGACCAGGTATCACGGGCAGCGTGTTCGAGTTGTGCCATGTGTCCCCCATTCAGGTTTCAGTTCGTTCGCTCGCTGATCCAGTGCGATTCGCACCGGATCGGTTCGCGTCATTGCAAGATTCGTTGCTTTATATTGCTACGAAGAATAGCAAAAGACTCACAAAATCTGCACAGAAATGGGGTGTGGGGCGTATGGGGGTATAAGAGCGGTTTGCGGAACGCTGCCGGAGTCTTTAACGCAGATTACGTGCGCGGCGACGAGCACGCGCGGCAGCCGATGAAAGCACTGTTGCTGGCAGCGGTTCCGTTCCCTGTTCCTGGGAAGGCTCTGAAGCAGCTTTCGTTGAGGCCGCATGTCGAGGGGCATGTGCGCCTGCGTATACCTGCGAAAAATCGAAAGGAGCACGTTGGGCAGATCGTGGTTCGTTCGACGCAACGAACGACGAACCCTGAGCAGATTCAGATGCTGCAGGCGATGATGAGTGAAGCAGTTCTGAAGTTGGCTGCGCTTTCACCTCGGGAACTGTGATCGTCTTGCGCTCTATTATGGGAGGACCCTCAACAGCAGGAGCGGCACCTGAGGCAACATGAGCATCAGCATCAAGGACATCTGTCAAAACAGAGCCGTTCGTTGAAGATGATGCTGCTGAATCCGCTGGAGCAACCGTTGAATCGAAGAGCGTCGCCTGCGTTTCTTCTTCGATGGGTGCAGCAACGAAGGGGATTTCACCCGTTGTGGATTCATCAAGATTCGGACCACGAGGAATCACGATCTCGCGGTCTTGCTCTTTTTCCTGGCGCCATCGTGCCCAGCGCGCAGCAGGTGATGATTCCGCTGCATTGGTTCGCTTCTTGGCCTTCTTCGAAGACTTCTTGTCCTTCTCCATACTAGCCTTAGGAGCTTCTTTGACTGCCTTAGAAGCAGGCTCTTCGGCTGTTAGCACCGACGGAATATCCTCAATCGCATCAGAAAGATGCTGATCAGAAGCAAGTTCACCGCGCAACCCACTCGGGCGTGGATCGTAGTAGAAGTGCTGCTCGTCGTAGGTCACGTGCCAGAGCACAAGCCCTTCAGCGGGCGCGTTCTGTCCTGCTGCCTGTCGGTTGCGCGCTGCGAGCACCTCGCCCACCCACTCAGGCGTACGTTTCCCGCGACCAACCAACACGAGGGTACCCACCATCGTGCGCACCATAGAATGCAAGAATGCGTTCCCGATGACCGTGATAACGATGAAATTCGAATTCCAGATCTGCTCTTGCTTGAACGAGATATCGGCAACATAGCGATGCGTCGGCTTATCCTTCGCCGAAACCGCCATGCAGAAACTCTTGAAATCATGCTCGCCCAGCAGATGCGTAGAAGCCTGCTTCATTGCCTCGACATCGAGCGGCTTGCCCAGATGCCAACAGAACTTCTCCATGAGCAGGGGCGCGGCAACATCGGTGCAGATGTAGTAGCGGTATTCGCGCATAACAGCCGAAAACCGTGCCGAAAAATCCTCCGGCATAGGACGCACCGAACGAAACGAGATCTCCTCATGCGTAAGCGCGTTGAGCGATTTCAGGAGCGAATCAGGTTTGCGACGAAACCATTCATCAGGAAGCAGATCGAAGCTGATCACCTGGCAAAGCGCATGCACGCCAGCATCGGTTCTGCCAGCGCACGTGGTATCGATGCGCCGACGAAACAGCAGCTCAAGGGCATCTTCGATATTCCCCTGAACCGTAAGCTGCCCATTCTGCCGCGCGAAGCCAGAAAAAGGCTCTCCGTTGTATGAAAACCACGCTGCGATCCTCATGAACGCCGTCCCGTTCTGTGGTTGTACCCGCCTGCCATGCTGCGCCTCTACGATGCTTTCCAAATCTCGCGCCCGAACAGGTCGTGCAAGTCTGCCTTGAGCATATGGTCGCGCGCGTTGATGGTGAGCGGCAATTCTGCACGCATGCGGCTGCCGTCGGTCTGCGCTACGAAGAGCACGATCGGATCGTTGCCAGGGTGGGTCTTCAGAATATCCAGCAGACGCGAAGAAGAAAGCGCATTCAGCTCGTTGGATTGCACCTGCAGCTCCATGCATACTGGCTTCACGTTCTGCTGCTCTTCAGTGAGTTCAAGCTTTTCGATCTCGTAGCCGATAAGCTGGTTCGCGCGGTCACTCACCTCGAACTTGCCGCGCACCGTTACCACTGCATCTTCCTCGAGCACATCAGAGACCTTCTCGTAGTCGAAGCAGATGCACTCGATACTGCCCGCCAGATCCTCCAGATTGAAGGTGGCCATGAGGGTATTACGTTTCGTGCGCTTCACGTTCACGTCGGACACCATGCCAGCGCATTTGATGTTCTTGATGCTGGTATCACGTTCGTTCAGTTCCGTCATCGTGTATTTATTTGTGCGCGAAAGATAGTTCTCATACGGGCTTAATGGATGATCGGAGACGTACATCTTCAGGATCTCTTTTTCGAAGGTGAGCTTCGTGCGCTTATCCCATTCCACCCCATCAGGCTCGGGGATGTCCTCTACGAAGCCCGCATCCGGGTCGTCTGCGAACATGTCGAACATGCTCACCTGACCAGCGGATTTGTCCTTCTGACGCTTGGCTGCATCGTCGAGCAGCGATGTTTCATCCACGAAATACATGAGCTGTTTGCGCGTGTAGCCAGTCGAATCGAACGCACCAGACTTGATGAGCGCTTCAAGCGTCTTGCGGTTATAGCATAAAGAATCCACGCGGTTCACGAAATCGTGAAGCGAAGTGAACGGACCGTTAGCCTCGCGTTCCTCGATGATGGCCTGCACCACCTTCTCACCCACGCCACGCACGCCAGCAAGACCGAAGCGAATGCCGCCATCAACCGGCGTGAATTCCAAGCTCGAAGAGTTGATATCGGGCGGGAGCACAGGCGTGCCATTGTGGTTCGCACTGGCAATGTAGCGGATGAGCTTGTCGTTGCTGCCCATGTAACTGGTGAGCACCGCTGCCATGAACTCGTTCGGGTAGTGCGCCTTCAGGTAAGCCGTGCGCATGACCAAGATGGCGTATGCCGCGGAGTGTGACTTGTTGAACGCATACTTCGCGAACTTTTCGGCATCTTGCCAGATCTGCTGGGCAACTTCGAGAGAATAGCCGTTCTCGACCGCACCTGAATCCCAGTCGGCCTGAAGACCACGCATCACGTCGATCTTCTTCTTACCCATCGCCTTACGCAGCTTGTCGGATTTGCCTGCCGAAAAACCACTCATGACCATGGAGATCTGCATGATCTGCTCCTGGTAGACCATGGTGCCATGGGTCTCTTCCAAGATACCGCGCAAACGGTCGTCGTAATAGTGAACCGCTTCGGGGTTCTTCGCCGCCTTGATGTAGTCTTCGACCATGCCTGACTCGAGCGGACCGGGGCGGTTGAGCGCGATAGATGCAACAACATCCGAGAATTGCTTCGGAGGAAGGCGCTTGAACAGACTTACATAGAGCGCGCCTTCCACCTGGAAAAGGCCATCCATGTTGCCCGATTGCATGAGCTCGAAGGCTTTTTCATCGTCGGTAGGGATCTCTTCAGGAACGATCTTCGTGCCGTAGCGCTCTTCGATGTTGCGACAAGCGATCGAAAGCACGTCGAGCGTACGAAGACCGAGGAAGTCCATCTTGAGAAGGCCCAAGTCGGGCGTGTAGTGGCCGTCGTATTGGGTGATGATGCCGCCGCCCTTGGTGTCGCGCTTCATGGGCACGTGATCGGCCATGGGGTCGCGGCAAATGATGGTCGCGCAGGCATGCACGCCTTCGCCACGCACGTGGCCTTCGATGGATTTCGCCGCATCGATCACCGCGTGCACATCGGACTCGTCTTCGTAGGCCTTTGCCAGATCGGGATTGGTTTCGAGCGCTTGGTCGATCGTGATGCCAAGCTCGTTACCGATCATCTTACAGATGCGGTCGCCCGTGCTGTAAGGATAGTCGAGCACGCGCGCGGCATCGCGCACGGCATTCTTCGCCTGAAGCGTGCCGAAGGTGATCACCTGCGAAACGTGGTCTTCGCCGTACACATCCTTGATGTGGTTGATAACCTCTTCACGTCTGCCCTGCTCGAAGTCGACGTCGATATCGGGCATCTCCACACGCTCGGGAGAAAGGAAGCGTTCGAACATGAGGCCGTTAGGCAGCGGATCGAGGTCGGTGATGCCCATGGCGTATGCCACGATCGCACCTGCCGCCGAGCCACGGCCCGGGCCAACGCCGATGCCCTGGCTACGCGCCCATTCGATATATTCCTGCACGATCAGGAAGTACGCGGGGAAGCCCTGATCGATGATGACCTGCATCTCGTAGTCGGCTTGCTTCTGCACATGCTCGGGAACAGGATCGCCGTAGCGCTTGACCAGACCTTCCTGCACGCGCTTGCGGAACCATGATTCCTCGGTCTCCCCTTCAGGCAGCGGGAACTTCGGCAAAATGGGATCGCGCTCGAGCTCGACGTTGCACTTTTCAGCAACTTCGATGGTGTTGTCGCAAGCTTCAGGGAAATCTTTCAGCGCCGCGCGCATTTCCTCTTCGGTTTTCATGTAGAACTGATCGTTGGGGAACTTGAAGCGCTTTTCCTGATTGATGGTCTGGTTGGTGCCGATGCACAGCATTACGTCCTGCGCCTGCGCATCTTCTTGAACGAGATAATGGAAGTCGTTCGTTGCTATGGTCTTAAGCCCCAAGTGGTTCGCAATTTCCGTAAGCTGTTGGTTGAGCTCGCGTTGCGTCTTGCCCGCATCGGAAGTGATGCCCTGATCCTGCAGTTCGATGTAGAAATCGCCTGGCTCATAGAGCGCGGAGAGCTTCTTCGCCCACTCGATGGCCTCGTCGATCTTGCCCGCATCCACACAGCGCGGGATAATGCCCGCAATACAGGCGCTCGTAGCGATAACACCTTCGGAGTACTTCTCGAGCATCTCGAAGGTCGTGCGCGGGCGATAGTAGAAATTGTCCACATGCGATTCGCTCACGAGCTTCACAATGTTGTGATAGCCCGTGTTGTTCTTCGCGAGCAGGATCATATGATGGAGCTTCTGCTTGCCTTCCTTCTTTAAGGAAGAATCCGTGGTGAAATAGATCTCGCAGCCGAAAATGGGTTTTACCCACGTGCCCGTTTCTGCCTTTACCTTGTCGCATGCGTCCGCCAACTCCGGTACACCCGACATAACACCATGGTCCGTAATAGCCACCGCCGGCATACCCAGGTCAGCCGCACGCTTCACCATGTCATAGACCTTGGTGGCACCATCGAGCAGCGAGTATTCCGTATGGTTATGAAGGTGGACAAAAGCCATGAGCAACATCCTTCTATCGTGTGCGCGGAAGCTGGTTTTTCACCACAAGATCGCGCGGAGAGTAATACAGAAATCGAGGCGTTCAAGGACTTTCATTGTGCCATCTTCAGCCGCGACTTGCTAGGGCAAAATGGGCGGTTTCGCATCGAAATCACGAACGGTTCGGGTTTAAAGGTGGAAGGAAGGCGTTTTAGAATCTCCATAACCCCAGTTCGGCTGTATACAAGATGTTGTGTTTTCCCAGGTTACAAATTGGATTTCGCCACAAAATATTGGTTTTTTCGGTTTACACCAAATTGCGCATGGAGTAGCATGAGAGAGGTAAGGTAATTGATACTAACTTAGTAACAATTACAGGAGCACCAGCAGTACCGAATAAGGTTATGAATAACGGAGGGGGTATTATGACCACGCTTGAAGCACCTGCATTCGCAGCACAAAACACAACACGGGATGCTAAAGCAAATCAAAGCCACGGAGCCGCAGAAGAAACACAGAAGCACTCGCACCAGCCTGCCGCTTCATCCGAACATAAGCATCTGCAAAATGTTTCGGTTTCTATCTCTTATTCTTCGCCTGACGACTTCCGCGTCACTAACGAAGAGATCGAACAGTACATCGCTCGAGGTCGCGAACTTGAGCCGAGCAAGGATCTTGCCTGGATCGATCTTGCCGTTGAAGCGGAAGATGTCGCAATTCACTATGGGTACCATGCTCAGCCGTTCGAGCGCATCCGCCGCATCACCGGCTACCTGGTTGGCACCCTCGATCGTTTCAACGACGCGAAGCGCGCCGAAGAGCACGATCGTGTGAAGCACGACATCCCGTGCACCTGTCGCTAAATAACGCTGCCTTGCCTAAAGAAAAGCCGCTCGCCTCATGTTGGGTGAGCGGCTTTTTGTTTCTCTGGCCTGTGGGTGTGTGTTAGGGGTCGGGTAATTTGACACATCTAAGATGTGTCAAATTACCCGACCCCTAACACTGGCCTACGCCTAAGCCTTTACAATACGAGCGCCTTGCGGCGTGTCTTCGATGCGGAAACCAAGCTCGGCGAGCCCATCACGGATCGCATCGGCAACCGCGTAGTTCTTGTTAGCGCGCGCGTTGGCACGGGCATCCAGCAATGCTGCCATTGCTGCTTTCACCGTTGCAGGATCTGCCCCATCGCCTGGCGCGAAGCCGGCGAATTCCATCGCGAGCACCATTACCTCAGCGGCGCTCTCCTCATCATCGAGCACCGTTGCGCCCACTTCGGCTGCATCGTTCATCTCGATCGAGATGCCGAGCACATCCATGAGCTCGACCACTGCCTGTGCAGCCTTCTCAAACGTCTGAACATCCGCTTCTGTTACGGAAGCGCTTTGCTGGACATCGTTTAAGAGCGTATTCGCATCGCTCACAAAGCTGAAGATAGCACCGAGTGCCGCAGCGGTATTGAAATCGTCGTCCATCGCTTCAGTGAACGAATCTTTCATGTCCGCAATGAGCGTTGCAACCGCGATCGAAGTTGCAAGCGAGCCCGCATGGGCATCGGGCGTATGACCGTCTCTCGCCTTCGCCTGCGACTGCTGTGCTGAACGCGCGAGCCAAAGCGCGTTCGTGACGAAATTCTCCAAACGCTCGAGCGCCGCCGCGGATTCTTGCAGGCGCGCATCCGAGAAGTCGAGTGGGCTGCGGTAGTGCGTCTGCAGCATGAGCATGCGAAGCACCGCCGGATCGGTGGTCTCTAAGATATCGCGCAACAGTAAGAAGTTGCCGAGCGATTTGCTCATCTTCTCGGAGTTGATCTGGAGCATGCCTCCATGCATCCAGTAGTTCGCGAACGTGGTATCAAACGCTGCCTCAGACTGCGCGCGCTCATTCTCGTGGTGCGGGAAGCACAGATCCGCGCCGCCGCCATGGATGTCGAAGGGCAGATGAAGATACTTCTCAGACATAGCTGAGCATTCGATGTGCCAACCAGGGCGGCCTTCGCCCCACGGAGAAGTCCAGCTCGGCTCGCCTGGCTTCGCCGTCTTCCAGAGTGCGAAATCGAGCGGATCGCGCTTGCGGTCTTCCAGCCCCTGGCCATCGGCGCGCAGTTCACGGTGGCCCGATTCCATCTCGTCCACATTGCGGTTCGATAGCTCTCCATACGCTGAATAGGAGCGCACGGCGAAGTACACATCGCCATCAACCTCATACGCATGGCCTTTGTCGATCAAGCGTTGCACGAGCTTGATCATCGTATCGATCTCTTCAGTGGCCTTCGGGCGAATATCAGGGTCTTGCACGCCGGCTGCATGCATATCGGCGATGAAGGCATCGGTGTATTCTTCAGCGACCTCGGCAGCCGTTCGACCTTCCTCGAGCGCCTTATTGATGATCTTGTCGTCCACGTCGGTCACATTCTGCACGAAGGTGACTTCGAACCCGCGCCACGTAAGATAGCGGCGGATCGTGTCGAACGAGATGAACGTGCGTGCATTGCCGATATGGATGTAGTTGTATACGGTCGGGCCGCACACATACATGCCCACTTTGCCCTCGTTCACGGGAATGAACTCACGCTTGGTGCGCGTTTTGGTGTCGTAGATCTTGATCATGGTATTCCTATCTTGATGGTATCGGTGGTACTGGTCGTGATGATCGGCTTCAACAGGGCTCATCGTCAGCTTCGATGATGAGCGCGGTATGAAGCGCTACTGGTCTTGATCGATCTGATCGGCTTCTTGCTGTGCCGCACGCTCTGCCTGCTTGTCGAGCGCTTGTTGTTTCACCGCGAAGGCTTCGAGCTCATCGACGCGCTTGTAGAGATTGCGGATCGCGCGTTCCACAGGATCAGGCAGATCTTCGAGGCGTTCGCCCTGACAATCCCCGTTGTTGAGGAAGTAATCCTTATGATCAGCGCGAATGGGAGGCAGCGTTCCTTCTCGCTGAGCATCAGGTGAACTTACGCTTGGCTCTTCAGCAGGAGACGACGGAATCTTCGCCGCCGCTGCTTTCTGCAGGTCGATCTCCTTGTCCTTCGCCGCGCTCTTTGATGTTGAAACGCCATCACGCACAACGATATGCCCGGGAACGCCTACCACGGTACAGTTCGGCGGTACGTCCTTCACCACTACCGAGCCACCGCCGATCTTCGAGTTATCGCCGATGGTGATCGAGCCGAGCACCGCAGCGCCCACGCCCACCATCACGTTGTTGCCAAGAGTCGGGTGGCGCTTGCCAGTTTCCTTGCCAGTACCGCCCAGTGTGACATTCTGGTAGAGCACGCAATCATCACCGATGATAGTGGTCTCGCCGATGATCACGCCCATCGCATGGTCGATGAAAAAACGGCGACCGATCTGTGCGCCCGGGTGAATCTCAACACCCGTCCAAAAACGTGCGCACTGCGAAAGATAGCGCGCCAGTCCGCGCAAGCCCTTCTTCCAGAGCCAGTGATTGATCACGTGCGCCCAGCGTGCTTGAAGGCCGGGATAGGTGAGCCATATAAGGAACTTCGAAGGCGCCGCTGGGTCGGTTGCCTGAACGGTGCGAATGTCTTCTGCCATTGTTGAGAATATATTCATGGGATTCAATCCTTCTTGTCTTGCGAAATAGTACCATGTTTAGCTTGCATGGTGCGCGATTTGATACAGGGCGTTAAGAACGAACAAGGCGGATATGGTGTGCAGGACGAATATAACTTAGACAAAAACGGCCATCCTACACAGGCTCGCCTCATAGCGTCGCGCCCTCGAACTAACTTTTGCGAAGACAATGATCGCAAAAGTGGATTTCTCGGAGCGCTTTGGCTCGATGTCGGCTCGTCCTGTATAGGACAGCCGTTTAGAGCCTCGGATACCCTAACAACATCGACAGACAAGAGCAACGGCCTCAGCCGAAATACCTTCTTCACGACCTTCGAAGCCGAGACGTTCGGTGGTGGTGGCTTTTACGCCGATATTTTCCGTTGCGATGCCACATACGCGCGCAATGTTCTCGCGCATCGCCTCGCGATACGGAGAAAGCTTCGGGGCTTGCGCAGCGATAACGCAATCGATATCGAGGATCTCGAAGCCTTCTTCACGAAGCAGATTCGCAGCTGCCTCGAGCAGCTTGAGCGAATCGGCATCTTTATAGGCTGGATCGGTGTCGGGGAAATGCTTGCCGATATCTCCCAGGCGCGCAGCACCCAAAAGAGCATCGGCTATTGCATGGAGCAGCACATCGGCATCCGAATGACCATCGAGGCCTTGGTGATGCGGAATATCCACTCCACCCAAGATAAGTTTGCGGTTGGGAGCAAAGGCGTGAACATCCATGCCAAGCCCTACGCGCAGCTTGCGCAGCACAGCCATCTCGGGGCTGGAGTTAGGAATGTTCGCCATGTCGGGAGCGTTCATATTCATCAGCGACACCTACTCGACACCTTCACGTAGCGCCTGGCGCACCGCCGCTGAAATGATGAGATAGTCTTCGGGCACCGTGAGCTTGATGTTGTCGCGCTTGCCTTCGACCACCATCACGCGACCGCCCAAACGTTCGATAAGCGATGAATCATCCGTGCCCACGAAGCCATCGGAAAGCGCCGCCGCATGTGCGCGACGATAGATTCCTGCACGGAAGGTTTGCGGGGTTTGCGCATTCCAAAACACCGAACGATCGGGCGTTCCTTGGATGATGCCGTTCTCGACGATCTTGAGCGTGTCGATGGAAGGATGACCGACCACTGCGCCATCGCAATCGATATTGCCTTTGAGCACGCTGATCGTATGGTCGACCAATTCGCGCGAAATGAGTGGACGCGCGCCATCGTGGAGCATGACGTACTCGAATTCATCTGGCACGAGTTCTAAACCGGCAAATGCCGACTCCTGACGCGTGGCGCCTGCAGGGGCCATGACGATAGGGGTAGCGAACGGAAAGGGATCGATCGCTTTCAAGAGGTATTCGCTCGTACGCTCTTCGGGGCAAACGACCACGATGAGTCCTACATCGCCCACACTGTCGAACACTTCGGCTGAGCGCGTGAGAATGGGTTTGCCTGCGATCTCAACGAGCTGCTTGCCGCCTTCGTGACCGAATCGTTCGCCACTGCCGCCCGCCAAGATGATGACCGCGGTCTGCGCGCCTTCATTCACTTTGCCCTGCAACTGCATCTGCTCACGTAAGGAGCCGAAGGTGTCATCGTCGCGCATCTTGCTCAAGATGTCGTTGAGAGCCGAAGGGGCGAAGATGGGATCGATCGTTTGCTCTGGCATAGAGAACCTCTTATCAAGAAAGCCGCCTTGGGCAGCAATAATTCAACAAAACTGATTTTACTGCATAAACGCTTTTCATTGAAGTAAACGAACGGTCCCATAGAGAAAAGAAAGAGGCTTGCCCGCAAGGACAAGCCTCTTGTCAGCGTTCTTGAACGACTGGGTTAGTCGGCAGCAGAGTCTCCTGATGAGCCTCCGCGGCCTGAGCCGCTGTAGGTTAACCCTGCGCGCCCAAGATCGTAGTTGCTCAAGATGAGCTCCGCTTCCTGCGCGATGGTATCACGCTTGCGCGGTGCAGGGATCGAACCCGTACCCTGGTGAAACACGAGCTTCTCGTCTTCCACGTCGACATCGATGACCGACCCGCTCGTCCATTTGCCTTCCAGGATCTGCTCGGAGATCGGGTCTTCGAGCAGGCGTTGGATCGCGCGACGCAACGGACGGGCACCGAAGGAAAGGTCGGTCCCTTCCTTGGCAATGAGACGGTTCGCCGCATCCGACATGTTGATGGTCATGTTCTGCTCGATCAGGCGATCGCGCAGGTCGGCCACCATGAGGTTCACGATCTCGACGATCTCGTCTTCTGTGAGCGACTTGAACACGATGATCTCATCGATACGGTTCAAGAACTCAGGACGGAACAAGCGTTTGACCTCGCTCATGACGCGCGTCTTGATCTCATCGTCGTTAAGGCCCGTTGCCCCACTGGAAGAGAATCCGAGCGGTGCCGTGGTAGTGATCTCACGTGCGCCCACGTTCGAGGTCATGATGATGACCGTGTTGCGGAAATCAACCATGCGTCCTTGCGCATCGGTCAGGCGACCTTCCTCCAAGATCTGGAGCAAGATGTTGAACACATCGGGATGCGCTTTCTCGATCTCGTCAAAGAGCACGACCGAGTAGGGGCGCTGACGCACCGCAGTGGTAAGCTGACCGCCCTCGTCGTAGCCCACGTATCCCGGAGGCGAACCGATCAGACGCGACACCGTATGCTTCTCCATGTATTCCGACATATCGAAGGAAATGAGCGCATCCTGCGAATTGAACAGGAACTCTGCAAGCGTTTTCGAAAGCTCGGTCTTGCCCACGCCTGAAGGACCGAGGAAGATGAACGAACCTGCCGGACGCTTCGGATCCTTGAGCCCAGAACGGCTGCGACGAATGGCCTTCGAAAGCGCCGTTACTGCCTCTTCCTGACCGATCACGCGCTCATGCAGCACGGACTCCATACGCAGAAGCTTTTCGGTCTCGGCTTCGGTGAGGTTAGAAACGGGCACGCCCGTGGTCATCGAAACCACATCGGCAATGTCTTCCACACCGATCTCGTTGACGATCTTCTCCGTCTTCTCTTCCCAATCTACCTGGGCCTTTTTGCGCTCTTCGCGCACCTTTGCCTCGCGATCGCGCACTTCGGCGGCACGCTCGAAATCCTGATCTGCGATAGCGGCATCCTTTTCCGCACGCAATGCACGAAGCTTGTCATCAAGCTCCTGGATCTCATCGGGCAGCACCATATTGCGAATGCGCATACGCGCACCCGCTTCGTCGATCACGTCGATGGCCTTATCAGGCAAGAAACGATCTTGGATGTAGCGATCGGAAAGCGATACTGCCGCCTGGAGCGCTTCATCAGAGAAGTGCACATGATGATGCTCTTCATACTTATCGCGCAAGCCCTCCATGATGCGAACGGCTTGCTCTTCATTGGGCTCTTTGACAACGAGCGTTTGGAACCTGCGCTCGAGCGCCGAATCCTTTTCCAGATGCTTGCGGTATTCATCGAGCGTGGTTGCGCCGATGATCTGGATCTCGCCACGCGACAGAGGCGGCTTCAAGATAGCCGCAGCGTCCATCGAGCCTTCAGCAGCGCCTGCGCCAATGATAGTGTGAAGCTCATCGATGAACAGGATGATATCGTCTGCCTGCTCAACTTCCTTGATGCACTTCTTCAAGCGCTCCTCGAATTCGCCGCGATACTTCGAACCAGCAACGAGCGCCGAAACATCCAGTGTGACCAAGCGCCTATTACGCAAGATATCGGGCACCTGATCAGCCACGATGAGCTGTGCAAGCCCCTCGACCACCGCTGTTTTGCCCACACCTGGCTCGCCCAAGAGCAGCGGATTGTTCTTCTGGCGACGGCACAGGATCTGCATCATGCGCTCGATCTCGCCCGCACGCCCGATAACCGGATCGAGCTTCCCATCGGCCGCCTTCTTCGTAAGGTCCACGCTGAATTCCTTCAGCACGCTATCCGAAGAGGACGCCTGCGGATCGAACTGCTGGCCGGCGAAGACCGAAGACTGCCCCACCAGGTCGTTGAGCGCCGCACGCAGATCGTCTCCTGAAACGCCCATGCGCTCGAGCACCTCTATTGCGGTGCCTTCGTTTTCACGGATGATACCGAGCAGAAGATGCTCGGTGGAAATGTAGCTTTGCCCCATCTGCATGGCCTCACGCAGAGAATTCTCAAGCACCCGCTTAACGCGTGGCGTGAAGCTCAAATGCCCAGACACGTCGGTGGATTCATCGATCGTGACGATACGACGGATGGCTGCCACCGTGGCTTCGTAATGCACCCCCAGGCGCTCCAGGGCCTGAGCTGCCAGACCATCTTCTTCTTTGAGTAAAGCCAAGAGCACGTGCTCAGTGCCAACGTAGGGCTGATGAAGCCCGCGGGCTTCCTCCTGCGCCAAAACCAGCACTTTGCGCGCCTTGTCAGTGAACTTGTCGAACGACATTTACGCGCCACCTCCTTTTGTTACTTGGCTTCGTCGCGCATATGGGGGAACAGTAATACATCGCGGATCGTTGCTGAATTCGTAAGAAGCATGGTAAGGCGATCTATTCCAATGCCGACCCCGCCAGCGGGGGGCATTCCGTATTCCAAAGCGCGCACGTAGTCATCGTCGAATCCCATTGCCTCATCGTCGCCCATGTCCTTAGCAGCAAGCTGCGCTCGGAATCGCTCCGCTTGATCAACGGGATCATTTAGTTCATTAAAAGCATTAGCATATTCATGGCCGGAAATAAACAGTTCGAAGCGGTCAGCTACTTCATCTTCACCAATTTTCCTTTTTGCGAGCGGCGAAACCTCGATCGGATGATCGGTGACGAAGACAGGCTGAATGAGCGTCTCTTCGACGCATTCCTCGAAGAGCTCGGCGATGATCTTGCCCGTGCCCCAACCTTCTTCGACGTGAACGCCGTGCTTGTCTGCCACCGTGGCAGCTTCTTCGCGCGTCATGGCGAAGCTGATGTTCTCACCCGTGACCTCATTCACGAGCTCGACCATGCTCGCACGTCTCCATTCGCCACCGAGATGAATGGTCGTGCCCTGATATTCGACATCGAGCGTGTCGCAGGCCGCCATAGCAGCCGCCTGTACGAAGCCTTGCGTGAGCTCCATCATGCCCTCAAGGTCGGAGAAGGCCTGGTAGGCTTCCATCGTGGTGAACTCGGGGTTGTGATACGGGTCCATTCCTTCGTTGCGGAACTGGCGACCGATCTCGAAGACCTTCTCGAAGCCGCCCACGAGCAAGCGCTTCAGAGGAAGCTCGGTTGCGATACGCAGGAAGTAATCGCGATCGAGCGCGTTGAAATGCGTGGTGAAGGGCTTCGCGTTCGCGCCGCCCATGATCGAATGCAAGAACGGCGTTTCGACCTCGTAGAAGCCCTGTTCTTCCATGTAGTGGCGGATGGCCGAGATAATCTTCGAGCGCTTCACGAAGGTCTCGTGCACCTCGGGGTTCACGATTAGATCGACATAGCGCTGGCGATAGCGCAGCTCCTTGTCGGCCAAGCCGTGGAACTTCTCCGGCAGGGGGCGCAGCGATTTCGAGAGCAGCTCGTAGGAATCGACCGCCACGGAAAGCTGACCGCGTCGCGTGCGCATCATAAGGCCAGAGACGCCGATCCAATCGCCCACATCCAGATCCTTCATAGCTGCGAAGGCTTCTTCGCCCAGCGCATTGATACGGCAGAACAACTGAATCGAGCCAGTCGAATCGCACAGCTCCATGAAGATGATCTTGCCCTGATCGCGCTTGGCCATCACACGGCCGGCTACCTCTACGCGATCTTCAGTGTTCTCGCCATCTTCAAGACCAGCGTATTTTTCGTCGAGATCGACGATGTGATGCGAATAGGCAAACGCATGACCATACGGGTTCTCGCCCGCCGCGATAAGCGCCTCGCGCTTGGCATGGCGCACTAGGATCGGATCGTCTTCGGGTGTTTCAGGTGTTGCGTTTTGAGTGGTGTTCTCGCTCATCGATCGCCTTTCAATTTCTAGGAAAAACGCTGGTACGAAGGGTACCAGCGTCTCGATTACAGCTGTTTCTTATGGTAGTTGAAGTTCGCCTGGCGTACAGCAGGTATGCACGCTTACTGCTCGATCTTCAAGACCTTGATATGGATATCGCGGCCGGTAGGACCTTGCAGATCGATCTCGTCGCCCTTCTTGGTACCGAGGAGCGCCGCACCAACGGGAGACTCGTTGGAGATCTTGCCGGCAGTGGAATCGCTCTCTGCTGCACCGACGATGGTGAAGATGCGCTCGTTACCGCCCATGTCGACCGTGACCTTGCTGCCAATGTACACCTTGGAAGATTTGGTAGGAGCATCGACCACGGTTGCTTCGCCCAAGATGCGGGTGATCTCGGCGATGCGGCCTTCCATCATGACCTGCTCGTTCTTTGCGTCATCGTACTCGGAATTTTCCGAGATGTCGCCGAACTCACGAGCCACGCGGATGCGCTCACCGATCTCGGCACGCTTTTCGGTTTCGAGATAATGCAGCTCTTCTTCGAGCTTCGCTTTGCCTTCTTGGGTTAAGATGTAGTCCTTTTCCATGGAACTCCCCTTGTGTTCGATCGTTCGGTCGTTTCATGCGAGCTTCGTGCCCGCGCAGAAGAAACGCGCTTGATCTGGCGCGTTTCTCGTAAGTGTTTATTCAGCCTTGTCCTTTTCCGGTTCGGTCTCTTCGAAAACCGCATCGGAGGTGGTGGTGTTCTGTTCGGCTTCCGCTTCGGCTGCAGCAACATCGGCCTTCTTCTGGCCTGGTTCAGGCTTGTCTACCACTTCAAGCTCTTCAGGCTCTTTGCCTTCGGCCTGCTTGGCAGCTTCTTCGGCTTCTTTCTTCTTCTTGCCGCCGCCGAGGCCCTCGCGCAAGTTCTTGACCGTTTTGCCGATAGCGGTTCCGAGCTTGGGAAGATTCTTGGGGCCGAAGATGATGAGGATGACCACCAAGATGATGATGATCTCGACGATGCCGAAAGGTCCGATCTTCATGTTGTATGCACCTCCGCAGGGATTGCACGTACGTTGAGCGCGACACAGGGTGAAGCGCGGTTTATTCAGTATGAACCAAGGTATGAACTACCCTAGTGATACGCGCAGAAATTGTACCAAAAAACACACTCAGCGCTCGTACAATCCCTTTAAGCGGTTCATGTTAGGTGGGGGTGGGTACGGGCTGCACCAACTCCGCTGGATGTCATCCCTAGGAAATGAAAACGAGCCCCACAGGGCTCGTTTGAATTTCTGGTCGGGATGACAGGATTTGAACCTGCGACTTCTTCGTCCCGAACGAAGCGCGCTACCAAACTGCGCCACATCCCGACATATGATGTGCCGTAAACGGCGTTGCCTATGGTATCACAGCCTGGTAGTGCACGGCAATAAAGCAAATCGCTCACGTACAAAGAATCCATCTGAGTGAAACTGCCGCACCAGCGGTCACAAAAAGAAACAGCCCTTACGGGCTGTTTCTCGATTTGCTTCGTATTTTTCAGTACTGCAAATTAATAGCGAACGTACCACATGCCTTTATGAACGCCGCTGACCTTAACCACATCGCCTGTTTGCGGAGCGTGAATCATCTGGCCACCGCCAATGTAAATACCAGTATGATGATCGTTGATACAGATATCGCCTGGCTGTGGATTGCTCACGCGCGTCCACCCTTGGATAGTGCCCGTGGTGCACCAGTGGTTGCCCATTTTACCCGTAAGGCAGTAACCTACCAGACCAGAACAGTCAAAGCTATTCGGACCAGCTGCTCCCCACTTATATGGCTTACCCAATTGAGCATATGCACGATCGACCACCACGTTGCCCGTTACCGTTTGAGGCTTGGAATTATTGGCAGAGCTCGAATTTCCAGAATTGCCGTTATGAGAGCCTCCATTTGAGCCACCACCATTGTTGTTAGCAATAGCTTCCTGAGCTGCTGCTGCGTTAGCAGCGCTGCGCGCTTCTTCTTCCTGACGCATGAGCTCTTGAACTTCAGCATTCAGATTATCGTAGGTTTCCTGCATCTGTGCAGTAGTAGCTTCGGCCTCATCTTTAATAGCCTTGGCTTCGCTCGCCTTCTGCGCAGCTACCTGCTCTTGCTGTTCATATTCAACCTTAGCAGCTTCTACCTTTTCGCGTGATTCCTTGGTCTTAGCAACAAGCTCGGCATCATTTTCGTTCATGGTGTTGAGCATGTTCCAGTTCGTTGCGAACTCTTCGAAGGTAGAAGCACCCAAGATAACATCGAGGAAGGTGTTACCGCCGGTACGGTACATGCTGCGCGCACGCGTTCCCAGCTCTTCCTGATAACCCTTGATCTTCTCAGTTTCTTCTTGGATCTGAGCTTCGGCTTCGCGAACCTTAGCTTCAGCAGCACTGCGCTCTTCTTCCGCTTCGTAATAGTTGTTCGAAGCGGCATCGAGCGTTGCCTGCATATCGTTGAGTTTGTCGAGCGCTGCTTGTGCCTCAGCCTGTTTAGAAGAAGAGGAAGGCACTGCGGATGCAAGTGAAACGGGCAAAGAAAGCCCCACGGCCAGAACGACCGCCATAAATGCAATGAGCAGCGTACGCTTCGGTGCTACATTTGTATGCTTCATACTGTTTGAAAACCTCCCAATAGTGGCATAGGGTTCGTGTCTCAGCGTAAGCTGTAGTTGATACTAACAGAAAACAGCACATTTATACAGAGCTTCAGACCTTTAAGCCCTGATAAACTGCCCTTCACACGCTTTACTATGCACAAGTAAAGCTGCTAAACCCCATGCTCAACGCCTTATTGCGCGCATATATACGCAATTGTGAAGAATGTGCGCTTTCTCTATGTAGAAGAGCAACGCACACAACAAAAGCGATCGTATCTTGTGAGAAATTACGCCGCCCCGAATCGCACGATACCAACATGTGCGATTCTTCAGCTTGCTTATCTCACGCATCTTTGCGAGATGAAGCTGCCTGCCTGTCCTCATCCGTTGGCACCGCCCTGTGAGGAGATACCGTGCGCACAGAAGCCTTTTGCCTGTTTTCGACCGCCGAAGCTTCCTCATGTTTATCATGCTTGCGGCGTTTCACCTCATGGGCGGCATGGGCCTGCAGGTTCGCGTTGTCAAGAATAGGCTCTTCATAAGTGACACCTTTGCGCATCGCGATATTCGCTTGGAAGAGCAGGAAGAGGAAACCTATCACACCTGCTAACAGCGAAGCTGACAGGATCGCAACCTTCGCCACCAAAATCTGACCAGGATCGGCATACGCGAGATTTGCCACGAAGATAGCCATGGTAAAACCGACACCACCGAGCAGCGCCGCGCCGAAGATGTGCGCCCAATTCACATTATTAGGAAGTGAAGAGATCTTGAGCTTCACGATCAAGAAGCTGAAGAGGAAGATACCGATGGGCTTGCCCAAGAGCAGGCCAGCGAAAACGCCTAGGAACACCGGATCGGCCACAATGGCGCCAAAGCTCGTTCCGCCGAGCGCTACATCGGCATTCGTCAGAGCGAACAGCGGCAAGATTGCAAAATAGACCCAAGGGTAGAGCATGCGCTCCAAACGCGTTGCGGGAGGCACCACTTCTTTTGCCACGCGCGCAAGGTGCGAAACCTCTTTCAGGTAGTCGGACTGGCCGAGCACGGGAGCATCGGGTTGGAAGTTCGCGCGTATCTCCTTGAGCTGCTTGTTCGACCAACGTCCGAATGAGAGCAGGTCAACACGCGAGCCAGAGGGAATCGTAAAGGCGAGCAGCACGCCGGCGATGGTGGCATGCACGCCCGACATGAACACGCAATACCAAAGCACCACGCCCAACAGCACGTAGGGCCAGAGCGAATAAAAGTGCAAACGGTTGAGAGCGGTGAGCGCACCCAGCACCACAAGCGCTGCCAAAAGCCACAGTACCGAGGGCGCATGACCATAGAAGACCGCGATAACTACGATAGCGATAATGTCATCGGCCACCGCGAGCGTTGAGAGGAACACGCGCACGCCCGCTGGCACGCGCGAACCAAGCAGCGCTAGAATGCCGAGCGCGAACGCGATATCGGTCGCGGTCGGAACGCCCCACCCGCCCAATGTTTCAGGACTTCCCTGGTTGAATGCCACATAGAAGATGATCGGCACCGCAACGCCACCTATGGCAGCTCCCACCGGCAGGATAGCCTGACGGATATTCGTGAGCTCGCCGACGGTCATCTCATATTTGATCTCGAGACCCACCAGCAAGAAGAATAAGCACATGAAGATGTCGTTGATGATATGCGCGAGCGACATCGAAGTGTTCGCGCTGCCGAATCCCAGCGTTATCTCGGTATGCCAGAACTCCAAGAACGAGCCATATGCGGGCGAATTCGCTATAACGAGCGAAAGGATGGCGCCGAGCAGCATGAAACCCGCCGCTTTGGTTGTGGAGTGCGTGAATTCAAGCAGCTTCAAGTAGCGGCGATGATGCCCAGAAACTTCCGAGATGAATGGGGTCTTATTTCCTTGGGAGTTCTCCACGGTACATGCGGCACCTGCAGCATTCGCGCCCTCTTCGCCAGCCTGAGATACATCAACGCTTTCTCGAACAGAGGCACCGGTTTGCTGCTTCTCTGCCGCATCCGAATTCTGTGCTGAAGCTTTATCGGTTGCCATCTTGTCCTTCTTTCATTTACCGTGCACACAATTGTAAACCACCTAACAACCTGTCAACTTTTCGGTTGGGTTTCAATAATCGTTCACACAAGCCTTAAAAGATGCGTTAGACTAGCTAGTTGTAAAAGTGCATTTGAACGTGCGCTCTTTAGTAACGAAGGGAAAATGACTATGGATATCACCGTCACCGGTCGTCGCATGAACGTCTCCGACGCTCTGCGCGATTATGCGGAAGAAAAGATCGGCAATTCGATGAAAGCGATGGATATCGCACCGCTTTCTGCAGAAGTCGTTCTGCAAGTTGAAAAGAACCCCGCGAACCCCACCCCGTGCACCTGCGAAGTTACCATGCACGCTAAGGGTCATATCATCCGCGTCGAAGAGAACGAAGAGAGCCTCTTCGCTGCCATCGACGTTGCGGCCGCTAAAGTGCTTCGTCAGCTGCGTAAATACAAGACGCGCGTGCTCAACAAGCGCCTGAATGCCGAACCGGTCAACAAGCAGGCAACCGATGTCGACTACGATGCGCTCATGCAGGAACTCTCCGGCGAGGATGAAGAGATCGTACGCGTGAAGGAACTGGAGCTTCTGCCGCTCACGGAGGAAGAAGCGCTCATCGAGATCGACCTTCTGGGTCACGACTTCTTCGCCTATATCGATCGCGACACCGACGCGGTGCATATTCTCTACCGTCGTTCGAACGGCGGTTATGGTCTGCTCAAGCACCAGGCCTAAACGCTCGCGAACATACCCTGGCATTGAAACGACCCGGATCACCCGGGTCGTTTTCTATTCCCTTTCTGTGGTTGGCGAAGAGGGCAACACGAGACTGCTTGCTCGACCAAGACCTGTCTTTCGAGGGTTGGTACTGCCCTAAGGGGCGGAGCCTGTGGGGTGGTTGAGTGACTCTGAGTCCGCTAATTTAATTTGTATTAGGCTGTCCGAAGGAGCGAGGTGCACGAGATAGCCTGCAATCTTGCAGGCTATCGAGCAACGAGAGCGTGTCACACCAACCACCCTTCAGGCGGAAGCCCCTTAAGGGCAGCGAAGCGGGAGCCTTGTACCTCGCAGGCTTCGTCGATCTGTAGCGAAGAAGCTAGTCGGTCACGCCGTCGGATTCGTAGCGTGAAAGGAAGGCCTTGGTGCGGTTGTGCTGCGGGTGGTTGATCACCTGATCAGGCGTGCCCTCTTCGACGATCACACCCTTGTCCATGAAGATGATCTTGTCGGACACATCGCGCGCGAACGCCATCTCGTGCGTTACGATCACCATGGTCATGTGCTCTTCAGCAAGCGCCCGGATAACCTTCAGCACCTCTTGCGTGAGCTCGGGGTCGAGCGCAGAAGTGGGTTCATCGAAGAAAAGGATGTCGGGCTGAAGGCAGAGCGCGCGGGCAATGGCCACACGCTGTTGCTGGCCACCGGAGAGTTCGCATGGGTATGCATCCTCACGGCCTTCAAGACCTATCTGCTTCAAAAGCGCGCGGGCAAGCTTTTCGGTTTCTGCTTTATCCTTCCCTTCAACTATCACGGGCGCTTCCATCACGTTGCGCAGCACCGAATAGTGCGGGAAGAGATTGAAATTCTGGAACACGAGACCAAAGCGTTTGCGCGCTTCCTTGGCAACGTCCTTGCCACTATAGACCGTTTTGCCAGATACGTTGTTTTCCGCAACCGTTAGATCGCCATAGCGCAGCGCGCCCGACTCGAACGTCTCGAGCAAGGTGCAACAACGCAGAAGCGTAGACTTTCCTGAACCAGAAGGCCCGATGATCGAAACCACTTCACCAGGGTGAACCTCAAAAGAGATATCCTTGAGCACCATCGCATCGCCGAAGCTCTTCTCGAGACTCTCAACAGAAAGTACCGCTTTTCCCTGTTCGTCCGCTGATTCCGTTGCCTGTGGGATTGTTTGATTCGTGTCGGTCATACCCTGTCCCCTTTTCGCTTAATCGTGATAGTAGGCCAGGCGCTTTTCGATGCGCGAAATGGCGAACTCGACCACGAAGGTGAACACCCAATAGAACAGCGCTGCCACCACGAAGGCCGTGAGCGTACCTTGCGCTGAAACGATGGCGCGTGCTGTGGTGAACATCTCCGCCACGCCGATCGTGAACGCCAGCGAAGTATCCTTGACGAGCACGATCACTTCGTTGCCGAGCGCAGGCACGATACGCTTGAAGACCTGTGGGAAGATGATACGCAGAAACGTTTGCGCTTTGCTGTAGCCCAAGATCTCGGCAGCTTCATATTGACCACGCGGGATGGACTGGATGCCACTACGGTAGATCTCAGCGAAATAGGCCGAATAGTTCATGATGAAGGCGACCGCGCAAGCACCGAACTTCCAATCCATAGAGAGCTGCACGCCGAAGATATAGTACGGCGCGAAGAAGATGAACATGAGCTGCAGCATGAGCGGCGTACCGCGCATGATCGAGATGTAGAGACGGAACAGATACGAGATCGGACGAAAACGGCTCATGCGCCCCAACGCCACGAGCACACCGAGCGGAAGCGCGCCGATCAGCGTGACGAAGAAGAGCTGCAGCGTAACGAGAAAGCCCTCGCCCAGCATTCCAAGCATTGTGGTGAATTCCATATGCGAACCTTATCGAAAACGGACTGTTAAAACAAAGAGCAAAGAGAAAAGCCCTGGAACTTCGATGGTCTCGCTACGAGGAGCATCGGGACATCCAGGGCTTTACATTCAGCGTGCCGCCACTAGGGGCGCAAGATTATTTGAGCACCCACTTGTCGATAGAGATCTCTTCAGGATAGTGAGAGACGATCTCTTCAACCTTGCCATCGTTGTAGAGTTCGATGAGCGCGGACTGGATCTTCTCGATCAGTTCGGTGTTGCCCTTCTTCGCGCCAACGCCATAGTTCTCAGAAGAAACTACTTCGTCGAGGATGACATAGCCATCTTTACCAGCAATAAGGGACTGTGCGGTGGGATAGTCGATCGCAACCGCATCGCATGCGCCACTTTCGAGCTGCATGAGCGCAGTCTGATATTCAGGAGCGGTTTCGAGCGCACCGAGCGTAGAACCGATGGTGTCGTAGTAATCTCCGCCTTCAGCGAGATTGTCGTAAGCAGGCGAGTTGACCTGTGCGACTACGGTCTTGCCCGCAAGATCGGAAAGGCCCTTGATGTCGGAACCTTCACGAACAAGGATGACCTGGTCGTTCAGGTAGTACGGATCGGTGAATTCATAGGTGTCATCGCGGCCTTCGATGGTGAAGCCATTCCAGATGACGTCGATCGTACCGGAATCGATCTGAGCATCCTTGGTGTCCCAGTCGATCGGGGTGAGTTCGATCTCCCAGCCGTTCTTTTCAGCAACGGCCTTAGCGAGCTCCAGGTCGAAGCCGGTGTACTCGCCATTGTCGTCCTTATAACCGAAGGGCTTGAAGGTCTCGTCGAAACCGACCACGAACTTGCCGTCTTCGCCCAAGTACTCCGGAGCGTCGCTCGAAGATTTCGCGTTAGACGAGCAGCCCGTCATGAGACCAGCCGACAGGCAGATCGCGAACACTGCTGCGAAAAAACACAGTAATAGCTTTTTCATGTTTACCGCTTTGCTCATATTTACCTCTTTGCTATAGATTTTCTACACTTATATCTGAAGGGTCGCACGACGCGCCCATCGGATATGCCACTTTAGCACTATGGAGCGTTAAAGCATGACTACTATAGCACGGAACACCGCGCGGGAAACGAGAATTCGACTGGCCTGCCCAGCTGATGCGGCGGCGGTTTGTGCGATCTATGCTCCCTATGTGCGCGATACCGCAACCACCTTCGACCTCGAGCCGCCCACGATCGAGGAAATGGAGCTGAAGATCGCGACCATCTTAGAAGAGCGTCCGTTCTTGGTGGCAGAGATCGAGTGCCCCGATGCCGACACCGCATCCGCTGCTTCTCGCGTTGAGACGCGCGATGGCGAAGCGTTCACGGTTATCGGCTACTCTTATGCTTCGGCATTCAGACCGCGCAAAGCCTACCTTCATTCGATCGAGACTTCGGTCTATCTTGCACCTGAAGCTAAAGGCCATGGTCTTGGAACCAGGCTCTATGGTGCGCTTGAAGAGATCCTACGCCTTCAGAATGTGTACAACGCGAACGCTTGCGTCACCTACATCGAACCTGCTGATGAAACGTGCCCTTCCACGAGTCGCATCTTCCACGAACGAAGGGGCTACGTTCAGTGTGCGCACATCCCGAACTGTGGGCACAAGTTCGGCCGTTGGTACGACATCCTCTGGCTGCAAAAACAACTCATACCGCTCTCGCAAGAACCCGAAGAATTCATTCCGTTGCCGCAGGTGGACAAAGAGGCGATCATGGCAATCCTTGAGAAGGCCTGATCTTTCGTATGATCTTCCTATTGCGCGAGCACGGTGGGGCGCTGCATGAGTTCGCCCTTGGTTAACGCACGCGCACAAGCGAGACAATGAATAGTGCAAGTGCGAACGCGCCCGAAAGACCGAGCGCCAGCTGAAATCCGAACAGAAGCGAGCCAAACACCTGAGAGCCTAGCGTGATCGAGAACACCATGAGCGCTGTTCCCATCGAAGCGACCGCTTGGCGCACCGCCGTAGAAAACGATGAAGCGTCGGTCATCCTGTTGGGCGCAAGCTCTTCCATGCTCCATGAAGTAAGAGGGCTCACCAGACCCGATACTCCACACGCGCGAATCCCCTGCAACAGCAAGATGAGCCAAAACGGAGTCGAGGCATCCATGAACGCCATCGTTACCGAACCGAGCGCAAGGCAGGCTCCAAAGAACACGATGATCGGGCGCGCATGAAAGCGATCGGTAAGATAGCCGGCGAGTGGATTGATGAAGAGCGCCGCGATAGTACCGGGCAACAGCACCAAGCCTGCCTCAAGCGCCGTTCCACCCCATATCTCCTCGATGAACAGAGGCACGATGAGCGTGATGCCCATGAAGCTCGCGTAGAGGAAGTTCGATGTCCAGAATCCCACCACGAATTGTTTTGACCTGAATATATCCATGTTGATGAGCGGATCGTCGATGCGCTTTTGTCGCCTGATGAAGAGAACGAGCGCAACGACACCAACAAGGATCGGCACCCAGATCGACAACGGCGCTGCACCTGCATCTGAAGCGTTCGAAAAGCCGAGCAGCAAGAAGCCAAACCCGAACGCCGAAAGAACGACTGAGGCCACGTCGAGCGTAGCCGTACGCTTGATGCGCGGTGATCGCACGATGAAGAGGCACGCACAGATGATGAGCACGATCATGCAGATGGCAAGGATAACGAACAAGCTGCGCCAACCTGAAGCAGTAACAAGGTAGCCACCTATGGTCGGACCGATGTTCGGCGCGAAGCCCATCGCGATGCCTGCAACACCCATGACTGTTGCGCGCTTGTTCGGCGGAAACGAAGTCATGATGATGCTCATCATCATGGGCATGAGGATACCCGAAGAAACAGCCTGGATCGCACGTCCTACCAGCAGCAAGGCAAACGATGGCGCGAACAGGTCAACGATGCAGCCGACAGCAAAAAGACAAAGGGAGAAGATAGTAAGCCTTTTGAGCGCAAAGCGTCGCATGAGGTAGGTGACCACGGGGACCGTGATGCCGATCACGAGCATGTAGAGCGTGGTGACCCACTGACCGAGCGCCATATCGACATCGAAGTCTGCCGCGATGCCGCCGAACATCGCATTCATCGCGGTTTGAGAAAGATTGCCGAGCGCCGAACCTAAGATGATGATGATGACCGGAATGACAACCTGAGCACTCACATGCTCTCTTGGTGCCTTGGTGGGTTCGTCGGTCATCATACCTCCTTGTGTTCGCTTCTTTCCCTTCTATCTTAGCGCATTGAGAAAATGCCTGTTCAATAGGGTATTGAAGAAGATGAACGCATTTCGCGTCCCTAGAAGAAATGCGACTATAATTCCTGTTCAATTGGCTTTTTGTAGAAAAAGCTACGAAATCATTACAAAATTTCTCTCATTGTTTTCATGCTGATACATAACCTTACACTGGACACTCCTGACAATCCTAGAAGCCCTTAGAATCGGCACGCCACGCACGCGGAAGCACATCGTTTTTCGGGCTGCTTTACCAAGGAAAGCTGCATCCATGCTCTATCGTGAACGTATGAGCCAAGCGAACAAAGAAGCGAAGGTCACGCTTATGGGCGTTGCTATCGTGATTGTATGCTGGTTTCTCTTCGGCTTCGGCTTATACGGCGTCGATATCGAGATCTTCTCCACGCCATTGTGGATCGTGATGGGCTGTTTGGGTACGTGGATCGTAGCGATGATCGTAAGCATCATCCTGGCTACGAAGGTGATCGAAGACTGCCCGCTCGACGAAGATGACTTTGGTAGAAAATACCAGATCAACGATGAAGCCCCTGTTCAGGTTGCCCCTATGACGATCGATCAGGATCTTATCAAGACCATCGAGAAGACCTCGGTCACCCCCCGAAAACCCATCAGCAACACACCGCATCGACCGGGCGAGCGCCGCAATGAAAAAGAGGCGCGATGACCTCGTTAACATTGATCCCTCTTCTTGTCGTTCTTTTTGCCTGCCTTATCGTCGCCTTCCTTATCAGGAAGCACACGCCAGAGAATAACTTCGAACGCGAATATTTCGTAGCGGGGCGCAGACTCGGCTCGATCGTGCTCGTCATGACCACGATCGCCACCTTCGGTTCCATCACCGCCTTCGTTGGTATGCCTGGTCAAGCTTGGGAATACGGCTTTGGATGGGTCTACTTGGCAGGTGCGCAGGTCGTTTCGCTCATCTTGCTCTTCGGCGTGGTGGGCAAGAAGCTCGCACTCATCGCACGCCGTATCCATGCCGTCTCTATCATCGACATCATCAATGCGCGTTTTCGCTCGAACATCCTCACGCTCATCCTTTCCTGTTCGCTCGTCGTCTTCTTCACCGCGCTCATCGTTGCGCAACTGGTCGGAGCCGCGAAGATATTCGCAACCGTAACGCATTACGGATACAGCGTTGGACTCATCCTCATCACCGCAACCACCGCCATCTACACCGTTATCGGAGGCTTCCGTGGTGTGGCGATCACCGATACCATCTGCGGTGTTGTCATGATCGTAAGCGCCTTGTTCTTGGGGTTCGGCATTCTGAATGCTGGTGGTGGATACGAGAGCATCATGCAGACCATCGCCGTGCAAAAACCCGAGATGTTCGATATCTTCGCAGGCGGACGAATGCCTATTGGGCTGTTTGTTACGCAGTGGCTCATCTTGGGACTGCTCGTGTTCGCGATGCCTCAGGTAGCGGTTCGTTGTTTGAGCTACAAAAGCACGAGAAGCCTTCGTCATGCACTCTGGATCGGCACCCTTATCGTCGGTCTTTTATTGGTAGGGCTCACTGCGCTCGGCGCGCTCTCTTATGGTGTTTTCCCTGATTTGCTGGACGAACAGGGCGGCACTATCGATGACGTGATCCCTCTCATGCTCGCTCAAGCGTTTCCTCCTTGGGCGGTGGATATCATCATCCTCGGTCCTATTGCTGCTGCGATCTCAACCGTCTCCACCCTTCTGATCAGCTCTTCGGTCAATATCATCCAAGGCATCTATGCCAATTCTGCGCTCCGCCAACGCAAGGCTCCCGAACATGACCGCGTACGATTCGTTTCGCAAGCATCTTCGATCCTGCTATCGGTCGTTGCGCTCATCGTTGCTCTCACCCCGCCCGATCTCATCTGGCGCATGAGCATGTACGTGTTCGGCGGCATCGAGGTGTCTAGCTGTTGGATCTTGGTGCTGGGATTGTTCTGGCATCGTGCGAATAAAGTAGGAGCCGTTGCTGGCCTCGCATCAGGCCTTGCCACCTATTTTCTTCTCGGCATCTTCGAGGTGAACATCTTCAGCGAATTCGATGCCGTTATCTTCGCGCTCATCGTTTCGCTCGTATTCATGGTTGCGGGCTCGCTCTTCTTCTATGTGAAACGCGATACCCGCATGCTCGAAGTGTTCTTCCCTGAACGCACGCCCTCAACCACGGCAGCTGTCTACGAGTTCGAAAGTGACGCACCTTCTTCGGGCAGGCCTCTCACGAACGAACGGTCGGGTTCCTCTTCTTCAAAGCGGGTCAAGTGATGAAGCGCGCCCCTTCCACAAGAGTCACGGTCTTGAGCTGGGCGCTCGTTGCGGCAGTTGCGCTTCTCATCTTTTGCATGAGCGCCAAAACGGGCGACGCGCTCGATCATGATTCTGGCATCATCAGCTTCCTGCTCGAAACCCTCCGCTCGGCAGCGAACGCGCTCTTCGGTCATCCGGTCGATGTGTCACCCGTAGGGCATTTCGCCGAGTTCTTCCTGCTTGGGCTCGCGCTCATGAACGCCTTGCGCCTGCGCTTAACCCTGCCAAAAGCATGCGCGCTCTCCACGCTCATCGCAAGCCTCTACGGAGTAAGCGATGAATTTCATCAGATCTTCGTTCCTGCTCGCACGTGCGATCCCGCCGATTGGCTCGTGGACACCATCGCTGCCCTGCTCGGCGCATTGCTCTTTTGGGCGATCTTCACAATATGGCAAAAGCACCGCGATTCGCAGACCAACCACTCCACGCATTCCCTATAATGAAACAAGGCGAGTACGCTCGCCGCATTCATGTGCTTATTCGTTTGAGGAGTTATCATGGCTTACCACTGCATCATCGTTCCCTTCGATGGATCCGATCACGCCCAAAGCGCGCTCAACGCGGCGTGTGGAATTGCCAAAGGCCACGACACGCAGGTGCATGTGGTGAACGTGGTGCCCATCAACATCTTCCCTGAAGTTGCCGCTTCCGATCCAGCGGCGGTCGTGAACCCTTCCTACGTAACGCAGAAGACCTATTCGGAGCTTTTCGATGACACGCTCCTTGAGATCCATGCTGAAATGGTGAGCACCATCGGCGATGCGCTTTCTGAACTCGATCCCAGCCAGGTTACCTACGAAGTGATCGCGCATCCTTCTGCAGTCGATGGCATCATCGACTATGCGTCCGATCATAGCTGCGATCTTATCGTGATGGGCAGACGTGGTCTTGGGGCGATCCGTGGTCTTTTGGGCAGCGTGAGTTATGGCGTGATCCGCGCTACCACCACCCCGGTCCTTACCGTGAAATAACCAGGTGACAAACTACCCGGTCTTTTGTCACCTACGTTTAGCGGTTCGCTTTCAGGCGGGCGAAAAGGTTGGTCGAATGTTGCTTCACGAAGGAGATGAAGCGGCTTTCCCACATGGTGAGCGTTACGTTCTGCGCTCGATACGGCACGTAGAGCACTTTCATCATGAAGCTTCCCGGCACCGCTTTTGCCAGCGCGTCCTTCGCTTGTGGGGTCGAGATCATACGAGCAATCTCGGCGCGCTTCTCACGCGCAGTGAGCGTGCAATTCTTGTTGGTGATGTTCTCCACACAGCCCACCAAGCGCTCAGCATAACGACGCGCAAGAAACTCCTGGATAGCAGGGGAATCGATACCCCATGAGGCATAGAGCTCCTGTAGCCAACGATGCTCTTCTTCGCGTTTCTCATACATATCGGCGCGGTAACGGGTGTTCTCACTTTCGGCGCGCGCACGCAGAAAATGGTAGAAGTGCCCATCCAGAGTGCCTACTCGCTCGATATCACGTACCACGTCGAGATTGAACGGAAGATCGTCCCAGAACGTTTCAGGGAAACGAATGTTCTTCTCATTCAAGTAACTGCGACGGTACAGCTTGTTCCAGGGCGCATAGAGCAATTGCGCATCGAAAAGTTCATGAGCGTTCTCTCGGAATTCCTCTTGCGAGACAAAGATACGATCAGGAGCATTGCGCGCTTCATGGTAGAACTTCTCGGCGCTGTAATAGGTGTCGATGAAGAACCCGGTCACCAGCAGGTCAAGCTCGTTTTCATGCGCAACAGCATGCATGCGCGCGAGCATATCCGGTTCGCACCAGTCATCGCCGTCCATAAAGTAGAGGAATTCCCCGCGCGCCACTTCGATGGCGGTATTGCGCGCCGCAGCAGCACCGGCATTGTTCTGATGGATGACACGAATGCGACTGTCCGATAAGGCCAGCTTATCGGCAAGTTCGGCCGAGCCATCGGTACTGCCGTCGTCCACCAGAAGTATCTCGAAATCGGAAAAGGTCTGAGCGGTGAGCGAATCGACCGCACGCGCCAACCACGTAACAACGTTGTACACGGGGATGATGATGCTGATAGCAACCTGTTCGCCGGGCAGAGCGCCTTGAGCATCAGGAGGAAGATTCTGTTCGTGTGCTGTATTCATAAACTCCCCGCGGATACCTCCTATGCTGTTGTTCACACCTGTTTTCAGCACGGAGTCCGCGAAGATTCATTATAGCAGGATGGCTTATCTGCCGAAGATTTATAATAGTTGGTTGCGGATCGTGCTTTTAAGCGCTGAATTCGCGCCCTCAACCATCGATACGCGAACAAGGAGCGTTTCTCCAACTTGAATTGGATAGAATGCATCATTCTCTTTGCGGTTGCGCTCGGCGTTACCATTGCGCTCACGCCTCTTGCGCGCCGGCTTGCTATCGCGCTCGATGCGATCGATTATCCTAGCGCGCGCCGCGTGAATATGCAGCCCATCCCTCGCATGGGCGGCGTTGCGATCTTTGGCGGTATGGTTGCTGCTCTCGCGCTCGCGCTCATAGGCGCACACTTCTGGGGTTGGACCACACCCTTGCAAGGAGGGCTCGGCAACAAGGTCAACTGGATCGGCGTTGCGGTTGGCATCCTCATCATGTTCGGCGTGGGAATCATCGATGATATCTACAATCTGAAGCCGAAGACCAAGTTGCTCGGGCAGATCGTTGCTGCTTGCGTAGTAGCCTTTTCGGGATTGCTCTTCTCGAGCATCCACAACTTCATCAGCGACGGCTACTTTGAGTTTGGCTGGCTATCGTATCCCCTTACGGTCTTCTACCTGGTGGCCTTCGCGAACATCATCAACCTCATCGATGGCCTTGATGGGCTTGCGGCGGGCATCACCGCTATCACGGCAGCCACTATCGGCATCCTGGCGGTGCTCACTTGGCGCCCTGGCGCTGCGCTGGCAAGTTTCGTGATCGTAGGTGCATGCATTGGCTTCTTGAAGTCGAACATCCACCCTGCGAGCATCTTCATGGGAGATTCCGGCGCGCTGCTCTTGGGCTTCGCGCTCGGCATCGTCTCCCTTATGGCAGTTGCTCGTTCGGCGTTCTTCGTTTCCTTGTTGGTGCCCATCATCGCAGCTGGCGTACCTATTTTAGATACCGCCATCGCTATCATTCGTCGCAAACGCGCGCATCAACCGATCGACTCGGCTGATCGCGGGCACATTCACCATCGTCTCTTGCAGGCAGGTTATTCGCAGAAGGCAACCGTCTATATCATGTGGGGCTGGACCGCTCTGCTTTCAGCAGGCGCGATCGTGGTGAGCGCCATCGATGGGCCTCCGCGCTATGTCGTCTTCGTTATCCTGGCTGTTGTTACTGGCTTGATCGTCTTCAAGCTCAAGCTTCTTCAGCCGGTGTTGCTGCATCATTACAATCCGCGCTCGAAAACACGCCGAGGTGCTGCTGCAAACCAAGATCCATCCGAACGCTCGGCTGCTCATACGAGTGCGCGCAACGATCTTGCTGGCGGTCATAACGGCGCTACGCACGATAGTGGTACACGTCGCGGAAGCGCAGATAGCGCGCGCCAATCAGGCCACGCGCGCCACAACACGAACCAACAGGTACATAAGCGTTAGCGAATAGAGCTCGCCCATGGCCAAGAAGCACGAAAAGAAAACGAATGCGATGCGCGAGCTCGATCGGATCGGCGCCGCATACGATACGCATATCTGGGATTGCGCTGAAGCGATGAGCGGTGTTGAAGTTGCTGATCATCTAGGCCTTGAGGTTGCCCGTGTTTTCAAGACACTCGTTACCGTGGGGAAATCAGGTGCCCATTACGTCTTCATGGTGCCGGTTGCTGAAGAGCTCGACTTGAAGAAGGCTGCTGCTTGTGTTGGTGAGAAGTCGGCTCACATGATCCCCTCGAAAGAGCTGCTCCCCCTTACTGGCTACATCCACGGTGGGTGCAGCCCCTTAGGGATGAAGAAGCTCTTCACGACCACGATCGATCAGTCGGCGAGAGAGTACGAGCGCATCGTCTTTTCGGGAGGACGGCTCGGCTGCCAGATCGACACGAGCGTGGATGCGCTCGCAGAAGCGATCCCGCTGAACTTTGCCGATATCGCTACAGCTCCACCAAGGTGACAAACTACCCGGTCGTTCGACACCCTTTTTTCGTTCGTCGTCAGCTCGATCAGCGCCGAGCGTGAGACACGAGGGTGACCCGCTTCCCTGTTCGCGCATCTGCTTTGCAGACGCGCTCATGCGTCGCTGCTTTGCTCGGGTTTTATTAAAATGAATTTAGTCGGCGAAGAGTCACCTCGTTGCCTTGCCCTCTCCGCTGATGCAGATTGATAACAAACGACCGAGTAGTTTGTTATCTTTTAACGGAGGTCTATGCTGAGTTCGTCTTTGACCAGGTCGAATGCAGCGTCGATGGCCTTGTCCATGTCGTAGTACTTGTAGCCACCTAAGCGACCCGCGAACACCACGTTGCCTTCGTTCTCGGCAAGTTCACGGTACTGCTCGTAGAGCGCGGTGTTGCGTTCATCGTTGATGGGATAATACGGCTCATCGCCCGGCTGCCAGGTTGCGGGGTATTCGCGCGTGATGATCGAAGTGGGCTGATCGCCAAATTCAAAATGCTTGTGCTCGATGATGCGCGTGAAAGGAATCTCGCGTTCGGTGTAGTTCACCACCGCATTGCCCTGCCAGTTCGCCGAATCGACCGACTCGGTCTCGAAGCGCAACGAGCGATACTCGAGATTGCCCAGCTGATAATCGAAATATTCGTCGATCGGTCCGCAGTAGATGATGCGATCGGCAATACCAGGATGCTCTTCGATGAACGTGCGGAATTCCGTGTTCAGCAGAATCTCCGTATCGCCGAACATCTTCTCGACCATAGCTGTGTAGCCTCCCATGGGAATACCCTGGAAACGATCGTTGAAATAGTTGTTGTCGTAGGTGAAGCGCACCGGCAGGCGCGTGATGATCGATGCGGGTAGGTCCTTGCAATCGCGACCCCACTGCTTTTCGGTGTAGCCCTTCACGAGCTTCTCGAAGATATCGCGACCGACGAGCGAAAGCGCTTGTTCTTCGAGGTTCTTGGGGTCAGTGATCCCTTCAGCGGCCTTCTGCTGCTCGATCTTCTCGCGCGCCTCATCGGGCGTGCGAATGCCCCACATCTTCGAGAAAGTGTTCATGTTGAAGGGCATATTGTAGAGTTCGTCCTTGTAGACGGCGACCGGCGAATTGATGTAGTTGTTGAACTCGGCGAATCGGTTCACGTATTCCCACACGGGCTTGAGCGAGGTGTGGAAGATGTGCGCGCCATATTTATGCACGTTGATGCCGTCGATCTCTTCCGTGTAGATATTGCCACCGATATGGTCGCGGCGATCGATGACCAAACAGGTCTTTCCGGCAGCTTTCGCCTCATGCGCGAACACGGCACTCGTGAGGCCAGCCCCCACGATGAGATAATCGTAATGAGAAAGCGATGGTTGCAAAACTACCGTCATAGGAGAAATCCTCTCTTCACGTTCGTGCGCGGGAGGCTTCCTTCTGCCTGCCTTCATTTGCGCGCTTTCCCTATCATAATCGAAAGCGTTTCATACACGATGAGCGAAGTGGTTCAAGGGTGCTTTATGCTTGCGTGGAGAATCCGATAAAACAGTGCGTTACATCTGAGCGACAAAATAGCTGCCGAACGCTTCTGACGCCACTGCGCGCTACCATGGTGAGACGAACGAACATACGATGAACGAACAGGGAGGAATCATGGCGATCGAAGAACCCGATATGAGCGCGTGGCTTGCACAGGCCAAGGAAAGCGAACAGGCACCCAATATAGGCATGTTCTTGATCCATAACGGCATCGTACGCGCCACCCCGCGTCATGCTGTTCGCGCAGAAGCTGCACGTCCCGCCGATGCACCTGAGCGCGATGCGCGCGTGGTCGCTGTAGACTTCTCCTACGATAAAGCAGGGCTTGAAGCGGCACTCAAAGAGGCGCTTAGCTGGGAAGGTGTCTATTACGTGCAAGCGTGGCTCAACGAAGGGCACGTTGAAGTGGGCGAATCGCTCATGTACGTGCTGATTGGAGCTGATATTCGTCCGCATGCTATCTCTGCACTTGAAAAGCTCGTCGGGCATATCAAGTCGCAGCTGGTGGAGGAACGCGAACTCTACGCTTAGCGCGCAACGATGCAGGCAGGTGTGAGGCATGCAACCGTGCTCAGGAGAAGTTGCGCTACAATTAGCCGTTAGCTACGCTAACCACTCCTACAGAAAAGAACGCGCATGAGAAATACTCGCTTGGATAACTGCATTGCCTTCATCGGTCGTAAGAACTCTGGTAAGACCACGCTCGTTGAAGCGCTTATTTCGGAGCTCGCTGCGCGTGACATTTCCGTGTCTTCGATCAAGCATCATAGCCACGATGATTTCGAGATCGATATCCCTGGTAAGGATTCCTATCGCCATCATGCAGCAGGCACTGTTGCAACCGCTATCAGCAGCGCGAAACGCTTTGCGATCGTAGAGGACCTTGCACCATCCGATCCTGAGTCCGAAGAAGACCTGACCAACATCGAAGCCCTACTTCGCACGCCTGCGCAAAAAACTACTGATACCTATGAGCAATGCGTGCGCGCGATCGGAATGCTACCGGCATCGAACCTAGTCGTGATCGAAGGGTTCAAACGCTCAGGACTGCCTGCTGTAGAACTTCTCCGCTCTGATAATCCTCGCGATGTTGAGGCGGCTCCCGCACTTATTGCGCGTATCAACGAATACATCTTAAACGGTAAAATAATAAATGATGCCGAAGGTGCGCTTCCCGCTGCAGTAGTGACCGATATGGCTGAAGTAGCAGCTGTGGCGCTTACTGCAAATTTGCCCGTGTTCAATTTCTACGACATCTCGCAAATCTCCACCTGGCTCATCGATACCTATGCAAAGCCGCTCTATTCCGTAGTCATTCAGAGCGGCGGTGAGTCAAGACGCATGCGTCAATCGAAGGCGCTTGTGCCCTTCCACGGCAGACCACTCATCGAGCACATGATCGGCAGACTTGCCCCTTTAGCGGGTGAACTGATCGTAACCACTAACGAACCCGAAGAACTCACTTATCTACAGGTGCGTTACCCAGGACTACGACTTGTTCCTGACAAATACGACAAACGTGGAGCACTACCCGGATTCATCACTGCCCTTGAGGCAGCCAGCAATCCGCTCGTTGCCGTAATTGCTTGTGATCTGGTAAATGTCTCGGTGGACCTGGTTGAATATGAGGCAGAACTGCTCGAGCAGTCACAACGCGCTGATCTTTTCATGCCCTTCGATGCCGTGGTGCCCATGAGCTCCCAAGGGATCGAGCCATTCTGCGCGGTCTATGAACGTGAACGCTGCCTTGAGGCCGCCCAATCTTGTTGGAATCGAAAGAAAGTGCGCATGAGAAATATGATCGATACGCTGAATGTTCGCTTCATCGACACAGAAAACGAACCTCTCTGCTACGCGAACTGCTTTCTCAATGTGAACACGCCCGAAGATCTGGCCCGCGCTGAAGGTCAAACTGCCTAAGCTGCGCGCCAGGGATCCTATCCCAACACGAGACCCGTATCCCACCAAAAAGAAAAGCCGGCGAGGCAATCTCGTCGGCTTTTTTGCGCTCAGAGCACGCGAGGGCGCAAACGGTGCGTGACCTTCTTAGCGATAGAAACGCGGATAGGTCACCTCAAGTTCACGCTCTTCTTGCAAGCCTTCAAGGCTTTTGCGGGTAAGGTTTGCGAGTCCTTCATAGAAGGGCTGTTCAGCGGCCTCTTCGAGCTGCTCAAGAAAATGAGAGGACCAGGTCAAAAGATGGTCGCGCAAGAATTCGTCCACGAGTTCGGGACGCTCTTCAGCGAGCCAAGCAAGCAACACGAGCATCGTTCCAATATGATCCTCTGGCTCATCGCTCTGACCTTTTTCGATCGCGATGCCATTCTTGCGCATCCAATCGCGCAACTGCATGGTGGAAGCGCCGAACACGACCATGTCCTTGTCGGTGTAGACCGAACCCCAGGGCGGTGCCGGCTTCGCCAGCGGACCCACAAACAAACGACGATATTCCCACACGAGCGCATCGCTCTTCGTGTCTTCCGCAAGGCCTTCATGCATGAGCCCAAGCGCGCGTTCGGCATCTTCGGCGGAAACGAAGGGCCAATCCTTTGCAGCTGCTTCGACATCGAGCGACGCAAGCGCTTCAAGACCAGCCGCAACAACCTGCGCGTCATGTTCAGGATCGTGCAGGAAAAGAGGGCCTAAGGTCGACCCTACGAATACGATCTCCGCCCGCGCTTTATCGTCAAGTTTATCCATCATGCCTCCTGGCTTCATCAAGCGCAGCATACGCTGGCCATACTTATTGTGCCCGATACAAAGAAAGGGCTCAACCGCACGCGGCCAAGCCCTTTTTTCTTGGGTGAGGTTCCCTACAATCCTACGCCGATCTGCAAGGCATAGAAGCACATGCGCGCAAGGAAGATCGCGACAGCGACCAAAACAACACCGACGATGACGAAGACCGTGAGCGGTGAGATTTTGATGGCTGCGAAACCGATGCCGTAGCCGATGACCGTAAGGATGATGAAGAGCACGAATGCCCAGATCATACTACCCGCAAGTTCACCAACAGGAAGCACCAGGTTGGTCGCGGTCGAGCCGATGACCCACAGCGCGATCACGCTTACCAAGCTCAGCACCGCGCCCACCGTGAAGATGGCGAAGTGGACCGAGCCTGCTTTGCCCTTCACGGACGCATCGCCTGCGCCTGCCAACGTGGTGATGAGCAGACCGAGCAACGTGCCGCCGAAGAGCGTGAAGCCGATGATCGAAAGCGGCGTCCAGAAATTATTCCACGTGGGAATGGTGGGGATCGCGTACGCAAGTCCGATGAAGAGCGCCGCGATAAGACCAAGAATGCCTGTCACCAGCGCAAAGCCCTTGCGTGCGCCGTTGTTCTTCAAACCACCAGCAAGCGCGACGATCCAATACACCGCAGCCACGATCATGAAGATACCGAATGCGGTGATCTCGTTAGCGAGCGGCGTCGAGCCGACCGTGCTCGCGATATTGAGCGCATGCCCGGGGTTCGCCAAATGGAAGAACGATGCGATGAGGCCCACCAATGCCACCAAGAGCGGAATGATGGTCAAGCGATCGATCTTCTTGAGCTGATCTTTCGAAAAGTCTCCGAAGCAGAACGAGAGCGCGAGCATGAAGAACGCACCCGCACCAAGAGGCGCTAGCGTTGTGAAAAAAGTGAGTGGGAATTCATGTACTGCGAGTTCCATGCTTACTGCACCTCCTTAGGATTAGCAACATGCGCCTTCGATGCCGCAGGGTCGAGCGCTGCTGGCGAAGGCTTTATCGTGATGTTGGGGTGCGTGTAAGACGCTGAAGGCATCGGATGAATCTCTGCCGTGTCGCCGTACTTCTTACGCAACTCGTCGATCGGACCGAAATCGAGCGCACGCAACGGGCAGGACATGACACATACCGGCTGCAAACCTTGATTGAGGCGCTCTTCGCACCCATTGCATTTGACCGAGTAGCCCAGCTCGCGACTGACCTTAGGCGCGTTGTAAGGGCATGCCATGACGCAATAGCCGCAGCCAACGCACTTGGTCTCGTCCACGAGCACCAAGCCCCGCTTGTCTTCCTTGTGCATTGCCGTAGTGGGGCAAACGCTCGCGCAGGCAGGATCGTCGCAATGATTGCACGCCATGGAAAGGTGATAGAACAAGCAATCGGTGGTGTAGATATCGTCCGCTTGCTTTTCCCAGGTGCCGCCTTCAAGGTCGTACACCTTGCGGTAGGCGACATCGAGCGCGCTGTCTTTGTAGTCTTTACAGGCCATCACGCACGTTTTACATCCCGTGCAACGGGAGTTGTCATAATAAAAACCATACTGAACCATGATGCACCTCCCTAAGCCTTAGTAACTTCAGCGATGATGGAATTGGAAGGGCCATTGCCGTGAGCCAAGGGCGAAGGCACATAGGTGGTGAGCGTGTTGATGCAGCCACCCTTGTCGAGCTTGTTGCCCTTCATGTCAGCATCGTGCCAGAAGCCCTGCGGCATAGCCACGACACTCGGCACGATACGGCTCGTGACGTGTGCCTCGATCTCAACTTCACCTGCCGGACTCTTCACGCGCACCTTATCGCCATCAGAGATGCCACGCGGATCGGCATCGAGCGGATTGATCCACAGGCGATGGCGGTTGTAGTCCTTGAGCACTTCGAGCGAACCGAACGAAGAGTGGGTACGCGCTTTGTCGTGCCAACCCGACATGTAGAGCGGGTATTCATCGGTAACGGCGCCATAGCCTTCCACGCCGGGATCGAAGATCGGAATAGGCGAGATGACCTGTCCTTCCGTAAGGCGGCCTTCCAGCTCGCGGTCCTCTGCGATCTTAGCGAGACATTCAGAATAGATCTCGATCTTGCCCGAAGGCGTGTTCCAAGGATGACCCACAGGATCCTTCACGTTCGCCTCGAACGCGATAGCCGTAGGAAGCTTACGCTTGTAAACGCCCTGCTCAAGGATGCCTTCCCAGCTGGGAAGCTCGGGGTCTGCCGCAGCGCCCGCCTTGTAGAGCTCTTCGATCCATTCGTCTTGGGTCTTGCCACCCGTGAACTTATCGCGCACACCGAGCTTCTCAGCGATGTCGGCATGAACGTCGTAGATCGGACGACACTCGAAGGGCGGTTCCTGCGCCGGACCACCCACGGTGACGCCCCAGTAGTACTCGGAGTAGCCGTTGGTGGACATGTTGAGCTGCTCGGCGCGCATGGCGTCGGGAAGCAGGATGTCGCAGTATTTCGCGGAGTCGGTCATGAACGTATCGCAGCCCACGATGAACTCGCATTTGCTCTCATCGGAGAGCACCTCGTAGACCTTGTTGATATCGCCATGCTGGTTGGAGATGCAGTTGCCCGCATAGTTCCAGAGCATCTTGATGCCGTTCTTCGGCGCTTCGATCTTCGCTGCAGCTTCAGCCATCTCAGGATTCTGCGCGCCCATGAACAGTGCGATCTCATCAGTTGCATCGAGTTCCTTCTGGAAGTCTTTGCCCTCGTCGATGCACTTGAGCCATGAATAGCAGCTGATCTTGGCGTTCACCATGTTCATAGGAGCACCGTTCGGGTCCTCGTCTGATGACGGTAGGCTGCCAACCGGAGCTCCCGGAGGCTCTGCCTCGCGCATGCCAGAGTTCGTACCTGGCTTGCCGAGGTTACCGGTGAGCAGGGCGAGCATGCAGACCGCACGCGTTGCCGATTCACCGTTCGAGTGGCGCTGAAGACCCCAGCCCTGAACCACGAAGACCGCTTTTGCGTCGTGAATCTTGGCAGCGAGTTCGCGGATCTTCTCCGCGGGAACGAGCGTGATCTCTGCAGCCCATTCAGGAGTCTTCTCGACCTTGTCGTAACCGAGACCCATGATGTAGTCGTGATAGGACTTGTTCTGGCCCTTCGCAGAAGCTGGCATCGTCTCTTCGTCGTAGCCTACGCAATACTTGTGCAGGAAGTCGAGATCGACCCAATCGTTGGTGATAAGCTCGTGCGCGATGCCCGCAACGAGCGCCGCGTCGGTGCCGGTGCGGATCGGCAGCCATTCAGATGGATAGCCCGCCGCGGTTTCGTTCAGACGATAATCGATGTGGATGATCTCGGGACCTGCTTCACGTACCGCGTTGTAGTCCCAGACCACATTCGCGCCGCCCATGCGGTTGTCGGCGGGGGAATTGCCGAACATCAAGACCAGGTCGGCGTTTTGCGCCTGATCGACCGATGAAGCAGAGATGTTCTCGTAAGGCGATACCCCGATGCCATACATGAACGGCATCACATATTGGTGCATGCCCGTTGAATAATCGCCATACATGGGCAGGTAACCGCCAACGCAGTTGAGCAAACGCTCGACGCTGCGACCGGTTGCTGAATACATGCCCGTTGCATAGTTCACATAGATGGAATCGTTTCCGTAGGTATCGATGGTGTAGCGAATCTTGTCGGCAATGGTCTGGATCGCTTCGTCCCAGCTGATGCGCTCGAACTTTCCTTCACCACGAGCGCCCACGCGCTTCATCGGATACTGGAGACGATCCGGATTGTTCACCCACTGACGCATGACGCGACCGCGCAAACAGGCGCGCGCTTGGAAATCGTCGTTTCCGATATCGTCGGTGGTCATGTATTGGATCTTGCCGTCTTTGGTATGCCAATGGAAAATGCAGCGTCCACCGCAGTTGACGTTACATTGGCTCCAAACGAGCTTTTCCGGCGTGTCGGCATGCGCAGGTTCAACGTTGCTGAATACGGCTTGTGATGCCGCCATGGTTCCGCCTGCTGCAGCTAATGCGCCCAAAGCTCCGGTGGCCTTCACGAACGTACGACGTGAAACGGCCGGAAGCATATCAGACATAGCTCTCCCCTTTCTTCCCTTGTTGCGAGCAGAACACCCTTCCCCAAAGATGCGCCACTCAACCCTTCTCTTCCGAAGCGTTAACCACAGCTGCGAGCACGCGAGATGTCTCGCATTTGTGGTTACGCTCCGCCCTCTCATGCATAGAAAGGGACACCTTTAATTCTAGTGTTGTTCCTCGATAAACTTCCGCATACGCAGTAACCATTTACCCACAGAACCGTCATTCATTATTCTATTTTGAGAATAAAATGCTTTACTTCGCTGAAGTGGGGCACTGCATGCGTTTGTTTTACAATAACGAGCATCATGTCGCATAGCTTTGCTTGACATGCTAACAAGAGCGAAACCTGAACGACTTGGAAGTGAACATGCCCTCTCTTCTCGATGCTACAGAAGCGTTTTCCAAACTGGGGAAAAAGTCTGTCGAAATCGATCAGGCGGCCTGCGTGCGCGTGCGCCATCGTCATGCGAGCTGTACGGCGTGCTTTCAGGTTTGTGCGCACGAAGCGATCGCACGCGATGATGATGGCTTGCTTGCGATCGACAATCACCTTTGTACGGGCTGCGGCGCCTGTGCGAGCGTTTGCCCAACGAGCGCACTGCAGCTTGTCGAAGATGTTCCCGAGCTCGTTCGGGCTGCGATCAAGCATATTGTCGAACAAGCGGATGCCCTGCAAGATGATGCGGACCAGGGCAGCGCAGGCGGCCTTCACGCCGAAAGGCCCTGTGGCACGCTCACGATACGCTGCGAATATCTGCGCAACCAGCAAGCAGCACTTGAAGAGCGCGCTCGCAATGAAGCCGCTCTTCGCGTAGGAGCCTCGCCAGAAGAGATCGATCCTTCGAAGGCCAAGACCGAGCATGAAGCTGAGTGCTCGCTCACGCTCAGCTGCCTTGCGGCACTCGACGAAGCGGCGCTCATTTCCGCAGCCTGCTCGAACGTTGAAGTTCGCTATGAAAGCGGAGACTGCGCCTGTTGCCCGAATGCACAGGGCGAGCTGATCGCAGCGCTTGGCGAACAAGCAACGCACTTCCTTGGCGCATTCTTGGCTGCTGCAACACCCGAGCGACCACTTCCTGCTGCCCGAGTTCTTCCTGCTGCCTGGTCGCTCGTGAGCCCCTACGATGCAGAACGCGCCACTACCAACACTTCGCCCGAACTATCGCGGCGTGGGCTCTTCGATCACTTCATCGAACGCACGACCGACTCTATCGCTGAAGCAGCGGTGGGCACCTTCTATGTGAGCACAACGGCACAGGATCAGAAACGAACGCTCGCTCAACGTCTTTTTGCCGACAAGGGCATCTTGAAGCACATCGAAGCTGTGCGCAATGAACGCGTACTCAACGAGCTCTACCGCTTTGATCCGGAATGGACCGATCGGATCTTGCCTGAAAAGGATGATGCCGTGCTTCCTACGCGACTCTTTGGCGAGGTAACGGTAGATGAGATCGCTTGCGACCTGTGCGGTATTTGCATGACGTTCTGTCCGACGGGCGCGTTAAGCGGTGTGGCGAATGAGCCGGTCAATTCCTTCGTCATGCTGAACCGAGACATCGCATCGAAGGGCGAGCTGAGCTTTCGCGCAAACGACTGCATGGCTTGCAACTTTTGCTTGGATGTCTGCCCGCATGATGCGCTCGAGCTTCAGCGTGGAATCTGCGCGCGCGACCTCTTCGCACTCGAGCCTCGCACCCTCATCAAAAGGTGACAAACTCCCGGTCGTTCGACACCTTTTTTGGTTCGATCAGTGGGGAGCGCGAGACACGAGGTTCCCCGCTTCGTTGCCACAAGGGGCTTACGCCTGAGGGGTGGTTGGGTCGACCCGCTTTCGTTGCTCGATAGCCTGCAATACCTTGCAGGCTATCTCGTGCACTTCGCTCCTTCGAACAACCTATTACGGATTAAGAGTGCGGACTCAGAGTCGTCCACCCACCCCACAGGCTCCGCCCCTTATGGCAAAAGTCACCTGAGCAGTTCTTGCAGCAGGCTGGCAGCTTGTTCGTCGAGTTGCTTTTGCAGTTCTTCGTAGATAGCGATCAGACGACGTGCTTCAGGCGTGAGTTCGGAGCCTTTGTTTCCTTTGCGCCTTAGCAGCTGGATGTCGAACGATTCTTCGGCATGTTTCAAGATGCTCCATGCCTTAGAGTACGCCATCCCCATCTCTGCTGCCGCCTTATTGAGCGACCCCGTTTCATCAACGAGCTTGCACAGGCTCACGATGCCTTTCCCCAACGCCGGAGTATGTTCTTCGGTGTTCTTGGCTTTGATGATGAGTTTGACTTCGACTTCGAAATCGCAGGGATCCATGCGTGCTCCAATCTGGTTGTAACCATATTGTAAAACTAAGAGAGCTCTCTTCGCGCCAAGTTGATCTATTATTCTTATTCGAGAATATATTCTCAATCGAGAATAATTAAACAACGGAAAGCAACGGGAAGGATGAAGATGGAACAGACCAAGACACACGCAAAGAAAGCGTTCGCGCTCCTTGCGATCATCGTGAGCCTCTTAGCTGCTTGCCTGCTTGCGGGCTGCAGCAGCTCGAACTCACAGGAAAAGGTCGAGCTCGAGATCTATGCGGCGAATTCGCTCACCGACGCAATGAACGAGGCGCAGGAAGCCTACACCAAGGACAACCCGAACGTGACCTTCAAGGATTCACAGTACGAAGCATCCGGCACACTCGTGCAGAAGATCGAAGCAGGTGGCACGCCCGATATCTTCATCTCCGCGAACAAGAAGAACATGGATAAAGTGGTCGAAGACGGCAAGATCAACGAAGATAAGCCTCTTGATCTCTTCGCGAACGACCTTGTTATCGTGACCGCTGAAGACTCAGACCTGAACGAGATCGATCTGGCGCAGGCCTGCGATGGTTCCTACACCATTTCCGTAGGCGATAAGAATGTTCCTGCAGGCACCTATGCTAAGCAGGCCCTCTACACCGTTGGCTGCTACACGAACGAAAGCGGCACCGATGGCGAGATAACCGGCCCGATCAAGGGTAAGGTCACCGAAGCCGATAAGGTCGGTTCGGTCTGTTCGTACGCGCAGTCTGGCGAAGTCGATCTTGGCTTCGTGTACAGCTCCGATGTTATGCGCTATGGCAATGTGAAGACCGTCTGCACCCTTCCTGCTGACACGCATAAGCCAATCGTTTACCCTGCTGCTGTACTGAAAGACTCAGCACATGCTGAAGCAGCAGAGGCATTCCTCTCCTGGTGTCAGGAAAGCCCCGATGCTCAGAAAATCTGGCAAAAATGGGGATTTGAACTCGCTTGATCATGAATTCTGTCAGCAAACAGAACGCTTTTTGGCTCGCGCTCATCTTGAGTGCGAGCCTTCTTTTCGGCGTATTCTCGCTGTGCGTGAGCATGCCAGCGTTTGCCTATGGCGCGCCTGACGAATCAGCCCAAGCGGGCAGTTCATCACACGCCCAAGATGCCGATACGAGCACGGCTGCCCAAGATGTTGAGGTCTCTTCTGAGGGAAGTTCGGCGCGCGCTTCTGGCATCGATTTCGCGCTCTCTGATTTCTCCCGTGTCGAAAAAGGCTCGAACCGCCCGATCGACGGCACCTACCAGGGCTATTGCTATTTGATGGATGCACCTGCCGATTCTCTTTGTTTGGTCGACTTGTCGGGCGTGGTGGTGGTCTACGTTCCTGAAACGCTCGCAAAACAAAACAGGCTCGACCTTGCAAATGAGCAGACCCAGGCCAGTCTCAAGCTTTTATTCAGCGCGCTCGATTCCTACAACGCCCAGGGTAATTCCGTTGTGAAGAGCGATGCTGAATGGCTGTTCACGAGCAAGCAGACCTTCACCACACACGGCCTTATGATCGGCTTCTCCCAGGAATACAAACCGGGATACTTCTACACCTCCATCCAAACCGAAACGGGCGCGGATGCGATGGGTAAAGAAAGCCCCTTTACGACCGATACGAACCTGCGCCTCTCGCATGTCGATTACGCCAACCTGCAGGCGAGCGATGCGGTGGCCATCGCGGCGGCTCCTTCAGCCTTCGATCAGATCGGCTCGTTCTTCCAAACTCTTGATTGGTCGCCCCTTCTGGTCACACTCAAGACCACGGGCACCGCTATCATCTTCATCTTCATCTTGGGGTTGCTCGCCGCTTGGTGGACGCTGCGCTTGAAGCCGCGCACCCAAAGCATCATGGATGCGATCTTCACCATCCCGATGGTGCTACCGCCCACGGTCTGCGGTTTCTTGCTGCTCATGTTCTTGGGCCGCAACACCCCCGTTGGCGCGTGGTTCGACCAGATCGGATTCCCGCTCGTCTTCAGCTGGCAGGCGACCGTTATCGCGGCGGTGGTCGTGGCCTTCCCACTCATGTATCGCTCGGCACGCGGCGCCTTCGAATCGATCGATGCCGACATGCTCGATGCTGCCCGTACGCTCGGCTGGAGCGAAGGGCGTATCTTCTTCCGACTTATGCTGCCGCTGGCCTGGTCTTCCGTGGCTGCTGGCACTATGCTCGCCTTCGCACGTGCGCTCGGCGAGTTCGGCGCAACGCTCTTTCTGGCCGGCAACTACGCGGGCATCACGCGTACCATTCCCATCGCCATCTACTTCGAATGGATGGGCGGCAATATCGAGGCGGCGTTCTTCTGGACGATCGTGGTGATCATCATCTCCTTCGCGGTGATCTTCGCGATCAACCTCTGGAGCAAGCGCACGACGAAGTACCGCCGTAAGGAGGTGGAGTCGTGAGCCTGGTGGTCGACATCGAGAAGCACTACGGCACCTTCGATCTGAAAGTTGCCTTTGAAGCTGCGCACGAAACGCTCGGCTTCTTGGGCGCCTCTGGGTGCGGTAAGTCGCTCACGCTGCGCTGCATCGCCGGCGTTGAAACGCCTGATGCAGGTAAGATCGTCGTGAATGGCAAGACGTATTTCGACAAGGCACCTGGCAAGAAGGCATCCGTGAACCTGTCTGCGCAAGAGCGCAAGAGCGCGCTGCTGTTCCAGAATTACCAGCTCTTCCCTAACCTTACCGTGAAGGCGAATATCGCAGCGGGCATTCCGCGCGAGGTGCTCAAGCGAGACGGCGATGCGCTCATCGAGCGTCAGCTCACGCGCTTCGGGCTTCGCGGACTGGAGAAGCGCTACCCCTTGCAGCTTTCTGGTGGTCAGCAGCAACGCGTGGCGCTCGCGCGCATGCTCGCCGCCCAGCCCGCTATCCTCATGCTCGACGAGCCGTTCTCGGCTCTCGATGCGCACTTGAAGAGCGAGCTCGAACAGAGCCTGCTCGACCTGTTCGCCACCTATGAAGGAACCATCCTCTATGTTTCGCACGACATCGACGAGGCATTCCGCTTCTGCGATCGCATTGCTGTGGTGAGCGATGGCACGATCGACGAGATAGCGCCCAAAGATGAGCTTGTGCACGAACCGCGGAGCTTGGCAGCGATCCGGCTTTCGGGTTGCAAGAACACCACCCCGGCACGCTATGTGAGCGACCATCGCGTGTACCTGCCCGAATGGGGCGTGGAGATGGAAACGAAGCGCGTGGTCCCTCATGACGTGGCCTGGCTTGGCGTGCGCGCTTACCACATCAAGCAGGCGCGTGAAGGTGACGCAGGATCGAACGGGCAGCCCAATGTGTTCAGGATGCGCTGCGACCGTGTGAGCGATTCGCGTTTCGAGCGCGCCGTCATGGCCGCATTCGTCGACGAGAAGGGGGCTCAACTTCCCGCAACTCCTCACCTGCAGAGTGTGCAGAACGACGAAGCGCACGCCCCAATCCCGCCAGAAAATACCGAGCAAGCATTCCTCAAAAGTCATGTACGATGGAATATCGACAAGCACATTACCGCCGATGAAGCTCTACCTGAGAGAGGAGACTGCGTGTTTCTCACCTTCCCCCCTGAAGCGCTCTATGTGGTGACCCATTAGTCACGCTGCGCGAAGGGAAGCACGGAACACCCTGCTAGTCCTATGAAAGATCGCTTTGGGCGCAACATAGATTACCTGCGCATCTCGCTCACCGACCGGTGCAATCTGCGCTGCGTGTACTGCATGCCCGAAGCAGGCGTAGAGACCCGCGAACATGACGAGATCCTCTCCTTCGAAGAGATCGTGCGTGTGGTGGAAGTGGCTGCACGTTGTGGCATCAAGCATTTGCGCTTCACAGGTGGCGAACCACTCGTGCGCAAAGGAGCGCAGGACCTGATCGGCGCCTGTAAGCAGGTCGAAGGCATCGAAGATGTGGCGATCACCACCAATGGCATTCTGCTGCCACGCTTTGCAAACGAGCTGAAGGCAGCAGGGCTTTCGCGCGTGAACATCTCGCTCGATTCGCTCGACCCTGCCACCTATCACACGCTCACCCGCTGTGGAAACTTGGATGATGCGCTTGCGGGCATCCATGCGGCGCTCGATGCTGGCTTCGATCCGGTGAAGATCAATACCGTGGTCATCCGCAGCATGAACCAAGATCTCTCTGCGTTCGCGCGCCTTACGAAAGAGCTCCCACTCCATGTACGCTTCATCGAATACATGCCGCTTGGCTCAACCTGTTCTTCAGAAGTTGCTCACTGGGATGAAAGCGAGGTCATTCCCCTGCCTGAACTGATCGAGACGCTCACTACAAGCTGCGTTGAGGCTGGCCTGGGTGCTCCCTATCCGCTTGATGGCGCAGACCAGCGTGCACTTGCGCCCGCTGGCTGGGGACCTGCGCGTTATTGGAAGCTTCCCGACTCGCGCGGAACGATCGGGTTCATCACTTCGGTGTCCGACCATTTTTGTGCTTCTTGCAATCGCTTGCGCCTTACCGCTGATGGCAAATTGCGCCTGTGCCTTTTCTCCGATGAAGAGCTCGATATAAGAGCAGCGCTTCGCGAGGGCACCGTAGAAGATGTTGAAGCATTGTTCTGGCAAGCCATGAGGCAGAAGCCCGAAAGCCATGCTGCACGAACCGGCACCGTACGCGAAATGGTCCAAGTGGGTGGCTAAGCGCTAGAATAGACGCGAACGATACGAGCGCACGTCGAAGAGGAACCGATGGCAGACAAATTGAAGCTGAATCACTTAACCGAACAGGGCAATGCCCACATGGTCGATGTGTCCGAAAAAGCCGAGACCAAGCGCATCGCCATTGCTGAAGGCTTCATCACCATGCAAGCTGGAACGCTCGCCACGGTGCTGTCTCACCGCGCGAAGAAGGGCGACGTTATCGCAACTGCGCGCATCGCTGGCATCATGGCAGCGAAGAAAACGAGCGAGCTCATCCCGCTCTGCCATCCGGTCATGCTCACTAATGTGACCATCGATCTGCTTCCCATCTGGGGCGATGATGCGCCCGCGACCGAAAAGCAAGCGAGCCATGCAAGTGGCCCTCACCCCTGCGGCATCCATGTGGTGGCGCAAGCATCGCTGGTGGGAAAGACCGGCGTCGAGATGGAAGCGCTCACGGCGGCTTCGGTTGCCTGCCTTACCATCTATGACATGTGCAAGGCGATCGATCGTGGCATGGAGATCGGCGAAGTGCGCCTCGTGCACAAAGAAGGCGGCAAGAGCGGCGTTTGGCACCGCTCGTAGCGGCGAATCCTTCTGCGCATGCTCAACAAGCGCTAACTAATGGCCCTGCCCGTCCATCATCGCGAGCGCGTGCTCGAGCACCTCGTTCACGGCCTCCCAGTTCTCACGCACCGCTTTTTCGCTTCCTGGGAAATTGATCACGAGCGTCTTGCCACGCTGCATGCACATCGCGCGTGAGAGCATCGCGCGATTGGTGAAGCGCATGCTATAAGCGCGCATGCCTTCGGCGATGCCGGGAACAGGGCGGTCGCACACATCTTCGGTGGCCTCTGGTGTGACATCGCGCGGAGAAAGACCCGTGCCGCCGCACGTGATGACCACATCGGCCTCGAAACGGCCACACGCACTTACGATCGCTTGTGCGATGAGCGAGCGCTCATCGGTCGTTACGACATGCGAAACGCACGTCCATCCTTTTTCGGCGATAAGTTCTTCGAGCACGTTGCCTGCCGTGTCGGTCTCGAGCGTACGCGTATCTGAACAGGTGATTATTGCGAACTTCATAAGATAACGCTCCCTTCTTCAACGTCGAGCAAGATGCACTCGACTTCGGTGCCCGCGGCAACGCGCTTGCCCTCTGGCACCCCTGCCGGCAACACCGCTAAGCAATTCCCGCGCTGAAGCGTGCCGAACAGACCCGAATTCTGGTTCTTAGCGGGCACGACTACGAGCTTGCCGTTTTCATCGTGCTCAAGCGTGGCGCGTAAGAGCAGCACACGCCCATCCTTCTTCTTGCGGTCCTTCGCGAGCGTTGCCACCACGCGCGGACGCTCGAAGGCGGTGAAGCCCTGCATCTTGCGCAGCGCTGGGCGAACGAACATCTCGAAGCCGCAGTAAGCTGCTGCTGGATTGCCCGAAAGACCAAAGACCGGAACGCCTTCCACGAAACCGAAGGCCTGAGCTTTGCCGGGGCGCATGTTCACGAGCGTCATCTCAAGTGCGCCCATCTGCTCGATCACGTCTTTGATGAAGTCGTAATCGCCATTCGACGCACCGCCCGAGGTAACCACGAAATCATGATTCATGAGCGCCGTTTCCACGGCATCACGGATCGCGATGAAGTTGTCTTTGACGATCGGAAAGATCGTAGGGATGCCGCCCGCTTCTTTCGTGCACGCAGCCAGCGCATAGGCGTTGCCATCGCGGATCTGCCCGGGGCCCAGCACCTCCGTAGGCTCGACCAACTCACTGCCGATCGAGATGATGGCCACCTTGGGGCGACGATAGACCGGAACCTCCATGATGCCGCAGCTTGCGATGAAGCCGACCCCTGCCGAACGAATGACCTCGCCTGCATGGATCGCTACTTCGCCACGCGCGATCTCTTCGCCTGCTTCACGAACGTTGCTGCGCAGCGCCGTAGGTTCTGTGAACGCAACGCTTGCACCCGCACGACCGTCACTTCCTTCATAATCGACCAGCTCGTATTTGACGACGGAGTCGGCGCATGCGGGCACAGGAGCGCCGGTCATGATGCGCACGCATTCATCCGCTGCCAGATCGCCTTCATAGATGGAACCAGCAGGAATCTCTGCAACAACCTTCAGCTTCACAGGAGCATCTGCTGTTGCACCTTCGATCTGAGCCGCCTTGAGCGCGAAACCATCCATGGCCGCATGAGCGAATGGCGTGATGTCGATATCGCTGGTGAGGTCTTCGGCTGCTACGCGCCCTACCGCATCAACGAGATCCACCTGCTCAACCTCAAGCGGATGGATGTTCTTAAGAACGATCTCGCGTCCTTCTTCGATACTCACCATCTCTAGATCTTTCATCATTTCCCCTTCTTGCTGTTCCCTATGATTCCTTATGATTTCCCTTTAGATCAGGTGTTCTACAGGTCGTGCTGAGCTTTCAAGTACGTACGCATCGAATAGAGCGTTATGTCGCTGCGATTCACTACGCCTACTATCTTGCCCTTATCGAGCACGGGCACCTTCTTCAAATGATTATCCCCGAGCACGCGACAAACTTCGGGAAGCGTAGCAGAAAGGTTGATTCCCACCACGCCTTTCGTTGCCACGTCCATCACGTTCATGCGCATGAGCGCAGCAAGCTTCTCGTCGAAGGTGTCGTTGTCGTTCGAAGCCTGCATGATCATGACGATTGGATCGGTATAGAGATGGCTGCGCTTGGAAAGGAAACGCATGATATCGCCATCGGAAACGAACCCGACCGCACGTCCTTCACTATCTACGACCGGTGCCGCGCTGATCTTGCGCTCAACGAGCACGCGCATCACATCGAGCACCGAAGAGCTTTCGGGCACCGTGAACACATCGGTCTTCATGATCGACGCGAGTACGTTCTGCTTCTCCTGTTTGTCCAGATCGACCTTCGTTTCCGCATCGCCATTCTTCACGAAGATGAGCACGAGCACGAACCCGACGGCACAGAGCACCGCGGAAACCCCGAACGCAGCATCCACACCGTGCACGCCAGCAAGCGTCGTGGATTCGGTTGCCATGAGCGAAACCGACACTATCGCAAACACCGAGGTGAGGATAGCGGTTCCTAGCGAACCTGCGATCTGGCGGAAGGTGTTGTTCACCGAGGTGCCATGATTGATAAGGTCGTTAGGCAGCGCGTTCATCGCCCAGGTAGTGATGGTCATGTTGATGAGCGCCATACCGAAAAGGCGGATAGCCATGACCACTGCCACATAAACAAGGCTCACTTCAGGTCCTAAGAAGGCGAGCATGACCGTGCCGATCGTGAGCATGAGCGTGCCGGTAACAGCGAGCACGCGTGGTCCGTGGCGGTCGAACCAGCGTCCTGCGATCGGACCCATGATGCCCATGATGAGCGCACCGGGCAAGAGCACGAGACCAGATTCGGTGGCGGAATAGCCAAGCAGTGATTGCAGGTAGATGGGCAGCAAGATGCCCACGGAAAGAAGCGCCGCCTGCACGACCATGCCGATGATCGTGCCCATCAAGAAGGTCTTGTTGGCAAGCACCCGCACGCGCAGCATGGGGTGTTCCATCGAAAGCTGGCGACGGAAGAACAGCACGATCACTACAAGACCGACAATGAGCGAAATGAAGAATTCAAGGCCGAAACCACCATTGCCGATGATAGAGAAGCTATAGAGCAGCGAACCGAAGCCGAGCGTGGAGAGCACCACTGATGGGATATCGAGCTTGGCATGCGCATGCTTTGCAGGGACCCGATCCATGGTGAAGGGCGTAACGAGCGCTACGATCGCCGCAAAGGCGGTTACCACATAGAACATGATGTGCCAATCGGCAGCATCGATGACCACACCAGCAGCCGTGGGGCCGATAGCTGGGCCAAACGCCATCACGATGCCGAAAAGCCCCATCGCAAAACCGCGGCGCTCGATCGGGAACGTGAGCATGAGCACGCTCATGACCATAGGCATGAGAACACCTGCTCCCACCGCCTGAACGATACGGCCAGAAAGCAATACCGGGAAGTTCGGCCCCCAAGCAGCGAGAAGCGAGCCAATCGCGAAGATCGACATCGAGAAGAGGAAGAGATTACGGATGGGAAAGCGATCGATCAAAAACGCGGTCACGGGAACCATGATGGCATTCACGAGCGTGAAGCCGGTGGTGAGCCACTGACCGGTGGCGGCATTGATGCTCATGTCGACCATGATGGAGGGCAGCGCTGGCGCTACCACCGTTTGGTTGAGCACCGTCACGAACGTGCCCACCAAAAGCAGCACGATCATGACCGTCTGTCTGTGCGTTAATCCCAGGCGGTTGACCTTCGTTGTGGTCGTATTCGCCATGAGGGGTTACTCCGTTGGTTCTTCTTCGGAATCTAGTTTGAATTCGACACCGATCTTGTCGATGCGCAGCGCGTCCATGGCCTTAGCCGTGAAGGTGATCGTACGTTTATCGTGATGGATCTCGATCGAATCGCCTTCAGCAGGGATCTTGTCGATCAAGTCGAGCATGAGTCCTCCAACGGTCTCATAGTCGTAGATAGGCACGGGCTCGAAGCCGAGGAATTCGACGAACTGATCGACCGGGAGCGAACCATCGACCAGATAGCTGTTCTCACCCACCTTGAGAATCTCGTCCTGATCGTCGTGGAGATATTCGTCTTCAACGCTTCCGATGATCTGACCGATCACGTCGCTCATCGTAACGATGCCCGACGTGCCGCCATGTTCATCGACCACTACGGCGATCTTGGTGTGCTTATCCTGCATCATCTGCATGAGCTTGTCGAGCGCCAGGCTTTCAGGAACCGGATTGATATCGCGAATGACCAGGTCGTCCTTGGTCGAATCAGGCGGCAAGCGATACGCATCCTTGATGTGTATGAAGCCGATGATGTTATCGGTGTTGTCCTTATAGACCGGATAGCGCGTGAATTTGTTCGCACCCATGATCTCGAGGATCTCTTCTAAGTCATCGTCGATGTCGATCGCGATCATATCGGTACGCGGAGTCATGATGGCTTTCGCATCCTTGTCATCAAGATCGAACACGTTATCGAGGATCTCGAACTGATCGGTAGCGAGCTCGCCGCTCTCTGCGCTTTCCTCGAGCAGGATCTTGATCTCTTCTTCGGTGTAGGCCTGATGCTCGCTGGCGGTATCATGGCCGGTCAAGCGCATGATGCCATTGGTGGTGGAGTTGAAGAGCCACATGATGGGGTACGTGATGCGATAGAACCAGTAGAGCGGCGTGGCCGAGAAGAGCGCATAGCGTTCGGTATTCAAGATGGCCATGGATTTCGGCACCAGTTCGCCAAGGATAACGTGCAGCGCCGTGATGATGATGAAGCCGATGGCAACCGCGATCGCGGAAACCGCTGCATCGGGCAACCCCAGTGCCGCGAGCGGCTCGTGGATCACGCTCGAAACAGCTGGCTCACCCAACCAGCCAATGGCCAGCGAAGCAAGCGTGATGCCCAGCTGGCAGGCAGAAAGATAAGCGTTTACATTTTCGGAAATCTCTTTTGCTCGTTTCGCACCACGTGCACCTTCTTCAAGGAGAATATCGATCTGCGATTTCCTGACGCGCACGAGCGAGAATTCAGCAACAACGAAGAACGCATTCATCAATAGGAAGAATGCGACCAAAAGTATACTGACAACAAACACCATTGAGGCTTACTACTCCTTAATAGGCTCTCTCTGATTTTCCCTTAATCGTCTGTGCTGTTTTGCTTAACCATCGAATATACATCAAAACGTAACTAATGATCGAAAAGCATGCACCTCTTGTCTGTTTATTTTAGAGCTTCGATCTTTTCATTTCTCCGTTTTGTCTTGGTATTAGTAAAATCTACGATATGTCGACATTTTTTGAAAAGCTGGTGGCTGCTGTGCGCTTCGTCGGCCATTATCTTTGGATCGCCCTGAAGGCTCTTGGACGATTCTTGCTTTGGCTCGGTGCTCTGCTTTTGCGCTCTCTGAGCAGCCTGATCACCTGGATTCGCCTGAACCTGCCACCACGGGTTCAGTTCATCTTGTTGGCGGTAGTGGTCGCGATCTTGCTCGTGCTCATAGCGCTCATCTTCACCGGGCACACGTGCACGTTCGCGCCTGATTCCGAAGAGCCTGCAGAAGAGCAGCCGCCCGAGGTCACCTACACGCCTGACGAGACCGACTATAGGCACATTGCGGTCCAACCTGATACCATCACCTCGTTTTCACTCGTCGAAAGCGGCAACCAAATGTATGCCAGCCTTTCGGAAGACGAGAATCGCTCCATCACTGAAGACCTTTCATGGCTCGAAGCCGACAACGAAGACGTGGGCTTTTTGATCATGAATCTGAACACGGGTAGCGGGTTCTGCTACAACATCGACACACGCATCTATGGGGCAAGCACCTACAAAGCACCCATAAGCGTGTTCCTCTGCGAAGAATATATCGACGGCGGAACGCTCAACAAATCTGCTGTGAGCAACCGCATCGAAGATGCGATCGTATGGTCGGACAATAATTCCTATCGTTCGCTCAAACACAGCTACGACGGCTCGAACCATAATAATTGGCTTTCCGAGATGGGGATCGACCCCGCTAACTACATGGCCACCTTCCCTTCCTATTCCGTACGCGATTCCGCAACGCTCTGGACGCACACCTGGAATTACCTGAACTCTGGCAGCGACACCGCCACCTGGCTCAAAGGACTATTCGAACGCACTGAGACCTCTTTCTTGCGCAACGGTGCCATTGAAGCCGGAATGGATAACGCGACCGTGTACAACAAAGCAGGCTGGTGTGTTTCAGATAGCGGCCGAGAAGATGCCGTTAACGATGCGGGTATCGTGGTTGATGGCGATAACACCTATCTGGTGGTCGCTTTCACGAGCAGGCCCGACTCCCCTACGGCTGAAGCGAATCTCTCGGCGTTGTTCGCTTCTCTTCTGAAGGCGCGCCATTCTCTCGATGCGTCGAGTGCTACCTGGGACAATGTCGAAGTGGTCGAAGCACCTGCTGAAGGCGAAGGCGATACGAGCGTCGAACTGGTGGTCGATTCTCCAAACGAAGGATCGACCACAGCGGTAGTGAAGTCTGGTGCCTCTCAGAGCGATACAGCGGTCGTTTACGCATCGGATACGCTGCTCATCGCGAAGGCCCCTCGCCAATATGCCATTGCGGAGTGACGCTGATGAACGCGACGGAAGCATCGACCAAGACGAGCACGATCGCTGAAGCGTCTGAGAAGCCACAAACCTTCACATCGAAATTGCTGATGCTCACCTGGGTGTTTGCCGCAATGTCTTTGCTTGGGCTTGCAGGCGAGACCCTACAGCACTACATCGCCTTTGGCGGCGATATCGAAAGCCGCGCAGGGCTTTTGTGGGGGCCGTTCTCCCCAATCTACGGAACAGGGGCGTTCCTTCTTACCGTCTTCGCACTCAGGCTCGATGGTGCCAAGTTCCATTCGAACTTCAGCATCTTCTGCATTGCTGCTGTGGTGGGTGGCGCCGTGGAGTATTTGGCAAGTTGGGCAATGGAAGAGTTTTGGGGCATCGTTGCCTGGAGCTACCTTGAGGCACCTGGCAACTTCAATGGACGTACCGATATCTTTCACATGGTCATTTGGGGAGTACTTGGACTTGTGTGGGTGCGCTTAGGCTACCCCTTTGTTAAGAAGATCTTCGCGAAGGTGAATACGGAAGGCCTCGCCTACCGCATCGTGACTTGGGCGCTCTTCGCGTTCCTTATGGTCGATATCGTTATGACCGTTGCCGTGATGCTGCGCGCCGATGCGCGTTGCCACGGAGTGGAGGCCACCACCCCTATCGAAACTGCCTTCGATACCTATTATCCCAACGAAGTGCTGCAAGCGCGCTTCGAGAACATGGGTGGCATCGGCCGCCCTGATTAAGGTGACAAACAGCCAGTCGTTCGTCACCTTTTAGGCTTTTGCACCATATTGGGCGTAGTAGGAATCGATCGCGGCCTTAAGCGCATCGTCGATGATGATCTTGCCCTGCACTTCCTTGTTGTACAGGCATTCGGTCACTTCTTCCATGGTTACGATGGCAGCCGTGGGGAATCCATAGCGCTCCGAAACCTCATCGAGCGCGCATTTCTTGCCTTCTTTGCCTACTTCCTGGCGGTTGAGCGAGACCATGAGGCCCACCACTTCCACATCGGCCTGCGCCTTGATGATGGGATAGGTCTCTTCGATCGATTTGCCCGAAGTGGTCACGTCCTCCACCATGAGCACGCGATCGCCATCATGCAGATCGCTGCCGAGCAGGATGCCCGTGTCGCCATGGTCCTTCACCTCTTTGCGGTTCGAGCAATAGCGCACTTCTTTGCCGTACAGCTCGTTCAGCGCCATAGCGGTAACCACTGAAAGCGGGATGCCCTTGTACGCCGGTCCGAACACCACATCGAAATCGAGTCCGAAGTTCTGTTCGATGGCCTGCGCATAGTAGATGCCCAAACGATGCAACTGATCGCCCGTAACGTAGGCGCCCGCATTCATGAAGAAGGGAGACTGCCTTCCGCTCTTCAGCGTGAATTCGCCGAACTTGAGCACATCGCTCTCGACCATGAACTCAATGAACTCTTCTTTGTAGGCTTCCATCAAAGCTCCCTCCGCATGCTCCTTCGTTGGATGAATCGATGGTTCCATCTTACCAGCATCTTCTGAGGAATCTTCGGTCACCTTGAGATCAGCCGGGATGAGCTTCCACACGATAAAGGCGGAGATAAGGATGATGGCACCGCCGATCAAGCAGGTGAACACCAATGATTGATCGAATGCAGTTGAAGCTCGCCTGATCAGCTCGGGCAATCCGAGTTCAGTAGCGACTTCCGTCGCACCCGCAAAGGACTGCTGCGCCGCATCGATCAGTTGCTTGTCGAGACCCATTGCCCGCAAGGCTCCTGTGCCCAGATCAGCACGATAGATGATCGAGGCGACACTTCCTAAGATGGCAACGCCAAGAACGTTACCGAGATCGTACGAGATCTCTTGAAGACTTCCGGCACTTGATGCCTTCTCAACAGGCGTTTCCGCCATGATGAGCGAGGCGCCGATCGCAAGCGATCCCGTTCCCAAGCCGACCAAACACGTTGATATGATAACGGGCGCAAGCGTAAGGTCATCTTGAAAGAAGAAGAGCATGATCATCGCTACTGCAGCAATGCCAAGACCAGCCGCCACTACATTACGCGCAGGATAGCGCATGGCAAGAGTTGCGGCACCAAGGCTCGAGATGAGCGTAGCGATCGACATCGGCACCAAGTGAATGCCCGATTCCATGGTGCTGTCTCCGTTGACCAATTGCAGCCACTGGGCAAGCATATAAAGGAGCACGGCAAGCGCAAAGGTGCACGCCATCGTGGCTATGACACCCGCGGTGAAGGTCTTGCTGCGAAAGAGCGAGAGGTCCACCAGCGGATTCTTCGATTTGAGGCAGCGGGAGACGAACCAGGCAAGAAGCACAAGACCGCCTACTACTGCAGATACCCCAGGGATATCGAATTCTAACTCGGCAGCAAGATGCTTGATACCCCACAGCAGGGCCACCATGCCAACAAAGGCGAGTACGGAGCCGAAGATGTCGAACTTGCCAGGGTTCTTCAGACGGATCTCGGGCATAGCGAACATACCGATCAACAGCGCAAGCCCCACCAACGGCACATTGACCAAGAACGCAGAATGCCAGTTGAAGTATTCCAGCAAGAATCCGCCGATGAGCGGCCCTGCAGCCATGCCGATCGCGCTCACTGCCGACCAGGCCGCAACAGCCACCGTGCGCTCTTTAGCATCCGTAAAAATACTTCGGATCATCGAGATGGTTATGGGCATGATCATCGCGCCACCAACACCCAAGAGCGCTCGGATAGCAATGATCTGTTCGGGTTCGTTCACGAAGACGACCAGTATCGAACCTATGCCGAAGATCAGAAATCCTGTTAAGAGCGTTTTCTTGCGCCCGAACCGATCGGAAAGCGAACTTACCGCGATCAACAGTCCTGCTAAGACGAGCGAATACACATCGACCATCCAGAGAAGCTGGTCGGAAGTCGGCTTCAATTCACGCGTTATTTCAGGAAGAGCGATATTGAGAACGGTCAAGTCGATGGAAACAACGAACTGACCAAGCAGGATCGCAACAAGAGCCAGCCACAAACGCTGCTTCGGGAGGGATCTTGGCTTCATTACAATGCCATCATCCATATTCAAACACCTCTTTCGTGTAATCTAGAAGCTCAGCGATCAAGCATCAAGCTCGATGGAATCGACGATCGCATTGAGGTTTGCCTTGTTCCCCGCTACTTCGATCTCGTAGAACATATTCGGTGAGATAACATAGGCAACGAAACACTCGTATTTATGCTTCACGCCATCGATCTCTTTAACGAAGCTGTATTCGTAGGTGGTAGCTTGTGCACCATCTATCACGCGCGTCTTCTCTTCATCGATGCTCCACGCGGTTACATCATGCTCTTTCTCAAGTTCTGCGCGTTTCTGCTCAAGAGCTTCTTGAGCGGTACAAGGAATCTTGGAATTCTTCTTTTCTTGAGGTTCATCCGCTTCTTCAGTTTCGAGCGCTTCATCTGCTACCGTTGTTGTCTTCTTCGCTCCATTGGTTGCACTCGCGCCCTTTGCTTTCTCATCTTCGCTCGCTGATTCACTGTTGTCCGATGTCTGATCGAAGCTTCTATAGATCACCGTGATACAGTCCACCGTTTCGTCTTCATCGCGATCTTCGTCCTGATCGACGAACTGAACTTCGCCCTGTGTAGCGGAATTGTTCTCCTGAGGAATTTCGCGCCAGTCGCTCGGGACCTTCAGCATCATCTTCTCGATCGTCACCTCTCGGTCAAGACTCGCACCACAGCCTGTAAGCACCCCGAGCGCCAAGACCATCAAGATGACCAGGGGCACCACTATACGAATCCTCTTCATCTCGATCATCGTTCATCACCTCTCTTTTTTGTTAATGTACATTTGTTCATTAACAAAATAGCAGACTAGATTATAATGTACAAGTGTACATTTAGAAATAACTGAAGCATTCTCTAAGCAGGTGCCTTGATCTACGAATCGAAGGTAAACTGATGGAGTCACAAGCAAAAGAATCGCGCAGCGAAGAGACTTGCGGTTAGGAAGGATGCATGATGAAGAACGCTACTGAAAAGGAAAAGCATTCTGAGCGTAAGACAGCACGGAAACGCGCACCCCGCAATCCTTCTGCGCGAAGACAACAGATCATCAACGCAGCTGCAGATTTGATCGCTCAAGAAGGCAGTCATAAGATCACCAACCGCTCGGTAGCAGAACGCGCTGGCGTTCCTTTGGGTTCGACCACGCAATACTTCAAGAGCGTCGACGATCTGAGGCGCGCAGGCCTCATCGAGTTGAGCGCTCGCATTGAAGCCGAATATGATGAGGTGTTCCATGTCATGGAGCACGAAGAGGATGTCTGCGCCAGCATTTCGAATGCGATTTGCGATTACATCTCTGATCCTGAAAGGATGCGCGCAGACGCTACGCTCTACGCAGCTGCGATCGAGGATCCAGCTGTTCGAGATATAGCAAAGAGCAACTACGAACGATTCGTCGATCGCTGCAAACCCTATATGGATCTGAAACGAGCGAAGATCCTCTTTGCCTTTGTTGAAGGTGCCCTCATCGATTCATGTGTCATGGGACATCCTTACGAGCGAGAGCTCATACAGGAAGCAGTTGCCCTTATCCTCGATACGCCTCTCGACCCAGCTGTTTGATGCCACCGACAAGGCAGGTGACAAACTACCCGGTCGTTCGTCACCTTAGCGGGTGCGCAGGGGTTTCTTGCCCCAGTAGAGCCAGAAGAAGCGATTCTTGATAGGAGCGGTATTGCCCACCTTCTCGAGCGTGGCCAGCGCAACATTGCGCGCCGAATCGGGCTTGCGCAGCTCAGCCCCGCCCTCTATCATGCGATCGAGCATCGCAGGGTCTTTCTGGATCTCGCGCAACTTCTCCAGCAACTCAGGTGAAGCAAGTACTTGATAAGCCGCTCCCGCGCGAGTAACGGTAGTAGTGTTCGCATCTTCTTGACCGAATGAGCGCCCCACGATGATGAGCGGCAAGCGCGAACAGAGGCATTCGGTAACCGCCAAGCCGCCCGATTTAGCAATGGCCAAGTCGGCTGCATTCATCAGTTCGGCGATCTTCTCAACGTAGTTATAGACAGAAACATTCGGGACGCCGCAATCAGTGCAATGTTTGCGTACCTGATCTGCATATTCTTCGTCGCTTCCGGTCAAGAAAACGAAATGCATATCATCGAATGCAGCGAGGTCTTCGATGATCTCATCCATGAGTTCGCGAAAGAGCACATAGGGCTGGCGCAAACGAGCACCTGCGATAACGAGCACGATCTTCTTATCCACGGGCAGCCCATATTTTTCGAGGACGGCCGTGCGATCGTAGTCTTGATTGAAGCTTGGCTTAACAGGAATGCCCGTGACCTTGATATCCTCCGGCTTCACCTTGCGCGGATAGAGCTCTTCTTTCATAAGCTCATCGGCAACGCAGAACAGATCGCTGAAGCGATGCGGCCACAACCCCTCCACGCCATAGTCGGTCGGCACGCAAACCACGGGGAAGTCGAGCTTGGTGATCATGCGCGCGGCCACTGCCGCATTCGCCGCAACGATGTGCGTGCTCACGATAGCGATCGGTTTGCGCTTCGCGACATAGCGGGTGAAGGCAGAATACATGAAATAGGACCAGATGCTGCCGCCGCCCCATAAAAGGCGCCCGGTCAGAACGTAATGCCACGTTATGTCGTAGATATAGCGCGTCGGGCCCGTGAAGAGCGTGGTCGTTTTCTCACCATCGAACTTCATATACCCGAAGTCGAGGATGTCGAGCAGTTCGATATCGGCATCTTCAGGAACGAGCGGATGGTTGCCGCGTAAGCGCGCAAACGCTTCAGCAGTAGAAGCCGCCGCGCTACGATGGCCTGAGCCGACCGAAGAATAGAGCGCGATAACGAGCGGGCGATCCGATTCTTCGTTGGCGGTGGTGCTCACCGGAAAAAGATCGGAAGCGCCGATCATGCCTGTTTCAGGCAAGGACTCTTCAGAGCTGGCTTGCTCCGTAAGCTCTGGCATGATCATGGCACCTCCTCTCTTCAGCGTGCAAGATCGATTCAATACTATAGGTCATATCTATACTAGTGAATAATCTCGCAGAATCTCGATAATAAAAGCGGAGGTCGACCACAAGCCTGTATTACGCAAGCTGCGGCTTCTTCGCATCATCCTTTTCTGCCATCGCTTTGATGGTGACGATATTAGCCATGGTACCGCGAATGACATCTGCGCGCGAAAGCGAACCGACCAATTCGCCCTCTTCGACTACCGGCACTTTCTTGATGCGCTTTTCGGAGAGCAAGTGACATGCATCTTCAAGCGACGAATCGCTCTTCACTGCGATCACGTTCTTCGTAGCGATCTGCATGACGTTCATATCGATGAGCTTGCTGATGCGCTGCGGGAACGTTTGCGGATCGGGAACCTGATAGAGCATGTAGGTCGAGTCGAGGATGCCGTCGTTACGGCCGATGTACTTCATGATGTCGCCATCGGAGATGAAGCCAACCACCATCTTGTTGTGGTCCACGATCGGAACGCCGCTCGCTTTGTTGTCGACCATGATTTGCGCGACCTCGCGAATGGTCGCAGTGCTTGTAACGAAGTAAGGCTCGGGGTTCATCGCACGAGAGACCGGGATCTCGTCGGTATTCTCACTCGGGCTGAACTGCTGCATGGACCTTGGTGCAATGTGCGTGTCGTGCTTGCGCTTGTCACGCACGAAGAACATGACGATGATGAATGCGATAGCAGCCAGAACAGCCGTTGCCACGAACGCCAGATGATCTCCCTCATAGAGCTGCGTGGTGGGATCAGCATTCGGCGCGATGGTCGAACCAAGCGCTGAGATGGACACGATGAGCGCCGTCATGAACGCAGCCGAGACCTGGTTCAAGGTGTTCGTTACCGCATTCGCATGCTGGATGACACTGTTGTCGAGCGAATTGATGCCCCACGTGTTCATCGGCGTGGTGAGGAACTGGATGCCAAGCGCGACCACCGTGTAGATGGCACAGATGACCAGCAGATCGGTGTTCATATCGAAGATGAGGAAGCCGAGCGTGCCCACGAAGAAAATGGTAACGCCAGGCACCACGCACTTGCGCACGCCCCAACGGTCGAACAGACGGCCTGCGAAGTAGCCGACGAAGGCGCCGATCAGCGCACCGGGCAGAAGCGTGAGGCCTGTCTCGAGCGCCGAGAAGCCACGCAGGGTCTGCAGATAGAGCGGCAGAATGGTGCCGAGGCCGATCAATACACCGAAGTTGATGATGGCAACGATGATGGCGATGCGGTAATTGCGCGTCTTCAAGACCGTTACCTTCAAGAGCGGATTCTCAAGCTTGAGCTGCCTGCGCACGAAGATGGCGATGACCACTAAACCAACAACGATGAAGCCTGCGGTCATAGCGGGATTCGTAGTAGAAGAGAAGGTGGAGAGCCCGTAGAGCAGGCACACCAAACCGACCGTTGAGAGCAGGACCGACAGCTTGTCGAAAGAAGTGCGCTCGAAATCGCCATAGTTCTCGAGGAATTTCACCGCTGAAAGGACCAACAGAACGCCTACCACCGTGATGACCACGAAGAGCATCCTCCAGCCGATGCTATCCACAAGCACACCAGAGAGCGTCGGGCCAACTGCCGGCGCGAAACCGATCACGAGCGAAACGAGACCCATCGCGCTTCCGCGCTTCTCACGCGGGAAGATGAGCAGGAGCACCGTGAAGATCATGGGCATGAAGACACCCGCTGCGATAGCCTGGCACACGCGGCCGAGCAGCAGGAAGATGAACCCGGGTGAGAATGCGCAGAGCAGACTGCCTGCCGTGAAGATGATCAGACCCGTGATGAAGAGCTGACGCGTGCTGAAGCGTCCGATCAAAAACGCCGAGAGCGGGATGACCACCGCTTCAACGAGCGAATAGATAGACATGACCCACTGCACGGTGGGGGCATCGATAGAAAGATCGCGCATGATAGAAGCAAGCGCTGGCGAGAGCAGCGTTTGATTGAGCACGACCACGAAGGTACCGATGAGCAGGACAGCCACTGTTGAAATCTGCTTGCGTGTAAGACCCATACAGACAGATCCTTTCCAAAAAGAGATGCGTACGATGCTTGAGCGAGCAAGGAGCTTTTCGTCTCCTGACCCTGGATTTCATCCGTGAAAAAAGGACGGTCAGTTCCGTCCTTTCCAAACTGCAGCGTTATTCGCTACAAGAAGAATGTTGAATAAACAACAATTCTTTACCTTATTACTCTTGAGAAAAAAGAGAAGCGCCGCTCTTTCAAACGGCGCAACTTCTCCATATTTATCGTTCAAATGCGGCGGTCAGCGGTCATTTCCCGCGCCTCGGTCAGCTAAAGTGACAAAAGGCTGGATAGCTTTGACATCCGCACAAGCCATTTGTGTTTGACCAGCGGAGAGGGTAAGACAGCGAGGTGACTCTTTGCCGACTAAATTCATTATTTATAAAACCCGAGCAAAGCAGCGACGCATGAGCGCCTCTGCAAAGCAGATGCGCGAATAGGGAAGCGGGTAACCTCGTGTCTTGCCCTCTCCACTGGTCGAAGCAAAAAGGTGTCGAACGACCGGGTAGTTTGTCACCTTTCTGCTAGCGCTGCTCGATGGGTACGTAATCCTGCTCTTTGACCGCGGTCTTGTATGCCGGGCGAATGATGCGCTTGCCGGTGAGGATCTCTTCCATGCGGTGCGCAGCCCAGCCCGCCATACGCGAGCAAGCGAAGAGCGGCGTGATGAGGTCGGCTGGAATGCCCATCATGGAATAAACGAAGCCCGAATACATGTCCACGTTCGCGCACATGTCCTTGTTCGTGCCCTTTTCCTGCAAGATGACCTCAGGTGCCAGGCGCTCGATCGACTTCAGCAGATTGAGCTCAGGCTCGTATTCGGTACCTTCGGCAAGGCGCGTCGCGAAATCCTTGCAGATGATGGCACGCGGGTCGGAAAGCGTGTAGACCGCGTGGCCCATGCCATAGATAAGACCGGTCTTGTCGTAGGCTTCCTTGTTCACAATCTTCGCAATATAGGCAGCGACTTCATCGTCGTCTTCCCAGTTCTTAACGTTCTCCTTGATCTCTGCTTGCATGCCGAGCACCTGATGGTTCGCACCACCATGCTTCGAACCTTTGAGCGATCCGACCGCGCCAGCGTAGGCAGAATACGGATCGGTATCGGCAGAAGAGAGTACGCGGCAGGTGAACGTGGAGTTATTGCCGCCACCATGCTCTGCGTGCAGGCACATCATGATGTCGAGCATGCGCGCCTCTTCAGGCGTGAACACACGATCGGGGCGCAGCATGGAAAGGATGGTCTCCGAAGAGCTCTGACCGGGGACGAAACGATGCATGATCATCGAATCGCCGTGGAAATACGCCTGCTTCGCATGATAGGAGAGCACCATGATGCGCTGCAGACGAGAGATGAGCGAAATAGCCGTTTTGATCTCATGCTCAATGGAGCGATCCTCGGCATTGGGATCGTCTGCATAGAGCGAGATGATCGAACGCGACAGCATGATCATCAGATCCGCTGCAGGATGGCGCATGATGCGTGCAGCCGTGAAGCCATCGGGCAGTTCGCGTTCTGCATCGATAGCGGCCACGAACTGGTCGAGCTCGTCTTGCGTAGGAAGTTTGCCGAGCATGAGCAGGTAAGCGACCTCTTCGAAACCATAGCGTTTCTCTGGGGAAGTATCGCTGAGCAGATCGTAGATATCGTAGCCACGGAACGTGAGCTTGCCTTCGACGGGAACCTTGTCGCCTTCGTTCATCATGTAGCCATGAACGTTCGAGATGTTCGTGATGCCCGCGATCACACCCGATCCATCGTTGTTGCGCAAGCCACGTTTGACAGGATACATGTCATAGAGGGCCGGATCGACGGAATTAACCGTTACAATATCATCATAGAGAGCACTGCTTTTGTCTTCGCTCATACACGCTTCCTTTCAACCGTAAAGTTGTATTGTAGCGCGAAAAGCGAATCTTCTGTATATAGAACGCAATCTAACCAGACGACAGGGACAGCTCATGTCTGAAGCGAACATACCTCAAGAACCTTCAGCGGCGCAGAACGCCAAAGATCACGCCGCGCATCCTGCAGCAAGCAAAACAGGTGCGAGCACGCCTGCGAACAACGCAAACACTCCCGTGCCCACAGCTACACCAACTGGCCCAAAATGTGACGCAGCCCCTGGTAGCTGGCGCCCCGCATGGGCAGACCCGAATGCCAAAACCAACCCGCGCCCGCAAACGCTCGGGCAATATCTCACAAACGCCTGGCATCATCTTGGCACGGTATCGCGACACAAATGGCTCGTTTTCGAGGCCTGCGCGCGCTGCGGCGTTCCTTGGCAAGGGCTCGTTCACGATCTATCGAAGTTCTCGCCCGATGAATTTCTGGTGGGCATCAATTACTATCAGGGCAACCGCTCTCCCAATGCCGCTGAACGCCACGACAAGGGCTTTTCGCGCGGATGGATCCACCACAAAGGGCGTAACAAGCATCACTACGAATACTGGCTCGATGTGATCGAGGGCGGCGACGGCACGCTGTACGGCTGCCCTATTCCCACCCGCTATATGGTCGAGATGCTCTGCGATCGCATCGCCGCTTCGAAGGTGTACGAAAAGGAGCACTACACCGATGCTTCACCGCTCGAATACTACAAGCGAGAACTTTCCTCGGGTAACATCGAGATCCATCCCGATTCGGCCGCATTCTTGCTCGTTCTGCTCGAGCATTTGGCAGAACATGGCGAGGTCGAAACGCTGCACTACATTCGTAAGAACATCATCGAGCCGCGCTTCTTGTATGCGCCCGGCGTGACCTTCGACTAGCAGATCGGAATCACCAACATGGAAGGATTCGTTTTACTCGACACCGGTGCGTGGTCACTCGTTCCGCCGCTTCTCGCACTCGCGCTTGCGCTCATCACGAAGGAGGTCTATTCTTCGCTCCTCATCGGCATCGTTTCTGGATTGCTCATCTACCAATTCAGTTTAGCTGGCGTAGGTCTTGAACAAACGATCGACGGGCTGTGCTTGCTGCCGAACATCTTCATCGAGCAGATCTCGGCGAATGCTGGTCTTATCTTATTCTTGGCGCTCTTAGGCGCGCTTACGATGCTCATCACGAAGGCAGGCGGATCGATCGCGTATGCGAAATGGGCCGTGAAGCGCATCAAGAATCCGCGTGTTGCCTCGATTGCTACTGCGCTTCTAGGCGTGATCATCTTCGTGGACGACTACTTCAACTGCCTTACGGTAGGTAGCGTGATGCGCCCCGTGACCGACCGCTTCAAGATCTGTCGCGAGAAGCTGGCATGGATCATCGATTCGACCGCGGCTCCCATCTGCATCATCGTGCCCGTTTCATCGTGGGCCGTTGCCGTTGGCGGCTATTTGGGCGAAGACGGCTTCAACACCTTCGTTGCCTCGATCCCCTACAACTTCTACGCGCTGCTCACCATCGTGTTCGTGTTCGCGCTGTGCGCTAGCGGGCGCGATTTCGGTCCGATGAAGCGCGCGCAACAGGCCTTCGAAACGCGCTTCAAGCAGCCGCGCAAAGGCATCAAGCATGCTGCCGAAGAATCGCTCGCACCCAGCTCGAGCGCGGTTCGCGAAGACATCGATGAGACGCTCGAAGACAACGTACGCCTCCAGGATATGGCGGGCGAAGCACTGGATGCCTACGACCAACTTCACATCGCGCGCAACGGACGCGTCTACGACCTGGTCGTGCCGATCCTCGTGCTCATCATCTTCTCGATCCTGGGCATGATGTATGCGGGCGGCTTCTTCCAGGGCATCGATTTTGCAACCGCCATGGGTGAAAACCCCATCATGGGACTGTGCATCGGTTCGATGGTTGCCTTGGTAGTTGCAGCGCTGCTCTATCTGCCGCGCAAGCTGCTGAACCTCTCAAGCTTCATCACCGGCGCATCAGAAGGCGTTCGCTCGATGGTCGAAGCTATCATGATCTTGGTGCTTGCCTGGTCGTTAGGAGGTTGCTGCCGCTACATGCTCGGCACCGGCACCTTCATCGCCGGCTTGCTCGATTCCGCTGGTTTCGCGCTGCAGTTCCTCCCTGTGGTGATCTTCATCGCTTCAGCATTCATCGGGTTTGCCATGGGCACTTCCTGGGGAACGATCGCTCTTGTGATCCCGATCGTGATCGGCGTGTTCACGCCCGAAAGCCCGCTTTACCTGCTCACGATCGGCGCAACGCTTGCTGGCGCGGTCTATGGCGATCACATCTCGCCCATTTCGGACACGACGATCCTCTCATCTGCCGGCGCAAGCTGCAATCATCTGGCGCACGTTACCACGCAGCTGCCCTATGCGAGCTTGGTGGCAGGCATTTGCTTGGTTGGATATCTTGTTGCAGGGTTGAGCCTCTCACCTTGGCCTTCGCTGGTTGGCGGATTGGTTCTTATCCTCCTGTTCATAGGAGGCTTGGTCGTGAAGAATAGACCGAGCGAATAAGGCGAACAAGGTTAGACGCTCTTATTAGCGAAGGAAGCTTCCTTGCGTCGCGTGTTTGAACCGACGCGCAAATGAGCAGAAGCGCTCCTTTGCGACGCGTGGCTCGACCGACGGGTAACTAGACGCCTAAATGCCTAACGGCATGCGGTCGCTCAAGTACTTCTCTGGTGATGCCTCCTTGCGGCGATCAGCGCCCCAGAAGCAGCACGATAAGAAACCTGGTCCCACATGACAACCGATAGTAGGACCACACGAAGATTCCAAGAAGAACGTTGGTGTCTCTGAATGCTTATTGATGGCCCGTTCGAGCTTCTCAACGTCTTCGTAGCAATCGGCATTACCGATAGAGCACACTGCCACTTGAGGATCATGCAGGGAAAGATAGTTCTCGGCCATACGGCGGATACCCTTCTTGCGACCATGCGCGATGCCGTTCAGCTCAAGCTTGCCATCGAGGGAGACCGTGAGCATCGGCTTGATGTCGAGCTTCGTTCCTACTACGGCAACGCCTGAGGGAATGCGGCCTCCTCGCGCAAGCGCCTTCAGGTCGTCCACCATGAAATGAATATGCATATAGTTATGGGCTTCAGTTGCCCACGCCACCATCTGCTCGAGCGGCATCCCTTTCTCGCGCTGGCGAACCGCTTCCCACACGAGCATATTGAGCGGCGTAGCGGGAAGCTTCGTATCGACGATGTGCACCGCAACGTTCTTTGCGCCGTATTCATCCTTCAGACGATCGAGCGCCATGCAGGCGCCTTCGTAGCAACCCGAAATACCTGAATCGAAGGCAAGATAGACCGCCGGAATGCCCGACTCGATGGCTTCGCGAAACGCGCTCTCGAACTCATGCTGGGAAGGCTGGCTCGTTTGCGGAGCTGCGCCGTTGCGCATCGCCTCATAGAATTCGTGAGCAGTGCGCGAGACGAACAGGTCATCGACCCCGCACAAGCCTTCGTCTCCGTTGCCTTCGGTATAGGTGAAATGGAGAACCTTGAGCTGGTTCGCTTTAGCAAAATCGGCCGTGATCTCGCACGGAGAATCAACGATGATGTTGTAGCTGTACTGCATGAGGCCTCCCTGGGTTCGATACCAGGCAAAATAGTATCATGGGATAGGTTGTACAGCAGAAATTTGTTATGCGCGAAGAACTCTTGCTGTCTGGGAGCTCTGCTTTTTGCAATAGCCGCACGTGCTCAAACAGGCTATCCGAGAGCACCATCTTCTCGCTGGCGCTCTCGGAAGAATTTAAGCATGTGCATCGATCAAACCAAGAAAGAGCTGGTAGAGCGTGTCGTCCTCGTCGAGTTCAGGATGAAACGTTATGCCGATCTGATTGCCGAAGCGCACCGCTACTGGCGCTTCGTCCACGCTCACTAAAGTCTCCACCCCTTCGCTGGTTGCCACGATCTGGGGTGCGCGAATGAATGTGAGCGGGATGTTAGGCTCCTCATCTCCGCTTTCCTTGTTGAAACGAAGCGGGGCTTCTGCGTGGAAGCTCGCCAACTGCCTGCCATAGGCGTTGCGCCTCACCTGAACGGGCAGCGTTCCGATCGCACCAGGGCCACAGCCCGCACGTTCGAAAGGAGCGCTGGAATCATTCCTACCGTTGGCATGCTCGACCTCACGTGCAAGGAGGATCAAGCCCGCGCATGTAGCGAGCACGGGCGTACCCGTTTCGATCATGCGCTTGATCGGCTCTGCCATAGCGAACTCTTCGAGCAACGCTGCCTGCACCGTTGACTCACCGCCAGGCAGCACGATCGCATCGAGTGCAGTATCGAGATCGGCCGCGCAGCGAAGCTCGACGGTCTCATAGCCAAGCGCACGCAGCCTGGCAGCATGTTCAGCGAAATCGCCCTGAACGGCAAGCACGCCTATCTTCGCATTCTGCCGTGTGGCACCCTTGAGCTCTGCACTCATTTGCCGCGCTCTTCCATGATGAGAGCGATCTCGTCTTCGTTCACACCCACCATCGCTTCACCAAGATCCTCAGAAAGCGCCGCGATGAGCTCTGCGTCCTGGTAATTCGCAACGCTGCGCACGATAGCTGCTGCGCGCTTCGCAGGGTTGCCCGACTTGAAGATGCCTGAACCAACGAACACGCCTTCAGCGCCCAGCTGCATCATGAGCGATGCATCAGCCGGCGTTGCGATGCCGCCTGCTGCGAAGTTGACCACGGGCAGGCGACCAGTGTCGTGCACCTGACGCAGCAAGCCCAGGGGAACCTCAAGTTGCTTCGCCGCTTCAAACAGTTCATCGTCTCGCATGGCAGCAACGCGACGGATCTCTGCGTCCATCTTGCGCATGTGTCGCACCGCTTGGACCACATCGCCCGTGCCTGGTTCGCCCTTCGTACGGATCATCGCGGCACCTTCGGCAATGCGACGAAGCGCTTCTCCTAGATCGCGTGCGCCGCATACGAAGGGAGCACTGAACTGCGTTTTATCGATATGATAGGTATCATCTGCTGGCGAGAGCACTTCCGATTCGTCAATGTAGTCGATATCGATCGCTTGAAGGATCTGGGCTTCCGCGAAATGTCCGATGCGGCATTTCGCCATGACGGGAATGCTCACCGCCTCTTGGATGCCCTTGATCATCTTCGGGTCACTCATGCGCGAAACGCCGCCGGCAAGCCTAATATCAGCTGGGATACGCTCGAGCGCCATGACCGCACAAGCGCCTGCTTCTTCTGCGATCCGTGCTTGTTCTGGTGTCGTGACATCCATGATCACGCCACCCTTCAGCATCTGCGCAAGCTGCTTATTCAACTTGGCACGTTCCTGTGTGCTCTCGCAAGAACAGGTGCCGTCCTTCTGATCAACGCTCATAGTCGAACTCCTTTTCTTCTTTTCCTAACCCCTTCGGGTTGCAGGGTGTCTTCCTTGTCTCTGCCATGGTAAAGTGGTAATGGTCATATCGAAATGACCAAAAACGATGTTTTTATTAAGACCAGTTTCCGAAAAGGGCTGCGCACAAAAGGGATCGAACACGCTATGCTAACGTACGAACTTGATACGAAAAGTTCCTGCAGCCTCTACGAGCAGCTTTATCGAGCGATTCGGTCGGATGTTGAAATGGGCCGTCTTGATGCGGGCAGCAAGCTCCCTTCGAAGCGAACGCTTGCGCAACACCTCGGAATCAGCGTCATCACCGTTGAGAACGCCTATCGTCAACTTACTGCCGAGGGTTATATCGAAGCAAAAGAGCGCCGCGGTTATTTCGTGAACAGGCTTCCTTCCGTTCGAACATATAATATGAGCGCAGATAGCGAACAGATCGAACATCCGCTGAATTCCGAAGCAGACACGAAGCAGCTCGATCCAGTCCTATCGAGTGCTTCTTCGATCCAAGCAACACCTTTGCTCGCAAACTTCTCAGGAAACGACCGATCGGGCGATCAGTTCCCTTTCCATATTTGGGCGAAAACAGTTAGACGTACACTCAGCGAAGCTTCGAAGGGTGTGCTCCTTCGAACTGCGCACGACAACCGCGGCTCAGAAGAGCTACGTAGTGCGATCGCAAAGCATTTGGCTAGTTTTCGTGGATTAGAAGCTTCACCTGAACAGATCATCATCGGAGCTGGAGCGCAGGACCTTTACGGGGTGTTGGTGCAGCTTCTTGGACGTGAGCGCACCTTCGCGGTGGAAGACCCTGGCTACCCTGCATTGCGCACGCATTACGAGCTGAGCGGTGCGCACGTTGTCGGTATTCCTGTTGATGAAAGCGGGCTTGATGTCGCAACGCTTCGAACAAGTAAGGCGAGCGTTGCCCATTGTTCTCCCGCTCATCAGTTCCCCACGGGGAGTGTGATGAGTGCAGTAAGACGTCATGAATTGCTCGATTGGGCGCGCGAAACCAGTAAGCAAGACGCGTTCTGCAGTGCAGACGGGCCGGGTGCAAGGAAACGCTCTTTGGAGCGCTATATCATCGAGGATGACTACGACAGCGAATTCCGCATGCGCGGTCGACCGATCCCTCCGCTCTTCATGCAGGACGCTCAGGGGTCGGTGATCTACATGAACACTTTCACCCGCAGCTTAGGGAGTGTTTTTCGCATTGCTTATATGGTATTGCCCCCGCATCTGCTAGCCGTCTTCAACGAACGCTTCACGGCTCGTGCATGCATGGTCGGCGCGCTTGAGCAGCTCGAGCTTGCGCGCTTCATCACCTCAGGCGATTACGAGCGCCACGTAAATCGGCAGCGAACTGCGTATCGACGATTGCAAGACTCCTTGGTTGCGGAGATCGTAGCAAGCGAAGCAGGAAGCTACGTACGTTTCAAAGGGGTTGGCAGCGGATTGCATTTCTTGATGGAAGTCGACCTGCCTGCAAGAGCCCACTCGTCAGCGCAGTTTGAAATCGCTAGTCTTAAACGCGGCATCAAGTTGGTAAAGCTTGACGAATATCGGTTTTCTCCAATAGCAAAAGAATGCCCTTATCCTTATACATCTTTCAATGCACATAACCAAGAGAGCTCGGTGCTTCAAACAACCTACGTGATGAATGTTTCTGGCCTTGATGCTGAACGCACTAATGACATCGCTACTGCCCTGATCGAAGCAATCTGCTCCAGTTGTGATATGAGTTCGAGTACTGAGCATCGCTAAAGGTTGTAGAACAAAGACAGGCTGATGCTTAAAAAGAAAACCCCGCATGAGCAGGGTTTTTACAAATTCAAAAATGGTGCGCCCTGAGGGATTCGAACCCCCGACGTACTGATTCGTAGTCAGTCCCTCTATCCAGCTGAGGTAAGGGCGCATCTCGTTGCAAGCAGTAAGCTTTGCAGCATTGGTTATTTTCTCAATAGAGCAACGCAGTGTCAACCACCAAAAACGGGAGAGGCGAAAACTTCTGTTTAAGATGCCGCCCTTGCCGCTGGTTTTCAGCAAGCCCCCTTAGGCTTAATGCACCGCGATCTATTCGGCTGCCTTCGCCTTATCCCAAAGCGCCTGCATCTTCTCCATAGGAAGCTCTTCGAGCTGAACGCCTTGATCAAACGCTTCATCTTCCATGGCTTCCCATCGATTGCGAAACTTCATGCACGTTGCCCGTAGGGCACCTTCGGCATCGATACCCATCTTGCGCGCCACATTCACGAGCGAGAAGAGCACATCGCCCATCTCAAGCTCGGCCTCATGAAACTCTGGCGTATTCTTGAGCATCTTGCCGTTCTCCGACTTCGGCGCGCGTGCATAAGCTTCTTGCAGTTCGCGTGCTTCCTCGTGAACCTTTTCCCACACGTGCGCCACCGAATCCCATTCAAAACCAGCAGCAACTGCCTTGCGTGAGATCTTCTGTGCCTGCATGAGCGCGGGGAATGAAACTGGCACGCTCGCAAGGATGCTTTCAGGCTTCTGCTCGTTCGCCTCGCCCGATGCGGCGGCATCCTGTGCAGCCTGCGCACGCTCGGAGAGCTTGATCTTATCCCAGATATCGAGCACGCTGTTCGCATCGCCCGCCTGCGCTTCACCGAACACGTGCGGATGACGACGGATGATCTTCGCGTTGACTGCGCGGCATACATCGTCGATGGTGAACTCGCCTCCGTCGGCTGCGATCTGACTTTGCAAGACTACCTGCAACAGCACATCGCCCAGCTCTTCACAGAGGTGCTCAGCATCATTCGCTTCGATCGTGTCGACCGCTTCATAGGCTTCTTCGAGCATATTCGAAGCGATAGAGGCGTGCGTTTGCTCGCGATCCCACGGGCATCCATCGGGGCGGCGCAATGCCGCGATCGTGTCGACGAACTCGCCGAACGATCGCGCAGCTTCAGGGGCATACGAGATGCCCATTTCATTAGGGTTGAGCTCAGGCGTAGACATAGCTTTCTTGCACGCTACTTCTGTTGCGTATCGGAATCGGCATCCGCAGATGAAGCTTGAGTTTGGGTGGCATCAGAAGCCGCCGCGCTCTCTGCTTCTTTCTGAGCGTCTTGTGCTTCAGACAAGCGATCTTCTTCGGTCGCCTCATCTTCATCTTCGTAGTCTTCATCCTCGTCGTCTTCCTCTTCAGGATCGCGGAAGTCGGCAGGGATGAAGGCTTTGTATTCTTCAGGGATCTCTTTCGCAGGCTCAGGCTTTTCCATTTCATGGACTTTTTCGCTGTTGAGCTTCAGCAACTCAACGATCGCCGCCACCTCTTCAGCACTCAGACATGGCTCGCCTTGCCACTTCTCGATGAAGGGGATGACCTCGGTCACCAAACCAACGAAGCATTCATCGCTTGGGTTCTTGAGCTTGATCTCAGCGACCGTAGGGAACGCGACCATGGGATAGCACTTAAGGCCGGGCTTGTCACCGATGAGCTCCTTGATGCAGTGGAGATGAACCTTCGACTGATAGAGCGGGCTCGTGAACGGCTTGCCCTTGATGCCGGGCGCAAACGTCCAGCGGCTGCCTTCTTCATCGGCGTTGATGTAGACATAGAGCTCACGATATTCGAGCGCAAAGATCCCCTGAGGAGAAACGATGACGTAGTCGATGCGCGAGCGACCCAGTTTCGTAAGGATATAGAGATCTTTCAGGACTACATAGCCCTCAGGCAGCTTGCTATTCAGATTAGCAGCAAGTTTGATGCCTTCACGCTCGGCTGTCTTCATACGATTGCGCTTCTTCCTCACATCGAAGAACAGCGTACCTGCAAGTACGACGAGAACAGCGATAAAGAGAGCATTGACGATGACCTCTTGCATAGTTCCTCCTACGAAGTTCTACCAACCGCACAAAGGCGGCCAGCACGTTGAATACTTGAGAATGACTTAGATCTTGTACATGAACTGGAAGAGATCTTCACGTTGTATGATGATCTGAACGCCCAGCTCTTCGGCAAGACCGTCGAGTGCGGTCTGCACGGTATTGAAATCGGCCACAGCCGGATCAAGCGTGACGAGCATGGTCATCGAGAAGATCTCGTCGAGAATCGTCTGGCTGATATCATCGATGTTCGCACCTTTTTCAGCGAGCACCCTCGAAACACCCGCTACGATGCCAGAGCGGTCCTTACCCAAAACAGAGACTACACAGCGCATTGCGCATCCTTTCGATCAAGACGGGCAGCCTTCGTGCTGCCGTCTTTTGTGTTAACGCTATAGTAGCGCATGAACATGCCTCCACGTGCATGCGTCTTCTTATTCGCAGAAGTTACGCACCCTACTCGCCCATGAGCGCAAGCGCATCAGCACGCGCCGTTGCATCCTGCTCGAAGAGTCCACGCACAGCGCGTGTGACCGTTTTCGAACCTGGCTTCTTCACGCCACGCATATTCATGCACATATGCTCAGCTTTGATGACGACCACGACTCCTTGCGGCGCGAGTTCGCGCATGAGCGTATCAGCGATCTGCGAGGTAAGGCGCTCCTGCACCTGAGGACGGCGCGCGAAGACCTCCACCAAACGCGCGAGCTTGGAAAGCCCGCAGATGCGGCCATCGGCGGCAGGGATGTAGGCGATGTTCGCCGTGCCGTAGAACGGCGCCAGATGATGCTCGCACATGGAGAAGAACGGGATGTCGCGCAAGAGAATAAGCTCCTGAGAATGCTCATCGAAGGTGGTCTCGAAATGAACCGCGGGGTCTTCCTCGAGGCCTGCGAAGCATTCCGCATACATGCGTGCTACCCTCTCGGGTGTTTTCTGCAAACCTTCACGCTGCGGGTCTTCACCAATACCCTCAAGGATGAGCTTGACGCCTTCTTCGATCTTGTCCATGTCCATTGCCATTATGTGATTCCTCTTATCCTTATGCCAACAACACGTTTTGTTGTCTGCCTTTTCTTATTCCAATTCGCCATTTGTGCAACGACGCTCGGCTTCGCTCTTGTGCTTTGCGCCGCTATGCTATGCGTGAGACTCCTTGTTACTCCCAGCCTTCAGTGTCGAGCTCAAGCGAGATCGGGCAATGATCGCTTCCCATGATCTCGGGCCAAATGCACGACATGACCACACGCTGCTCGAGCGCTTGGCTCACCAGAAAGTAATCGATGCGCCACCCTGCATTGTTGGCGCGCGCATTGAAGCGATAGCTCCACCAGGTATAGGCCCCTTCCGTGGTGGGATGCAGGCTACGGAAGGTGTCGACGAACCCTGCCTCCAGAAGCGCCGTGAACTTCGCGCGCTCTTCATCCGAAAAGCCGGGATTGCCCACGTTGGTGCGCGGGTTCTTCAGATCGATCGGCTCATGAGCCACGTTGAAATCGCCGCACATCACCACTGGTTTCGCATTGCCCTTCGAGCCATCTGGCAAGACGCCCTGCTCAAGACCTTGGCATACTTCGCGAAAGACATCGTCCCAGTGCATGCGATGATCGATGCGCGCTAGTTCGTTTTGAGAGTTCGGGGTATAGACATTCACGAACCACAGGTGCTCGAATTCGCAGATGACCACACGGCCTTCCGTATCGAGCTCGGGCACGCCTACCTCATGAATGACCTGAAGAGGAACTTCTTTAGAAAAGACCGCCGTGCCTGAATAGCCTTTACGCTCGGCATAGCTCCAGGACTGCGTATACCCTGGCAGGTCAAGATCGATCTGCCCTTCCTGCAGTTTGGTCTCCTGGAGCGCGAACACATCGGCATTCAGCTCGTCGAACACCGCAGGAAAGCCTTTTTTCATGACGGCCCTCAGGCCATTCACATTCCATGAAACGAATCGCATAAGCTAGATCAACGCTTTCGAGCAGCTTTTTTAGCAGATTTCGCTTCCTCTTTTGCGATCGCTTCTTTCTTCGCTTGCTTACGTGCAGCCGTCGCTTCTTTCGAACGGTCGCCCTTGATGCTGCCACCGCGCGCTGCCTTACGCAACGGACGGATCTTGATAGCATCGATCGCAACGGCAGCGATCAAGAAGGCATAACCCAGACCGAAGAAGATAAGGGAAAGATCCGCATTGTCGACGAAGTATTCGGGCAGCATGACCGGCGGAATGAGCGAGCAGATACCGCAAATGATGACGATCCACCAGAGCGTGCGCCATCTCTTGTATTCGCTCGTACCAGGATTGAGATATTTCGCCCGAGCAGCCTTCTTGGTCTCTTCCGAAAGACCTTCTGTGGATTCCATGGCCTCAGACCCTTCCATATCGTTAAGGGTCCACTTGCCGCCCTTCTTCTTGGGCTGCTCGGTTGCCTCAGCTGCCTGCGCGCTGGATTTGCTCGACTTCTTCTCTGGCTCTTGCTTGCCCTTGAAGCGATCGAAGAAGCTTTTCTTCGGCTTCGCATTTGGATCAGCGATATAGACCGAAGATGCGGCTTTCGTTGCTGGTTTGGCGGAAGCGGCTGACTTGCGCGTTTTGCCGCCTTCGCGCTGTTGGTAGCGGTCGTTCAGAGGGTTGCGCTGTGACATGGAAAAATGTTCTCCTTTTGGTGTTGCTCGATCGAACGCGCGATCGGGTTCCTGATGGGGGTATGCGCCTGGTTCGGCGCCAGATGATGAATTACTGGGCTACGAAGGTCTTTCCCGTGATCTTCTCGTAAGCCTGAATGTACTTTTCGCTGGTGGCTTTGATCACATCTTCGGGCAGGTGCGGTGGCTCGCCGTTGCGATCCCAGTTAGCGTTGAGCCAATTGCGCACGAACTGCTTATCGAAGCTCGGCTGCTCAGTGCCTTCGATGTAGGTGTCGACCGCCCAGAAGCGTGATGAATCGGGTGTGAGCACTTCATCGCCCAAGATGACCGTGTCATCCACCTTACCGAATTCAAGTTTCGTATCAGCGATGATGATACCGCGCTCACGTGCATGCTCAGCAGCACGGTCATAGATTGCAAGCGTAAGGTCCTTGATAGCATTGGCATCTTCAAGGCCGATGAGCTCAACCGTCTTATCAAAGCTGATATTCTCATCGTGATCACCGATCTCTGCCTTCGTAGAAGGCGTGAAGATAGGCTCGGGCAAGCGCGAAGAATTAACCAACCCCGCGGGAAGCTTGATGCCGCAAACAGCACCTGTCTTCTCATAATCCTTGAGGCCTGAACCGGTGAGGTAACCACGCACGATGCACTCGACTGGGAACATCTCAGCCTTACGCACGAGCATGAAACGACCTGCCAAATAATCGGCATAAGGCTTGAACTTCTCAGGCAAGTCGGCCGCATCAGCCGAGATAAGATGGTTTTCCACCACATCAGCAAGCAACTCGAACCAGAAGCAAGAAAGTTGCGTGAGCACCTGACCTTTGTAGGGGATATCGTCTTTGAGGATATAGTCGAATGCAGAAATGCGATCGGTCGCAACGAGCAGGAGTTTGTCGCCTAGATCGTAGAGATCGCGCACTTTACCCTGAGCATCGGGCTTGATATCGATTCCTTGCATGTCGATCCTTTCTGAGCGCCGTATTACAAAGAAGTTGTGCGGCAAAACGAATTTTTCAGTAAGTCTCTATTATGGAACATTTCGCCCGCCTTCGGGAGTACAGGTACGATTTTCTGCATTTTCGTAGAGGGTTTTTTCGCGAATGCCACACAAGGCTTAGTCGCGCAGCTTACCATCTGCGCTTTTAGCTGAGCTAATTTCCGAGGCGCTTAGATTTACCCTTTCGCATCTGCATGGTGCGGTTGTAGAGCGGGATATAGATGGTGAAGCGTGCACCTTCGTTAGGCTTGCCTTCCGCGCGCACCCATCCGCCGTGTCGATCGGCGATCTCTTTCACAACTGAAAGACCGATGCCCAAACCACCCGATTCACGTGTACGGCCTGCATCAGCGCGCCAAAAGCGTGAGAAGACGTTCTTCGCTTCTTCGTCAGTAAAACCGATGCCCGTATCTTGCACGACGATCGTACCCATAAGCTCGCCCTGTGTGACCGACACGCGAATCGAACCCCCTTCAGGGGTATAACGTACGGCATTTGAAATAAGATTTGCTGTTGCTTGACGCAGCATGTCAGCATTGCCATAAACATATACATATGGATCATGGTGATACGTGAATTCGAGACCAGACTCTTCAACATACGTCTGATGGGTGGCAACCACCGTGTCCACCATCTCGACCAGATCGACCTTTGAGAATTCAACCGGATTTGCGCGGTTCTCCAAACGCGAGAGCTTTAGAAGCGCGTCGACCAAACGGCTCAAGCGCCTCACTTCGGAATTGAGCGTCTCAAGACGCTCCTCATCAGCAACGAATACACCGTCGATCATAGCTTCAACCGTGGATTGGATAGCCATGAGCGGCGTGCGGAGTTCATGCGCAACGTCGGTGACCAGACGGCGCTCCATGTCGCGGTTCGCCTCGACCGAATCGGCCATCTGATCGAAGGTCTTGCCCAAACGGGCAATCTCATCATCACCCACCATGTGTGTACGTGCTGAATAGTTGCCTTCCTTAAGAGCGCGTGCTGCATTCGTGATGGAATTGATCGGGCGCGAAAGCAAGCGTGCCAAAATGAATCCAGCAAGAATAGCCACTAATACCGAGAAAAGCGAAGCGAAGATCATCGCCTGATAAGATTTATTGCGAAAATCTTGATCGGCTTGCGTAAGAAGCGTTTGGGAGCCAAACACTCGCACGAACACCGTACCTACTTGTTCGCCATCGACCACAATCGGCGCGGAAGCAGTATTACGTTCGTTTTCAGGCAGCGAAGGACTAATGAAATTAGCATGCGCGCCACTGTTGTAAACTACCGAACCATCAGCAGAAACAATCTGAATGCTGACCGTATCGTAGAGCGCAGCAGCAGAATTGGCTGCAGCGAGTGCACCGCTATACCAGTCGTTAGGCGTAGTTTCAAAGCTTTGGGCGATCGACCCTGCCACCGATTCGGCCAGGTTCTCCATGTTCTCGCGCGTATAGCTTTGGAAATACTGCTCCCATACGAACGAGAGCATGCCCACCGCAACGAGTGCAGTCATGAGTGCGATAGCTGCGAACGAGAGCGTGATGCGCGCCGTAAAGGAAACGCCCTTCTTCTGCTTTACCTCGCCGGATTCGTCGTATTCGACGTTCTCTTCGACCATGATGCTCTACGTTGAGTGTTGCGCCAAATGCGCAGCCGGCTTACTGGTTCGCTTTCGTGGGGTCTTCGAAGCGATAACCCACACCATGGACCGTATGCAACCACTTGGGATTACGCGGATTGTCACCGATCTTGGCACGCAGGTTCTTCACGTGGGAATCGATGGTGCGCTCGTAACCTTCGAAGTCGTAGCCGAGCACCTTTTCTACGAGCTCCATACGCGAATAGACACGTCCTGGATAACGGCAGAGCGTGGTGAGCAGCTTGAATTCACTGGCCGTGAGATCGATGACCTCATCGTTCACTAAGATCTTATGGCCAGAGATATCGATCGTGAGTTCGCCGAACTCAAGCACTTCGCGCTGCGGTTCAGCCTCGGAATGTACGCGGCGCAAGAGAGCGCGTACGCGCGCAACGAGCTCGCGCGGGCTGAAAGGCTTGACCAGATAGTCGTCGGCACCAAGCTCAAGACCGATGATACGATCTTCCACTTCGCCTTTTGCCGTGAGCATGATGATGGGCGTGTCGGAATTATCGCGAATAACGCGGCAGACGCGTTCGCCCGGAACGCGCGGAAGCATGAGGTCTAAGATGACCAAATCGAAATGGTGACGTGAAAATTCCTCAAGCGCCTCTTGGCCATCAGCCACAGCGACCACCTGATAGTTCTCACGCTGAAGATAAGCTGCGACCGCATCACGGATGGCCTTTTCATCTTCGACGAGAAGAATGCGACGTGTATCGTTGCTCATATTGTGCTCCTTATCTGAAGGAAACGCTCAAAAACCCGCAACGCAAAGAGAAGAAGCGCTGCGTGTGCGTTACTCTGTATTTGGGTTTATTGTAGCAATTAGCATCTTCTCTCGATGTATTGACACTCAAATGTCACAATAGCCCTGCGTCTTTTCCTGTTTTGCTTGCTGAGCAAACAGAGGCGCACTAACACGAATCCAGGTATGAAAGAGCGCATCGTGCCGCAAAAACGCAGCAACAAAACTCCCACCACCAAAGCACGCCCCACCAAGCGAAATGGTCGGGCAGCGAAAAGCGCTCATACGCCGGGAAACGCTTCTTCATTCACACGCGTACGTCCAACTACGCGCAAGAAAGGTGCATTCTCTCGTCCAGCACAGACACGAAGCAGCGCGCATGCAGCCTCCGAAGGGCGCTTCTCTCCTGAGGTGCTGCTCACTCGCCGTAATCTCCTCATCGGTGCTGGAGTTATTGGAGGTATCGCAGCGGTGGGGGGCATTAGCAGTGCAGCTTCGAGCGCCTTCTCGACCAACACATCGATCGAAAGCCTCTCGGTTCCCCAAGATGCCGTTACCGAGCTTGCTGATTTCTCCGAGGTGCCTTATGGCGATTATTGGAGACTTTCAGCATCCCAGAACCTCCCCTTCGGCAGTCTTGTTTGGGCGGACAACAACACTGTCGCAGCCTGCTTGTGCCCGACCGAAAGCGCACACCCATTGAATACCATCCGTCTCTACTATTTCGGGTCAGCGAACCTAGCAGAGATCATGAAAAAGCCGCAGGGTTTCGACGAAGGATTCGATATCTACGACGTGCGCTGCAGCACCGAAGGACTTATTTGGACCGAGTGCAACATCTTCGAGAATACGTGGCGCATTTATACCGCGCAGCTCGAGAACGCTACGCTCTCGAATATCCTGCTTGTCGATGAAGGCGATGCCAATTGGGTCACCCCTTCCATCGCTGCATGCGATAATGCGGCATTTTGGCAGGTCATACCCGACCCTAATGGCGAATTCGCTAAAGAAAAGGCTGAATTGCGTGCGCTGCATTTCGGGCAGAGCAGCTATGAGACAGTGCTCGAATCGCTCCATGCCTTTGCTTGCAGGATCGTGAGCGTACCTGAAGGGGTGGTATGTGCTCCGCGCATGAATACCTCAACTCTTTACTACCAACTCACGAAAGTGAACGCATCCGATTTCTCTGTAGCCGATGAGTTGGTCCTACCCCAGCGCATGACTCCGTGCAACCTAGGATATGGCAAGAGCGGCTTCGCGTTCGCACTCGACAACATCTACAACTATGGCGATGGCATTTCGAACTTAGGCACGTACACACCTATGGCGCCCGTCACGCCTTACCACTATAGCGATCTGCCGTGGTTCCGTTTTGGCCGCACGCCTTCCGCCACACCTGCTTGGAATGGAGACTGGTTCGTAGTGAAGTCGGCGCGCGCGATCTGCGGTACTCATTTCGCCAGCCGTACGTTCTTCATGATCGATATCCCCAACAACACCGACACCTACGGGGAATACCTTGTTTCAGCAGGTACGTGCAAAACGATCGTGGGACTCAGTCAGATCACCACAACCGTTGAAGGAGAGCACGATCATGCGCTCATGCGCATCTTCACGCCTAAGGCGAAAGAGCCAGGCGATGCCTTCAGCGCTTAAACGCAAATGACTCTGACCGACCGTATCAAACGCAGCGCAGACGGGAGGGGTGCTCAAAACGCCCCGTTCCGCTATTCAAAGAGCTGGCAAATGCCAGCTCTTTTCATGCGCTCACTCCTGTGACGGTTTTATTAAATTAATTTTTGCAACACAGAGGGTTTTGAGCACCCCTCCCTTTACTACGCTGCGCCGAGCGCCTAGAACGTCAGATTTTCGAGGCGTTCGAAGACGATATCTTTGCGCGTCAAGAAATCCCATGGATCGAAGATCTCGTCGAGCACCTCTTTGGAAAGATGTGCATCGGGATCAGCCTCAAGACGCTCACGATAGCTAGGCCCATCAACAGCATTCTGGATGTCTTCCCAAACCTTCATGGCGTTACGCTGCACGATCACATAGGCATCTTCGCGCGAAATACCCGTATCCACGAGGGCAAGCAGTACCTTCGACGAGAAGATAAGACCCTTTGTACGCCAAAGGTTGTGCTCCATCTTCGCGGGATAGGTTTGCAGCCCATCGAGCATCCACTGCATCTTAGAGAACATGTAATCGAGCGCAATGAAGCTGTCTGCCAGCGCAACGCGCTCGGCACCCGAATGCGAGATATCTCGTTCATACCAAAGCGCCACATCATCATAGGCTACCTGAGCATTCGCCTTCACCACACGCGCCAATCCGCAAACGCGCTCAGCAGTGATAGGGTTGCGCTTGTGTGGCATGGCCGAAGAGCCTTTCTGCCCCTTTGTGAAGGGTTCTTCTGCTTCGATCACGTCGGACTGCTGAAGCAGACGAACCTGCATCGCGATAGATTCGAGCGTGGAGGCAGTAACCGCGAGCGCCGACATGACTTGCGCATGGCGATCGCGTGCGAGCACCTGCGTTGAAAGAGGATCGGGCGTGAGGCCGAGCTTTTCGCAGACATACTCTTCAACATAGGGATCGATGCTCGAATAGGTACCTACCGCACCTGAAATAGCACCCGTAGCTGCCACTTCGCGAGCTTGTTCCATGCGTACGAGCGCACGCTTGAGAGCCCAAGCCCAGCTGCCGAACTTCATGCCGAACGTCATCGGCTCGGCGTGGATACCGTGCGTACGACCAACGCAGAGTGTGTTCTGGAATTCGAAAGCGCGGCGCTTGCACGTTTCACCGAGCTTTTTGATGTCTTCGATGATGATGTCGCATGCCTGCGTGATCTGATACGACAAGGCGGTATCACCCAGATCGGAAGAGGTCATGCCGTAATGCACCCAGCGTGAAGGTGGCTCTTGCCCTTCGGGAACATCAGCGTCGATGTATTCAGCCATACAGGTGGTGAAAGCGATCACATCGTGGTTGGTGACCTTCTCGATCTCATCGATGCGCTCGACCGTAAAATCGGCGTGATCGCGAATCCACTGTGCTTCTTCTTTAGTGATGCCGGATTTTCCCAGCTCAGCCTGCGCTTCACACGCAAGCACCTCGATCTCTTTCCAAATAGCGAACTTGTTTTCAAGCTCCCAGATCTTTCCCATGTCGGGGCGGGTATAACGACCAATCATCGGATGTCCTTTCGTGCGCACTGTCGCGAGCGAGCAGCTTTGACGGATAGGGTTAATTCTACCTGATGCCTATGGTTAGAGCGACCGAATGACCCGACGCGCTTCATCGAGCAAGTCGGTATCGGCTGCAACGATCACTTGATCGCCAGGATAGATACGCGTTGATGGGCGTACAACCTGAATATCGTCGTTGTGAGAAGTAGCTACCAAACGAATACCGTCTTGGAAGTCGAGGTCGAAAGCTGCCACACCTTCCTCGTTGTCATGGTTGCGCATGGTGGGCACCTTGATCTCGATGAGCCCTACCTGATCGTTCGTGAGCGTGAATGCAACCGACATCGATCCGAGAGCAGCCTCTTCTTGGATCATACGAGCGATAAGCGCTGTAGAGGAAATGCTCTCGATACCCAGACGACGGAAGATGCGCAAGTTCTTGGGATCGTTCACGCGTGCAAGCGCACGGGAGATACCGAACACACGATTGGCGATCTCGCAGGAAGCCAGATTGTCTTCGTCGTGGCCGGTGGTAGCAACGAAGATATCGGCATGGGGAACGCCCGCGTCCTCTTGACGCGCAACCTCGCACCCATCACCTTGAATAACGAGTACGGGACCTTCGAGCGTTTCGGAAAGGTGCGTGGCAACTTGAGGGTCACCCTCGATGAGCGCAACCTGATCGCCCTCAGCGAGCAACGTGCGCGCAAGGTATTCACCAACCATTCCTCCACCAACGATCACGCAATACATTGAAGGCTCCTAGTTCTGCATATACTTCGCTATTTCAGGGATCATGCCATGGCGCAGCGCAACAAGCACGGTATCCCCATGGTAGAGAACGCTGCTTGGCGTGGGGATCGAACTGATCTCTCCATCGGCACGCTCAAAGGCGCAGACACGTATCTTGTGACGCGCTTCCAGATCGCTCACCTTGATATAGTCGGAGCGCGTTTGAGAGAGATCGAGCGCAAACTGCACGACCTCACAATCGCCCAGCGTAGTGATATGATCGCCCAAACCCGAAGAGATCTTCGAGAATATCTCTTCGGCAACGAGCGCCGTTCCGCAAACATAGTCGATGCCAAGTTGCAAATAGGCGCGTTCGTGGCCCGTATTGTAGAGGCGTGCGACCGCATGCGGCACATCGTAGAGGCGACGAGCGATCTCGACCACCATCAAGTTCACGTTGTCGCTTTGAGTGACCGCGGCAAGAAAATCGCACTCGTCGATACCTGCTTTCATGAGCACGTCTTCGTCATAGCCGACACCAGCGAACGTGGCACCATTGAAATCGCGTCCGAGTGAAGCAAACGCGCGCGGATCGCGGTCGATCACACAAACATTGTTCTCATAATTGGAAAGCATGAGGGCAAGACGAGAACCCACACGACCGCAACCTACCACGATGATGTTGCTCATGGCCTGTTGGCTCCTTTCTTGCACGATTTATTCAGTATCAGAATCATACAACATCCGCTGCACCGTGCCTCAACAAAAAAGCGCCCGAGGTGGACGCTTGTAATAAATTCGCTTGGGATAAGATCGCACATCCGATCAGCAAGGTCTTGCATGATCGAAATGCTGCACCCGTCTTAAAGGAAACGGTAATGGATCGAGCGTGTTCCCCAGTCGCTCGGTGAATCTGCACCAAGTGCATGATAAACGCCAGGAGCCAAGTCGAGGCAACGACCGTACTTGCCGAATCCGCCCGTATCGGTAACCGTTGCGATGACAACCTTATCTTGATAGCAGATCTCGACCACGCGACCGAGCAAGTAAGACTGGCTGGCTGGCACAGCGACCGTAACACTGCCCTCATCAAGCGGACGACCAGAAGCCGTGGTAGAAACACCAAACTTGCCTGCACCGTTATCGTTCGTGGAAACGTTATAGGCCGAGGCGATACCGCTTGACCAGGTTCCATCGGAAAAATCGGGCGTAATCCGCGGGGCGGTGGGCAAGGGGTTGAGGGTACAAACTGCGTTTCCCTTTTCCACTGCCTGCGGATTCGCATAGTCAACAGCGACTGCTGCTATGACCGGATCGGGGTCCTTCACCGTGATGGAACGCTGAGCGCCATCGGACGGATCAAGAGCTTCACTCACGGTGTTATCTTGGTTCTCGTTATTCGAGGAAACACCGAGGCGTGTTTGCGAATCGATAGCGGTGGTGTTCGATGACTGGGATGCGCCGATTCCGATAGTTGAGGAATCAACCTCACCATAACCTTGCGCCTGCGTTGCTGCAAAGAAAGAAATAATGCCGGCAACTGCGAGCATTATCAAACCGAAGAGCACGAACCGAGAAAGGAAATTCCCGCTTCTTCTATGTATTTTGGCTGCTGCCAAAAAGCCTCCAATAAACACAACAAGTCCTGAGCCTGCGCGTGCGAACACGAACAAGAAACCTGTTTACGATATGCAGTTGATTAGGATTGGAGCGCGATTACTGCATGTAATGCTTAAGAGCGTGAAACGATTATAGCGTGAGTTAGGAAAGAGAACAAATCGGGAATAGGGGTGAACGGCAGCTCCTATAGGACTTGCCCGAAGGTGTTCTTCGAGGCTTATTACAGTAAGCCCAGCGCAATAAACGATTTGAAATTCTCGAACGTAATATAGGAAGGCAGCGTTAAAACACCGAACTCATAGAAAGTAATGATACTTGCCACGAAGATGAGCAAGATCGCTCCGACATAACAAGTCGTGTTCTCGAATATGATGGCGGCGAACAACGTTGCCAACGCAGCGACCCACACGAAGAACGTAGGTGCCTGAAGGAAGAAATTCCGAAAATCATACAGCCCTATGGTAAATGGCAGGACTATGAAGCAGGCCTCGCAGAAGAGCAAGAATATGCAGATACGTAGAGGGATCGTCCGGCGAGCACTCGGAGATACCAGGAAGAACACACCTGCCGGGATGAAATAAAGCGGGAGAAAGCTTACGAACGAGCTTCCCTCTTCGGCAAGCGTTGCCACCACGATCACGACCGTCGCAACGAGAAACGCAAGGCCGAATATGACCAAAGGAAGACGATATGAAGTGGTGCTTGGTTCCTCGTGGTGCAAGACGGTAGGCATAGGTGCCTTCTGCTCGTACACTCTTACCTCTGGCTTTCCCGACGATGAATGGTCCTTGCTCAGGTTCACCACTCTGCGGTAGCGCTCCGATTGGACGCGGCTTGGTTCGAGCTCGATGAACGATCCGCTTGAAGGCCTGATGGGCAAGATAGCAAAGAGCACCAAATAGAGAACGATCGCAAGGCCGAACGTTACGAAGCATAAAGCGATAGCGGTCACTCGCACGAGGAGGGTATCGATGCTCATGCTTTCTGCGACCCCAGCGCACACCCCTCCGATCACCGCATTCTGCGGATCACGATACCAGTTCTTTATCGAGCGCTCCTTTGACACCGGCAGATCAACGCCTTGTGAGCGAATCGAACGCGGTGAAGCCTATGGCGAGTTCTCCCTGATTCATGCGCGATTCCTTAGGCAAGCACGAACAGATAGATCGAGAAGAACTGAAAGATAGAGCCAGCAAGCACCCACAGATGGAAGACCGAGTGCATGTACTTCTTCTTTTTCGTGCAGGTATAGAACACCGCACCGATCGTGTAGCAAATACCGCCCACCACGAGCAGCCAGAACCCAACAGGGTCGAGCAGCGTCCAGAGCGCGGGGACGCACACGATAACCGCCCATCCTTGCATCAGATAGAGCAGGGCCGATATCCAGCGCGGGCGATTCACCCAGAACGCTTCGGCAACAATGCCGGCAAGAGCCACCACCCACACGAAGATGCACAGCGGGATGCCGTTGTTATCGATGAGCGTCACCAGACAGTACGGCGCATAACAGCCCGCGATATAGAGATAGATGCCGCAATGATCGAGCACCTTGAACACACGCTTCGCCGCAGGCACCGCGATAGCGTGATAGAGCGTGGACATGAGGTATTCGACCACCATCGTGATCGAATAGATGAGCGCTGCCGCCAAGAGCAGCCCTCCACCATGAGTGACCGCCTGCACCACGCACAGCGGGATGGCAGCGATGGCCAGCAGCGCTCCTACCCCATGCGTGACCGCGTTGAAGATCTCTTCACCCAGGGTGTAGTCTTTCTGAGGCTTGGTCTTCATCGATGGTGCGATAGCGCTTGACATTGCTGCTCCTTCTCGGATCTAGCATCTTGGTCGAATAGGCTTTGGGCACGCATGGTGCCGAGCCATCCTTCCAGCTGCAGGGTCAGTTCACTATTCTACTGCATCGAAGAGACAGAAGATTCGGCAGCTGAAAGCGTTCTGTTGCCACCAGGATGACACCAGGAGAACCAGGCAGATGCATCATCTTGTTCGGCATCGATGAGTTTGAGCGTGGAAGAGCCCACGCCTGCCGCAGTGAAAGCGATGATGGTCGTAAGCTGCTTGTTGCGCTGAAGCGGATTCGTTTGCAAAGAAGCCATCTGCACCTTCGTGCGCGGCGTGATGGTGCGGTTGGTGCTGATGCCGCTGTTCTCGATCGTCACGTAGGTGCTGTCGTAGCCAAAGCCCGAGCCTTTATGCCAAAGGATCGCGCCCACGATATCCACGATGAAGATCAGGAGCGCCACGCCGTAGAGCACACGCGCGAAGACATCGGCCATGGTGTAGAAGATGAGATAATCGCTGAGCTCTGAATACGACAGGAGATCGAAGTTCAGAGGCAGTGCTAGCAGGAACATGGTGATGAACGTGATAACGGCCAGCCAGAAGCCTCCGCCCTGCAGGATAGCGCGACGCGTAATGGCACGGCGGCGCGCACGAGCAGGAAGCTTCTTGTCTGGTGCGGGCAGATCTTGCCACTCTGGCAAAAGCCCTGCAAGGATCTCGTCGACCTTATCGAGCTTGACGAACGGATGGATGACCAGACGCGCCTGATTGTTCGTGGACGACTCCGAAGAATCTTGAACGGCACTCGCAACACGGGCAAGCGAAAGCGTGCAAGATTTGAGTAAACGCTGGAAGAACGATTGGCTGATCTCCACCGATTGAATGCGGTCGATATCAATACCGTTGAAGTTGTGGTTGATGATGCCATATTCGGTCTCGATGCGTGCACCGCGTCTGCGCGCACGGAATCCGCCATAAGAAAGGCAAGCTCCACCTACCGTGATGAGCCAGACCACGAGCATGATGGCGATGAAGGAACCCACGATGCTCACGATAACGCCGACCATCCATGAGGTTGGGATGAGGTCGATCAAGCCCGTGACCGTGCTGATCATCTCGTCTTCAGTGGTGTTGAACATATAGCCGATGCCCGATAGGACAGAGCTCAACGTGGCGAATATCGAAAGGAAGACCACCACAACTGAGGTCTTACCGGTCATGCCCGTGAGCACCAGTTGCTTGTTGGAAAGCCCATATTCATAGGTGGTGATACCCGTATCGATGGCATCGCCTCCGAACACCCCGCGAAAATCGTTCACCAGATGAGCAGGCGTATCGAGCGCATTGTACTCGTCCGCACTTGGGATGGTTGGCACAACCGTTGGTGCAGGAATAGTGGCGGCTGGCGCGCCTGTGGGAGCAGGGAGCGTGGTGGCTGTGGCGTTCTGCGAAGCGACCGCGCCGAGCGTTTCAGCTGCGTGTTCAGCGGTCATGCCCGCGGGCATCGCGACGCCAGCAGCTTTCATCTGCGCGAACTGCTTGCGTGCGAAGAGCTCCTTGCGCAGCGCTTCGGCTGCCGATTTCTCGATATAGGGAAGCGTGATCGCCGTGTTCGATGCCCCGCCCGCTGTTTCGATGCTCACGGTGCAAACCCCCGCGATGCGCTGGAACAGCGTTGCTTTCTGATTGATCGATTGGATGCGCTGATAGGGAACGTGAGCACGCTTCTTCGAGATGATGCCCGAATAGAAGCTGAATTCTTCGTTGGAATACTCGTACCAGATGTAGTTATAGCTGATGAGCCGTACCAACATCACGAGGCCAGTGGCCACAAGAACGATAGCGATCAATGCCAGCAATACGATGAGGATGGAACCGCCCGATGCATAGACATCGATCAATTCGAAGAGCGCATCGCCTGCTGAGGCGATGGCCACCACGAACACGAAGGGCACGATGCGCAGAGCACCGAGCCAGACGTAGCTGTGATTGAGCTTATGCTTCACTGGTGCAGCAGCAGATGCAGGTACAGGAGCAGGCATAGCTACTGGCGAACCTGTAGGCGCAGGTGGCGTGGGCGTTTCATTCGATGGAGGAGTATTGGGAGCTTCCACGCGCTACACATCCTCTTTGGCAAGACGGGCGAATTCGGCGGCTTGATCGCGCAGCGTTTCAGCTTCAGCAGCGGGAAGCCCGGGGATCTCCATCGATCCTGCTGCAGTCGAGATCGTGACCGACGCAAGCCCCATCATGCGCAGAAGCGGACCTTGGCGCGTGTCGGTATTCTGCACGCGGATGAACGGCACCACCGTGTGTTTGCGCACGATGATACCGCGCATGATATCGAGGAATTCCTTCGAAAGGGCATAGCTCCAGCGGATGTAGCGCAGCGGCGTGATGACCACCCAAAAGAGAATGAGCAAGGCAACGAAGCAGATGAACGATATGAGGCAATACGGACCTGCCCACCAAGAGGTGCTCTCATCGACAAGAAGGGCGATCCCACCAACTGCGAAGACGCACAAGAACACGAGCGTGAGAGCGATCGTATCGCTTACGCGCCATACATTCTTGATGCGCGGATCGAGCTTTTGCTTTTGGGTTTCTTCCATGAATGTCTCCGTTTGCTTTCGCGTGCGATTCGTTCTTCCGATTATAGCGGCAGGAAAGGCCTGCACCAGGAAAGTGTAAGCATCTTTTAAGAAGCACCGGAGCGAAAACGCAAACACTCAAGAATACTGGCTTGATTCGGAGCAGCGGGGTAGCGAAAAGATGAAGTGATTGCGGGCGATTCGAACAGGTGCGCGCTGCGCAACTGCCCTTCAAGAAGCCACTCTTAATAGTAGCGATAATAGGCAGCGCACGAGCCTTCCGAAGAGACCATGCACGGACCGACCGGATTCTCGGGCGTACATACTTTTCGGAAGAGCGGGCATTCGTCAGGCGCCATGATGCCACGAAGCACATCTCCGCAACGGCAGCCCTTCGGATTCTGCGTGGGCTCCACTTCAGGATGGAAGCGCTTGACCGCATCGAAGGCTTCGAACTCTTCGCGGATCGCATAGCCCGAACCAGGGATCACACCAAGTCCACGCCAGGTGGCATCAACGGTGTCGAACACCTCGTCGATCGCAGCGAGCGCGACCGGGTTGCCTTCACGCATGACCCCGCGCGAATACGCGATCTCGATCTCTGCGCGGCCTTCGTGCAGCTGGCGCATGATCATGGCGATACCTTGCAGCACATCAACTGGCTCGAACCCAGTGATCACACCGGGAATGCCATATTTTTCTGCAAGGAATTCATAGGGCTTCGTGCCAATGATCGTGGAAACATGACCGGGCAGGATGAGCGCATCGATCTTCAGTTCTGGATCGGAAACGATCACCTCAAGGGCGTTGGGCATGTTCTTGTGCGCGACGAACACCGAGAAATTCCTCAGACCGAGCGCTTGAGCGCGCTTGATAGCCATAGCAACAAGAGGCGTAGTGGTCTCGAAGCCTACGCCTACGAACACGATCTCTTTATCGGGGTGCTCTTGGGCAAGCTTGAGCGCATCGAGTGGAGAATAGACGATGTTGATCGAACGGCCTTCGGCCTGCTCTTTGAGCAGACTTGAGGTGGAGCCCGGAACACGCGTCATATCGCCGAAGGTGGCGATCATCACGTTCGGGATGCGCGCAAGCGCGATAACAGTATCGATGTCTTCGTTGGAGGTTACACAGACCGGGCAACCTGGACCGGAAACGAGCTTCGTATCGTTCGGCATCAGATCGCGCAGGCCATTGCGTGCGATGGCAACCGTGTGCGTCCCGCATACTTCCATGAGCGTTGCCTGTTCAGGTGCCCATGAATCGATGGAATGGATGAGCCCTTTGGCAAGCGCGGGATCTTTGAAGACGGAAAGGTCCATGAACTAGACCCCTTCAAGATCGGCAAGCTCGGGAAAGCTCTTCACCAGATCGAGCGTTTCTTGAGCGAACTGCTCATCGACCACTTCGATAGCGAAGCCCGCGTGCACGAGCACGTAACTGCCCACTTCCGCCTGAGGCGTGAGGTCGAGGGAAATCTCGCGCGTTACGCCGAGGATATCGACCGTGGCAAGATTGCCTTCATCGATCTCTTTGACTTGGGCTGGAATCGCTAAACACATGATCATTGACCTCCCTCATTCGAGTGCAATCCTATCACAGCCTGGCCGTAGGAGACCGAAGCATCGTTAGGCGGCAGCTCTCGATTGAGGGCGATGGTGAAACCTGCAGCTTGCAAGTCTGAAAGGACGCGTTCGGTAAGGTAGCGGTTCATGAAAACTCCACCCGAAAGCGTGACGATGTTGATGTCATAGAGAGCGCGCACAGTCTCAGCAGCGGTGAGGATGGCGCGCACCACCGCTTCATGGAAGCGACGCGCGATGAGGGCTTTGTCCACACTGGCCTGCAGATCATCGAGCAGTGCTTCGAACACGGGGGCGGGATCGAGCAGCAACACGGACGTGTCTTGTGCGGTGCTCTGCTCGGTAGCGGTGTTCTTTATGAGACCGAACTGGTAGCGCTCGACCGCATCAAGCTCGGCCGTTGGGTCCACCGCTTCCTGCGCAAGCGATGAGGTCGTTTTCTCAGCTTCGGCAAGGAGCGTTTTCAGTTCAGCGGCAGCGTCTGCGCCGAAACCCTTCGTGATCTCGGCCTCGAGCAGGATCGCGCCTTCACCTTCGTAGCGCGGCTCGTTGCAGATACCGAGAAGCGCCGAAGCTGCATCGAAGAGACGTCCTATCGAAGAGGTGAAGGGAGTGTTGATGCCACTCTCGATCATCTTGGTCATGAGCTCGATCTCTTGTTCCTGGTCGGCAAAGAAGGACTGCGCAAAGGGATGCTCAAGCAGATCGAACGCCCACAACACGCCATAAGCACAGCGATCGGTGTGGTGGATCGCCTGCGTGCCACCCGGCAACGGGAAGTACGCAACATTGATGAAGCGCTCGAACGTGGTGAGGTTCGAGAGCAGCACTTCGCCGCCCCAGATCGCACCATCAACACCGTAGCCCGTGCCGTCGAACGCAATGCCGCAAACCGGGCCTTCGAGCTCGTTCTCGGCCATGGCCGCAACCACATGCGCATGATGATGTTGCACCTCGCAAAGCGGGAGATCGCGTTCGCTTGCTTGCGCGCGTGCCCATTTGCTGAGCACGTATTCAGGATGCAGATCGCACGCAAGCTTGGTGGGCTTCAAGTGGAAGAGCTTCTCGTAGAGATCTTTCGTTTCGAGCCAGTTGTCGAACGAGACAACATGCTCCATATCGCCCAGATGTTGCGAAACGAATGCTTCTTCGCCGCGCGTGATCGTGAAAGTGTTCTTGAGTTCGGAACCAACTGCCAGCAGCTCAGGAGATTCTTCGCCGAACTCGTGCACTTGAGCAGGCAGCTTGATCGGCGCCGGCGCAAGACCACGGGCGCGGCGAATAACCTGGACCACCGGGTCCACCCCAGCCGGCTCGAGCACGCGCACCACTGAATCATCGAAGCGCTCGATGATGGCGCGATTGTTCACCAAGAAGGCGTCCGCAATGCCCGCAAGCTGCTCGAATGCTTCGTGTTCCTCGATCACGATCGGGTCGTCGTGCACGTTGCCCGAGGTCATAACGAGCAGCCCATCGAAAGCGCGTGCGATCAGATGCTGCAGCGGCGTTGCGGGCAGCATGATGCCAAGCTCGGGCAGGTCGCCCGCAAGATCAAGCGGTAACTCAACATCGCTGCGTTTGCGCAACAACACGATCGGGCGTGCGCTCGATTCAAGCTGTGTCTCTTCCGCTTTGCTGATGAGCGCATAGGCGCGCGCTTGTTCGGTCGAGTGCGCCATGACCGCAAATGCCTTGCCATAGCGGTGCTTTCGTTCGCGCAGAGCCGCCAGCGCTTCAGCGTTCAGCGCATCGCATACCAGATGGTAACCACCCAGTCCTTTAACGGCCACGATCTTGCCTGCTTTGAGCAGCTTCACGCAGTCATCAACGAATTCATCGGAATCTTCTGAGGTAAACGCCCAATCCAGGCTATCGATCGAAAGCTGTTGGACCTCATTGGGAAGCATGCCTTCCACATCGATCCAGCCCAAACGTGGCCCGCAATTGAAACAAGCGTTGGGTTGCGCATGGAAGCGGCGATCCATCGGATCGTCGTATTCTGTTTGGCAAGGTTCGTCCATAGTGAACTCTTTCATAGAAGTATGTTCGCGGTCGTAGGGCAGCTCATCGATGATGGTGAAACGTGGACCACAATTCGTGCAGTTGATGAAGGGATAGTGATAACGGCGATTCTCAGGGTCAAAGAGTTCGGCCACGCAAGCATCGCAGGTGGCAAGATCGGGCGAAACGAGTGTGGTCTCATTCGCTTCGGCATCATCCGAAAAGCGGATCTCGAATTCGTCGAAACCTTCGACGGGCGCTTCGTTGAGCTCAAGCTCTTTCACATTGGCCGCTTCGGGCGCTTCCTGCACGAGCGCGATCGCAAAGCAATCGAGGTCGTTCTGCGTGCCTTCGACGTGGATCGTTACCCCATCGAGCGCATTCAACACCCAACCTGTCAGGTGAAACTTCTGTGCGCATCTGAAGACAAAGGGCCGAAAACCGACCCCTTGAACTACTCCTTTGACCGTAATATCGAGCGCTTCGCGCGCTTCGTTCTCTGCCATGCTCACTACTCCGTAACGCGTGCGACCACGTTGCGCAGCACCTTCGAAAGGAGGCGCAGCGTAACGGATGAATTGTCGGGAAGATGGATGTAGACACACCGCCTACCACGGGATGAAAGGATGGAAAAATCACCCATAGCCTGCGCTTTTTCGAGCTCGCCAAGGCTTTGGGCTTTCGCGTTCTCCACTTCGATATCGCGCGGTTCGTCCGCCGAAAGCACGAGGAACACCCCGTTGTTGCGACCACCTTTGTGCAGCTGGCCCGTGGAGTGCAGGTAGCGTGGTCCGATCTCCAAGCAAGACGGGATGCGGCAGCGCTCCGCGATGCTGTGACGAATCTCTTCGAGTGCTTCGCGACGGCCTTCGCCCGTGAAGGGCAAGAAGGCGTTCAGCGAGAAGTAATCGCCCGGCTCGATACTGCGACAAAGCGCGGTGATCGCGCCCGAAACCGTCTCATCGACGAGCGAGTCTTCCAACGCCTCGGAAACGTGCACTTCGATCTCGCCCACCGGCACGCCCGCTAGACCGTTCTGAGTGAAATGAGGCGCTTCGCCCCCTTCTTCTAAGATGCGCAGCACTTCAGTCTTTGCCGCCTGTACGTCGGGCTGATCGAACGGGCAGATCTCCATGAGATAGCCCACCATGGCAATGGCGTATTCCCACATAACGAAGTGCCCGGCAAGATCGATCACGTTCTCGACCTTGAAGGTGATGCGCGGAATATCGGGATTCAGGAACTCGAGCGACTGATAGTAATTCAGACGTTCGTCGAACAGGTCGGTCTTGGTCTCATAGATGATCGCCGTACGATCCTTCGTGTCTTCGGAGAGCGTGAGCGAATCGGTTTCGATGTTCGGGAGGATGCCTTCGCCTTCTTTGCCCAAGCTTTCTGCCACCAACTGCTCGATCCAAAGGCCCAGAACACGACCGCGCTTCGGCGAGAGGAACGCGAATTTGTTGCGTCCTTGCACATAGTTTTCGTAAAGGAAGGATGCCAGCACGAGTGCGGGGTTGTCCACGCTGTCGCTACTGCACAGCATCTCGGCACGTGCTGCACTGCGCATGAGCGCATTGAGGTTGATGCCTGCAAGCGCAGCCGGCAAGAGACCGAACACGGAAAGCGCCGAATAGCGCCCGCCTACGCTGGGCTCGCCCGTGAACACCCGCAGCCAACCTTCTTCTTTCGCGCGCTTTTCCAAGTCGGAACCAGGGTCGGTGATAGCGACCAGATGGTTGTAGAGCTCTTCTTGCGAGAGCTTCTCGCGCATGATCGCCATGACCGCTTGCATGATGGTGTGCGGCTCGATCGTGCTGCCCGATTTCGAAGAATGGATGACAAGCGTGGTCTTCGGATCGCATTCCGACATGATGGCACGCACGCGCACCGGCGAAACCGAGTCGATGGTCTTGAACGAAATGAGCGAAGAATCCGCTTTGTTGTACTTCGTGAGCGTCATGGGCGCTTGCGTGGATCCGCCCTGCCCCACGAGCACGACCGTTTTCAAACCGCGCGCGATCAAGGAATCGGCGAAGTTCTGAATCTCGGAAAGCGCCAGAGGCGGCTCGCTTGCCAGCGTGGTCCAGCCCATGAAATCACGGGCGAAAAGCTGGGCATTTTCGGAGAAGTTGAAAAGGTTGCTGTCCTTGGCGTGAATACGACTCGCAACCTGGTCATCGATGAGCGTTTGCGCCGGAGCACCGGGCGTAGCTGCTTCAAAATTAATCATAGGTTCCTACCCGAACTATCGATGGATCAACCGTTTCGGTTGGTTTGCCTCATTTTACCGAAGTAGCAGCACGGGCGCTACACAATGGCGGCCACGATATCGTCAAGCCACGAAGAATCCACCTGATCGACCTTGCCCGCATCGCACAGCGCAGCAATGGTAGGATTCGTGGGAATCTGAGCGGTCGCGCCGATCTCGTATTCTTGCGCGAGCACATCTACCTGGCTTTCGCCGAAGAGATAGTGTTTCTCGTTGCAGTTCGGGCATACGAAATACGCCATGTTCTCGACCAGGCCGAGCACCGGAACCTTCATCGCTTCTGCCATGTTCACTGCTTTTGCCACGATCATGCCCACCAGCTCTTGCGGCGAAGTGACCACGATAATGCCATCGACCGGCAACGATTGAAAGACCGTGAGCGGAACATCGCCCGTTCCTGGAGGCATGTCAACGAGCAGATAATCGATATCACCCCACACCACATCACTCCAAAACTGCTTGACCACCCCAGCGATCATAGGACCACGCCAAATGACCGGATCGGTATCGTTTTCAAGCAGCAGATTGGTCGACATGACCTTCGTGCCATCGGCTGCCACCGCAGGAAGTAAGCCATCGGGAGATCCCATCGCCTTGCCTTCGATACCGAACATACGAGGAATGGAAGGGCCTGTGATGTCGGCATCGAGGATGCCCACGTTCTTTCCCTGCTTCACAAGCGCCGATGCGATCAGCGAAGTAACGAGCGATTTACCAACGCCGCCCTTGCCACTCACCACGCCGATCACGTTCTTGATGTTCGATCTAGGATTCGGCGCGGCTTGCATGCTCTGTGGCTCGCGACGCTCAGCACACGTCTTTCCGCAGGTCTGACAGTTATCGCTGCATGATTCGCTCATTATTAGACTCCTTATTTTTCTTGCGCTCTCTACAGGAACACACAGAAAGTTATTATCGAATTTGAATGCCGGATCAAAACTGACACAGCTCGAATAGCATTTCAGCTGATGCTACAACTTTACCACTACCCCTTCAAGACAAGTTTGAGAGCGATTTCGAAGATCGACTCTGCCTTCGAATACGCGCAGAACCCCACCATAGAAGAAATCCCGCCGACCATTGCTGGCTGGCGGGATCCCTCAGGAGGCTTACCCTTCTTCACTTGAAAATCCCAAAGAACATGAAAAAAGCCTCCAAGCGTGGAGGCTTTAAGATTCATGGTGGTCGGAGGGGGATTCGAACCCTCGACACACGGATTTTCAGTCCGTTGCTCTACCAACTGAGCTATCCGACCAGTATGTGCCGTCGAATGTTTACGATGCGAGTTGTTATTGTACTACAGACATTTTTTCGGTCAAGCAACCTGCAAGACTTATACGGTGAACGCAATGAAGCGCAACTATTTCTTAGAGAGCTCTTCTATTAAAGCGGGCACTACTTCGAACACGTCGCCCACGATGCAGTAATCGGCCACGTCGAAAATGGGCGCATGAGGGTCCTGGTTGATCGCAACGATCGCATCGGAATGGTCCATTCCTGCCACATGCTGTACCGCACCTGATATTCCACAAGCAAAGTAAATCCGTGGTGAAACCGATGAGCCCGTCTGACCAACCTGTTTGCTCGCAGGAAGCCATCCCTCTTCAACAACTGAGCGCGAACAACCCACGGTTCCGCCGAGCAACGCCGCCAACTCTTCGAGCATCGCGAAGTTCTCAGGGCCTTTCATGCCGCGTCCACCCGAAACGATAACTTCTGCATCTTGCAAGGATATGCCGTTATCAGTCGCGTTCTTGATGAAGTCCTTCACCCGAACACGCACCTGTTGAGGGATAAAGTCTTCCCTGATCACTTCCATATTCTGATGGGGAGTTGGTTCGGGCAGCGGCATTGCCCCCGGGCGCACCGTTCCCATTTGTGGATGCGTATTCGCACTGATACGCGCATAGAGATTACCGCCGAATGCGGGACGCTCCCATTGCATGACGGCTGTTTCAGGATCGATGTAGAGAGCTGTGCAATCTGCGGTCAATCCCGCCTCGAGCTTCACCGCCACATGCGATGCGAGCTCGCGTCCGTTCGCTGTTGCGCCTACGAGGATGATCTCGGGCTGGTACTTCTCGCACAGATAAGAGAATGCTTCGGCATACGGGTCCGCGGTGAAATGACGGTAGCACTCCCCTTCGATCACGTATGCCCTATCGGCACCATACCTACGTGCCATCTCGAGCGCTTCATCTGCATCGTGTGCGATGATGACCGCCCCCACTTCCTGACCGATCTCATCCGCGAGTCGGCGTGCCTGCCCCAAAAGCTCTGCACCTACTTGCTTCGGTTTCCCTTCGAACTCTTCCAGGAAGACCCAAATATCGCGATGATCGTTCTTTTCCATCTCTGATTCCTTTTGCATCTTGAATGTTTCCACGAATCGTTATACGAGCAGCTTCGCTTCGATAAGCTCTTCGATCAGCTCATGCGCCTTTTCCTGCGCATTGCCCTCCAAGAAGATACCTTCCGAACAGCGCTCAGGAACGAAAGACTTCTGCACACGTGTAGGCGAACCTTTGAGACCGATCTTCAACTCATCCAGATGCCCTTTAAGATCTTCGAAATTGATCTCTTTCGTTTCGAGTGCAAGTGCATCGAGTGTACTTTGGATGCTGGCATAGCGCGGTTTGTTACTCTCTTTCATAACGGTGCACACCAGTGGCAAAGTCGCTTCGAGTACCTCGATACCTTCATCGGTCTGACGCTTGATGGTCGCGCACCAACGTTCATTCGGCGTGTGTGCGGACCTATGCTCGCTTTCGTTCGCTTGCGCGGTCTCAAGATGCAGATCGAGCACTTGGTTGACACAGGCACAGTTGAGGTGCTGGGCGAGCGATGAGATTGTTTGTCCCGTATCACCATCGATTGCCTGCTTGCCACCCAATACCAGGTCAAAGGGGCCAAGATGACTGATAGCGGCACAGAGAATATAGCTCGTAGCGAAGGTGTCCGAACCGCCGAACTTCCTGTCGGTGATCAGATACCCTTCGTCAGCACCCATCGCATGCGCTTCTTCAAGGATCGAGCTCGCCTGGCTGGGACCCATCGTAAGCGCAACCACTTCTGCACCGATTGCATCTTTGAGCTGAAGAGCCATCTCGAGTGCATGGCGATCGTAAGGGTTCATGATGCTCGGTACGCCTTTTCGAATGAGCGTATTTTTCACTGGATCGATCTTGATCTCCGTCGTATCGGGCACCTGTTTCAAACAAACTGCGATTCTCATGGTTCCTTCTTTGTTCGGTGATTTGTACGACTATGACGACACAAGTTGTTTTGCGATGGTGATGCGCTGGATCTGATTCGCGCCTTCGAATATCTGGAATACTTTCGCATCGCGCATGAGCTTTTCGACCGGATACTCTCGGCTATACCCATAGCCACCCAGAATCTGGATAGCGTTCGAAACGACCTCCTGCATGAAATCTGAAACGAACGTCTTACAGATCGCGCCTTCTGTTTGCACTAAGCTTCCTGCATCCATCAGGCGCATCGTGTTGTTCACGAGACAGCGCGATGCTTCGGTCTTTATGGCCATATCGGCCAACAGCCCCTGCACCAATTGGAAGCTGGCCAGCGGTTTGTCGAACTGCTTTCGTTCTTTAGCGTAGGCGAGCGCCTCATCGAGTGCGCGCTGCATAATGCCCACACCCATGGTGCAAACGAACGCACGCGATAGATTGAGAGCATTGAGCGCAAGCTTCATGCCTTCGCCCACTTTACCCAGCACGCGGTTTTTGGGAACGATAACGTTGTCCAGGATCAATTCAGTGGTGTTTGAAAGACGCAAGCCCATCTTGTCCTCTTCGGCACCAACCTTCACCCCAGGCATGTTGCGATCAACGATGAATGCAGTGATGCCATGGGCGCCTGCTTCGGGGTTGGTCTTGCAAAAGACGATATAGATCTGCGCAAGGCCACCATTGGTGATGAAGGTTTTTGAAGCGTTGAGCAGATACCCTTCTTCGGTTTCGACCGCTGTTGAACGCAAGCTTGCAACATCTGAACCAGCATTAGGCTCAGTAAGCGCAAAGGCGGCGAACTGGCGCTGTTTGACCACATCAGCGAAGTATTGAGCCTGCTCAGGCGTGCCAGCTAGAATAACATTGCGCAATGCAACGAACGTGGTAACGAACGTGATCGCATAACCGGCATCCACTTTTGCTAGTTCCTCGAAGATCATCGCTGTCGTTTCGTAGTCAAGCCCTGTGCCGCCGTATTCTTTGGGCACCTCTACCAGATGAAGGCCGAGATCGAACCCAAATTCATACAATTCAGCAGGGCATTCTCCTGCTCGATCAGCTTCGGCCACATAAGGCTTCAGCTCTTGCTCGGCGACATCATGAACGAGCTTGATGAGTGCTTTTTGTTCTTTGGTATAGAGCAGCGTCATCGTAGGTTCTCCTCTATGTTCGGCCATGCTTGAAAAAGGCGTGTGATCCTTCGAACAAGCTTTCCTTCGATATATAGGTTATACCATATTGATTTTTGTTTTTTATATTGTTTTTCCTATATATTAGGAATTGCTCGTTCTTCTTTTATGAAACTAAAAATGCAATCAGCCTGATGAAACGCATTTGAAGGTCAAACCTCCACTGATGCCCTTCGTGGTTTTCTCTTCGGTGAATCAGGTGCGGTAGAATAGGCAAGGATATGAGCTGTTTTCCAGCGATCAAGACGCGGAAATAAAACGCGCCACAGAACCCTTCTTATAGAAAGCTTTACTATGAACGCTGCTTCCCCTATCCTTTTCGACCTTGACGGTACGCTGCTCGATACTCACGATATGATCCTAGAATCGATGCAATATACCATCAACGAGGTTGACGGACAGAACCAAAACGACGAAAAGCTCATGGCTGGTGTTGGTACGCCGCTGCTCGATCAAATGCTCCATTTCACAGCAGGCAATAAGACCCGTGCCGAAGAGCTCGTGAATATCTATCGCGCTTACAACGACGCGATTCATGATGAGAACATCCACGCCTTCCCTGGCACGAAAGAAGCGCTTGGAATGCTCGCCCAGGCTGGCTGTCGCATGGGCGTGGTCACCTCGAAGCGCCACTGGCTCGCTCAGCGTGGTCTTGAAATCTGTGGACTTGATTCCTTCTTCGAATTTCTGGTTGGCTCAGATGATTGGCCCGAGCATAAACCTGCCCCTGGCCCGATCCTTCACGGGTGTGAACTGCTCGGCATCGCGCCTGTTCAATGCATCTATATCGGCGATAGTCCGTTCGATATCCAGGCAGCGAACGCAGCAGGATGCCAGAGTGTTGCCGCTTTGTGGGGTATGTTCACCGAAGAAGAACTTGTAGCTTGCAAGCCTGATCTGAGCGTACATTCACTCCAAGAGTTCGTGAAGGATCACTACCTCAAAGCATAATGAAAAGCGGCTGATCCATTGGATACAGCCGCAAGCCTAACCTCTATCGTTGCTACCAGCTAAAGCAGCAGGCAAAACCGCTCTTCAAAGATGAAAGGCAGCATGACTTCTTCCTGCCGAAACGGAAGTCTTAATCCCAAGCGCTGCGACCTTCGAGGGCTTTCTTGCCAATATCGCTCCTGAACTGCATACCTTCGAAGTTGATGCGCTTGATCGCTTCATAAGCGCGATGGCGCGCCGATTCGAACGAAGAGCCCAGACCGACCACGTTCAGCACGCGGCCACCTGAAGTGATGAGCTCGCCATCAACGTTCAGCGCCGTGCCCGCATGGAAAACGAGCACCTTGTTCAAGTCCTCAGCATCTTCAACGCCAAGGATGACCTTGCCCTTCTCATACGAACCGGGGTAACCCTCAGAAGCCAACACCACGCTCAGCGCCCAATTATCATCCCATTCCAAGTCGATATCGCCATCGCGACCTTCAGCCACCGCCATCATGATGTCCACCAGATCGCTCTTGAGGCGCGGCAGAACAACCTGCGTTTCCGGATCGCCGAAGCGCGCGTTGAACTCGAGCACCTTCGGGCCTTCGGGCGTAAGCATGAAGCCACCATAGAGCACGCCACGATAGTCATGCTCAAAGGGCTCTTTCGCCGTTGCTGCAGCAGCCACTTCCATGATGCGCACCATCTCGGCCATCTCTTCATCGGTGACAATAGGCACCGGAGAATACACGCCCATGCCGCCCGTGTTGGGTCCCAGATCGCCGTCGTAGGCGCGTTTATGATCTTGTGCTGGTGCCATACAAAATGCCTTGCCATTCGTAACGAAAGCGAGCAGCGAACATTCCGGACCGGTGAGCATCTCTTCGACTACTACGGTGTTGCCCGCGGAGCCGAATTCGCCCGAGAAACACGCCTCAACGCCCGCGCGTGCTGCGTCGAGTGTTTCTGCGACGATAACGCCCTTGCCCGCTGCAAGGCCATCGGCCTTCACCACGAGCGGCGCACCTAGTTCATCGCAATAGGCCAGTGCTTCCTCTTTATTGGTGAAGCTCTTGTAGCGTGCAGTCGGGATACCGTTCGCTTCCATGAATTCTTTGCTGTAGGTCTTCGAACCTTCGAGCTGCGCGCCTTGCGCATCGGGGCCGAATACCGCAATGCCTGCTTCACGCAGAACATCGGCAACGCCTTTTACGAGCGGCGCTTCAGGGCCGATGACCACCAGTTCAACATCGTTTTGACGCACGAAATCGAGCACCGCGTTACCGTCTTCGATGTTGAGCGATTTGATATTGGTGCCCAGTTCAGCGGTGCCGCCATTGCCTGGCGCGATATAGATCTCGCTGCAACGAGGGCTTTTCGCCAGCGCCCAGGTGATCGCATGCTCTCTGCCGCCACTGCCTAAAACTAGAATATTCATGAGATACCTTTCACGCGCTGGATGGTCGCGGTTGGCTACTTTGTGCAATAACTAGCGGGCTTCCCAGCCGTTGAAGATCGTCTGATCGCGATCGGGGCCGACCGCGATGATCGAAGCGGGAACACCGGTGATGTCTTCGAGATACTGAACATAGACCTGCGCATTCTGTGGCAAGTCTTCGAAGCGTTTGCAATCGGAAATATCGACGCCCTCCCAACCAGGAAGCTCTTCGTAGATAGGCTTCAAGCTGGGGGAACAGATGAGCTCTTGATCCATGGGGAAGTAATCGTAGCGCTTGCCTTCGATCTCGTAGGCAACGCACACTTTGATGCGCGGCACGCAGGAAAGCACGTCGAGCTTGGTGAGCGCAACATCCGTGAGCGAATTGACCTGCGCAGCATAACGACCAACGACCGCATCGTACCAACCACAACGGCGCTTACGACCCGTGGTAACGCCATATTCTCCGCCTACTTCGCAGAGGCGCTCTCCCACTTCATCGGTCAGCTCGGTCGGGAATGGGCCGGATCCAACACGCGTGATGTAGGCCTTCGCGATGCCGAGCACGCGGTCGATCGCCTTCGGGCCAACGCCCGTGCCGATCGGTGCACCGCCTGCACAGCAGGAAGACGAGGTGACAAAGGGATAGGTGCCATGGTCGATGTCGAGCATGGTGCCCTGCGCACCTTCGAAGAGAACCGACTTGCCATCGGCAAGCGCAGTGTTGAGCAAGTGCGTAGTTTCTGCCATGTGCGGGCGAATACGCTCTGCCAGAGGCAGGTAAGCTTCGCAGATCTGGTCGACCGTGTAGGTAGGAAGATCATAGATCTTCGAGAGAATCTGATTCTTCAGCTCGAGCACGGAGGCAACCTTCTCGCGGAAGACCGCTTCATCCATCATGTCCTGGATGCGGATGCCGCGGCGGGCGACTTTGTCTTCATAAGCAGGACCGATGCCGCGCTTCGTCGTGCCAATGAGTTTGGTGCCGCGCTTCGCTTCACTCGCGCCATCCAGATCGATGTGATAGGGCATGATAACGTGAGCATCGCACGAAACGAGCATGCGATCGGTCGGAAAGCCTGCTTCGTTGATGGTGCTCATCTCTTCAATGAGCACGTTGGGGTCGATCACGCAGCCATTGCCGATGACCGGCGTAACGTTATCGTACATAACTCCAGAAGGGATGAGGTGAAGGGCAAGCTTCGTATCGCCCGTGATAACCGTATGCCCTGCGTTGTTCCCTCCTTGATAGCGCACAACGTAGTCGTAGTCCTTTGCGATCAAGTCGGTGATCTTGCCTTTGCCTTCATCGCCCCACTGGGCGCCTAGAAGAACAGTGCTCGGCATAGGTATTCCTTTCGACAGTTCAATCTACCTGAAAAATATATCACAGTTCGAAGAAATTACAGGAGCAATCGCACTCGCGCACCAGGGCAGCGACACTCGGGTGACAGGTGAAAAGAATAACCTGGCGATAGCGCGAAAGCTCGACGATCACCTTAATGGCTTCACGGCGGCGTTCGTCGTCGAAATTCACGAGAATGTCATCGCAGAGGATAGGCAGCGAACGGCCCACGTTTTCGGCCGTGATGAGAAGGGCAACGCGCAACGCGAGATAGAGCTGCTGACGCGTGCCGAGCGAAAGCAACTGAGGCGGACAAGCGGTCTTCACGCTGTCGAGCGCTTCGATCTCTCCTTCGGCATTCATGCGCACTTTCTGCCACGCGCCCTTCGTCATCTGCGCGAAGAGGCGCGAAGCCTGCTTGTAGACTTCAGGTTGGCTTTTGCGTTCCCATTCAGCGATCGAGATTTCCAGGCTGCGCTGCGCGAGCAACAGCACGGCAAGTTCGTGATAGCGCTCCTTCAAGCGTGCATCCACGATCGCCTTGCGCTGCTTCGCCTCATCGAAAGTGGTGGCATGGCGCGCGTGCGAAAGCTCGCTCGAGATCTGACCGAACTGGAGATTCGTCTCTTGGATGAGCTCGCTCGTTTTGGCACGTTCAGTATTCTTGCGCTCGATGATCGCTTCGAGATCCGCCAGTTGTGCCTCGGGATCGAGCCCCATTGAAAGGCAGAGTTCGCGACGCTGTTCTGCGAGCGTGCCAAGGAGCGATTCGAGCGACGCGCGCTGCAAGGATAGCGCCTGGAGGTTTTGCTTGGTCGTCTCTTCGTTCGTGCGCATATCGTGGGCAAGATCGAGCAAGTGGCGCGCCTGGCGTATCGAACCTTCGGCGGCGCTGAATCCGCGCTGATCAAGGAACCATTTTGCGCGATTCTTATGGTCGGCCAGATCGCGCTCGCAAAACTCAAGGTGCTGTTCGTCTTGATACTTGACCCATTCGTAATCGCGTCTTCGCTCTTCAAACGCCTCTTCCGTTTTTGAAGGATGCATGTTGGCAACGATGCCTCCTGCTGCAACAAGAAGCCCGCAAAGACACGTGATCACGCCGAACGCTGAATACGTGAGCGAACCCACCGCACGCCCCTGTCGGAAAAGCCAAATGCCCACGATGCCCATGCATACGAGAATAACGAACGCGATGATCAGGCGAATGCGTCGTTGTTTCTTTGCGCGATCTTGCTCGGTCTGGAAATCGTGGTCGTTGATGAGTGTCTCAAACGCTGTTGTTGACTTCGCAACTTCACGTTTTGCGCTATCAAGCGCATGCTCGTACTTGAGGCGCTCTTCATCGAGATCGTCGAGAAGGGTTTTGACCTCATATTCTTCGGCAGATGATAGCTTGCTAAGCGCACGCACATTCTCATCAACTTCAACCGAATCGGAAAAGCGCATCTGCTGCTCCGAAGCACGGGTCTCTTCGAGCAACGCAGTGTTCTGCTCGATCGATGCATCGACCCCTTCAAGGCGTGCGTAGTTGCTCTTGAGCTCTTCGATCTCGGTATTGAGGCCGGCTTGCGCTTCGGTGAGCGCTTCTTTGCGTGCGAGCAACGATTCGAGGCGGTGCTCTTCTTCATAGAAGCTGTCGGTTTCGTTGAGCAGCTCCTGAACGAGCGTCTTCTCGCGTTCCTGTTCTTCACGCAAAAGTGCAATCGAGTCAGGAGTTTGCGCGGAGCGCGACATGAGCGCTCGTATCTTCTCCTGGATCTTAGCAAGCACGATGGCAGGGGATGATGCCGTACCAGAGCCAGCCGTGAGCAAGCGCGCGGTAACCTCGTTATGACGATCGAGCTTGAGCAGCTCATCGCTATTGAGCGCGAACATGGTCTCGTACGTTTCTTTGTCGATGTCATCGAGCACATGGAGTCGATCGACCACGCCTTCGCTGTTCTTCGTACGCTTGATCTCTTCAACATCGCCCGTGCGGTCGTCTTTGAAGAACAAGCTGCCGATGCGCTCTGAATTCTCTGGCTTGTAACTGTTCGAACCACGGCGTGAAGCACGCCAGCCGAACATGACATTCTTGATAAGTTCACTGATGGTGGTCTTGCCCGCTTCGTTCGCGCCATACACCACATTGAGGCCAGGCTTGAACGGACCGACGATCATGTTGGCGAACTTGCCGAAATTCGTCAGCTTCACGTATTCGAGATAGATGCTCGACAGATACGTTGGCGCAAGAGGCTGGTTCTTCTCGCCCTTCTTCTTGTTCTGTGCATCGCTCTTAGTCATTGTTGTTCTCGCTCAACAGATCGAACACGAGCGATTCCGCTTCCTTGCAAGCTTCATCGAAGCGCCGCTGAAGCTTGGGAACAGGCAGGTCAAGCGCTGAGAATTGCTGCTCAAGATAGGACAGACCGTCGACTTTGTCTTTCTTCTGCGCGCGCATGGTCGAAAGATAGACCGCCGGGAACAGCCCCTCTTTCTCGATCGCGTCCTTGTCGATCTTCGCGCGCGTTTCGTTCACGACATCATCGATGAAGAAGAACGGGTAACGATCGTTGATGACCGAGCGGAGGTCGGCGAGCACATGCGAAGTGAGCGCACTATGAAGCGGCGTTGCACCCGTGAGCGTGATGCGACAGAGCATGTTCTGACATTGTGAACGCGCGTTGCGCTCGAACTGCTGTGTGGTGATCGCTTCTTGAATATCAGCGATCGTCGCGCAGGCAGAAACGTCCACTTCGATGCGTTCCCACACAATCTGCGCCGTGGGAAGGAACGCAACTTCGGTGGGAAGATTCTCTCGCAGCGTCACCTTGAGCACACCATGCGGGCCAGTTTCGTGAATATCGCGCCCTTGGATGCAGCCCGAAAAGGCAATGGCTGGATCATCCTCGGGGATAAGCTGCGGATGATGAATATGCCCGAGCGCCCAGTAATCCATTTTGCGCGCGAGCAGGTCTTTTGGCTTCACCGGACTGCGTGTCGGATCGATATCGAGACCAGAATGAATCACGCCCACCTGGAATGTTGCATCGACAGCGATCTCTTTCGCCTTTGCGTGCGAGATGCCTTCCGCGATGTTCTCGTCTTGCGGCCATGCCTGCGTGTAGTAGCTTCGTCCACCTAACACAGCGAGCGATTCGCCCTCTTTTTCGTAGATAAAGTAGTTCGCCTCATGAGGATCGAAGAGATGAACGTTTTCGGGAAGATCACCATACTCGCCCGCCCAGCGCGCATAAGGATCGTGGTTACCTGTGCAGAAATAGACCGGGATGTTCGCATCGTGAAGGCGTTCGAGTCCGTCACGGAAGAGGCAGAAATCGGCATAGGAGGGGTGCGAGGCATCGAACGCATCGCCTGCAATGATCAAGAAATCAACCTGCTCACGGATCGTTTCATCGATGAGCTTACGATACGCATCGGGAATGGATTTGACCAAACGATCAGCCCACACCGGCGAGACTGCACGCAACCCCCTGAACGGGGCTCCGAGATGAAGGTCTGCTGCGTGTATGAAGGTTACTGATCGCGCCATGGTTCGAGTGTAGCGGATAGTGATGCGTTTGTGCGCAAGCGTTAGTAACTTGAATCGTCGAAGTAGTCGGTGAACTTAGTGCGCTCGGCAAGCCAAGTGAGCTTTAAGTCACGCGTAGGACCACTGCGATGCTTTGCGACGATCAATTCTGCCACACCCCAATCAGGACGCTTGTCAGACTCTGCCTCAGCTTCGCTGGTAGATCGATCGATAAACATGACGATGTCGGCATCCTGTTCGATCGAACCTGATTCGCGCAGGTCAGAAAGCATGGGGCGCTTGTCAGTACGAGATTCGACCGCGCGCGAAAGCTGTGCGAGCGCCATGATGGGCACATCAAGTTCTTTAGCGAGCATCTTAAGGCCACGCGATATCTCAGCAACTTCCATGGTGCGGTTGTTCGGATGAGGGATGACGGGTGTCATGAGCTGCAAGTAGTCAACCACGATGAGACCCTTCTCAACGTTTCGCATCATGCGGCGTGCCTTTGTGCGCAGCTCGACCAGCGAAAGCCCTGGCGAATCATCCACATAGAGGTCGATGTTGCTCAAGCGTTCAGACGCATCGAAGAGCGGCGCCCATGCATTGTTGTCGATCCGTCCACTGTTCAAAACTGACAGGTTAATACCTGATTCAGCCGAAAGAAGGCGCTTCGTGATCTCGACCGACGACATCTCTAAGCTGAAGAACGCAACGGTCGACTTCTGTTTTGCAGCGTTGACCGCAAGATTCATCGCAAACGACGATTTGCCCACGCCAGGACGCGCAGCCAAAATGATCAACTGCCCACCACGAAGCCCGTTGAACAGCTGATCGACATCCTTGAAACCGGTGGGCACCCCTTGCAAGACCTCGCCACGATTTGCCATCTCAGCGATCTGATCGTTCGCCTCGATAATGAGCGTCTTGATGTCTTTGAACGAAGAGTTGACTGCTTTTTCGGTCACTCCAAAAAGAGTGGCTTCAGCCTGCGAGATGAGTTCTTTAGGATCAGCAGGAGAATCATAAGCAAGCGAAGAGATGTTGGCAGATGCCAAGAGCAACTGACGACGCATCGCGTCTCGACTCACGATATCGGCATGATGCTGCCAACTGGTGAGCGCAAACGTGTTGTTTGAAAGGTCGAGCAGATACGGCTGCCCGCCCACCGCTTCGAGCTGAGAGGCTGCCTTGAGGCTGTCCGCCACAGAAATGACATCGATCGGGACCGAGCGTGCATTCATGTCGCGCATCGTCTCGAAGATGATGCGATGAGCAGGACGATAGAAATCTTCGGGACGCAATTTAAGAGAAACTTCTTCGAATACTCCCGTAGAAAGCAAACACGCAGATAGAACGGTCTTCTCTGCCTCAATGTTCTGCGGCAGTGCTTTACCCTTCGAACCTGAAGCCTGAAGTGTGACTTGCTCGTTTGTCGTAGGTGCTGGCATTCGCTCCCTTATCCTGTTCTTAAAGCATCGCGCCTGAAAAAGATGTACTAACAACAAAAACTTCCCGACACCGTAGATGCGGTATCGGGAAGTCTAATTTATCACACCTACCGACTAATAGCTAAGCGGCGTGAAAAACAGCATTATTCTGCTTCAACCTCAGCCACTACAACAGCGTCTGCGGTGGGCTCTTCAGCAACTGCGTCTGAAGTGGAGAAATCCTCTTCAGCAGTTTCCTGTGCTTCAGCAGCGCTTTCGGATGCCGTGAAGGTCTCTTCGTTACCGACCACAACCGTGAGGTTCGACTTGATGTCGCGATAGATCGAAACAACAACCTCATGCTTACCAGCGGTCTTGATCGGGTTCTTGAGGTCGATACGTTTACGATCGATCTCGATGTCCTCTGCTTCTTTGAGCGCATCAGCGATCATAGCTGCAGTGATAGAACCGAAGAGCACGCCTTCTTCGCCTACGCGTGCCTCAACCTTAACGGAGAGATCGTCGAGAGCGGCTTTGAGTGCTTGAGCTTCTTCGATACGCGCTGCTTCACGCGTAGCAATGTTGTGCTTGCGCTGCTCGAGCTGCTTGAGGTTACCCTTCGTAGCAGCAACAGCAATCTTCTGCGGGAACAGGTAGTTATTGGCATACCCGTCGGCAACTTCGACGATATCGCCTTCGCCGCCCTTGCCCTTGAGTTCAGATAAAAGGATGACTTTCATGAAAACCTCCTCTTATCGATCGCGACGATTGTTGCGGCCGCTGATCGCAGGCACGGCGTATGGCATGAGAGCCATCTCACGGGCGCGCTTAACAGCGTTCGCGATATCGCGCTGATGCTGGGTGCAAGCACCGGTCACACGGCGGGGCTTGATCTTCCCACGGTCGGTTACATATTTGCGCAGCATCTGAGTGTCTTTGTAGTCGATGTATTCTGCCTTATCCTTGCAGAACTGGCAGAACTTACGACGAGGCTGCTTATTGTATTCAGGCATTCTTAACCTCTTTCGTTCGTGATTAGAACGGGATATCTTCATCGTAGACAGAAGCGTCCACCACCGGCGTTGCTACCGGAGCAGGTGCCTGCTGTACGGGCATAGCCTGTGGTTGAGGCGCACTCTGTTGCATCAGTGCGCCACCACGTGAGCCATCGTTGCGCGAAAGGAATTCGATCTCATCGACGATGACCTCGATCTTCGAGCGCTTCTGGCCATCACGCTCCCACTGGCTCCAGCGAAGTTTGCCTTCGATGGCAACCTTGCTTCCCTTAGAAAGGAAGCGGGAAACGCTTTCTGCGCGGGCTCCGAACATGGTGCAATCAATAAAGTTGGGATAGTCTTCCCATTCACCTGTTTGCTGATTGCGACGGCGGTCGTTGACTGCAACGCCAAAACCGAGGACCGGCATGCCGCTTGCGGTTGAGCGCAATTCTGGATCGCGCGTAAGATTACCGGTGATGATCACTCTATTGATGCTCATGTGATACCTCTTTCTACGGGCAAATATCCCATTTGCCTCTGATTTCCTTCTCGTGAAGGGCTAGGTTCGATCCGCCCTTCTGTTCTTCAGTTGGTTTTGGCGTACAACCAAAACCACCTATGCCGCTCGCATTAATCGCGATCGGTACGCTTAACGATCATGAAGCGTTCGACAGCGTCGGTAATGCGCAAAACGCGATCCAACTCTGCGATGCTTTCAGGATTTGCGTGGAAATCGATGAGGGTGTAATCACCGTCGGTCAAGCCGTTTACCTCGTAAGCGAGTTTACGCTTACCCCAGTTGTCGACGTTGTCGACCGTACCGTTATCTGCAGTAATAGCAGTATCGATACGCTTCATAACAGCTAAACGGGTTTCTTCGTCGATTGACGGAGCTACAAAAAACAACAATTCATAAGCCTTCATATGGTCACCTCCTCTGGACTTACGGTTTCGGGTCATGAAGGCAAGCCCGAAACAGGATTAGCTGAACAATCGTAGCAAATAGCGTTTCCACTCGCAAACAGACCGTCCGCTTACCCTCCGATTCCGCACAAACTAACAACCATTGCCTGTCGTTTTGAGCAAGTTTTCGGTACCTGTCCATCTTACTCAGCAAAGCTCACGTTTTTCTGAAACTTTTTTGAACTCCGAACTCACATTTTTCTGATGCTTTTTACGCTTGCACCGATTCATTACCCGTTGCTTTTTGCAGCGAAGCGCACATCAGAGATGCCTATCTTCCGCGCTCCTGTCCTCACAGCAGAATTTCCGCTGCAATGCCCCTAGTTTTCGCGTGGGAATGCACATATGGGCTTTATAATGAAACAATATTTACATTAGGAACTTCTTCGAGATGGTTAAGGGAGATCATGGCAACCAACACTACAAGCTCTGCCAAAACTCATGTTTCACTCAGGCTTCCCACCTCCATTCTGGAAAGCATTGATGCTCACGCCGAAAAGGAACACATTTCACGTACTGAGGCTTTCGTCTACTATCTGCAGACCGGTCTCGAAATTTCCGATGCTCAGGCGAACGAGCCAAGCAAAGACGAAGTGCTGCTCCAGAGCATCCAGGATGATCTCACGGTCATCAAAGCGCTCCTGCAAACTCAGCCTGGTGCTGCGACTGCCCCTCATCCCTACACCGTTCCTGCAGTAGAGATTCCTGAAGAACCTGCTCAAGAAGAAGCTGTCGCGAGCGAATTCACCACTTCCGACGAAGTTGAAGAGCCGGAAGAGACCCAAGAAGTCGAAGAAGATGAAGATGAAGGGGTTACTGTTTCTCTCAAGAGCGAACCTGAGCCCGATCTCGCGGAGGAAGCCGAAGCGCTTGCTGAAGAGGATTATTCCACCTCCGATGCCACCTCGCGCGAAGAATCTTCTACGGCTGCCTATTCGCTGTATGCGATCGGCGAAGAGGAAAGTTTCACTGAGATCAAACCTGTTGATGAGCTCGATGAAGCAAGCGAGTTCACTACCTCTGATGCAGTTTCCGAAGAAGACCCCGCCGAAGAGGTCGATACGGTTGATCCTTCCGAAGATGAAAGCGATTTCACCACGTCTGACGCGACCGAAGGTGGCGAAGTTCTTTCTCTTAAGAAGCTTGAAAAAGCTGTTTCCAAGGCTGCAAAAGATATCGCATCGATCGAAAAGGTTTGGCTCTACGGTTCTGCTGCTGATGCAAAAGAGATCGAAGGCTCTTCTATCGATCTGTGCGTGAAGACCGAAGACGACGACAAGCTCAAGTCGAAGCATCTCGATGCCTTCGTTGCCATTATCGAAGAAAAAACTGGCAAGCAAGTCAATGTGGTGCTCAAGCACGAAGCAGGCAAAGACCTCAAGCAGGATATGAAGAACAAAGTCGAACTTTACAAGAAGTAAGATACGTCCTCATAAATCAAAAAAGCCGCTCGTTGAAGCGGCTTTTTTTATGCACGGAACTCTTTTTGTGCTTATTGTTCAGCGGTTGCGTCTGAAGTGGTGAAGTCTTCTTCAGCAAGCTCGGCTGCTTTAGAGTCTTCTTCATCCCACGCATCTTTGAGAGCATCGCGCGGATCGAGCGTACCTTCCATATCGAGCTCGAGCTTCAAGCCTTCCATGAAGTTGGGTGCGGGACCGATGTAGACGATGTCCTTCTTGATGCCGTCTTCATCATAGAGATAACCGAATGCGTATGCCTCCGGAGCACCCGGCAAACCACCCTCAGCGATAATGCAATCTTTCATACCATCATCGGTGTCGAGATATCCGTCGTAGCAAAATGCATACGCCGTGGCGCCGCGTGCGCCTTCTACCTCACGACGCGCAAGCGTGAAACAGGTTTCCGCGTCGTCGCCCGGATGCGTTTCGATGAACAGATTTTCTTTGACTGCCAAACCCGTGAAGGGGATGATCTCTTCGCCCGCTTCCATCTTGGAAACAGCCTCGTTCAAAACAGCTTGCACGACCGCTTTCAGCTCATCGGTGATTTCGCCCTGCGGATCATTGTTGGTAGGATCGATCATTCTATCAGCCATGATGAAAACCTTTCTTTTCGCTTCACTATGAGTGTAGCGCTTCCACGCTTTTGCTATCAGCAAAGTCTGCCCTCTGCTCGACCAACGGAAAGGGCATGTGACTTTTAGCGGAGGACGACGCTGGGGAAGCGACGGGGTGCTGTGCGATAGTAGCGTTTTTGCTGGTAACCAAGAAGCATACAAACGTTCAGACCGCGTTCGTCACTCATATCGAAATAAGCGCGGGCGGCAGGACACGAATCCACTACGCGGCGCAAATACCCATTATAGAGCACGCCGATACCGAGCGTATGCGCCACCATTTCGATCGCTCCTGCTGCGAGCCCCGCATCAAGCGGGTCGGGCGATTCGATGAAGAGAACCGCGGAAGCATCACGGAACAGATAGTCGTTCTTTGGATCGGTACGCCTGTTCTCGATGAAACGACCCAGCGTTTCAGCAGGAATGGGCATGATGCGATCGGTCTCATATACCTCTGAGAGATACGACCAGATAAGCTCCTTGAATTCAGGCAAGCTGTCCTGAAGAAAGTCAAAGCGGCACATCTGTGTATTCTTCGCTGTAGCCGTATGTCCACCAGCTTCCATGAGCAGATGCAGATGCTCCATCGAGATCGGTTCGTCTTTGAACGCACGGATGCTGCGGCGAAATTTGATGCTGTTCAAAAGGTTTTCCGTAGGAAGGTCGAAGGTGGCAGGATCGAAATCGATCGGTGAATCTGCATAGCACGGTAAACTCGGTGCTCCTTCAGGGCAAATAGCCACGCAGTGGCCACACTTCATACATTCCCTAAGCGGGTGCGCCTTACCATTTTCGAGAACGATATTATGCTGGATGCAATCATGCACGCAGGCCCCGCATCCTGTACAAAGAGCTTCGTCGATATGAACATCTGTTTCCCCCATGATGATCCGCCTTCTTTAATCTCCGAAGGCCATCTCGATGATGAACAGAAGTTCAAGAACGCTCTTGAAGGTAGCTTGTTTCTGACCTGCGTCCCATTTGATGCGGCCTTGCCAAGTGTGGTGCTGGCGGAAGAGAACCTCAAGTTCAAAAGAAGGCTCAAAAGCAGGATCTATGGGAGAAAGGATCGACTGCAACGATTCAGTTTGTTGGTCGAGGATGTTGTCTATGAGCATGATGAGGCTTGGCAAGCTTGAAAATCTTACCGGGGCTGACATGATAACGCTATCGAGGGTGCCCGTCATCTTCCCATCCTCGTACGAATCGATGGAAATAAGGAAGGTATCGGCCCCTGGTGGTGCAATATGTGGCTGTCGCATTATGCTTCCCTTTCCGCGTATGCATAATGATACCGCATAAAGCTATGAGTTCGCTATGGTTTATCACCAAATAAAAAGACCAGGCTGTCATATATAACAACCTGGTCTTCATCGATTAAGATCGATCGGTCCGAAGCGGCAAGACTATTCTTCGCCTTCAACTTCGTTCAAGAACGAATTCGCTTCTTCGAGAAGCTCGGCTGCCCCATCGGGAAGATCAACGTCCTTGCCGTGGTTGTCCACCTGAGCATCGTAGTTTCCTTCGGCATCGATATCGATCGTAACGGTCGAGCCATCGTAGATCCTGCCTTCGATGATGCCCGTTGCAACACGGTCGACCACCTGACGCTGGATGAGGCGCTTCAACGGACGTGCACCATAGACTGGATCGTAGCCATCGATAGCCAAACGTTCCTTCGCTGCCGGCGTGATCTCGAGCTCGATCTTGCGATCCTTCAAGCGTGCCGACACTTCTGCGAGCTGAAGCTCAACGATCGGCTCGATGCTCGCGATGTTCAGCTCGTTGAACGTGATGATGTCGTCGATACGGTTCAAGAACTCGGGACGGAAGGTATTGCGCAATGCATCTTGCATGCGATTGGCGAATTCCGCCATACGCTTGGCTGCAGCTTCCGGTGTCATCTTCTGCATATCCTCGACCATGTCTCCCATGGTCTCTTCCTTATCGCGCTCACGAATGAGCTGGCTGCCGATATTGGAGGTCATGATGATGATCGCATTCTTGAAGCTGACCACACGGCCCTGGCCATCGGTCAAGCGGCCATCGTCGAGCACCTGCAAGAGCACGTTGAACACATCGGGGTGAGCCTTCTCGACCTCGTCGAGCAGAATGACGCTGTAAGGCTTGCGACGCACGGCCTCGGTAAGCTGACCGCCTTCGTCATAACCCACATACCCCGGAGGTGCGCCGATCAAGCGCTGCACGGAGAATTTCTCCATGTACTCCGACATATCGATGCGGATCATGGCCTTCTCATCATCGAACAGGCATTCTGCCAGCGCTTTTGCAAGTTCAGTCTTACCAACGCCGGTCGGTCCGAGGAACAAGAAGCTGCCGATAGGTTGCTCGGGATCCGCGAGCCCTGCACGGCTGCGGCGGATCGCACCCGCTACCGCCGAAACGGCCTCGTCCTGTCCAACCACTCGCTCATGCAAACGATCCTCAAGATCGATGAGCTTTTCCATTTCGCCTTGCATCATCTTCGTGATAGGGATGCCCGTCCACGAAGAAACCACCTCGGCGATCTCGTCTTCAGTGACCTCCTCTTTCAGGATGGTGCCATCTGCCTGGCGTGCCTCGAGCGCTGCGGTCGCTGCTTTCAGCTGCTCCTGCAGTTCAGGAATGCGTCCGAAACGAAGCTCGGAAGCTCGTGCCAGATCGCCTTCACGCGTTGCGCGCTCTTCTTCGAGCTGCGCCGCTTCGATATCAGCCTTCAAGTTCTGGACCGAAACGATGGAGTCCTTCTCGTTCTTCCATTCAGCCTTGCGTTTGTCGAGCGATTCCTGAGCTGCTGCGATGTCCTTACGCAGCTGTTCGAGACGCTCCTTGCTCGGCTCGTCCGATTCTTTCATGAGCGCTTGCTCTTCGATCTGCATCTGCGTGAGCTTGCGCTCGGCAAGATCGACCTCTTCAGGCATCGAATCGATCTCAATGCGCAGACGTGATGCCGCTTCGTCCATAAGGTCGATCGCTTTATCGGGAAGGAAGCGATCGGAAATGTAGCGGTTCGAAAGCTCTGCTGCCGCCACGATAGCCGAGTCGGTCACGCGCACGCCATGATGGATCTCGTATTTCTCCTTCAGGCCACGCAAGATAGCAATGGTATCTTCGACAGAAGGCTCGCCCACCATGACTGGCTGGAACCTGCGCTCAAGTGCCGCATCTTTCTCGATGTATTTGCGGTACTCGTCGAGCGTGGTCGCACCGATGGCATGCAGCTCACCACGTGCGAGCGCCGGCTTGAGCATATTGCCCGCATCCATCGATGAATCGCCCGACGAACCAGCACCCACGATGGTGTGGAGCTCGTCGATGAACAGAATGATCTGCCCGTCCGATTCCTTCACTTCACGCAGCACTGCCTTCAGGCGGTCTTCGAATTCACCGCGATACTTCGCGCCTGCCAGCATGGAAGGCAGGTCGAGCGCGATGAGCTCGCGATCCTGCAACGAAGAAGGAACATCACCCGCAACGATGCGTTGGGCCAGTCCTTCGACGATAGCAGTTTTACCGGTGCCCGGCTCACCAATGAGCACAGGGTTGTTCTTCGTACGACGCGACAGCACCTGGATGGTTCGACGAATCTCTTCGTTACGACCGATCACGGGATCCAGTTTGCCTTCGCGCGCCGCTTTGGTGAGGTTGTTGCCATATTGGTCCAACACCTCGAATTCTGTTTTTGATTGTTGATCAGTCACGCGCGTATCACCTCGCAATTCCTCATACGCTTGTTGAATATCGTTCTTATTGATTCCTGCGTTGTTCAAGATCTTGCCTGCTGCGTCGTTCTCTTCTGAGAGCGCAATGAGCAGGTGTTCACTTGTGGCGTACGAATCGCCCAATTTCTCTGCGATCTTCACCGCCTTGTCGAGCAGGGAGACGAGCGCCATAGAAGGCGCGGTCATGCCCATGATGCCGCCACCTTCCACCTTTGGCATACGATCGATCTCTGCTTGGACTTCATCGCGCAGAAGCTTCGGATCGGCACCAAGGCGCTTGACTATGGCATCGATATTATGCTCGCCAGATGAGAGCAGCGCGGCAAGCATGTGAATGGGTTCGACCATTCCTGCTTTTGCCTCGCCAGCAATGCTCATGGCAGATTGCAGAGCTTCTTGGGCAGAAAGCGCCAGTTTTTCTAACATCTTCTGTAAATCCATGAAGCTTTCCCTTTCGTTTGTTTTTTGTTTTAGGGTGATGAACGCCCTAACGAATACGACGCAACTCGAGCGACGTTGATTGCGCTACGAGACTGCTCACGTGCTCGAATGTTTCTAACTCATGCACACGATCGGCAAGACGGCGAACGCGCTTGTGCAGATCGTCGATTTCGTCGTCGCGCTCATTCAGGCGCCCCTGCAGGTCGAGAATGCGAATGACCCCTGCTAAGTTGATACCCTCGCTCGTGAGCTCGTTGATCAACTGCAGGCGCTCGATGTCGGCCTGGGAATACATACGCGTATTACCACGCGTACGTTGGGGGTTCACCAAACCTTTTTGCTCATAAATGCGCAAGGTTTGCGGATGAACACCCGCTAGTTCAGCAGCGACGCCGATCATGTAGAGGGGGCGATTGCGATCATTCATCGGCTACCCCCTTACACTTTCAGGCGTAGCTGCCTTGAATGCCTCGAGTGCAGCTTTCTGTTCATCGTTAAGGGTGGTGGGGATCTTGACCTCGATCTCGACTTTCAAGTCTCCCGTTCCCGAAGCGTTCTTGCCGAGACGTGGTGCACCTTGACCTTTCAGCGTGAGCACTGCGCCGTCCTGCGTTCCTGCCGGAACGCGCACGCGCGCTTTCTTGCCTGAAGGTGTGGGCACTACGATCTGCGCACCCAGTGCGGCTTCGTCGATGCTCACCGGCAGTTTGGTGATAACGTCTGCCCCTTTGCGGCTGAAGTTCGCATCGGGCGCGATCTTGATCGTAACGAGCAGATCGCCCGCTGCACCACCGTTCGCACCTGGATGGCCTTTGCCCTTCATGCGCACACGGCCACCTTCCATAGCACCCGCAGGCACCTTGATGGTAAGGGTTTCCTTCTCCTGCGTTTCGGGGTTCACCACGCGTACTTTCTTTTCGGCGCCGTTGAACGCCTCATCGAAAGAAACCGTGAGTGTTACCTTCTTGTCCGCTCCCTTTTCAGGCTGCGCTTGACGAGCGCCACCTCCGAAATCCCAATTCGTTCCGAAGGCTCCTTCACCATTGCGCAGGCTTTCCAAGATGTCGGCCCAATCGATGCCTCCACCGCCAGCGCCGCCGAAGGGATTGCCTCCGCCGCTGGTGGTGTAGGTGTACGTGCCGCCACCGAAGGGATTTCCTCCCCCAAAAGGATTGCCTCCTTGGAAAGGAATCTGGTTTTCGTTCGCAGTACCGTACTGGTCGTACATCTCGCGTTTTTTATCATCCGAAAGCACCTCGTAGGCTTCGTTGATCTCTTTGAACTTCGCCTCGTCGCCACCGGCATCGGGGTGATGTTCACGAGCAAGCTTACGAAATGCTTTTTTGATCTCACTAGCAGTTGCGCTTCGTGGAACGCCTAGCGTCTTATAGTAATCAGGTGTGGATGCCATTCGTTCCACCTCTCTTTCTTTTTTGATACAAAACAGGCGGACCGTTTGTGACCCGCCTGTTTAACTCCGATTACTCGTTGTCTTCTTCTTCGTCGGTTTCACGTTTCGGTCCACCAACCGCTACCGTTACCATGGCTGGCCTGATGACCTTGTTACCCATGCGATAGCCCTTCTGGTAAACCTGTTCCACGGTTTCATCGGGAACATTGGGGTTATCGACCGTTGCCACCGCTTGCGCTTCGAGTGCTTCGTAGGGTTGCCCCACTGGATCGATGATCTCGACCCCTTCTTTAACGAGCACTTCGTTGAGCTTGGCATACACTGCCGTTACCCCTCCGAGCAGCCCTTCTTCGCCGTTTTCGTTGGCGTAGTTGATGCTTCGCTCGAAATCATCGAGCACCGGAATGATGTCTTCGACGAGTTTTTCCGTTGCGCGCCTGGATTCTTCCTCGCGCTGTTCTTTCATGCGACGGCGATAGGTGTCCCATTCCGCATGAAGTCTGAGGTATTTGCCCTGCCATTCAGCTGCTTCTTCTTTTGCTTTCGCAACAGCAGCTTCGGCAGATGCTTCTTCGGAAGCTTCATCCCCCGAAGGTTCGGGGGAATCAGCCTCTTCGACGATTTCAGCGTCGACAACTTCAGCTTCCGGCTCGGCATCAGTGGCAGCGGCATCTTTTACCTCTTCCTCTGAATTTCCGTTCACCATGATTAGTTGTCCTTGTTCTCTTCGTCGTCGACTACCTCGAAGTCAGCTTCGATCGTATCGTCTGCTGGAGTGCTCTCTGCCGTTTCAGCAGCTGCACCCGCCTGTGCACCTTCGGTGCTGTAGACGACTTCCGCCAACTTATAGCCAACCTGCTGGAGGTTTTCGGTTTCCTTCTTAATGGCCTCGAGATCGGTGCCTTCGAGCGCGCTGCGAGCTGCCGCGATCGCATCTTCAGCCTGCTTCTTCATGTCGTCGCCGACCTTGTCGGAGATTTCAGCAAGCGTGGTCTCGGTCGCATTGATGAGCGAATCGCAGTTGTTGCGGATCTCGACTTCCTGCTTACGCGCAGCGTCTTCCTCTGCATGGATCTCTGCATCCTTCACCATACGATCGACTTCGTCATCGGTAAGTGCGGTAGATCCCGAAATGGTGATCTGCTGCTGCTTGCCCGTGCCCAGGTCCTTAGCGGAAACGTTCACGATGCCGTTCGCATCAATATCGAACGTAACCTCGATCTGCGGCATACCACGACGTGCGGCCGGGATACCAGTGAGCTGGAACTTGCCGAGTGTCTTGTTGCCAGCTGCCATTTCGCGCTCGCCCTGCAGGACATGGATCTCAACGCTGGTCTGGTTATCAGCCGCCGTCGAATAGATCTCGGTCTTGCGGGTTGGGATGGTGGTGTTGCGCTCGATCATCTTGGTCATGACACCACCCATGGTCTCAACACCGAGTGAAAGCGGAGTAACGTCGAGCAGCAGGATGCCTTCGACATCGCCTGCCAGAACGCCGCCCTGAACAGCTGCACCCATTGCAACTACTTCATCGGGGTTTACCGACATGTTCGGCTTCTTGCCCGTGATCTTCTCGACCAGTTCCTGCACTGCAGGCATACGAGTCGAACCACCAACAAGGATGACCTCGTCCACGTCGCCCGTCTTCAGGTCAGCATCTTTGAGCGCCTGCTCTACGGGCAACTTGCAGCGATCGAGCAGATCTTTGGTGATGCGCTCGAACTCTGCACGGGTGAGCGTGTAATCCAAGTGGAGCGGACCAGCTTCGCCTGCGGAGATAAAGGGCAGGTTGATGGTGGTTTGCGTGGTGGAAGAAAGCTCCATCTTCGCTTTTTCAGCAGCTTCCTTCAGACGCTGCATAGCCATCTTGTCCTTGCGCAGATCGATGCCATTGTCTGCCTGGAACTTGTCGGCGAGCCAATCGATGATGCGCTGATCCCAGTCGTCGCCACCAAGGTGGTTGTCGCCTGCGGTCGAGCAAACCTCGAATACGCCATCGCCGAGCTCAAGCACCGACACGTCGAACGTACCGCCGCCGAGGTCGAACACGAGAACCTTTTCGTCTTTGTTGGTCTTATCGAGACCATACGCAAGTGCTGCTGCCGTGGGCTCGTTGATGATGCGAAGCACCTCGAGACCAGCGATCTTGCCTGCGTCCTTCGTTGCCTGACGCTGTGCGTCGTTGAAGTAGGCAGGAACGGTGATGACCGCCTGCGTAATGGGTTCGCCCACACGCTTTTCAGCATCGGACTTGATCTTCTGGAGCACCATAGCCGAGATCTCTTCCGGCATGTAATCGCGTTCGTCGATCGCAACGACAGCACGACCGCCGTTACCGTTCTTCACGTTATAGGCGACGGTCTTCTGCTCCTCGCCCGTTTCGCCATAGGAACGGCCGATGAAGCGCTTCACGGAAGCAACGGTGTTCTCGGGGTTGGTGACCGCTTTGTTCTTTGCAGCTTTGCCGACCGTACGTTCACCGTCTTTGCCAAAACCTACTACCGAAGGGGTAGTGCGATCGCCTTCAGCGTTAACCAAAATTTCTGGCTCTGATCCTTCCATGACCGCCATAGCGGAGTTGGTCGTACCCAAGTCGATTCCAATAATCTTTGGCATGTTCTTATCCTTTCAATAGAGACTCGTAAAACGAACCTTGTATTACCTCATAGTTAAACGGAGCCTTGTTAAGAAAGCTCCAACGCTTGACATAATATAATCTAAGTGCCCTATTGTAAAGTTTTATGCATTGCAAACTTTGATATTTCTGTCTGCTTTACATCACCGCAGGTCAAGGCAGTTCTGGGAATAAAAAATGGAGACAAACCAGCGTTCGTCTCCATAATTCATACACAAGCGACCTCTAAATCACTTGAAATCTTGGCTTCCCACGATCTTGGCTCGATCTTCGGCGTGCACGTTGCTTTATGCTTCGCTCACCCGATCTCTTATGTCAAACGAACTGCTTGACATACTAGAACCGAATCGTTTCGCCTGCGCATTTTGTTGCGCGCTTGAAAGGTTGCGTACCAAAAGGTTACTTTAGTCTTCAACAACCTCAGGGATAGCGCCCATCGGGCAGCTTTCAACACAGTCGCCACAAGCGATGCAGGACTCTTCGTTAACAACGGTAACAACACCATCGACAACTTCAAGTACTTCTTGGGGGCAATCGTCAACACAAATGCCGCAGCCAATACATTCTTCTTCTAGAATAACTGGATGTGCCATTTCGTACCTCTTTCCTCAGTCTCAGCTACTAAGCTTGTACGGGCTTGAAAAACCCTCTGTAGGAAAATACCACGTATAGGCACATATTCAAACTGCTTAGCTATTTCTTCTGTAAACGGTTGATGAAGCCCTAAGATACCGCATCTTCAGGAACAGAAGACTCGTTTGAATGGGGCAGCGTGACTTGATCCGCGCCACCGATCTCCAAGCGCACTTCCCAACCTTTATCGTTCTCGACCACGTTGATGTCGATCGAGCTATCTGACTTGTTCGAATACGCTACGAGGTCTTCAAGGGTGTCCTTGCTGTCGGTAGTGACTACGATCTCTCTATTTCCAACGCCCGCTTCAGCTTCGATTCGTGCGATGAGCTCTTCGCTGGGCATACCAAATGCATCAATGCGTACCATGATTCATCCTTTCTTGTTCGTGTCTCTTACTATTATATCTTTCGTGCGCGACTTAGAGGCATCGTCCAAGATGGTAAACGAGTTGTTACATGGCCTAACAGATGCGCGGAAGCTGCTCGCCCACGAGCATGTCCATGATGCGCAACGAACCGAATCCTGTTCGCAAAGAAACACGCGAGTCGCGCCCTTCGGGCTTTTCAACTACCTCGCCGATGATCGCAGCATCAACGCCATACTTGTTCGCCTTCATGGCCGCAAGTGCCGCTTCAGCTTCATCGGCAGCTACTACGCACACCATCTTGCCTTCGTTGGCAACCTGGAAGATGTCGTAGCCGAGCATCTCACATGCTCCACGCACAGCATCTTTCACGGGGATCGCATCTTCTTCGATCACGAAATCAACCTGCGACTGTTCAGCAAGTTCGTTCAAAGTAGAAGCCAGACCGCCGCGCGTAGGGTCGCGGAAGCAACGCGTGTTCGGCGCGGCTGCGATCACCTCTTGGATAAGGTGATTGAGTGGAGCCGCATCCGTTTGCAGGTCGGCGGAGAAGCCAAGCTCTTCGCGACAACTCATGATCGTGATGCCGTGATCGCCCAGTGTACCGGTAACCAGGATCTTGTCGCCCGGTTTGCAGTACGCACCGGAAAGATCGACGCCCTTAGGAATGAAACCAATTCCTGAAGTGTTGATGAACACGCCATCGCCATGCCCACGGTTGACTACCTTCGTGTCGCCCGTCACGATGCGCACGCCCGCTTCTTTGGCCATTTCGGCCATGCTCGCGCAAATACGCTTGAGCTTATCCATCGGATAGCCCTCTTCAAGGATGAACCCGCAGCTCAAGAACTGCGGAACGGCACCGCTGGTTGCAACATCGTTCACCGTACCGCACACGGCCAAGCGCCCGATATCGCCGCCCGGAAAGAACTGCGGGGTGACCACGAAGCTGTCGGTCGAAAACGCGACGCGCTCACCTTCAGGCGCTTCAAGGCGCGCGGCATCATCGCCAACGCGAAGCTCTTCACCAGCATACGCCTCGAAGAACACCTCGTCGATGATGCGCTTCATCATCGAACCGCCGCTTCCGTGCCCTAACAGTACTGTTTCGTCCATATTCAGTTCCTTAGATTTAGATGAATTCGCCGGTGGTGGTCATAACCAACCGTCCGGTCTTAACTCCCTTGGTGCCCAGGATAAGGTTCGCCACATCCTGAACCTCGCCGGTTTCCCCTTTAAGGATAATCACTTCAAGGCAGTTGTCTTCGTCGATGTGCACATGGACCGACGTGATGATGCGATCGAGATAACGATGCTGAATAAAGTGCAGCTTTTCCTGCAGATCGCTCGCATGGTGGCTGTAGACGATGGTGAGCGTGCCCATGACGATACGTCCAGGCGTTGCGCACTCCCCTTCCACCAGCGCATCGCGCACGAGATCGCGAATGACTTCGCTGCGGTTCTTCGCAAGACCGCGACGCGCAACAAGATGGTCGAAGTTGATAAGAAGGTCTTCCGGCATTGCTACCGAGAAGCGCACAAGATCACTGCTCATACCGATCGCCTTTGCTTTGAACTAAACGAGATTGACGGTAACGCCTGGTGCAGAGCTGGCATCTTTATCGAGAGCATCCTGCGCATCGGTAAGGAGTGCGCGAGCTTCGTCCATGAGCCCCTGGATCTCCTTGAGCACCGCAGCGGTGTTCTCATAGCCGTTGTCATCTGCTTTATGGAACAGCTTGTGCGTCCAGCGACGGTTCAGCGCAACTTGGTCGTCCATCTGCTCGAGCATCATCTTGAATTGATCGACATTCACACCATTGGTACACATGGCACTTTCCTATCTCTTAAACGATCTTTGCCTTTTGCGAAGACCGAACAGTGCGTTTTCGTGCAGGCAGCGCGAACTCTCGTCGAGGGCTCCCGCACCGAAACGCGGTGCTCCATTAAACACGTTTCCTGTCTGTATTATCGGGCTGCAAATGAGAGAAGAGAAGTCTCATTTTTACTAGCGGTGTGAATTATTCCGTAATTTGTGTTATTCAACACAAGAACTCCCCTTTTGGGGGAGCTCTTGACAGTTCATAAAGGCTTCGTCATCACGGAAGCCGCACATGAATGATGATTCGGATGGAGGTTTATGCGTTATAGCCGTTTGGATTCTGGCTCTGCCAATTCCAGGCATCAGCGCACATGCGCGCAAGGTCGTATTCTGCAACCCAGCCCAGTTCGGTCGCTGCTTTATCGCATGCTGCATAGTTCTCCGCGATATCACCCGGCCTGCGTTCGACGATCCGATACGGCAGCTCCTTGCCACACGCCTGCTCGAAGGACTTGATAACCTCAAGCACGCTCGAGCCCGTGCCCGTTCCCAGGTTGAAGATCGCAACACCGCTGCGCGTGCCGTCTTCGGCCACAGGGCCTTCGATGCTGCCCAGCCCGATCGCTTTACCGGTGCCGACTTTGCCACCCATGAAATCGAGCGCTTTCACGTGCCCGCGCGCAAGATCGACCACATGAATGTAGTCGCGCACGCCCGTGCCGTCGGGAGTAGGATAATCGTCGCCGAAGACCTGGATGCATTCGAGCTTGCCCGTGGCAACTTGCGCCACATAGGGAAGCAGGTTGTTCGGGATGCCCTTCGGGTCTTCGCCGATCCTGCCGCTTTCATGCGCACCGATCGGGTTGAAGTAACGCAGCAACACCACATTCCACTCAGGATCCGCACGGTGCAGATCGGTAAGGATGCGCTCGAGCATGGATTTGGTCTCGCCATAAGGATTGGTGGCCTCGTGCTTGGGACAATCTTCGGTGATAGGGATCATCTCGGGGTCGCCATAGACGGTCGCGCTGCTCGAGAAGATGATGTTCTTCACATCATGGTTGCGCGCTACATCGAACAATACGAGCGAACCGGTAACGTTGTTCCAGTAGTATTCGAGCGGCTTCTGGGTAGATTCGCCTACCGCTTTAAAGCCCGCGAAGTGGATGATCGCATCGATGTCGTGCGCAGCGAATACCTTGTCGAGCGCTTCGCGATCGAGGATATCCACCTGATAGAACGTGAGCTTTTCAGGCTTACCCGTGATCTCGCCAATGCGACGGATAGCCTCTTCGCTCGAGTTGGAAAGATCGTCGACCACGACCACGTTGTAGCCCTGATCGAGCAATTCAACACAGGTGTGACTTCCGATGAAACCCGCGCCACCGGTTACGAGGATCGTCTGATCTGCGGGCGCGGTTGCTAAGCTTTTGTTCGCCATGAGATACCTTTCGTTCTTCTCTTTATTATAGATGCTTGCGGTGGTGAGGTAATCTGGCGTGCAGGTTTTACCATCTAATGTGCATTTATCCGTGTGAGCATTTCTTTAAGGAGCGCCCAGGCGCGTTGCTTGCGTTCGTCGGTCTGGAGCATACGTTCAAAATCGACGAATGCGCAGCAGGGCCTTCCGAGAACACCATCGCAGCAGTCCAGTTTGATCGGCTGATTATAGGCAAGCGAAAGAATGCGCGCAGAGGCTTGTTCGGTTACCACGAGGCACAGCGGGTCGATCGCTTCGATCAAGCGAAGGAGCGAAGGCGCGGCAAGTTCTTCTGCAGGTTGCGAAACGCCGCCAAGCGCGATCCAAAAGATGTCGGAAGCAGCGATTCCAGCACGTACAGCTGTTGCTTCGATCGCTTTGCGGGCCTGTTCAGAAGGAGTTTCTTGCGAGATGACGCAAAAGAGCGCATTCACGTTCCCTTGGAAATAAGGCGCAAAAGCGGAGCATTCTGCCTCGCGCTGACGTTCGTACACCGACTGATTATCGGGCCGTACTGGCATGCGGTTGTCCGGAGAAGGCGAGGTCATGCGCGCGACCTTACTGCTCGATGAAGCGCAGCATATCTACGGGCTTCTCGATCACGTGATCGGGAGCGGCGGCCATCAAACGTTCTTGTGGCTGATATCCCCAGGTCACCGCAACTGCTTCCATGCCTGCGTTATGAGCTGCTTGCATGTCGCTTGCTGAATCTCCGAAGAAAAGGCATTCTTCGGGAGCAACACCGAGCTCACTGGCACAAAGCAACAGCCCTGTAGGGTCGGGCTTGCGCGGAACCGCATCTGATTCGCCATGAGCGACTTCGATCAAGTCGGGGAAGAAGCGATCGCGCACATCGAGCACACCCTGTTCGAACTTGTTCGACAGAATAGCAAGGCCCACACCAGCCTCTTTTGCCTGTTCAAGCGCCGCAGTGATCCCCTCGAATTCGGTGGTGTAGATGATGCCGAAATCGTGATAGAAATTCTTGAAGTTTTGGAAAACGCGCTCTGCTTGTTCGGGGGTTGCATCCGCTGGTACCGCTTGCGCGATGAGGCGTGCAGCTCCATCGCCCACATACGTGAGGATCTCTTCAGGGGTATGAGGCGGAAAACCCTGGTCGGCAAGGGCTTTGTTCGTCACGTTCACCAGATCGGGAAGCGTATGGAGCAACGTGCCGTCGAGGTCGAAGATGAACGCTTTGTATGTTCGTTGTTCACTCATAGCTGCCCTTAATCATTCGGAAGAATCTCTTTCTGCGATTATGCCACAGAACCAAGAAGGAGCACCTGCTGGGTAACAGAGAGCATAGTTACCCCGCAGACGCTCCATGATCGCTTTGCTGTTACCGCGCTTTTGCGGACTTACACGAATTCAGCAGGCTTCTTATCTTTCGAGAAGATGGTCTTGATGCCCTTTACCGCCAAAATGACAGCGAACACGATCAGCAGCGCCGCGATTGCGAACTGCAACACGTTAGCCAGCGTGAACGCCCCTGCTGCGATAGCGGAAACCTTGCCCCACAACGTCATGACCAACGAGGTGAGCGTGACGATGAGCATGAACACCATGGGGATGTAGAACATCTTGTTATTCTTGCCTGCATTGCCCAGCCATGCGCACACCGCAAGCAAGCCGAGCGCTGCGAGCAGCTGGTTCGCCGCACCGAAGAGCGGCCACACGAGCTGGTAGCCAGTAAGACCAAGACCAACACCGAGCACCACCGTGATGATCGTTGCGACCCAGGAGTTCGTGATGGATTTGCGCCAACCCGTAAGCTCAGAGATGTCTTTGCCGTGTGGGGTGAAAAGCTCCTGGAACATATAGCGTCCGAGGCGGGTTGCCGTGTCGAGCGAGGTCAAGCAGAACACCGAAACCGCCAGAACGAGCAGCGCATAAGCAATGTCGGTTGCACCTTCAAGACCAGGGATCACTCCGAGCATCTGCGAAAGGCCTGCCGCAAAGACCTGCGTGGGAGAAGCATAGGTGCCATCCATATAGCCAGTGAACACAAACGCAACCGCGCAAAGCGAAATGATCGCAACGAGGCTTTCCAGTAGCATACCGCCATAAGCGATCGGCAGCGCTTGTCCTTCCTTGTCGAGCTGCTTTGAAGTGGTGCCTGAAGCAACCAGACTATGGAAGCCCGAAATAGCACCGCAGGCAATGGTGATGAACAGCGCCGGGAAGAGGAAGCCGCTTGCCGCAACCTTGGAATCGCCTGCTGCAGCGAACGCACCCGTGAACGCCGGAATCTGAAGATCGTTCGAAGCGCCCATGATGCCTGAGCCGATGATGCCAACGACCGCCAGGGCGATCATGCCATAGAGCAGGTAACTTGAAAGATAATCGCGTGGCTGAAGCAGCACCCACACCGGCGCGATCGAAGCCGCGAAGATATAGACACCCACGATCATCATCCAAGAGAAGTTGTCGAGCTGGATGACCGGAAAATTGTAGCCAATAGCAACAACTGCAATGATGATCGCGATCGCAGAGATGATGTTTGCTGCAGCCGGGATCTTACGGCCACGCGTGACGATGCCATAGATGATCGCAACCACCACGAACAAGATCGAGATCATAGCCGTGCGCGAATTCGCAACGTTCGTACCTGCTACCACCGCTGCACGCGTTTGATCGTCGACGGGAACAGGAGTAATAGCAAAGGTGCTTGCCACGATCGAAGCGAATGCCGCGACCACGAGCAACAGCGTAAGATAGGCAAACACGCAGAAGAGCTTCTTCGCGGTGTCGTCGATATTGCGCTGAATGACCATCGCGAGCGTGCGGCCCTTATGGCGGATCGAAGCGAAGAGTGCGCCGAAATCGTGAACTGCGCCGAAGAAGATGCCGCCGATGAGCACCCAGAGCATGACTGGCACCCAGCCGAAGATCGCCGCCTGGACAGGACCGTTGATGGGGCCTGCACCTGCGATCGACGAGAAGTGATGGCCGAGCACTACATACGGAGCTGCAGGAACGTAGTCCTTGCCGTCCTGCAATTCATGGGCCGGTGTCTCTCGCTTCGGGTCAACGCCCCACTGCTTTGCAAGCCACCTTCCATAGAACAGATAACCGCACAGCAATGCTGCAATCGCAATTAAGAGGATAACTACCGCACTCATGTCTTTTTCTTCTCCTTGTGATCAAGTCTTTGGTTTGATCGTTCTTCAAAAGCAGAAATCGACATGCGTGGAACGACAAGCCCTTTTGACCCGTCGGCCCATACAGATCGATTTTTAGCACACTGATTTTAGAACAAATTTGCTTCAAGCGTGTTAATTAATTCTTTGCCTTGAGGATTGGTGGTAATAGAGGAATCTGAAAGGTCGATAAGAGCCAATCGAAGGTCGGTCCATCCCTTCAAACCAAAGCTGAAGTTCTTGCGGTACTTCGTTTTTCTTACCAGCTCTTTCGCGTTCGTGTCAGCACTTTCAGCAACGATGACCAAGGAAAGGAACGTGGTCATGTGCTCACTGTTGAGCTCCACGAGTGAAAGAGCCTCGGTCTTCATGAAAGCGATCAGCTCTTCGAGCGTTGTCATATCAAGATGCTCAAGTGAGCGGAACAAGACATGCTCATGGATGTTCGCGCCCCAGATCTTCGCCTTTTTCGAGAGCACATACTGCATGCTCTCTGAATGGAATTGGGCACGCCCCTGAAACGTTTGGCCAGCAAGCTCAAAGGTGTCTTCCACGTCGAAGTAACCTTCATGAGCAGCGAGCAATCGTTCTAGCAGCTCTTGCCGTTGTACCATTTCGCATCATCACCTTGCGGTCGTTGCTGAGTCCTTGCTCACCTTAATCCTAACAATCACTGTATGTTCGGTGAATATCTGGCTTTGAGACAAATCGGGGGAAGATTCTCTTAAAATTGTATAGTGAAAGATATAAGAGGTCATAATGAAGAACGCTCAAGAACATAACGAATACACTGAAAAAGAAAATGATCAGCTGCGCACCGACGCACTGATGATGATCAATGCATTGCGCGCACAACACGGGGATGCTGTTACGCGCGTGATTTCCCACTTAGCTGCGTCCGATCAATTCTCTGCATTGGTGGGCGATAACATCGCGCCTTATCGTAGGCTCATGACCTACTACGAATGCGCGATGATGGAAGTTGAAACGAAATTCCGCGTGCTCGATGCCGAATATGGCCTGCAGCACGATCGCAACCCCATCGAGTCGATCAAAACGCGTCTTAAGAGCACTGACAGCCTCTCGAAGAAGCTTGCGCGTAAAGGGCTGCCGATCAGCGTCGATTCGATCGAAGAGAACATCAAGAATGCGGGCGGCGTGATCGCGTGGTGTGCACCTTCCTTAAGGACCTCTACACCTTGGCAGACGCGATCCTTGCACAAGATGATGTAACGCTCATCGAACGGCGCGACTATGTGAAGAATCCGAAACCGAGCGGATATCGCAGTCTTCATCTCATCATCGAGATCCCCATTTTCCTTGAATCGGAAAAGCGCCTGATGAAAGTTGAGATTCAGCTGCGTACCATATCGATGAACTTCTGGGCATCGCTCGAGCATCAACTGCGTTATAAGAAGAACTTGAGCGAAGAAGATATAACTGCCATGAATACGGAACTGATCGAGCTCGCCGAGAACGCTGCCACGCTCGATGCGCGCATGCAAGCGTTACGCAATTTCCTCGATCAAGCAGAATACATGAACTAAACGTTATGCGTCGTAGTCCATCTTCTTCTCGAAGTAGCGACTGATGAACATAATGGGAAGCGTGAGGCAAAGATAGAGCGCCCCAAGCAGCAAGAAGCAACCGAAGAAATTGTAGTTCGTAGCGCTGATCTCGCGCATGGTCTGAGTAAGCTCGATAACCGCGATCACCGAAAGCAGCGACGAATCTTTTATGATGCTCGCAAATTGTCCGGTGAGTGCCGGGAGGATGCGCGAGACCATCTGGGGCAATTCAACCGAAATCGCACATTGCGTGCGCGAAAGTCCTAGCGCGCGGGCAGCTTCGATCGGACCGCGCGGCAGCGATTCGTATCCGCCGCGAATAATCTCGGCGATATACGCACCAGCGAATACTGAAAGGATAAGGATGCCTGCAACTACGCGGTTCTCGACACCCCATGCTGTGCCAATGATGTAGTAGAACAAGTAGATCTGCGCAATGAGCGGCGTGCCACGAATGATCTTCACGTAGAAATCGCAGAGATAGCGCACCGGCAAGAAACGGGCATTCTGTCCCAATGCTACCGGAATCCCAATGATCAGACTTCCAACAAGACTGAATAGCGAGATGAACACCGTAAGGCAAAAACCATCCCAGATGCGCGTACGATATTGCACCACGAAATCGAAATTGAGTGCGATGCCTGCCATGGAAAGTGAAACGCCCACCACCGCAACAACAGCAACAACTACCACGAAGTAATTGAGGGCGCGCTTCCACGGAGCAACGGGGCTGTCCTTCGCTGCCATGAAAATATTGCTTTTAGGATAGCTGGTGCTCATTTGCGCATGCCTTCGGGTCGAAATGGTCATGCAGCTCCTAGAGGCGTAGGAGCTGCATCAAGTTACTTAAAAGTGTAGCGGTTCATCATGGTTTTACGTGCGCGACGTAGAACACGGTTTTCAATGTTGCCGCATATGGCAGTTTCTCGTACGTCTCACTACCGAACCCGCTACTGAACAAACCGCGATCTTGCAGTGTCTATGTTGCCCTTGCTCGTAATTGTTCGGATTGTTCGAATTACTCGAAATCGAAGAACCACTTGAAGTCATATTCGTCGAAGGCCTTCTTCTCTTCAGCAAGATACTTCTCGGTCAAGCGATCGAATTCGCCATCTTCTTTCGACTGAGCGATGAATTCGTTCAGCTGATCGAGCAGTTCAGTGTCACCCTTCTTCACTGCGATTCCCCATGCCTCAGGATCCTGGAAGGGGATGAAGACCGCTTTAGTGGTATCGGGGTTCGCAAGGTTATTACGATAGATCGTGAGCTGGTCGTAGAGGAAGCCATCGGCTTTGCCCTGAACCACTTCGGTTACACACGCGCTCTCATCTGCCAAACGAACGATATCAGCATTGGGTAGATTCTTCGTTGCCCACACATCGCCCGTTGAGCCCGTCTTCACCGCTACCTTCTTGCCCGCCTGGTTCAGGTCACTTGCTTCTTCAACACCAGAATTCGCATTTGCCAAAACGGCGAGCTGCGCCATTGCGTAGGGATCAGAGAAATCGACTGCTTCTTTGCGTTCATCGGTGATGGTCATGGAGCTGATAACGCAGTCTGCCTTATCGGTCTGCAACGAAGGGATCAGGCCATCCCACGCAGTATTCTCGATCTTGAGATCATAGCCATATTTATCAGCGAAGTCCTGCATGAAATCGACCGAGAGACCCTCGGCTTCACCCGCTTCATCCTTCGTTTCGAAAGGCGGGTAGGCAAGCTCCATTGCCACGGTCAAGACGGGTTTACCGTTTTCGCCCACGGCATCGCCTGTTTTATCGCTGGCCTTTTCGGAAGAGCAACCCGAAAGCATGCAAAGTGCAAGTGCGAAGGCGGCTACTACTGCAAGCAATGCAAGCCAGATTTTTCTAGTCTTTACGATTGAAGTGTTCATGTGATTCCTTTCGCTTGGTTGTTCTGTATCGCTGTTTTACTGAATCGAACCTGAATTGATCTATTGAGTGAAAGCTACTGTGAGCTTGTTTTCTCTTTTTGATTTGCTGCGATGAAATTAGCTCTGATCTGGTTGAGCGTGACGCACGTTATCGCAAAGGCATCTGCATCGATCCCTTCCATCTGGGCGTTCACCAAAGTAGTTGAGATCGTTTCGAACGTTGAACGAAGACTCTTCCCTTTGGGGGTAAGACTCACCTCCGTACGACGTTTATCGGTAACGCTCTTTTGGGTTTGTACGTATCCGCCCAGCACGAGTTTTTTCACGAGGGCGGTTATCGTTGAAGGGTCTCGGTGTATCTTTTCAGAAAGCTCTTGCATCGTGACTGTCTCTTGCGCGAAGAGCGCCACCAAGATGTCGCCGTGCGATGGGACCAGATCCTTGAGTCCTGCTTGTGATAGAAGTGAGACAAGGTAGGCATTCGCCGCTGTGAGCGTTTGAGAAAGCGTGTTCACGAATGAGCCCTTTGCGGTATTCGTTGTTGAGCTTGCTTCTGGTGCCTTTTGTTCGATAGAGCTCTTGATCGTTGTTGAGTTCACCATGAAACCTCTTCCTACTTCTCCACGATCGCATCGAATTTGCATACGTGATGGCAATTGCCGCACTCATCACAGCGTTCGCCCAGAATGCGATACGGGCTTCCTGGTACGATGGCTTTATGCGTGCACGCTTCTTCGCATAGGCCGCATTCCGTGCAATCATCGGTGATGCGAAAACCCGGCGCAATGAATGTGGCGCCGCCCCAGCAAAAGCGTTCACGAAGTATCTTGTGGTCGCGATTCACCATGTTGAAGTCATAGTCGTAAAGTTCACCCCATGCACGATGCAAAACCAGCACCACGGTTTCGGGATACTTCTTGATGTCGTAGTCTGCAACGGCAAATTGCGGATTCGTTTTGATGAGTTGATCCGTTTCTTCGGTTGAAAGTTCGCGCACATCGCCACTCACGCGCACCATATACCCTGGTTGAAAGTGAGGCATGTTGTCCTCATCCCATTCGCAAGGCGCAGCGGTAACTTCACCACACACGGAAAGCTTACCGCCCTCTATCATCTGGCGATAGAAAGGCTTGCCTGTCATGGTGCGCAGATAGAGTCCGTTTTCGTCATGCGCGAAGAAGTGAGCGATGCGTGAATCTACCCCGCCTTTTCCATCGAGCGTAGCAAAGCTGCAACACCCTACTTTGTCGAACAATTCATATACTTCTGCGATCGAAAGCATCTTGGCTCCTTTCTGAGAGACTGCTCTTTTTACGGTGTCTGGCTTCCTATCTACCTACGGCTGGTCAGAAAGAATTCGACGAGTTTCGCGTGGTCCTTCTTTGGAAAGCGCTACCCTGTTGGCAACGATACGGGCAATCTCTTCTGCATGTTCCTGCATAAGGTCGCGTCCGAACATTTCCGTGTTGTCTTCAGACACGTTTGAGACACTGTTAGCATCGATGAAGAAATTGCCTGCTTCGGACTCGATCACGTCAAAGCTGCCGAACGTGAAATCGAGCGCTGCAGCAGCGGTTTCGCAATCCTTCACAATCTCTGATGAGACATCAGGGTAGAGCTGATAGGTTGAGCCAAATCGGTAGGCTGAGAGACCGTTATCGGCTACCCCCCGCTTCACCACCAGGGCGACCTTGCCTCCGATGATCTCAACACGCGTGATAAACCCACGTTCAGGCGCGATATAGTGCTGAACGATGAATTCGCGCTCAGGCGCTTGAGAGAGGAAGTTGCGCGCTTCCTGCTCGTTTTGCACGATCGCAGTATCGACCGTGCGACCACTGCAAACGGGCTTGATCACGCAAGGATAAGAGAACGTGGTTTCGTCTTCGGCAGCGAGTTCTTGCGGTGTTCCTTTAGCATAGATGCGCGGTGTCGAGATGCCTGCTTCGTGAAGCGCGGCAGTAGAAGCGAACTTGTCGATCTCATAGGCGTGCGCGCGAGGTTCGTTGATGAGCAAGATCGAAGTGTCTTTGATAGCTTGGATGAGCGCATCCATGTTGCGCAGTGCCTGTTCGTGTCCACGATTGAGCGCGCTCGCGAATACGCGACTTACCAATATATCGCATTCAAGCGCTGCATCGACGCTGTTTGCCTGCTGCATGTTGATCAATCGAACGTCATGCGTGATGGTAGGCAGCGTTGTTTTTAGCGCACTGGAGATTTCAGCGCCAAGTTTATGATCAGACCATTCATCAGATTCGAACAAGACACCGACCACGAGCGGGCGATTCATCATGTTGTCATGTTCGCGCAGTTGAACAGTGTCCTCTTGCTGCGTCTCTTCTTCAGATGCCATGAAGTTCCTTCCGATAAAATACTTTGACATCAAATTAAATTTTCTCGATATTACTTTGATATCCAACTATTGTCAAATGTAGATTCTTCTTTCTCGCGGTAACGAGACACTTACGTAAGGCTTTCAGCTCTGTGCTTCTGCTTGATTGCTCGTTTTGAGGAGACTAGGGTGAAAGTGTTCTTGCAAAAAAGATGACGAACGACCGAGTAGTTTGTCACCTGGGAAAAGGAGATTGTCATGGCAGAAACAGTTGCCGTTATGCTTGGAGACGGCTTTGAGCCGGTAGAAGTGGTTGCCCCTGTTGACGTTCTGCGCCGTGGTGGCGTAGACGTTACTTTGGTTTCAGTGATGGGGCGCAAAGAAGTAACGAGCGCACAAGATATCAAGATGGTAGCCGATGCGCTTGTTGAGGATGTCGATCTTGATCTGTTCACGATGGTTGTTGTGCCTGGTGGTTCGGTTGGTGTTGAGAACCTCGGCAAATGCGACAAGCTTGCAGAGAGCTTGCGCGACCGCATGAAAGCGAACAAACTTGTCGGTTCTATCTGCGCTGGTCCGACCATTCTTGCAAACCTCGATCTGCTGCAAGGCCATAAAGCAGTTTGCTACCCAGGGTGCGAAACTAATTTCCCTGCTGGGGTCTATCAGCCAAACGTTGATGTATGCATCGACAAGAACCTTATCACTGCAACGGGTCCTGCCACCGCACTGCCGTTTGGGCGTTCACTGCTCGAAGCGCTCAAGAGCGAAAAGGACGCCAGCGAAGTTGCCTCTGGCATGTTGTTTTAGGGCTCTATAGTCCCTTCTGATTCCTAAGCGAACAGAGAAGATCGAGCGATGCGCAGGGGCTTCTTGCGGCTGCCGTTTAAGGCACGACTCAGAGGAATCCTCTGAAACCCTTCGAGAAAGGGCAGCGAAGCAGTATAATTGATGCAAATGCGGGCGTCGTATAATGGCTATTATGCGGGCTTCCCAAGCCTAAGACGCGGGTTCGATTCCCGTCGCCCGCTCCAAGAATCTCACGCCTGCCTTTACCGGCAGGCGTTTCGCTTTAACGCTGCAAAGAAAACGGTCATCTTATCTAGGTTCTCATTTCCTTCAATCACGTACCGAAGTACGCTCCTTCGGAATTTAAACCTATCTAAGGCACCCGTTTTCTTTTCGCTCCTTTACCGAACATGCGTGGTCAATGTTATTGAACTAGCCGAGTTGTTTTATTTTAAGCTCCTTTGAGGGAATCGAACCGATAAGGTGGATTTCTGTATTATTACCATTCGAGTTGGCGAGTAAGTCAGCGAGCAGTTTTCAGGTGCTTCATATTTGCCTGAAAGGCGTATGATGCTGACCTTTTGGTCGCAACATGCGTTTTGAAGGCAAAGATGGAGTACATGAAAGCTGCGCAGCGTCGAGGAAGTAATTTGTTGGTAAACAAATTACTTCTCACTAGAACACGATTCCAAGCGCGTTCACGATCAAACCCCACACTACGCCAATTGCATACAGCACGGCAATGATAGCAAGATTTTGTTTCCAGTGACGATTCGCACGCACCAACACGAGTAAGCCGACACCAGCACTTACAAGCAATCCAGAAAGCATCGCTCCAGCACCGAGCATTCCTTCGACATAGAGCTGAGCGATGATCACGCTCGGGGCGCAATTTGGAATAAGACCAACGAGAGCAGAGGCAAAAACAGAGAAATTAGGATTGGCCTCGACAAATGAAGCTAGCGCGTCTTCCCCTACTCCTTCGATGACCGCATTAAGAACGAGAACGATCAAGAAGATGAAGACCATCACCTGTAACGTGTGCTTGGTGGCGCTCTTCAGGATCCCTTTCCAGCCGGATCCGTGCACGTGCGTATGTTCTACATCGTCGTGATGCTCATAAGCGCGCTCGGGAGCCTGCTCACAAGTAGCGCAATCATCGTTACAGCCACAGTTGTCCTGTTCGCACAGTTCATGGATTCGCAAGCCTTGCTTGTCACGACGAGCTAGTCGCAGGACCAGATCGACGATGAAACCCATGATCATGCCGATGACCAGCTTCGTTCCCATAATAGAAAGGATGGTTTCCGCAGGAACAGCTTCGGCAAGAAAGATCGGAAGCATTTCATCGGAAGTAGAAAGAAAAACCGCGAAGAGCGTACCTAGCGTGATAACGCGTCCCGCATAAAGCGTTGCCGCTACCGCAGAAAACCCACACTGGGGAACAACGCCAAGCACTGAGCCAACAACAGGCCCTGCTGCTCCTGCACGCGCGATCGCTTTCTGTGTTCTTTCTCCCGTTTTGTGTTCGAGCCATTCCATCGCTAAATAAGCAAGGAAAAGAAATGGAACAAGATAGATCGTTTCAACAAAAGAATGCTCGAGCACGTGAAGCGCATTATGTACAAGGATCTCCATAGATTAGAAGTGTAGCACTTCTCCCTGTTCAGCCCTTCTCGTCCCCTGCAAGCGCGCTGCTTTCTGCTGCAAAGCCATACCCAAAAGAAAACCGACAACAAAAAAAGGCGACCGAAGCCGCCTTTAAAGAAGATATGGAAATGCGTTCTCGTTATTTCTTGAGACCGCCGATGAGAGACATCTTGGTGCCGCAGTCGGGGCAAGTACCCTTAGTGATGATGCGGTTATTCTTGGTAACGCCTTCCTGAGGGTTAACCATTTCCTTCTTAGCTTTGCACTTAACGCAATATCCAACTACTGCCATTAGAACCTCTTTCCGTTCCTATGTTGCCCCCGGAACGAAGGCAGCACAATCACTTATTTGCTTTAACCATTGTAGCGTGATGACCAGGTATTACAAGCACTATTTCGACATTTGTTACATGCTTTTGAGAAGTTCCAATACAAATTTTGAATTTTCTTCGAGCACGCTTGGTTTGATGTTTTCGAGCACATCATCAATGCTGCCGTAAAACGCTGTCTGATTGCCGGACACCCCTGCAAGCGTTACCGCCTGCAAACCATGCTGAGCAGCAACATGAGCAGACGTATTGCGGCTGAGCAGTTTGTTCGTAGCGAACGAAACTCCGCTCTTCTCGCTTGCTTGACGCAGAACTCGCTTGATGCGCGATGAAACCTTATTGGGGCGATACTGGCCTTCTTCTTCAATAAAGGAGAATTGACCAGCACCAACACCCTCAAGATTCACGATAATGGCACCCTTGAGCTCTTCTTGATGTTCTTCAAGAAATGCCGTCATGCCCGAATTGAGCGCCTCTTCGGCGCCAAGCGCAACGAACCACACTTCTGTGTCGATATCAGGATGACGGAAATCGCGCAGCAGACGCATTTCATTATTGATCTCTTCAGTGATCTTCACATCTTTAGGTACTGAACGTTTCAAGGGCCGCTGATTTCCTGCACTTGCTTCCTCGTCCACAAAATCGCCGTCGGCTTCCACATCCTGACCTTGAGCAGTACCAGAAACATGATTGCGCAAGCTCTGCAACGAGAACGCACCGCCGTTCCAACCTCGATCATTGGGATTTGGTTCGCCATAATCGACATCGATGAATTCAGCGTCGAGATCATCATCGGAACGGAAGCTTTCCCAGCTACCGCGCTCCCTACCTACGCTCTGGGCTTCATACGATGCATCAACATTTACCCATTCACGCACGGACTGCTCGTCTTGCGATTTCTTCTTCTTGCCAAAACGACCAAAAATGCGACCAACGCGCGACTTGGGCATTTCAACATAATCGGGACCAGCAAATGCTCCTGTTTGCGTATAGCCTTCTTCATAGACAGAATCATCAGCATCTTCGATGTAGTCGTCCTCGGCAATATACTCTTCACTGAGTTCAGTGCTGACATCGGCAAAGGTGCCCGTATTTCCTGCAGAACCCGAAGAAGGAGCGAATGATTCTTCATCAACGTATAGATCGGTAAGCGTCGTACCAAGCGTTTCGTTCGAAGAGTTGGTGGCTGCATTGCTCCCTATCGCGTCGATCGGTGGCACCGTAATGCGCTCGAAATCGCTCGTGTTGAAATCAGGCAATTCCAGACCAGGGGTTTTGAAGAGCGTACGTTGTTCGCTCGCTTGCGCCTCTGCCTGACGCTGAGGTTGATCTGCGCCGATGCGCGGTAACATGTTAGAAAGCAACGCAGGCTGCGGCATAGTCTTTTCGTCATCGACTGCCATGGGTGCACGTTGCTTGGCACTTTCTATTGAACCGCCCACTGGGGCAACCACATCAGGCAGCACGATCACATGACGATCAGACTGCGAAGCATCATTGCTCTCCTGAGCAACTGACGTGCTTGCCGTACCCATACCTTCCATGCCCATGATCGGAGAAACAGGTGCTGTTTCGTAATCGATCTCGGCTTCGGCGGTATCGACATTCTCTTCTGCATAGACCGCATCTTCATCGAAGAGTGCCGGTGAAACCGTAGTTTCTTGCAGTGATACTTGGCTTGAAATGCCCTCTTCAGATGCAGAGAACGTCTCTTCTTCGTTGAATTGCTCAACGTCGATGGGCGACATTGCGATCGTATGACCCTCAGCTTCTACCTCATCATAATATTCGTCATCGAACTGATCGATCTCCGCTTCGTCTTCATGACGATGCGTAACCTTCGACGCAGCAGAGCTAACCATGTCTGAGGCACGATTCAGAAAACCGCCAGTGCCATTCCTTTTCGTATGAGCACGATGGGATGCTGTCTTGCGCTTCACCGAACTCTTGCGCGATGAAGCAGAGGGAGCTTCCTCCTCCATGACGGGAATGATGACCGGCTCTTCAGTAACGAATGTTTCGTCGATTTCTTCGAAGTTGCCTTCTGGCGCTTCACCTTCGGTTGCACGTGAAGCAACAGATACGACCGGTGCGGGTTCTTCTGCAACAACTTCTCGCTCACGAACGATCGTTTTCTCTACAGGAGCTGCGCCTTCCGCGTCTTCGTGCTGGGACTTCTTCAAGAGAGGAGCTGCCGCTCCATCGATCTCCTGGCGTAAAGCAGCCACGCGTTTTGCCAGCTCAGACTCAGGCTCTTGATAGGCAGGGGCTTCTTGTGCAGCTCCAGCTTGTGCAGCTCCAGCTTCTGCAGCAGTAGCAGTAGCGGCATTCTGCTCTGCCAAACGCTCGGCTATCGTGGGAGCGGCGTTGCGCTGACGTGCAGCATCTGCCATGTGCGCTGCGGGTGCGTCGGCAAAACGAGAACGCGAGACATTTGCCTCGCGCGCCAGATCGGGTTTGTTCGCATGTGCCTTTTCTTGAGCAGCACGAGCCCATGAAGGAACCTGCTTTTGATAGGAGCTCCCCATGCCAGTGGCTCCTGGTTGCAGCGCTTCAACAGATTCGCGCACAAAGGATTCCTGCATTTCAGCGGGTTGTTCAGTATTTTGTTCAACGGCTGTTTGAGAAGGCGTAGCTGCGGTCTTTTCCGAGGATTCTGAAGTTGAAACAGGTGTTGCTGCTTTCGCGTTGCCTGGCGTATAACGAAGCGAATCCTCTTCTTCCGCCGTAAAATGTACAGCTGCAGCTGCAGCTTCTTCTGCGGTATCTTCCAGGCCACCATGCTGAACGAGCTTGGATGAGATATCGGATAGAGGAACCTTGTCTGCAACAGGCTTGCCTGTAAGCGCTGCAATGGCTGCTTTTGCAGCAGCGAGCGACTCTTCAGGGGTCATGCGGTTTTCGCGCGCCTGGTAGGTAACCTCAACACCATCGGGAACAACGCCAGCTTCGTATGCTGCATCTTCTCCATGGATCTCTACCCCTGCTTCACGGGCATGCTGCTCCATTTCCTCATTGCTCACCAGGCCGTTTCCAACCGTACGCGCAACATCGAGGAGTACGGCTACGCCAGCAGCATCGTTGTTCGCTGCGTCGTTATAGGCAGAAAAGCGCGTTTTGATGATGCTCGCGAGTGGGAGCGCCAAGAGAACAACGCAGATAATCTGCAAGACCAAGAGCACGATAGCAAAGCCGCCCGCTTCACTGGCAAAGAACACGGTCTTGATAAGAAGTACGAGGGGCGCAACTGCCAACGTAATAGCACACACATTGTGAATAATCGGCAGATAACGGCCGATGATACCTTGGTATTCTGTTGCGACGCGCGCACTGTCGTAGTGCGTAACGAAAATGATCTTGCGACGCTTGTTGGTGTTCGTGATAGAAAGCGGATTGTATTTTGCAACAACATTTTGGCTCACGCCGCTACGCAGAAAACGCGAAAGGACGGGCTTGCCGAACACTTCACAAGCAAAAAGAGCAGCGGCAAGAAGCCCGATGATGAAACAAGGGATCGAAAGAACAGGAAAGATGATGGGCAAGAGCGCACAGACAAATGCGAGCCCAAAACAGATCGCCCGAACCGTGTTCCCATTCGATGCACAAGAAACATCTTCAACGATGGTCGAAAACCCTGCACTCTTCTGTAGCTCATCGGCGATATATAACGCAGCCTGTTGTTCCTCTTCGGTTCCCGCAGGACGCGGCCCTATTTCCTGTGAAAGATGCGCGATATCGTCCATCATGTTCGTCATGAAATGCCCTCTCGTTTTCAAGGCGATGTCTGTGTTATGTGTCTTCTTCTCTACCTTGAAAAAGGTATTCAGATATTTGGTTTTAGTATACGCCATTTGGCTATATAACCGACCATCGAACTTGAATCTGTTTAATTTGTAATCTGGGCGGTTTTTGTACTTGCTACGTACGGCGGCTTGAACTGGCATAACCTTTCAAGAAGGTCGTTTCTTTTCCCCTTTTTGTGCGCGATTGCGCTTCAGAACAGGGTGCGCAAACGACTGGGGCGTTTCTTTTGTGCTACGACTCTTGCGTCTCATTACCTAGATATTCGCGCAGGAAAGAGTCGTATCTTCCAACATCATTACGAAGCTGCGTTAATTGATTATCGAGATCCGCGCTTGCCTGAGCATAGGCATCAACGAGAGGCTGAGCGAACGTTTCGGGGAACTTTTGCGCCAGCTCGACCGAAGCACTATCGGCTTTATTGTAAAGATCATTGTTCTTTTCAGCTGTTTTGCGATCTTGAATCAGAATTGCTTCGTTCGAAAGGAGCCCGAAGTTGATCTCTTCGAGACGCTTCGCTAAGTAATCGCCGTAGAGAGAGAAATCTCCCTGAGGGAAGAGCTCTGCAGCCTCATTCAGCGCTGTCTGGGCATTTTGAAGCGTCGTCTGTGCTTCAGTAAGCCATTCGGTTGACTGCGCAACTGTCTCAGGGGATGTTTGTTGAACAGTAGTAGCAGCCTGAGCCAAGAGATACTGAGCATCGTCGATGCTCTTTTCAACAAGAGCAAGATCGTCCATGGCTTTCTTGGCATCAATATCCACTGCAAGTTTCTTGCTCGCAACATCAAGCATTGTTTCACGTGAAACAATCGTGTTGTAGGCACTTTGCGCCGCTTCCTTGTCGGTTGTAGAGCCCTCTATGGCCTCATCTGCGCGAACGGCATATTTTTTTGCATTTTCAAGTAACTCGAGCGCATGAGGGATCTGGCTTTGCAGCTGTTCTGCACGAGAGATCGTGTCGTCCGCAAATGGCTGCGCGAAGAATTCGTCGATAGCAACGAGCGTTTGATCGCTTTCTTCGATGTAGTCGCATGCCTGCTCGATAAGTTCTCGATTCGTGCGATTCTTTTCGTATTCCTGGTAGAGCCACATCCCAGCGAACGTCGCAAGCACCGCAATAACTAAAACCACCAGCAGTATGCTGATGAGGCGGCTGCGCGAACGTTGTTTTTGACGACGACTGATCTCCGCATAGGCTTCTGCACTAAACCCTGAAGCATTAGGAAGGAAGGGTGCCTCTTCGGTTTGCCTGCCAAAGCGCTTTTGTGCAGGTTGCGCATGTTTCCCTCGGGCTTTTCCTGATGGAGCATTTGTTGTTGTCTCACGTGAAACGCCTGATTCAGACGAAGTGTCGCGAGAAAGCGCATCTTTGAGCGCAGGGTTTTCTCCACTCCCAAGCGCCATAGAGGCACCAAAGCCCTCGTAGCTTCCTTTGTTCTTACGACGAAGACGTGCCCAGAAGCCCTTCTTTTCAGGGCCGGCAGAAGCAGAAGACTTCTTACCGAGCACATTGAATGAGATCTCGTTAGGCTTACCTTGCGAGAACTCGACAACATGAAGGTAGTCTTGATCGGTATTCTTATGCTTCGATTTCTTCAATGATCTCGTCCATCGTGAGCGAAACAATGTTTTTCGTTGGGAGCGAATTGAGGAATTTCTTCCCATAATGCTTTGTGACCAGGCGTTTGTCGGCCAGCACCACGATTCCTTTATCGCTTGAAGTGCGAATGAGACGCCCTACCGCCTGCTTGATCGCGATCACCGCCTGTGGCAAAGAGAAATGCGCGCAAGCACGAGAATCGTGGAGTTCGCGCTCACAAGAGAGTGGGTCCGTAGGAAGCCCAAAGGGAAGCTTCGGTATCACCACCCCTTTAAGAGTGGCGCCAGGAGCATCAAAGCCTTCCCAAAAACTCTTCAAGGCAAAGAGACTTAGATGCTCGTCTTTCAGGAAATCATCGCGCAAGCCTTTGACGGATACTCCCCATTTCTGACACACCAAGCGCAATCCTGCGGCTTTGATCTGCGGATTCGCCAAGTCAAAGCATTCTTCCATCTCTTTTCGATTTGTGAAGAGCGTGAGCATCGAGCCTCCCTGAGCAAGATGCAAGCGCGTAAGGAACTCGGAAAGCGTAGAAAGATACGCGGGGTCTTGGGGCTCTGGCATGTCTGAGGGTAAATAGACGCGCATATTGGTATCGAAATCATAGGTCGATTCGATCTGAAGCGTCTCAGCCCGAGAAGCCTCGCCCTCGTTCAAGCCCATAGCCTGGACGAACGACTCGAATGAATTGTCCACCGAAAGCGTGGCGGACGTATAGACGACCGTATCGGTTTCAGAGTAAAACGCTTCGTTGAGATTTTGCCCTACGTTGAGAGGCTGTGCCACAAAGGCATCTTTCATCTGGTCTTTTGCACGATTCAAGCGAACCGAATACACCTGGTTCTCTTTATTGGTGAAAAAGATGACATCGAGCGACTCATACAGTTCACGCAGCTCAAGTGCAAGAAGCGCGATCTCGCGCTGAGCACTCGAAGAATGATCGAGCTCTTCGAAATATGCCACCACATCACGGATCGCAGCAATGAGCTTCTCAAGTGTATTCTGCATAGCTTGCGCACATGATCGTACGCCCTGGAACACCGAGCTTTGGCGGATCTCTTCGTTGAGCCACAGATCGAGGTATTCATAGCGCTGGCGTTTGTTCGCCGTGTCGAAATACAGCAGATCCTTCACGCTCAAACAGTATTCTTCGGCAGCGATAGCAAATGCCACACCCGCATTGCGCGTCTTGGAGAGCATGGTTGAAAGGAGCGTCTTCGCTTCTTCGGCCACCTGTTCCCGTTCCGCACGAATGAGTGGATTATAACGAGAAGAATCCGAGGTCAGCGTACGGATCAAGCGCTTTACCGTCTCGGACGAAAGGCTGGTCGAAAATGCGCGGCGTGCCTCATCTTCGGCATTGTGAGCCTCATCCACGACCCAATAGCGGATCGGCGGGAGCAGGCCATGCTCGAAACGTGCGTCCCAAAACAGAAGGCTATGATTCGTTACCACGATATCGCAATGCTCTGCGCGGGCACGAGCTCCGTGAACAAAGCACGATTTCCCGAAGAAGGGGCATTTCCTGCGCAAACACTCCGTACTAGTAGAAGTGATGCGATAGCGCGGCAAGGCTTTGAAGTTGAGCTTGAGACCGTCGATATCGTCATAATCAGTCTGTTCGATGAAGGAAAGGAGCGTTGCAAGTGCTGGTGCTTGGTCGACCATTTGGTTGTTCACCAGGTATTGCTGTGGCCCTTGAGCATCGATGCGCTCGATCTTGCGCAAACAGGGGTAATACGTGAATCCTTTGAGCGACGCGTACGATATGCCAAGTGCCTGTTGCAACAAGGGCAGCTCTTTGTTCACCAGCTGATCGAGCAGGGTGTTCGTTTTCGTCGCAACGCCCGTGGGCACGTTGTTCGCTTTAGCAAGCAGGGCGAGCGGCAAAAGATATGCCATGGATTTCCCTACTCCAGTGCCTGCTTCGATCGCGGCATTCTCTCCCTTGCGGAGAGCCTGCTGGATAGAGAGCGCCATGAGTTTCTGCGGCTCGCGTGGTTCATAGTCTTCATACAGCTTGCCAATGATACCGTCTGGGTCGAACGCTTGCGCGATCTCCTTGTCTGGAACAAGAACGAAAGGTCGAGGTTCTTCTTCATTCTCTGAAGGATGCGATGATTGAGTACTCGCAGCATCTCCACTATGACCAGGCGTTTCGTTGTTGCTACGTTGTTGTTCATTGGAAATGTTTCCCGTGAAACATTCTGCTTGTTGCGCGTTTGGCGCTGAAGCGATCACCGCTGCAAAGACCGGCGCTTCTGCACGATCGAGCTCAGCTTCTTGATCAGCGCGAAGCTCTGCCGCACCGAACAGATCGGCTTGTACCTCTGCAACCTGAGCCTTGCGCGACTTGAAGAGCGAATACGGTGCTGCCTCTGAGCTGGCAAGTTCCTTGAACACATACACCGAGTTCCAACGTTCCACATCAGCCATATCTGCAATGTGCGCTACAAGCGGCGCCGGCATATTCGCAACCGCCGCAAGCAAGACGCGATAGACCAAGCATGTTGCCGCAACATCGTCATCGGCACGATGAGTGGAGTCTGCACCACCGAAAGCGCGCACGAGGTCGAGCAAGCGATGAGAATTGAGGCGTGGTAATGCGATGCGCGCAAGATCGAGTGAGTCGATCCAGATGTTGTTCTTCAGCGTGGCCCCTGCTGCCCGTTTCGTAACGAATGTGCGGTCGAATCCAACGTTGTGCGCAACAACGAGCGAGTCCCCCACGAAATCGACAAGCCCAGCGAGTGCGGTGTCTGGATCGGGCGCATCGGCAACATCCTCTTCATGAATATTCGTGAGATGTGCCACTTCATCAGGTATTTCTTTACCTGGATTTACGAAGGTGACGTACCATTCGACGATCTCTCCATTGCACATGCGGGCAGCCGCGATCTGGATGAGCTCGTCATGGTTGAAGGAAAAGCCCGTGGTTTCCGTATCGAGCACTACTACATCTGCATCGAGCGCGCCGAAGGTATGCGTCTGGGCATATTCTTTCAGATGCGCATAACGCTCACGGATGCGTGCAGGAGTGTTTTCGAGAATATATGTTTTAAGCGATGACTCTGCAGTCTCATTTTGTTTTTCCATAGCGCTAAGACTATCATTTAACCAACGAATACGCGCTCACTATCAGATGACTCCTAGGAGAAAACATGTCAGATACCGGATACTACGGAAGCTATGCCGACTTCACATGCCCTGATCGTAAGGCTGCGCCTGCATTTATGAACTCCGATAACATCGTAGGCGATCCGTTTACCATCGAAATGGACTACAGCGGCAATAAGCGCCAAGCGTGGATCGTGAATCCTTTTGGCTTTCGCATGGGTGTTTTGAACGAGAAGACGGCAATGCAGGTCGACCTTTGCAACGCAAAAGGCTGGAAAACGGTCGCGCTCCTTGCTTGTGTTGCCTTCAAGGAAGAACCCAAACCTGGTGAATATTGGGGCCAGGTAGCCATCATCTCCTATGATCCTGTGCATGAAGATGCGTTCTCTACCTTTGTGAAAACGATAGGCAACGAACTGGGAAAGGGCATTCGTCCTGCGCTTGACCTGGGGAATAGCGGCATCTCACGCGTGCTCGAAAGCAAGGGTGCTTGGGTGCCCACCGGGCGTGTCCCGCTCCCTAAGCTGAAAAAAGGTTCAGCGTTCATCAAGACCGAGCGCACCACCACCGATAAGCTGGTGAATCAAGCAAGAAAGACCCGTGTGGGATGCACGATCATAAGCTGGGCGATCATAATCATCTTCGTGGTAGCTGTGATCTTCGCGATGAAGTCCTGCGGCATGTTCTAGCGCGTGCGTGCGATCGCGTCTTCGATGAGCGCGATACACAGCTGAGTGAAATCCATACCGGCAACACGCGCCGCATCAGGCAAAAGCGAAGTCGGCGTCATGCCAGGGATCGTATTGGTCTCAAGGGCATAGAAATTGCCTTCGCTATCGAGCAGCAGGTCAGTGCGTGAAACTCCGCTGCATTCCAGGCCTTTATGTGCGAGAAGAGCGATGTTCTGAGCTTTCTTGGTAAGTTCTTCGCTCAATGAAGCCGGACAGATGTGCTTCGAGCCACCTTCGGCGTACTTCGACTCGAAATCGTAGAATTCATTGATCGGGATGATCTGAATGACGGGAAGAACCTGTGGGTCCTCTGTTCCGAGCACGCCAACCGTGTATTCATCTCCTTGGATCATTGTTTCGACCAGCGCCTGGTCATCGATCTCAAAGACGTTCTTAAGAGCCGATTCGATCTCTTCACGACCATTGCAGAGGTATACACCAAGCGCACTCCCTTCGGTTGCCGCTTTGATAACGCAAGAGCTGCCGAATTCTCGCTCGATGTCTTCTGCCGTCATCTGGTCGGGAGAATGGAGGAGGACTGCTCGAGGGGTAGGCACCCCAACCTGCTCATAGATGATCTTCGTTTTGGGCTTATCGATCGCAGTTGCGCTCGACCAAACACCAGGACCCGTGTAGGGGATACCAAGAATCTCGAGCATCCCTTGGATCGTACCGTCTTCACCAAGTTTTCCATGAAGTGCCAAAAATGCCACGTCGAAGTCCTCTGAAACGAGCGTGACCAGGTCTTCTTTTTTAGCAGGATCGATCTGCGTGACCGAGAACCCTGCATCTGAGAGCGCATCATAGACGGCGCTACCAGAAACCAGCGAGATTTCACGTTCGCCGCTCTTACCTCCAGAAATAAGCGCTACTGAAGTTTCCTGGGGAATTATCGTGGTATTCATGGAACCTGCTTTCGCTTAGGTAGGATGCCCCTCATGAGGCTTGTTGTGAGTATAACAAACCTCACGTTCCCTACTACCGAGGCGGTATAATTGCCTTACCGAGGGAAGCAAATCCCACAAAACTACGTGCATCACCTGAACAAGGAGCAGCATGTCTACCCCTATCAAAACGCTCTCGTTCGACCAGATCTACAACCTCTGCAACGAACTTGGCCAGCCACGTTACCGCGCTGACCAGCTCATTTCCTGGCTGTTCGTCAAACAAGCAAACAACTATGATGAGATGTCGAACTTGCCAAAAGCCTTTCGAGCAACGCTTGCTGAAGACTATCCTCTCGTGCCTGCTCGCCTGATCGATCGCCAGGTTTCTTCAGATGGCACGCGAAAGTACTGCTTTGAACTGGCTGACGGAGCTCGCGTAGAAGCTGTTGGTATCCCTTCGATGCAAACCAATGCTTCAGGAGAACCCAGATCGCTCACTGTTTGCTTCTCAACGCAAGCAGGCTGTTCTATGCAGTGTCTGTTCTGCGCTACCGGCAGCGAAGGGTTCACACGGAACCTCTCATCAGGAGAAATGGTCGATCAAGTAGCCCTCATCCAAGAAGATTTCGGCTTGCGTGTTTCCCATGTGGTGTCCATGGGACAAGGCGAACCCTTCCTGAATTACGATGCTACCCTTCAGGCGCTCGACTTTCTGAACAGCAAGAAAGGATTTGGCATTGGAGCGCGTCATATAACGATCTCAACTTGTGGCGTTATATCGGGGATCGAACGATTGGGAAACGATCCTCACCAATATACACTTGCTGTTTCGCTTCATTCTGCTGAACAAGTCGTACGCGATATGCTCATGCCGCGTTGCAGTGCACAGCCCCTTCCTGAGCTTAAAACTGCGCTCTGCGCGTATCAAGCAGCCTCCGGACGTCGCGTGAGCCTGGAATATCTCATGATCGATGGGGTGAACGACACGGAAACTGCGCTTGAAGCGCTCATTGCCTTCACCCGTGATCTTATGTGTCATGTGAACTTGATCCCGCTCAACGCGGTCGATCATTCACGTCTTAAGCCAAGCGCCCAAAATGTGATCGAACACTGGCAGAAGACCCTTTCATCTGCAGGAATAGAGACAACGGTGCGTAATTCACGCGGAGGAGACATCGATGGAGCATGTGGACAGCTCAAGAACAAGCTTGCCCGATCTAATTAGGTCTGGGAAAAGGTTCTGGAACAGAAAAGGGAGGTAAGACCTCCCTTTTTCGTTTATCTGTGTTTCGCGATGCTTAATTCTTGTGTTCGCTGAGCACGGCAACGACGCGCTGTAGCTCGTCTTCGTCCTTGAATTGAATCTCTATCTTGTTCTTTCCCTGAACAGTTTTGACACGAACAGGAAGTTCCAGGATCTTCGACATGCTTCGCGCAGCTTTCTTGAAGCTCTGTGGAGTAGGAACGCGTGAAGAAGGAGTGCTTGCCGCTTTTTCGCGACCAGCGAGCAAACGAGCGATCGCTTCGGTCTCGCGAACGCTCAGCTTCTCTTCCATGAGCTTGTTCGTGAGCGACTTCTTACCCTCGAGCGTAGGCACTGAAAGGATAGCGCGTGCGTGTCCTGCGGTGATCTTCTCTTCGAAGAGGAGCTGCTGAGCCTCTTCAGGAAGGTCGAGAAGGCGCAAGGCATTGGCAATGGTCGATCGGCCCTTAGAAACGGTCTGAGCTACCTCAGACTGGGTCATACCTTTGCGCTCCATGAGACGTTTGTAGCCATACGCTTCTTCGATAGGATTCAAATCGGAGCGCTGAATGTTCTCAACGAGCGCAGCCTCGAATGCTTCCGTGTCATCAGCGAGCCAGAAGCGAACGGGGATCGTTTCCATACCAAGGCTCCGACATGCTTGCCAGCGACGCTCGCCCGCGATGATCTCATAACCATCACCCGTCTTGCGAACAAGAATGGGCTGGAGCAAACCATGGCGCTTGATCGAGTTTGCAAGCTCTTCGATCTCTTCTGGTTTGAAATTCGTACGCGGCTGGTTGGGATTGGGATGAACTTGCGCGAGCAAGACCTCACCCACCATGCCTTTTTCATCGTTTTTCACAGATTTCGCGGCAGGAGCCACAGGAGCCGATTTAAGCGGATTGTTTGCTTTAGACGAACTTGCACCCGTCTTCGGTAAGCTTTGAGCCTTAGACGGGCTCTCTGAAGGCTGATTTTTATCGCCCTTCGGGCGAGCAGCAACAGGAGTTGCACGCTTGGAAGATGGGGCTTTTTTCACAGCAGAAGAATTTGCCACAGGACGAGCTGCACGCTCAACGACCTTAGCATGCTCGATCGCGTCTTCAGAGATATAGATATCTGCGGATGGTTTTGTTGCAGTCTCTTCAGTTTGCGTTTCTGGAGCAGACGGCTCTGTTACTGATGGAGTTACTTCCTTTTCAGTAGAAACAGCTTGTTTCGCTACCTTTTGCTTAGATTCTTCAGCTTCTGCAGATCTGTTCTCGTTCGAAGCATAAGATGATGCGTCATTGAAAAGTGCACCAAGACCTTTTCCTAAACCACTTTTCTGTTTAGCCACGTTGTATCACCTCTTGGGCAAGTTCGTTATAAGCTTCAGTGCCCTTGTTCTCAGGAGCATATTCGATAATGGGCTGACCATAACTAGGAGCCTCTGAAAGTTTGACTGTGCGCGGAATGAGCGTTTTGAAAACGGTATCGCCAAAGAATGAGCGCACTTCATCCACAACCTGCTTGGAAAGATTCGTACGCGAATCATACATCGTAAGAACGATGCCATAGATATCCAAGCTTGGATTAAGAACACTTTTGACACGTTTCATCGAATCAAGAAGTTTTGTCACACCTTCAAGTGCATAGAACTCACACTGAATAGGAATAAGGAGCTTATCGGCAGCAACCAAAGCATTGATCGTGAGCAAACCAAGCGAAGGTGGGCAGTCGATAAGGATATAGTCATAACGACCGCGCAAGCTGCCAAGAGCGTTCTTGAGACGATTCTCGCGCGCCATCTCATTCACTAATTCAACTTCAGCGCCAGCAAGGCTGATCGTTGAAGGAAGGACATCTACCCCTTTACCAACGTTTGCAAGGATGACGTCCTCAACGGGTGTTTCACCGAGAAGCACATTATAAACGCACTGACCGATATCGCGTTTATCAATGCCATAGCCACTTGTCGCATTTCCCTGAGGATCAAGATCAACGAGCAATACTTCCTTGCCTGCAGCGCCAAGCGCAGCAGCGAGGTTCACCGCAGTCGTAGACTTACCTACGCCACCTTTTTGATTGATGATAGCCAGGATCTTCGTTTGTCCGATAATATGCGAAACTGGACCTTTTTCCCTGAACGGTACATATGAAGGTCCTTCATCGAACTCTTCGTCGATCTCTTCGACTGCAACGCTGCCTTGGCCTGCTGGCATAGCTGGCTCTTCATACGGCGAAGTTGAAACGGCTATATCACGTTCAATAACTTGAGCAGTTTCGTTGATCTCTTCAAAGTTTTGGTAGCCAGGATCGGCTGGTTGAGATGCTTTCGGTTCGTAAGGTGAAGTCGGTGCTGGTTTTGTATTGCGTTTAAGACTGTCAAGTAATCCCACGAACACTCCTTTCATGAAATATCACTGAGATTATACCGATAAACTGTTTCACGTGAAACAGCATATCGAGGAAATGTTGCGTGGTTATGCCTTATAGGGTCTTTTTTGTGCCATGCCTGGACGACGCGGTAATGAGACCATAGGTTCTCCAACCTTTTCATACACTAAAATAGTGCGATTCGTTCCATTATCTGAAAGCTGTGTCGTCCGCATCGAAACAAGTTTCATGCCCAGTTTCCCTTCAAGCCCGGCTGCTTGTTCTAATTCTTCAGCTTCAACAGCCGCTTTATAACAGATAAGTTGCCCGCCTAAAGAAAGCAGCGGGACCGCAAGCTCGAGCAAAGAAGGAAGAGAAGAGAGTGCGCGGGCAGTGATAACTACAAATGATTCAGGCATTTCAAGAGCAAGCTCTTCTGAACGTCCGGTATAGGTTGAAACTTGACCTTCCAGACCTAACTCTTCGATCATGCGATCAAGAGCAGTGGTCTTCTTCGCAACTGAATCGACCAGCATGATCGGTCGTCCTGATACGATCGCTAGAGGGATTCCAGGAAAGCCTCCTCCTGAACCAAGATCGGCAGCGCGCCCTGAAGGAGCGTCTTCGAACTCTTGCAGCCCTACCAAAGAGTCTTCAATGTGGAGTAACTATCCTTGCTGCCAGTCAACAATACGGGTAAGGTTCGAGCGCTCATTCTCTTTTAAAACAAGCTCTAAATGAAGATCGAGCAACTTCCGCTGCTCGATCTGAAGTTCGGGTTGATGACCCATGATATTCCTTACTGTTTCACGTGAAACACTAAACAGGGGTAACAACTACGCGGCGCCCGTGACCTTCGCCTTCTGAGTGCGTCTCAACCTCAGGGTTATCACGCAACGTGATATGGATGATACGACGCTCATACGGTGTCATGGGGCGAAGTGCGATCTTCTTATCCTGAGAAACAGCGCGACGAGCAGCATTCTCTGCGATAGATTCAAGTTTTTGACGCTGACGAGCCTTATACCCCTCAACATCGATCACGACAGGATAACGGAATCCTATCTTTCGTGAAGTGATAACAGAGATAAGGAATTGCAGTGAATCGAGCGTGCGACCATGGCGGCCAATGAGCACCGCAAGATCATCACCAGTGATATCAAGGATCAATTCGCCCTCATCACCTTCATATTCATCGATCGTAACTTGACCAACGTTAAAGTACTTCAGGATGTCTTTGAGAGCTGCAATGGCGGTGTCAGCAACAAGATCAAGTTCTTCATCGGTAAGAGCTTGCTTAGGAGCGTCTTCATCCTCCATCTGATCGATAGTCTGTTCTTCTGCTTGTTCAGCAAGAGCTTGCTCATCCTGCTCGAGTGATTGAAGCTCTTCACCTTCTAGAATTTCGTCAGTCATGATTCTCCTTAATATTCAAATCTCCCAAGATGGGAGGAGCCTATAAAAGAAACATGGACGATAGTTTCCTAACGTCCATGTTCGATCAGTTATTTTGCTTTCTTAGTCGGACGAGGTTTCTTAGCCTTACGCGTAACATCCACCTTAACTGGCTTGACCTCGGCTTCAAGCGCCTCACGCTCTCGATCCTTGCGGCGAAGAATACTGAGCGTGATCTGCTGCTGTGCGACTGCAAAAACTGAAGAAGTAGCCCAGAATAACAACACGCCTGCAGGGGAGCCCCAACCGATCCAGAGCATCATGAGCGTCATGATGACCATCATGAAGATCTGCTGATTCTTCTGCGGGTTATTCGTTCCTTTTTGCTGAAGCAGGGTAGGAAGGAAGGTCGCACCTGCAAAGACAATAAGTAAGATTCCATAAGGAATGAACGGACCAACACCAACCGACCATGCGTTTGCTGGTGAAGCAACGAGGTTTGGCAGGATGTTGTAGAACGTATACTCAGAACCACCAGTACGCGTGTTCATGTCGTACAGTACTTGGAACAACGCGATGAAGATCGGCATCTGCAGGATCATCGGCAAACAGCCAGCAAACGGATTAAAGCCTGATTCAGCATAAAGTTTCTGCATTTCCGCAGATTGACGCTGCTTATCATCAGCGTACTTCGTCTGAATCTCCTGCATGAGCGGGCTGAATTTCTGCATTTGGAACGTTGATTTGATCTGTTTCTGCATAAGCGGGAACAAGATCAAGCGGAAGATAAGAGTAACGATAACGATGGCAAGACCCCAGTCATGCACAAAGTTATAGAAGAACTCAATACATATGAATATTGCGTCCTTAAACGCGTCCCACATTATGTGTGTCCTCTCAGTTTCTATCTCCCAGTTTCAGTGAGAAAGTTTCGGGCACCGGATCGTATCCGTAATCGCCGCCTGGGTGACATCTTACTATTCTTCTTATGCTGAGATAAGAACCTTTTATAAAACCAAAGCGCTTGAGTGCAGTAATACTATATTCCGAGCAGGTTGGTACAAAGCGACATGACGGAGGTAGTATCGGTGAAAGGGCTAGACGATAGAACTTCACGCAAAGTACTGCAATGGTACAAGGAATCGACTTAAGAATTGTCCACAACTTCCGCATCGCACCCTACCTCGTAAGAACAAGCTTTTTCGATCAAGCCTCTTGTTCGTTTCTTTGAGCCTCTTCTTTACGAAGCGATCTCACGATCTTCATGCCTTCGTTTTGCAACTTCTGGTAGGGAAGCTGCAAGATCCTACGTTTTGCAAGAAAGACGATGTCTAAACCTGAGATCGATCCGCCGAAATCAGCACAGAGTGCCCTCATCCGCCGTTTTGCGGCATTACGCCAAACTGCATTACCGTTCTTTTTCCCCGCTATAAAAGCAACACGACCAGAAGGGCCGTGTTGAGCATCAAGCACGATCAGCGTCATACCTGAGGTGTTATAGCGCTTTCCGTGCGTAAAGATAGAGGAAATTTCAGTAGAGGATTTTATCGTATTACGCACAAGTTCGGTAAAAGCCGCTGGTTAGACACACAGACGCTTACGACCCTTAGCGCGACGAGCGGAAAGAACCGCACGACCGCCTTTGGTAGACATACGAGCACGGAAACCATGCGTTTTTGCACGCTTGTGTTTATTGGGTTGATAGGTACGCTTCATTACCTGTCCTTTCAGATTACGTGTAGCCTAAAAATTGTAGAAATACTTAATCTGAAAGTCAATCTATAACCTCTATGAACGGCTGATAACATCATACTCAGCGGTTTCGATGATATGCCCCTTCATCGCCCAATGAAGTTGATTATAGAAATACCCCTCAGCAAGATCGAGATGGTTATCAAGCGCATAAACACGCAAGGTATAGGTATGATCAGCATCGGGTGGACGTGGACCAATATACGCTTGCGCGACCGTAAGATCGTTATCTATCTCTTCCATATTACTAAAACAGCTGTTGAAACCTTGTCTCCATTCAGGCTGAGGATTCTGGCTCGCATCTTCTGGAATAACTCCGATGTTCGGATCTATCTCACACATGAGCCAGTGAATCCATGTGAACCCGCAAACAGGAGTTGAATCGTAGTCGATGAATGTAAGCGCGAGCGTTTGAGTTCCCTCAGGCACCTCTTCGATCGTAATAGGGAATGAACAGATCGCATGACCGTACTTACGATCAGCAGCTGGAGCGTATTTTCCATACTTATCAGGAAGAAAACCATTTTCTGTTGGAAGAGATATCTTCATATCGATCACCTTATCCCGTCGAAGGTTATACCTATGTCGTAACATATGAGACCATCATAAAGGAAGCAAAAAAGAAAGTTTTCAACAATACCATTTTGTATAAATGTTGATAATGTTGAAAAATGTTTGTTTGATATATAAATCAATGTTGATTTCTTCTCTTGTTTCATTTTGTCAAGCACTTTTCACCGAAATTTTGAGAAAACTTTTACAAGAATCTTTTGAGATGAATTTCAATAATAGGCTTTTGAACTGGTATTTTATATAAATCACAACAATCGACAAAGAGCAAGGAAAAACTTTTCAATCAGTGATCTTCACCATCTGATCTACTGCTTTTCCACGCTCTATCTTTGCTTTTATTTCTCATGAAACATCACTGGAGAGCCAGAGTTTTCCATATTGTCTATCAAAATCTCTTCCTCCTATCATTATGTTTCAATTCGTTTTTCATGTTTTTACACATTTTCTTAATAAATTGTTGAAAAAGCTGAAAATACAAGATGAAAAGGTAGTAAAAATCAGCAATAGAATGAAAACTAACTTGAATCTTATCGATATTTACCTAAAGTGCCCTATATATTCCTTAAAACACGTATTATTATGTGAAAACTCGTGAAAATTTTGGAAAGGCTCAAGGAGCAGCCATTACCATGGATGAATCTCAAGATAGACCCATCAGTACGAACGGAGGGATCGACCCTTATGGTCCGTTCGACAGGTCAACATCTTCAGTAGCTCCAGAACGTGCTGCAGTTCCTCAGTCCGATCCATCCAACTTCAATTATGACTATATCGACACGATCGCCTGCGTGGCTATCTATGACACGCTCACGAGCACGCCTCAGATCATTCAGATCCCAGGTGGCCCAACACATCAATTCATTGAGAATATAGCTTCAACTACCTATAGAGAAGCACAGCAACGAGGCGGCATGATTCCTTATACGGTCATTCGTGAAGTTACAGAAAACTTCATCCATGCTAATTTCAGTGAACCGGTCGTTTCAGTTTTCGATAAGGGCAACACCATCCGCTTTGCTGATCAAGGTCCAGGAATCCAAGATAAAGACCGTGCTCAAGAACCAGGATTCACTTCAGCAAGCGAACCGATGAAGAAGTATATTCGTGGTGTTGGATCTGGGCTTCCGTTAGTGAAAGAAGTGCTGAGCTTTTCTCATGGCACTATAAAGATCGAAGATAACATCGGGCAAGGCTCTGTGGTAACCATCTCTCTTTTGCGTGATCTGGATAATTCAAAACAGCCCCAAACAACCGAACTTCCTTCATTGACCGACAATGATAAAAAGGTATTACTTGCCCTTATGCCGCATAATCAACTTGGCGTTACCGATATCCACAATGAAACAGGTATGCCGAATGCAAGTATTCATGCATCCTTCAAAAAGCTTGAAGGAGCAGGCATTTTAGAAAAAATCGGCAAAAAAAGACAACTTACGAACGAGGGAAGGCAAATCACGCTTTCGCTCTAAATTCCGATCTTCTCTTACTTTTCCACAATTACTTGCTAAGATAAAACCCCATCTTAGACATGTGGAAAAGAAAGGAAGGACATGGATATCCAAGAAGTTTGGGATAAGCTCATCTCAACTATCAAGAGCTATCCAGGTGTTAATCCTTCTCAGCTCGACGCTTTTTTCTCTCGTATTCAAATCCAGGCAGTTAGTCCTGGTTTTATCATGCTCACTTCGTGCACGGCATTCGTGAAAGAATGGGTAGAACGACACTATATGAAAGATATCCAGCGTGCGCTCGAAGATATCTATCATGTTGAATTCTTCGTTCAGATCGAGGTTGATACCACTGCTGAAGAAGCAGAAGGAGTAGATGCGAACAGCACACAACAAACGACGAATCCTTCTCCCCAACAGCAGGTATCGAACGAGCCATCTCTGTCAGGAGTAAGTTCACAGCCGAGCACTCCAGCCACTACGATTGAGAACTCCTCTTCGCTGAATTCTTCGGTTTCGATTGATAATGCTCCAGCATCGATAAATATTCCTTCGTCATCAGTTCCTCAGATACCTCCTGTTTCGCCTGATCAAACGAACGCGGATCAACGATCATCCTCAAGCGATCCATCAACTCGATTATTGACGTTCGATTCGTTCGTTATCGGAGATTCGAATCGCCTTGCTTATGCAATGGCAACTGAAGTTGCTGAACGACCGGGAACATCGAACCTCAATCCATTGTTCATCTATGGACGAAGTGGGGTGGGTAAGACTCACCTGATGTGCGCGATCAAAAATTACATTGATGAGCAATATCCTAATTTGAACGTACTCTATATCGACTCGAACGAATTAGCAGAACGTTATACCGAAGCTGCACGTGAGAAATCTGTCGACAAATCTTCTTTCAAGAACTTTGACAATTTCCTCAAAAACGCTGATGTCTTGCTTGTCGATGATATCCAAAACCTCCAAAGCTCTCCTGGTACGCTCGGGATTTTATTCCGTATCTTCAATGCGAACATCAACCAGGGAAAGCAATTCGTATTCAGTGCAGATCGTGCACCGAAGAATATCGACTTAGATGAGCGCTACACTTCTCGTTTCAATTCAGGTGCAACGATCGATATCCAACCGGCCGATCATGAAACGAAACGCGGGATCATCAAGAACTTCGTTCAGCAATATCAACAGGACGAAGACTTCAATTTCGAACTTTCTGACGAGATCTTGGATTACGTGGTTGAACATTCCGGTACGAATATTCGCGAACTGAAGAGCGCTATTACGAACGTAATGTATGCCGTAAAGATGAAGGGTGAGAACAGCGTTACCACGCAAGATGTGAAGGATATGCTGGCTAATCATTTCATCAATGAGACGGGTACGCGCTTCACGATAGAAACGATCCAAGCTGCTGTCGAAGACTTCTATAAGGTTTCACATGCTGATCTCGTAAGTAAGAGTCGAAGCCGATCGATCGCGCATCCGCGTCACGTTGCGGTCTATCTTGCTCGTGAGCTCGTGAATACTACCTATAAGGATATTGGTAAAGCGTTCAACCGCGATCATTCTACCATCATGCATTCATTCGATCTTATTGAAAAAGGCCTGAACGAAGACAGGAATCTACGTGAAGAGATCGAAGCGGTCCGAGGAATGTTGCGCTCAAAAGAATACTAAGTGAACTTTCGCGACAGCGTTATCAGATCGTCCTTGTTAGAGTTAGTCGAGATACCACTCACAGCACTATTTCTTCATATTTAGAAAAGTTTTTTAGTGCATAAGCGGTTGAAACGGTATGTCAAAACATGTCCGAAACTAGGAGAAAGATAAGGATAAGTTTTTCGACTGTTTTTCCTTGTGGAAAACGAAAGCTTTTCTTAACAAGATATTCCTCCCCTCTTTTTCACGCTTCACCAGCAGAAAGCTTCGTTATACACATTTCAACCATGCCTATTACTATTACTACTTAGATTTATTTATAAAAAAGAATTAAATAGGAGAAGGCTTTTTCGTGGCGTAATTTTCGTTCGTGTGAAATGGAGAGAGCAAGCTATAATCAAGTCGTTCTCAGTTACCGATCTTGAATGATCGATGGTAGCTCCTTGGACAGAAATCGTTATCAAGCGATGTTTGCCTGCCAGATTGTCTTCGATATTTGGTGAAACATCGCCAACCAGATAAGAATGTGAGTTCACTCTATGAAGGTAAGCGTCAATCAATCTGAATTATCTCGTGCTCTTGCTACTGTGGTCAAAGGATCTTCGAGCCGTTCAACGCTATCGATTCTTTCAGGGATCTTGATCCAAGCATGTGATGGTGAGATCGTTCTCCAAACAACCGATCTTAAGCTTTCGATTCGAATCATTTTGCCCGCATTGGTAGAGGAAGCTGGCGATACGGTCGTTCCTGCAAAGCTGTTCAGCGATATTGTGAAGAACCTTCCCGATATGGCAGTGAGTATTTCGACCAATGATCAAACAACAACGATCTTCTGCAATAACACCACGTATTCTCTCAAGACATTGAATCCTCTTGATTTTCCTCTGTTTCCTGAGGTTGAAGCAGAGCAGGAGATTTCATTTCCCTTTGATACCTTTGCTTCGATGGTGAAGAGCACAGCAAAGACGGTTTCGCGCGATGAGAGTCATCCTGTTCTTACGGGTGTCCTTATCACTCAAGCAGGGAACACGCTCAAGATGGTTGCTACTGATTCCTATCGTCTTGCAGTAGCTGAGATTGAGCTCGATTCTGTACCTCCTCGTGAATTCGAGGCGGTAGTGGCAGGCACGTTCTTGCAGGATATCATCGCTTTGCCCTCGAGTTCAGATCCGGTGACCCTTGCCTTCAACGATAACCAAATTGTCGTTACCTATCACAATGCAACCTTCATCAATCGCCGCATCGAAGGGGTATTCCCGAACTACAAGCAGCTTCTTTCAACGGATTTCACGACGAAGATCAAGCTTTCTCGTACTGAACTTATGGATGCAATTCGCCGTGTTTCTTTGTTGAGCAACAAAGTTTCCCCTGTTCAAATATCGGTCGATGCTGAAGCAGGGGTGATCACGCTCATCTCAACTTCCCAAGATGTGGGAAATGCACAAGAATCGCTTGTCTGTGATGTCGAAGGTGCGTCGATCGATATTGCCTTCAATTATTCGTTCATGCTCGATGGACTCTCTTCTATCAAGACCGATGAGATATCTTTCAATCTGTTAGGCGAGATGAAGCCCGGTATTATCGAAGCGCTCGGAGAAGAGCAGTTCCTGTATCTCATCATGCCTGTACGCTTTTAAGACGTTTTACCTGCGGTAGTTCACTCACTAAGAGTATGAACAGGTACTATTCCGTTCATGGGATTGAGGATTCAACAGATTCATTATCGTAATTTTCGTAATTACGATAATTACGAGCTTACTGATATCGGCGATGTTACGGTATTTGTTGGACCGAATGCGATCGGGAAGACGAATCTGGTCGAAGGAATTCAGCTCATAACTGCTTTCAATTCGTTTCGTAGCTCTAAAACAGAGCATCTCGTTCGCTTCGGAGAAGATTCTTCCTTTATTAGAGCAGTGCTCAGCGATGGGGTGCGTAAGCTTGATATCGATTTCACCATTCATGAAGGAAAACGCTCGTTCTCGTTGAACGGAAAACGAAAGCAAATCAAAAATTTGCGCGGTATCCTTCCTTCAGTAGTCTTTTCTCCGGATGATCTGAATTTCATCAAAGGATCTCAAAGCATCAAGCGCGCTGAGATTGATAACCTTGGTTCCCAACTCTCAGCAAACTATAGCAATGTGCGTCACGATTACGAGCGTATCCTTAAGCAGAAGAATCGGTATCTCAAGGAAGATACAACGCACACGTTCCTCGAGAGTGTTAATGAAGTGCTCACTACGATCGGTTCTCAGTTCTATGTATTGCGCACTCGGCTTGTTCAAGAGCTCATTCCTTACATCAAGACCTACTATGCGGAACTTTGCGTTGGCAAAGAAGAGGTTTCGATCGCGTATATTCCTTCATGGTTGAAATATGAGGACCCCTCACTTCAAGAACTCTTGGATTCTCAGCTTTCTCGAGATGAAGTGAAAGAGCAGCTTGATACCGTGATCGAACGAGAGTTCTCTCGCGAACATCAGCGAAGGCTTTCTTTATTCGGCCCTCATGCAGACCAAATCGTATTTCTTATCAACGGCAAAGATGCAAGCCATTTTGCGAGCCAAGGTCAACAACGATCGCTCGTTTTAAGCTATAAGATGGCAGAAGTCGCACTTTTACGCGACCGTTTGAATCAAACCCCCGTGCTCTTGCTCGATGATGTGATGTCAGAGCTTGATGAACAGCGCCGTACTCAACTGATCAAGGTGATATCCCAGGATATTCAAACCTTCATTACCTCAACGAATCTTTCCTATTTCGATGATGAATTTCTCTCAAATGCTGAGATTATCGAGCTAACTCAAGAAGGGGAGAGGTGATATGAAAAGACCGCAGACTCACGTTTCGAATTATATGACCGCCTTCTTCAACCAACTTCCTGATGAACAAAAGAAGCGCGCGCTCATCGATCGCAAGATCAAGCAAGTGCATGCTCAGTTTGCGGCTTGTGTTGATGAGTTCATTCTCGAACACATCAATTCAGTCTATATGACCAAAGAAGAGATCCCTGATTCTGGGGATGTTTCTCGTGAAACACATCAGATACTTACTGTCTACGTTGATAATTCCCTGGTAGCAGCAGAGCTCAACGCGCAGCGCGAATTGATTATTCTTAAGTATCGCGAGCAATTCGACGTGAAGGTGGATAGATTTGATATTAAAATATCGCGCGGTGCCTATCGGGAGAATTATCCTTTCAAAAAGCCGCAATATCAAAAAAATTTACCCACCCCTCGCAAGCTGACTACAGAAGAAGAACAAGAAATAGAGACGTGTGTTTCTGGTATTGAAGATAAAGACATTCGCGAATCGTTTCGGCGTGTTCTAAAAGCGACTAAAGAACACCCCTTTAAAAATTAAGTATTTTCTCAAAAATATCGATATACCCGCTCATACGCGCTTACAACCTCTTGTGGATATATCATAAGTAGAGGTACATAAACCACCATATTTTGTGGTAGAATGAGCTGCTGTTCATAGGAGCGTTCTGTGCGCTTCTTCGTACCAATAAAACGCTGTTTAAAAAGGAGCAAGATTGGCTACAAAAGACTCTCACTATGATGGTTCCGACATTCAAATTCTTGAAGGCCTTGAGGCGGTTCGTAAGCGCCCTGGTATGTATATTGGTTCAACAGGCCCTCGTGGTCTTCATCATCTTGTGTATGAAGTTGTCGATAATGCGGTCGACGAAGCACTCGCTGGTTATTGTACCGATATCGTGGTAACCATACATGAAGATAATTCGATCACTGTTGATGATAATGGTCGCGGTATCCCTGTTGATAAGCATCCAAAAGAGAAGATCCCAACAGTTGAGGTTGTTCTTACGATCTTGCATGCTGGCGGTAAATTCGGCGGTGAGGGCTATAAAGTTTCCGGCGGTCTTCATGGCGTGGGCGTTTCGGTAGTGAATGCTCTTTCAACTAAGGTCGTTGTGCAAGTTCGTCGTGATGGTACGGAATATGAGATCTCATTCGATCACGGCAAAACGAAAGAGAAACTTCACAAGATCGGTTCAGCGAAACACACTGGAACTACGGTCACGTTCTGGCCTGACCCCGAGATCTTCCAAGAGACTACGGTCTACGATTACAACACGTTAGCAGCGCGTTTCCGTGAGATGTCCTTCTTGAACAAGGGCCTTAAGATCACGCTCATCGATGAACGTACCTTGAATGAAGATGGTAAGCCCACTAAAGAAGTGTTCCAGGCGCTCGGCGGTTTGCAGGATTTTGTCAAATATATCAATACCGGTAAAGAAACGCTGAACAAGCCCATTTACTTTGAAGTGGAAAACGCTGATGGTATGGTCGAGATCGCTATGCAGTGGACCACCTCCTATTCAACGAATTCAGTGCTTTCTTTCGCGAACAACATTCATACGATCGATGGTGGCACGCATCTTGATGGTTTTAAGCAGGGCGTAACCCGTACGATCAATGATTATGCTCGCAATAAAGGCATCCTGAAGGATAAGGACGCAAACCTTTCTGGCGACGATACGCGCGAAGGTCTTGCAGCGGTCATCTCAGTGAAATTGCGCGACCCACAGTTTGAAGGTCAGACAAAGGGCAAGCTTGGTAATACCGAGATTCGCGGTCTTGTTCAAGGTGCGGTTACGCAGGGACTTGCTGAGTATCTTGAAGAAAACCCTGCTCCGGCGAAACGCATCATCAATAAGGCATCTCAAGCATTCAAAGCTCGTGAAGCTGCACGAAAAGCACGTGAGATGACCCGCCGCAAAGGCGTGCTCGATTCTTTCTCACTTCCGGGTAAGCTCGCAGACTGCTCTTCGAAGAGCCCGGCAGATTCTGAGATCTTTATCGTCGAGGGCGATTCTGCAGGTGGTTCCGCGAAGATGGCGCGCGACCGAAAGTACCAGGCTATCATGCCTTTGCGTGGCAAGATCTTGAATGTCGAGCGCGCTGGTCTTAATCGTAGCCTCTCTTCAGACACGATCTCTTCGCTCATCACGGCGATCGGAACGAATATCGGCGCAGATTTCAATGCAGATAACGCGCGTTATCATCGCATCATCATCATGACCGATGCTGACGTTGACGGCGCTCATATTCGTTGTTTGCTGCTCACGTTCTTCTATCGCTATATGCCTGAGCTCATTCAGCGTGGCTATATCTATATCGCACAGCCGCCGCTGTATGGTCTTAAGAAAAAAGGCGGTAAGAAGCTCGAATATATCTTCAATGATGATGCCCTTACGAAGCGTCTTGAAGAGATCCCTGAGAAGGATCGCGATAGCATTTCGCTTCAGCGTTATAAAGGTCTGGGCGAGATGGATCCTGAACAATTATGGGAAACCACTATGGAACCGAAATCTCGCACCCTTCTGCAAGTGAGCATCGAGGATGCTGCTGAAGCAGAGCGTGTGGTGAGCGAATTGATGGGCGATCAGGTTGAACCGCGTAAGGAATTCATCCAGAAGCATGCGCACGATGTTCGCTTCCTCGACTTCTAAGAGCACATCTATTCACGAGATTCCATCCGTTTTATTCATTTGGTAAAGAATGCCCTGGTTAAGGAGCTTTTGTGGCTGATAACAACGAAACAGAGGTCGAAGAGACCCAATCAAATATCCTTTCCGCTGAACTGAGCAAGGAGATGCGTACGTCGTTCCTTGAGTACTCGATGAGCGTTATCGTTTCTCGTGCACTGCCTGATGTGCGCGATGGCTTGAAGCCTGTTCATCGTCGTATCCTCTACGCGATGAATGAAAGCGGCATCACGCCGCGCCGTCCGCATGCTAAGTCAGCACGTACCGTTGGTGACGTGATCGGTAAGTATCATCCGCATGGCGATACTGCAGTTTACGACACGATGGTCCGCTTGGCTCAGTGGTTCTCGATGCGCGTTCCCCTGGTCGATGGCCATGGAAACTTCGGCTCGATCGACGGCGATTCGGCTGCTGCTATGCGTTATACCGAAGCCCGCCTCGATAAACCAGCGATGGAACTGCTGCGCGACCTTGATAAAGAGACGGTTGATTTTCAGCCGAACTACGATGATTCGCTTGAAGAGCCTGTTGTTTTGCCGGCACGCTTCCCGAACCTGCTGGTCAATGGGTCTTCTGGTATCGCCGTTGGTATGGCGACGAACATCCCGCCGCATAACTTAGGCGAGACCATCGACGCTACCTGCATGATGCTCGACAATCCTGATGTGACCACTGAAGAGCTCATGACCGTACTTCCCGGACCGGATTTCCCAACGGGTGCGATAATCATGGGGCGCGAAGGTATCAAGGAAGCTTATGAGACGGGCCGTGGAAGCCTCACGATTCGTTCGAAATGTCGCATTGAAGAGGGAAAGAACGGCAAGAGCTCGATCGTGATCTCTGAGATTCCCTACCAGGTGAACCGTACGAACTTACTCAAGAAGATCGCCGATCTGGTGCGCGATAAGAAACTGCCAGAGGTTTCGGCTGTTCACGATGCTGCTGACCGTAGTGGTATCGATATCATCATCGACCTCAAACAAAATGCGATTCCGCAGGTCGTACTGAATAAACTCTACAAGCATACGCAGCTGCAGGTTGGCTTTGGTTGCAACATGCTCGCCTTAGTGAATGGCGTTCCTCGCACGCTTTCTTTGAAGGAAATGCTGCATTATTACATTCTTCATCAGGAAGAAGTTATCGAGCGTCGTACGCGTTACGATCTGGCGAAGGCCGAGGCGCGCGCCCATATCTTAGAAGGTTTCGTCATCGCGCTTGACGATATCGATAAGGTGATCAACATCATCCGCTCTTCTGAAACTGATGTTGAGGCTAAAGAGCGCTTGATGGAAGCATTCAAGCTTTCAGAAAAACAAAGCGAAGCGATCCTTGAGATGCGTCTGCGCCGTTTGACCGGACTTGAGCGTGAGAAGATCGAGAACGAGCTTGCCGAGCTGCGCGAATCGATTGCCTATTACAAGCAGCTCCTAAATGATACGAACATGGTCCACGGGGTTATCAAAGACGAATTGCTCGAGATCAAGAGCCGTTATTCCACCCCGCGCAAGACGAAAATCACGGGCGCGATGAAAGAGCTCGACGTTGAAGACCTCATTGCCGAAGAAGAAGTTGCGGTTACCGTTACGAAGGCAGGCTATATCAAGCGCTTGCCCGTATCCACCTATCGCCAGCAAAAACGTGGCGGCAAAGGCATGCAGGGCGTGAACCTGAAAGAAAGCGACTTCGTTGAGCATCTCTTCATCGCCTCAACGCACGACTACATCCTGTTCTTCTCGAACAAGGGCAAGGTCTACCGCCTGAAAGTGTACGAGATTCCCGAGGCTTCACGTCATGCCCGCGGTAATGCGATCGTGAATCTTTTGCCGTTCGAAAAGGATGAAAAGGTTTCAGCAGTCATCGCTACGAAGGATTTCCCTGAAGACGAATATCTCATGTTCGCAACTGCCGGCGGCATGGTGAAGAAGACCGCCATGAAGCTTTACGACCGTACCCGTCGTGATGGCTTGATCGCTATCAGTTTGAAAGATGGCGATGAGCTCATTTCCGTCCAGCGCGTTGCTACCGGCGAAAAGGTCATGATGGTCTCATCTGCTGGTAAGGCGATTCAATGGGATGAAGAAGAAGTACGCGCGATGGGTCGCGATACGCAAGGTGTGCGTGGCATGAATGTTCAGGCTGATGCCAAAGTGTTGGGTATGGAGATCGTTCGCCCCGGTTCTGAACTGTTCGTGATTACCGAGCGTGGGTATGGAAAGCGAACCTCGGTCGAGGATTATCCCATTCATCATCGTGGCGGCCAGGGTGTGTTCACCATTACGATGACCGCAAAGAAAGGCCTGCTCGCAGCCATGAAGATCGTCGAAGAGAACGACGAGCTCATGATCATCACCGAGGAAGGCGTTGTGGTTCGTACGCCAGTCGAGGGTGTTTCGCAGCTTGGGCGTTCTACCCAAGGTGTTCATATCATGAACGTTGCCGACAAAGACAAGGTAACAGCGGTGGCGGTTACCGAAGGTACTTCATCGAAGAAATCGAGCAAGAAAGAGGTTTCAGAGAACCAGACTTCGTTGCTCGATGATTAACGACTTTTGCAGAGAAGCATAACAAGTGCTTCTTCGAAAATTCGCCGATCGCCTTGGTGCTGAAGGTTATGGAGCGCCAAGGCGATTGTGTCTTTTGCGCTACGACAAAATCACAGAGATGTGTCTTTTTAAGGTTCGCGCCCCCTCATGAGGAAAAAACACCTAAGGTGAAGGTAGACCAATAAGCACACGGGAATAAGAAGCACCTCATGGTTCGTTGCTATATACAGACGCTCATCATCTCGCAGGCCGTTTCGCCTTCGGTGCTTGTGCTGCGCCCGTATAGCGATGAGCCTGTTCAAGATACGTGTCGTGTGCTTCCCATCTGGATCGGGCTTACCGAAGCAACGCAGATGGGGCTTGCCATCGAGAACATTCGTCTTCCGCGTCCTGTTACCCATGATGTGTTCCTCGATGCGCTCACGAACCTGAATACCTACGTTGATCATGTGCTCATAGCGGGTGTGAAGAACGAAACGTTTTTCGTGCGGCTCTATTTGCGCCACCATGGAGACCTGATCGACCTTGACGCGCGTCCAAGTGATGCGATCAATCTTGCAGTCCGTCAAAATGCGCCGATCTATATCGAAGAGGATGTGCTCGAAAAGGAATCGTACCCGTTCATCATCAAGAAGAACCATATTTTGAACGAGAATGATATCGAGCAGTTTCATACCTTTATCAAGACGATCGAGCCAGAAGACTTTGAAGAAGAGAAGGAATAAACTCCGCTCGCGTGTAAAATCTTCCATTTTTGAAAATAACTTGAAAAAAAGTGAGGGGTTTTATATATTAAATGGGCGCGATTTTCGGGCCCATAGCTCAGTTGGTTAGAGCGCACGCCTGATAAGCGTGAGGTCAGCAGTTCAAATCTGCTTGGGCCCACCATTTTTTGTGGATAAACACTCCACCGTGAGCCGAGTTAGCCGGTGGAGTGTTTATTATAAAAGTTCGAGGATCCAATAGATCCATCGCGTATGCAACGGAAGTTGCTATTTTTTTGGGGCATTAGCTCAGCTGGGAGAGCGCGGGCTTTGCAAGCCTGAGGTCAGGGGTTCGATCCCCCTATGCTCCACCATCATGAATACGACCATCCATTTGGGTGGTCGTTTTTTTATTGGGCAACTTACACGGATCGAACCCCGTGAGGGCGCAACAGTCCAGTGGACTGTTGTGTAAGGAGGGCAAAGCCCGACGTAGGGAAGCCCGCTACGTAGAAAGTGCGACCGAAAATGTTCAATACTTTCTTGCTTCACTAAAACAAGAGCGGGCACGTTTCGCACCCGCTCTTTCGCTTTGTGTCTATGTTCAGTGGTTACAAGATCTAGTGATTGCTGAACGTATAGTTTTCTGGGTGAGCTTTCACATCTTCGCGCAGTTTCGGATTCATCTTGCGCGTTCCGCGGTATGCATCTTGCGTTTCTGTTGCCACCACTTGATTGCGATTTTCCATCTTGATCTGCGTATCGAAGCTATTGCCATCAACAGAGGACTGCATCGATTCTTTGGTCAGACGCAAGCCGAACGGAGAGGTGTTCTTCACCATCATCTCGGCAAGTTCGAGTGCCGTATCGAGCACATCTTCATCGGCGACCAGGCGATTTGCGAAGCCCCAGTCGTAGAGCTCTTCAGCACCGATGCGCCGCGCCGTCATGAGTACTTCATTCGCGTGGGCAAACCCAATGATCTTCGGCAGATAGAATGATCCCGACATATCGGTTCCGGTAAGGCCGATATTCAAGTATCCTGCCTGCATCTTGAAGGATTCGCCTAAAACGCGCAGGTCACAAGCACAAGATATGGAAAGGCCGCCACCAACCGCGTGACCTTTCAGCGCTCCGATGATCGGCTGCGGACAAGCGCGCATGTTCACCACCTGATCAGAGCAGATCGTCTGCATGATGAAGAAATCGCGTTGAGTGCGTCCCATTTCCTCAGGTGGATCGAGTGCGAGGTCATTCAGATTGAATCCTGCACAGAACGACGAGCCTTCGCCGGTCAGCACGATCACACGACAATCGGGATCCATGCGTACTTTAATAAGGAAGTCATTGAATTCCGCCATTTGCTGGTAGGACATCGCATTCAAGTTGCCTGCATCGTTGAATGCGCAAATATAGATAGGACCCTTCTGTGTGATGACGATCTTTTCGTAATCGTCATACGTGAAATCGGCCATATGGTATTGATCTTGGTATACCGTCATGATTCCCCCTTCTCATGAAAACATTACAGAAAAAGCATAGCGTAAAATTCGCCGAATAATTTCTTGAGCGAACCTTTCACAGCCCAAATCTTTCCTTCATTCATACGTAAATGAGCACGGTACTATTATTGAAAGGCTTATGCAGGAAGCTGAATCGCGCATGAAGGTTTGCCCTAGGTAAGCCCGCGTTGTGCGTTCAGTCTGGCACCAAACACCATCGTTCACACGATCAAGACAAGAGAAGGCTACCTATAACTATGAGACAGGAAAACATCCGTAACGTTGCGATCATTGCTCATGTCGACCACGGCAAGACCACGCTCGTCGACCGCTTGCTCTACACTGCAGGCGTCTTTCGTGAAAACCAGGACGTCCAAGAGCGCGTGCTCGACTCGAACGATCAAGAGCGCGAACGTGGCATCACCATCTTGTCCAAGAATATCTCGATCTCCTATAAAGATGTGAAGATCAACGTCATCGACACGCCGGGCCACGCCGATTTCGGCGGCGAAGTTGAGCGCGTGCTCAATATGGCTGATGGCGCACTTCTAATCGTGGATGCCTTCGAAGGTCCTATGCCCCAAACACGGTTTGTTCTGCGTCATGCACTTGAGCTGGGTTTGCGCATCGTGCTTGTTATCAACAAGATCGACCGCCCCGGTTCGCGCCCCGAAGAAGTGGTCGACGAGGTGTTCGACCTCATGGTTGAGCTCGAGGCAAGCGATGAGCAGCTCGATTTCCCGATCATCTATGCTTCAGCAGTGAATGGCTATGCGCGTTATGAGCCGAATGACGATAACGACAACATGATCCCGTTGCTCGATACCATCTTGAAGGAAGTTCCCGCACCCGACTGCGATCCAGAAGGTCCTGTTGCGCTGCAGCTTTGCACGATCGACCATTCAAGCTTCGTTGGTCGTATCGGAGTGGGGCGTTTGTTCTCGGGCACGATGTCGAAAAACGAGCAGGTGCTCGTGATCAAGAATGATGGGACTCGATACAACACCATCATCAAGCAGGTATTCACCTTTGATGCCCTCGGTAAAAAAGAAGAGCAACAGGTTTCTGCTGGCGACATCATCGCAGTGGTTGGCGTGGAAGATGCCGACATCGGCGATATGGTCACCAGCCGTGAAAACCCGATCGAGCTCGACCCGATCGAAGTGGAAGAGCCTACGATGGCGGTCGTGTTTGAGGCCTCGACTTCTCCGCTTGTTGGCCGCGAGGGTGAGATCGTGGGCGCGCGACAGCTGAAGGAGCGTTTGTTCAAAGAAGCGGAGAGCAACATCTCTATGCGCATCCGTGAAACCGAGGACAAATCTGGTGTAGAAGTAGCTGGTCGTGGGCTTTTGCATCTGTCTGTCCTGATGGAAACGATGCGTCGTGAAGGATTTGAATTCCAGGTTGGGCGTCCGCGCGTGATCATCAAGAAGGACGACCAAGGCAATCTGCTCGAGCCCATTGAGGAAGCGACAGTCGATGTTCCAAGCGAATATGCGGGTAAGTGCATCGAGGTGTTCGGTACAGCAGGCGGCGAAATGACCGATATGTTCCAGCGCGGCGACCAGACGCATCTTGTGTTCAAGATACCCAGTCGTGGAACGATGGGTTTGCGCACGCGCTTGCTCAATGTTTCCCGTGGTGAAGCAACGATGTTCCATCACTTCAGCGAGTATGGTGCATATCGCGGTGAATTTGGCGGCCGCAAGAATGGTTCGATGATCGCGATGGCAACGGAAAAGTCGGTAGCCTATGCGCTCGATACACTCCAGCAGCGTGGCAGCCTATTCGTTGGCCCTGGTGAGGAATGCTATGAGGGTATGATCGTCGGCGAGTCTGCCAAAGAGGGCGACATGGTCGTGAATGTTGCAAAAGCTAAACAGCTGGGCAATCAACGTTCTTCGGGTGCTGATAAGGCGATCCAGCTTACCCCTCCGATCGAATTCACGCTCGAAGAAGCGCTTGAGTACATTGAAGATGATGAATTAGTTGAGATCACTCCGCAAAATATTCGCCTGCGCAAGAGAACGCTGTCTTCGGTGCAACGTAAGAAGGAGCAAAAGAATAAGTAAATTGGCATCTTTCCAGGTGTCGATATATGAAGAGCATATGAAAACAGTGCTCTTAAAATGGAGCATTTGTGCAGACAAACGCAAGAAAGTCGAGATGTGCAACAATCGTTTTGCGCACTCGCGCAGTGTATTTTACTGTGCATAACCATATATAAAGTAAAGGAACGCTATGACGCTCAAAGCAACGTTTTTAAAAGTTTCAGCTTTTATTCTTGCCGTCATCTGTTGTTTGGTGCTTGCCGGCTGTAATTCGAAATACGGTTTTACTGGCGGAACGGCTGCAACAGTTAACGGAACACCTATCGAAGAAGACACCGTTACTAAGTATATTGAAGACTTCCGCACGAGCTCGAACCTTACCGAAGAAGAAGCTTGGGCTAACTGGCTTAAAGAAAGTTCACAAGATCCTGCGTCGGTACGTAGCCAGGTAGTCGATTATTATGTGCAGCAAGAGCTTATTCGTCAGGCTGCTGATGAGAACGAAGTAGTGATCGAACAATCGCAGATCGATGAACAAGTCGATGCGATGAAGAAAAATTACAGTAACGATAAAGCTTGGCAAGATGCACTTGCTCAGTCTGGTGTCACGGAAGATCAATACCGTGATTCAATCAAAATCGGTCTTACCTCTCGGGCTCTTCAAGATAAGGTGATTACAGAAGTAGACACGAGCGACGATGCGGGATTACTTGAATTCATGAACCAATATAAAGACATGATCAATGGTTCAAAGCGTTCTTCTCACATCCTGTTTGCTGCGGACGATGCTGCAAAGGCTGAAGAAGTGGTTGGCATGCTCACCTCTGGCCAGATCGATTTTGCAACAGCGGCTCAGCAATACTCAACCGATACGGGTTCTGCTCGTAATGGCGGTGATGTAGGCTGGAATACGATCAACAATTATGTTGATGCCTACAATCAGGCTCTTGATAGTATAGAAGAGGGTCAAATCACCCTTACTGCAAGCGATTACGGTATTCATGTTATCCTCTGCACCGATGTTCTCAACATTGAAGGTAATCCGACTTCTCTTTCTGCCTATCCTTCAGAGATCGTTGACTACATGCGTAAAATTTACGGATCACAAAAGAAAGCCGAAGATTTCCAAGAGTGGCTTAATCACTACAAGGAAGAATCTGAGGTTGTTGTTAATGAAATGCCCGCTAATGTTCCCTATAACGTCGATCTGAGTAAATATGAAGGCGACAATTCTGACGAAAATTCAGATGGTAGCAACTCCGAAGGCGATTCGGGCGATAATAATCCTGGCAACCAGGAGGGTTCTGATAAGCCCGGTGAAGAAGGCTCTAACCTGAGCGCCATCGAAGGCGGAAACAAGAGCGAGTAATCAAAGTCGATCGATACCGACTAAAGCTACAGTAAGAGCGGAGGCATGGTCTCCGCTCTTTTGTTTTGGCAAAGTAGGCTTATCATGGAGAGCGATTGTGAAGAACAGGAGGTATGCAAGCATGACAGACGTGAAGAACGAAGCGCCACTCATTCAACTCACTGATGCGATCGTACGTCGGGACGGAAAGAATATCTTAGAGGTCGACTCCTTTGTATTGCACTCTGGTGAGAACATCGCCTTGCTCGGTCCTAATGGCGCGGGAAAATCTACGTTCATTCGCCTTATCACGCGCGAAGATTTTCCGCTCTATCGCGACAACCCTCCCGTGCTCTTCCGCGGGAATGACCGCACCACTCTTCAAGAAACGAAGAAAGTGCTCGGTGTTGTTTCCTCGACGATGCAGGATCAGATCACGGTTCATCTTCCTGCGAAGGACATCGTTGCTGGCGGTCTTTTCGGCACGCTCGGTGTTCCTCAGATGTATCGCGTGACTCCTGAATCGCAACAACGGGTGATGGAGATATTGGAAATGCTTGGCGTGGCAGATCTTGCCGAGCGTGATATCAAGACGCTTTCGACCGGCCAGGCACGCCGCATCCTTTTGGCTCGCGCACTCATCCATGATCCGGAAGTTCTTGTTTTTGATGAGCCGACGACTGGTCTTGATCCAGAAGGCATGTACTATGTAAGAAAGTCGATGCGCGATTTGGTTGAGCGAGGAAAGTCGATCATCTTAGTGACGCATTATCCCGAGGACATCATCCCCGAAATCGAGCGCGTTGTCATGATCAAAGAAGGTAAGCTCTTCGATGATGGCAAAAAGGAAGAGCTTCTTACGAGTGCGCGTATGTCGGAGTTGTTCAATGTGCCTTTGCGGATTATTGAGCAAGATGGCTATTTTTCCCTTGTGAGTGAATATTAAACTGGTATATAATCTATCATCGCACGTGCAAAACTTGTTTTACACGGAGAAGCTGGAGAGATGTCCGAGTCTGGCTTAAGGAGCACGATTGGAAATCGTGTATACGCCAAAAGCGTATCTGGGGTTCGAATCCCCATCTCTCCGCCAGTGAATCCCACGCCTTCTGGCGTGTTGCTAAGACACGGTAGCTCGAGTGGGTTAGTCCAAATCGAGCACCGAAGTCTTTACCAGAAGCGCTCGCGAGAGCGTTTTCTTTTGACAAACTCCGCGACGCATTTAGTTGTGAGAAGCGGAACTTGGAAGGGTGGCAGAGCGGCTGAATGCGGCGGTCTCGAAAACCGTTTTGCCTCTAATCGAGGTAACGAGGGTTCAAATCCCTCCCCTTCCGCCAGTTGATGCAGGCTCCCTTCGGGGAGCCTTTTTGATTCTTGGGGGCATGGTTTTCTGCAACCATGAATCGATGTTCTTCAGCGGCGAATCGACGCTCGAACGCTTCTCCTGAGAGGCGGCTCTTCTTTCTCAGGGAGTACGTTCTGTAGCTCAGTTCACGTCTTGGCGTTCGGGTTAACGGGCATTCGAGCATCTCTTATTGTCGGTTTACTCGCTTGTGTCCCGTTCTGGATGTGGCTGTTATAGACACCAGAGAACCACGCTCTTCTTCGTTTTGTGAACGTATCGAAGAGGTTGTTGCGTAGCTCGCGTAACCTGCGTTGAAGCTTTCGCAGCGGTTATCTTGTGCGAACCAAAGGCTTACAGAAGTAGGAAGCGCCAAAAGGGTAGAGAGTGCCTTTGTTCTGGAAACTATGCCCTTAAACAGGCAGAACACACTTGTAGCACAGCGTGTTCACCGATGAAAACTCATGTGTGATCGTGTGAAACCAAAGCAGTGAACCATGAGAAAGAGAACACAATAAGAACCTGTAGAGAGAAAAGGATAGAATAGGTCATGTGGTACGGAAAAGCTCTAAATCAAAGCATACGTATACAGACAGCACACGGTAAGAATGTGAACACAAGACAGTATTTCAAGGACAAAAGCTAACGCGGAGCTCTCTTGAGCAAAGGATCATCATCCTGCAAGAGTTCCGCTCCTTCTCTTGCAAATCACTCTGTTAATAACTTCGGGAAAAGGAGCTAGCACCAAAATCAGAGGTTGCTATCAAAGCACTTCACTTTCGGAATAGGATGCTAGCTATCATGATCTTTCGTTGTTGAAACTCTCGGAGACAATTCGATCGCCTTGAAAAGCAGTGACGAAGATTTGATGCTGCGTACTCACTTTTTGCAAGGTCATACAACGGGCAAATCTGCGTGGAACAGATTTAAGGGGAGAACCATTGACGCGGGGACAGTGATCGAATGTGGATAGTTCTTGTCCCTGCGCTGTTGCACGACGATCGCGCACTTTTGAAATATCGGCTTTCAAGAACTGTGTCACGCATTTCGTTTCGAAAATCCTGTGAGACAAGACCTCGAGCGAACCGAGCGCCATTCAACAACTAAGAACGCTCCAAAAGAGCGAAGGACCGATCAACAACAGAAGGCGTTCCCGAGAAAGACGGCGAAGTATTTTGGAGTTTCAAAAACAAAGTGATCGAAACGAGCAAGGGTGCTCTTCTGAAAGTATTAAAATGATGGGCACCTGATACCTATGCTGTAAGAGAGACACGATGGCTGCACATCCGAAAAAACGAAAGACCAATGATGTGCTTTGCATCAAAATGTTCGGCTCGTTCTCGATCTCACAAATTCCGGCGAAGGCGATGCGCGATATAACGACAGCATCAGGCAATGCGCCCACCGCCGAAATCGCTCTTGCTCGCATCGACACGTTCACTTCGGTCGAACCAGTGGCAGAGATCACCGCGAGTCTTTCGGGGCGCGCCCATCGCCTTTGGCTTCTGGTGGCTTACCTTATCGTCAATCGTGATCATGGTGTTTCACCGCAAGAACTCATCGATCTTCTCTGGCCAGAAGTCACGAGCAACAATCCCGCATCCACTCTGCAGAACAATGTTTCACGTGCACGCGCGCTCTTCAGCGAAGCCAATTTTGATGACGCGCGCGATCTGATCAAGCATACCGACGGCCTTTATTATTGGGCTCCCGAACGTTCGACTCTTCTCGATACAGAGATCTTCGAGGCCAATGTGCGTCGCATCGGAGACTTTCTTTCTGCTGAAGATACTGAAGGAATCGATCTCGCTCTTGAAACTTGTAAGCTTTACACGGGCGATTTTCTAGACGATGCCACCGATATTACTTGGTGCGCGAATCTAGCAGTTTATTATCGCACGCTCTATAAACGTTTATGTAAGACAACCATCGTTGCCCTTATAGGAGCGGGACGATTAAAAGAAGCACAGGCTCTTTGCCTTCAGGTTTGTGCATTCGATCCTGCCGCAGAAGAATTTAGCTTATTGCTCATGCAAGTTTATCTTGCCGATGCCAATCCGGCCGCTGCGCTCGAGCAATATCAAACGATCGCCAACTATCTTTCCCAAACCTACGATATTCAGCCAAGCGCTGAACTTGAGACTCAGCGAGAGATCGCCCTTCAAGAACTCTATGGGCAAAGCATGGATGAACAAGGTATCCGCACCTTCCTTTTTGAAAGCAACGATGATGAAGGTGCATTCGCGTGTAGCAACGCTGTTTTTCGCGAGATCGCTCTTTTACGACTGCGTGAGATGGAGCGCAGTGGGGAAGATTCGCACATCATCGCGATCTCGTTCAGCAATCCTTCGACCAAAACAGCACGCCGCATCATCAACGCCAAACGGGTCGCGCAAGTGCTTTCCGCGACGCTTCGCGCGAGCGATCCGTTTACCAAAGTGGGATCGAATCAGTTCTTGGTGTTGTTGCCCGGGGCGAGCGCCGAAAACGCACGCATGGTTTATGAACGCATCGTTGCCCATTTTAAGGACAACTTTCCTCGAGCAGAACTTGCGTTCCGTTTCTCTATGATGAGCCTCGCTGCCCTTCGATAAGCTCCCGTGTGCACGTGCGAACATCGTAGCGGCGCAAAGCAGTAAATGTACTAGAATGAACGCATGAGAAAACAGGTCAATCTAAAAGAACACCTCGAAGAACAGATTTGCAGCATCGGTGCTGTTGTTGCAAGTGTTGTCGGGTTCATCGTTGTTCTGTATCTCATCACCATTATCGTGCGCGCGTTTTCGTCGGTGCTGGCTTAAGGGCGGACGCCAAGATGTGGACCCGATTTACCTTCGAAGACATTCGCATCATCGCTCATTATCTGGGGACGCTCACCTCGCTGTTCACAGTTGCCTTGCTCATTCCGCTCATCACCGCATTGGTGTTTCAGGAGTGGGAACCGGCAACCCGTTATTTCCTTGCCGCGGGCATCTCTCTTACCATCGGTTCGTTGCTGCGTATGGCCAAGGTCGATCCTGGCCGTCTTACCCGCCAACAAGCGATGGCGCTGACCGGCTTCGCATGGATGTTCCTCGCGTTCATCGCGTCGGTTCCGTTGGCGATGTCGGGCCACTTCGCGAGCTATCTCGATGCGCTCTTCGATAGCGTTTCTGGTCTCACTACCACAGGTGCCGCACTGATCATGGATCTTGAGCACCTTTCCTACGCAGATAACATGTGGCGTTTTATCATGCACTTCCTCGGTGGTATGGGTCTTATCGTTATCGCGCTTTCGCTCGGTCTTCTTTCTTCATCAACGTCGGGGTTGTATTCTTCGGAAGGGCGCAGCGAGCATGTGGTCCCCAATGTCATCACCACCACGCGCCTGATCAGTAAGATCTCGCTGGCGGTGATCGGTATAGCAACGGTCTTGCTCATGCTGTTCTGCTTCGTTGCAGGTATGGAACCGGTGCGTGCATTCTTCCATGGACTATGGATCTCCATCTCAGGCTTCATGACCGCAGGCTTCACGCCCACCAGCCAGTCCATCATGTATTACCATTCCTATTTCCTTGAGATCGCCTGTATGCTCTTGATGCTGCTCGGCATGATCAATTTCGGGTTGTTCGTTGCGGTGCTTCGTGGGAAGACCGATCTCTTCTTCAAGGATTTCGAGATTCGAACTGGATTCTTCTGGCTCGTGTTCATGTGCATCATCTTCATCGCGACCCTCTCCACTACGCCGCTCTTTTCCGATTTGCTTACGATGATTCGCCGCGGTGTATTCATGCTCATCTCTGCTTCAAGTACGACAGGCTTCTCGGTCGTGACGACCAACCAGGTTCTGACTGTATTCTCCTCGGGTGCGATCCTGATCCTGGCGATCCTTATGGCGGTTGGCGGTTCGAGCGGAAGCACTGCTGGTGGTATGAAGCTCTCACGCATCGGTCTTACGGTGAAGTCGATCGTCTCTTCGATCAAGGAAGCCACTTCGCCGGATTCCGCCCGCGTGTCAGTGGTCTATCACCACATTGGCAAGCAGGTGCTCAATAATGAGATCGCGCGAGCGGCCATGACGGTATCAACGCTTTTCGTGGTCACCTATGTTGTGGGCGCGCTCGTCGGTATCGCGCATGGCTACGACGCGACCGCATCGATCGCGGAAAGCGTGGCAATGGCTTCCAATGGTGGCTTGTCGTTCGGCATCACCACGCAGGGCATGCCGAAAACGCTCGAACTCATCTATATCCTTGAGATGTGGGCAGGTCGTCTTGAATTCATCACGCTCATTGCGCTCGTCGTCAAGATCGTTGCTTCGCTCTTACCCGTTCGTAAACCAAAACGAGATCGATAGGTGAAGCACGTGATACGGCGCAACACACAGAACGAAAAGAGAGCGAAGACCCTGTGCACTTCGGCGAAGGAGCGCGCTGTTGCACGCTGTGGGCAACAAGGATCTGCCCAGGTCTTTGGCGTGAAGCAACCTATTCTTTTGTTGGCAGCACTTGCGTGTTGTTTGGTGCTCTTGTTCGCAGTCGCTTTTCCGGCGTGGGCTGACGAAGAGGAATCTGCCACACAATCGGTCGACACGAACGGCAACATCGTCAACGTTAACCAAATGCCTGACAGTTCGTTTCTTTACAACACCGATATCGCCGATCTTGCTGGCGCCGAGTCTTTTCATGACACCCAAACCGTGCAAGTGACGGGTGAAGTGGTGGGCGACCATATCAACGACGAGCTCGATTCCAACCTCTGTTGGATCACGCTGCAGAGCACGAAAGCCGATGATTATTCGCTCGTCTCGGTCCTCATGACCAACGAGCAAGCAAAGCTCATCGAGAATTACGGCAACTACAACACAGACGGCACGATCCTTCAAGTACGCGGCACCTTCTACTTGAGCTGTTCCGAACACCAGGGTCTTTCTGACATCCACGCAAAAGAAGTGACCGTGGTCAAGCAAGGATCGCCGCGCAAGCATCCAGTCAATGATGCGGTGCTTTGGACTTCCTGTTTGGCGGTCGGCCTTGGCGTGCTGAGCTTGTTCACCTACTCTTTCTTGCGCGAACGGAGAAAATAACCGGCATGCAACCAAACGGACGTGATAGGTACGAGGGGGCCGTGATCAAGCTCGATCGCGGCTATCCGCTCGTCTCGCTTTCCGATGGGCGAACGATCCGCTGCGAGCACGCTACCAGCTTGGTGAAGCGCAAGACCGATCGCGCCGTGATCGGGGATCGTGTGGAAGTCCATCTTCCCGCAGGGCACGAAAAGGGAATCATCGAGGCGATCTATCCGCGTACGACGAAGTTCGTGCGTAAAGATCCGACCGAACGAGCGCTGCCGCAAACGCTCGCATCCAATTTCGATCTAGTGCTCATCGCGCAACCAGCCGAAGAGGTGAATTTCAAGCGACTTGAACGCGAATTGGTGTTGGCTCATGAAACGGGCGCGACGGTGGCTGTCGTGTTGACCAAGGCGGATCTGATTGGCGAAAGTGCCGAAGTTCATGAGACGATCGACAAGGTGCGAAGCCTCGTGGGGCATGATGCGGTGTTCGTGGTGAGCCAGGACGATCCTGCTTCCATCGAGCAAGTGGGGAGCTTCATCGCAGAGGGCAACAAGACAGCGGTCTTGATCGGACGAAGTGGTGTTGGCAAATCGAGCTTGGTGAACTTGCTGGTGGGGCAAGATATTCAAGCCACCACGCCCGTGCGAGAGTCGGACGGCAAAGGCAGACACACTACTGTTTCACGTGAAATCATCACACTTCCCAAAGGGGGCTTCGTGGTCGACATGCCAGGGGTCCGTGGCTTAGGACTGTGGGATGCGGAAGTGGGCATAAAAGCAGCCTTCAGTGAGATAGAAGACCTCGCGCAGCAGTGCAAGTTCCGTGATTGTTCGCACACGAAAGAACAAGGATGCGCGGTGCGAGAGGCTGTTGAAGAAGGTGCGCTCTCGCAAATGCGCCTCGATTCCTATTTGCGCTTGAAACAGGAAAACGATGAAGTAGCCGCAAAACGCGTTGAAGCTGCACGCATCCGCGAACGACGTGGCCATCCGCGTCATCGCGGCGTGAAATGAACAACGCGTCGATCCATTTCGGGCGTCTTGCATACGTCTTGCGCGTAGGTGATTCGTACAGCAAATCGCTACATGCGCTACAATAGAGACGCTACATTTGAAGGGGAGCTTCATGAACCCAGCGATCATCATCCCAACGTTTCATCAGGCTGCGGCCGATCGTGATAAATCTCTTGCCGAGAGCATTTACGATCATCCCACTCCGCTTGATGCGCCCGGCACGCTCGAGCGTTGCTTGGAATCGCTGCAGAAAGTACAGGGCCTCGGCCAAATCATCATCACTGTTTCGCATAACGAAGCAGTTGAGAAGGTAAAGGGAATCGTCGATCGCTTCCCCCAGATGCACACGCTCGTCATCAGCGAAAGTGAAGCTGCCATCGTTCAGCAACGTCTTGAACAGCTGGGCTTTGGTGACACTGCCGACAAGATCGGTGTTCACGGATATTCGGCAGTGCGCAACCTTGGGTTGGTCATCTCGAACATCCTCGGTTTCGATTCCGTTGTTTTCCTCGATGACGATGAAGTGGTGGAAGACCCCGAGTTCTTGATAAAAGCTATGTATGGTTTGGGGAAACTTACCCGTCGTGAGATCCCTATTCTCGCGAAGTCGGGCTACTACCTGAATGCCAAAGGCAGCTTCTTATCCATGAGCCAGAACAAGTGGTACAACCACTATTGGCAGCAGGGTTCAGCGTTCAATAACTGGATCACCAAAGCTATGTCGGGTCCGCGTCTCTCGCGCTCGAATCATGTGTGCGGTGGCTGCTTGTCTCTTCACAAACAAGCTTATATGCGCGTACCGTTCGATCCGTGGATCCCGCGCGGCGAAGATCTTGATTACCTCATCAACCTGCGCATGTATGGTTCAGATGTGTGGTTCGACAATCAGTGGTATCTGGTGCATCTTCCTCCGCAAGAGCGACACGAAGGACACCGGTTCCGTAAGGATATCTTCCGTTGGATCTACGAATACTACAAGATCGAATTCAGTCAGTCGCAGATCGATCTGCTGCAGATCAAGCCTTCGTCGCTTGAGCCCTATCCAGGCCCCTTCCTCGAACGTGGGCTGGAAAAGCGTATCAAGAAAACCGCGCTTCTGCGTTCTTTGGCGCGTCCCGACCGCGCGGCGTATCGCAAGGCGGCGCATGTTGCTACCAACGAAGCGATCGAATATGCCCAAAAGTACTGCGACCGCTATTTCGAGTTCCAACGCATCTGGATGCAGATCATGGCGCAAACCGAAAACGATAAAGTGCTTCAGCAGGCACTTATCGAAGCGGCACTCGTGCGTGAAGCTGGTGGCGAGATCGAAGTATCGATCCCTAAGCCAAGCTTCGACGCGGGTAAAACAGGGGAGATCCACCTCAACCTTGCTGATGGTGAGTAGGCGCCCAGCGTGATAGAACAGTTTGCTTTTTCGATCGTAGCGGGACTGATCGTAGGAATCTTCTCGGGTCTTTTGGGTATTGGCGGCGGAACGCTCATGATCCCGCTCTTCCGTTTGGGGTTCGGGCTTTCTGCCATCGTCTCTACCGCAACCTCACTCTTCACGATCGTACCTACCTCTATTGCGGGTTGCATCACTCACCTGAAGAATAAAACGTGCATCGCAAAGATCGGCCTGATCGCTGGTGTTGCCGGTGCGTGTACTTCACCGCTTGGTGTGTTGGCCGCAACGAATTCATCCGATATCGCCATCATGGCTTGTGCCGCGATCATCATCGCGTATTCAGCGATAACAATGTTCCGCAAGGCGATCAAAATGCCCAAACGCACCGATTCGGACCTTTCGATGCGCGCGACGCTTCAGCGGTTTCGCATGGAGTTTGCCGACGAAGCAGAAGAGATGCCTAATGGTCGGCAAAATTCTGGTGAACGAACAGGGCAAGTTCAGGGTGCTCACGTAAGAGAAACCCAAGCCGCACCAGCAAAAACAACCGAGACGGCGATCGCCCATGAAGTTCAAAAGAGCGTGAATACTCTCGAAGCACCTATGACGGCCAAGCGCCTCCTTACCGGTGCTGCGATCGGACTTGTTGCGGGATTCGCCTCGGGGTATGTGGGCGTGGGCGGCGGTTTCCTCATGGTTCCGCTCTTCATCTCGCTGCTCGGCATCACGATGAAGAAGGCTTCAGGCACAAGCCTGATCGCGGTGGTTATCCTCGCGATTCCTGGCGTTATCACGCAAACCTTGCACGGGAACGTCGATTTTGTTGCCGGTATCGCGATGGCGATCGGTTCGATCCCGGGCGCACTTATTGGAGCGTCGCTCATCCGTTATATTCCCGAGCGGAAAATGCGGTTTTTATTCGGGTTTTTCCTGCTGTTTGCCGCTATTATTCTAGTTATCAACGAACTGAACGTTTTCGGTGCATGAAGGTCGAACTATGAATTTCCCTCGTCATAATCTTTACGTGTTTCTCGAGATACTCGGTTTGTGCCTGGTGCTCATTTCTGGGTGCGTGCTTGGTTGGGCTATGTTCGGCGAAAAGAACTATGTGCTCATAGGAATCTCGGGACTGGTGTTCACCATCTTCTTGCTCATCACGCTTACGCTCATGCTCGACCCCGATAAGATCCGCGCGCGCCAGTCGCTATCTGTGCTCGGTCTTGCTTCCAACTTGCTCGAAGGGATGCAGGGAGGCTTCAATTCCACTAGCGCTCAACATGCTTGTGAGATATTGCATCGCTCCTCTTCAGCTTCGGCTGTGGCGATCACGGATACCGAGAATATCCTTGGTTATTGCGGGACGGGGGAAGATAGCTTGCCCCATGGAATCAGCCCGCTCCGCACGGAAGCAACCCGCGAATCGCTCAAAGACGGCAAAACGCGCGTGCTCAATTCGCCTGAAGAAGTAGGGCTTCCCACCAAAACGCGCGGCATCAAGGCGGCCATCATCGTGCCGCTGAAGATCGGTAAGAGCATCGTGGGCACGTTGAAGTTCTACTATCCATCGGCCTCGCGCATCACTGAAACGCAAGTTTCGATCGCTGAAGGCTTCGCGCAGCTCATCGCCACCCAGATCGCGGCGATGGAGCTTGAAGAGCAGAAGAAGCTTGCCACGAGCATGGAGCTCAAAGCGCTTCAAAGCCAGATCAATCCCCATTTCTTGTTCAACACCATCAACACCATGGCTTCGCTCACTCGCACGGATCCCGACAAGGCCCGCATCCTTCTGCGCGAGTTCGCGACCTTCTATCGCGGTGCGCTCGAAAATGCTTCCGATCTTATTCCGCTCGCGCGAGAAGTCGAGCAGACCGTGCGCTATCTTTCGCTGGAACAGGCGCGCTTCGGTGAAGATCGCCTGCGCGTGGATGTGGATATCAGCGACGAGGTCAAGGCACTCATGGTGCCAGCCTTCATGATCCAGCCGTTGGTGGAGAACTCCATCAAGCATGCGTTCCCCGCTGAAGGCCAGCTGGTCATCTCGATCAGCGGCGAGATCCAAGCAGCAGATGTGTTCTTGTATGTTGCGGATAACGGACTTGGCATGACCGAAGAGGCCCTCGAGAACATCATGGACCCCAGCTCTCAAACGGGGCTCGGCATCGCGGTGAAGAACGTGAACGACCGCATCCTGGGTTATTTTGGCGAAGAGTCCTTCATGAAGTACGCGAGCGAACTTGGCAAAGGCACACGCGTGACGTTGTACTTGAAGGGCTGTGCAGAAAATCAGCCTTCGTAAGGTCTTTTGGCACCTCTCGAATTCGTCGCATACTTCGCTGGTGAAGATGCTGTTCACTAGGGCTGTTCATACCATTGTTCCCTGGCAGAAGGGACAAATGTTTGTTTTGAATGGGCTTTGTTAATCAACGCTGCAGAATCATTCAGAATAGTCTATAATTGGTACGATTTTCTATAGGTTTTCAACAGAGGAGGTCGTGTTGCTAAAGGCGATTATTGTAGACGACGAAGCGCCAGCACGCTCCGAACTGCGTTTTCTTCTCGGAGAGCTCAATCAAGCTGAGGTTGTATCTGAAGCAGCAAGTGTCCGTGAGGCTATCGAGAAGCTCAAAGAATATCCGTGCGATGTCATGTTTCTCGACATCAACATGCCTGAAGCCACGGGTCTTCAATTGGCCGAAGCGCTCCAGCATCTGAAGTTCCCGCCCGCTGTCGTGTTCGTTACTGCCTACAGCGAGTTCGCACTTGATGCATTCAAGGTCAATGCTGTCGACTATCTGGTCAAGCCCGTCGAAACTGAGCGTTTGGCTCATGCGCTTGCCCGCGTGCGCGAACATGTGGTTCTGCATGCACGTGCTCAAAAAGCCGAACGTATTCCCGTCGAAAAGGGCGGCAAGAAGATCCTTATCAATATCGATCAGATCCGTTTTGTCATGGCGCGCGATGATTATGCCTATCTACAGACCGACACCGATCGTTACTTCTCAACGGTCAGCTTGGCGCAGCTTGAAAAAACGCTCGATGGCCATGGCTTCTTCCGCGTTCATCGCGGCTACCTCGTTAACCTTTCGCTCGTGAAAGAGGTCGAGCCGCAATCAGGCGGCACGCTGTTGCTCACGCTCGATGGTGTTGAAGAGAAGATCCCGGTTTCCCGCCGTCGTGTTTCTTCGCTCAAGAAAGCGCTCGGGTTGTAACGCAACCGAAAAGCTCATAGGTTTTAAGCTAGACACTAAACGCCCTCTTCTATAGAGGGCGTTTTGAGTTGGGCAAGACTTGCACAAACCGCATCAGAAACCTTGTGCGCGCATTCATCAGGAGGCTTCATATGCAAGCTGCCCCTGTCGACTCAATGAAAGAACGCGCTTTTCTTACAGAGCCGTATCTCTTCTTTCATTCTTTCAGATTTTCAGAAGTGAACAGGTAAAATAGTATTCCATTGTTGGACTCGTGAGCCAGCATTCGAATTTGGGCACGTAGGGGGCACTACGTGCTATTTTGCTGTTCGAAATGAGAGGGGCGAACATGGCAAAGAAGATCATTCTCGATTGCGACCCAGGTCACGATGATGCGGTCGCGATCCTTTTAGCTCTAGGAAATCCAGAGATCGAGATCGTGGGAATCACCACGGTCGGGGGGAATCAAAGCCTCGAGAAAGTCACCTATAATGCGCGCGCAATGCTCGAAGCTGCACATGCCCATGATATTCCTGTATATGCAGGCTCCGATCGTCCGCTCGTGCGCGAACAGGAAGTGGCAGAATCGATCCATGGCGAAACAGGGTTGGATGGCGTCGAATTGCCCGTGCCCACCCGTCCGCTCGAAGACATGCATGCCGTGAATTTCATCGTGAAGACCATCATGGAGTCTGAACCAGGCACGATCACATTGGTCCCCACCGGGCCGCTGACGAACATCGCTCTGGCGTTGCGCATGGAACCGCGCATTGCAGAACGGGTGAGCGAAGTGGTGCTGATGGGCGGCGGTTTCCATGAGGGGAATTGGAGCGCGGTGGCTGAATTCAACATCATCGTCGATCCCGAAGCAGCCCATATCGTGTTCAATGCCCCCTGGAAACTGACCATGGTCGGGCTCGATCTTACGCATCAGGCACTTTGCACGCCTGAAGTGCAGCGCCGCATCGAAGAGATTGGCACGCCACTTGCTGTCATCGTTAGCGGACTCATGGATTTCTTCCGCAAGACCTATCAGGACAATCAAGACTTCGTGGATCCGCCCGTGCATGATCCGTGCACCGTGGCGTATCTTATCGATCCTTCCGTGGTGCAAACCAGACGGTGCCCTCTTGACGTGGAACTTCACGGAGAACTTACGCTCGGTATGACCGTGGCAGACCTTCGTGGACCAGAACCTTCCGAAGAAGAGTGCCATACGCAAGTTGCGACAAAGCTGGACTTCGATAAGTTCTGGAATTTGGTAATACAAGCAATCGAGAACATTGGATAAGAACATGACTGAAGCGAAAAAACCTCTCCTTGATGAAGGCGGCAAGTCAATTGTCGCGGTAATGGCAGCGTTGCTGGTGGCTATCTTCGCATTCCAGCTCAATGCTTCGATGCTCTCCCCGGCGCTCGTGGCCATGCAGAACGAGCTTTCCACTACAGCGGTCGAGATCGGTAACACGCAAACGGTGTTCTTCACGGCCGCAGCGCTCTTTTCGCTGTTCCTTCCGCGTCTTGCCGACTTGAAAGGTCGTCGTAAAGTGCTGTGCGGCATGCTCTTGATAACGGGCATCGGATGCGTGATCAGTGCGCTCGCGCCGAACGTTGAAGTGCTCATGATCGGTCGTGTTCTGCAGGGTGTTGCTGGCCCGGTAGTGCCGTTATGTCTGATCATGCTTCATCAGCGCGTGACCGAAGACGCACGGTATGCCCGCCTGATGGCTATCCTCACATCTGTGAATGGCGGCATCGCGGGCGTCGATGCGATTCTAGGTGGCTGGCTTGCTGGCAATTTCGGCTTCCGTTCGGTGTTCGTCGTGATGGCGGTAGTTGCGGCTCTTGCGGTCGTTCTCGTGTTCGCCCTCACGCAAGAGAGCACCGCCGAAGAAACGCCCAAGATGGACTGGGCTGGTGTGGTCACGCTCGGCATCGCGTTCTTGGCGATCTATCTTGCTATCGATGAGATCGGCGCACTTGCTGAAGCGAATTGGGGATTGGTTGCCATTCTTGTTGTTATTGCGATCGTGTTCTTCGTGATATTTTGGAACATCGAGTCGCGCAAGAAAGACCCGATGGTAACTACTCACTATCTCAAGCAGCGCAGGACCTGGGGTTTGTTGCTCACCACGCTCCTTACCATGACTGGCGTGTTCGCTATCATGAATGGCGTGGTGCCGGCGATCGCGCAAGACCCTGTTATGGGCGTTGACATGAAACCTGACATGGTCTCGTTCGCCACGCTCACGCCTTATGCGCTGCTCGGTCTGTGCTTTGGTCCTGTCGCTGGCGTACTCGCGAGCAAATTCGGATACCGCAGTGTGCTGCGTGCGGGTCTTATCGTGAGCATCGCTGGCGTGCTTTTCGGCATATTCCTTTCGAACAATGCGAGCATTCCTTCGCTCGTCATCATTTCGGTGGTCTTGGGTATCGCGTATGCTGGTACGGCGAACATCATGCTGAACGGATTGGGAATCGTGCTTTCTCCCGAGGATAATCCTGGTTATCTTCCAGGCATGAATGCCGGTGCTTTCAACTTGGGCGCTGGCCTTTCGTTCGCGGTTCTCTATGCGGTCATGGATGCTTTTGCGATGAACGGAGCACAGGTTGGCTATTCTGCAGCAATGATCGCGTCGGCCGTGTTGCTTGGCGCGGCATTGCTCGTTTCGCTCTTCATTCCGAAACCTTCTGATGCCGACAACAGCTAGGTGGTGTGATTCCATGAGCAAGGTGATTGTATTCGGTAGCTTGAATATGGACCTTTCTATCGAAAGTGACCATATGCCTCAACTTGGCGAGACCATCATGGGGCGCCGTTTCATCATAAACCCTGGTGGAAAAGGGGCGAATCAAGCCGTTGCGGCTGCAAAACTGGGAGCGGACGTGGTGATGCTGGGCGCGGTGGGTCTCGATCCTTTCGGGGATCAGATGATCGCAACGCTCGTCGAGCAAGGAGTGCGCTGCGATCTGATCGAGCGCGTGGATGCTCACCCAACGGGCGTTGCCGTTATCACGCGTGTTTCGGGAGATAACTTCATCACCATCGACCCCGGTGCCAACCTGTCCGGCGATCTAACCTACGTTGAACAGGTGCTCAAGGAAGAAGCCCAGGCAGGCGATGTATTCCTGTGCCAGCTCGAATGCGATTTCGATACAACGATGGATGCTATTAAGTCTGCGCACGAATGCGGAATGTACACTGTCTTGAATCCTGCTCCTGCGCGCGCCTTGCCAGAATGGGTGTATGAGCATATCGATCTGGTGGTGGTCAACGAAAGTGAATGTGAGATCCTCACTGGCATCTATCCGGTCACGCACGACGATCTCGTGAACGCCATGGATATACTGTGCGCTCGCGGGGTAGGTGCAGTGGCTATCACGCTCGGCGCACGCGGTTCGATCGTGCGCGTTCGTGGCAAAGACTACGAAATGATCGCTCCATGTGTGAACGCGATCGATACTACGTGTGCAGGGGATACCTATATCGGTGCCCTTGTTGCGGGCTATTCGCGTGGTGCGTGTCTTGACGAAACGCTCGCCCTTGCCACGGAAGCTTCCGCGCTGGCAACCACGCGTATCGGCGCCCAACAATCAATTCCGCTTCTCGTTGAAGTGGATGCGTCAGAGGTCTAAGGCAAAAAAGCATAGCATCGGGTCAAGAACAGCTATTCATCCACTTCAGTTCTCCTAGAAACGGTCGAGATGGTTCGGCCGTTTCTTTTATATCGACCCATCCAGTGGGGAGTTTGTTGCGCCGCCGTGTACTTGGCTTATGTCCGCAGGCGAGAATGATAAACTTTAAAGATGTTTTGAATCGAGGATAGGATCGTTCTATGACCTGTAGTGCAACAAAACCTGTTATCGGTATCATCATGGGCTCCGAATCAGATATGCCCGTTATGGATGCCTGCATGAAACAGCTCGACGAATTTGGCGTGCCTTATGAGGTGAAGATCGCGAGCGCTCATCGTAAACCTGCCGAAGTGCATGAATGGGCCTCGACTGCTATCGATCGTGGCATTCGTGTGATCATCGCAGCTGCAGGTAAAGCAGCACATCTCGGTGGGGTCGTTGCTGCCTATACCCCTGCACCCGTTATCGCGGTTCCCATGAAGACGAGCGATCTAGGCGGCTTGGACTCGTTGCTCTCTATGGTGCAGATGCCAAGCGGTGTGCCTGTCGCGTGCGTGGCCATCAACGGCGCGAAGAATGCGGCTATTCTGGCTGTTCAGATGATGGGTACGGGCTGTGAAGGCGCGCGTCAGAAGATCATCGACCTCAAAGCAGAAATGGCAAACGCCTAACGCAAACTGTTAATGTGCTCAGCGTTCTTCCAGGCCATTACGTTCTTTTACCTAAATCAAGCGATAAGAAAACGAGGTAGTTGTGACCAAATCTTTTTTGATGGGTAATCAAGCATTTGCCCACGCTGCCCTTGAAGCTGGCGTGCGCGTATGCGCAGGGTACCCCGGTACGCCGTCATCCGAGGTTATTGAAACCGTTGCAAAGTTGCGCGATGCAGGATTGGCCCATGACGTGTATGTCGAGTGGTCTACCAACGAGAAAGCCGCCCTTGAAATGTTGGCGGGGGCTGCGCTGTGTGGAGCACGTACGCTCTTCACTGCCAAACAGGTTGGACTCAATGTGGCAAGCGATCCACTCATGTCGCTCAACTATATTGGCGTTGAGGGTGGCACGGTGTTGCTTGTTGCCGACGACCCCGGCCCGATCTCTTCGCAAACCGAACAGGATACGCGTCGATTTGCCTCTTTTGCGAAGGTTCCTGTATTCGATCCAGCAACGCCCGAGCAAGGCTGTGCGATGATCGCAGCCGCGTACGATCTTTCTGAAAAATATCATACGCCGGTGATCTTCCGCCCTTCCACGCGCATCTGTCACGCATCAACTTTCGTGGAAGTAGCTGATGAGACCCATGCGCGCGAACCAGAAGGCTTCGAGAACGATCCTAGCAAGTGGGTCATCTTCCCTGGGCGTTCGTATCGCGGACACGGCGAGATCAACGAGCGTTTACCCAAGATCGCAGCAGATTTCAGTGCTTCTCCGTTCAATCCGTGGCGCGAAGTCGCCGGCACCGATGAAGGCGCGAAGATCGGCATCATTGCAGGTGGCGTATCGTATTCCTACGCCGAAGAAGCTCTTGCTCAGATCGAAGATGCGGTAGAAGCAACCGGTGCGCTTTCGCCAAGCTATCGTCTTATGCAGGTGGGCACTCCCTATCCCTTCCCCGAGGCGGCCGTGGCAAAATTCGCCGAAGGCCTCGATCGCATCATCGTGTTCGAAGAGCTCGATCATGTGATCGAAGACGAACTGCTCAAACTCTGCGGCAAGCTGCATGCGAGATTCGAGGTACAGGGCAAGCTCACGGGTACCACTACCACGCGTGGCGAAAACACGGTCGATGCGATCCGTGCGCAGATCCAGGAATTCTTCGGTCTCGATCTTCCTGCTGCCGCTGAGCGCACGGTCGAATTCAGCGACCCGATACCCGAGCGCCCCGCAGTCCTGTGTGCAGGATGCCCTCATCGCGGTGCGTTCTATGCCGTGAAGAAGGCGCTCAGTCGCAGGCGCGAAGCGGTGATGTGCGGTGATATCGGCTGCTACACGCTTGGCAATGCTGCGCCGCTCAACGCAGTCGATACCTGTCTCGACATGGGCGCGGGCATCACGATGGCGCAAGGCTTCAATGTGATCGAGCCTGATAAGAAGGCGATCGCGTTCGTAGGGGATTCCACGTTCTTCGCTTCCGGGATGACCGGCGTGGCCAATGCGGTTTACAACAAGCATGACATTACCATCGTGGTGCTCGATAACGCGACCACCGCGATGACCGGTTCGCAGCCTCATCCGGGCACGGGCGCAACGCTCATGGGCGGGTTCAGTGCGCCAATCTCGATCCAAGAAGTGCTCAGCGCACTTGGCGTGAAGAAGATCACGAAGGCCAATCCGCTGTTCGCTGATAAAGCTATCGAAGCAGCGCGCGAAGCGATCGACTACGATGGTCCTTCGGCGGTCATCTACGAATCGCCCTGCACGAAGCTCACCAAAGCGAAGCCTCCCGTTTACTTCATCGCGAACGCGTGCGCAGGTTGCCGCAAATGCGTTACTACTATCGGTTGTCCTGCGCTGGGGTGGAGCGAAGTTGGCCATTCGATCGTGATCAACCGTGCGATGTGCGTTGGGTGCGGTCTTTGCACGGACATTTGCGAATACGGGGCTATCACCTGCCCCACACGAAAACGAGTACGGCCTGCATTGCCGCCGCGCTCGCAGCGTTTGCATGCGGAAGACGGATCGCTCAGTCGATTCCCTACGCCACAAGAGTTGGCTGAGATCGAAGGAGGTAGCGATGATTAACGTTTCTATCGCCGGAATCGGTGGGCAAGGAAGCGTGCTCGCTGCACGCATCTTAGCGCAAGCTGCAGAAGCAAAAGGCTGGCAGGTGCGCAGCGCGGAAACCATCGGCATGGCGCAGCGCGGCGGAGACGTTATGTCTCACGTGCGCATGGGAAATGCAGGTGAAGAGGTCTTTTCTCCTCTTCCTGCGAAAGGAACCGTGGATGTTCTGATCGCGCTCGAACCAGGCGAAGCTGCCCGTGCGCTTCCGTACCTTAAAGAGAACGGCCTGCTCGTGGTTGCCTCAACGGGCATCCCACCCGTGATGGCGAACTTCAAGCGACAGACCTACGATCCGCAGCATCTGATCGATGACATGCAGGCTGCAGGCGTGAAGATGGTCGTGGTCGATGATGCCGAGCTCGTGCATCGTTTAGGCGAACCGAAAGCACTCAACGTGATGATGCTCGCCTATGCCATCATCGCGGTGAACAAGCGAGAAGACTGCGTAGATAATGCGCTGCGCGGTGCGATCACGCTCGAAGATATCGAAGCGGCCATTCCGCTGTGTGTGAAGCGCAAGCTCGTTTCCGTGAACGAAAAGGCGATCAAGGTAGTTCAGCAGGTTGCGCGAGTGTAGCTGGTTCGTAAGTTGTCCGTTCGTTTTGCGAGATGGCTCTGCTTTGCAATAGTTGCGAAACATAAGGATTCGAGCATAGGGCTACAATATAAAAACGCTACCTATATATAGCGCATCATGTGCGCCGATCAGCATAAGAAGGGTTGAGGATGGAACTCAAAGAAGAGCAGTTTGCAGTCTTAAAAGAGCAATTCAAAACATTGAAGGATCGTTCGCCGTTTTACGCGAAGAAGTTCGAGGGCATCGATCTTAGCGATGTGCAAACTCAGGCCGATTTCGAAGCGCTGCCATTTTCGGAAAAGGCGGACCTGCGCGATGCGTATCCGCTGGGACTCGCCGCTGTTCCTGAGAGCGAGATCGTGCGCATCCATTCTTCGTCAGGTACAACAGGCACGCCAGTCATCATCCCTTACACCCAGCAAGACGTAATCGATTGGGCCGTGCAATTCGCGCGTTGCTATGAGATGGCGGGCATCACGAAAGACGACCGCATCCAGATCACTCCTGGGTATGGACTGTGGACAGCGGGTATTGGTTTCCAGTTAGGCGCCGAGCGCCTTGGTGCGATGGCGGTTCCCATGGGGCCGGGCAATACCGATAAGCAGATCCGCTTCATGAAGGACATGCAATCGACCGTTCTTTGCGCGACCAGCTCTTATGCGCTTCTCTTGGCCGAAGAGATCGCCAAGCGTGGTGTGCGTGATGAGCTGAATCTTAAGCGCGCGGTCATCGGATCCGAGCGTTGGGGTCACAAGATGCGTCAGCGTATCGCTAATGAACTGGGCGTGAAGATCTATGACATCTACGGTCTTACGGAAGTATACGGTCCCGGCATTGGTGTTTCGTGCGATTATGAATGCGGCATGCATGTATGGGATGACTATTGCTACTTCGAGATCGTGGATCCCAAGACGGGCAAGGTGCTCCCTGATGGAGAGATCGGCGAGCTCGTTATCACCACGCTGCGCAAAGAAGGTGCTCCGCTCGTACGTTATCGCACGCACGATCTTTCCCGCATCATTCCTGGTGAGTGCGAATGTGGCTCTCCGTTCCCGCGCATCGATACGCTCATCGGGCGCACGGACGATATGGTGAAGGTGAAGGGTGTGAATATCTTCCCTGCCCAGATCGAAGAGATCATCAAGTTCACCGATGGTGCTTCTTCGGAATACCAGGTCATGATCGACCATCTTGAAGGCAAGGACATCATGACCGTGTTCTTTGAGACCGATGCAAGCGTTGAAGAGCGTGAACAGATCGAGCGCAACATGGAGTCGATCTTCAAGGGCAAGCTGGGCATGACACCGAATGCTAAGGCAGTGGCAATTGGCGAGTTGCCTCGTTCCGAGAAGAAGACACAGCGCATCTTCGATAATCGCTACTAATATATAAGGATATAAGGCGTTTCATTTGAGGACCGTTCGCTCGCGGGCGAGATGCATTCGATCTAGTGCCGCCTGCGCCGATTCGACCACTTTTTGGGGGCGGCATTCAACTTGCCGCCCTATAAACGCTCTGTTGTGGTAAAGTGCTGCCATGGTTTTTTCAGGAATGCATACCCAAAGCGCGGCGATCCGTGCCCAGCACTGGGCACAGGGTTCGAACGATGTTTGCGCGATCATGTCGGAGCACTTGGCACAGTGTTCCGAAAGCGATCGTGCGGTCATGTCCGAGCATCTTGCTCAGGGCTCGACCTGCATTCTCTGCACCCCACCTCTCTACTTTCACTATAGATAAGCACACGGATCTCGATCCGGTGCTTTTTTTATGCGCTCGATCGGGTCGTTGTTGTTCGTCTTGGTGTACGAAGAGAGGAAACGCGCGGGTATACCGTCCTGAGAAAACTGATGTATTGGAAAACGAGTGAAAGAAGAGGAGCGCATGTTTCTCAAGATCTTGATCGTGGCGATCTTCGTTGCGGTCACTGTGGCAGTGGGCGTTTTCGCCCGCAAACATTCCAACAGTGTCGATGGCTTCGTGCTCGGCGGACGTAATGTTGGTCCGTGGCTCTCAGCCTTTGCTTTTGGCACGAGCTATTTTTCCGCTGTTGTGTTCATCGGCTATGCTGGCCAGTTCGGCTGGAAATACGGCATGTCGGTATTTTGGGTCGGTATCGGTAATGCGGTTATCGGTTCGCTTCTGGCGTGGTGGGTGCTCGGCCCGCGTACGCGCGAGATGACGCAACGGCTCAAGGCTACGACCATGCCGGAATTCTTCGGCAAACGCTATAACTCTCGAGCGTTGCGCATTGCCGCTGCCGCGATCATCTTCGTGTTCCTCATCCCGTATACGGCATCTGTCTACAACGGTCTTTCGCGTTTGTTCGGCATGGCTTTCGGGCTGCCGTACGAATGGTGCGTGATCGGCATGGCGGTGGTCACCTGTATCTATGTGGTGCTCGGTGGTTATGTGGCCTCGGTTTGGAACGACTTCATCCAGGGCACGATCATGCTCATCGGTATCATTGCCGTTATCTTCGCGGTGTTGAATGGCCAGGGCGGTATCGCAACGGCTATCGTGAATCTCTCGCAGATCCCGGCAGAGGGAAGCGCCATGGCAGGACCGTTCACGTCGATGTTCGGTCCCGATGCGCTCAACTTGCTTGGCGTTATCATCCTCACTTCGCTCGGCACGTGGGCACTCCCGCAGATGGTCCAGAAGTTCTATGCCATCAAGACGGGTCCGGCCATCAAGCAGGGCGCCATCATCTCGACGATCTTCGCGCTCGTGGTTGCGGGTGGCTCGTATTTCCTGGGTGGTTTCGGCCGCTTGTTCGGTGGCGATATCGCCTATGCCGCTAATGGCACGCCCATCTACGACTCGATCGTGCCGACCATGCTCGCCGGACTTCCCGACATTCTGCTTGGCATCGTGGTGGTGCTCGTGCTCTCCGCATCCATGTCGACGCTTGCAGGCCTTGTGCTCACTTCGTCTTCAACGCTCACGCTCGATTTGATCAAAGGCAACATCGTGAAGAAGATGAGCGAGAAGAAGCAAGTGCGTTATATGCGCTTCTTCATCGTGGTGTTCGTGGCTATCTCTGCCGGCATCGCGCTGGTACAGTACCATTCGACCATCGTGTTCATCGCTCAGTTGATGGGCTATTCGTGGGGCGCGCTTTCGGGCTCGTTCCTTGGTCCCTTCTTCTGGGGCTTGTTCTCCGGCCGCATCTCAAAGCCAGCAGTTTGGTGCAGCTTTGCGCTGGGTGTTGGCATGACCGTGACCAACATGATCTTCGGCTACATTGCATCGCCGATCAATTGCGGTGCGATCACGATGGTACTCTCTCTTATCCTGGTGCCGATCGTGAGCTTCTTCACCAAGCCAGTACCGTTCGTGGTGAAGCCCCCTTCGACAGCAGGTGCTATCGACCGCGAATATGTCTACGGTCTTAAGGAACAGAAGATCATCGACGAACAGCAGAAACTTCGTGCTGCGCGTGCGACAGAAGGTTCGGTTCAGGAAGAATAGGTTAAAACAACAACCGCAATGCGAAAAAAGCGCCTGGAAACTAGCCGGGCGCTTTTTTGGTAGCTTTGCAGGTGAAGAAGTGTTTTTCTGTGTGCACGTTCGCGAGGCCATGGGGTTTTGCTAAGACGAGCATAGCTTCGAAGGGCGCAGCAAAATGTGTTCTGCCTTCGTGCGCGCAACACGGGTGCACACAGGACGCTGCGAGAATCTAGCTTCACGGTGTTCGCGTGCAAGCGCGCAGGTTCCTGCTGCGTTTGGGCAACAGGGTTAGGCTTCTCGCGCACTCAAGCAAGATACGCGCAAGCAATGCGATAGGCGGCTTGCACGCAAAAGGCGCTAAAGAAGCTCGCGCTCTTCGGCGTTTACCCACTCGTGGTATTTACGCAGAAGCGCCATCGTGCGCGCGTTGGAAACAGCGGTCGAGAAGGGCATGAGGTCTTCAACGCTAAAAGAGACGTTCCCATTCGCATCTTTGGGAAGGTTCATCTGTTCGATCACGTTCGCGAAGATGCGTGCCATATCCTGATCGGTCGTTCGGTCTACCAGCTGTGCGAAATCATCGAAGTCTTTCATAAGTATTCCTTATCTTACTTATTACCTACAAAGTGTGACACGCGATCATACGCGATCGCGCGCAGGTTTATAATCAGTTTCATTCTAGCTCTCTCGCGTTTGGATCGAGCGCATGAAGCTGAAGTGTTGAACAACAGCCGAGCCTTTGAAAAGTGAAAGAGGAAAGTTCCGAATCGTATGGACGCATTTCTTACCGTAACCTTGATGACGTTGATCGCTGGTGTTGGTGGCACCGGTCTTGGTGGCATCCTTGGTGCGCTCGTTCGCACTGAATCCAACCGCATCGTCAGTCTGTTGTTGAGCGCAACGAGCGGCGTGATGATCTCGATCGTCTGTTTCGAGCTGATGGTCGAAAGCCTTGAAGCGGCTCAGTCAGTCTTTTCAGATGGGGCAGTCTTTGTTGTATGCATTGCGGTCCTTGTGGGCATGGCGGTGGTATTCCTCTTGAATTGGTTGATCGATAAACGCACTGAGGGCGAGGTGCCTCACACTGCGAGCAGCCTGCATCCAAAGACCCATGACAACATCGATGAACTGAGCCATATCGATCATTACAATCAGCACCTAAAAGAGCATGCGCCCAAACGCGAACTCTGGGTTGCTGGTGTGGTCATCGCATGTGCTATCGCGCTCCATAACATTCCCGAAGGCATGTCCATTGGAGCGAGTTATAACATCGATACCGAGGGTGGGGTGAGCATGGCGCTCATTCTTGCGGTGCTCATTGGACTTCATAACATTCCCGAAGGCATGGCTGTTTCTGTTCCCTTGGTCGCTGGAGGGATGAAGCGCATCAAAGCGGCATTGCTCACGGCAGCTTCCGGAGCGCCGGTTGTTTTGGGCGCTTGGCTGGGCTACTGGATCGGCGACATCGGTGCGATAGGTCTTGCGGCCTCGCTCGGTTTTGCTTCTGGCGCGATGCTCTATGTGGTCTTCGGAGAGATCATTCCTCAGGCTGTGTTGATGTATCGTTCGAAGGTGCCAGCATTCTTCGTTATCATCGGTATGCTCATTGGCATGATCATCATCTATGTCTAAAGAGAAGGTTTCACTCTTGCAAGATGGCGGGTTTTCGGCGCGTCGAATCAAGGGCATCTTACTGGTTTGCAAGGCGCGAAAGAGCTCGTTTTCATTGCCACTCCCTGAGGTAAACGGCTATTCAAGAAAAATTTTTTCAGTTTAAAATAGCCTAAAATTGGCCTGTCTTTTCTGTGTGGAAAACTCAAAAAACGTACTAAAATGTGGAAAACCCTTGCTAGCATGAACATGGTGAAGTTGCTATACACCCTTATCAAAAGGGCTTTTCAAGCACGTGCCACTATACGGGGAATACGCCATAACACGCCTGCAGAAAATGCTAGCAGTAAAGGCCGTAGCACAGCTTTTTTGCATTAATCTATGCTGAAATGCCCCTGATAAAATCGGCTACCCAAACGCTAACGAACACAAAATATTGTGGTTTTCTCCCATGCCAACTCCTAGATATACGCTACAATCGTGCTATAGAATTTGTAAGGTTCTACAGGGATGTATAGTTCATGAATTACATCCGCGAAGTCACTCTTAAGCGGTCGTGTTCTTTGTCCGCAAGGAAAATCACCAACATAACCGCGCAAGGAACCGTTAGGTGGGTTTGAGTTGAGCTCAAAAGTTAAGCAGGCGAACTTCCATCTTCCGCTCGAATACATGGCTTTGATCGACGATTTCGCACGTCGCGAAGACATCACGAAAGCAACGGTCATCACCCGTGCGCTTGATTGTATGCAGGCTTCATACGACAGCGGTCATGGCGGAATGCCGGTCACGGGCGGCAGTAGTGCTGGTGGCGCTTCTGACGCCGAACTTGAAGACCTGCGCGCGAAACTTAAGAAAGCTGAAGAGCGTGCTACCGATGCGGAGCGTGCCCTCCAGTCCGCAGAAGATCGTTTGCGTGATGCTCAGCGTCAGCGCGACGAAGCGGAGAATCGCGCTCGCAATGCCCAGAGCGACCTTGCGACCGCTCAGGCTCAAAGCGCCCATGTTTCTTCCAATGATAGCCGTCGTACTGAAGCGGCCGAGGAAGAGGTCGAGCGTTTGCGTGCGCTCGTTGCCAAGCAGGCAGCCACGCTCGAGGAGAAGATCCGTGCGCTTGCAAGCAAAGAAGTGGGATACGATGACCAGGCTCGTACCCTTGCCAACAAAGATGCAGAGATTTCATCACGCGATGCGATCATTGCCGATCGCGACAGACAGATTACTGACCTTCGCAGTCAACTAAGTGAAGCGCAAGCACGTGTTCAGTTGAGCAATGCGAACTCCATGTCGCTCTCTCCTGTTACTTTTGACGCCTCGACCTTCACGGAAGAATCCCCCGTTGGAGCTATTTCGATGCTCAATATGCTCAATGGTGTTATGGCTGCATTCAAGCAGCAGGTTAAAGATGCTCGTATTTTGGGTGAGCAAGAAGGCCGCAAAGCTCAGCAACACGAATTCGAAGATGTTATCAACAAAGCGCGTAACGATGGTTATCGTGATGCGATGACGTACTTGGATGACCGCGCTACTACGGCGCGTGAATCTGGTGCGCGTGAAGAACGTGCGCGTATCGCGAACATGGGCTTCTTCGAGCGTCGTCGCTACCTCAACATCCACGTTGCCTAAATCGACCAAGCTTTGAAGCGGGAATGCCGGGCACGTTTGCTTAAGGGTTCGGTGCTGTATCTCTCTAAGAAGCCAAATGCGCTATTTTGCTAATACCGTAACAGGAACGTCATGTTCTTCGGCAGGGATGAAAGCGACTTCCTGCTCGGAGAACGCAACGGCGATCTGGCGGCAGTCTTTGCCAAGCTGCGGCAGGTAGCGATCATAGTTCCCACCCCCGTATCCGAGCCTGTTGTGATGCGCATCGAACGCGACAAGGGGAATCACGATCATCGTCAGATCATTCGCTGGAACATAGGGAAAATCGCGCAATACTTCATCATTGTGATGGTACTTGCGCAGAGGATGCGCGATGAAGGGAACCTCATCCTTCTCGTAAGCTTCAGGTGAGACCAGACGCATTTCCATGGTTTGTTGAGGAGTACCTTCAAGGCCCCACGCATCTTCTACGATGCAAGGAAAAGCAATTTGCGTTCCTTGCGCATAGGCAGCGCGAATGAATTGGTCGAGCTGCACTTCTTCTTCAAACGCTGCATAGACCGCGATCGTGCAAGCCGGCGGATCGATGCCGATCGTTGCGCGGGTGATTGCGAGGGAGGTCTCAAGCTCATCGCAAATGGCAGAACTCTTATGAAGGCGATATGGCTTCGGCAAGGCGGCGCGTTCGGCAAGCACTTGGCGCCGAATCTGCTCGCGACTCTCGGACGTTTCGCTATCGAGCGTTCTTTCGGACTCTTCTTCGATCGAAACAGTTGGTTCAGGCATTGCGTTCGCGTTCATGATTGCGGCTTTCTCGTTGGGCTACTGATCTTATTACTATAGTAAGGCTTTCGAGGCTTCCCAGAATATCTCGAAAGGTTTTTGCCCCAACAGAAACCTTCTCTGTTGCTCTGTGCACCTATTAGGCCAAGCCAAGAATCTGCAGGGCAAGGCAAACAATCGAGAGAATGCCCACGACCACGATCGTTGCGACAAGCAGCACGCGCGCGATCGGGCCGATGGTGTGTTCCTTCATCACATGCTTGTCGGTAGCGATGATGGCCATGAACACGAGCAGCACCGGCAGGATAACGCCGTTGACGAACTGCGCGGTCAGCATGATGCCCATCAGGTTAAGCCCTGGAACCAGGATGACCAACGCGGAACCCACGATCGTGAACGTGAAGATGCCTTTGAAGAGCGGCGCTTCCTTCCAGGTGAAGTTCACACCCGCTTCCCAGCCGAACGCTTCGCAGATGACGAACGAGGTGGTGAGGGGCAGTACACAGGCTGCGAGCAAACTTGCTGCAACGAGCCCGATGGCAAAGAGCGCTTCAGCATACGGGCCCGCAAAGGGGGCGAGCGCCATAGCGGCATCGGCGGCACTTTCGATCTCGATGCCTTGCGGGAAGAGCACTGCACCCGTGGTCACGATGATGAACCAGGCGATGATGCAGGCAACCACTGCGCCCGTGATCGCATCGATGCGCTGGAAGAAGAGATCCTTTACGGTCACGCCCTTCTCGACCACGTTGCTCTGTGCGAAGAACATCATCCAGGGAGCGATGGTGGTGCCGACCATGGCAACCGTGAGCGAAAGAAACGAGAAGTCGGAAGAGACTTCGGGGATAACGGTGTGCATGAGTGCAAGGTTCCAGTTCGGTTGCGCGATAATGGCTGCCACGACATAGGTAACGAAGACGAACGAGAGCACCATGAAAACACGCTGCACACGTTTGAAGCTGCCACCTACGATAAGCCCCCAAACAGCAGCTGCGGCGATGGGAACCGACACCCAGCGCGGTACGCCGAACATCTCCATACCAGAAGCGATGCCTGCGAATTCGGAGAACGTGGTCGCAACATTGCCGATGAGCAAGGCGAGCATGGCAAGCGAGGTAAGGCGAATGCCGAAGCGTTCGCGAATGAGCGCCGCAAAGCCCTTGCCTGTTACCGCACCCATGCGCGTGGCGGTCGTTTGCACGACAACCAGAAGCAGGCACATGATCGGAATGATCCACAGGGTGAGGAAGCCAAACTTCGCGCCCACCGTGGAGTAGGTTGAGATGCCACCCGCATCATTGCCTGCCATGGCCGTAACGATTCCTGGGCCCATGGCCATGAGCACGAGCAATAGCTTCGAAGGCTTGCGCACTTCGGTGATCTCTTTGGCAAGCCCTGCTTCAGCATGCTCCTTGATGGCGGGATTGGGCTGGATGTTCTGCTCTTCTGCCATAGCCAGCTCTTATCCTGCAGCTCCGCCGAAGAAATGCAAAATGATAACGGTATAGGGAACGAGGAAGATCAAGAAGCACAAGAGCGCGACCACCACGGCAACCCAGGTGCGCTTGTTTGTGGTCTCCTCTGCACTGTCCTCGATGACCTCCATTGCGTCGTCGACCGTGACGATGCCGAGCATGCGCCCGTTCTCATCGACCACCGGCATGGCGATCAGGTCGTATTTCGAGATGTCTGCCGCAACATCTTCTTCGGTCTCTTCGGGGAAGGCAGTGATCACGTCGTCGAACATGATGTCCTTGAGCTGCGTATTCTTGGTGGCGAGCACGAGCGTGCGGAGCGAAAGCACGCCGATGAGCTTGTCGTATTCGTTGAGCACGTAAACGTAGCTGACCGTAGGGTGATCTTCATCGAGTGCGCGCAGTGCTTCGATGGTTTGGTCGACGGTATCGTCGGCGCGCATCGCAACATACTGCGTGGTCATAAGGCCACCTGCAGTGTCTTCCTTATAACCGAGCAAGCGGCGAATGCCCGCGGCTTCTTCAACACCCATCAAGCGCAGCAAGGTTTCAGCTTTTTCGTAGGGAAGATCGCCTACGATGTCGGCTGCATCGTCGGGATCCATATCTTCGAGCAGGCGAGAAGCGCGCTTTTCGTCCAGATCGTCGATAACATCTGCCTGGTATTCGTCTTCCATCTCCGAAATCGCATCGCCCGCACGTGCATCATCGAGATGCTTGAACACGTTGGCGCGCTGTTGAGGGTCGAGCTGCTCGAGAATGTCGGCCACGTCTGCCGGATGAAGTTCATCAAGACGGGTATGGGAAACGGAAAGCTGTACGTCGGAGAGATTGCGGTCGAGCAGGTCCATGTAGTTCCACGCGATGATCTTCTCATCGAGTGGTTTGCGAAAGAGCTTGCTCAGCTTGAGCGCAACGCGTTCGACCCAGGGAGCCAACCCGCGCAGAATGCCACGAACGCCCACTTCGGCACCGAGCAGGCGCAGTTGCGAACCAGAGGTGGAAAGCTTGAGGTCATTTACGCGCACGACCTTCATGCCTTGCGTGTCGACGATCTGGCGGTCAAGCAGATCGCGCGCGAGCAAAACCTCATCGGGCTGAAGGTAGCTGAAGCGGATGCCGGTCTTATCGACTTTGAGCTCGATGCCATCGTCGGTGACGTCTTTGACGTACTTGCGCCATGAGATCATGAAAGGCGTTTTGCCGGGGCCCAAGAACGCGAGCGAGGTGATGCGCGGGAATACTTCGCCGGTTTGGATGGCAAGGTCTGAAATGGAGCCGATCTTTTCGCCATTGGCGTCGATGACGGGCTCGCCAAGCATTTGTGACAAATAGAGCATAGATCTCCTTTGGGCGGTTTGCTCGGCGCGGTTTCATATGAACTCTGCGCAGCGGTTTGCAGCAGAAGATCAAGGAAACGGCCGTGCTTCAGATGCGAGTGCTTTTCGAGCACCGCAAAGAAGCAGCAAACCTCTTTTCATCGCAGTTGTCTTTAGCCACCGCGACGAAGGAGATCCTCGAAGGGAGGTTAAAGACTAATTACTGTGAGGTTTCGATTTTCGAACCTTCACGTAACGTCCTTTCCTTAGGTAATAGTTGGCGCGAAAATGCCTAAGCAGTTTTCGAGCTTTTTAATTTTACGCGAAACGTATCACACGGGGAAATAAAGTTTTTGAAAGGTTGATTACATCCTTAAAAGTGCCCCAAAAAAGTTCAATGAGCCAAAGGGGACGGCTCATTGAAAAGGAAGGGGTCTTCGTGAAGCCCGGTGGAACCCGGGCCACGAAGAATAATGGAACTCAAGGGTCACGAGCTCCGTGGAGAAGATGACCTGAAGGGGGGGGATGATCATCTTCCAAAGGAAAAAGGGTGGCTTGGAGGGGGGATTAGCCACAAGTGCATTATTAATCTTTCAATACCATATTGAAACCTTCACAAGGTGAACGGATTGTTTTGTAGGATGAACGTGTTTATCAGGGGTTATAGCGTAATCATTTGTGCTCTATCGCCGGGTGAACGGTAGGAAGCTGCACCCCGTATGCCCATGATAGAATAGGAAATGAACACGTTGGTATCACAAGCTGAGTGGTTAGCGAGCAGATCGTATAAGGCTAACCTCAGGCAAGAGAAACACAGCGTTGTACAACATAGCTGCAATGAACAAAGGGGCGTCGGTGGCAAAGCTTTATTCCTACACGGTTCCACTCAAGAGCGACCTGCTCAATACGTATTGTGTGTTGCAAAAAGGCTTCACCGATCAATTCGTCTACTATCGCAAGGACAGGCCGCAGCGGTATCTAGGGCTTGGCCGTTGTATCGCGATCGCATCGCGCGAAGACCTTGATCATGTTCTGCAGGGTGAGGTTGCTCTGCCCACGGTCATGTTCTCGTTCAATCGCTTCGATGCATCCAATCCCAAACCGGCCGATGAGATGATGCAGGCGTTTCCGCGTTTGCGTCTCATGATTCCTGAAGTGGTGCTGATCGAAAACGAACAGGGCTGCTTCTTACAGGTGAACAGCCTTGGTCCCGTGTACAAGGGAAGAGTCGAGCGTTTTCTTCGCCATGCGAACGACGCGCCGATGCGCGAACGACGTTCGATTCGGTATTCAGTGGTGCCCGATAGTTATGAGGCGTGGGAAGAAGAGATGCGATCCACGCTTTCTCTTATTAAGGCTGGGCGTGTGAAGAAGCTCGTGCCTTCGCGACGCCAGGCGGTTGTGGCAACCGCTCCGTTCTCACCAAAGGATGTGCTGCTGAACCTCATCGATGGGAAGGCGCAGGGCACGGTGTTCTTGTATCGCTATGGCGATGTCTTCTTCTGCGGATGCACGCCGGAGTTGCTCGTGCGCAAGCAAGGTTGCCAAGTTGAGAGCATGTGCCTTGCGGGTACGGCTGCAATTGGATCAACGCCTGAGGAGCGCGAACAGTTCGCAACGTTCCTTATGAACGATGAGAAGAATCGCCGTGAGCATGATTACGTGGTGCGCTTCATTCGCGAAGTGTTCGAACGCAATTGCTACGATGTCGATATTCCGGCCGAACCCACTATTCTGCCGCTCAAGCATGTCCAACATCTCTACACTCCTGCTCGCGCATGCGTCATGGAGGGTGTTTCGCTCTTCTCTCTTATGGAGCAGCTGCATCCCACACCAGCGCTCGCTGGCCAACCAGTGGGCGAAGCGCTCATGTCGCTTCGTGAGATCGAGAGCTACAACCGCGGCTTCTTCGGTGGTGCCATCGGCGTGGTAGATGCTGAAGACAACGGCGAATTTTCCGTGGCGATCCGCTCGGGCGTGTTCGATGGTGAAGCCGGCTGGATCTATGCGGGTTGCGGCGTGGTCGAAGGGAGCGATCCGCGTGAGGAATTCAATGAGATCGATATGAAATTCGAAACGATCCTGAGCGCCTTTCAAGGGGAATAGTATGACGAATGAGACGATGAATGATTTTACGCAGGATAACGAAGCCTGCACGAGCGAACACCCAATGCCGAGCGCTACCGATCACTCCGTAGCGCTCGCTACCTATATAGGTGCGTTTTTCGATGAGCTAATCCGTGGCGGCGTGAGTGCCGTGGTCGTAAGTCCTGGTTCGCGCTCGACCCCGCTTTCCATGATGGCTTACGCTTCCGATCTGGATGTGTATGTGGATGTGGATGAACGCGGCGCTGCCTTTTTTGCGCTAGGCTTGGCGAAAGCGACGGGGCAAGCGGTGGCGGTGATCTGCACCTCGGGTACTGCGGTGGCCAACTATTACCCGGCAGTGCTCGAAGCAGAATCTTCGCGCGTGCCGCTGCTCGTTCTTTCAGGCGATCGCCCCGCGCGTTTGCAGCAGCTTGGAGCTCCCCAAACGTGCGATCAGCTCAAGATCTTCGGCAATCATGTGCGTCAGTTCTGGAACATGCCTGAGCCGAGGGGGGCGATCGAACAGGTGCGCTATGCACGACAAGTAGCGCGTGAAGCGTTGGTGGCGCTTGCTCCGCAAACATTAGTGAGTGCGCCGGTGCATATCAACTTCCCGTTCGATGAGCCGCTCGTTCCGGCATACGATAGGGCAGGGGTGTTCGAACTTGGGCGTGCTGCATCGCATGACGAGCTGCCGCTTTTGATCGAGCCTTCCTGCGCGCTTATGCCCGATCAAGTTGCGGAGCTTGAGCGTTTGCTTGAAGGAAGGCGGGCGATCGCGCTCTGCGGAGAAGGAACGCTCGGCGTGTTCGATGCGTGCGTCTCTGCAAGTTGGGATATGCGTGATGAATCTGCCCGCGCGCTTCTTTCGTGGGCGCGCCGCTTCGACATTCCCCTGTTAGCCGACCCGCTTTCGCAGCTGCGCAACTATGCCGATGCGGAGATCATCGACAACTACGACAACATCTTCGGGCGTGAAACCTGCCCCGAGTTCGATGTGGTCGTTCGGTTCGGGCGCTATCCCGTTTCGAAGCGCATATTCAAGACGCTCGAGACGAAGCCCCATATTCAGATCGTGGTCGATCCGCTCGAAACACGTGACTTCGATGCTGCCACTACCACGTTTGTGAAGTGCGATCCGCTTGCGTTCGTTACGAGCTTTGGTGGGGCAAGTGAAACGAGCGAAAAAGCCTCTACGCCCAACATCGATCGATGGGCCGAAGCGAATGAAGCCGAAGCCGCACTTATTACGAGCGTTGAAGACGCGAGTTTTGTCTATACCTGTACGCGCGAAGGATGCTTCAATCAGGAGATCGCTCTTGAGGGTGCGTATGTTCAAGCGCTCATCGAGCATGCAGCTCCTCGCTCGCTCATCTTCAGTGCTAACAGCATGGCCATTCGCGCGCTCGATACGTTTTACGTGAAACCTTCTACGCCTGATGCGGGAGTTATCGAATTAGGAGCACCGCGTGCCTGCCGCGCCTGCGATGTGACGCTGCTCGCAAATCGTGGGCTCAACGGGATCGACGGCACGCTTTCCTCCGCGCTCGGTGCAGCGCAAGCGTATGATCAGACCTATTTTCTTACGGGAGACCTTACGCTGCTTCACGACTTCAACGCGTTTGCGCTTCAACACGAATTCGAATTGCGCGCGGCATCCGGCAAACCGATGCCTTCGATCATCGTGATCCTTTTCAATAATGGTGGCGGCGGCATCTTCGATATGCTTCCTCAAAAATCGAGCGATCCCTATTTCGAACGTTTGTTCTTAACGCCGCAACAGGTCGATTTCGAAGCATGTGGAAAACTCTTCGGCGTGCTATACAAAAACGTATCTGGCCTCGACGAATTTCGTGCCACGCTTGATAGCTGGAGTGGGACAGGAGGGATACACCTGCTGGAGGTTGATTTCTCGCTCGAAGGTCTTGCTGGCCGATTCCGTCAGTTTCAGTAATTGTGCCACAAATTTGGCTTTGAGCAGGCATTTTGCTAGCACCAGTTTTCCACTGAACACAGAATGAGAAAGCAAAGAAGAGCGAATATGATACATGACATTGTTGAAAACCGTGCGTTTGATATCGATGGGGTTGGACGGATTCATGCGTGTGGAAAACCAGGGAATCCGCTGGTCATCCTCTTGCATGGCTTCATGCAAACAGGTGCTTCTTGGACGCAGATAGCGGCGCAGTTGGAAGGTTATCATGTCCTAGCGCCTGATCTCTTAGGACATGGAAAAACCCTGTTTTCACGCGGGGATGAGCTATCGCTCGAGGCGTATGTCGAACAGGTGAATACGCTTGTTGCTTGGGCAAGAAAGAACGATCTAACAGGGAGAACGCGGTCTGTTTCGCTCGTGGGCTATTCCTTAGGTGGGCGCATCGCGGCACTCTATGCCTCTCGCTATCCTGAGAATGTCTCTGCGCTCATATTGGAGTCGGCCGGATTGGGTTCCAAAAACGATGATGCGCGCACGGCGCGTGCAGAAAAAACGGCACGCATGATCGCTGAACTTGATCGTTCGATCGCTCTTGACCCAACACACCCGCTGGCTGCTTTTCTCGATTATTGGGAAGCACTACCCCTCTTTGCCACGCAAGCTGAGCTTCCAGAGGCAACGCGTTCGCGCGTTCGTGAAGAGCGCGCGGCGAATGACCCGCTGGCCTTGCGTGCAAATTTGAGCGATGCGGGCCAGCACAAGATGGATGATCTCCGTCCCGCGTTGGCGCGCCTCAATAAGCCCTTACTTTATATAGTGGGTGAGCGTGATGTGGCTTATACTGAGATTGCACGAGATTTGATGCGTACCTGGGCGGACGAACACAAGGATTCTCTGCTTTGCGGTACGGGATTTCTGCAAATAGAGGTGATGCGTGACGTAGGTCACAACACTCATCTCGAAGCACCCGATCAATTTGCACAAGTCGTACGTGCGTTTTTGATGCGTACGGCATAGAGCGGAGCGTTCTCTGCTGCGCAATGGATGGGCTTGCTGCAAGGCGCACGTACGCAACAAAACGAGCAACGCTGATACAGCGAAGAAGCGCGAAAGAAAAGGAGAAGCGTCCATGAGCGAATTTGCCTGGCAACGTGGCAAAGAATACCAAGAGATCATCTACGAAACGCTTGACGGCATCGCGAAGATCACGATCAACCGTCCCGAGCGTCGCAATGCGTTCACGCCACTGACTGCCGTTGAACTCTACGATGCTTTCACCGAAGCGCGCGACGATGCCGCGATCGGTGTTGTGTTGCTTACGGGTGCGAACCATGGTGGGCGCCACGAAGATGAAGCGTTCTGCTCGGGCGGCGATCAAAAGAAGCGCGGCACCGGCGGATACGTGGGCGAAGACAATATTCCGCGCTTGAACATCTTGGACGTTCAGCGTCTCATTCGTGTGATCCCGAAGCCGGTCATCGCGATGGTGAATGGTTACTCCATCGGTGGTGGCAACGTGCTCAACATGCTCTGCGACCTAACGATCGCAGCTGATACTGCGAAGTTCGGTCAGACCGGTCCACGCGTAGGCAGTTTCGATGCGGGATATGGTGCAGGTTATCTGGCTGCCATCGTCGGGCAGAAGAAAGCGCGCGAGATCTGGTATCTCTGCCGCCAATACACCGCGCAAGAAGCACTCGACATGGGGCTTGTGAACAAGGTCGTTCCCTTTGACGAGCTTGAAGCCGAATGTGTTTCTTGGGCACGCGAGATCTTAAAGCATTCGCCCACGGCATTGCGCTTCATGAAAGCGTCTTTCAATGCAGCAACAGATGGACTTGCGGGCATTCAGCAACTTGGCGGTGATGCTACGCTTCTGTACTACACCACCGAAGAAGCGATGGAAGGCCGCGATGCGTTCAAGGAACATCGTGATCCCGATTTCGGACAATTCCCGAAATTCCCGTGATGCTCGGTAAAAGCGTTTGGTGTTGTTGTCAGTAGTTCAAGCAGTTCGTTAGCGAGCTTGCGAATGGATTCTGCGCTCACCGTTGCGTTCGCCACCTTGAAGATAAACAAAAGAGACTTCACGATCGATAAAGGATAGAGCCATGATCATTAAGCTCGCACAACTTGCCCGAGAAAAAGGTTCGAAGGCGTTCTTCTACACGCAACTTGAATCGGGATCGGAAGTCTTTTCGTATCGCCAAACACACCTTGCCGCTGCGGCGCTTGCGCAAGAGCTCGAGAAAAAAGGCCTTGGCAAGGACACGCGCTATATTGCATGCAACCTGTTCAACGGACCCGAATTCGTGTTCCTCTCCTTTGCTGTCGCTTATCTGGGGGCAACGCTTGCCGTGCTGAATCCGCGCTTATCCGATGAAGAGCGCTTGCTGCGCAAGGTCGAGCTCGAAAACGCGTCGAACCAGAACAACATCACGATCCTTACCGAAGAGCACATTCAGCGCATGATCATCGATTCACTCGGCATCGGTATCATGGAGCTCGCGCATGAGCCCAACGGCCAGATCCCGGTGAATCCGCGCACGATGGAGATCCTTTCCTATGCGGAGAAGAAAGAGCGCGAATTCGACCCCGACCATATCGGGCTCATCATGTTCACCTCGGGCTCTTCTGGCACCCCGAAGGCAACGCAGCTTTCCTGGCGTTCGCTCCACGGTGCAGCGGTGGCGGCGACCAAGGCGCTCTGCAAACCAGGCAAAGGTATATGGCAGCTCGTTTTACCCATGTGTCATATCGGTGGGTTCGAAGTCATGGTGCGTTCGCTCGTAAACGAAAGCCCGTTCTTGCTCTACCTTCGTTACCAGCCATCGCGCCTGCTCAACGATGCCTTAAGTTTCAAGGTTACGCACATCTCCGTGGTCGACAAGATCTTGCAGGACCTGCTCGCCTACGACAACGACCGTATCATCGCGCAGTATAAATGCATCCTGCTGGGTGGCGCTGCGCTCAATAAGAAGACCATCAAGCAGGCGCTTCGCGCTCGGGCGAGCGTTTTCGCGAGCTACGGCATGACCGAGACGTCCTCCATGATCGCTTGTGCGCCCATCACGCGCGGGTTCGATGGTGGCTTGCGCATGCTGCCGGGCTATCTCGTTCACATCGTTCAGCCCGACAAGCAGGGGGTCGGCCAACTTCAGGTAAAAGGCCCTGGGGTGTTCTCGGGTTATCTGAACGCACGTGCTGCAATGAGCATGGATGGCTATTTCGTGACGGGCGATCGCGCTCGCATGGGGCGCGATGGCAAGCTCTATGTGTATGAGCGCGTGGAAGATCTCATCATTTCCGGTGGTGAGAACATCTATCCTGAAGAGATTCGCGAGGCGCTCTTGCGCATTCCTGGCGTGAAGGATGCCTATGTGTTCGGCACCGCAGATGAGCTGTGGGGCTATAGGCCGGTGGCGTTCATCGAGGCCGACTATTCGCCTGAAGCCATTGCAAAAGACTATAAGGAGCTGGGCCTCGATCCCGAAGAGACGGGTATCCGGCCTGCTTCTTGCCCGCAAGAATTCGCGCGCAATATTCACGAATACCTCGAGCCTCATATGTCGCATTTGCATCATCCGAAGCATATTCTCGTGCTCGAGCAGTTCCCGCAGACATCTGTGGGTAAGGTCGATCGCATCGCGCTCAAGCGTCTTTACGATAGGCGCATCGATATCAAGTCGGTCACGCTCTATCGCACGCGTCAGCCCTACAACACGCCCATCAAAACGCCGAAGCGCGAGATCGACACCCGCGAGTCGTTCTTCGTCGAGCTTGAAGACTGGGCAGGGCGTACCGGCATCGGCGAGTGCGTTTCATTCACGACGAACTGGTATCTTCCCGAAACGCTCGGCGACGATTACGCGATTACCAAGGATGTTATTTCGAGCATCGTGATGAACGAGCGCTATCTTCATCCGAGCGAAGTGAGCCGGTCATTCGCTACCTTCCCAGCGCTTGCGAATTATCCGATGGCGAAGGCTGCGGTCGAATCGGCCGTGTGGGATCTGTATGGCAAAGTGGTCGGTGCACCTTTGTGGGAGCTCATCGGTGGCGTGCGCGGCAAGCAGGTTCGTGGTGGAACCGTGATAGGCATCATGAGTACCGAAGACACGCTTGCCGAAGTTGATCGTGCGGTTGCTGCTGGATATGATCGCGTGAAGATCAAGATCACGCCGGATTCCTGTCTTGAGAAAGTGCGTGCGGTGCGCGAAAAGCACTCCGACCTCATGATCTTCCTCGATGCGAATCAGTCGTTCACGGAAGAGACCATGGATATCCTCTATAAGCTCGACGCACTCAACATCACGTGTCTTGAAGAGCCGCTCGATCCGAACTATACGCCCACCTCTGGATCGAAAGACCTGCTTGAGCGCCTTTCACTCTTGCAGGATTCGATCAAGACCCCCATCTGTTTAGATGAGTCGGTGGTTTCTGCGCGCGATATGCATCATGCGATGGAGATCGACAACTTGAGCGTGTATGCTATCAAGATCGCCAAATTCGGCGGCATTCAGCCTGCGCTTGATTTCTGCAATTGGGCAGCTGAGCATGGCAAGCAGATCTGGATGGCAGGGATGTTCGATACGGGTGTTTCAAAGCGCACCTATGCTGCGTTCGAGACGCTGCCCTATGTGAACTTGCCGGGTGATATCTCAGATGCGGGGCACTATTTCAAAGAGGATGTTGCGCTGCCGCCGGTTGCACTCAAGAACGGAGCACTTACGCTTAACGCACCAGGTCATGATGCGGGTATCGGCTGTGTGCTCGACAAGGAATATTTGAAGAAGATCACGATCGAAGAGATCCGTATTACTAAGTAGGTAGTATTAAGTAGGTTTTCGCGGAAACTCTGCTGAAGGATACGCGAGCTGGCTAGATAGATCGAAAGGCGTCTGGCCTGCATGATGAAGGAGAGATTTATGAGAAAGAGAATCGCAGCGCTTCTCGCAACCTTTGCGCTCGCTTTCTGTTTGCCGATCTGCACCCCGGCGGCGTTCGCAGCAAGCGCGTTCGACCAAGGCGGATCGAGCATGGCTGCTGCTGGTATTGAATCTGATGTTACCTACAATGCGGGCAATCTGTTCGCCGTTATGCATCCTGTTTCGAATACCGATATCGAGAACGATCTGTATTGGGCAGGGCAAACCCTCGATGCGAGCAAGGTCAACGTAGGTACTTCGGGTCATGGCAGCATCCTTGCTGCTGGTCAGAGCATTACGCTGAAGAATGTGAAGGTGGCAGACAGCGTGCGTGCTGCCGCTCAGGATATCATGATCGACCATGCGCAGATCTCGAACAATATCATGGTTGCCGCCCAGAACATTTCGCTCGGTAATGACGTGAGTGCAAATGGCGTCTATGCGTCTGCGCGAACCTTGTCTATTTCTGGCTCCTACCAGGGTGGATTGCTCGTCGGTGAAACGGTGAGCTTCGACGGTGCGGTCGAAGGGGATCTGAACATCCAGGCAGAACAGATCAACATTGGAAAGAATGCGCAGGTGAAGGGGCAGCTCGTTCTTCCTGAAGGCGTAACGGTCAACATCGCAGATGGCGCGCAAGTTCCTAACGTCACCTATAGCGCCCCTATCAATACTGCTCAGCCGACCTTGTTCGATGACATCATATCGATCGTGTATGCCTGCATGGCTCACATTGTGCTCGTGGGCTTGTTCTTCGTTATCATTCGCAAGCAACTCGTGAGCGCTTCGATCATGGCGCGCAAGCGTCTTGGCATGATGCTTTTGGCTGGTCTTGTGGTGTTCTTGGTGGCGCCGCTGGCATGCTTGCTGCTCATCTTCCCGCTCATCACCATTCCTGTGGTGGTACTCATGGTGCTCGTGATGCTGATCATTGCGCTGTTTTCGATTCCTTTTGCAGGTTCGGCGCTTGGTATGATGCTGTTCAAGGATCGTATGAATCCAGTGCTTGCAGCCGTTATCGGTACGCTTATCTTGACGATCTGCGCGTACCTGCCGATCCTGTCCATCATTACCGTGATCTTCTGCATCGTATTCACCGCAGGCTATCTATGGATGAGCTATTGGGATATTCATAAGACGCGTAGGCAGGAGAGGATCGCGGCACAGCAGGCTGCGATGGCGGGTGCGGTTCCACCACCGCCTTTCGGGAATGCTTCATCAGCAGAGGCTCCCGTTGATGTCCCTCCTGCACCAACTGGCAATCCGATCTCGAATGTTCCTCCCGAGTCGTATGTTGCGCCGCCTGCTCCAGGTACTCCTGAAGGACCAGGGCCGAACGACCCTGTTCCGCAACAACCAGCGAATGGTGATCAAACGGCTGGCTCAGGTGATTCGCAAGACGCCATGAAATAAAAGATGACAACTACTCGGTAATCTGCCATCTAACTAAAAACGCCATCTAACTGATGGCGTTTTTTGCACATGCGTGCCGCATGAACAACAGACGTTCAACAGTTCGTTCGTACAAAAGAGAAGCGTTTGACCCGCCCCTATAATGACAAGAATAAGCGGGGAGTTTGATTCCTGCGCCTAACGCCGATAATGCAGGGGGTTCATCATGTGCACAGGGATTCGTTTTACTGATAATGAAGGCAATATGTATGCTGGTCGTAATCTCGATTGGGAATGCGGTTATGACGAAAAAGTAACCGTTACCCCGCGCGATTACGTGCGTCCGTATGCGTTCGAACAACACGCAACGGGGTTTGCGACCATTGGCACCTGCATCGTCGTTGAAGATATACCGCTGTATTTCGACTGCGGCAATGAAAAAGGGCTCTACATTGCTGGCCTGAATTTCCCTGGCTATGCTCAGTATGAGGCGAACGCCGTTGAGGGGAAGACGAATGTTGCTGCCTATGAATTTCCTCTCTGGGTTGCGAGCAACTTCACTTCTGTTGATGAGGTTGAGGCGGCGCTGGAGAACGTTGCCATCGTGGCTAAGCAGGTGAACGAGCAATACCCTGTGGCGCTGCTTCACTATATAATCTGTGATGCAAAGCGCTCGATCGTAGTCGAATATATGGCCGACGGCATGCATGTTCACCATAACGATGTTGATGTGCTCGCGAATCAGCCCACCTACGATTGGCATCATGAACACCTGCGCAGCTACTTGAACCTGAGTTCAGAATTCAAGCCCCAGGTGAAATGGGGGAATGTCGAGTTCGCTCCTTATGGGAGTGGCGAGAATCTGGTCGGCATGCCCGGGTCGAACTATTCGCCTGATCGCTTCGTGCGTGCTGCCTACTACAATACGCATTATCCGGCTCAGCAGGGCGAATCGGCCAACGTGACGCGCTTGTTCCGTACGCTCGGCTCGGTCGAGCAATTCCTTGGCGGAGGGCTGATGGAAGATGGGAAGTACGAGTACACCATCTATACGGGTGGCTTCTCTTCAGCGACCAACACGTACTATATGTCGCTCTACGAAGACCCCGCAATCAAGCCTTACCCTATGAGCGCTGTTGACCTCGACAGCTCCACCCTTCATACCTTCGCGTAATTGCAAAACCACCACACGCAAGCAGCACTTGCAGGTGTCGAACGACCGGGTAGTTTGTCACATTTACCAGGAGAGGAGTTCGTAGCCGTCTTCAGTGACGACAACTTGAATCTCCCACTGCGCAGAATCGCTTCCGTCGGCCGTGCGTACGGTCCAGCCATTGGGATCGCTCATGTCGATGGGCGATTCGCCGGCGTTGATCATCGGCTCGATCGTGAACATCATGCCTGGTGCAAGAACCACACCCGTGCCCGCTTCGGAGACATGGCTGACAAACGGATCCTCATGGAAGTCCCAGCCGATGCCGTGACCGCCGAATTCGCGCACGACCGAAAAGCCGTTCGCTTCAGCATGCGCCTTCACGGCAGCGCCCACATCACCCAAGCGGCCCCACGGTTTCACCTGTTCAAGCCCCTTTAACATGGCTTCGCGGGTTACTTCAACAAGGCGCTTGCGTTCTTCGGAAACCTCACCGATGCAGAACATGCGTGAGGAATCGGAGAAGTAGCCATCAACGATCGTGGAGCAATCCACGTTCACGATGTCGCCTTCTTTGAGCACATCGTCTTCGGAGGGCATGCCGTGGCAAACAACCTCATTGATAGAGATGCACACGCTGAACGGATAGCCTTCGAAATCAAGATCGGCAGGGATGCCTCCGTGCGCTTCCGTGTATTCGTTCACCCAATCGTTGATCTGGGCAGTTGTTACGCCAGGGCCGATGCGTTCAGCAACATAATCGAGCACGCCGATGTTCACTGCCGCACTCTTGCGCACCGCTTCGATATCCTCAGCGTTTTTCAGCATGGCGCGCGAAGGAACCTCAAGCCCTTCGTCGTAGAAGTGCTGGAGCTGGTTGTCGATCGAAAGGTGGCATTTCTTGTATTTCTTGCCGCTGCCACACCAGCAGGGATCGTTGCGTTCAGGTTGGGGTTGACCGTCGTACATGAGTCCTCGATTGCGTTCGGGTATTTTGTACACCCATTCTAACAAAGTGCGCAAGCGAGATTAAGGAGAGGCCGCAACATGGAGTGAAGGCGTTGTTCGTGCTCGAATAAGCACCGTCGCGTCTGTCTGAGCCTAAAGGAAGAAAGGGTTTGGCTTATACGCAAGAGTGAACAAAGCTCTCACTATGCGTTGATAATTGAGCGAATACGTAACAGCTGCAATTCGTGTTTAGCAAGGGAAAAGACCAAGCTATGATTAAGAAGCATCCAATCTTGAGCTTCTCAAGTGCGGGCGAAAAAAGGCAAAACGACGGTTGGATTGGTAGCAAGCATGAACGCATCGAGCAAAGTCGCATCGAACGAGTCCATTTCATCTCAACAAGAGGGAAGCGCTGCGTTTCATGAGCCGCAAGCGATCGAGGTGCGCGGTGCGCTCGTGCACAATCTGAAGAACATTGATGTGGATGTTCCGCTGCATGAGCTGGTTGGTATTGCGGGCGTTTCGGGCTCGGGAAAGAGTTCGCTGGCGCTTGGGGTGCTCTACGCCGAAGGAAGCAGGCGGTATCTTGAGGCGCTTTCGACATATACGAGGCGCCGCATCAGCCAAACTACGCGCGCGCAAGTTGATGAGGTGCTCCATGTTCCAGCTGCCATTGCCTTGCATCAGCGGCCAGGTGCGGGCGGCGTGCATTCGACCTTCGGAACGTCGACCGAATTGCTCAATTATCTGCGCTTGTTGTTCTCTCGTCTCGGCAGTCATGAATGTCCCAATGGTCACCATGTGCCACCAAGCTTGAATGTTGCCGCCGAAAAACCGCTCGAATGTCCGATCTGTCATGTGGAATTCTATGGGCCAAGCGCTGAAGATCTGGCGTTCAACAGCGCGGGCGCTTGCCCAACATGCGGCGGAACAGGTGTGGTGCGCGAAGTGGACGAGGATACCCTTATCGCAGACCCCAAGCTTACGCTCGAAGAAGGGGCGGTTGCGCCTTGGCGCCAACTCATGTGGTCGCTCATGCCGCAGGTCGCGAAGGAAATGGGTGTGCGCATCGATGTTCCCTATTGCGAGCTGACTCCTAAGGAGCAGGATATCGTTCTGCATGGCCCGATGGAGAAGAAGCACATTCTCTATGTGCCGAAGAATAAGGACCATGCTACCGAGCTCGATTTCACGTATTACAGTGCGGTGAACACGGTGAAGAATGCGCTTTCTAAAGTGAAGGACGATAAAGGCCTTGCACGCGTTGCCAAGTTCTTGAAGCAAGAGGCCTGTCCCGATTGCGGTGACTCGCGTCTTTCGAAGCGTGCGCGTTCTTCGCTGCTCGATGGGAAGAACTTAGCCGAAGCAACAGCGCTCACGCTTGATGAATTGAGCTGGTGGCTGCCTACGATCCCCGCAAGCTTGCCTGAAGATATGCAGCCTATGGCACGCGCGATCATTGCTGAGACACAAGAGCCGATCGAGCGCCTGCAGCAGTTGGGGCTTGGGTATTTGAGCCCCGATCGCGCGAGCGCAACGCTTTCCAATGGAGAGCGTCAGCGCGTGGCCTTCGCTCGTGCGGTGCGAAGTCGTACGACCGGGGTGCTCTATGTGCTCGATGAGCCTTCGATCGGCCTTCATCCTTCCAATGTCGAAGGCTTGCTGGGTGTGATGGATGATCTGCTTGGCGATGGTAATTCGGTTGTTGTGATCGACCATGATGTGCGCGTGCTCGAGCAGGTGAACTGGATCATCGAGATAGGGCCGGGATCTGGCGCGCACGGTGGACGCGTGATCGCGCAGGGAACGGTAGATGAGGTAGAGAGCGATCCTGCTTCACGCATCGGGCCGTATCTTTCGGGCAAGCGCAAGGTGGATGTGCGCAGCCGCGTTGCGAAAGCCCACTTGTTCGATGAAGGCGCGATTCATCTTGAAACAGGTGCGATCCATACGGTGAAGCCGCTTTCGGTCGATTTTCCGATTGCGCACCTTACGTCGATCACGGGCGTTTCAGGTTCGGGGAAGACGACGCTCATCTTGGAAAGCTTGGTGCCGGCGCTTGTTGCGAGCTTCGCAGGAAAAGCGCTGCCCGCACACGTTCATCAGATCGACCCAGGAGATATCGAGCGTGTTCACCTGATCGATTCGACGCCGATCGGTGCTAACATTCGCTCGACAGTTGCAACCTATTCGGGGGTGCTCGATATCTTGCGCCGTTCCTTTGCCGCATTGCCAGCTGCGAAGGAACGCGGGCTTAAAGCGGGCGCCTTCTCCTACAACACCGGCAGTTTGCGGTGCCCGACCTGCGATGGAACAGGGCAGATATCGCTCGATGTGCAGTTCTTGCCCGATGTAGACATTCCTTGTCCCGATTGTGGCGGCTCGCGTTATGGCAAAGAGGCGTATCAGATTCGGTTGCCCCTGCAAGTTTTGCCAGATGAGCTGAATGAACTTGATGGAGAGAGCGAACAGGACGAAGCAGACGAGCTAGTTGAATCTATCGATGCGCCCGAAACCGCGCATGATGATGAGCTTTCGCTCCCTGAAATCCTGGCGCTTACAGTCGACCAACTTTTGGCGCTGAGTGGAAACCTGCCGAGCATGGCCGTGAAGTTACGCACGCTCTCCGAGCTTGGCTTGGGCTATCTTACTCTTGGGGAAGCAACGCCTGCTCTTTCAGGTGGTGAAGCGCAACGTCTTAAACTTGCAGGTGAGATGCACAAAAAGCAACAGGGGGCATTGTTCGTCTTCGACGAACCAACTATTGGTCTGCATCCGCACGATGTTGAGGTATTGCTGCGCGTATTGCAGCGCTTGATCGATAAAGGAGCAACGGTAATCGTGATCGAGCACGATTTGGATATGATCGCGAACTCGGATTACGTGATCGACCTTGGTCCAGGCGGAGGCGAAGCCGGCGGTGCGATCGTTGCTACGGGCACGCCAGAAGATATAGCGGCGGACCCTCAGAGCATCACTGGCAAATATCTTTTACTTGACCTGGAGTGATGCGCTGTTCCTTAGGGCTATGCAGCATAGAAGGCATAAGGAACAGCGAACAGAATGCTTTTTGACGCTTCGCTTATGCTTCCCAGTTTGGTTTATCCGGGTTGCCGGTGTTGATGCCTTCTTCGTGTTCGCGTTCGATCTTCGCAGCAGCCTTACCCCAAGATTTGCCTGCCGTGCGTGCGCAAGCTGCAACGCCACCACCGAGCGCGACCAGACCGATAACGTTCGGGAGAACCATGAGCTGGTTGAACATGTCGGCAAGTTCCCATACCAAGTCGTTTGAGAGCAGCGAGCCCATGAAGATGAACACGAGCGCAATAACGGTGAACACCGGAACTGCCTTCTTGCCAAAGAGATACTGAACGTTGATCTTCGCGAACAGGTTCCAGCTCAAGATCGTGGAGAATGCGAAGAAGAGCAAGCAGATAGCTACGAAGACGTTTCCGCCTGTTGTGCCAAAAACAGTTCCGAAAGCAAGCTGTGCCATGTTGGTCTTGTCGATGCCTTCGTAAGCACCTTGAGCCAGTGCGCCGTTGCCCGTGTAGAGCACGCTAATAACAACGAGTGCGGTGATGGTAACCACGATGAAGGTGTCAACGAAAACGCCGATCAGTGCAACCGTTCCCTGTTCATGCGGGTTTTTCACGTTCGCCTGTGCGTGAGCGTGAGGGGTAGAACCCATGCCCGCTTCGTTCGAGAAGAGACCGCGCTTCGCGCCTTGTGCAAGTGCTGCCAGGATGCCGAAGGTCACGCCGCCGATCTCTGCTTGCGGATTGAATGCGCAAGAGAAGATGAGCGCGAACGCTTCGCCGGTTGCTGGCAAGTTTGCGAAGAGAACGATAAGGCCACCGATCAAGTAAACGATCGCCATGAGCGGAACGATCTTTTCCGTAACGACCGCCAAGCGTCCAACGCCGCCGATGAACACGTAAGCGGCGATCGCAACAACCGCAATGCCCCATACCCATGCAGGGATGCCGAAAGCAGTTTCGCAGGTTGAAGCGATGGAGTTCGATTGCACCATGCAACCCATGAAGCCGAGTGCGAGGATGATCGCAACTGAGAAGAAGCCAGCCAAGAAGGTGCCGAACTTGCCGCGGAATGCGGTCTTGATGTAGTAGACCGGACCGCCGTGAACGATGCCTTCGCTATCGACGATACGCGTCTTTTGTGCGAGCACGGCTTCAGCGTAGTTCGTGGCCATACCGAGGAATGCGATGAGCCACATCCAGAAGATCGCACCAGGACCACCGATCAGGATCGCGCCGCACGCACCGACGATGTTACCAGTGCCGACCTGCGCCGCAATAGCGGTGGTGAGCGCCTGGAAGGAGCTCATGCCGCTCTTCTCCTTTTTGCCGAAGAGCGAGAAGCCGCCAAAAACGCGCTTCCAACCTTCTCCGAAGCAGCGAATCTGCACGAAGCGCGTTCGGATGGTGAAGTAGAGGCCTGCGCCGATAAGCAGGATGATCAGCACGTAATTCGAGAGATACGAATTGATGGTAACGACGATGTTCAGCAAAGCTTCTTCCATGGCTTGGGCTCTCCAGCGCCCTTGATGGTCAGGACTATTTTGGATTATGCGTAATTGTGTTGATTTAGAGGATTAAAGCAACAGTCGTTATTCTACTGAACTTCACTGTGCTGCAAGAGAGATTTAGGTGCTTTGCTGTAATAAAGTGCCCAGCGGATTGAACAGGGGACGGGACAAGTGTTCAATCAGTACACAAAAATGTACTAGTAGTAGAACAAAATGCCTCTGAGCAGGGATTTATTCTGATGGCGCTTTTACGGGCTCTTCGATCAGATCCTCGTTGCGGCTTTGGAATACGTTGCGGTCGAGCGTTTTCGTGAGGCTGGCCATGCACATCGTTACCACGGCATCGCCAGTCACGTTCACCGCGGTGCGACCCATGTCCAAGATACGATCAACGCCCATGATCATGGCAATGCCGGCGGCCGGCAAGCCTACCGATTCGAAGACCATTGCGAGCATGATGGTTCCCACGCCAGGCACTCCTGCGGTGCCGATCGCTGCGGTGACTGCGGTGATGACCACGGTCATGAGCGCGCTCGTGGATAGATCGATGCCGAAGGCTTGCGCCACGAACACCACCGCCACGCCCTGCATGATGGCCGTGCCACTCATGTTGATGGTTGCGCCCAGCGGAATGGTGAAGGATGCTACCTTTTCATCAACGCCGCATTTACGCTCGAGCGTTTCAAGATTGAGCGGAATGGTCGCATTCGATGAGCTGGTCGAGAAAGCAAAGAGTATGACGGGCAGCATCTTGCGTAAGAACCAAAAAGGGTTCAGGCGCGTGAACAGGACGAAGATGATCGCGTAAACGATGAAGAGCTGGATGAAGAGCCCGCCATAGACCGTGAGGATGAACTTCAGCATGGGCATCATGCCCGTTATGCCCAGGTTGGCAAAAGTGCGTGCGATCAAGCAAAAGATACCAATAGGGGCAACCTTGAGCATGATGTCGATCATGGTCATCATTACGGTGTTGAATTGCTCGAAGAACCGATTCACCGTCTCGGCCTTGCTTCCGAGGCGACCGAGCACGAACCCAAGAATGAGTGCGAAGAAGATGATCTGAAGCATTGCGCCGTTGTTCATCGCCTCGATGATGTTGGTAGGGATGATGTTGATGAGCGTTTCTGCCATGCTCACTTCGGTGCTGGCAGTTGTGGTGTCGGCCATGATGACCGAGGCCAGGTCAAGACCCACACCTGGCGCGACCAGCTGGGCAAGGCCGATCGCGATGAGCACGGCGAGAGCAGTGGTGATGATATACATGAGCAACGTGCCGATGCCCACTTTTCCGAGCAGTTTCGGATCCGCCATCGCTGCAGCACCGCATACGATCGAACAGAAGACCAGTGGGATCACGAGCATTTGCATCAGGCGAATGAACCATTGACCGAGCACATAGAAGAGCCCTTCGGTCACATACTGGTCGAACGGTGAGCCTTCGGGGGAGACAGCCGAGATGAGCAGGCCCACTACGATGCCCGCTACCAGCGATATTAAAATCCAGGTAGTGAGCGAAGGGCGCTTCCTTGTTTGTTGATTGCTCATAACTTTTGTATCCTCATCTGCGCAGGCAGATACTACGTTCTTTCATTCTCCTTCAAGTATAGGTGTTGCGGTGCGTTTGCGCACGTAGAGCTTAGGATAGTTTGCCTGTTGCGGAATCAGGCTGGTTGGCGGAGAGCCCATGCAGTTCGCTGCGTGCGGGAATGCCGGCATCTGAATTATGTCGGGATAATCGTTTTTTCTACTTGAAAACTGATTGTGCGCGGCGGAAAATGACAGCAAAGAAAGATGCAATTGAGAAGGAGTTGATGAATATGTTGAAGGTTAAATCTGAAAAGCTCCTTATCATCGCAGCTGTTGTCTGGCTGCTGGCTGGTATCAATATCTTGCGCCTTGGCGTTATCGCTATCACGGAGACCGAACTTGTTGCTGCCCTACTTGCCGTTGGGGTTGTCGTCACGTTCCTCTTGTTCCATATGATGTTCGCGAAGTTAGTGGGAAAGCAGTCGAACCGTATTCGTGCTTATGGCAATGAACCCACTTGCGCGTTCGCTTTCTTCGATGTGAAGGGCTACATCATGATGGCTATCATGATGGGCGGCGGCATTGCGCTCCGTGAATTCGGGATCATTCCTGCATGGATCGTGGCGTTCATGTATACCGGCATTGGGTCGGCGTTGGCTCTTGCGGGCATCGGGTTCTTCATTCACTACCTCAAGCGGGGTAGGTCGCTCACGTGCCCTGTCACGAAGAAGACGCGCCTTGCCTAGCGCGGCTCGCGATCATTTTGAATCGCTTCCGCTGAACTTCAAAATTTCAACTAATTAAATAACGTAGTCGTTGCCAGCTAGGTCGGGCACTGCGAGATCAGCGATGTTGGTAGCATCAAGATACTGGTCCACCACGTTTTCGAGTCCCATCCAAAAACGAGCAGTGCGGCACAGCGAAGCGCGTTCGCATGGCTCGCCCTCTGCGCTGCAGGGGGCAGAAGCAACCTCTCCTTCAACGGCGCGAATCACATCACCAGCAGTTATATCGCTTGCTGGTCGCGCGAGCTGATAGCCGCCGTTCTTTCCGCGCACGCTTGCCAGTATGCCTGCTACGACCAGGGGTTTGATGATGGCTTCAAGGTATTTATCAGATATGCCCTGGCGCTCTGCAACGGAACGGAGCGAAACGCGATCGACGCGAGAATTCTCTGCGATATCGACCACCGCGCGAAGCGCATAACGTCCTTTTGTTGAGACCAGCATAACGGGGGCTCCTTATTCCTTCCAATTTACTAGGAATATTGTAATACAGTCTTGTAGGGAAGTTGTGGGCAGGTGCTTGACAGCGAAGAACAGCGGGTTATAATCCTATTAACCTATAGAAATAATAGGAATTAGAGAGGATGCACCATGAAGGTTTATGAGTCAGTCGATCAGCTCGTTGGGCATACGCCCCTTTTGGAACTCAAGCGCGTTGAGGCAGCACACGGAGTTTCAGCGCGAATCTTAGGAAAGCTCGAGTATTTCAATCCAGCGGGCTCGATCAAGGATCGTATTGCGAAAGCGATGATCGATGATGCTGAAGCAGCAGGCATCTTGAAGCCGGGAGCAACCATCATCGAGCCGACCTCGGGAAATACGGGAATCGGACTGGCTTCTATTGCGGCGGCTCGTGGTTACCAGCTCATCTTGACCATGCCAGAAACGATGAGCATCGAGCGACGTAACCTCATCAAGGCGTATGGTGCCAAGATCGTGTTGACCGATGGGGCGAAGGGCATGACCGGCGCTATCGAAAAAGCGAACGAACTCGCGGCCGAGATCGAAGGCAGCTTCATTCCCGGACAGTTCATCAATCCTGCAAATCCAGCGATTCATAAGGCAACGACAGGGCCCGAGATCTGGCAGGATACGGATGGCACCGTGGACATCTTGGTTGCTGGTGTTGGCACGGGCGGCACGCTTACAGGCATCGGTCAGTATTTAAAGGAGCAGAACCCCGAGGTGAAGCTCGTTGCAGTTGAGCCTGCTGATTCGCCAGTCCTTTCTGAAGGACGTGCTGGTTCGCACAAGATCCAAGGCATTGGTGCAGGATTCGTGCCAGAGGTGCTCGACACCACACTTTACGACGAAGTGATCACGGTCAAAAGCGACGATGCGTTCGCGATCGGGCGCGAGATCGGGCGCGAAGAAGGCGTGTTGGTAGGAATCTCTTCGGGAGCTGCTGTATGGGCTGCTCTTGAGCTGGCAAAACGTCCTGAAAACGAAGGCAAGACCATCGTGGCTATCTTGCCTGATACCGGTGAGCGCTATCTCTCAACCCCGATGTTCGCAGAGGAATAAGCCCTGAAGCCCTGATTGAAGCTCTGATTCCAAAACCTCATATAAGCATCCTGAAGCAAAGAAGAGAGCTGGTTGCCCTCTCTTCTTTGCTTTGTTTTGCATCCGTCCTTTTTATGTGTGAATTGAGCATGGATGAAGTATCCGATATGCTTCTATAGAACGTAAGGAATGGAGAAGAAAATGGCATCATCAAAAGAGCGCGTTGCATACGTGATCGAACGGCTGAATATTGCAACTGATGGTAATGTTTCCTCTCGCGCGATGATGGGGGAATACGTCGTCTACTATCGTGATAAAGTAATCGGAGGTATCTACGATGATCGCCTTCTGGTGAAGGTGACCGATTCTTCTCGCAGATTGCTCGCGAACGCTTCTCTTGAGCTTCCTTATGCAGGAGCGAAGGAGATGCTGAAGATCGAGAACGTTGAAGATGCTGCCGTGATCAAGGAATTGTTCGAAGCGATGTATCCTGAACTTCCTGCACGCAAAACGAAGAAGAAACAGAGCTAAAACGCAGTATTAAAGGAACCAGTATGAATATCGTCGTCTATTGCGGGTCGAACCCGGGAAACAACACGAACTATGCGAAAGCCGCCCTTGAACTGGGTGCTTGGATCGGAGATTCAGGCAATACGCTCGTGTATGGTGGTAGTTCGGTAGGCCTGATGGGTTTGATCGCGCGCGTGGTGCTCGAGCATGGCGGCGAAGTGTATGGGGTTGAGCCACAATTCTTCATCGACGCAGGCGTCGAACAGCAAGACCTGACCGAGCTTTATGTGGTTGAGAACATGAGCGAGCGCAAAGCGAAGATGATCGAACTGGGCGAGGTGTTCGTGGCACTGCCGGGCGGCGTTGGCACGCTCGAAGAGATCTCGGAGATCATGTCGCGCATCCGTTTGCATCTGACTCCTGGCCCTTGTTTCTGCCTTGATATCGATGGATTCTACGATCCGCTTCATCAGCTCATCGAGAATATGCACGAGCATAACTTCATCGAGAATTGGGATAAAGATGCGTTCCAATTTCCTAAGACGGTTGAAGAACTGATCGAAGGACTTTCGAAGTGGCATCCTGATGGCGTGTTCGATGGGCGCCCCATCGTGCCAGAAAAGCAAGAGCTCTTGATGTTCGGCTAGCTTTTCTCGCGAGCTCTCTTTTTTACAAAGAGGCTGCTCAACAACTTGTCTTCGCAGAGCAGCGCACTTTTCCTGATCAGAACAGACTTGTTTCAAGTGAACGCAGCACGCCCACCAAGGCATCATCGTTGCGATAACGGAATACGAAGGACAGAAGAACGCGTGCGATGTCGAACGCCCCTTCATCGAGCGCAGTGATCGCAGCTTCTTCCAGAACGGCGCGCATACGGTCGGTCGGCACAAGGGGAACTCCTGCTTCACCAAGTAACCTATCGATATCTTCGCTAAGAGGAAGTGGCAGCCCCGTGTCTTTCTGAAGCTCTTCGATCTCCGACACGCAAGCCGCACTCACAACGTTGGAAGTTTGGAGCGCTTTGATATAACTTGCGAGCGCTGTTTCAGGATCACCCGATTTCCAGAGCGCATAGGCAAGATGGTAGTAGAGGGCGGCAATATCATCAGGCGAGGTCATAAGCGTAAGAGCGCTCTCAAAGGTGGTCCGCGCGCTCGCAAGATCATCCATGAAAACGAAGATTCGCCCAAGAGCACGATATCCAGCACTCATGGTAGGAGCGATCGCGATCGCTTTCTTGGCGCAGCGCATCGCTTCATCGATGTGGTCGCGCGAGCAGAGCAAATAAGCAAGTTCGAAGAGACAGAATGCATAGCTATCGGGTGCGAGCTGTGTTTCTTTTCCTTTGTCTTGCAAGATCGTGCAATCTTGCGGTGCAGGGAGCGTGCCTGCTTTCACCTGGTTATAGACGAGTCGCGCAGCGTACGAATCGAACACACGATAAACGGTCGTTTCGTTGTCTGCAAAATGCCCCGTTTCTTCGAGTTTTGCAACGGCGTTGGTCAGAATTTGGAGTGCCTCTTCAGGTTGGTCAGCTGAGGTCAATGCTTCAGCGGCGCGATAGGCGCTCATGCATTCGTCTTCGCCCAGGAAGCAATTGACCGTGGTGTTCTGCTCATGAGGATCGATGGTTCCTTCAGCGAGCGCTCGCAGAAGGCGGGTGAACGCTTCGCCGATGCGGGGGTTCGAATCGTGCGCGAGCGTATCCGCTTCGATCTGGCGAACGCTGGCGACGGCGCTTGAAGTGTCTGCTGCAGCAGCTATCGCATCGGCAAGGCGCTCTGCTGTCGAGCGCAATTCAGCGTTGAAGAAGATTTCCAGGTCGCGGTACGTTTTTGCACCAAAGGCCGCAGCAACTTCTGGTGAGAGTTCTGCATGGGGATCAGGTTGAGGTGTAGCTGAAAGCGATGCAGTTTCGGTGAAGTTCGCACTTGTTGCCTGGTCGAGAAGGCTCTCATAGAGGGTTGAGGGATTGCCTTTGCGTTCTTCAAGGAACCCGTTTGAGCGCTCGTAGAGATCGCGATCGAACGAAGCGGAGAAGAGGTCAACATCTTCTGAACCATCTCGACCGATGGTTCGTGCGACCAGGTCAACGCGCTCGATGCGGGCAGAAGAGCGCATCGCGATATCAACGAGAAGAAGTCCCACCTGCCGCGCATAGCGTTCTGCAAGTGCGGCTGCTTCGCCTTCAGATTTATCGAACAGCGAAGCCATCATCGAAGCATCAGGAACACGCATCTCGAACTTGACCTGCCCAGCTGGCAGATCGAGTCTGAAGCGTGCTTCTACCCGAAGGGGGAGTGCCATGTTCTCTATTCCTGCAGCGATATGCGAGCGCGCCTGCCACTGCCCGGCTGGCTTGCCAACAGCTAATTCGCTGGCAAGTTCGAGCTCGATCGATTGTCCCGCGGCTGTTTCAAGAAGATAAGCCTCACAGCCAGCAAGGCTCGCGAGTTCGCCTTTGGATTGCAGGACCTGGAGAAGCGATTCGGTAAGTGAGAACAAATTGAGTGCAGCTTCGATCTCCCAAATCGTGGTCTCTGGCAGGGCTGACGATTCATTCATGTCGCGCACGAAGAAGGTGTTGGCATATTGCGCAGTGCGGATCAGACGGAGTTCGGCATCTTTATCTTCAGCTGCAAGATCGGGTATGCCGGCCGCAATAAGTCGGTCGCTCAACTTCGAGACCACCGGATGAGCTGTAACAAGATGGTCCGTTTCAACCTTGTTCGCTCGTTCGATCACGGTCTTCAAGGCGGGGAGCAGTTCGTCTTGTGCGAGCACTCGATAGACCTCATCGATGCCGAAAGGTAGTGTTGCTTTGCCGAGTGTTGGTCGGTACACGAAAGCCAGATAAGCGCGGGTCATCAGGTCATAATAATGAAGGCGCTTCCCGTGGCCTTTGAAGTCATACCAGGTTTCGCCGATCGTGTATTTGGCGTTTTGCCCACTGCCACTTTTCGTGAAGGGAGCGCAAGCAATGGGGCTGCCATCTTCTCCGCGCACGAAGATCGTGCCGTTGCTCGAAGAGCCTTCAGCAAGCGCGATGAAAAGATCTTGCGGCTGAGCGGGAGGGCGTTCGAAGCCAGTTTCGGTGGTGAAAGCGCGACCGTACATATCGACGTAGGCAAGCACGCGGATCTTCTGATCGTCAAGGAACTCGACCACATAGAAGCCGCCCTCGTTCGATGGCGTAGGGATCGCTCCCTTAAACCAACCAAAGCGAGCATCTGCAGGAGGAATTCCTGGTTCTACCTGGTCAATCGCATCATCCATAACCGCTTTTCGGCATGACCAGAGCCTCTCGGCCTTGCCCACGCGATAGATGCCATCTCCTAGATATTCAGCCACAGCGAACCCCCTTCATGTGTTTGTTTTAGTCTATCATGCAGGGCGTGAACAGGGGACAGGGCAAGTGTTCAATCCATTACGTTTCAGATATGGTTTGCGCCCATAGCGCGGATTGAACACTTGCCCTGTCCCCTGTTCACGAAGGAGTGCCCGCATTTCGTTTCATGAGAGACGGAAGTTGCTTGACAACAATGCCCGCCAAAACGAGGAAAGCACCGAAGAGCACGAGCGGGGAAGGTGCATCGCCCACGATGGCCCAAGCTGCGAAAATACCCACCGGCAGCTCGCTCGAGGCCATGATCGAAACCATGCCCGTGGTGAGCTTGGGGCTTGCGAAGTTGATGAGCGTAGTGGGAATGAGGATGCCAAGCACTGCGAAACCGATGGCGAACGGCCAGGTTATAGGATCGAAGAAGGCTTGCGTGTAAGCTGCTGGGCTTGCGATCGAAGTGAAGAGCAAGCCGCCAGCGGTTAGCATGGTCGTGCGCAGTACGATAGGCTGGCCTGTTCCCAAGGTTCCTGAATAGTAGAGAAAAAGCGCGTAGAAGAGTGCGGATCCAAGACCATAGGCAATGCCAAGGGGGTTGAGCGCCGCAACGCTTCCATCAAGCAAGCCAGTTGCGAAGAGCGTTCCAACGAGTGTGATAACAATGGCAATGATCGTTGAGGTTGCTGGGAGCTTTTTCTTATGAAGGCACTCGATCAACACGCTGATCCAAATGTATTGGAAGAGCAGCGTTAAGGCGGCAGAAGAGGGCAGGAGCGAAACTGCTGAATAGTAGCAAACGCTCGTACCGCCGGTGAAAACACCGAGCAGGGCGAGCTTGGCAAGATTTTTAGGCGAGGCCCATTTGATGCGCCGAACGAGCATGATGGCAAGGCACACTAAAAAGGCCACCAAATACTGCAAGGGCACGAACGTGTGAGGATAAATGCCGATCTCAGCTGCGCTCTTGATGGCTGGAACAATGAATCCGTAACAGGATCCCGCTATAAAAACGATAAGAGAATTGAACAGAACGCGATTCAAGACAAGCCCTTTGAACTAATCATTGTCAGTCGAGGTGCTTTTCGCCTCACGCGCTTCGTCGAGCAGCGCTTTCATGGTGGGGTTCTTGCGCGTGAGCTTCTTGACCGTAAGATCTTCGGCTTTGTCATTTGCCAGACGAAGCTGATTTTCGCTGCCGATCAGGTTGTCCTTGATCTTCTGCAGGTGATCGATCGACTTATCGATCTCTTCGATGGCCTTTTGGAATTTCTGGCTCGCAATGCGGTAGTTGCGCCCGAACTTGTCTTTGAAATCAGCCAGCTGATCTTCGAAATTCGTCACATCGATGTTCTGCTGACGAACGAGCGCAAGCTCTTTACGGTACTGCAGCGAAGAGAGCGCCGCGTTGCGCAGAAGCGTGATGATGGGAATGAAGAACTGCGGTCGGATCACGTACATCTTCTCGAAGCGGTAAGACACATCAGTGATGCCAGCGTTGTAAAGCTCGTTTTCAGGCTCGAGCAGCGAAACGAGCACCGCATATTCGCAGTTCTTCTTCTTGCGATCGGCATCGAGTTTCTTGAAGTGCGATTCGTTAGTTTTGCGATTCACAGAATCGTCTGCCTCGTTCTTCATCTCGAACATGATGGAGATGATCTCGTTGCCCTCTTCATCAAAATCGCGGAAGACGAAATCGCCCTTGGTGCCTTCGATCACTTCGTTGTCCTTCTCGAAATAGGCATGTGGGAAGGCGGTGGGGCGCAGACGGTTGAACTCGATCTCGCAGTGTTGCTCGAGGCTCTCGCCGAGCATCTTCGTAGAGAGCTGCGCTTTCATGTCTTGAATGCGGAGGAGCTCGCGTTCGCGATCGGCGATGAGCTCATCCTTAGCAGCGAGCTTTTCTGCCAGCGTTGCCTTATGCTCGGCTTCGATGCGTGCGAGTGCCTCTTGTTCGCGAACCACCTGGGCGCGCAGTTCATCACGCTCGCGTTCAACTGCGATGCGGGCATCCTTCAGGGTCGATTCTTGCTTCTGGAGCGCAAGTTGGGTTTCAGTCGAAGCCTGTTGACGCTGCGTTTCAAGCTGTTGCGCGAGCGAATCGCGCTCCTTTTCGACGGCGCGTAGCTTATCGCTTTCCGCGTTCAAAGCATCGGCAACGGCAAGCTTTCGGGCAGTATCAGCCTCGCTCGCCAGTGACTGAAGCTGCGCCTTCAGTGCTTCGAGCTGCTTTTCAAGCTCCGCCTTTTCGTTTTGAGCTGCAAGCTGAAGATCTTTGGCTTCGGCACGGAACTGCTCGGTCTGTGCGGCAAGCTGGCTATCGCGCTGCGCAATTTGCGCGCGCAGCTCCTCTTCAGCTTTCGCAACCGCAAGAGCCATATCCTGTTCGCGATTCTTTTCAGCAAGCGAGATGCGTTCGTTCAGCTCGCGCTGGAATTCATGGTCGCGTACCTGGTTCAATAGAGCAGCGTAGCCGCTTTCGTCAACAGTGAAGACTTGGCCACAATGAGGGCATTTGATCTCGTTCATTCAGTTCCTTTTCGTGTGACTATGCGCGCTGCGGCGCTTTTTGAGCTTTCTTGTGGGGCTTGAAGATCGAAAGAGCAAAGAGCGCGATCATGCCCGCCACGATCCCGCTCAAGCAGAGCGGATGGATGGGGACGAGTGCAGTTGAGACGACAAGCGCAATAGTGAGCACCCATTTTGCGGTGACCCAACCATGAGAGAAGAAACCCCATTTTGTGGCAAAGCCGTACAGAAGTCCGGTTGCCATGAGCGCAGGGATGCAGACCTTCACGACCTCTTGGACGAAGTTGATCGTTGCAAGACCGAAGACCGGATCGATCGTTTGCGTCCAGAGCATGATCGAGCATACGAACACGATGGTGAAGCCGCCAAGCCACAGGCTCGCGAACAACAGATGGACAAGGTCGAGGATGCGTTTAGGAGTCTTCTTCAACTTGGGCAAGGTTGGTGCATGCATGGCCAGCTCCTTAATTCCTGGTAAGCAAGAAGTGGATTATCGGGTGATTCATCAGCTGCTTTAGCGACTCGCGTAGACTTCGGACTGCCCGCGAAAACCATGATGAACGCTCTTTCGTTAGCATATCACGGCTGAGGAGGGAGCGGGTTCTCTGCAGGAAGTTTCTTTTGTTTACGATAGCCGTAGTGACCAGAGAGGCCGATCATAAAGCAAGCCGCTATTGCGCAGGCGAACATCTCAGCGACGGTTACGGAGAACCAGATGCCGTCGATGCCGAAGATGAGCGGCAGAATGATAACCGCTCCTGTTTCGAACACGAGTGTGCGCAAAAACGAGATGAGCGCCGAAACAAGCCCATTGTTGAGTGCGGTGAACAGGGACGATGCGTATATCGAAAAGCCCATGAACAAGAAGCAGAGCGCATATATCTTGTAAGCATGCACCGTGAGGTCGAGCAAAGAGGTGTCGTAGGCCACGAAGATCTTCGATATAGGCTCGGCGAATGCTTGTCCAGCGAGGAACATGAACAACGAGGCAATGGTGATGAGTCCTAAGCTCTTCATGAGCAGCGAGCGCATCTCTTTGTGATTCTTCGCACCGTATTGGAAGCTCATAAGGGGTGAAGCGCCTACCGAATATCCCATGAAGATAGCAGCAAAGATCATGGCGGTATACATGATCACGCCGTATGCCGCTACGCCATCTTCGCCAATGTAGTGCAAAAGCTGCCAATTATAGAGCATGGACACGAAGCTCATTGCGATATTGGTGACCATTTCAGACGAGCCATTCACGCATGCTTTGCCGATGACCTTTAGGCGTAGGTGAGGCTTCACGAAATAGAGATGACTCGCGCGTTTCTTCATGAAGTAGATAAGCGGAATGCCAGATTCAAGGACACTGATGCTTTGCGTGCCGCTTCGTGTGACATATTCAGTGTTATTCAGATTCGCGCGGGGTTTCTTTGAACGAGTAAGCTGCTCATACGCAAGATGCTATCTCCAGCATTCCCTGTTCGGGTATATTGGAACGCGGTAATCGTTTGAATAGCAGGGAGTCTACATGGCTATCGATATCGACAACATTCCGCGCACGATCGACCTGGTGCGCGATGATTCCAATACATCAGTAATTCCTGATGGATACCCGGTGCTTAGCATCATCGATCAGACGCAGTTGCCCTATGCAGAAGCATATCTTCATCTGACCGATTGGCGCGAGGCGATCGAGGCGATCAAGCAGCTGAAGGTGCGTGGTGCGCCTGCGATCGGGATCGCGGGGGCGGCTTCAGTAGCGCTTGCTGCTGCGGAGTTCTGCGAGACCAACAAGGAGGCTTCGCTTGATGAGATGAACGAACCTGCCGACTATTTGGAGTTCATGCGACAATCTGCCGAACGTATCGCTCATGCGCGTCCTACTGCAGTGAACCTGATGCATATGGTGGATGCGGCAATGGAGATCGTTGAGGAAGAGGCTGTTTCAGGGTCTTCGCCTGTTGTGATCGCAGACAAGCTCTATGAATTCACCAAGCAGCTGATCGTTGAAGATGAAGACGCGAACAGGAAGATGGGAGAGTTTGGCGCCGCGCTGCTCGAGGAAAGATCGAGCGTGCTCACCCATTGCAATGCCGGTAGTTTGGCAACGGCGTTCTTCGGAACCGCGCTTGGCGTGATCTATGAGGCGGCATTGCAAGGCAAGATAGAGATGGTGTATGCCGACGAGACTCGTCCACTGCGTCAGGGTGCGCGCCTGACCGCGTTCGAACTTGCGAAAGCGCAGGTGCCCGTAACGCTGATCTGCGATGACATGGCTGCTACTACGATGGCGCAGGGGCGTGTTGATGCGGTGTTCGTAGGTGCCGACCGTATTGCAGCGAATGGAGACACGGCTAACAAGGTCGGCACGCTGGGAGTTGCGATCGCCGCCGCTCGGTATGGGATTCCGTTCTACGTGGTAGCGCCCACTTCAACGATCGATGTGAGTGCGCAACATGGCGAAGATATTCCCATCGAAGAGCGCGCTGCTTCAGAAGTGCTCGATCCGCCTATTCCAGGTGTGAAGGTTTACAATCCTGCGTTCGATGTAACGCCTGCGGATTTGATCACGGCTATCATTACTGAAGAAGGCGTGGTTGCGCCAGCGGATATCATCTCTGTTGTTATGTAGTGGAGAGTGTAGAAAAGCCGCGGCCTTATCAAAAAAGAGGGAAAGAAATCGGATGATTCTTTCCCTCTTGGCTTCTCGAGCAGATGGTACGTTGCTCTGGCTTTAGACCTCGATCAATTCGTAATCGGCACTGCCATAACCTAGGCGCACTGCATCATCGATGATCTTCTCACCATGGCGTGAGGGGATGCGCTCGAGTAGCGTGTCGCGGCCGGGGTCATCGGAATTGCGCACAGCATCGAGGCAAGCAGCGTCGATAGCCACCGGATCGAGTGAAGCGAAGATGCCGATGTCCTTCATGCAGGGATCTTCTGCTACTGCGCAGCAGTCGCAATCGACCGAAAGGTTGCAAGCGATGTTCACGAACGCGATGTTACTGCCGAAGTGGTTGACCACGGTCTCGGCTGCTTCGGCCATCGCCTCGATGAAATCATCCTGTTCGGCGTGCTTATCCCAGAATTCGCCCTGGTTGAGGGTTGCACCACCAGAGTGGATGTTCACCTTACCCTGGTTAGAAGCACAACCGATCGAGAGCTGCTTGAGCGCACCGCCAAAGCCGCCCATCGGATGCCCTTTGAAGTGAGAGAGCACGAGCATCGAAGCGTAGTTCGCCAGGTGGCCACCCACACGGTTATCCTTCAGCACGCGGCCATTCTCGATCGGGAAGATGATGTCGGAGCTCGGGCCATCCGCATCCATGATGTCAACATCGAAATATTCGGTCCAGCCGTGTGCGGCCATGAGCTTCTCATGTTTTTCAGTGGTATCGCGCGCGCCATCGTAGGCGGTGTTGCACTCGACGACCGTGCCGTCCACTTCGTCGATCATAGGACGCATGAATTCAGGATGGAGGAAGTTCTGGTTGCCCTCTTCGCCGGAATGAACCTTGACCGCAACCTTGCCTGGCAGCTTCACGCCAAGATGTTCATAGAGCTTCACGACGTTTTCTGGGGTGATTTCTTTGGTGAAATATACTTTGGATTTGCTCATAGAGAACACTCCTTTCGCAGGTGTGAGCTTAGCTTATCATAGGCGACAAGGTGTTCACTAGAACGTAACCGTAATCACAAAACTGTAAAAAGAAACATCAGAAACGTATCTGGCTTTCGTAATAAGACCGTAAGGGAAGTTGGACAATCAGCTAAGATTGTCTAGGTAGTGTTACGCTCCCAAGAGGGTTTCCAACAACTGAAGCAGGAAGGCATCATGAAAGTTCAAGATCTTACTCTTACCGACGAATTGAGAGACATCGTTCAGATCGGCATCATCACCGACGATATCGAGCGCACCAAGAAAGGCATGCTCGAAGTGTTCGGTCTCGAGCCTGATGCAGGTGGTTATTCGGTGTACAAGAAGTCGGTTTATCGCGATGGCAAGGTCATCGATGCAGAGGTTGTCTCTGCGTTCTATAACTTCTTCAATATCCAGCTTGAGTTCTTGCAGCCGACGGGTGAGGACGACACGATCTGGAGTGATTATCTGAAGATGGGGCAAAACGGGTTGCACCATATCCGCTTCGACGTGACCGATAACGATGTGGTCACGAAGCTCATGGCGGAAAAGGGAATCGCTGTTTGGATGGAGGGTACCTCGCTCATCGATCCAACCGCGCGTTTCACTTACTATGATTCACTCGATAAGCTGGGCTTTATCGTTGAAGCAGTCACGCGTTCGAAGAATTAGGAGTTACTACGATGGCAAAATCATCTAAACAGGTTGTTCTGATCACGGGCGGCGCGATGGGCCAGGGGCGCACACATGCGGTTGCGTTCGCGAAGGCAGGGTTCGATGTAGTGCTCATCGATATGCTTGAACCAGAGAACGAGATCTTCAAAGAGACCATCGCGTTGGTTCGCGATGCGGGTGGCGAGGTGTTGGCGTTGCAGGCGAACATCTGCTCCACGCCTGAGGTCGAAGCAGCGTTCGCTCAGGCATGGGAAAAGTTTGGTCGCTTGGATGTGGTGGTGGCCAATGCGGGTATCATCAATTTTGGTTACACTTGGGAATTGAGCGATGAACAGGTCGAGCGTGCGCTCGCGGTGAATCTCGAGGGAACCTGGCGCACAGATAAATATGCTGCGATCTACATGCGCAAACAAGGTTACGGACGCATCATCAACATCTCTTCTGTGTCGGGTCTTAAGGGAACTGCGCAGTTGGCAACGTATTGCATGACCAAATTCGGCATCATCGGGCTTACCAAAACGCTTGCGCTCGAACTCCAAAGCGAAGGCCTGCCGATCTACTGTAACGTTGTATGCCCCACGAAGGTGCGTACGCCCATGTGCGAAACGGAGAGCTACGTTGACTTCGTGAACTCAACGATGGGTAAGAGCTTTACCAGCTGGCAGGAGATGTTCGAAGACGAGAAGAATCCCGGAGGACTGAAATTCCTCAATCCTGAAGACGTGACGGATATGGTGCTTTGGCTTGCAGAATCAGAAGCTGCCACGAAATTCAATGGTCGTGAGATCGTGGTCGATCGCGGAGCGATGTTGTAGGCTTTGTGACCGTTAAGTAATGCGAGGTCGTTCTTTTTGCGTCAGGCAGAAGGAACGACCTTTTTTATTGAGAAAGACGATCGAGGCACATCTCGACGAAGCTCGTGTAGGCATCCTCGAAATTGCCCTCTATAGGCGGCAAGCCAGCAAGACGCATAGCTTCGGCCACCTGCTCGGCGCAATTGAAGTGATTGAATAGCGCAGCCGCTTGATAGATGAGGCACAAAGAGAGATCGGAGGCTTCGTTTGCGCTGCATGAGAGGTGCTTTCGCAGCAATGTGCGAATCGATTCGTTCATGAGTGCGAAGTTCTTCTTGAATTCAACGAGACGATCGAGCGACGTGTTCGTTTCGATGATCGGGATCAAGATACTTTGATAGCGCAAGAATTCTGGATGGCGCGCAACGGCACATGCCCACTCATGCGCAAATTCAGCATTTGTGAGCTTCTTGCCTGCAAGCGAAGCCATAAGATCATCGACCAAAGCACGATTAGCGCGACTGTGGAGCGCAAGGAATATCTCTTCTTGGGTTGCGGCATATTTGTAGAGATTAGAGCGTGACCAGCCCAGTTCTTTTGCGATGAGCCCCATGTTGATCTCGTGATAGGGAAGCTGTGCGAACAGTGTTTCGGTTGCATCCATGATCGCGCTCATGCGTTCAGCTTTTTGTTGCGGCGAGCGTGCGCGTTGATAGTCGGCCACGTAAACCTCCTTGTTCATGCTCGCTATTCTATCAAAAGGCTTGCCGCGCTGGTGTAGTGGGTCGGGTGGTTAGTCTTTGAGATCCTCTTCCAGATAGCGCATGGTTTCGAGGTCGTGCGTCTTCTCTTTGAGACGTTCGTTGGTGGCATCGATATGCTTGATGCGCGCGGTGGTATCAGGCGATGCGTTATCAAGATCATGCTGAGGCTCGTCGGAGAGCAGATCGTCATGCACGCGCCGCGGATCGAGCAGCATCACGGCGTGGGCGGCATCCATCGCGAACTTGTAATTGAGCTGCAGGACGCGCTGAACGTCCTGTTTCAGCTGCTTGATCTGTGCAAGTGATTCGCGCCGCGAGGGGCGTTCTTCCCATTTGATCTCTTTCAGGCTAAGGCTGTTCGCCAGGTTTTCCATGAACGCAGAATTCATGTGCAGGTAGTAGAGCAGCTGCACCGCGCGCCACAGGTTAACGTGGCCGCGTTTGATGCCAAGATCGATCTGCGCGAGCAGGCGGCCATCGATACGCTCTAGCTCGATGATCTTCGTGCGGATGGTGGTGGTTCGTTGCGTGCGCATGAACAGGAAGATCACCATCACCACGCAAGTTGCTGCGATGATCACAAAGCCAAGGCGGATAACGAGCGTCATGCCAAGCGATGCATCGGCGGAATAGAGTGCGGTGAGCGCCATCTGCGTTCCGGCAGTGATGGAGACCGTTTGGCTGATATTCATGAGGATGACCAGGTAACACAGCGTGATGACCGTTGGCATGAGGAAGGGGCTTGGGATGAAATGCACGAAGAGCGCAAAGATCGCGATGCCGACGAGCGTGCCGATGGTGCTGTTCTTCGTTGAGCGTAGCGTTTCATCGTTGTAGGTGTTCAAGATCGTGAAGGCGACAATCGGTATCCAGATGCCGAAATCGAGCCCGATCAGGTGCGTGAGCGCGATGTCGGCCAGTACGGCGATCGTTACGATGGTGGCAAGCTGAAGAGAGAAGCGCGTTTGCGTGTTCTTGAGGCTGATGTTGTCACGCAAGAAGTGGTAGCGATAGCGAATGCTCTTGAGGAACGGGGTGGATTCGTCGCGCGAGAGGCGGGTGTCGCGCAAGGTGCGCACGAGTGCTTCAAGGATCGCATTCCATGATTCGTGGTAGCACGTAGTGTCGAAGCCACGACGCTCAAGGAATGCTTCGAGCTCGCTCACTATCTCGGAGATGCGCGTGATCTTCTTGGTGGCGACCGCTTCGAAAACGGCGGCCAGATCGGCGAAGTATTCTCGGTTCTTCGGCGTGATGCCCTGCGCATTCTTGGAAGTGGCATGGATCAGGTCCGAGATTTGCTCGCAGCAAAGGAGCAGTGCGAAGGTGTAGCATTGTCGGCCCGAGAGTATGCCGCCTTGGCGCAAGACCGTGGCGTATTCGGTTTGCGCGTAGTCTTGGGCGAGGGTGAACGTTCTTTCGGGCTCAACCTGCGCTTCGAGGGTTGAGGCGGAAGGTTGCGGCTCTTTTGCTGCGCTTGTGGCAAACGATGATGGTGAAGTGTCTGTGAGCGAGGGATCCGTGTTATTAGTTGGTTCGGTTTCGGGTGCTTGTGCGAGGAGACGAAGTTGAGTGGCTACATCGTCGAAGGCTTCGCGCATGAAGGCGCGATCGCGGGCAAATTCGTCGAGCTTGCCGGTCTTGCGCAGGGTAAAGCGCATCAGGTAGATGAAGGCGGTGGTGAGTGCGATCGAAAGGCCAAGCGCCGCAAGGCGTGGAAGGATCTCACCAGGGGTAATGGGGTAGATCAGCAGGAACAGGTAGCCAAGCCCGAGCCAGTAGAAATTGCGGGGAAGATAGTCGTCGGATTGGGTGAGCGTTATGAAGAACAGGTAGCAGAAGCTCATGACCACGAAGAGCACATCGTTGAGTCCTGCGATGCTCGCGCAGACGCCCATGAGCACGAACCAGCAAAGGCGCCGCAGATAGTTCGCGAACGAAAGCCCTGGGTCTTGGATGATGGCGCGCGAAAAGAAGAGGAACACGATGCCGAGCAGGGCATCGGCTACGCCAAAAAGGTAATAGATGGTGAAGAAGAGCAGAACGAAAAACACCAGATAAGGAAGGGCGTCAAGAAATTTCTCCCTTAAGCTGGCAAAGCTGAATCGCGCTTGTTGTTCGGTCTGTTCTCTCATGGGATTCGATTATCGCATCGAATCGCGCGCTGTTGCCTTACCGCAATAAAAACTACTTGATTATAGGGGCGGTACCCCCAAGATCGCAGATGAAAGGCTTATATGTGGTGAAGAGATGGAGAGGATATGCATTGAGGGATTGAGACAAATCGAACAATTTGGCAGAAAGTTTGCCGAGATTGGCAGGTTGCAAGCAAAAGCAAGAGATTAGTTTTCAGCATTAACGGAGTTGATGATATCGGTTAGCAGCTCGACGTGTGCATCGGTGTCATTCAAACAAGGCACATAAACGAAGCGGTCACTTTCGATCTGCAAGGCAGGGTCTTCACATACTTGTTGGCGCAACTCGATATCGATGTCGTAAAGCGTTTCGAGGCAGTCGATCGAAAAGTTCGGAGCAACCACGAACAATCGTCCGCGCGGTGCGCCGAGCGTTTGAAGGGCTTCAGGGATGAAGGGGTCAAGCCACGAACGTGCCTTATCGAAGCGACATTGAAAGCCAAGAGCCCAGTCCTGAACGTCGAGCTCGAGAAGACGTGCCACTGCGTTGGCGGTTGCGCGCGCTTTGTCCTCATAATCGTCACCATTGCGAATATCTCGTACCGGGATGGAGTGGAACGCGAAGAGCAGCTTGTCTCCTGCAGAGCTATCGAAACCAGCAGCGCGAATCGATGCCGCGATGGCTTCAAGATAGAGCAGGTGAGCACTGTAATAGCCGACGAGCTTCGTTTGCGGATGCCAGTCGAGGGCGCTTAAAGCAGCAAGCGTTTTATCTGCTACGACGCCCGTGGTTGAGAGCGCGTTCTGCGGATAAAGCGATAAGACCACCAGTTCATCGCACCCTTCGGCTTTAAGTTCGCCCAGTGCTTGTTTGATCGATGGCGAGCCATAGCTCATGCCATGCCGAACGAGAGTTGCTTTGTCCTGCTCGTTGAAAGAGGCTTGCAACTTATGGGCAAGTGATGCCATTCCTGATTGGAGCGGAGAGCCTTGGGAAGTCCAGATCTGTCGGTATTTCTCTGCTGATGCGTGAGCGCGTTTTGGCAAGATGAATGCATGGAGGATGATCTTCCACAAGGGCGCGGGCAGCGGACAAATGCGCGGGTCTTGAAGGAATTCGGCCAAATATGCGCGCACGACATCTGCTTCGGGTACATCGGGTGTGCCCGTGTTCGCTATGATGACACCACGTTTGCTCATGAAGCGCTCGAACTCCCTTTTTACGGCGTTACGGCGCAAAACTGATGTTGCGCTCACGGTAATTGAGACTCTCTCTACTATAGCGAGCATACCTGAGGCTTGCGCTTAGTATTCGATGAAAGCGGCTTGCTTCGTGATGACTGCGATGGTTGTTCGCTTCAAGAAGGTATGGAGTCGAGCGAGCAGTATTGCTGATGTGGGCTTCTGTAACCTTGTCCCCCTTTGGTTCTGCAGAGCACCGAATCAAGTTAACAGAAGCATTCTTAGGCTTTCTGGCGAATTTCCTTCAATAGGATAGGTGGTTTAACAGGGCTATTTGCATGGTATTATTTGTACAGCATGTTATATTTGTCATGGGCGCAGCGTCATTTGGCCAAGAGGCTTCGCGTGAATGCGCCTTACTGATAGGGCATCGCTTTGCTACCACAGAGCCGACGAATGCGATCTTGTTCGAAAGAAGTGGCATATGGCAAGACCGAAGAAAAGCAATCAACCCTCCGTGCGCGATCGAATGATCGAGGCTTTTTGGCAGCTGCTCGAGGATAACCAACTGCACGAGATATCGGTTGGGATGATCGTGGCAAAAGCAGGATGCAACCGAGGAACGTTCTACTATCATTTTGCAGATAAGGATGAGCTCATGCTAGCGGCTCTGAGTCGGGAAGTTAAGGGGCTGCCCAACTGCATTATTTCCGTTATTGCTGGCGATAATCCTGAAGCAGTTCTTGAATCAATGATCGAAGGGCATATTCCGCGCCTTTCTCTTTTCATGGAGCAGGGCGGACAAACGATCGTTGAGAGGAACCTCAAAAGCTACGTGGTCAAGATCTGGTCAACCTTCCTGTTGCCTGAAGGGGGAGAGCTCGATCTCAAGTCTCGTCTTATCATCGAATATACAGCCAGTGGCATATTGGGGGCTATCGCTTATTTCAGCGGTGAAAAGCGAGAGAAGATCGATACTATTCCCGTCGATTTTTTGATGGATGCAGCATCGGTTGCACTGGATCATGTTTGTGCCATTCAGCAGGTGAACAAAGAAGAACTGATCACTCGCTTGAAGATGTATCGCCAATTCTCAAGATTCAATCTGGCTGCCAGATAGGCTGGAATTCTGTAGTTTTCCTAGGCGGCTTCAGGTATCTTGATCTTGGCGCGGCGTACGGTGCTCTTGCGCCCAGTCTTGATCGTGCGGCGATGCAGGAGCGCAATAACGGGAATCGCGAGAGCGAGCACGCCTCCCATGATAAATCCAGCCTGAGCACCCCACAGGTCGATCATGATGCCCGCAAGTGTCGGGCCGATCGCAAGACCGCACGTGCAGCCTGCGTTGAGCCAGGTGATGGCTTCGGTCAGGCGCTTGCCAGGAACAGAGCGTTCGCAGGCACCATTCATCACGATCAGGAAGGGTGCGTAGAAGAGCGCGCCAAAACAAGAGACCACATACAGGCTCACGGCATCGCTGATGAGCATCATCGACCCATAACCCACGCCGATGCAGGTAGCAGCGATCAGCACTTGTTTATAGTGGGGGATCGCAAGGCGCAAGGTGCCGAACAGAAAGCCTATTGCGATCGAGACGAGCGCTGAGAGCATCAGCGCACCACTGGCGATGTTCGGTTCGCCCAGCTCTTCGGCGAATGCAACAGAAGTGGTATCGAAGGTTCCGAAGAATGAGCCGAGCAGGAGCATCAAGACGAAGAGCACCCGCACGATGCGCGACGTACGGAAAAGGCTCTTCTTCTCTTTCGCAGGCGCTTTGCTCTTTTCGGGCGTTGAGCTGTTGGATGCTGGGGCATCAGACGAAGCGGTATCCGTGGCTGATCTCCATCCGGGGTGAGGCTCGGTCTCTTTTGCGTGCGTGAGTAACGTTGCGCCGATCAAGAAGCACACGCCGCCTACCGCAAGACCTGCGATCGGGGTAAAGGATGAGGCAAGGAAGATCGAAAGGGCGGGGGCGATCATGAAACCGATGTCGTCCAAAATCCCTTCATAAGAAAAGATGGTGGTTACGTTCGGCGCCTTTTCGCCCAGTTTTCCCATACGCAAGAGATAGACCCAGCGAGCGCGCGAGAGGGCTTGAGCGCTGGGGATGCAACCGACGAAGACCGATGCGATGAACAAGATCCAGAGGGGGCCATGGAATTGCACCGTGATCAGGAGCGCGACCAGCCCCGTTAGGCTGACCAGTGCGGCAAAAGGCACTACGCGTGATTGGCCGCGTTCATCGACCAGCTTTCCTAAGCGCGGACCGATCAGGAAGATCGCAAGTGCGATAACTGACGAGACGAGGCCTGATTCGAGAAACGAATACCCAGCCAGCGAAAGCATGGCAACAGTGCCGATGTTCATCATGTAGCCATACATGCGCATCAGCAGGCAGGCGATGTCGAATCGTCGCGCTGGGCGAACGCTTAGGATCGCTCCGTATACTTTCAAATCTACTGCGGGCATCGTCCTCTTTGTTCTCGTTCAAATTGGGTAGCGGTATCTTCTGCGGATATGAATAATAGGCACGTTGCAACCGAGATGCAACAAGGTGTTGCTTGAACCCGCGAACGGTATCTTCATAATGGGGTTAGGCATTTACAACGAAAGGACCTACCATGGCCATGAGCGATACGATCATACAGATCCGAACCGAAAAAGGGCTGACGCAAGAGCAGATGGCGCGTGATCTGTTCGTGACCAGACAGGCGATCTCTCGCTGGGAGACTGGCGAGACTTCACCGAGCATCGACATGGTGAAGTTGATCTGCGTTACCTATTCGATCCCGCTTGAACGCTTCTTTGAGATGCCAGCGGAGTATTACTGTCAGTGCTGTTCGATGCCGATACCCGATGAAGCTTTGCATGGCACGGAAGCAGATGGCTCGCCGAGCGAACACTACTGCAAGTGGTGCTATCAAGAGGGCGATTTCACGGCAAAAGATGTCGATATGGATGAGTTCATCGAGGCAACAGCCCAAATGGAAGCTGATGCGATGGGTATCTCGCGCGAAGAAGCGGTTTCTCTCATGGCCACGTTGCTCCCGCATCTTGATCGCTGGAAGGGCGAAGCCAAGAACTGAGACGGAAGCTGAGCGTCATTCCTTGATCAACCGAAACGTTTGATGGTGCCCGCCTAGAAATCGATTTCTTCCCAGCATTCAAGGGAAAGCCCAGGCACACGTTTGAACTCATCCACGTTGTTGGTGACCAGAACGGCGCCGTGGGCAAGGGCTGTTGCTGCGATCAGGTAATCGTTGCTGCCGATGGTTCGCCCTTTCTGCTCAAGATCTGCACGAATCTTCGCATAGTGTGCAGCGCAGGTTTCGTCAAAAGGGATGATCTCGAAAGGCAAGAGCAAAGATTCGACCCTCAATCGCTCTTCATCAGGACGAGAACTCTTCTCTGCTCCTACCAACAATTCAGCTTTTACCACTGCTGGTACTTTGAAGAGGCTTGCATCGCTGCCCATCAACAATTCGTAAGCTGACATGAGATGACCGCGTAAGAAGCCTATCAAGATGTTTGAATCAAGATGATACATCGATCCTCCTAGAAGGTATTCAGAGGAGCAATGGGCTCCGGGGGCACATCGACAACATCGGGAAAATCTGGTGAGCTTCCAAATAGCTCGAAATACCCTGGAGGCCAACCATTCACCCAGCCGCGTTCGGCCTCATGACGTTTTTCAAGAACCTCGCGTGCATAAGAGGAGATCGACTTCCCAGCCGCTTCAGCATCTGCCCGTAGTTCTTCCATTGCGATGTCATCCATATAAAGCGATAGCTGTGCCATAATGCTCGCCCCTCTCGTTCGGCAAAACAAGTATACCACAAGTATATATCGTTTCCTTAATTTAGCTGCGTTTTGAAACGCTGGTTCTGTATCAGCCTCATAACAGAAGAAAAGCATTTCTTGATTGGGAAAGAGAGCGAGAGGAAGCAAGATGATCAAGATAGCTTTGAGGCGCGATTGAATGGACTTTGGTCCATGAAAGAAAGCGCCGAAATGCTAGATTGGTTGTCTTGCTTCCTCGCAGCATCAACAAAAAAACGCCGTTCGGAAGAACGGCGTTGAATGAATGGTCGCGGGGGCTGGATTTGAACCAACGACCTCCGGGTTATGAGCCCGGCGAGCTACCAGACTGCTCCACCCCGCACTATATGTTCCGCTCGTTCTTAGTAAGCTATCTGGTATAGCTCGTGAACGAAAAGCGACAGTTAAATATAATAGCCGCCACAACGCTGAAGTGCAAGAAGTACTTCGATCGTAGCCATTTGCATGCGATGAGCGGCAAAATGCGCATCTAAATGGTAGCGTCAACTTCCTGAATGGAAGGTGAACCCTGCACAAAGAGCTATACCACTTCGGTGATATGTCCCAAGAAGTCCTTTGTACGATTATGCTGTGGGTGGTCGAACACTTCTTCTGGCGTGCCTTCTTCAACGATCACGCCACCATCCATGAAGATCACGCGATCTGCCACATCACGCGCAAAACCCATCTCGTGCGTTACCACGATCATGGTCATGCCTTCGCGTGCCAACTCTTTCATGACCGAAAGTACACCACGAACCAGCTCGGGGTCGAGGGCGCTAGTCGCTTCGTCGAAGAGCATCACATGCGGATCCATGGCAAGCGCACGCGCGATAGCTACACGCTGCTGCTGACCGCCGGAAAGTTGGCTTGGCTTGTAGTCGACGCGCTCGGCCAGCCCCACCTTGGTAAGCTCTTCGATCGCCTTCTTCTCAGCTTCTTCTTCGGAACGCTTGAGCACCTTGCGCTGTGCCAGCATCACGTTCTTCTTTGCCGTGAGATGCGGGAACAGATTGAAGCTCTGAAACACCATGCCTAGCTTGGAACGCACCTGATTGATGTCAACCTTCGGGTCGGTGATCTCGGTGTCTTCGAAGAAGATCTTGCCCGAAGTAGGAGTCTCGAGCAGATTCACGCAACGCAAAAGGGTCGATTTGCCCGAGCCGGAAGGGCCGAGGATGACCACTACTTCGCCACGATGAACATTCACGTTAACGCCGCGCAAAACTTCGAGCTCGTCAAAGCTCTTCGTGAGATTTTCGATACGGACAACCACCTCATCGCTTACGACGTGGCTGTTCGCGCGCGTGGAGTTCTTGGCTGCGTGCGCAGGTTGTACAGGAACGGTGGTTTCTGGCTCGTTTGTCTTAGAATCAGCGATGTTGCTCATTGCTAATCCACCTTTCCGTTTTCCGTTGCTAGAGCGGTAGTGCCGCCAATCTCTGGGCTAGACACGGGATGCGGCATGAGGCTTCTTCCGCAACCGTCGAAAATGCTTTTATGGCTAGGCTTGTGGCCAGCTGCACCTTCGCTCGCAAGAAGATTTTCTGCATAACTGATGCGCTTCTCAACAGCCAAGTTGCCTTGCAGTTCAGGATCTTCTGGCAGTGGCGCTTTGTGCTTCTTGCGCTTATTCTTCTTGCCCGTGTTGCCTACATCGCGATCGGCAAGATGCGCTTCGAGCTTGCCCACGATCTTAGCGAGCGGCAAGGTGATCACGAGATAGAAGCAGGCTGCAACGATATACGGCGTGATCGAACCAGTGGCTGCCACGATCGTCTTCGCGTACATGACCACTTCCATGACACCCACAGCAGCGAGCAGCGAGGTGTCCTTGTAAAGCAGGATGAATTCGCTGGTCATAGTAGGAATCACACGACGAACGGTTTGCGGGATGATCACGAAGAGCATCGTCTGTGCGCCATTCATTCCGAGCGAGCGCGAAGCTTCGAACTGGCCCTTAGGAATCGATTGAATGCCTGCGCGGAATATCTCGCACAAGTAAGCACTCGAGTTCATCGCCAAGACCACCACGCCAAGAGGGAAGGGAGGCACTTGGATGCCTGCAAGTGGAAGTCCGAAGAACGCGATATAGATCTGTAGGAACAGCGGCGTGCCACGAACGACGTTCACGTAGGTGGTTGCGAGACCGCGAAGAACGCGCAGCTTCGACATACGCATGAGCGCGAGCAATAGACCGAAAGGAATCGCGCAAGGGAACGCTACGAGCACGATCGCGAGGGCCATGAAAAATCCTTTGATAACCACCGGGAAGCTGGTTACCAGAACCGTTGGATCGAGGAAGAGGTGCAAGAACTTGTTGGAATTCCATGCTTGAACCCAGTCCTGTTCGCCTAAATAGGTGGAGAGCTCTTCGGCAGGGTCGATGCCCACGACGTTAATAGCTGGGACCTGCCCGATGTCCTTGTAGTCGCCATTCGCGAGTTCATAGGTGCCCGTAAGATCCATCGCGCCACCAGAAGCGGGGAACTTCACTTCGTAGACTTCAAAGCGGAAATATCCGCCGGCAGGAGCCGCTTCATCGAAGGTGGCAACGATCGAATCGCCCTGTATTTGAAAGTTTGCTGCAATGTTAGTGCGGGTCATAAGATCAGAGCCAGAGAGCATGGTGATACGCGCGTTCTTCGTTGAGAATGAAGTGCCTTCGGGCATCGTGAGCGTGATGCCCTTCACGCTTTCATCGGCGGCTGCTTGACCTTCCCAGGTAATGCGCGTTTCAGTGGCGCCCTTCACCTCGTTCGACCCATCAGCGTTAGGCCGCGCAGTGCATTTTGCGGTATCGAGCGCTTCAGCGCTTGCAGGCTGCGCGCAGAGACCCACGAAGAAAACCGAGCACGCCACAGCGATTGCGACGAACACGGATATGAAAGAGAGCATGCGTTTTTGCATGAGAAGTCCTTAAATAAAAAACCCTCCCCAACACGCGGCTGGGGAGGGTTCGTCTAAAAGATTAGAGCCACTTGGCGGTGAGTTCGTCGATCGTGCCGTTCTCCTTGAGCTTCTTGAGCGCTTCGTTCAGCGCCTTGGTGAGCTCGGGGTTGTCCTTGGAGACAACGATCGCATATTCTTCGCCGGTTGCGCTGGTTGCGACAACTTCAGCATCCTGATAGGCATCCTTGATCATCTTCTCGACAACAGCCTTGTTGGTGCAAACCGCGTTAGCCTGGCCGGACTGCATCGCTGCGAAGCAGTCGGTGGAGTTGCCGTAGGGCTGAATGGTGGCGTTCGGATAATTCTCCTGAGCATAGGTTTCACCGGTGGTGCCAGACTGAACTGCGATGATGATACCTTCCTGGTTCAGTGCTTCTGCGGCATTCTCTTCGGTGATGTCTTCATCTTTCATAACTGCAACAGCCTGATCGTCGATGTAGAAAGCATCGGTGAAGTCGATCTGCTCTTCACGCTCAGGCGTAACGGTGAAACCGGACATGCCGATGTCAACCTGACCGCCGGAAACAACCGCAGGGATGATAGCGTCGAACTGGAGGTTCTTGTTCTCATATTCGAGACCGAGCTCTTCAGCGATTGCCTTGCCCAGCTCAACTTCGAAGCCAACCACTTCGTCACCTTCGAGATTTTCGAATGGTGGATAGTCGGGAGAAAGACCGACTACGAGTTTGCCGTCGTTGAGCAAGGTATAGTCTGCAGATTCAGCGTTGGTGTCTTTGGATTCGTTGTTCGAAGAGCAACCGAACAAGCCAATAGACGCGACCAGGGCAAAGAGCACAGCAACTACGCCAAGTTTCTTCATTGTTGCAGTCATAACGTTCCTTTCGTTCTTGAGACGTACTTAGTATATAGCTAAGTTGGTCCAAAACCGCGGATACGTTGCGGTTACGGCAGGTTTTTTTATAAGGAATGTGCGCGTGAGTGGGTTCTGGCAGAAAGCTGCGAACCAGGAATGCTGACTAGGAATGCTGACCCTCTTGGTAGGGGTAGGCTTCGATAAGCTCGGAGATGGTGACGAACTTATAACCCTGACTTTTCAGATAAGGCAGGGCTTCGCGAAGCGCTGCAACGGTCTGCGAGCGATCGCCACCGCCATCGTGCATGAGAATAACCTCACCTGGACCTGCGCTCTTAATGCGCGAAGCGATGGTGTCCACACCAGGTCGGCGCCAGTCTTCGGTGTCAATATTCCAACCGATCTCGCCTTGGACCATGCTTCTGAGATCGTTCGCCACGCTATCGTTGAAGTTGCCGCCAGGTGCGCGGAAGTAGACGCTCGCATCTTTATTCGTGACGTTCTTGATAGCGTCCATGCCTTTTTGCACTTCTTCTTGGCGTTCCGCTGTGCTCATGAGATTAAGTGAAACGCCCTTGCCCGATCCTGCTGCATGGTCCCACGTATGGGTTGCGATCTCGTGTCCTTCATTGGCCATGCGTGCGATCTGATCGGAGTGCGAAGAGATCTGTTCGCCGATGGTGTAGAACGTTGCTTTTGCTCCGTTCTCCTTCAGGATATCGAGGATCTGCTCGGTCGAACCATCCCAAGGCCCATCGTCGAAAGTGAGCGCGATGACTTTTTCACCGTTGGAGTTGGCGTTGTAGTACACCAGACGATTATCGATCTTTTCCTTGGTGACTTGCTCGATGGTCTTACCTGACTCAGAACCCGTGCGGTTTACTGTTTCGCCATCCTGGCCAGCTAGGAAAACGTGGAGCGCGCCATACTGACCAGCTTTTGAATAGCCCGCTGGAATAACCGTTGGCGCCGAATCGGTATAGCTCTCCATCACATCGGTGCCGTTCGAGACAACCACTTGATCGCCTTCGTTGATGTGCGTTTTCAGATCGCTAACGGGTTGCTCGTTGATGACAGCCGTGCAACGGGTGCCGTCGCCTTCACGAAGCGTCGACTCATCGACCGCAACGAAGTTCCCTGGTGTGACCTGCACAATGTTGTTATCGAGCAACCCTTCGATCGAGCGCTCGCTTCCTTCAAGCGTCATCTTCTCGCCATTGACCGTAGCTGTTACGGGGCCCGCAAAGGCGATTTGCTGGTAACCGAAGAAGCCACCTACACCCAGTGCGACTACGATCGCAACGGCAGCGATCGCTCGTGGCAAAGTTCTAGTGCGCTTGCGCGCATGCTTCGAAGTGGCAGTAAGTTGTTTGAAATTTGAGGGCGAAGCTGCTTGTGCGTTGGATGCTTTGTAGCGCCCGCTCGCGGCAGTGTAGTCCTGGTAGTCGTAGGGCTGTTGTGTTTCTTGCGTGTGCTCGATCGCGGCAAAGCTTGCCGAATGCCCAGCGTACGATCTTGGTTGAGCACTGGTCGCATCGACCGCCCTCAAGCGTGCAGATTGTCCAGCTGGTAGCTCAGAAGGATCATTTAATGGTGGAACAGCGCGGAATCTTGCTGATTGGTTCGCGTGGGGGGTGGGATGTTCGGAAGGGATCCCCTGAACAGCGCGTTGCGAGCCAGTAAGAGAGGAGTTCGTTCGCTGGTTGTGCGCATGAGCATGCGGGAGCGAGCTATCAGTATGTGTTCCGCGCACTGGATAGGTTTCGCCCGTGTAGAGCGGGTTGCCTGCGCCATGCGTGCGCACGCTCGTGTCCTCAAAAGACAGTTCTTCGACACCAAAGTTTGGTGCTTCCTGTCTTGGTCGAGCCTGCTGCTGCATTGCTCTAGCCGCAGGAGACTTCGGATGTGGAGCACCAACGGCATCGATAGTAGGGAGCGATGTTTGAGAGAGGTGAGGATTGCGATTGTGATTGAAGGACTGTGCGTCTTTCACCATGCGAATGCCGTTAGTTGATGAGAGCTCATCGCTCTGAACGGTTTCACGATTGACTGTACGACGCTGTGGCTTGCGACGCTGTGGGCGAGCGTGATCGTGTTGGTGATGCGCTGGTCGATAATCGTGAGACATGGTTGGCTTCTCGTGATCCCCTCATTGCTCTTCGGACCGTTTTCGTGCTTGCAAAGAACAAGCGCGCCCATAAGGAAATGAACGCGCTTTATTCTACTCGCATTTTGTAGGGATTGTACGGAAAACTCACGCTTTTGTTGTGTAATTATTCCATAAGCGCTGTGACCGCTTGAGCATAGGCGATCGGGTCATCGACCGGCATGTTCTCAACGATGAGTGCTTGATTGTAGAGGATGGTCGAATACTGCGCGATCTTCTCGGTATCGCCGGCTTCCTGAGCCTGTTTCAAAACGTCGAAGATCCTGTGTTGAGGATTGATCTCGAGCACGCGGTCGGCTTTGATACGTTCGCCATCGGGACCCATCGCCATCATGCGTTCCATCTCAAGTGAGATCGGTCCTTCGGTGGTAACGGCGGCTGGCGTGTCGGAAAGGCGCGTGGAAACTGCTACGCGGGTGACGGCACCATCTAACGCCTCTTTCATGGCATTGAATAGGCCTTCGTTTTCTTTCGTGATAGCTTCAGCGGCTTCTTTCTCGTCTTCGGTCTCGAGGTCGAGATCGCCACCAGCGACATTCTTCAGCGGACGCTCGTCGAAGCTGTTCATGGACATCATGCAGAATTCGTCGACATCCTGAGTGCACAGCAGCACGTCATAGCCTTTTGCCATTACGGTCTTCACGATGGGCATCTTGGCCAAGCGGTCGACCGATTCGCCTACCGCGTAGTAGATCGACTTCTGATCTTCGGCAGCCTTTTCAAGGTACTCTGCGAGGGTGATCATGCGTTTTTCGGTTGCAGAATAGAAGAGCAGTAGATCAGAGAGCTTATCGGCATCCATGCCGTAGCTTGAGTAGATACCGTATTTGATGCCGCGACCGAAGTCCTTGAAGAAGCCCTCATAGGCTTCGCGGTCATCTTCGAGCATCTTCAGCAGGTCGGACTTGATCTTCTTCTCGAGCTTCTGGGCGATGGCACGCAGCTGGCCATTGTGCTGAAGCGTTTCGCGCGAGATGTTGAGCGTGAGGTCCTGGCTGTCCACCACACCACGAACGAAGTTGAAGTAATCGGGCAGCAGCTCCTCGCATTTCTCCATGATGAGCACGTTTGACGTATAGAGTGCGAGCCCCTTCTTGTAATCCTTGCTGTAGAGGTCGTAGGGCGCATGGCTCGGGATGAAGAGCAGCGCGTCGTAGGAAAGCGTGCCTTCGGCGTGGATCGAGATCGTGCGCAGCGGATTGGCATAGTCATGGAAATCCGACTTGTAGAATTCGTTGTATTCCTCTTCGCTTACCTCTGACTTGCGGCGCTTCCAGATGGGGATCATCGAGTTGATGGTCTCAACTTCAGTCACGGTCTCATACTGTGGCGTGTAATCGTCGGGTGCATCTTCGGGCTTAGGCAGCTCAACGCTCTTTGCGCATTCCATCTTGATGGGGTAACGCACATAATTGCTGTAACGCTTGATGAGGGATTTCAGCTGCGGCTCGCTCAAGAATAGGTCGAAGTCCTCTTCTTCGGTGTTTTCTTTAAGCTCGAGGATGATCTCGGTACCGTGCGTTTGTTTCTTGCCCTTTTTGATCGAGTAGCCTTCGATGCCGTCGCTCGTCCAGCTCCAAGATTCATCAGCTCCCCAAGCACGCGAGTTCACCGTCACCTTTTGGGCGACCATGAAGGCGGAATAGAAACCAACACCGAATTGGCCGATGATATCGAGATCCTTGCCCTGATCCTCGGCGTTTTCGGTCTTGAATTCCTGGCTTCCAGAATGAGCGATCGTGCCGAGATTCTCTTCAAGTTCGGCTTTCGTCATGCCGATGCCAGAGTCTTCTACGGTGATCGTGCGCGCGTCTTTGTCGAAAGAAACGGTGATGAACAGGTCGTCTTTTGCGACCGTGATCGAAGAGTCGGTGAGGCTCTTGAAATAGAGCTTGTCGACCGCATCCGAGGCGTTCGAGATAAGTTCGCGCAGGAAGATCTCACGATTCGTGTAGATCGAGTTGATCATGAGGTCGAGTAGTTTCTTGCTCTCAGTTTTGAATTGCTTCATGCATAAGCCTTTCTTGCGGAGGGTACGTGCGTGCGGCCTACCGAGGGGTAGGCCGCAGATTTATCACAGAAAAAGTTAGCACTCTCAGAGCGAGAGTGCTAATAAAGTAAGCCATGCACGTTGAACATGCACAAAAACATCACAGTTTGCCTGGTTGTTACTGTTTGGCGAACGTGACCAAAGCGCTACAGACTACGCGCTTTTGCAACCGTGGCGCGTACGGCGCGGGTAGTAGTACCGCGGAAGGCTCCTTCTTCGAGCGTCTCGACGCCAGCGATGGTCGATCCGCCAGGGGAGCAGACTTGATCTTTCAGTTTGCCGGGATGCTCGCCCGTCTCAAGCACCATCTTTGCGCTGCCGAGCACGGTTTGCGCCGCGATCATTTGCGCTTGTGCACGCGGCAGGCCTTCAGCAACTCCGCCATCGGCTAGTGCCTCGATGAACATATAGACGAACGCGGGTGCGCTGCCGCCTACTGCGCTTGCGGCATCCATGAGCGGTTCGGCAAGCTCGATCGCAAGCCCGAAGCTTTCGAGCAGCTCCTTCACGATCTTCGCCTCTTCGGGCGAAACAAGGTCGCCCGGGCAGAATGCGGTGGTGCCTTCGCCCACCAGTGCTGGTGTGTTGGGCATGACCCGTACGATCTTCTGCGGATGGCCGATCTTCTCGCCGAGCCATGCGAGAGTCTTACCCGGTGCGATGCTCACCAGGATCTGGTGTTCATGCAGGTGATCCTTGATCTGGTCGATCACTGCTTCATACTGTTGCGGCTTCACGCAGAGGAACACGATATCACTCTCTCCGGCGACGAGGGTGTTGTCGGTGGAGGTTTGGATGCCGAGGCGTTCATGCGTTGCGTTCGCATGTTCGAGCGTTGAATTCGAACCATAGATTTCGTCGGGTGAAACGAGGCCCTTCTTGATGATTCCTGCGATGATGGCTCCAGCCATGTTGCCACAGCCGATAAAACCAAGTCTCATAGTTCCTCCTCAATCGCGCCTAGAGGCGTGATCTGATACGATTGCGCTTGCATTTGCACGATCGAGCACCGGGAAGCGTGCGCTTTTGCGGTGTGCGTGTTTGTGATCGAACAACTTTATAATAACGCGCATATCCATTGCGTCTACCAAAGCATGATTACCCTTTAGCAACGCTTTGTTTTCAGCGGAACAAACTTCGCGATGCTCCATGCTAGTCCTTGAACGCACAGCGCTACACTGAAAAAAAAAGAGAAAGGGGTAAGCTATGGCTTCCCAGGGAAAAGCAGAAAAGAATTGGTCGCTCATCGTACCAGGCGTGCTGCTCATCTTCTTTGGTGCACTGTGTGCGTTCTATCCTGGCATCACGCTTTTAAGCGTTACTTTCGTAGCCGGGGCTGGCTTCGTCTTTGCTGGTATCGTGAACATCATATCCTACGTGCGTGAACGCAAAACAGCAGGGCTTTCGGGCTGGTATGTGGCGTATGGCATCTTGGATATCATCATTGGCTTGATGCTGGTCATCCATCCGCTTGCAACAGCCTATGTTATACCGTGGCTCATTGGCGCCTTTATCATGGCGTATTCCATCGTGGAGATATTCTCCATCATCGCCTCACGTAAGCAACTAGGTTCAATCTGGGGACTCGGATTGGTTTCGGCCATTTTGAGCTTGCTCGTGGGCATCTGCTTCTTCATCTTTCCTGAAAGCCTTGCGATCTTCATTGCAGTCTTCGCGGTCATTCGTGGCGCAACGCTGATCGCTTCAGGGTGGAGTGGCTATCAGCCGGTCTAGACGGTTGCTTTTAGCCAGACGTCTCCGGTCAGGCGGCTAGGTTGCCAGATGGCGCACGAATGCTTCGCGCGGCTTTTGCGTGATGCGTGCACTCACGCAGTTTTCTTCGCTCGCCTATTGTTTTATTACACTTTCGTAAGCCCTTCGCACCAATCGGAGGGCTTATGTGCGTTTGGCTCTGCGTTAAGGCTGCTGCGTACACAAGTTATGGTATACAGATAAAGGAAACTACTCTGTATATTGTTGCGTGTTCGTGAAGGTGTTGTGGCCTCTATGCTCTCTAAATTCAGCGTCAAGCGTCCTTATATCATCGTCGTTGCGGTTATCATTGCGCTCATCCTCGGCGGTGTTTCATTGAGCAAGATGAAGACCGACTTGCTACCCGACATGGACATTCCCTACCTCATGGTCATGACCACCGACCCTGGTGCGAGCGCTGAGAAGGTCGAGACTGAAGTGACCGAGGTGCTCGAAAGCACGCTCTCGACGGTCAATGGCGTGACCGAGATCCAATCCCAGAGTGCCAACAACTTCTCCATGGTGTTCCTTGAATTCGAAGATGGCACCGATATGGATTCGGCCATGGTGAAGGTGTCTTCGGCGGTCAATGAGGTCGAATCGCAGTTGCCCGAAACAGCTGGGTCACCTAACTACATGGAAATGAGCATGGACATGATGGCCACGCTCTATGTCGCCGCGAACTATGAAGGCAAGGACATCTATGAGCTTTCGGAGTTCGCCAAAGACACGCTCTCGCCTGAACTTGAGCGCATCAACGGTGTTGCTGATGTTTCTGTGGTGGGTTCAGCGGAGCAATCTGTTGAAGTGCGCCTGAGTGATTCGAAGATCGAAGACATCAACAACAAATTGCTCGGAAGCGTTAATTCTGAGCTCTACGATGCGAAGAAGTCGATCGATGAGGGGCGTTCCCAGATGGCTTCCGCGGAAAAGGCGCTGAAAGAGCAACAGACGAAGCTTGCCGACCAAGAAAAAGCCACTACCGATCAACTCGGGCAGGCTATCTCGGGTTTGACCATGGGCGTCTCTTCGGGCACCGCGCAAGTCGCTGCACTTACTGCTCAGATTCAAGCCTTACAAGTTCAGCTTGCGCAAGCCCCCGAGGCGATGAAACCCGCACTCCAGCAGCAAATAGCTGCACTTCAAGAGCAACTTACAAAAGCTACGAGCGAGCTTACTAATTATCAGAATCAATTAGCCGTTGCTGAAGCGGGTGGCCTGAGCGCTGCAAGTCAGTTCGGAAGCGGAGCAGCGCAGCTTGCGAATGCGCTGAGCATGCTCGAACAGAATAAGCAGCAGCTTGATGAGGCGCAGGCGCAGTATGAGGACGCGCGCGAGAAAGCCATCAAGTCGGCCAATATCGACGCGCTGGTAGACAAGACTACGCTTGCGAGCATGATCAAGGCGCAGGATTTCTCGATGCCCGCAGGCTATCTGGGCAATTCGAACGACGATGAACAGTGGCTCTTGCAGGTGGGCACGAATATCACAAGCATCGAAGATCTTGAGAACCTCATGCTCGTCGATCTTGACGGCGTAGGCGAGATTCGCCTTAAAGATGTGGCGGATATTACTGTGGTTGATAATGTGGGCGATGCCTACATGAAGCTCAACGGCTCCGAGGGCGTATGCCTTATGGTGTACAAGAGCTCAACTGCTAGCACGAGCGACATCTCGAACGCGTGCCAGGCGAAGATCGCTGACCTGCGCGAAGAGTACCCGGGCCTTTCACTCGACATCGTGAGCGATCAGGGCTCGTACATCTCGCTCTACATCAATTCGATCTTGCAGTCGCTGCTCTTGGGCGCGCTGCTCGCTATCGTGGTGCTCGCGCTCTTCCTGCGCGATTGGAAACCGACGCTCATCGTGGCGTTCTCCATTCCGTTCTCCGTGCTCGTTGCGTTGCTTCTCATGTATTTCTCGGGCATCTCGCTCAACATCATGTCGCTGGGTGGCATTGCGCTTGCTATCGGCATGTTGGTGGACAACTCCATCATCGTGCTCGAGAACATCTATCGTTTACGCGGCCGCGGCATTCCAGCACAGCGTGCGGCAGTGCAAGGTGCGAAGCAGATCACGGGCGCGGTCATCGCTTCAACGCTTACCACTATCTGCGTTTTCTTGCCGATCGTTTTCACCACGGGCATTGTGAACCAGATGATGTTGCCCTTCGCGCTTACGATCGCCTATGTGCTGTGCGCTTCGCTCGTGGTGGCGCTCACGCTCGTTCCGAGTTTGTCGCGCTTCGTGTTCAGGAACTATCAACCACGGCGCAATAAAGGCTTCGAACGTCTTCAGGATGCCTATGCGCGTTCGCTCAATTTTTTCTTACAGCACAAAGCCATTCCGCTTGTAGTTTCAGTGGTATTGCTCGTGGTTGCCGTGGGTGGTGTGTTCAACATGGGCATCACCATGGTGCCGACCATGACGGGCAAGAACATGTCGGTCACGGTCGTGATGCCTGAAGATGTGGAGAAGGAAGACGCGTATGCCATGGCGGACGAGATCATGGATGCTGCTGTGAGCATCGATGGCGTGGGCAATGTGGCCGCAATCGACGGCACGAGTTCCCTCTCGATGGTCTCAAGCACCGCTTCTGAAGGCAGCGAAGATGCCTACGAGATGTTCATGTTCTATCTGCAGATGGACGATTCGGTCACTACGGAAGAGCAGGTGCTTGAGATTGGCCGTCAGCTTTCGCGCGACACCGAGCATCTCGATTGCGAAGTGATCACCGACGCTTCTTCATCGGATGCTATGAGCTCGATGCTCGGTAGCGGACTTTCCATCACGATCACAGGTCCCGACCAGGAGAAGCTCCTTGCGATGAGCGAAGACGTGATGCGTATCGTGGATGAGGTCGATGGCTATACCGAGATCGAGAACGGCATGGAAGAGGCCGACAAAGAGCTGCATCTCATCATCGATGAAGACGCGCTCACCAAGAAAGGTTTCACGGTCGCGCAGCTCTACCAGGAGCTTTCCGGCATGCTGAACACTTCAACCACATCGAGCAAGCTTACTGTCGATGATAAGCAGATGCAGGTCGAGATCATCGATGAAACGCATGTTCCTACGCGCGAGGATATCCTCGATACGGTCGTTGCGCTCACGAGCCAAGCAGGTGAAACGGTCGATGTGAAGATCGGCGATGTCGCGCGAGTGGAAGAAGGCGTGGCCTCCAATGCGATCGTTCACTTGAATTCGGACAAGACGATGACGGTTTCTGCGGAGATCGAAGACGGGTATAACAATGCGCTTCTTTCGCGTGAGCTCTCCGAGAAACTTGATGCATACGAAGTGCCTGATAAGTATCAGATCTACTATGGTGGCGAGCTGGATAACATCAACACCATGTTGGAGCAGATGCTCTTGCTCCTGATCTTGGGCTTCGTGCTCATTTATTTGATCATGGTGGCGCAGTTCCAAAGCCTCCTTTCGCCCTTCATCATCATCCTTACCGTTCCGTTGGCTTTCACGGGTGGATTCTTTGCGCTATGGTTCAGCGGTGAAGGCCTTACCATGCTCTCGCTCATGGGCTTTGCGGTATTAATGGGCACGGTGGTGAACAATGGCATCGTGTTCGTAGACTATGTGAACCAGCTGCGTCGTGGTGGCCTAGAGAAACATCATGCGCTTGTTGCCGCAGGTAAAACGCGTATGCGCCCCATCTTGATGACTGCGCTCACCACCATTTTGGCCATGCTCCCAATGGTATTCAGTGTGGCTATCGGCGCGAGCATGGAGCGCGGTATGGCGCTCGTCGTGGTCGGTGGTTTGCTCTATGCCACCTTCATGACGCTCTACGTGGTGCCGATCATGTACGATCTGCTGTATCGTCGTGTGCCTACCGAAGTCGATCTGGGTGATGAGACGCTCGACGATGATCCAGGTGATGCGCAGGCGTTCCTCGAATCGCTTCAGGCAAAGCACGCTGCGCAGATTGCCGACCATCCGCAAGCTACGTAGGAACATGGATATTGTCGGGAAACTTTCGGATGTGTAACAAATCGCGCTTGGGAGTAGGGTTGCGTTCGCGCTGGTCTAGCATGGATTATGCTCGATTACAGGGAAGGTGATCCGAATGGAAAACTCACAATATACACTCTATGTTAAAGCTGGCTGTCCTTTCTGCGCGAAGGTCCTCAACTTCATGGACGAGCACGATATCGTTCTGCCCATCATGGATATCAGCCTTGAACCTTATAAAGACGGCTACGACAAGCTCATCAATCTGGGCGGTAAGTACCAGGTGCCTTGTTTGGATATCGATGGCAAAGCGCTTTACGAATCAGATGACATCATCGCTTATCTGAACAAAACATTCGTTGAGAAGAACTAGGATAGGATCTTCGATCCTTGTTTGAAGATCGCAGATCGCAAGAACAAGGAACGCCGGCAAAACAACACCACCAAAACCAAAAGAGACTGAGCCATCAGGTTCAGTCTCTTTTTCATTTCGCTTGAGTATCGAGCGTGTTCGAAAAGGCTCTACGACTCTTCTTCTTGATGACGCTGGGCTTCTTCATAAGCTTGATAGGTGAAGAGTTCCCATTGCTTGCGTCCTGTTTTTGCAACCGTATCCAAGATGATGCCAGCAGTGAAGGAGAGCGCGCCGCAGATCACCAGTGCGATCGCAAGGATGGCGGTGGGGAAGCGCGGAACCAATCCCGTTTGGAAGTATTCCGCAATAACCGGAATGCCTGCGATCAGGCCCAGCACGATCAAGATGAGCGCAAGCCAACCGAAGAAGGCCATGGGTTTATGATCCTTGAAGAGCGACGCGATCGCGCGCAGCACCTTTGCGCCGTCGCCGAAGGTGGAGAGCTTGGAATAGCTCCCTTCGGGTCGATCACGGTAATCGATCGGCACATCTGTGATGCGGAAGCGCTTGTCAACGGCGTGAATAGAGAGTTCGGTCTCAATCTGGAAGCCTTCAGAGAGCACAGGCATGGTTTTCACGAAGATGCGATTGAACGCGCGATAGCCGGTCATGACATCGTCAAACGCATAGCCATAGATCACCTTGATCAGCCAGCGTACCAGGTTGTTGCCGAACCCGTGGAAAGCACGATCGTTCTCTTCGCCATACGTGCCATTTGAAAGGCGATCACCTACAGTCATATCCGCCGTGTCGTTCATGAGTGGCTCGAGCAAACGCGGGGCAGCTTCGGCGGGGTAGGTATCGTCGCCGTCGACCATGATGTAGTAATCGGCATCGATCTCGCGGAACATCTGGCGCACCACGTTACCCTTACCTTGGCGCGGTTCGGTGCGCACGATAGCACCGTGATCTTCAGCGATAGCAGCAGTATCGTCTTTGGAATTGTTGTCATAGATGTAGATATCGGCATCAGGCAGTACGCGCTTGAAATCGTCGACCACTTTGCCGATCGTGACCGCTTCGTTATAGCAGGGGATGAGCACCGCAACTTTGTCTGCCATCGCGTCTCTTTTCTTTCAAAAATCCAGTTAGGTGAAGCTCATTATACAAAAGATAATCTCTTCGTGGTTATTACGCGCGTTTTCCTGTGGTTTATGTATAGAAATAAGAGCCGCTCAATAGTAAAAAATGTTGCTAGATTGTATACTTAACGTACTTTTTCTCACTGTATCGCCAATGTGGCGCGCCGTAAAAAGGAGACGTTCAGTGACCAAGAAGAAGCGCACTGCCAGAACACGTCTCTCCCGAGGCGTTTTTGTTTCACTATGCCTTGTTGCCACCATTGTTTTGGCGGTTGGAACGGGCATATTCTCTCAACGCGCCCTCGAACAACAAGTTCTTTCCGATAACTCAGGCACTAATCTTTCTGAATCAGTTGCTGAAGTCAATATTGCCGAAGAAGAACAACCCGAACCATTAGAGATCACAAGCGATGCTGAGTATGGCAATTATGAAAAGGGCAAGGTGCTCGTCGCGGTTGATGAAACAACTGATATGCAGCACCTTGATGAAGTGCTTGCCACAAGCGATTTGGTAGAGACCAAGAGTGTATCTGATCAGGATATTTCAGGCGGGTTCGTTCGAGTTGATATCAATGGGGATGTTCCGATCAAACAAATACTGAGCGAGCTCAAAGGTGAAGGCTTCGCTGCACAACCAAATTATATTTACTATCCAGCGGAAGACGAGGTTACATCGAGCGCTGTGAGCGTAAACGACCCAAGCTCATCGAAGCAATGGCTGCTTGAATCGGTTGACGCGTATCGTGCTTGGGAAATCGCAAAATGCAAAGAAGACACCGCATCATCCCCGAAGGTATCAGTAGCTGTTATCGATACGGGCTGCCTCGTTGCTCATGAAGACCTTATCAACAATATTAGAGCTGTATATAATTCGGCTACTTCGGAACTTGGCGTAGACAAAGTTGCAGATTCTATTGGGCACGGCACTCATGTTGCTGGTATTGTTGCAGCTGACGCGAACAATGGGAAAGGCGTGGCAGGTGTTTCGTACGATGCTGGTTTGGTGATCGTTAAAGCTAGCATAGGCGATACGAAGTCTTTCTCTACTGAAACGCTTGCTCAAGCGTACACCTGGCTTATGACAAACAGCGGAGCGCAAACTAATGCTCAACGTAATAATGTACGTGTTATCAACATGAGCGTTGGTGGCAAGGGATCGATCGATAGCGATGATGTTCTCTATCAAAAGATCACTCAAGCAAAAAATGCGGGCATCCTTACGGTGTGTGCTGCAGGAAACGCAGACGCAGGAGCAACGCCTCCCTTTGATTGTATCCCGGGAGACTACAAGGACTGTTTTACCGTTATCAATCTTGCTCAGGGATCTAACGCGCAACCCAACGATTCATCAGGCACGTCGTATGTTACGCGGTCGAACACTTCGAACTACAACGTTTCTAGCGGCGAATTGAGTCAAGCGAAGAATATTTCGGCACCAGGAGCGAAGATTTACAGTACGTATAATGGCGGTACAAGCTCTTACGGGTCGCTGAGCGGAACCTCTATGGCTTCACCAGCAGTTGCAGGTATTGCTGCTTTGTTGTTTGCTTACGATTCAAGCTTAAGCGCTGATGAAGTCAGAGAAGTTCTCGAGCAGACAGCAACCGACATTGGTGCTGAGGGCTGGGACAGAGAAACAGGCTACGGAGAGATCGACGCTTACCATGCCCTGCAGGTGCTCAGTGCAGAGATCGCAAATGATCAGGTGATGGGCGAACAGCCTGTTGAACTGGAGGTTCAGGGTGCCGATGGCATTGCGGCAGACGCAAGCGAATGGCAATGGGAATCGAGCGATCCAAACATTTTAGCGGTTGATAATACTGCAGGTACCGCTACAGCGATCGGCTCAGGAACAGCAACGCTCACCGCTACTCATAAGAAGCTTGCATCACGAACGCTTTCAAAGCAGGTGAGCGTGGATGCTGCGGGTTTGGAAGAGAAGATCGATCTTTCAGATTCAAGCGCTATTTCAGCAAGCATTGATTTAGCCCAGGCTTTTGTCTATACCGGGCAAGAAGCAAGACCATCTGTAACAGTTAAAACCAAAGACGGGAAAACGCTGAAAGAAGGCACGGATTACACGCTCGAGTACGCGAACAATATTTCGGCCAGCGTGAATACAGTGAACAAGAAAGCCCGTGTCGTTGTTATGGCATCGAGTACGAGCGGTGTCTACACAGGTTCAGTAGAGCTCTATTTCACTATTGATCAGGCGGATATTGGCTCTGCAACGATCGATCCGATAGCGGATCAAAAGTACACGGGCTCTGCGATCGCTCCAAAGCCAGTAGTCAAAGTTAATGGTTCGACGCTAAGCGCGATCGACTATACCGTTTCGTACAAGAACAACATAAATGTTGGTACAGCGACGCTTGTTGTTACTGGTAAAGGAAACTATAAGGGCACCAAAGAAGCGACGTTTAAGATCACGCAAGATCAGGGCAGCACGAGCACCTCTTCTTCAACAGAGAGCCAGTCAAAGGTAATAACGGTTCCAGCAACCTATACCTATAATCCAACAACGCATCCGCAAACGCTTACGGCCACCGTCACGTACGATTCGAATTTCATTAAAGGGCAAAAGGCACGGTTCACTTACAACATTTCAGGCAATAAGCGGCCGTTGGTTTATAAGCTGAACTCTTTCGAGATCGAGACGAGCAGCGGTTGGTCACCTTTGGTCGACATAACAAGAGGTGAATACGGAAGCTTCAACACGAAGAATTATTTTGAGGAGGCTCTCTATACGCCTGGCAATTATCGCCTTTCGTTCTTAGTGGCGGAATATACTGCCAATGCCGACGGAACAAAAACGCTTGGCGATATGCAGCGATTCCAGATCAACTTCACTGTTGCAGAATCTGACAACTTCAAGTCTATAGAGACAGTTGTTGCAGAGGTTGTGGCCCAGTGTGAGCAAGAGTGCGCGAGTTCAAAGGGCACTTCAAGCTACGATTATGATCGTGCCCTGTGGCTCAATGACTGGCTTGTTGAAAACACGAAATATGACAGCAGCCTAATGTATTGTAGCGCTGAAGGTGTCTTCAATCGTGGTTTGGGTACGTGCGAAGGTTATCACGAAGCGTATGCCATGCTTCTCAACAAGGCCGGCATCGAGACGCGCCGGGTCGATGACTTAGGTGATGCGCATGTATGGACCGGTATTAAGCTGAACGGGAATTGGTATAACGTCGATACTACCTGGAACGATGCTGGCTACACGATGCCCGATCTTGACCTACAGCGTCTTTATTTCGCATTGCCATCGGGCATCATACAAAAGGTTCATCCAAAATGGGATGGACAGTATTCGATCAAATATCCCGATCGTGCAACGTTCGATGCGAATTCTTTTGCCGATAATTACTTCATTCACTCTGGTGAGATCGCGCAGTATGTGAGTCCTTATACTGCTGAAAGTGGCAGCTATAGCGTTAAGAGTAAGCTTGCAAGTAAGGTGACTAGTTTCGACCTACCAGTAGAAAAGAGTAGTTGGCCTGATAACTACAAGAATGTCATCTATAGCCTTGTTGCTTATCAGCTTGGAATGCAGAATTGGGGAGATGGCATCAAGGTAAACGTGGGATACTCTGATGGTTCCCTGCATTTCCAGGCAACCTACGATGGTTCGACCCCTTCCGTTTCCCTTACCGATGCTGTTGTTATGGATTTGGACAATCAAACGTATTCGGGGAGTGCGCTTACACCAAAGCCGACTGTGGTGCTTGGAGGAAAAACGCTCGTTGAGGGCACCGACTATCAGCTTTCCTACGAAAACAACGTGAACGCGAGTGTCCTTGATAAGACCAAGCCAGCAGTCGTTATCATTCAGGGTAAAGGTGCATACAGCGGTTCTCTGAAGAAGACATTCACGATCGATCAAGCAGAGGTGTATTATGCAGCAGTTGCTGCTATTTCAGCGCAGCAATATACAGGAAGCGCACTTACGCCAAAACCGACCATAACGCTCGGCGGCAGGACGCTCACTACCAGCGACTATAGTATTTCGTATAAGAACAATACGAATGTTGGAACTGCAACCGTAACCATTACAGGCAAGGGAAACTATAAAGGTACAAAAGAAACAACCTTCAAGATCAACGCCAAGACGCTTCCGAGCAATCCCGTACTGTCCGTGACAAGCTATACCTACGATGGCAAGGCGAAGACCCCTGGGGTGACGGTCAAGGATGGCACGAAGACGCTCGTGAATGGCACAGATTACACGGTCAAGTATTCGAACAACGTCAACGTTGGAACCGCTACGGTCACTGTCACAGGCAAAGGGAACTACACCGGTTCAAAGAGTACGAATTTCAAGATCAATGCAGCGCCTGTTGGAAAGTCGATAGCAAGTGCAACAGTGACCACATCTCAGATGATCCGCAATGCGAATGGCAACGTGATCGTTCCTTCTATTACGGTCAAATACGGCTCAATAACCCTGAAGAATGGCACTGATTATTCGGTCGAGTATTACTTGAACGGCAAGGGCAGTCCTGTTTCCCCTAAGGCTGCAGGCTCTTATACGATCAAGGTGAAGGGCAAGGGTAATTATTCAGGAGAGACAATAGCAAAAGACACCTTCAAGCTTGTACAAGGTCCCTCCGCCTCATCTTCCACTCAGGTGAAGATCGCCCCTATCGCTAATCTGAATTATGTCCTTGACGCGGTTGCTAATCCTCCGAAGATCGGAGCTAACGTATCGATCTGGAACGACAACGGGGGAAACAACCAGAAGTGGTATTTGGAACTAGGCAATGATGGCTACTACACCATCAAGTCAGCAGCAAACAAGTCCTTCATCATCGATGCTGCTGCTAACCCTCCAAAAATAGGTTCGAACGTATCGATTTGGACCACCAAGAACCAGAATAACCAGAAGTGGGTCATAGAGCCTTCCGCCAATAACTCTTATATCATCCGCAACGCTGCCAACCCAAGTCTCGTGCTCGATGCTGCAGGAGCTTCTCCTAAGTGCGGGGCGAACGTGAGCGTGTGGAGCGCTAAGAGTCAGAACAATAACAATCAGAAGTGGAAGATTATTACGGTGGACACACCTCCTTTCGACGCTAACAAGACCTATGAGATATCTTCTCTTTCTAACTCCAGCTTCGTGCTCGATGCTGCAGCAAATCCTCCGAAGATCGGTGCAAATGTGTCGATCTGGACGAAGAAGAACCAAGCCAACCAGAAATGGTATATCCAGAAGGATAGCCAAGGCTACTACACTATACGTTCTGCCGCTAATAAGAGCTTCATCTTAGATGCTGCTGCAAACCCTCCAAGAGCAGGATCGAATGTGTCGATCTGGACGAGCAAGAATCAAGCTAATCAGAAGTGGATCATAGAGCAGTTAGCCAACGGCTCCTATATCATCAAGAGCGTCGGCAACTCAAAGCTCGTGTTAGATGCCACTGGTGCCACCCCGAAGATCGGTGCTAACGTGAGCGTCTGGACCGCTAATGGTGGTAACAACCAGAAGTGGAATATTAAGCCAGCGTAGAATGCTGTCTTTCTGCGCTCTATTCTGTTGAGCATTTTTTCTTCTGATCTGTCATTGATGGAGAGGGTTAGGGTATATAATATTTCCCTGCTCAATGAGCTTTTTGTAGTTTAAATGCTTTACTTTGAAAAACCTAGTATCTGAGTCCTTCGATTACGGTGGTATGTATGAAGAAAACAGCATGTCTTGTCCTTTCTACGGTTGTGTTCGCGTTCATGTTCTCAATAGTCGCTCTTGTTTCGCCTGCTCTTGCTGAGGTGAATCAGGCTCAGCAAGCAACCACACTCAATAGTCAAGGGGCGTCTTCGACCGCTGTAGATGAACAGTCGCAGAATGAACAAAATGCACATTCTCGATCCTCTATTCAAGCCACGAGTGTCTCTAAAACGAGTATTGCGAATGCTCAAGTGAGCAAGCAGGGCATGATGAGAAATGTTGTCTCTGGGCGTGAAATCAAACCAACAGTGGTCATTAAAGTATCAGGAAAAACGCTCGTTGAAGGCAAAGACTACCGTCTGAAGTTTGGTTCAGAGTACCGTGTTCCAACTGCGGCTGGAATCTATCCTCTCGTTGCTGAAGCGTTGGAGTCGGGCAGCTATTCTGGATCGATCAAGATCGGAGACTACAAGCTGTTCAGTTCCCCGTTCAAGGAGAATATCCAGTATGCTCTTAGCCCTGTCACCAATTCGAATTTTATGCTTGATGCGACGGGGAAAAGGCCAAATGTTGGGTCAAATGTAACCATATGGACGCGCAATAATGGCGCGAATCAGATGTGGTACCTCAAGCTTGGTGCAGATGGCTACTACACCATCAAGTCGGCAACGAACAAGTCCTTCATCATCGATGCTGCTGCTAACCCTCCAAAGGTAGGTTCGAACGTATCGATCTGGACTACCAAGAACCAGAATAACCAGAAGTGGGTCATAGAGCCTTCTACTAATGGCTCTTATATCATCCGCAACGCTGCCAACCCAAGTCTCGTGCTCGATGCTGCAGGGGTTTCTCCTAAGTGCGGAGCGAACGTGAGCGTATGGAGCGCTAAGAGCCAGAACAATAATAATCAGAAGTGGACTATCAAAACATTGAACGATGTTTACACCAGTCTTGATAGTCTTGCTGCGCAAAACAAGAGCGTCATCGCGGATGGGACTTATGTAATCTATGCATCTGCAGTAGGTGGGAATCCGGTGCTTGATGTTAAGAATGGCGCAACCAATGAGGGCGCTAACATCCAACTTGCCGCATCGAATGCTTCAGCAAATCAGGCATGGGAGATTTCTCATAGTGGGAATTATGTACTCATCAAGAACAAGCGGTCAGGAAAATATTTGAGTGTTGCCTCTAATAATTCTTTGAGCGGAGCTAATGTTATCCAATCGGCTAACGCGGACGTACGAGGCTCAAAATGGATCTTCCTCAAAAATTCTGACGGTTCATTCTCTATTCGTTCGGCGCTTTATACAGGCATCTCTCTTGATGTGCAAGCAGGAAAGAGCGCAGCTGGTACTAATATCGAAACTTGGATGAGCAATTCGACCAAAGCTCAAAAGTTCAAGTTGGTTTCCGTTCCTGCACAGGTTGCAAAATGTGAAAATACCATCGATACCACGGGATATTACTGCATTAAATCGATTCGTGATAATAATCTGCAGCTTGATGTAAATGCTGCTTCAACAGCAAACAATGCCAATGTTCAAATTTGGTCTGCAACCAAGATGCCTTGGCAGCTGTTTCGTTTCGAATATGTGAATGGGTATTATCGCATCATCAGCGCACATTCGAATAAAGCGCTTATGGTACAGAATAATTCTCTTGTTCCAGGAGCGAATGCTGTGATGTATACAGCAAGCACTGCTGATAACCAATTGTGGCGCGCACAAAAGAATGCAGATGGTTCTTATACCTTCTTCAATAAGAAAAATGGTTACGCTCTTTATGTAGGTTCTGTTTCGCCAAAAGCTGGCACGAATGTTTGCACGTCGGGGTATTCGCCAACGAGCAATGAACAGAAGTTCAAGCTCGAGCGCGTCACCAACCTTATGCCTACCGGCCTTTACAATCTCAAATCAGCACTCAATGCTTCGCAAGTTCTTGATGTAACTGCAGGATCAGGAGCTAATAACGCCAACATTGAGACGTGGACGAACAATGCAGAAATCGCTCAGAAATGGAACATCCAAGCAGTAGCAGGAAAAGAAAATGTCTACACGTTACAAGCAGTCTGTTCAGGGAAATACCTCGCTGATAACGGTCTTGGCAATGCGGTGCAGGTTGCATCGGGCATCGATACGAAATCACAATGGAAGGCTTCGATCGTTGGTGGTTCCTACGTACTTACGAATGTCGAGACAGGTAAAGCGCTCGATGTAACGAACTCCAAGGTGGCATCAGGTACTAATGTTGGCACAAAAGTGATCACGAATGGCGTGAATCAAAGATGGAACCTTGTAACGACCGCTCCTTTACCGAATGGAACATATATCATTCGGTCTCGCGTGAACACAAGTCAAGTCTTGGAAATCGTAGGATCTTCGACAGGAAATAATGGCAATGTTGCTATGTGGAAATACCATGGTGGCGGCAATCAGAAATTCAATTTCACGCGTAATTCGGATGGCACCTATACCGTTGTGAACTGCAACAGCGGAAAGGCGTTGGATGCCGCGAAGGGAGCATCGAGCGCAGGAACCAATATCGCCCAGTTCAACCAGAAGAATCAAAAGAACCAGCGTTGGTATCTTGTCTACAACAGCGATGGAGGTTTCAAGCTTGTCTCCGCGGCGAATTCGCAGGTGGTTATCGGATTCAATGGCTCAAGTCCTACCAATGGAGCCAATGTCTGTCTGGTGAAGGATACTAATGCTTCCTCGCAGCATTTCAAGCTAGAAAAAACAACCTATGTTCCACCTATGCCAGCGCCCCAGCGCGATATGCTCAATAAGGCTCAGGGTTATAGTAGCGGAACGGGCTATTTGATCATGGTCAACCGCGCCACTCATAAAGTTGGTGTCTTCAAAGGCTCTCAAGGTAATTGGTCGTATCAGCATTACTGGAGTTGCGTGACGGGCGCGCCTGGATCGCCAACCATTACTGGCGTCTATCGGACGACAGGCTATAAGCGAATGTCTTTGACGACTGATAGTCGTGCTCGTTGGTGCACGCAGATTAGCGGCGGCTATTTCTTCCATACGATTTTGGCTTCCGAGAGCGAATTAGGGAACAGCCTTTCTCATGGCTGCGTTAGGCTTGCCATCCCAAGCGCTCAATGGATATACAACAATGTAGGCAGAGGAACAACAGTTGTTTTGTATAACTAACAAATCTTATCAGGAGAGTTTGGACAGAGGCGGAAACATGATGTTTCCGCCTCTGTCCTTGAAAGAGCCAGAGATGCCGTTTACATGTTTCTTCTGCGGAAGATATGTTTCTGAACCGTAGAACTATTGATAACGAATCGTTAATTTAGGAAAATGAAGAATCCGACGTAAAGACTTGATGCCAGAGAAGTTCGACCGTGCGCTCCGCCTGTCTTGTTGGCAATTTGGATAGGCTTGTGCATGAGGTTATGTCAAAGTCCTTGGACAGAAAGTTGAGGCTTGGAATGCAAATTACTGCTAAATCGTTGCTCGCATCCTTTATCGCTCTTCTGCTTGTTCTTACCCTTTCTCCTTTTGTTGCATATGCAGATGAGACGGTTTTAGAATCAACACCTCAAGAATATGATGTCGAGATTGGACCAACGCTTGATTCGACCTCTGACCCTCAGAAGGAAAATAGCTATCGTTTTGAGAACGGTGAACGCATTACAAGCGAGGATGGTGCTGCCACTGATACTGAAAGTATCCTTTCGACCTTTTCAGCAGTCGTAAACCCTGAGGGTTATACCGTGTTCAATTGGTTCGATAAGTTTTCTAAAGGCTATTACACGGGAACAAATGCTTACAAAGGCATAGACGTGAGTGAACACAATGGCACTATCAATTGGAAGACGGTTAAGGCCTCAGGTGTGGACTATGCGATCATCCGCTGTGGATATGGGCAGAACAGTAAGAGTCAAGATGATGACCAATGGATTAATAACGTAAGAGGATGCATCAATAATGGCATTCCTTTCGGAGTTTATATTTATTCATATGCGACCAATACCACCCGAGCTGCAAGCGAGGCCGATCATGTTTTGCGCTGCTTGAAAGATGCTGGTCTCAATCCTTCTAAAGTGGGGTATCCGATTTATTTCGATATGGAGGATGCGTCTACAATAGGTTCTGATTATGCTGCAATGGCTACCGCATTTTGCGACAAGATCAAGGCGGCCGGTTATGTTCCGGGTGTTTATGCGAACAAGACATGGTTCAATGAGAAACTCACGGCAAGTTGTTTTGGCTCTTGGACGAAGTGGGTTGCGGAATGGAATGCTTCGAAAGGTCTTACTTATACAGGCCTCTCGAACTTTACTTCCGGCAACGGTATGTGGCAATTCTCTGACTACGGAACAGTTCCGGGCATTAACAGCAAAGCAGTTGATCTTGATTACACCTTCATGAAGCCGAAGTTCAACGTTGCTTTTGCGTCGATAAGTACTTCTGGCATGATGCGCAACGTTACTGGAAAGGCTCTTAGTCCCAGCATTACTGTTAAACTTGATGGTAAGATGCTCAAAGCAGGCACCGATTATACAATCTCTTATAAAAAACAAGGTACAAGCTCTGCTACCACAACTGCACCCTCTGCTGCAGGAGTCTATGAAGTGACCATTACAGGTACTGGTACCTATTCGGGTGTCAGGTCTCTAGGCAACATGACTATCTACCCGAAACCAAACATCGACACCTCTTTCGCCTGTAGGCTTTCATCTGTTGCGAATCAAAGCCTCCTTTTAGATGCAGCCGGAGCTTCTCCACAAGTTGGTGCGAACATCAGCCTTTGGTCAAACAAGAACCAAAATAATCAGATGTGGTATATCGTTCCTGATGGCAACGGATATTACATGGTGAAGAGCGCAGCAAATCAAAACCTCGTTCTAGATGCCACAGGTTCAAGTCCTCAGAATGGGGCCAACATTACTGCATGGACCGACAAGAAGCAGAACAACAATAATCAAAAATGGATATTGGTTGAGTCGAACGGGTCTTTTGTCTTCAGAAATGCCGCGAATAACAGCCTTGCTCTTGATGCGACAGGATCGAATCCAAAGATCGGTGCCAATGTGACAGCATGGACGAGCAAGAATTCCGATAACCAAAAGTGGAAGATCAGCAAGATGAACGATCTGGCTGCGGCGGTCGTTACACCATCAGGCATGGTGAGAAACAAGACAGGTCAGCAGTTGAAAGTAACTACTTCGACGAGCCTTGCCGGAAAGCAGCTCAAAGAAGGCACTGATTATACGATTCTCTACAACGGCGGAACAACCCCTCCCACCAGTACGGGCAATTACTCGGTGAGCATAAAAGGCAAAGGGGCTTACACTGGAACGAAGACCGTAGGCACCATGCGCATTGTCGATCCCCCTGCTTTGTCTAATAGCTCTCGGTATAATATTACTTCAGCTTCAAATGCACGATTTATCCTTGATGCAGTAGGCGCGAAACCTGCTCTTGGTGCGAACGTGAGCATTTGGACGAAAAATGGAGGGGACAACCAGAAATGGTATTTCATGCCTGATGGAGAGGGATATTACACTATCAAGAGCGCCGCTAATCAAGACTATGTGCTTGATGCGGCAGGCGCGAATCCCGCTTTAGGCGCAAATATTTCGGTCTGGAGCAGAAAGAATAACCAACTTAATCAGAAATGGACCATTGAATCAGATGGAAAGGGCTCCTGGGTAATCAGGAATGCGGCGAATTCCAATCTTGTTCTTGATGCTCATGGTAAAACGCCTTCCCTTGGTGCGAACGTGACTGCTTGGAGCAGCAATGATGGTAATAATCAAAAATGGAAGATCAATGCTGCCTGATTCCGAGCCGGTTCGTTCGATAGGTTTTTGAGGCTTAGCTAAATCATAGGTATATGCAGGATTGTTTCGCGAGAGTAGATGAGCAAGATCGATATGAGTGATACAGGTGGTTCGCACGAAGAATAGGCTGCTCTCATCATTTTTCTGGTCGTTCCTTGAACAAGGCGGGACGAGGATCGTCTCGCTCATTTTGCAGATTGTCCTTGCGCGTATTTTGATGCCTGAGGCATTTGGCGTTATGGCAATCCTTCTTGTTTTGATTGAGGTCGCAAATACCATTGTCCAAAGCGGCTTTGGAGCAGCGCTTATTCAGCGCCAAGAGGCTACAGATCGATCTTTCACAACTGCCTTTTGGCTCAGTCTCTGTTTTGCTGCCGTTCTCTATAGCATTGTGTTCTTTGCGGCTCCTGCGCTTGCGGCATTTTATGGCATGGCGGATCTCTCTATTTATTTGAGGGTCTTGGCGCTCATCCTCTTTGTTGAGGCGTTCAATAGTATCCAGCGATCCTATCTGCAAAAAGAGATGCATTTTCGAGCGCTTTTCAACTCTAACATCGCTGCCTCGATCGGCTCAGGCGTGGTTGGCGTTACGCTTGCTCTTTTGGGGTTTGGAGTTTGGGCGCTTGTTGCTCAAGCGCTCAGCCAAGCTCTTCTTGCATGCGTTGTTATGCTCATTCAAGTTCCTTGGCGTCCTTCGCTTCATTTTGAAGGTACCGAAGCGCGAGCGCTTTTTTCATATGGCTGGAAGATCTGTGTTACTGGCATCCTCAATACGCTCTATTTGGGTCTCTCGGAATTGATCCTTGGCAAGGTGTGCAGCCCGGCAGATTTGGGTGTGTACAGTCAAGGTAGAAAATGGCCTAATGCTGCGATCTCAATGGTCTCAAATGCCTTACAGAATGTCTTCTTTCCCGCTTTTGCTGAGATTCAATCAGATAAAGAAGCTTTGAGAGGCGCTATTCAAAAAGCAGTTGTGGTTGGTTCGTACCTCATCATGCCCACGGCGCTTTTCGTTGCGGTGGCGGCAGAACCGCTTGTTGCCTTACTGCTAACAGAAAAATGGCTTGCCTGCGTACTTGTCTTTCAGTTGGTTTGCGTCCAGAATCTCGGGCTTATGTTGGGTATCGTGAATTTGCGCGCGTATATGGCGCTCGGACATTCTGGCCTTTATCTGAAGCTTCAGCTTATCAAGGTTCTATCGGGTTTGGTCATTATCTCAGGGATCGCCATTTTGCTCCATAACATCTACTGGGTAGCTTTGGCTGCCTGCGTGCACGGACTTCTTTGCGTTTTCATCGATCTTGCTCCTGCAAAACGTATGCACGGGCTGGGGTCATTATCGCAGATACGAAGTGTAATGCCCACTTTGTTCGTTGCTCTTTTAGCTGCTGGACTAGCGCTCGTTCCCCTTGCATTCGATATTTCTTATGCGCTTCAGCTTCTTTTGCAGATCGTCATCTACGTTGGTGTTTATCTTGCTTGTTCTCGTGTTTTCAAATTGCGTGGTTTGCAAGAATGCTTTACGATTTTGTCTGATCTAAGAAGTCGGTAGCAAGCGAGTCGATCTTGAACACCCCCACTGCAAAACACCCTGTCAACCAGCGTAAAGAGAGCATTTCAGTCGTCGTTGCTGTTTACAATATCGAAGATTATATTTGTGAATGCGTGGATAGCATCATCAACCAAACGATTCAGCCAGAAGAGATCATCCTTGTTGATGATGGGTCTACGGATCGATCATCTGCCCTCTGCGACGAATATGCCGAAAAGAATACTAACATTCGGGTCATACATCAAAAAAATGCAGGCTTGTCAGCAGCACGCAATACAGGCATCGAGCATGCGCAAGGTGTCTGGGTGTACTTCGTTGATGGTGACGACATTCTTGCACCAGATGTTATCGAGTCATTTTTAGCCGTGCTTACGGCACACGAAGGAGACGTTGAGTTCATTCAGGGAAGAATGACCTGGTTTGTCGATGGTTCTAATAACTTCAAGCCTGATGAAGTTTATATCCCTGATGAATGGACATACTTTGCAAAAAGTCAGCTTGTAATGGCGCGCATGCTGGAGGAAAAAGGCGCTTTCCGCATGGGTATCCGAGGACTCTACCGACGTAATTTCTTAATACAGAATGATCTTATGTTTGTTCCCGGACTCTATTCTGAAGATCAAGAATGGACACCACGTTTATTTTCTCTTGATGTCAAGATGGGCAGTAATGAGAATCCAGGGTATCTGTATCGGGAGGGACGCGCAGGATCTATCGTGACTGCGCGCAAACCCGAACAGGTCGAAGTGCTCTTCACGCTCTATCAAGAATGGTTCGATCGATTTGGTAACGATTCTTCTTTAGATGTGCGCTTTAGGAACGCGCTCAAGAATGAAGCTGCAAGAAGAAGCGTGGAAGAGCTCTATAAGCATATCGAACGGCTCGACGGGGAGGATCTTGTTACGGTTGAAGAAATTGTTGATCGACACCGAGACCTTTTTGTTCCAAGAGAGTCGATGGCCTTTCGCGAGAAGGTCTTGAGCTTTTTCGTTCGTGTCTTCGGGGCAAGAAGTGCTGCCAAAATCACGCGATGGCTTATACAATGGAGAAACAAAGGTAAGCACTGAATCTGTCGATATTGAAGAGTATCGAAGATTAAGCAAGGTGTTTGCAGGATAGAGCGAGAGAACACATGAAAACAATAGCGGTCATACCAGCTCGTGGCGGCTCAAAAGGCATTCCCCGAAAGAACATGAGGCTTATGAATGGTAAGCCTCTCATTGCGTATTCGATCGAGAACGCTCTAGCAAGTGCTTTTATCGACACGGTTATTGTCTCTTCTGACTCAGAGGAGATCAGAGAATTTGCCCAGCAATATGAGGGAGTTATCGCGCTTGATAGAGATTCTGCTCTTGCCGAAGATGCGGTCACGCTCGATCCTGTCATCTATGATGCGGTGTTGAGGACAGAACAAAATCAGAATATTTCATTTGACATAGTAGTCACGCTTCAGCCAACTTCCCCTTTGTTAACAGCAGAGACGCTTGATGAAGCTTTGAGCTATTTTTCATCAGGCGAATGGGATTCTATGATCAGCGTGGTAAATGCTCCACATCTTAGTTGGATACTTGATGGAGAGGGAAGGCCTGCTCCTGATTACGAAGAACGCTTGAACAGACAGATGCTTCCTCCTCACTATCTCGAAACCGGCGCTTTCTTGATCAGTAAGCGCGAGATTGTTTGCAAGGCAAGCCGTCTTGGCGATAAAGTGACTGTATTCGAGGTGCCTGAGGATCAGGCTACCGATATCGATACGAAACAAGACTGGATCGTTTGCGAAGCTCTACTTGCAAAGAAGACCATCGTGTTTCGTGCTGATGGGTATCGCGAGCTTGGACTCGGTCATATCTATCGAGCGCTCACGCTTGCCTATGAATTGGTCGAGCATGAGGTGGTTTTCATATGCAACGCGTATCATCCTTTGGGTATTGAGAAGCTTAAGGGTGCGAACATGCAGGTCGTTGAAGTAGCGAACGATGAAGAGCTTCTTTCATGGCTTGATGAACGGCAGATTGACATCTTCGTCAACGATCTGCTCGACACAGCGCCATCATATGTGCAAGCCGTCAAGGAGCGCGTAGGACGATTTGTGAGCTTTGAGGATATGGGAGAAGGCGCACGCGTTGCCGATGCCGTTATAAATGCCCTTTACGAAGGAGCTTCGCCTCATCACAACACCTACCAAGGCAAAAAATACGTTTGTTTACGAGATGAATTTCAAGCGGCAATCCCCGCGCAATTCAATGAAGAGGTTTCACGGATCCTTGTTTCGTTTGGTGGAACTGATCCGCTTGACCTAACTGAACGGGTATATCAAATCGCCAAAGAGCTCAACGAAGAAGAGGTGCAAGTCGTATTCGATTTCCTGCTTGGTCCTGGCTATAGCAATGACTCTATTGTTCCAATCGAGCAACAGGGAATCTATGTAAATCATGATGTGGTTCGAGTGAGCGATCACATGCGCAAAGCAGATATGGCTCTGTCTTCTCAGGGTAGAACTACCTATGAACTAGCTGCTATGGGTGTTCCAGCTATCGTTCTCGCTCAAAACGAGCGAGAGCAGCTTCATACTTTTGCGCAGATGGACAACGGTTTCATTAATCTTGGACTTGGCAGTGAAGTAATTGATGAAGATATCAAAACTACTATCACCTGGCTTATGGCAGCAACTTCGGTAAGGCGCGAGATGAGGAATCGTATGCTTGCAAACGACCTTAAAAGTGGTATTAGTCGTGTTCGACAAATTATTCTCGGCGAGACGTTAGGCGCAGAATAATAGCAAGGAGCAGCGTATGTCCGATCTAGTTTCAAGGATCATTTCAGGAAAGTTCACCTTGATCGCTGAAATCGGTGTTAATTATTACGATATCGCCACGCAGAGAGGCATATCTCCTCTTGAGGCGGCAAAGCTAATGTGCTGCGAGGCAAAAGATGCAGGTATCCACGCAGTGAAGTTCCAGACCTATAATGCAGAAACACTTGCTGCTGCTGATTCACCTTCTTATTGGGATACCTCAGAAGAACCAACCACAAGTCAGCGAGAGCTTTTCAAGAAATTCGACTCCTTCGGCGAAGTGGAGTATAAAGAGCTGGCAGACTATTGCGAAAAGATAGGGATTGCGTTTTGCTCAACGGCTTTTGATTTTGAATCAGCAGATTACCTTGACTCGATGATGGATGTCTATAAGATCTCTTCATCAGATCTGACAAATATTCCTTTTATCGAATATCAAGCAGCAAAGGGAAAGCCCATCATCATGTCGGTGGGTGCAGGCGATCTTTCTGAGATGCAAGCTGCAGTAGCGACTGTGCGACGCTTCAATGATCAACCGCTTGTTTTGATGCATTGCGTGCTCGAATATCCGACTCCGTACCAAGATGCGAATCTTCGTCGCATCACTTCTTTGAAGGCAGCATTTCCTGATGCTATCATCGGGTATTCTGATCATTGCAAGCCTGATGCTTGTGCGGATGTGATTAAAACGGCTTATTCATTGGGCGCGCATGTGGTAGAGAAGCATTTCACGCTTGATAAGACTTTGCAAGGAAACGACCATTATCATGCTATGGACCCTGAAGACGCAAGAAAGATTATCGATGGAGTAGCGTTTGTCGAAGAGATAAGTGGCTCGCCTGAACTTGGCTATTCTGAGTCTGAAGTTGCTGCTCGACAAAACGCACGACGCTCTATCGTTGCAGCTTGCGATATTCCAGAAGGAACAACCATCACGCGCGACATGCTCACGTTTAAGCGACCAGGGACTGGAATATCACCACAGCGGATTGATGAAATCATCGGGAAAGTGGCTGCCTGCGCTATCGAAGACGATATGATCATCCAAGACGAGATGATTCGCTAATAGTGTTGCGCATCTTTTTTGCGTGCGTGCTTAGGAAATAAAAGCCCTGATTTGGTCTTTTGCTTCTTCGAGCGATTTTGGAATGAGGATTCGATCAGAATCTACTCCGTAGCAATCTTGCGCTATGCAGACGGTGTATTCGTAAGTTTTAAATAAAGAATCTGTTTCTGAAAAGGCGAGTTTATAAAGAAACATGAGAAAAGGCTTTGCATTTCCTTCGATGATCGGTGAAAGCTGAGCAGTAGACCCAATGCTTATCAACAGAGCATCAGAAAGAATAGCTGCTTCTTTATGACAAAAGAGTTCCCAAAAACCACCCGATAGATCTTGGCAACTGTTTGTATAAACTGAATCAGTCACCGAACGTGGATGTTTTCGCAAAAAAGGACTTATCTCTAGTTCGATGATCTGTTCAAGCAGGTGATCGATCGCTTCCGTTTCGGGGTTAGGCTCTTGGTAGCGTGCTGTATCGAGTACGATGATGTTCTTTGCAGGTGGTAAGGACAAAGGCTCTTTCGCAAACGCTGCTTCAAGCTTATCAAGGACGTTTTGCTCAGGATTGATCTGGCAAGTAGAAATATCAATACCAGGCGCAAGTAGGCTAGGATTCTTAAGAAATAATCGTTCAGGGCGGTAAAGAAAGCGCTTGAGACGGAGCGCGTTAATGATGGCTCTAAGTTGGTGGATTCTAGGGGGCTCATTCTCATCGATAAGCGGAGGCTCGTCAAAAGAATATACCGTTTTGAACACTGCTCCATTGTAAGAACCTGTTCCATCCTCATAGAATGAGACACGCAATTTCTTATTGCGCACAAGAAGACGTTGAAAAACTTCGAAAGTTGCAGGGGTGGGGCATGCGATTGCGAGATGGTCGTAAGAAGAGTCAAGAATCATCCTGATTGCAAGGTTCTTTTTCCCAAAACGAGAACCGATCTGCCAGATGAGCTGCTGGCGGTATTCGTGAATCGGATGATGAGGAACTACTTCGATCTCATCGAATACCCCTATCTTTTCATAAACGATGGCGAGATCAGAGGCCTGCGCAAACTGATCATAGACGAGCAAGGAGGCATGGTCACCTTGCTCAATAAGGGCTGAAGCGGTCAAAGCCGCATTGTACATCTGAAGAGGAGTGTCTGCAAAAAAGAGCCAGCGGTCCATTTCGGTTTCTTTCAACGAATTATACGATCTTATATTGAGGAGCGCCAAGTTCAGACTTGAACTTTGAACTTTTCGGCGTTTTGTTGCGCGATACGCTGATCCTCTTCGCTGTATTTCTTTTCTGAATAACAAGCAATTGCCCTGAAGATCGCATGAGGAAAATAAGAAAGAATAAATGCTGCTTTGGTGGTTAGCGCTACAGCGGGCGAACTCAAAGCATCGTCTCTTTCGCGCCTGATCCGCTCATAAACCTGGGCAGAGAGATTATCTTGGCCGTTCAAGCTAAAGGCAGCAAACTCTCCTATGAGTCCACTGTAATAGCGCTGAAGAGCGATCTCTTCGAGCTTAGGTATTCCTTCTTTTCGAGCAAACTCAATGATCCCAAAACGCGCCTCAAGTGTGTCAAGATGCCTTTCGTCGAATTGGTGGGTAATTGAACAAGCGCGCTCTACGGTGTAGAAGTAGTCGTTCGCATTTTCATAGATTACTTTGTTGGCTGAGTAAAGCACCCTATACATTATAAATTGGTCTTCGAAATGCTTGTCTTGAGGGAAAACAAGATAAGGAGCTAGGGACGCAGAGAAGAGCTTTCCCCAGGCATATTCGGCAAAAGGAGGATTGGGAATTCGTAGTGATGCGCAAATTGCATCAACGGGACTAAGAAGCTGATATTCAGAAGGTCGCCATGCTGGCATGGACGGGATATTTGCACTATCAGGAATTGGGGTGAAGCTCGTGACTGCAATATCGGCTTCTGTTTCGAGGGCTGCTGCTAGCAGATTAATAACATGGTCTGGTCCAATAAAGTCATCGGAATCAACATACATGATGTAGTCCCCGTGGATCGATTCGAGACCTCTGTTACGAGCGCTCGAAAGCCCCCCATTGTCTTTATGGATCACACAGATGCGTGAATCGGTTGTGGCATAAGAATCACAGATCGAACTCGAACTATCAGTCGATCCATCATCAACAAGGATAATTTCTAGTTGATCATAAGACTGATCGAGCACCGAGTTCAAGCATCGTTCAAGGTATGCTTCTGCATTGTAAACGGGAATTATTACGCTTACTAAAGGTTGGTCTATTTTTGCTTCCATAAATCCTACCCAAGAATCATTCTGAGATTTACCAACTAAATGACGGATATCTAGAACAAGCTATAAGATGGTCGACTCGAGTTGCTCAATCGCTTTTTTGGAAGTCACTATGTCCTGTTCTTTCCCTTTTCGTTCAATGTGTCTCATTATCGATGCAAATAATCGTTTAGGTAAAAACGAAAGTAAAAATGCGTATCTAGTCGAACGCGAAATGGTAGATGAAGTGATCGCGCGCATACGATTTTCAATGATCAGATGGTGCAAAAGATCGCTTGTTTCAGTGTCGTTGCTTAAACAAAATCCAGCGAATTCGCCAATAAGATTACTGTAATAAACATTCACTGCTGCATCTTTGAGCTGAGGTATGTCGTTGTTTTTAGCGTGTTCAATGATGGCTTGTCTCGCTTCAAGCGTGTCGAGATGTCTGCGGTTGCGTTGATTGGTGATAGAGGCGTGGCGAATCGTATAGTAATAATCATTTGCATTTTCGTAAACGATCATATTGGAGGCGAGCATTGCCTTGTACATGACGAACTGATCTTCAAAGAGCTTTCCTTCAGGAAAGTAAAGATGTGGTTTGATAGCGGATGAATAGATTTTTCCGCAGGCGTATTCTCTAAACAGAGCATCTGGTTGAGAAAGAGCCTCACACGCTGCATCGACTGGATTGAAAAGTCGATAATCAGAAGGTTCGATCTTAGAGGTGATAACGAGAGAATCCATATCTGGTATATGGGTACACCCAGTGATCGCCATATCTGCTTTTAAGCCGACAGCTGCTGAAAGAAGATTGAAGATGTGCTCCGATCCGATAAGGTCATCAGAATCAACATACACCAAGTAGTCACCGTTCGCTGCTTCAAGACCCATATTGCGTGCGCTGGAGAGGCCGCCATTCTCTTTATGGAAGACGATAATGCGTGAATCAGTTAGAGCAAGAGAATCACAGAGTGAGCTGGAATTGTCTGTTGAACCATCGTCAATGAGAAGGATCTCTAAGTGACTATAAGACTGATCGAGCACGGAGCGCACACATCGTTCGAGATATGCTTCTACATTGTATACAGGAATGATGACGCTTACTAAGGGCGCGGGGCTTTGGCTTGCCATGCAGTATCCATCCAGATGAATTCGAATGTTCCTAACACTATGGTTGAATTATAGCGCATGGCTTCGAGCGCTCGTTCTTTCCCTAAGCGCGGTAGAATAATGAATACTAGAGAATGATTCTATGGTGGAAGGCTTAAACAGATGAAGCGGGTCTTAGTTTGGGGGTTATCGAATAATCGTGCTGGTACGGAAGCGGTCATCGAGGCTTATGTTCGTGCAGCTGATCCTCAAGTGTACTGCTTCGATTTCCTTTGTTATGATGAGCCTCTCAATTATGCGGGTTTGTTTTCTGAAGATGGCTGCAACCGAGTTTTTCAAATTCCGATAAAGATCAAGCATCCTTTTGCGCATCGTAAAGCACTCAAGGCTTTTATGGATGAGCATGCACACGAGTACTATGCTGTCTGGTTCAACGCTAACGATATTTCAAATATAGATCTTCTTCTTGTGGCAAAGAATCATGGAATAAAACATCGTATTCTTCACAGTCATAATGGTAGTATTCCAAAGCGTTTCATCACCAGGCTTTTTTCAAAGAGCAACAGCAAGAAAGCAAAGCGAGTCGTTACGGAACGGTGGGCTTGTTCGCAGGCTGCAGGTGCTTTTATGTTTGAAGGAGAGAGTTTTAAAATAATCCCCAATATGGTTGATGCTAGGAAGTTTGCTTTTGATTCGTCTGCTCGTGATGCGATACGCTCACAGTACGGATGGAGCGATGATTGCATTGTTGGGACGGTAGGAAGACTGAGCGAACAAAAGAATCAATCGTTTTTGATAGAGTTGCTTCCTCATCTGGCGCAGCGCATTCCGAATGTCAAGCTTGTGATCATTGGAGAAGGGCCTTTGCGTGATTCGCTCAAGGCGCTTGCTCAAGACCTTGGTGTAGAAGAGCGAGTGGTGCTGCTCCCTGCTCAATGTAATATCTCAGAGTTTTTATCTGCCTTTGACTGCTATGTCTTTCCTTCTCTTTATGAAGGTCTCTCGCTTGCTGCGCTCGAGGCCCAGTTCAATGGACTTCCTTGCGTTATGTCGGACGGGGTATCGACGGAAACGAAGATAGCGACAACAACTCAATTTATCAATCTGATGGACGTTGATGAATGGGTTGATGCTATCTGCAGGGCACAGCGAACTGAAAATTCACTCATTCTTGAAAAAGCGCAAGCGTTCGACGCGGCAAATATCAGAGAAGTTGCTGAGCGTATGTTTGAATTCGATTAGAGATTAAAGGCGAGCGATAACTGAGAAGAAAAGCTTGTCAAGCTTAAGCCTTCGAAGAAGACAAAACCCTCCTACCCCAAAACGAATGATGCGGGTCTGGCCTTTTGGCTTAAAGAAACCAACGTAGGGGTTCGCAAGGTAGTTAGGAAACTTTTCGGAAAGATCATTCATGACATAGTGGAATTTCTCCTTCATGAGCGTTTTACCACAGCCTCTGTTGTAGTTTACTAGCGAGTCGACCATGTTCGCTAGATAGGCGTATTCGATGACTTGTTTTTGCTCGACGGTCGATTGTCGATAGGCGGGCTGTGCCATGAGATCGGTGAATACTTTCGAGATCATTCGCTCGTGATCCATAGTGTAATTCGTGCTCTCGATTGCGGACTGAGGATTTTGATAGTAGAAGTAGCCTTCGTAATCCAAGATGTGATAGGTCGCGTTATGGATATACGCTGTAAGGCTGAAGTAGGTGTCTTCGGCGCAAGAAGTAGTGCCGAAATGAATACCGTTCTTGGTAATGAAGTCCTTCTTCCACATCTTCGCGCAGGTCATAGGATAGGTCACAACGCTCCACACTGAATCAGAGACGGCATGGTTTTCAAGTCTGCCCCCTCGATCCTTGATAAACCCTCCGATCATGATGTCGCAAGGATGCTTCTTCATTGCTTCGAGATAGGTCTTCAGATAATCAGGCGCAAGATAGTCGTCGCTATCAACGAACACCAAATAAGTTCCAGAAGCCTGTGCTATACCATGTTCTCTGCTTTGGCCCGCTCCGCAATTCTTCTTATTCTCAAGAATGATTAGCTGATCAGGGTATTTTTGCTGATACTCGTAAAGAATGCTTTTTGAATCATCCGTTCCGCAGTCGTCGATACAGATGATTTCAAAGTCTTGGACGGTTTGTTGGAAGAGAGAATCGAGACAACGTGCGACGTATTTTTCAGCGTTATATACAGGAATTATGATGCTGACTTCCATGACGCCCCTTTATCATTGTTATTATCATGATCGTTCAATGATAGCGAAAATTTGTAAGTTGCTTAAGGAGGGCAGAAAGAATGATCTCTGTCATCATGTCTGCTTATCAAGAGGATCTTTCGGTTTTTGTCCCTGCAGTAACTTCCATCCTTGATCAAAAGGGTCCTTCTTTTGAATTGATCTTGGTGTTAGACGATCCAGAAAACACAGAACTTGCTTCATGGGTCGATGAAAATCTCTTATCAGATGATCGTGTTCGAGTATTAAGGAATAAGAACAATCTGGGACTTGCACGGTCATTGAATCGTGCAATAGAAAATGCATCGGGGGACTTCCTTTGTCGTATGGACGCGGATGACATTGCCGAGCCACATCGCCTTGAAAAGCAGCTGTCTTATCTGCGTGAGCATGAACTTGATCTTGTAGGAAGCCGCGTCAATGTGGTGGATGCAGAAGGAGAATTTCTTTATATGACTCCTCAACCACCTTGTACTCCTGAAAAAGTTGCAAAAGTACTGAAATGGAATAATTGCCTTGCTCATCCAACCTGGTTCGGACGGAAAGAGGTTTTTGCGCAGGGCTACCGTGAGATCCCACTTTGCGAAGACTATGACTTTCAAATTCGTGCGGTGTTGAAAGGCTTTAAGCTGGGGAATTGTGAGGATGTCACGCTCAGTTATCGCTTATCCGATGAAGGCTTGTCACGCAGCAGTCTCTATAAGCAGTACCTCTATCAAAGGTGCCTGACAAAAGTATACAAACAGGGTAAAGCTGTTGATGTCGATCGTGCCAAAGAGTATGTTGAGCGTGCTTATACTGAAAAGAAGGCGCGAAAGTATTCCCAGGCGAATGATTATTTCCAGCACGCGATGAACGCTCTTTCTCAGAAGAGGATCGCAATAGCGATCTGCTCTGGAGCTAAGAGTATCATGGCTTCTTCGAGCTATGCCGATAAGGTGAGGAGGCTCATTCTCGCAAGCCTTTGATGGTCGGTGCTTTGTTGTTTTCCAGTAGTCTTATTATGCAAGGCAGAGCTTCTCTATAGAGTCAGCCAGAAGCTAAGAGCGCTGGGCCTCAAACCGTATTGCTCATAACATCACTGTGCTTATCCCGTATAATGGGATGTTAGTCATCTAAACATTACCTCCCTCACAGGGTGCCCTCTAAGGATGTTCGTGAAGACATTATTAATCATACCTGCATACAACGAAGAAGAATCGTTAAAAAGAACGATCGATGCAGTGCGTGCGGAGGCTCCCAGTGTTGATTTTTTGGTCGTCAATGACGGCTCGCAAGATGGCACCGAGCGCGTTTGCCGAGAAAATCAGTACCCCTTCCTTGATCTTGCAACCAATCTTGGTTTGGCGGGTGCGTTTCAAACTGGGCTGAAATATGCTTATCGACATGATTATGATTGTGCGATCCAGTTCGATGCTGATGGACAGCATCTTCCCAAGTATATTGAAGAGCTAGCGCAGGCCACAAAGATCTACGATATTGCAATTGGATCACGTTTTCTAGGCAGAAAAAAACCGCATTCTTTGCGCATGTTCGGCAGTGACCTTATTCAATGGGCGATCAAGGTTACAACTGGGAAAACAATTACAGATCCCACATCAGGCATGCGTGCCTTTAATAAGCGCATGATTGCCTATATGGCAAATGGTCTCAATTATGGGCCTGAACCTGATACGGTTTCTTACCTTATTAAGCGCGCAGGTGCAAAGGTTGTTGAGGTTCCTGTTGAGATGCAAGAGCGACAGGCTGGAGAAAGCTATTTGAGGCCATGGAGTTCAGCTATGTATATGATGCGTATGGCTATCTCAATCCTCTTTATCCAATTCTTTCGTAAGAAGATCGATGGTGATGGCAGATGAGCGTTGTTCTTCGCGTTGGACTAATTGTTGTTTCCGTTCTCACCCTCATCTTTATCACTCGCAAAGTACGTAATGCGCAAGTACGACTTGAGGACTCGATCTTTTGGTTCTGTGTGGCGGGTTTGCTGCTCATTTTGAGCATCTTTCCGCAAATCTTCTTTGTTGTTTCTGATTTCGCTGGAATTATATCGCCTGCGAATTTGGTGTTTCTCGTATTCATCTTCATCTTGCTCATTCTAGGATTCAATCTGAGTGTGCATCTGTCGCAGACAGACACAAAACTTAAAGAGCTTACTCAGCAGCTTGCGATAGAGAAATTCGAGCGTTATTGCAATGATCGTGAGATGAAAAACGAGGATTCGTCCGATCAGACAGATTTCCTTGATAACGATAAGGCTTAGCGCATGTGGAGCACCTTCTTTCTTGCTACCCTTATCGGAGCTGTTATGCTCTATGTGCCGGGCATCTTGGCACTCAAAGCTTTACGGTTTTCTAATACGACGAGTGTTATTGCTGCTCCTATTCCAACGTGTCTCTTCTACGCTCTTGCTGCTGTTGTGTGTGGGCAAACGGGGGTTGTTCTTAATGGGACGATTCTTTTTTTATGGGCCGCAATCGGTGGATTCGTGCTGTTAGCGATTAGTATTGTTCTTTGGAAAGCCCGCGAGAAACAATCGGCCAAATTCTTTTTTTGCAAGCAGCAAGAAAACCGAGAGGCTAGTGCGATATCGTCGTGGGTCGATACGAAGTTCAATCTCAAGGCTATCATCCTTTGCGTAATACTAGGTTTGCTACTGGGCCTCTATATCTACGTAAAGCCCCTTGATGGTCCTGAGAGTGTTTGGTTGAGCTATGATGACATAACTCATTTGGGCATCCTTCAGTCCATGGTGGAAACTGGAAATTATTCTGCTTTTTCTACCACGATTTATCCTGATTTTTCTGACGGGTTAATGAGTTATTATCCTGCTCTTTGGCATCAGCTTTCAGCAATGATCGCATCAGCGCTGAATGTTTCTCCGCTGCTGGCAGCAAATGCTCTCAATTATCTTGTTACATCTTTGCTTTATCCACTCGGAATGCTCATGCTGCTCTTGCAGGTATTTCAAACCAACAAGAAAGCCGTCATAGCTGGCGTCTTAATGTGTTTGATGCTTCTCGCTTTTCCCTGGGGTTTTTTGATAATCGGGCGCCTTTTGGCAAACCTCATAGGGTTTGCTTTTGTGCCTCTTATTCTTGCTTGTGCTTATGCCGTTTTTGACGGTACAACAGAAAAAAGAGATAGAGCTCGAGCATTTTTCCTTGTTTTACTAGGCTGTTTGCTCGCGGTGTTTGCCCAGCCCAATCTTGTATTTAGTGTCTTTGCTTTATTCATTCCTTATGGAGCATATCGAGTTTGGAATGTTGTAAGCGATCATGCGACTTCCCACGTAAGGCTTTTACAATTTTGTGGGATGGGAGCGTTTTTCGTAATCATAATCGTCGTCTGGGCGTTCTGCCTCAACGCTTCCTTTATGCAAAGTGTAGTGAACTTTGATTGGCCTGCGCTCTCAACAATCCCTCAGGCGTTCGTTGATACATTATTCGTGTGTAGCTCCCTTACGCCAATCTCTCCGGTCCTTGCGCTGTTTTTGGTGATTGGTATTGTTGGAACGTTTAAAGAGCGTAACCATCTTTGGATAACCGTATTGTTCATTTTTGTTACGATCATGTATGTTGCTTGTGTAGCCACCAATGGTTCACTTGATAGGATCCTTACCGGATTTTGGTATACCGACAGATTTCGCATTTCTGCTCTCCTTGCAATCGTTCAAACCTTGCTTATTGCTTTTGGGCTGGCAAAAACCTATTCGTTCATTAGGAAGCGAAAAAACTACAAGAGGCCAATCTGGATCGCACTTACTGTTGTGCTTTTCGTCCTTCTCTTGTTCCCTTCTTTTACGCTTCGTGGTTTAACGATTGTGGACACTCCTTTTGGCCATTTGCGTCATGAGTTGCACAGCCTATATCGTTCAGACCAGGCGGATAATGAGGCAGTTTTTTCGCAAGAAGAGCAAGATTTTGTCGATCAAGCGAGAGACCTCGTTGGAAATGCTCGTGTGTATAATACGCCCAAAGATGGAAGCCTGTTCGCCTATCAGTACAATGGTTTGCGCACTTATCATAGGACTCAATCATCTGGCAAAACAGGGGAGGAAATACTTCTTAATCACAGCATAAATGATTATGCTTCAGACGAGTCAGTTCAGAAGGCTGTAGAGAACTTAGGCATTGAATACGTGTTGATGCTCGATCAAGGGCACGAACCCTATTGGAGACAATGGTCAAATTTCCCCTTGGATGACGATGCTGGTTTCGAAGGAATCAATGAAGATACACCAGGTTTTGAATTAGTCCTTTCGGAAGGAGATATGCGCCTTTTTCGCTTGATGCCCCTGGATGAGCTTGCGGCAAGTTCTGATTGATTACACTAAACTGTTGTGCTTGCGATCGAGTTTTTCTTATGCCGTATAATTACAATTAAAAGACACTGGTTGATGTTTCTTTGCTTAATAAAAATGAAGAAACATTTTGTCCGTCAGGAATTAATACAGAGATATGAGACAGCAGCGAAAAGTGGGCATGCGAACAGCGGCCGTTATCCAGTTTGCCTCGAAATATACGAGTCTATTCGCGCAGCTTTTCATTACCGCTATCTTGGCGCGCATGCTCTCGCCAGCCGATTTTGGAACACTTGCCATCATCTTGGTGTTTTTGAACTTCTTCATCCCTTTTGCTGACATGGGAATAGGTGCGGCCATCATTCAGTACCAAGATCTTGATGATCGTGATTATGGCGCACTGTTCACGTTCTCTATCTTCTTCGCTCTGTTGCTTACGGTATTCTTCTGCGTTGCTGCCGTGCCTATTTCTCTGTTCTACAACAACGCCGATCTAGTGCCACTTTGTTTGCTTGGCTCTTTGTCGCTGCTGTTCGCTACCTTGAACATGGTTCCAAATGGCCTTTTACTCAAAGACCAACGGTTCATTAGCATTGGCATCAGGCTTTTCGTGGTTACCGTGGTGGGAGGCGTGATAGCCATTGTTATGGCGTTTGCTGGATGGGGTGTTTATGCATTAGTGTGGCATAACATCATTGCTGGTCTCATCACCTTCTTATGGAACTATCTTTCACGTCCTATTCGCCATCTCACCATTCATTTCATGGCATCACTGAAAAAAGTCTTTTCGTATTCAGTCTTTCAGTTTGGTTCGAGCATGGTGAATTATTTTTCAACCAACCTTCCCAATTTGGTTATTGGCAAAGCGTTCAATGAAGTTGCGTTAGGTTTTTACGATAAAGCGTATAGACTGACAACCTATCCTCTTAATGGCGTATCAAACGTAATAATCTCGGTCATTCAACCCTACATGGCAAAGCATCAAGACGACCTTAAGGCGCTCTTTTCCTACTGGTTCAAGATTGCCAAAGCCCTTTCTTTGATAGGTATCCCCATCACGGTAATTTTCTTCTGTGCGCCTGAAGAAATAGTGGGCATCATGTACGGCGATCAGTGGGGAAGCGCAGTGCCGCTGCTCCAGCTCCTCTCGATCTGCATCTACTTTCAGATGGTAAACAGTGTTTCCGGTGCTTTTTTCTTAAGTGCAGGAAAGGCTGATCTGCTCTTTCGATCAGTATGTATGTCAACCATCCTGACGGTCTGCGGCCTTGTGATCGGCATTGCGTTTGGTAGCCTTGAAGCGGTTGCGCTTTGCTTGTCGGTCGCCTTCTGCCTTCATGTGATTCCCAGTGCTTATTACTTACTAAAGCGCACCTTGCATGAAGGCTATAGATGCGTTGTAAAGTTCTTGCCTGAAATTGGCATCGGTTTAATAGCAGGAGCAGCATGCTTGCTCCTTACTCCTTTTATGCCCGACAACATCATCTTGAGCTTACTTTGTAAAATGCTTGTGGTTCTTGGGGTCATCGCATTGGGATATCTTGCGACAAGGCAATATGGTTATATAAAGGCAATCTTGCGCAAAGGCTAAGCGATGGGCGTATCATGCAAAAGCATTTGGGTATTTAGGTGAAGTCAGTTTAGTAGCTGTAGGTTAAGAAGGATTCAGAATTGGAAACGTGGGGCATGTTCTTTCTGGCGAGCTTGGTAGGAGTTGTTTTTCTCTACCTCGTTGGTTTTTTGATTCTTAAAGGCTTCAAATTTTCCAACCTTTTTGCACTCGCGGCGGCGCCTATCGTCTCGACACTTTGCTTCGAGATTCTCGCGATTGTTTTTGATAAGTTGAATCATGCTGCTTCTTGGGTGGTTTTTTTCGTACCATCGCTTCTACTGGGCGCAGTAGTATGTGGTATTGGTGTGCTGTATGGACGAAGACAAGGTCAGACACAAAAAAATGCTGTAGCTGCAAGCGAGCTCAAGAACAGTTCTCGTTTTGATCTGAAAATGGTAGTTCTTTATGTTGGGCTTGCGCTTTTCGTGGGGCTTTTTGTATTTGTTAAAGCCCTTGACGGCCCAGCATGCTTTAACGAAACCTACGACAACCTCACACATCTCGGGTTGGTGCAAAGCTTTCTCGAATCGGGTCATTATTCAGCGCTTGCAGCATCGGTATATCAGGATCTTGGGGAAGTTGGATCTTATTATCCAGCTGCGTGGCATTTGATTACTGCCATGGTTGCGGGAGCAACAGGTACATCGAATCTAGTAGCAACGAATGCAATGAACTATGTTTGCTGTTGCGTGGTTTATCCGCTCAGTTGCTTATGTCTTATGCGACAGATCTTTTCACGGCGTAATCGAGTAGTCGTAGCGGGCGCTTTTGCTGCTATTGGGTTCGTTTCGTTTCCATGGTTCTTTACGGTATATGGTGTGTTGGAGTCGAATTTGTTCGGCTTTATCATGGTACCGGTCATGCTCGCTGCTATCATGCAGCTTTTTGGCTCGGAGGTATCGCGTGCTGATAGGGCGCGTTACCTTTCGATTAGTTTTGTAAGTGCACTCTTTTGCGTCTTTGCTCAGCCGAATGCCTTTTTTGCGGTCATGTTGTTTGCTGTACCGTATCTTGTTTGGCGTATTTGGGACAGCACTGGACAAAAGAGCAAGAGGCCTCGTTCAACCAAGGTGCGAGCAGGGTTCGTAGCCTTATTTCTGCTTGTAGTGTTTGTCGTTTGGGCTATTTGCTACAAGGCGCCATTCCTTTACGCGGTAACTCATTTCATCTGGCCTCCAGCTACCAACCCATCCCAAGCGTTTATCAATACGCTCTTGTTTTCGAACTCCTGGGCACCAGTTTCGCTTGTAGTAGCTGTTTTAGTGGGGGTCGGTCTGTATGCTATGTGGCGCGAGCGCAAGTACGGATGGCTTGCAACTGCTTTAGTCATAACAGCTGCAATCTATTGGGTTAGCATCTGTCTTGAGGGCGCTATCGATCAATTTCTTTCAGGCTTTTGGTATTCAGATTGGCGAAGGACGGCTGCGCTTCAGGCAATGATCGCTGTTCCTGTTGCTGCATTGGGGATTGCCCATCTTTATGGCCTGATTGCTCGACACGCTAAACTAAATCTTTTTTCGAACATCGGTCTGGCCCTTCTTCTGATCGTGTTCTTGTTCATGCCGAATTTCTTGCTTCGTGGCATTATACAGGTGCAGACACCGTTCGGGTATTTCGATGAGATGATGTATCAGTATTATTCAATGGATCAAGGTGATGACGAAGTGATCTTCTCTGAGTCTGAGCGAAAGTTTGTTACCCAGGTGAAAGAGATCGTGGGAGACAAAGTTGTTTATAACCTTCCCTACGATGGTAGCTTCTTTGCGTATCAGTCCGATGGGCTGCATACGATCTATCGTCTTCCTTATACAGGGCCTGGTCAAAACGCAGACCAGCAAATTCTACAATCGAGCTTGTATGAGTACTCTTCCAATAAAGACGTGCAGCAAGCAGTAGATAATTTGGGAGCAGAATATGTTCTCACGCTTGATTATGGGCACATTCCGCATCATAAGAATTCACCTGATCCTTATGCTAAATCGTGGCCCGATTATCTTCCTGAAAACTGGACAGGCATCACCAGAATTACTGAGGATACGCCTGGTTTCGAGCTTGTTCTCTCAGAAGGGGATATGAGATTGTATAAGATAGTAGAACTAAGCTAGGTCGTTTAACTCTGAAAAGGACGCTCATGAACTATATCGATCATACGCTTTCGAATATCGTTCTGCCTAAAGGTGCCGAACCATTAGGAGGATGGGATCTGTATATCAAGACGCCTGAAGGAAGTGTTTGCGCTCCTGAAATCAACGGGTGTTTGCTTCAGGGTTCGGTGGACTTCTTTACCTATTTCAACGCCTGTTCGCTTGCGAAGTGGAAGAAATACGCAGGCATTAAGCGCGTGTACCTCCATTTGGAATTTGCGAATGAAGCGATCAATAAGGAGTATGCATGCACGATCCAGTTCTTTGGTCGGTCTTATCTGGACTCGGCGGCATCGTCGCTTGCAAGTGGAGTGCGCTTGACTTCGACGATGGGCAAGACCAAAGAAAACGGCTCGTTGGTTTTTGATCTGCTTATTCCCGAGACTGATTACGAAGTAATCGGATTTGCGCTTGATGTTCGTGGAGGCGTGGTACTTGAAAAAGCGTACTATTACGCGCGCGTTGCCGAAGAGCAAATCAATCCCGTGAAGATAGCGCTCTGTACTACGACGTTTCTTAAGGAAGACTACATCATCCCCAATATCGAACTAGTAAAGAACGAAGTATTAGCGGCTGATGATGTGATAGCAAAAAACTTTCATATGTTTGTTATCGATAATGGACGCACGCTTGATGCTGAGGCGCTGTCTGATGAAGGCGTGACCGTACTTCCTAATCCTAATGTTGGTGGTTCAGGCGGTTTTGCACGCGGCATGATGGAGGCTATGAAGCATGATGAAAATTTCACGCATGTCTTGTTGATGGACGACGATGTAAGTATCTCAACTGAAAGTCTTAGACGTACGTTCAACTTGCTTTCTCTGGCAACGGGTAAGTATAAGAATGCTTTCATCAATGGTGCTATGCTCGTTGCAGAAGAACCTAATCGACAATTTGAAGACGTGTCATACGTAGTCAATTCGGGAGCGTATGCTTCTGTTAAGTCAAACAAGTATTACATGGATCAGCAGCAGTATATTGTGCGTAATGAGCATATCGATGTTGAGATTCCAAAAGCTTATGGTGCCTGGTGGTTTAGCTGTATCCCGGTAAGCGCGATCGAGCAAGTCGGGTTACCACTGCCTCTTTTTGTCCGTTGTGATGATGTCGAATACGGTATGCGCGCGAAACCCATTTATATGACCATGAATGGTATTTGTGTCTGGCATGATGGATTCATGGGCCGTTCGCGAGCTTCAGTAGACTCATATCAATATGTACGAAATTTTTTGATTATGATCGCGATGACAGATTGCTCTTCTCAAGACTTATTCATGCTGCGTATGGAGCGTGCCCTCCGTCTTCAATTGCGCGTGATGTCTTATGATGCGGCTGATTTGATTCTTGATGGGATCGCGGATTATCTAAAGGGTCCAGACTATTTTGCATCGTTGAATGGTGAAGAGGTTATCAAGCGCAATGCAAAAAAGAACGAAAAACTCGTGCCGCTTGATGAGCTCGCGGAACCTTATCGCAATGTCTCTTACAACAAACGACTGCTTGGCGATCAGTCTTACATCAAACCCTTCTTAAAACTCATGCGTACGCTTCCGTATGATCGGCACTTACTTCCAGATGTTTTATTGCGCGACACACCAGAAGCGGTTTTTTATAGCGGACTTTCGATCTTGTCTCCTCGCACCATCGGAACTAAGACATTAGTGGCCATTGACCTTGAGGGTAACCAGGGTGCAGTTCGTCATATGGATCGTGAGCGTTATCAGCAAATCATGGATCGCTGGAAGGCGCTCAAAAGCGAATTGAAAGAACGAGGAGATGAAGTGCGTGCGGCATATAAAGAAGCGCTACCTTATCTCACCTCGACCGAGTTTTGGGAGAAGTATCTTGGTCTTGATGAAGCGGATGTATCGTAAAGGAAACGTTTGTTGTCGACCGCATGAAGCAGGATGGGCCTTATATAGCCGTGGTATCATGGGGGTTACGAAAAAAGCGTAATAGTACGCGTTTGTTGAACGAACAAGGAGTGCTCACCTTATGAGTGCTAGATCAAAAAAACAGAATGCCCAGCGTAACTTTGGAAATGCTTCCTCGGAGGGAGCAGAAAAGTGGACGCCGAAAGCAAAGGATGTTGCAGGAGATTCGCAGCCGACCCCTGCCTATGGTTTTCCCGCGGTTTCCGCAGACGATGTTAAGGCTAATCAAGCTGCCCAGCAGAAAGCAAATGCGACGAATACAGCAAATGCTACCCAATGGAACAATGGGTCCAATTACGATTTCCTGTGGGAGGCAACTGACACTAAGCGCAGCGCGAAGGGCCAGGCGGGCACCACCACCGTGGTCGAGTCCGATACCGACTATCTGCTGCTCCCGCACCCCGATGTGTTCAACGCCTATCCGCCCGAGGTCCAACGCAAGATCATGGAGTGGGCCGATCGCGATGTGCGCGCTCGCCGCGACGATGAATCGCTGCGCCAGGATGCGCTCATTCGTGCGCAGGCTTCGCGTGAGCGAATGGTAATGGCGGTTCCTGTTGCGATTATCATCTTGTGCATCGTGTGCGCGACCATCACAGGCATGTTCACGAAGAGCGCGGTGTTTGCGGTAGCGTTCCTCGTAGTGGCGATCGCCGTTATCATGGCGCTCTATTTCACCAGGAAGAACGACCTCTACGTCCAGGGCGATCCGTACGAGGATGAAGAGGCAAACGAGGAGGAATAATCCATGGCAGAATTCAGTCCCACGCGCACCCATGCAACTTGGAAGCCGCGTGTCACGCCGGTTCCCGTTCCATATTTCCGCTGTCAAGAGTGTGGCGCGGTGCTTCAAGGTGTCGATGGCGATGTTGAGATCACGATGAGCGACAATCATCGCTCGCAGGTGGCTGAACTTCCTTACGCTCACACCGATTTTCATCCCGAATGCTGCGGTAAGCCGATGGAGCGCTTGGAGGGAATCTCGCATCTTGAGGTGAAGGACAAGCTCGATCTGGATTATCAGATCGTCGGCAGCTATGATCACAACGCTTTGCGCGTTACTTGGAAGGTGAAGGAGCCAGGCTACGAACCGCGCTGGTTCGCGGTGAAAACCTTCACCGGCATCATGACGAAATATGTTACGCCGAAGAAGTGGCCGCCTATCGTCTTCGCGTTCGCCGATGAAGATGCCTATGCGTATTGCGACGAAGATCCGTGCTTGGAATGCACATTCCGTTGCAAACGCGGTATGGAAGTATATTGCTACACGCCCAAGATCGGGCTTATCGTTATGCCGCTCGATCGTATGGTGGCAACGGGCAGCGCAGGTTTCAAAGAGATCGAGCTCGATTAGTTCTTACTTTCGGAGTGTTCTCTTGATGGTGTCGAGCGTGTAGCCAAGGCCATTGTTGCGCAGTGTGTAGGCTAATTCGGAGAGCAACGAAGCGTAATAGGAAAGCTTGCTCGTGCTGATGTCCGCAGCATCTTCTTTGCCGCGATACCCGATGAACATCTCTTTAAGATGCGGGGGAATGCTCGCTTCGCGTGCAACGAGCGCAGGATCCATCGCGTCGAACATGCGACCTATCTCATCGAGCACTTCTTCGTCGGTGTTGCCCTCTTTATCGGTGTTCGCAGCAAGCTGGTTGCCAAGATAGGTGAAGCCCTTCGCAGTATGCGCGAGGCGTACGTTGGTATCGCTTCCAAAGCCATGCCTACGCACGATCTCGTCCATCGCATGCCAGCGATCGAAGGGAAGGCGTTTGTTGGTGCGCAAGAAGCCGGTTGCTTCGTTGGCCGTTTCTTCGCGATAGACGTAGAACGGCTCGTCCAAATAGACGATGCGCTCAGCTGCCAGCAAGGTCTCGAAGAAGAATTCGTTATCCGCCCAACCTGCGCCGGGGTATTCGACGAAATGGATGTCTTTTTGGGCAAGGAAGTCTCGCCTGTAGAGCGCCGACCAAATGGAAGGGTGGTGGCGCAGTAGATGGTCGGTATGAGCATCGTGCAGGGTGAAGGGCTGCTGGGCTGGCTTGATGCGGCCGCGATACGAGCAGTTGAGGGTGGTGAGCGCTTTGCCGCCGCGTGCTACCCCTTCAGCGCGCAACTCGCGCACGTAGGGAGTTTTTACGATATCGACATTCTCGAACACGCTTGCGAAATCAAGCATGCGCTCGTACATAGCAGGCAGGATGAAATCGTCGGGTTCGAGGATGGCGATCCAGGTGCCCCGTGCTGTTTGGATGCCGTCGTTCATCGCCGCCCCGTAGCCAGCGTTCTCTGCGTGGTTCACGATCGTGAAGCGTGAATCCTGGGCGAAGAAGCGCTGCAAGATATCGGGCGAAGTATCATTCGAGGCATCATTCACGCAAACGATCTCGATGTCTTCGAGCGTTTGGTTCGTAATCGAGCAAAGCGCCTCTTCAAGTGTGGAAGAGGCGTTGAACACGGGTACTACCACCGAAACAAGCGGTGCAACGGATGCGTCTGCGCGTCGCAGTATCGTGAAGGTGCGCGCGTTATTCGCGCTCTCGCATACGGTCTCTTCCTGGGAAGCTACGCTCATAAGGGCCTTTCGGTCTTGTTCTTGCCAGTCGCGCGAGAAAACGGGGAAGAAGACTCGCCCGATTTTCGGCTGCATCTGTTCATTATACGGCCTTGCTCGTTCGTGTTTGTTCTTGCGCGGTCTTTTCGACTGCTTGACGCGTGCGCTTGATGTGGTGCGCGTAGACTGTAACCACGATGAAGGCGCAGATGATGGTCATCCCCATCATGATGAAATAGCTCGTGGTGTAGGTGCCGGTCAGCTCGCAGAGCACGCCTGGCATGAGGTTGAAGACAAAGCCGCCGAACGCATAGGCGATCTGGAAATGGCGGATGGTCTTGAGCATCTGTTCGGCGGAACTGAGCTCGAGCGACCAAAGCGCGATACCGGTGGTGCCGAGTGGCATGCCGATGCCGAGCACGACTGCCGCTGCGGATGCTTCGGGCACGCCACCTATTCCAACAAGCGCGCAGAGCAGCATGGCAGCGGTGAGCAGGATGAAGAAGCAGAACGACCCGGTGAGCGTGCCGAACTTGTCACAGACGATGCCTACGACGAACTTCGATACGGTCAAGAAGATGCCTGCGAGCGAGATGAGCAACGCCGCTACGCCCGCATCGACCCCTTGGGTCGTGAGCAGGATACCGAAGTAGTTGTAGCCTGCGACGGAAACGCCGCCGAGCAACACGAGCGCGAAGATCATCGCCACATACGCTCCGCGTGGCAGCGGCATAGAAGCAAGATTCACCCGTGGACGACCAAGCGCTCTTTTGTGGTGAAGATGGTGGGCGTGATGGGCATGGTGCGCCTTGTGGATATGGCCGTGCTCGTGCTGTTCAAGCGCTGGGTGGTCCGTGGACTCTTCGCTGGCCGAAGGGCTGGCTGCTGCGCGCTGTTCGTCGGTTTCTTCGATCGTAGCTTCAGCGACCTCTTCTTGGGTGTTCTTTGCCGCCAGGTCTTTTGGCGCCTGATTCGGCTTCGGGCGCGCTATGACCGGCTCGAGTCCGACGTCTTCGGGCTTCACGCGTACGAACTTGAACAGCAACAGCGCGAGGATGAAGGCGATCGCTGCTTCAACATAGAATGCGAGCGAAAGGGAGAACGTATCAATCAGCCAACCTGCCAGGATCGGGATGAAGATAGCAGCCACGCCGCTTCCCATCGTAGCGATGCCCGAGACTGAGCCCACTTTGCCGCGAAACCAGTTGCCGATCAGGTAGGTGGATGCCACCATACCGCCAAAACCGTACCCGATGCCCGCAAACGCGCTGGCCACACACAGCCCTGCCAGACTATACGCGCGTCCGAACAGAAAGAACGCGAGCGCGGTGAAGAGCGTGGCGATGAAGAACCCGATGCGCGGATTGAGGCGACGGAAGTATACGCCGGTGAAGAACATGCAGATGAGCGACACGAACGTGCGCACGGTCACTACGACTGAGCCGCCTACATCGCCAACCCCGGGAATATCCACGATATAGGACTGGTAGATGGAAAACGACGTGGACGTGAAGCCGGTGTTCACGAAGAGCAGCGTGAAGGCGCACGCCACGATGATCGTTTGGTACTGTTTCTTGATCCCCATTTTTTAATGCATGAACAGCTTCAGCAGGGGCAGCTTGCCTGCATAGGGCGCGGTGCGAATCGGGATCTCCACCAGCGGGGTCTTCTTCATGGTCGATTTATAGTGCGTGAAGCAATCGAAGCCCACCTTGCCGTGGTAAGCGCCAATGCCCGATTGCGCGAAACCGCCGAAACCCATGTGGTTGTTCGCCAGGTGAATAACCACGTCGTTGATGGTCGCACCGCCGAACGGGATGCGATGCAGCAGGTACTGCTGGAAATCGGTATCGTTGCTGAAGATGTAGCATGCCAGCGGATGGCCGAACTTCTCCGTAACGGCAACCGCCTCATCGATCTTGTGCCAAGTGATGAGCGGCAACACGGGGCCGAAGATCTCCTCTTGCATCACGGGATCGTCGAGTGTAACGCCGGTCATGACCGTGGGTTCGATCTTCAAGGTTTCGGGATCGCGACCGCCGCCAACAGCAACGCGCGCAGCTTCGCCGTGGTTGTCGATCAAGTTGCACACGCGGTCGAAGTGATGCTTGCTGATCATGTGCGGGTATTCGGGATTGTTCAGGATGTCGTTTCCGAAGTACTTCTTGAACGCTTTGTTCAGCTCCCAAACAAGCTGGTCAGCAACGCTTTCATGCACGAGCAAGTAGTCGGGAGCCACGCAGGTTTGCCCGGAATTCAAGCATTTGCCCCACGCGATGCGCTCAGCTGCGATGGGGATATCGGCGAAGCAATCGACGAAACATGGGCTCATGCCGCCCAGCTCGAGCGTGACATCGGTAAGATTCTGCGCACACACGCCCATGATCTCGCGCCCGACGTTCTGCGAACCCGTGAAGAACATCTTGTCCACGTTCACTTCGAGCAGCCAATCGTTCACGTGCGATCCGTGAATGCAGGTGATGTAGCGGGCAGGGAATAGTTCGTCGCACATCTCTGCCAGCACCTTATCGGTTGCAGAGGCACTATGCGAGGGCTTCAAAAGAATGCAGTTGCCTGCTGCCAGAGCATCGACGAAGGGCACGAGGCTCAAGTTGATGGGGTAGTTCCAGGGAGAAAGCACCGCTGCCACGCCGAAAGGCACAGGGTAGACCTTGGAAGTTGCAGGGAAGTGCGCGAGCGGCGTGGGAACCGAATACGGGCGCGCCCACTTGCGCAGGTGCTTCTTCATCATGTTGATCTCGTCGTACACGAGGCCAAGTTCGCACATGTAACCTTCATAGGGGCATTTGCCCAAGTCCTTTTCGAGCGCATCGAGCACCTTGGCTTCATGTAGCTTAAGCCAGCTTTTGAGGCGAGTGAGCTGTTGCAAGCGGAAGTTCACGTCTTGCGTGGCACCCGTTTTGAAGAAGGCGCGCATAGCATCGAGCTGTGCCTGCAAGTCGGCAGCAGATTCGAGCTTCAGTGCGCCTGCGCCAGTCGCATAATCGGGCAGAGTGTTTGCGACGTTCGCCGAGGTTGCGGATAGTGGTGTTTCAAGCGTCGAAGCGGCGTTCTTCGCCGTTTGCTTAGGAGCGGTAGCCATTAGTATGCCTCCTCGAGGATATGAAGTGCGATCTCTTCGGTCACTTCGTGCTTGTTGTAAAGAGCGGCACCATCGTAACGCGCCTGGCGTGCGACCTTGGGCAAGATGGCGCGTTCGACACCAAGCTGTGACAAGGTGATGGGCACATCGTAATGGTCGTGCAGGTATTGGTTGAGCTCGAAGAGCGCTGCGCTGAAGAGGATGTCGCGCTCTTCGGCGGTGAGGCTGCTCTTATCCAGATCGGGACGTAAGGCGCGCAGGAGCTCGCCATAAAGCCCCGCATGATGCCCGCGCTCGAGGTTGAAGCGCACGCAGTAGGGAAGCAAGATCATCATGGCCTGGCCATGGGGGATGTGGCAGATGCCGCCGAGTGAATGGCCGATCGCGTGCACGATGCCCACCATGGCGTTCGAGAAGCTGGCGCCTGCGAGCAAGCTGCCGAGCGCGAGCGAAGTGCGCACATCAAGGTCTCCCGGCTCTTCGCAAGAGCGCACGAGGTTTTCGGAGATGAGCGCGATTGCCTGGCGTGCCAGCGCATCGGAAACGGGATTCTTCTGGATGGAGGTATAGGCCTCGATCGCGTGGGTGAGCGCGTCGACGCCCGTGGTGGCAGTGAGCTTCGGCGGCAGCGAAGCGGTGAGCAGCGGGTCAAGGAAGGCAACGTGCGGCACGAGCTTATAAGAAGTGTAGGAGAGCTTCTCGTGCGCCTCCTCATCGGCGATGACCGCAACGAGCGTAACTTCGCTGCCCGTGCCTGCGGTAGTGGGAATGGCGATAAGCGGATCGAGGTCGTTCTGCAGAATCTCGGCACCTTGCAGCTCAGCGATGTCGCGGTTGCCGACCGAGATCGAGGCAGCGGCACCCTTCGTGGTGTCGATGACCGAACCGCCGCCGAACGCGATGAAGCCATCGCATCCTTCCTGTTCGTAGATGGCTGCCACATCGTTCACTACGGAAAGCGAAGAGTCAGGCGGCACCTGGTCGTAGAAAGCGAAGGGGAAGCCCGCTTCGGTCAGGCGATGGATCGCATGGTCGGTGATGCCGAGCGCCACAAGATTCGCGTCGGTTACCACGAGCGGCTTGGTCACGCCCATCTCGACGAGGATGACGGGCAGCTTGTGGAGCGCATGCTCGCCGCAGATGATGCGGGTGGGACAGTGGAATTCAAAAGCGTTCATGAAGGTTCTCCTTAATATCAGTTCGGATAGAGCGTAGAAGTTCGGATGGGATGGGTGGGCGCGTCGAACGCAGATGCGCAAGGCGCGGGCGTTCGGAGGTTGTAGTTGCGGAGTTATCTGCGGTACGCGCTTCGCCAGCAGAAGAAGGTGCGCAGCACGGTATCGAACAGGTAGGTGATGGCGACCCCCTTGCTGTTCGCGCCATGGGTGGCGAACAGGCGTGCAGCCAGCGCTTCTTTCAGGCTGATAGCACCTGAGAACACATCGAAGGCGTAATCGAGATCGCGGAATTCGATCACGAAGTCAGGTTCCTTATCGGCGGCAACGCGCCAGCTGCTGCCGTGCTGTTCGAAGGTGATCGCGCGGCCGAAGCCATCGATGTCGATCGCGAACGTGAAGCCTGGCCCAAGCACGAGCGTTTCGTGCGCGACCGTGGCAGAAACCTGCGGAGCTGCCTTCATGAGAGCGGGCAAGAGAGCCATCATCGTGTTCACGTAGGTTTGTTTGTAAAGGGCGCGCTCGGGATGCGATTGCGTGGGTTCGGTGATCGCGGAATAGATCTTCGTACTCATGATTCCTCTCTTGTGTCATCCGATCGATTGCAAATGGTTAGATTATCAAACCATTTTACTCTTCTGCTACGACTTGAGCTGCGCAACTGCTGATGCAATCGGCAAATTAACAGCTTGTAAATAGGATCAGATTTTTTCATCAATTCGCTAAGACGAGGCTATAATAGGAATCGCAAAATCGTGAGGGGGAAATCTGCAATGCTCATTGGCATTCCAAAGGAAATACGTGCAGGTCAAACGCTTGTTGCCGCTACGCCGAACACGGTACAGAAGCTCATCTCGCTCGGTTATACCGTCTCGGTCGAGCAAGGTGCAGGGGAACTTGCGAATTATTTCGATCAGCAATTCGAAGAAGCCGGTGCCTCTTTAGTGAGCACCGCTGAAGTGTGGGCAGCCGATATCGTCGTCTGTCTCGATGCGCCTTCGCTCGAACAGCTTGCTCTTATGAAGGAAGGCGCCACGCTCCTTTCGCGCCTCGATCCACAGAACAACACTGAACTGCTCGAAGCGTGCGCACAGCGCAAGACCACGGCGCTTGCGCTCGATGCAGTTCCACGTATCTCGCGTGCGCAATCGCTCGATGTGCGCTCTTCGCTCATGAACGTTGCTGGCTACCGTGCGGTCATCGAAGCCGCGAATGCCTTCGGTCGCCAGTTCACCGGTGCCGTTACCGCAGCGGGCAGGGTGAATCCTGCGAAGGTCTACGTGATCGGCGTGGGTGTTGCTGGTCTGGCTGCTATCGGCACGGCTGGTTCGATGGGCGCTGAGGTGTTCGCTACCGATGTTCGTTCCGATGTGGCCGATCAGGTGCAATCGCTCGGTGCCACCTTCGTGGAGATCCCTGTTTCGCAAGAATCTTCCGATGGTTATGCGCGCGAGCTCGATAAAGACGATCAGGCACGCACCCAAGAGGTGTACATGCACCAAGCCTCGAAGAGCGATATCGTCATCACCACGGCACAGGTCCCTGGCCGCCCCGCGCCGCTGTTGCTCACCGCTGAGGCCGTCTCGACCATGATGCCTGGTTCGGTCATCGTGGATATGGGCGCGTCCGACTTGGGCAGCAACTGTGCGCTTACGGAGCCGGGCAAGGTCATCACTACCGAAAACGGCGTCATCATCATCGGCTACACCGATCTGCCTGCGCGTTTGCCCGGACAGGCTTCGCAGCTCTTCGGTCAGAACATCGTGAATCTACTGAAGTTGGTCACGCCCGATAAGAACGGCCAGCCCGTTTGGAACGAGGATGACGTGGTCATCCGCGGCATGCTCACCACGCGTGAGGGCCAGATCATGTGGCCGCCTCCGCCGGTGCAAGTTTCAGCGGCGCCTTCGCCTGGCGCGGCAACGGAAAAGGCTACGCAGCCTGGTAGCGGCACCCAAGCAAGCGCGAGCGATTCTGAACCTGCGCAAGCAGTCGAAGCCGCAGCTTCCAAAAAGGAGCCTTCTGCTTTTCGCAAATGGTGGTGGAAGATCGCGCTCGGAGCGCTTGCGGTACTGCTCATCGCTGCAGCGCCCGCGCACATGTCGAGCCATTTCATGGTCTTCGTGCTCGCGTGTGTGGTCGGCTTCTACGTTATCACGGGCGTTTCCCATACGCTCCATACCCCACTCATGTCGGAAACGAATGCGATCTCAGGCATCATCATCGTTGGTGCCTTGTTGCAAATTAGCTCGGGCGATCTGCTCGTTACGGTGCTCGCTTTCATCGCGGTAGCGCTTGCTTCTATCAATATCTTCGGTGGCTTCCTCGTTACCCGACGAATGCTGAAGATGTTTGAAAGGAGCTCCGAATGAACGAAACGCTCGTTGTGGTCGAAACCTTCACGACCGATACCGTAAGTGCTGTTCAAGATATGCTCTCGCGTGGGCAGTCGCTCGCCTATATCGTTGCGGCGCTCCTCTTCATCCTTGCGCTCGCAGGGCTTTCCAAGCAGAAGAGCGCGATGCGCGGCAATGTGCTCGGCATCATCGGCATGGTGGTAGCGCTCGCTATCGTCATCGTTGCAACTACTATCGAAGGCTTCCAATTCCCGGCTTATACCGTTGGGCTCATCATCGTGGCCATGCTCATCGGCGCGGCTATCGGCGTCTGGAAAGCGCGCCGTGTCCAGATGACGGCCATGCCCGAACTGGTGGCATTGCTCCATTCGTTCGTTGGTGCCGCCGCGGTGCTCGTAGGCATCAACTCCTTCCTCATGACCCCTGGCGATGGCTCCTACGATGGTGCCTTCCATATGGGCGAAGTGGGCATTGCGGTGTTCATCGGTGCGGTCACCTTCACGGGTTCGATCATCGCGAACTTGAAGCTTTCCGCGCGCATTTCGGGCAAGCCACTCACGCTTCCAGGGCGCAATCTGCTCAACCTCATCATGGTCATCGTTTGCGTCGTGTGCATCGGCTGGTTCGTGGCTACCGAAGGAATAGCTGCAGGCACCTTGCCGCTCGTCATCCTCACGATCATCTCGCTCATTCTTGGCGCGCATCTTGTGCTCGCCATCGGTGGTGGCGATATGCCGGTGGTCATCTCGATGCTCAACTCCTATTCGGGTTGGGCGGCGGCCATGGCAGGCTTCACGCTGGGGAACGATCTGCTCATCATCACGGGCGCGCTCGTCGGCTCTTCCGGTGCCTACCTCTCCTACATCATGTGCCAGGGCATGAATCGTTCGTTCGTTTCGGTCATCTTGGGCGGATTCGGCAGCGATGGCGCGGTGTCCTCTTCGTCGCAGGCGTCCTCGCTCGAGGGTCGTACGCATACCGAAGTAAGTCCTGAACAGGTTGCGGATATGCTGAGGGCAGCAAAGCGCGTGGTCGTTTCTCCTGGCTATGGCATGGCGGTCGCGCAAGCGCAGTTCCCAGTGGCTGAGCTCACCCGTAAGCTCATCGACCAAGGTGTGGACGTGAAGTTCGCGATCCATCCTGTTGCGGGACGTATGCCTGGTCATATGAACGTGCTCTTGGCAGAAGCGAAGGTTCCTTACGACAACGTGTACGAGATGGACGAGATCAACGACGATTTCGGTGATGTCGATGTGGTGCTCGTCATCGGCGCGAACGATACGGTCAATCCCTCCGCCGCGACCGATGCCAATTCGCCGATCGCGGGCATGCCGGTCATGCACGTGTGGGATGCGAAGAAGGTCATCGTTTCAAAGCGTTCGATCGGCAATGCAGGATACGCGGGCGTGGAGAATCCGCTGTTCTATAACGAGAACACCGACATGCTCTTGGGCGATGCGAAGGATTCCGTCGAAGCAGTCATCAAAGCGCTCTAACACACTAAGCGCGCGCTTGCCGCGTTAGCCGAATCCAAAAAGCAAAACAGACGCAAAAAAGGGGCTCTATTGGCCCCTTTTCATTCGAGTCGTGCGCAGTTGCGCAGTGACGCGCTTGCAGCGGTTAACGTTCGCCTTACTTATCGGGCGTTCCGTTGAAGAGCGTGCGCGTTAGATCTGCCAGCATCCCGTGGTGCTTATGCTCGTGCTTCTCTTCGCAGTCGGGATCCCACTCAGCGCATTTTCCCGTGTGGTATTCTGGCACGGCCACGGTATCGAAGCTGATGCTGCTCTTATGGGGGCGGGCCTGATCCTTATGGAAATCGCCTTCAAGGTCAACTTTGCCCGTGCGCACTTCAGGTACGGCAACATGGTCGGAATAGACCTCGTGCACATGCCCTTCAGGCACAGATTCAGATGATCGTTTCGTCGGTTCTTCAGTCATTGCTAACCATCCTCTATATCAAGTTGATGAAGAGCGTAATGCTCAAGCTGTTCATGAAGTCTGCGAACATACTACCGATGAGCGGGATCAAGAGGAAGGCCTTAACAGAAGGTCCATATTTATCGGTCAGAACCTGCATATTCGCCATGGCGTTCGGCGTTGCGCCCATGCCAAAACCGCAGCTGCCAGCCGTGAGCACGGCCGCATCGTAGTCGCGACCCATCGCGTTGAAGATCACGAAGCGCGCATAGAGCACCATGAAGACGAACTGGCAGGCGAGCAGGATGATCATCGGAAGTGCCAGGTCTGCCAGCTGCCAGAGCTTGAGCGTGATCATCGCGATACCCAAGAACAGTGAAAGGCAGATACCGCCCAGGTCATTGATCTCGCCGATGCGGATGTCGATCTTGCCCGTGTATTCGCCGATGTTGCGCATGATGGCGGCAACGATCATGGCGCCGATGTAGATCGGGAAGGTCATGCCGGTGAGCGAGAGTAGGTAGGAAACGAGCGTGCCGATGCCCATCGCGATGGCGAGCTGGTAAGCTGCCGGTGCATATTGAGAGATCGAGCGATGGTGCTTTTCTTCTTCCTCAACGAGCAGATCGTCGGTGCCCATCACGCGGGTCTTCAGAAGATCCTTCTTCTTGATGAGGTTATTGCCAAGCGGGCCGCCGATGAGTGAGCCAGCAACCAGGCCGAACGTTGCTGCCGCGGTGGCAACGGTGGTGGCTCCCGTTACGCCCATGTCTTCGAGCACGGGGCCGAACGCGCCTGCCGTGCCGTGGCCACCAACCATGGAGATAGAGCCAGTTGCAAGGCCGATGAGCGGGTCGACGCCGATCACGTTCGAGACCGCAACAGCGATCACGTCCTGCGCTTCGATAAGGAAGAGCACGCAGAACAAGAGAACGATCAGTGCTTTTCCGCCGCTCTTCAGTACCTTCACGTTCGCTTGGAAACCGACTGAGGTGAAGAAGATGACCATACAGACGTTCTTAAGGGTGTCGTCCCACTTGAAGTCAACGATACTGGCAGCGTAAAGCACGCACGTGATGATCGAGAAGAGCAGGCCGCCTACTACTGGAGAGGGGATGCAGAGGCGGTCGAGCACCTTGATCTTGGTCTTGAGCCAAGCGCCGATGAGCAGCGCCACAACGGCGATCGCAAGCGTTTGATACATATCGAGAGAAACTTGAGCCATAGGCGATCCTTATAACGAGTCTTCCATCAGGTCTATCAAATAGGTAGGCGCATATGCCAAGCGCCCTGCATGCGTGCGAGATGCTCCTGCGCCCTACCTGCTAGTCGTCTTGTCCTCCGCTGACGCTCTTTCCTTCATCGGAGGAATTCATCACGTCCACCGTGATGTCGTTGTCGGCATAATAGGCAGCCGCTCCGGGATGGAACGCGATGGGAATGCCTTCCGTTGCCTCTTCAAGGGTGGGTTGCATCGAGCTCTTCAGCTTTTCTGCGAAGGGGATCTGTCCATTGAAGAGAAGTTGCATGATGCTCTTCACCTGGTCTTCAGGCATGTCGTTGCGCGCTACGACCACGGCACGCACGCCCACGGTTTGCGCTACTTCGCTCTGTCCTGCGTAGGTGTTGGCAGGAATCGTGCAGGGCGTGTAATAGCTGTGGCGCTTGGTGAGCACATTCACCGCGAACGGATCGATCGAGAGCACGCGCACGCCGATGCTATCGGCCAGGTTGGTGACCGCTGGGGTAGGGATAGCGGCCGTGATGAATGCGGCATCGATCTTACCTTCCTTCATCGCCTGGGCAGATTCGGAGAAGCTCAAGTATTCCGGGGTGAAATCGCTTTCCTGAAGGTTGTAGGCATCGAGCACTTGAAGCGCGTTTTGCAGCACGCCCGATTCGCGTTCGCCCAAACTTACGGTCTTGCCCGCCAGGTCCTCGATCGATTCGATCGGGCTATCGGTGGGAACGATGATCTGGCAGGCCTCGGTGTAGACCCCTGCTACGGCGCTATAGCCCGTATAGGCACCTGAATTCGAGAAGAAGCCTGTGCCGTTGTAGGCGTCGTTCAAGGTGTCGGCCTGTACGATCGCCATATCGAGGAAGCCCTGTGAGAGCAAGCGAAGGTTCGCGCTTGAGCCCGCGGTGGTTTCGACGGTGATCGTGGGCACCTCTGCTTCGTTTTGGCTCTCATCAGCCAAAAGCGAACCGAATTGATAGTACATGCCTTCGCTGTTACCGGTGCCGAATTTCACTTCCTTGCTTTGCGAGCACGCACAGAGCGAACACAGCGCGAACGCAAGCAGAACGATAAGAGCAACGGTGCGCTTCTTGAGTTGAGTCATAGAGCGATCCTGTTCGAACGAGTATGAAAAATGGTAGGTCTTTACTTTACTAGAGTTTGCTCGATTTTTCGGTCTTAAAGCTTCGATTCGTCGATTGCTTAGCAACGAGCGCGCGCTTCGCACGTGTCTTTGCCCTTGATAAGGCGAAATGTGCGAATTTTCCCCAAGTCGCGGCGATTGTTTATTGACAAGCCAAACATAGAAAACTACGATGAATAAACGCTAAAACTATTAGTTTCAGAAATGGAAGGGGTAACGTATGAGCGTTTACCAAGAGGCATATCACTTGCCAGAGTTTACCTACGATAAGTATGAGAAGCTGACGATCGAACAGCGTGGTCCGGTCTACATCTGCTCTTTCAACGATCCAGGTAACCTCAATGCAATGTCCTACGAGCAGATGGCAGAGTTCAACGACTTCCTGAACCTCGTTCGCTATGACAAGGATTGCCGCGTTATCGTTCTCACCGGCGAAGGCAAGTCCTTCTGCGCTGGCTTCAACCTGAACGACCTGTTCCTCGATCCTCCTGAGGACATGGGCCGCATCCAGCGTGACTTCTATGTCATGCAGCGCATGTGCTCCGATCAGGTGCTCAACATGGCTAAGTGCGAGCAGCCCATCATCGGCGCTCTCAAGGGCTTCGCTGTTGGTGGCGGCCTTTCCATCGCTACTGCTTGCGATATGCGTATCCTCGGCGAATCCTTCAAGATGAACGCTGGTTACCTCTCCATCGGTTACACCGGCACCGACATGTCCGGTTCGTTCTATCTCCCGAAGATCGTCGGCTATGCACGCGCTTGCGAGATCCTCATGAACCCGCGCCGCTTCAAGGCTGAGACCCTCGCTGAGTGGGGCTATGCAGTCAAGGTCGTTCCGGATGAGGAAGTTGTGGAAGAAGCAGTCAAGCTGGCTGAGGAAATCTGCCGCGAGACTTCTCCGTTCGGTCTGCGTCTTACCAAGGAAGCACTCCAGAGCTCGCTCGACGGTCTCTCACTTGCCGACCAGGTCAAGATGGAGAACCGCAACCAGGTTCTCGCTGCAAACACCCAGGACGCTTACTGGGGTATGCAGAAGATGAACCCGAAGAACCGCGAAGAGGTCAAGGCTCATCCCGAGAAGTACGTCATCACGAACAACCTCTAAGCCATTTCTTTTTACGTTTTCGCCGCGCACGATTGCACAACGCATTCGCCGCAGTGAACAACATAAAATGCAAAAGACCCGGCCTGTGCGTCGGGTCTTTTGTTAGTCTTGGGCTATGACAAGTGATTCGAATAGGTAATGCTGCAAACGCGATCGCGCGCTGTGAGCAAGCGCGGCATGCGAGCGTGAAGCAGCCGTGGAAGGAAAAGGGGAGTGCATGAAAGGTTTGGAAGGCATCAAGGTCGTCGAGCTCACCGGGTATGTGGCAGCTCCGGCATGTCCGCGCATCTTAGGCGAGATGGGAGCGACCATCTACAAGATCGAACCGTTCTCAGGGGATGAGTACCGCACCAATGGCCCAGGATTCGGCATGCAGAAGACCGATATCGACGATCCTGCGTTCGACCTGGCATCCATGAACAAGGAATTCTTGAGCGTGAATTTGAAGGACCCGGAGGGTGCGGCGTTTGTCGAGAAGCTCCTAGCGGACGCCGATGTCATGATCACGAGTTTTCGCGACAATGCCCTAAAGAAGCTCGGTCTCGACTACGAAGCGGTGCATGCGCGCCATCCCCACCTCGTCTGGGCGCAGATGCGCGGCTATGGGGAATACGGTCCTGAGCGCGATAGCAAGGGATTCGACACCACGGCCTATGGTGCTCGCGGCGGCTTCTTCGCCTCGTTGCCGCAAGCCGATAACTTCCAGCCCATCAACTGGCCGGCAGCGATCGGGGATTGGAACGCCTCGATGGCCCTTACTGCAGGCGTGCTCGGTGCTCTTGTGCGCAAGGACCGCACCGGGGAGGGCGATAAGGTGACGGTGAACCTGTACCACTGCGCGCTCTGGGCGATGCAGATCATGCTCGCCTCCACCCAGTTCGGCGATAAGTGGCCCAAGTCCCGCTACAACGTCACCTGCCCGACGAACAACTCCTACCGCACCAAGGACGATGTGTGGTTCATGATCTGCTACGGCAGCTACGACATCTTCTACGACCACGTCATGCGCTCGATCGGCCTCGATGACCTCATAGGTGACGAGCGCTACAACCGCTCTTCCGTGATCAACGATGGACGCGGCATCAACACCGAGGTCGTGAAGATCCTAGAGGATCAGTTCGCCACCCAGGATTGGGAGTATTGGGAGCGCATCTTCAAGGAGAACGACTTCCCCTACCAGCGCCTCTATCAGGCCCAGGACATCTTGAACGATGAGGAGGCCTACGCCAACGACATCTTAAGGTCCGTCCACTACGATGCCTTCGGCGAGAAGGTCCTGCCCACCTCTCCGATCCGCTTCGAATCGATGGGAGATCCCGTGCTCAGGAAGAGCCGTCCGATCGGCTACGACACGGCGCGCATCATGGAGGCCTATGGCTACACGCCCGATGAGATCGGAAAGATGGATGGCACCTCGGTGCTCTGCTATGGCGGCGAAGAGATGCCCGAATCGGTGTTCGTCCCCAGCTACGGGCCGCGTTCGAAGAGGGATTAAGGCCTTGCTGCAAAAGCAAACTGCTCAAATTTAGGATCGCGAAGATAGGGTCACAGGCAAGCAAAAGGCTCCGACAGGTATGTCGGGGCCTTTTTATTTTGTTCCCATAGATTCTCCATCATGCAGATATGACATATTGCGAAAAATGTCGCATATAAGTATGAAACAAAGCGTTTGAGGAACGTAAATTTACTTTACAAAATCGCGATGATATTACACAAACAAAAGAATCTGTGGAGGAAACTTCTAAAAATTGCGCCATAAATTAACGGGAATTGAATAACCTTTTCAAATTTAGAAAAACCTCATGGACTTGATTTTTTTTTTTTTTTCTAAGCTCAAATGTGTCGGGACTGTTCACAGTTTCCACACAACTATTTGGATTGGATAAGGAAAAGGAGGGGGAACAAGAAGGGGCTGTTTGCTTTGATAGCGCGAAGGAGGGGATATCTTAAAGCGCTACCAAAGGGATTTCGTGATCTGAATGAACGTATTGATGGTTTCTGTACGTTCGATATTCGAGCAGTAGCAGAGATACAGTTGACGAAACTCGTTAGGAGCTTCATCGATCGGTAGACAGACCAGTTCATGCTGGTACGCATCGAGAAGCCACGAATGACAGGCTATTGCAAGAACATCAGGATTTGCAGAAACAATAGATGCCAAGGTTATTTCATCCGAATACAAGCATTCAACGGGAAGATCGTGATCTTGAAGTAAAGCAGTAACACTAGGGCCCAAAGGACCTTGCAAGCTGTACGAAACGATGTGCTGGTCTTTCAGTTCGGTCAAAGAGATCGAACTTCGTTTGCTCAACGGATGATCATGATTAGCTAAAAGAGCGACCGATTGTGTCCAAACAGGGTAGAAGATCAGCTCGGGGTCTTCTCCAACCGGTCCCGCAAAGGCAACATCAACCGTTCCATTCTTAAGTCTATTGAGCAGGTCGGGTGTGGTTGATTGGATGATGTTCAGTTGTATATTCCCATGGGTTATGCGCCTGAATTCATACAGTATCTTCGACCAATCCTGGTTCTGTGCTGAAAAGACTGCTCCAATGTTAATAGTGCGAACTTGATCGGATTTCTTCTTCTGAATGAAGCTCACACCATTATCGAGGAACTTCAATGAGGTTGCGACGTACTGATAAAAAGCGGCCCCTTCTTCCGTGAGGTAAACACCGGATCGACTCTTCTTGAAGAGCGCAACGCCCAGCTCAGCCTCAAGCTTGCTGATCGCTTGAGAAAGCGTTGGCTGAGTGATGGAAAGGGATTGTGCCGTCTGACGGCGGTTCTTAGTTTCCGCGAGTGTTTTGAAGTAGTACAGATGAGCTAAATTCATGGCGCCGAACCTCACGTATCCAATCAACGAACTACAGGAAAGGCAAGTATATACCACTTGCCTGAATGATAAACCGAACGTGTTTTGAAATCGAGCACACCAAACGAGTGCCCGAGGGGCGTTGAACGAGGAGGTTCTATGAAAGGTTTGGAAGGCATCAAGGTCGTCGAGCTCACCGGGTATGTGGCAGCTCCGGCATGTCCGCGCATCTTAGGCGAGATGGGAGCGACCATCTACAAGATCGAACCGTTCTCAGGGGATGAGTACCGCACCAATGGCCCAGGATTCGGCATGCAGAAGACCGATATCGACGATCCTGCGTTCGACCTGGCATCCATGAACAAGGAATTCTTGAGCGTGAATTTGAAGGACCCGGAGGGTGCGGCGTTTGTCGAGAAGCTCCTAGCGGACGCCGATGTCATGATCACGAGTTTTCGCGACAATGCCCTAAAGAAGCTCGGTCTCGACTACGAAGCGGTGCATGCGCGCCATCCCCACCTCGTCTGGGCGCAGATGCGCGGCTATGGGGAATACGGTCCTGAGCGCGATAGCAAGGGATTCGACACCACGGCCTATGGTGCTCGCGGCGGCTTCTTCGCCTCGTTGCCGCAAGCCGATAACTTCCAGCCCATCAACTGGCCGGCAGCGATCGGGGATTGGAACGCCTCGATGGCCCTTACTGCAGGCGTGCTCGGTGCTCTTGTGCGCAAGGACCGCACCGGGGAGGGCGATAAGGTGACGGTGAACCTGTACCACTGCGCGCTCTGGGCGATGCAGATCATGCTCGCCTCCACCCAGTTCGGCGATAAGTGGCCCAAGTCCCGCTACAACGTCACCTGCCCGACGAACAACTCCTACCGCACCAAGGACGATGTGTGGTTCATGATCTGCTACGGCAGCTACGACATCTTCTACGACCACGTCATGCGCTCGATCGGCCTCGATGACCTCATAGGTGACGAGCGCTACAACCGCTCTTCCGTGATCAACGATGGACGCGGCATCAACACCGAGGTCGTGAAGATCCTAGAGGATCAGTTCGCCACCCAGGATTGGGAGTATTGGGAGCGCATCTTCAAGGAGAACGACTTCCCCTACCAGCGCCTCTATCAGGCCCAGGACATCTTGAACGATGAGGAGGCCTACGCCAACGACATCTTAAGGTCCGTCCACTACGATGCCTTCGGCGAGAAGGTCCTGCCCACCTCTCCGATCCGCTTCGAATCGATGGGAGATCCCGTGCTCAGGAAGAGCCGTCCGATCGGCTACGACACGGCGCGCATCATGGAGGCCTATGGCTACACGCCCGATGAGATCGGAAAGATGGATGGCACCTCGGTGCTCTGCTATGGCGGCGAAGAGATGCCCGAATCGGTGTTCGTCCCCAGCTACGGGCCGCGTTCGAAGAGGGATTAAGAAAGCACAGTGCACTAAATCACGGCGAAAACACAGGAGGGAGGATTCATGGTAACGGCCGTCGCGAATGTGACCATGCGCGAGAGTAAAGCGAGGTCAACGATGCAAAAAAGAGCAGGACATTCTCTGCCGCGTTTTATCGTCAGTCGTTCGATCAGTAACTCGGATAAGACAAAATGGAGGATCGTGGGCGCTCTTGAAAAGGCTCTTAAGAAAAAGCCCTTCAATAAAGTGAACGTCGTCGATATGACCGACGAATGTCACATCGCTCGGCAAACCTTCTACAACCATTTTCTCGACAAACAAGATGTTGTGAATTGGCTGAACATGCAACTCGACATGAAAACGCTCGGACGTATTGGCATCGACCTCACATGGCGAGAAGCAGTACGTATGAAGCTTGAGATCATGAAGGCAAAACAACATCTGTTCGCAAGCCTCTATGAAGCTGAGAGCACGATGGGGCTCTTCAGCAACGAGGCGAACATCACGTTCGAGAATTACGTTGCCAATATTACCCGCATTACGGGCAAGACGCTCAATACCCATGAATCCGCTCTCTTGAAGATATATTGCTACGGCACATCACGCCTGATAGCTGAATGGATCATGAGCGGCGCGAAGGAGCCGATAGCAGAGCTTATGCAGGCATGCGAACATGCTCTTCCGCTCTTCGTGCAGCGCATCTTCCTTGCTTCTTACTAGTTCGTATGGCGAGCAAGAGGCAAACACCAAATTGGTGGACTGACCCGGGATTAACGGAGCTTAATATCGGGTCTTTTCCATACATCGCTAAAGGTTTGGAAACAACTATTTATGGAAAGGAGAGGTTATGGCAGAAAAAGTTAAAATAGCACGTCAAGGCATGACGTGGCGACATATCGCTATTGTTGTCACCATGTGCTTGTCGATCTTTACTGCAGTAGGCATCATCTTTACTGCTGCAGGCTTGTGTTATCGCCCCGTTGCACAGCATTTCGGTGTTCCGGTCTCGCAAGTCTCTCTGTACATTACCTTTGTTTACTTAGGCCAAATGGCCGGTGGTGTTCCAGGAGGTCTTCTCTTTGATAAGTTCAACGCGAAGACCGTTTGTTGCGTCGCAGCTATCTTGGTCGTCGTGCCTTACATCGGATTCGCTTTCTATCCAGCGATCTGGTGCTATTGGGTAGCTGGCTTCATCATTGGTCTCGGTCTTGCGGTTGTTGAATTTACGATGACTGCAGGTATCTTGAGCCGCTGGTTCCATACTAACTACGGCACCGTGACTGGTATCGTCTTCGCATTCACCGGCGTTGGCGGCGTTGTCTGGAACCTGATCGGTCAGATCGTTCTCGGTCCCCAGCTGGCTGGCTGGCATGAGCTCTACATCATCTTCTCGATTTGTATGCTCGTTGGTACTCTTCCGTTCATCGCAATTTTCGTTAAGCGTACGCCAGAAGAGTGCGGCACGCTCCCGTTCGGCATGCCGATCGACAAAGAGGCCATGGAGAACGAACTTGCTGCTGAAGAAGCGATTGCCAAAGGAGAGGCCGAAGAGGGCTTCAAGGCAAAAGAAGTTCTCAAGTTCCCCTTCTTCTGGACGTTGCTGCTGGGTGCTGGTTTGCTGAACACCATCACTACCATGTCTCAGCTGTTCGCAACCTATGTTCAGTTCCTCGGCCATGAAGGCTGGTATGGCGCTGAGCCGCTCGTTGCGTTATTGCTCCTGTCCGGTACGCTGGAGGCGTTTGCTTCAGCAGGCCAGGGCGGCGGCAAGGTCTTGATCGGCTTTATTGAATCGCATTCGCTCTATGCCGCGCAGATCATCGGTTATTGCGGTGGTGTGATCGGCCTTTTGATGATGTGGTGGTTCCCGCAGATCTTGGGCGAAGGCGGCATTTGGCCGATGTTCTTCGGAGGTCTGTTCTATGGCCTTGCTTATGCGTGCTCGACAGCGATGTTACCGTTCCTTGTTAGGCAGGTATTTGGCGGGCGCGATTTCGACAAGATATATTCGTGGATGATTTCGGTGTTCAATGGTATTGGAGCGTTGGGTGCGACCGGCTGGGCACTTGTTGCCGAAGGCTTCGGTTGGCACGGCTTCTTCATTGGCGGCATTATCGTCCTTACGATCACCTTTGGCTTGTTGGGCTATACTTGGCACGCTGGCGACAAAGCACGCCGCAAGACTTGGTTCAAGTCCGATGCCGAGCTTGCTGCTGAGGCTCATAAAGCCGTGGAAAGCGCTTAATCGGTCCGCCTTATACATGCATTCATTTAGCGATGTTAAATAGAGAGGGGAGGGGCATTTTGCTCCTCCCCCTTCGTCTCGATAGAGGAGCGCTTTATGGCTAAGACAAACAAACCCGGACTGCTGCTCAACGGAAGGGCGCAGCTCGAATTTCTTGTTCGTGTACTCAATCCTGCTCTGTTCGTGATGCTGCTTGGCGGCATTCTTCTTCATTTCGACCCCTATGCGTTGGTGGTCGTTGGCGTGGTCGGATATGCCGTTTGGGGCATCTTGAACTTCTACCTGCGAAGGGCCAAACGCAAAGATGCGATCGTGCTCATGGCGAAGAAGAAAAAGAAGAAGAATGTTTCCGAGGTGCAGTTAGGCTTCGATTATGGCCTGGTGGCTTCGTTGCTCAATCCCATCACGCTGATCGTTCTCTTCGCCGGTATTTTCCAAGCTTGGCCTATCTGGCTTTTGGTAACGATCGGCGTTATCGGTTATGGCGGATGGGGCATTTGCACCTATCTTGATCGCAAGCATCCTATACAGATCAAATAAGACTGTTCTATTCAGTTCCGAGCTCAACAACGCCGCGAGATCCGAGCGATACCGCGGCGTTGTTGTATGCGATCGTGCTTTGCAGCTTTGTCTTGCACTTCGGTTCTGCGCTTCTGCCCTACTTGTTCAAAGGCGCATCAAAGGTCGTCTTCATCCCATGGCAAAAGGTGGGTTTTGGCATTTCTAAACGATGCGAAAAGGCGCTAGTGACAGAGCGCTAAAGCTGTCTAAAACGCTTTGAACCGAGGTGGACATTTTGGTCGATATGCCTTATTTGCTCACCCTAAAAATAGCTGTTTACCTGGGAGTTCTAGAATTGTTTCCAGTTATTGGAAACGCGTGAAACAGGGTTGTCGAGCAGCTTGTATGAGGGCCTATGATGCAGGGAGAACAAGCGTAGAACTTCAACCTTGGTATGCGCTCAATGCTGGGGGAGAAGCTATGAACAAGCCTTTTGAAAACCTTACCGTTCTCGACCTATCGCGTTATCTGCTCGGCGCCTATCCGAGCCTCTATTTAGCCGACTTCGGCGCGCGAGTCATCAAGGTGGAAGACACCAAAGTGGGCGATTACTGCCGTCAGGAAGAGCCGCAGATCGATGGCGAAAGCTATTACCACTATGCGCTCAACCGTAATAAAGAAAGCGTTTCATTCAATTTGAAGGATCCCGAGGTGTTGGATGCCTTCTATAAATTAGTCATCTCTGCCGATGTGATCATCGAAAACTATCGTCCGGGCGTTGCTAAACGTTTGGGGATCGACTACGAGACGCTCTCAGCGATCAACCCGCGGATCATCTACTGCTCTCTTTCTGCTTATGGCCAGAACGATCCTCGCAGCTTGAGCGCCTTACATGATGTCAACATCGTTACGCAGACTGGTTATTATGACTTGACGCAAGGAGCTCTTGCGCTGCTCTCTCCTGCCGATTTCGCTGCTGCGATGGTGGCGATCCAGAGCATCCTAACGGCTCTCATCCAACGGGGGATGACGAACAGGGGAGCGCATCTCGATGTTGCGATGTATGATTCGCTCGTTTGGTGGAATGCCATGCTCGATTCGCGCTGGTTCTTCTTCGGTAAGGATTTCCCCAGCTCAAAGCGCGAATATCCTTCCATCGGTTACAACATCTATCGCACGAAAGATGATCAGCTCGTCGCGTTCGGGTTTTACGAAACGAACTTCTGGGATGATTTTTGCCATGAGATAGGCTGCGAAGAACTCTGTGGCATGCTCAAAAACACCAAAGAGGAGAACCCTGAAGGATATGCCAAGATCCAAGAGGTCGCGGCGAGCAAGACGCACGATGAATGGGGAGAATGGAATAGTGCGGGCAAGCATCCCATCACGCCCATCTTCAGCAAGACCGACGCTGTCGAATATGCGCTTGAAAACTCTCCAGGGCTGCTTGAGTACGTTGATTATCCTCGTATCGGCACGGTGCTCCAGACCAATACTCCGCATGTGATCGGCGAGGTGAGAGCGGATCTGTCTGAGGCTCGCGAGCCGGAGCTCTTAGGAGAATCGAGCGCTAAGGTGCTTCGCGAGCTTGGGCTCAGCGATGCGAAGATCGCCGAGCTGGAAGAGAAGGGTTCCATCGTTGTAGGGTAGCGGTCTGCTTCTGGTCCAACCATGGTATAGGGTGGTGCGTGCTCTTTCTCTCTTCCCTTTGAGCAGGCGCATCAATCCTAGCGGGGGGTCTATTCCTGGTTAAGAGGGATAGACCCTTTTCTGCTTTTGAGGCGGCGCGGCGTTCTGCGCGTGTCATGAAGAGGGCTGGACTTTACTTAACAAAGCCATTTGTCCCAGAAGTTTCGGACAAAATCATAGAATTGTCTAAATGACGAATCTCGATTTTTCTCAAAATGCCACCAAAACCAAATGACAAAGCGGAAAATGGCACCAAAAATAAACAGTTTGGTAAACTTTTTTTCTCAAGTTTGGACAAACACGCATTACTGACCATCCAAACCATATGAGCCGAACGTCATACTAGAAAAGAACCAAAATAACTGGTTGTGGAATGAAAGGAGAAATTCTGTATGTCAACTACAGAAAAGCTCAATGGCTATGGCCCACTCGCTGGCGTTAAAGTTGTTGAACTCTGCGAATGGGTAGCTGCTCCTGCTTGTGTGCGTTGTCTCTCTGAAATGGGTGCAACGGTCATCAAGGTCGAGCCGCCCTACGGCGATGCTCAGCGTACTCAGGGCCCTGGCTTTGGTTGCGAGCAGACCGACATGGAAGATCCTACGATCGACCTTAACAACACCAACAAGAACTTCGTTTCTATCAATCTGAAGAACGAAGAAGGCATGAAGTTCATGAAGAAGCTTCTTGCTGACGCAGATATCTTCGTGAACAATCTGCGTGACAAAGCTCTTAACAAGATGGGTCTCGACTATGAGACGCTTCACAAAGAGTTCCCTACCCTCATCTGGGCTCAGATGCGCGGTTATGGCGAGTATGGTCCTGAAAAGGACAGCCCCGGTTTCGACGCAGTCTGCTGGGCTGCTCGTGGTGGCGTTGCAAACGTTTTCCGTGAGGACGGCGAGTCTCCTGCAATCGCTCCTCAGGCATTCGGCGACTACAATGTTGGCCACATGTTGGCAACCGGTATCGTCTCTGCGCTCTTCAATCGCACCCGTACCGGCAAGGGCGAGAAGGTCGTAACCAACCTCTATGCTGGCGCTATTTGGGGCGGCAACATCGGTATCTGCGCAACGCAGTTCGGTGCTCCTTATCCTAAATCTCGTAAGCACGTTCCCAACCCCTTCAACAATACCTATCGCACCTATGACGACAAGTGGATCTACATCTGCATGCCGCAGTACGACAAGTATTACCCGATGATGATGGGTCTGTTCGGCCACGAGGATCAGATCGAGAATCCTGACACCAACAACCTCACCTCGCTCAAGGCTTCTGGCAAGAACGTCGAGGTTATCGATTGGCTCGAGAAGGCATTCGCTAAGAAGACCTTCGATGAGTGGATGGCGATCTTCAAAGAGAACGAAGTACCTGCTCAGAAGTGCTTCCGTTACACCGACGTTGTCAAGGACGAAGAAGCATACGATAACGATGCTCTCCGTATGGTCGAGTACGAAGCTTATGGCAAGCGCGCTCTGCCGATGACCCCGGTTCGCTTTGGTAGCTATGGTGATCCCCCGGTCGTCCTCTCCAAGCCCATCGGTTATCACACTGCTGAATTCATGCATGATTATGGCTATTCCGATGAAGAGATCGCTAAGATCGCTGAAGACGGCGGCGTAGTTGTCTACGACGGTCCGGAAATCGAAGACCGCATCTTCGTTTCCAAGCGTCAGGCTGCTGGCGAAGCACCTTGCAACTGGTAATCGCTTAGCACACGCTCACAAGAAGACCCCGTTGGATATGTTCCAGCGGGGTCTTTTCATGTGTGCTGCTTTAGTGCGTTCTGCAGCTTATCGTCCCTTCCACTGCGGTGCGCGTTTTTCGCGGAATGCCGTTGTGCCTTCGGCGGCATCTTCCGAATTCGCTGCGAGCTCTTGGTACATGTCCATCATGCGCCAACCGTCGGATTCGGCGAGGAAGCTCTTGTCCATCGAATCGTAGACCGCTTGCTTGATGAGGCTTAGTGCATAAGGACCATTTGCCATGATGGCCTTTGCGAGCGAAAGAGCCGCGTCCATCAATTCTTCCTCAGGTACGGCACGATTTGCCAGCCCCCATTGAACAGCGGTGGCTGCATCGATCGGTGCGCCCGTGAGTAGAAGCTCCATGGCATGCTTGAGATGGATCGAACGACCGATGCGGAGGGGAGCGCCTCCGTTGCCGGGGAACAATCCGCTCTTTGCTTCAGGGAAGGCAACCATGCCATCATCGGTGAGAATCGCAAGGTCGGCTGCGAGCAGCATCTCAGCACCGCCGCCTACCACTTTCCCATTAGCCGCAAGGATGATAGGCTTCTTCCAAAGTTTGCGCGTCATAGCGCCCGTGCCCCAAGTTTCTCTCCCCTTGGGCGGATGGAGCGTTTTCTCGTTGTATTCCTTAAGGTCTGCTCCTGCGCAAAACACCTTACCCGTATTGGTCAAGATAGCTACCTTGGCTTCGTCATCGTCGTCGAAAAGCTCGAACGCATCGCACAATTCGGCCCACATAGCCGAATTGATCGCATTGCGCGCTTCAGGGCGATCGAGCGTGATGATGAATGCGCCCTCGTTCTTCTCGATGCTAAGGTATTCGAATGTTGTCATTTGTTCCATATGGTCCCCCGTCTTTTTGAAGCTGTGAGCTCCGTTGTGCATGAATGATGCTCGGCTCAATCTATGCTTGAGAACAGAGGCTCGGGTTATTCTGCAGGCGTAGGCAAGAGCACGAGTTTCGATGCTTTCGTTATACAAGAAAGGGGATATGAAAAGAAGAGCGCATTTATGCGCATCACCCCTGAAACGAAGCTTCGCCCCAGGGGTGATGGAAGGGATCGCACGAGCGCAAAACAGCTTTTTATCGGGCGTTTCGTGCGGCGAGCGTGATCTTTAAAGTCTTCATTGCGTTGTCGAGCGTGCTCGTGCAAATTGCCCCCGGCACACCCCTTAATTCGTTGACAATGTCTTGTATCTGTCCAAAGCCAGGGTAGGTGTCAACATCAGTAAAGATCTCGGTTCTCTCGAGAGGTGCTTCTTCACGTACGCCACCCATAACGCCCTCATGGGCGATCGCGTCTTCAGGGTCGCCGGCGACCGTTTCGAGCACGAGCGGTGCTGCATTGTCGTAGTAGGGGAATTCGATGCTGCCCCTATCGCCGAAGATAAGGAAACGATCGATCGCCTTGTAGGTGGCATAGCACCACATACCAGAGACGAGCACGCCCGATTCGGTGATCGCTGAAAGCGATACGGCATCTTCTGCTTCATAGAAACCGGTTCTATTGGTGGCAGACAGGTTGAAGGTAGCGAGCGAGCCGACCAGATAGTCCACGAGGTCGAGCATGTGCGCATCGCCTTCGTAGAAGTGGCTCCCGCCAGATACTTCAGGGCGCACGCGCCAAGGCTTTTGATCTTCGGGCAAACATTCCTCTGCAGTGAGACGTTGCGTTCTGATGAGCTGCACGCCACGCACCATGCCGATCGCGCCTTCATCGAGGAGGCGCTTGAGCTCCTTATAGCGTGGCATGCCACGACGGTAGTGCGCTACGTAGCAACGTGTTCCACTCTCATCGAAGGCTTGCTTGATCGCTTGGGCATCTTCCCAAGAAAGAGCGATCGGTTTTTCGAGGTAGCAATGCTTATTCGCTCGGGCGACCGCGATCGCTTGCTCTTTGTGACAGTTCGGCGTGGTAGCAACGTAGACGATATCGATCGAAGGATCTGCCAGCAGCTCTTCCATGGTCTCGTACACTTTGCCATGGCCTTGCGCATCGACCCATGCCTGCGCCTTTTCTGCGGTTCTATTCCAGACACCTGCTAATTCTGAATGATCGGCAGTATATGTGGGAACTCCGTTCTTGGTCTCGACAACATTGCCGCACCCGATGATCCCCCAGCGAATCGGCTTGTCTTTGCCACCTGTTCGTTCGTCTTTCATGATGACCCCCTTATAAGAAGGGCGTGTAGAAGATCTCTGCACGCCCTCTGTCGCTTGTTTTGTGCTGCCCGTTAGGCCTTGTACTTCTTCGCGAGCTGACGGCCAGCGATATATTCCATGACCTCGGTCGTACCGCCGCCCATTTCGTTACCGCGAAGGTCTGCCCAGATGCGTCCGATGCGCATTTCTTTCGTGTAGCCAATAGCCGCATAGATCGACATCGCCAGATCGGCCACGCGGGTGAGCTCGCGGCAGGCGTATCCCTTGAGTAGCGCAGATTCGAGGCGCGTTGATTCACCGTTGTCGAGCATGGTGACCGTGCGATACAAACGCCAACGCACGTTCTCGATGATGTTCTCCATCTCGCAGAGATGCTGCTGGATCATGGAGATGCGAGCGATCGGCTCCTTGAACGCGACGCGATCGTTGGCATAAGCGCCAGCGTCGTTCAGGGCTGCCTGCGCCAAGCCGAGCGAAGAGGCAACTACCAAGCAGCGTTCGAACTCGAGCTTCTTCATGAGCAGCTTCCAGCCCATGCCAGCTTCGCCGATGCGCTGTTCTTCGGTGACCACTACATTGTCGAAGAACTGATCGACGAACGGGATAGCTTGCTGGCCAACCTTCTCAAGCGAGGCGACCGTGAAGCCTTCGGCGTCGTTGGGTACCAGCCAAAGCGAATACTTGTCGTTCTCGTAGCTTGGGTCCTCGTCCTTCGCAACGACCATGGTGTAGAGCGAAAGTCCGCCAAGCGTGACCCAGGTCTTCTGGCCATTCAGAAGATACGTGCCATCGGGCTGCTTGCGCGTGACGCAGGTCATCGCGTTGTTGTCCGATCCAGCGGCGGGTTCGGAGATGACGGTACAGGCGATGCAGGTGCTCTCAACATTTTCGATGGCGTTCATGATCAGCTCTTGCTGTTCTTTCGTGCCAAAATCGATCACGTCGGTGATGGTATTGAAGTCGGTAACGAAGGGGAGCACCACGCCGGTAAATTCATGGAGCTTCTCGACAAGGAGGATCTCGGTGAGCTTGTCGACAGGGATGCCGCCGATATCTTCAGGAAGGCCCATGTGCATGAACCCTGCCTCGCGGTAGGCCATTGCTGCTTCCACGCTAATATGATGATCGACTTCGTAGGCTTGCTTCACCGCTTCGTCGGTGAAGTAGCGCTCTGCATATTCGCGTGCGCTTTCGATCATGAGTTCCTGATCATCGGTAAGACTAAAATCCATTGCTGCCCCTTCTCCCTTTGGAATAACGTTCGGCTCGTGCCATTAGAGCAGATATTAGTATCTCGATTTCAATAAATAAAGGGATTTGCAAGATTTGGACAGACACATAGGATTGTCTATTCGGTTTTGCCCGATCTATCGTTTCGCTTGATCATTTCGGCTGGAGCGCGCACGAAAAAGCCTCCGTGCAGGACGGAGGCTTGTAAAGAATGCTCTATTGTTTTGTGAGCTTGCGGCCCAGGTCCAATGGATCGAGCGCACTATGCCAGCTTCTTGATGAGCTTCACCATGTCGATGCCAAGCTGACGTGCGACTAAAGGCGCGATCGGATCTTCGGAAACGGAACGACGCCATTGCGGCTTGCCGTCCTTCATGCCCGCCATGAGCGAGCCGGCAACCACCGAAGCGATAACGGGGCCTTCGGGGCGCGGATTGATCTGGATCATCTCATGGGTCGAGCAGAATTGGCTCAGCGCTGCATAGGTGGGTTCTGCACCGCAGTTATCGAGGCCTGCCATGGTGATGCAGCCTGCAACCTTGCCTTTGAGCTGGTTCGCCACCATATGCATAGGACGGGTGCGATCGATGAAGGTCTTCATGCGGCCAGACACATTCGAGAAATAGTCGGGCGAAGCCACGATGATGCCATCCGCCTCGAGCATCTTCTGCTTGATCTCTTCCATGTCGTCATCTTTGATGCTGCATTCTGGCTTGAATAAGCAGCGGTTGCAGCCCGTACAGTATTCGACGTTCTTTTCGGAAAGCTCGATCACTTCAGTTTCCGCTCCAAGCTCTGCAGCGGCGCTCAGTGCTTCGTTGATCAAGTAGTCGGTGTTCTGGCCTACGCGGTGGCTTCCGTTGATGGCGAGAATCTTCATGGCATACCTCGTTCTCTTTTGGTTCTCGGATATGTTCAATTATACGGAATTCATTCACACCTAAATAATGGATTGCCCTATGGATTCTCGGACAGAGAAGGCGTTTTGATGCTTCAAAAAGCCTCTTTGTTTAGCTACGCTAGTATACGAAGAACAACTGCGATCATTTTTTAGAAGAGGAACTATGTATAGCTTTGCTCTTTCATCCGAGCAAAAGCGGCTCGTCGCTGCATTCCGAGAGTTTGGGGAAAGCGTTTTCTTGCCCGAACGCGTATTCCAGTGGAAGCGCGATCAGGGTCTGCCAGATGAGGTCGTGAAGGGATTTACCGATCTCTATTTCAGCTTTGAATCTTCTACGGTAGGGAAATCGTTCGCCCATAGCGTCATGAGCCAAACGCTCATCCTCGAAGAGCTTTCGCGTTGTGCTGGAGCAACCCTGCCGTTTCAGAATGATCTCTTCAATCTTCAGATCATGAATTGGTTCGCTGAGTCCTCACGTTTTTCCGATGCGCTCGACTTCTATCGCAAGACAGGGCGTCTCATGTTCTCGTTCGCCATTTCCGAGCCCGTTGTAGGTTCGGATACGATGGGCATGCATACCTACACGCAAACCGTCGATGGCAAGATCATTCTCAATGGCCAAAAGAACTATGTGAACAACGGCGAGTATTCTCCCAACATCTTGGTTGCCGCGATCGATAAGGACGTGCAGGACCCAGGCAAGTATCCTGCGCTCGCGTTTTGGCTCATCCCGCGCACGCTCAAAGGGGTACGTGCTTATCCGATCAACAAGATAGGGCAGTCCATGTTGCCGTTCGCTTCACTCGCGTTCGATGATGTTGAGCTTTTGCCCGAGTATCGTTTGAGCGGTAACGAGGGAGGCTTCCAGCAGCTTTTCCGTTTGCTCGAATTCGGACGCGTGTTCATTTGCGCCTCTTCGGTAGGCATGGCGCAAGCGGCGATGGAAGATGCAGTCGCACATGCGCGTGAGCGTATCGCGTTCGGCAAGCATATCAGCCAGTTCCAGCAGATCGAACAGATGCTCACTGATATGGAGGTATCGCTCACCAGCATGCGCCTCATGCTCTACCGGGCAGTATGGGATATCGAAAACGACACCCCTGATAAGCGCTTGTCGGTCGCGCTCATGAAGCGCTTCATCCCGAAGACTGCCACCGAGGTCGCAAGCAATGCGATGCAAATTCTCGGTGGACTCGGGTATACTGAAGGTTCGCGAGTCAGTTCGATTTGGGAGGACTGCCGCGGTAATCAGATCGCCCAAGGAACCGACCAGATCATGGTCTACATTTCAGCCCCGCTCATTCTCGACAAATACGAAAAGGAAGAAGCTCTATGAAAACAAGCACGAAGTATTGGATCTACGCGCTGGTCATCAACCCGATCACTACGCTCATCATCTACTACATGTTCAACGCAGGATTCAATCTGCTGAACCTTATCGGTGTCGGCATCATCGGCTATGGCATCTTCCTGTACTTCGTTGTCCAGGCTATTCGTATCGACGTTCGTGCCCGTCAGGCTTACAAGAAAAAGAAGGGCAAGGGCGGCAAGAAGAAAAAGAAGCGTTAAGCCTCAAAACTGTCCGGAATTACAGATAAGCAACAATTGGTGCCGCAAGATTTCTTGCGGCATTTTTTATGATATTCCGCGAACGGGTTCAAAACATGTTCACGAGATGCTTGAACGCGTTTTGAACATGTTCAAAATTGGACAGAATTATCACTTTGCCCGTCTTTTATTGGTTATGCCTATGATTTTTTGGGCATTCATTCATAAAAACCAAAACAAAATCGCTTTCTACATAAGGGTTTTAACCCGTCAAGTGGTCAGTTTTTGAAACCTGGCTATTTTTCGGAAAAAAATAAACTTTCAAAATAGAGTACAGGGGAACCTTCCCCATTGCGGTATCACGTGGTGAAACGCGCCAGATTTACCAGGTGATCTCGCACTTGCTGTATTGAATGTAAAGGAAAGTGTGGCGTTTTCACGGCATCTGTCGTGGTTCGCCCGGAAAGGAAAAGAAGTTATGGCAACTGCTGCTACAACTCAGAAAATGACGGCGCGTCATATTCTTGTAGTGCTCACCTGCGTCTTCTGCACCTTCGGTTGCGCAGCTATCACGTTTAGCTGCCCCGGTCTTTGCTACCGTCCAGTAGCAAATTACCTCGGTGTTCAGGTCTCAGATGTGTCCTTCTACATGTCGATCGTCTATTTCGCTGAAGTTATTTTCTCTCCCATCATCGGTGCGCTGCTCGAGAAGTACGACGCACGCATCATCTGCACCATCGCTGCAGTCTTTACTTCGGGCGGCATCTTCTGCATGTCGTTCTACACCGAGCTCTGGCAATGGTACGTTTCCGGTTTCTTCATGGGCGTTGGCGAGATCACGCTTCTGTGGCTCATGGTCGCAGGTCTTTTGAACCGCTGGTTCAAGGCTAAGCTCGGTCTTATGCTCGGTATCTCCTATGCAATGACCGGTCTTGGCGGTGCAGTCTTCAACTTCATCGGTCAGTTCATCCTCGGTCCGAACCTGCTCGTTGAAGACACCTGGCGTGACCTTTATATGTTCTACGGCATCGCCGCTGCAGTGCTCTCCATCCCCTTCACGCTCTTCGCGATTCGCTCGCATCCGCAGGATTGCGGCCTGAAGGCATATGGTGCTCCGATCACCGAGGGCGAGGTCATCGATGCTCAGCATCTCGATCTTCCCGGTATCCCGGCAAAGCAGGCTTATGGCAAGTGGTACTTCTGGGTACTCATCCTTGCAGGCTGCATGTTCAACATCGGCGGCATCTATCCGCAGCACTTCACCACCTTCTATCAGACCGTTGTTGCGGTTGATGCGGCGGGCATCACCATTCCGGATCTCATGATCATGTCTGGTACGCTCGAGGCATGCTGCATGATCGGTATGGCTGTCGGTAAGGTCACCATCGGTGCTATCGAATCCCGCAACATCGTCGTTGCACTCGCATTTGGTTCGATCTGCGGTTTCATCGGCCTGTGTGGCATTTGGTATGGCGGTATGAACAAGGCCTTGCCGGTTCTGTTCTTCGGCGGCTTCATCTTCGGTATGCTCTATCCGTTGGTCACCACGGCGCTGCCTTACATCACACGCTTGCTGTTCGGCGAGAAGGACTACGACAAGATCTACTCTGTCATCCTCATGCCGGTCAACTTGGTTGGCGCATTCGCTGCTTCTGGTCTGGCTCTCATTTACCAGGGTCCCGGCTGGGATTGGTACTTCATCGTCGGCCTCTGCGTTGCGGTCATCTGCTTCGTCCTCGGCTTCATCGTCGTGAAGTGGGGCATGAAGGATTACCGCGGCGACAAAGCTGCTGGCACCATGCACTAATCGCACTCGCGATCGCATAAACGCTTATCAATAGGTAAGTTCGCTTGGTTGGGCATCTGGCATTGCGCCAGGTGCCCAACTTGCTTTTAGCACGACCTATTGTTTTCAGATGCGGCGATAAGTAACCGTTTCATTACGAAAAGCTATAGGTTTTTGCGTCGCATCATCGGGATTTTGGGCGTAATAAAAATATTTTTTACTAGCGCGCACTGTATCGTTGTAGTGAGCAGAATATAAAACACGCATTTGAACTGGGGTTATAGAAGAACGAACATGTTCAAATAGCGGGGTAGTATAACGCGTTCAAGAAATAATTCCATTGGACAAAATCAAACATCTGACCATTTTTGTAGAGCCTGTGGAGGAACAGAATAACTTGTGAGAGCAAATATGCTCTTGCGTGCAATGGTTCTTAGAGAGAAGTGCACCGAGCCTCTCAAAGAGTGATTGCATGTAAAGGAAGCAGGAGTGCGCAAGTGCTCCAGGAAAAGAAGGAGGGGTTATGGCTGAAAATGTAAAAACTCAGAAGTTTACAGTTCGTCATTTTTTTGTTCTGTTTACTTGCATGATTTGTATCTTTACATCTAGTGCTATTACCTTCAGCTGCCCGGGTCTGGCATATCGTCCGGTCGCCATGCAGCTCGGAATTCAGGTTTCCGACGTTTCTCTCTACATGTCCTTTGTTTACTTGTTCGAGGTTATCTTCTCGCCAATCGTCGGTGCATTGCTTGAGAAGTTCGACGTTCGAATCATCTGTACGCTTGCAGGTGTTTTCGTAACTGCTGCATACCTTTGCATGTCGCAGTTCACGGTCATCTGGCAGTGGTACATCGCTGGTGTGTTCATCGGCTTCTCCCAGATCACTCTGCTCTGGTTGATGACCGCTGGCGTTCTCGGTCGTTGGTTTAAGAAGAAGCTTGGTTTTACGCTCGGTCTTTCTTATGCAATGACTGGTGCAGGCGGTGCTATCCTGAACATCGTTGGTCAGATCATTCTTGGTCCGAACCTGCTCGTCGAGGAAACCTGGCGTAACCTCTACATGGTGTTCGGCGTTATCTGCCTGTTCGGTACCATTCCTTGGACCGCACTCTGCCTCCGCAACGCTCCTGAGGACGTTGGACTGAAGGCATATGGTGCACCTATCGCTGAGGGCGAAGATATTGCTGAAGAGCATGCAGTCCTCAAGGGTATGGAGCCCAAGGTTGCTTACACCCGTTGGTACTTCTACGTACTCATCATCGCAGGCTGCTTGATGAACATCTGCGGTATTTATCCGCAGCACTACACGAACTTCTATCAGGGCGTCGTTGCTGTTATCCCGGGTACGCAAACTGCTATTCCTGAGTTGATGGCTATCTCCGGTACCCTGGAGGCATTCTCGATGGTTGGTATGATGATCGGTAAGATCTGTACTGGTATCCTCGAGTCCAAGTCCGTACAGCTCGCTCTTATCGTTGGTATCGTAACTGGTGTTCTCGGTATCTGCGGTATCTGGTTCGGCGGCTACAACAAGATCCTCCCGATCCTCTTCGGCGGCGGTCTGATCTACGGCTTCATCTACGCGTTCGTAACAACGTTGTTGCCGTACTTAACGCGTCAAATCTTCGGCGACCTTCACTATGACAAGATCTACTCTGTCATCCTGATTCCGGTCAACTTGGTCGGCGCTTTCGCAGCATCTGGTCTGGCTCTCGTTAATCAGATGTTCGGATGGGACTTCTTCTTCATCCTCGACATCGTGGTTATGATCCTTATCTACATCTTCTGTACGCTCTGCTACAACGCAGGCAAGAGGGATGCTGCAGAGAAGTTTGTTTCTGGCACGCTCGCTTCCGAGAAATAAGCTTCCTATTTAGTCAGAGAGAGACTAACCTGAATCGAAGAGAGGCACCCTTGCGGTGCCTCTCTTTTTGTATCTTCAGCCTTGTTCAGAGGACAACGGACAACGGGGACGTAGCTTATTGTCCCATCCCCGTTATGAAACCTGAGAATACGAACGTGCTGAACCACATAGTCTGCGTACGGGTGGGACAATAGGCTACGTCCCCGTTGTCCTTAGGCAAGTTACCCGCGCTACGTGCGAAATCGAACTCTCATAGTGCTAAGGCGGGAGGATAGACTGCTTTGTCCAGCGGAAGAATCTAAGGTTTTAGGTTTGTCTCAGATAGGGAACTAGAGATTGCGGCGAAGCTGGGCTTCCTTGATCTTCATCTCAAGCGAGCTATGAATGAGGTTCGCGAAGGGCCCCGCGTTGCTGATGAGATGCTTCACGACCGGTTGATCGCACTTGCGGATGAAGTAGTACAGGAATGCGCACGTATAGAATTCGCTCAAGAACTCGATATTCTCTTCGGGCAGATAGCGATTCGCGAGAATGATATCGATGTCGTTGCGCAATGCCGGTAAATAAAGATCATAAAGATAGTTACGCAAGGCATGCGGCCCTGTTTCGAGCAGCGCCTGCGTATAGAAAGTGCGGCGCTTTTCGAGTACGCTCGCGAACACATCGAAGAATTTTGAGTGATCGAGCGAACGTACGCCTGATTTCTGCGTGATGTAGAACGGGAATTGCGTTACCGAATCTTTGCTCGGCTCTTCGTACACCAGGATACTTTCAGGAAACTTGCGCTGTAGCGCGAGGCCCAGATCGTAGCGGAAGCGCCAAATGATGAGAGCTTCTTTATCGACGAAATGATAGTAGAAGGTCTTGCGGTTCTTGCCCGTTCTTTCAACGATGTCCGAGATGGATACCTTCTTGAGCGGCATTTCATCGCAAAGTTCGACAAATGCATCGGCGATAAGAAGTTTCGTATCGAGCGGTCCCACGTGTGATTTCTCCTTGCCCGTGCGGCATCAGGTCTATTCGCGGATGCGACCTGTCTTCGCACGAGCCATAGCGCCTGTTCATAAGAACGATCCTGCGCGCTATCGGAAGACCCGATCGCTGCTGGGAACATTATACTTGTCTCGATTCGTTGGTCAAATTCAATGATTTGGGTAGACGGACTCGATATGATTTATCGGTATCAATAGAAGGACGAGAGGTTGTATCATCCACTTTGAATGAAAAAACCTATAAATGATTCCTATAGACCAACAAAAAAACTATAATGCCCATCGATAAACGTAACATCTGCATTACAATATCTATAGCAAAGGAGCTGAGATACGATTCGTCACTTCCGATAACAAGCATTTAGGTACGAACCATGGTCTTTAATCGAGGCTATGGTTTTTTACGCTCTAAACGCTTGCCATCGAAATTAACGATCGAGCAGCTTCAAGGAATAACGAGTAGCTCACAACAAGTCTTGTAGAAAGGGGCTGTGCAGTGAAATACGAAGCACTTACCACGCCGTTTAAAATCGGCAACGTAGAGATTCGCAATCGTTTCGTCATGCTGCCAATGACCATCGAGAAAACCGATAACTATGCCATTGGTGACGACCTGATCGATTTCTACGAGCAGCGCGCAATCGGTGGGGCTGGTCTTATCGAGATCGGTTCTTGCTATGTTTGCGACTGTTTCGACACCCATCCTAAATACCACACCACTACTGGTGCTTGCGGTGTTTGGGACGACTGCTTTATCCCAGGCCTTACCCGTACCGCAGAAGCTTGCCATAAGCATGGCGCTAAGCTCGCTGCTCAGCTGCAGCTCTGCTACGAGTGGCGTCCGGATGGCAACACGGAGCTTCTGAGCTATGCTCCTTCTAAAGACGTTGTTTCTGGTCCTTTCGTAGGTATGCCGGAGCGCGAATTCACCATCGACGAGATCAAGCTCGTCGTTAAGCAGTACGGTGAAGCTGCTAAGCGTTGCCAGAAGGCTGGCATCGACATCATCGAGATCCATGCAGGTATTGGCTACATGGTCATGCGCTTCATCTCCAAGTACTCCAACCATCGTACTGACGAGTACGGCGGATCTACGGAAAACCGCTGCCGTCTCCTTACCGATATCATCGATGAGATCCATCGTGTATGCGGCGAAGATTATCCGATCCTCATTCGTTATTCTGCAGACGACCTCATGCCTGGCGGTCAGCGCCTCGAAGACCTCAAAGAGGTCATCGAAGTTGTCGAGAAGCACGGTGTTGACGCTTGGTCCATCCAGGCAGGCTTCCATGAGGCTCCTCGTCCTGTTGCTAACCAGCTCGTTCCTGAAGGTGAGTTCATCTACCTTTCTAAGGCTGCTAAGCAGTACACCAAGCTTCCTACCTTCCCTGGCACTCGTATCAACCACCTCGATGTTTGCGAAAAGATCATCGAAGATGGTTCTGGCGATGCTGTTGGTATGGCACGTCACTGGATCGCTGAGCCGGAAATCGGCTTGAAGGTCAAAGAAGATCGTGCTGAGGAAGTTCGTCCTTGCATCGTTTGCTCCCGTTGTCTTGACAACATCTTCGTTGGCAAGCCCTGCAAGTGCTCGGTCAACCCGAACGTTTACTTCTCTCAGTATGGCCTGCCGCAGGATCACAAGGTCTCTGGCGACGAGGCAAAGAAGAAGATCCTCATCATCGGTGCTGGCCCTGCTGGCCTCGAGGCTGCTCGTACCATGCGTATGCGCGGTTACACCAACGTCACCGTTGTCGATCAGAAGAAGAAGGCATGCGGCCTGCTGAACCTCGCTCAGGTTCTCAACGACGAACTGCCTCCTATGGTCGATTGGTACAACAACGAGATCAAGCGCCTCAACATCGATGTTCGTCTGAACACCGAGGTCACCCCTGCATACATCAAGGACTTTGGTGCAGATGAGGTCATCCTCGCTGTTGGCCCTGAAACGGTTTCTCCTGATGTTCCGGGCAAGGACAACAAGAACGTTATCGATTCTCACGCTCTGAAGGCTCTCGTTGAGGGCAAGGGCACCCCGGGCAAGGGCTTCATGTGGACCATGTCTTGCTTCGGCATGAACGTTCTCGGCGCACCGCTGGGCATCATGAAGTGGGGTCTTGGCACGCACATCCTCGTCGGCAAGAGCATGGCTGTCATCGGTGGCGGCTTCGCTGGCATCGAAGTTGCATCTGCAATGAACGAGGGCCGCGAGGTTACCGTTATCGAAGAAGCCAAGAAGGCTGGCGCTGAGATCGGCATCATCGACAAGAATCCTGAGCTCCGCAAGCTCAAGAGCGAAGGCGTCAAGATCCTCACCTCTACCAAGGTCAAGGAATACAACAAAGAAGGTGTCGTTTGCGAAGATGCAGAGGGCAAGGTATTCACCGTTCCTGCTGACACCATCATCACCGGCACCAAGTGCGTCGATAATACGAGCCTCTACGATCAGATGAAGGGTGTTGTCCCTGAGGGGCACCTCCATCTTATCGGCAATGCTTCGCCGCACACCACCTGGGCTGGCGTTGGTCCGCACGATCCTTACAAGACCGACGAGTACAAGCGTCTTCTCGAGGCTGTTCGCGACGGTTATCTGATCGGTATGACCATCAACGAGGAGATTCCTGTCGACATGCAGGCAGCTCCTGGTCCCGACGTCACCAAATAAGTAGGGTAAATTACCCTGGTCGTAAGACCAAAATCGTTTGATCTTGAGCGGGCGATGTTGGAGCTTTGCCCGCTTAAAGATAGAAGTTAGGTTCAAGAGGAAAGATATCCTGAAGGAGGAAAAACATGCTAGATTATAGCTACTCTGATGAGCAAAAGCTGCTTCGTGAGAACATCCGTAAATGGGGTAAAGAGCATCTTCCTGAGGAGAAGATCGCCGAGGCTTACAAGAACCGCGGCATCGACTCTGCTATCGCTAAGTCTTGGGTAGACGAAGGCTTTGGTAAGCTCGGTATTCCTGCTGAGTACGGCGGAACCCCTTGCGATCACGTCACCATGGCTATTGCTATCGAAGAGCTTTGCCACATCGGTGGTAACATCCCTATGGCTCCAAACCTGTTGATCATGTTTGACGTTTGCGAATTCGGTACCGAAGAGCAGATCAAGTACGCGGTAGACTTCTACTATGAGAATGGCTATCCTCCTTACTGCCTCGCAATTTCCGAGCCTGAAGCAGGTTCTGCAAACATCTACATGACCACTACCGCTAAGAAGCTTGGCGACGGTAACGTTGAGATCAACGGCACCAAGACCTGGGTTACCTTTGCAGAGCATGCAAACGGCTTCATCGTAGTTTGCAAGGACGAGGATCCTTCTCCTGAGAACAAGTCCATGTCCATGTACCTCGTTGACAAGGACACCCCGGGTGTTGTTCTCGAGCCGCTCAACAAGATCGGTATGCAGATCAACCCCTTCGCTATGGTCCACTTCAACAACGTCATCGTTCCTGAGACTGCTCTCCTCGGTGAGCAGGGCAAGGGCTTCCTGCAGCTCATGAAGAACTTCGAGTGGGAGCGCTGCGTTCTCTTGGCAGAACTCCTCGGTGAAGCTCAGGCTGCTATGGACGATGCTTGCGCTTGGACCAACGAGCGTCAGCAGTTCGGCGTTGGCATCAAGACCTTCCAGCTCGTTCAGGAGCACATCGTCGAGATGCAGATCGCTCTGACCAACACCCGTAACTTCCTGTATCGTACTTGCTGGAAGCTCGACAACGGCATTCCGGTCAACAACGACGCAGCTATGCTGAAGCGCTATGGTGCACCTGCTCTTACCGACGTTTGCTCTCGTGCACTCCAGCTCATGGGTGGTCTCGGTTACACCGACGCAACGCGCGTTTCCCGCCTCATGCTCGACTGCCGTGGTTTCCAGATCGGTGGCGGCACCGTCGAGATCATGGTCCACATCGCTGGCCGTGGCATCCTCAAAGAGTATGCAAAGGGCAACCAGGACGAACTGTAAGCCTTTTAGCTCTTACACTAGGGATAAAAGAAGGGGGAAGGGGCAACTCTTCCCTCTTTCTTTATGTCTAAGTAGCGGTAAGAAACGAAGAGTGGTAAGGAGATAGATGAACGTCGTTGTTTGTTTCAAGTCCGTTTATGACGATGTCGCTATTCGAACTAATTCCGACAAAACGCTTGATTATCAGGCGGTTCCGCATATCGTTTCGCTCTATGACCTGAACGCTATCGAAGCAGCGGCACAGTTCGTTGAGGGATCGAATGGCGAGCATTCGCTTATTGCGCTTACGGTAGGCGATACGAAGATCCACGACACGACCATGCGTAAGAATGTGGCAGCGCGTGGTGCAAGCGAGGTCTATTTAGTGATGGACGATGCACTCGAAGACGCTGAAACCCATCAAACAGCGCAAGCGGTCGCGGCAGCCATCAAGCATATCGGCAACATCGATCTTATTATCTGTGGCGATGGATCGGCCGATATCTACGCTCATCAGATGGGCATTCAGCTGGGTGAGATCTTGGGCATCCCTAATGTGAATGCGGTGATCGACTTTACTGCTGAAGGCGACACGATCAAGGTAACGCGCGAGCTCGATGAAGAGATCGAGCACATCGAGATGCAGACTCCCGCGGTGCTTTCGGTGCTTTCCGACATGGCGCAACCGCGCACCTGCAAGGTGGCGGACATCATGAGCGCAGGTCGCAAGCCTGTTCATGAGCTAACTTTGGAGGATATCGGTTTTGAACTTCCTCCAGCGAACTACGCGGTTGTTGAGACGAAAGTGCCTGAACCAACACCGCGCAAGATGGTGTTCTTCGAAGCGACCGATGAGGGCATCGATGAATTCATCGAGCAAGTTCATACGTATCTGACTACCGAGGGGGCGTAAGCGCTATGAAGATCTTTGTTATCGCCGAACGCGAACAGCCGGTTGTCGAGCTGTGTGCTGGCGCTCGTCAATTCGCTGACGAAGTCGATCTTATCGCGCTTCCTACTACAAGCGTAGCTCCTGGGGTTGCTGATACCGTCTATTGCCTTGAGGTGCCTGAAGGCCGCATGATGGAAGACTCGTACCTTGCTCTGGTCGACCTTATCGAGAAGGAGAAGCCGTCAGCGGTGTTCGCAGAATCTTCGCGACGCATCCAGCTTCTGCTTGGACGAGTGGCAGCGCGTGTGGGAGGAAGCGTGATCTCGAACGTGACCGCTCTTCCCAGTGCCAAGGACTCAACCACTATGTATTTTGGTGGCCTGGCGAACCGCAAGTACAAAGGCGCAGATGACACGACCTCGTTCTATTTTGTACGCCCCGCAACGTTTCCTGATGCTGAGCCAAGCGGTGAGAACGCGGAGGCAGAGCTTCCCTTCATCGAGCCTGCTTATGAAGTGAAGCTCGATTCGGTCGGCCCGCGCGTGAAGGGCGATGTCGATCTGCCGAGCGCGAAACGCATCGTGAGCGTTGGGCGCGGCATCAAGGAGGAGAAGGATCTTGAGATGGTGCGCGAACTCTGCAGCCTGATCGATGCCGAATTGGGTTGCTCGCGCTCGATCTATGAAGCGGAGAGCTGGCTTCCCAAAGAAGCGCTTGTGGGAATCTCGGGCAGCACGGTGGTGCCCGATCTCTACCTCACCCTCGGCATTTCTGGACAAGCGCAGCACATGGTCGCCTGCGACGGCGCTACTACGATCATGTGTGTGAATACCGATCCTTACGCGCTCATTTTCGAGCATTCGGATTATGGCAGCAAGGGCGATCTCTACACGGTCGTTCCGCGCATGATCGAGTATTTCAAGGTTCATCCTCTCAAGTAAAAATCGCACGAAGGAGTTTTTGATGTATCAGCTGCAAGAAGAAGAGCGCATGATCCTTTCGATGGTGGACAGTGTGTGCACCGATGTTATCGCTGATCGTGCGGCAGAGATCGATGAAGAGGATGAATTTCCGCAAGACATCTACGATCTCCTTGCTGAACAGGGTCTTTTCGGTCTTGCCATGCCTGAAGAGCAAGGTGGGTTCGCGGTGAGCGTGAATTGCTGGGCAGCATGCGTGGCGCGTTTGGCGCAGGAATCTCCCGCCGTGGCGCTCATGCTGTTCGTCGCTGCAATTGGCGCGGATGCGATCATGACCTACGGAACCGATGAGCAGAAGAACACCTATCTGCCCGAGATCATCGCAGGGGAGAAGAAGATCAGCTTTGCGCTCACGGAACCCAATGCGGGCTCGGATGTTTTCTCGCTCACCACGAGCGCGAAGCCGACCAACAACGGTTATGTGATCAGCGGAAATAAGATGTTCATCTCGAACGCAGCAGTGGCAGATTACTTCTGCGTGTTCGCCAATGTTGAAGTGGACGGCGAGAAGAAACCGAGCGCGTTCATCGTTGATGCCCATGATGAACGGGTGGTGATCAGCGCGCATGAGCAGAAGCTTGGATTGCATGGTTCTCCCACGTGCCCGATCTTCTTCGACAAGGTTGAGGTAGCAGCCGATGCGCTTATCGGCGAAGTGGGGCAAGGTGCCCAAATTGCGTTTCACGCGCTCAACCGTGGGCGCATCGCGCTCGCTGCAACCGCGCTCGGCATTACGCGTGCAAGCCTCATTGCTTCGGCAACGTATGCCAATTCCCGCAAGCAATTCGGCCAGGCAGTCATCGATTTCGAGGGTGTCTCGTTCAAACTCGCAGACATGCGCATTGCCGTGGCAGCTTCTGAGGGCATTCTTGATGACGCGATCGAGGCGTTCGTCACTAATGCGCGCGATGTGAAGGAGCGCGTGGCAGCGGCAAAGGTCTACTGCACCGAAGCAGCTCAAGCGGCGGCAACCGATGCGGTGCAGATCCATGGCGGCTATGGATTCTGCAAGGAATACCCGGTCGAGCGCTACTACCGCGATGCGAAGGCGTTCACTATCATCGGCGGTACGAACCAGATCCAGCGCAAGATCATTGCTGATGAAGTGAAGAAAACGTACGCGCTCTAGGACACCCGTCCAGCAAATAAGAGAAGGAGTTAACGCGTGAAGATAGCAGTTTGCGTGAAGCAGTCCATCGACACCGAAGCGCTCATCACGCTCGGTAGCGATGGGGAAGTGTCCACCGAAGGTGCTGCGCTCATCATCGATCCCTATGCAGAATTCGCCGTGGAGAAAGCAGTTCAACTCAAGGAACAAAACGGTGGCGAAGTGATCCTCGTTACGGTGGGCTCGCAAGACGAGGTCCCCGCTATTCGCCATGCACTCTCGATGGGAGCCGATCGCGCGATTCTTATTGACGATGAAGCGATCGACACGACCAATCCTCAGGCTAAAGCGCGCGTGCTCGCGGCGGTGCTTACCGAAGAGCAGCCCGATATCATCTTGGGCGGTTATAAATCAGGCGACACATCGCGTGCGCAAACGTTGCCGCGCGTTGCCTCGATCATGGGACTTCCGCAGGTCGGTTGGATCACGGGTCTCGAGATTGAAGGAGACGTTGCACTCGCCGATCACGAGCTTGCCGATGGCGTTGAGCAAGTGTCGGTTGGGCTGCCAGCGCTGTTCACCGCCCAGCAGGGATTGGCTGAGCCGCGCTACCCGACCGTGCGCGATATCATGCAGTCGAAGAAAAAATCGATCGACACGAAAGATCTTGCTGCGCTTGGCATCTTGCCTGATCAGGTTGGTCCTGCCATCGCGAAAACGAGCGTGAGATCGTATGCGCTCAAGCCGGAACGTGCAGGCGGTCGCATCATCGAGGGTGACGCGCCCGATGCGGTGGCAGAAACAGCGCAACTGTTGGCCAACGAAGCGAACGTGCTCTAAGGTAGGAGGGAAAACATGGCAGCCATTTGGGTATTTGCAGAATATAGCAATGGAGCGATGGACAAGGTTACCTACGAGGCCGTGAGCGAAGCGCGCCGTTTGGCCGATGCTCAGGGTGCGCCCGTTGCAGCAGTGGTGTTCGGGAGCGGCGTTGACGAGGCGGCGCTTGCTGCGTTGGGACAGTATGGCGCTGACCAGGTGCTCGTAGTCGATGACCCAGCACTTGCGAACTACACGCCCGATGCGTATGCAGCAGCACTTGAAGCTCTCATCAAAGCGCACGAGCCGGGCCTCATCATGTTCACCGCATCTTCGACCGGACAGGATCTAGCGCCGCTCATCGCTGAGCGCTGCGATGCGGGTCTCATCTCCGAGATCGTCGCGATCGAAGACAAGGGCACCGAGCCCGTATATGTGCGTTCGCCGTATTCGGGCAAGATATTGGAAAACTGCGTCTTTTCCAACAACGATGAGCTCAACCTGGTAACCCTTCGCCCCAAGGCGTTCGCGATCGCTGATGCGGACGAATCACACAGCGCGACTATCGTGCGTGAAGCGCCAGAAGGCTTCGGCGATGTTCGCCAACTGGTGAAAGATGTCTTGCGTGTGGCATCCGAGCGTGTAGATCTGCGCGATGCGGAGTTCATCGTTTCGGGTGGTCGTGGAGTGAATGGCCCTGAAGGGTTCGCCAATGTGCTCGCACCACTTGCAGACGAGCTGGGTGCCGCGATCGGGGCATCTCGCGTGGCGGTCGAGCAAGGCTGGATGGACAAGCAGTTCCAGGTAGGACAGACGGGCAAGATCGTTGCGCCGCAGCTCTATATCGCCTGCGGTATTTCGGGCTCGATCCAGCATCAGGCGGGCATGGGCCAGTCGCGCTGCATCGTGGCTATCAACAACGATCCGGAAGCGGACATCTTCCGCATTGCCGACTATGGCATCGTGGCCGACTTGTTCGAAGCGGTGCCGCTTATGGTCGAGGAAGTGAAGAAGCTGAAAGCTTAGCGTAGGGTCAGCGGATGAAAGGGCCCGCGCGGAATAGCATTCGCGCGAATTGAGATCGTGCAGAACGGCAAGAGATAAAGGAGCGGCATGCAAGAAGCAACACGAGAGCTATATTGGAACATTTCCGGTCAGTGGATCATGTATATCCTGTTCGCTGCGGTCGTTACCTGCTTCGCGATCTTCTTCTATCGTCGCTATCGTCTTTGGAAGCTTGGCGCACCCGAAGACCTTTCAGACAACAAAAAGGTACGCTTCTTCGGCGCGTTCAAGGAAGTGTTCACGCAAAAGCGCGTAGTAAAGAAGAAGTCATCGGGCATCATGCACCTGTTCATCTTCTGGGGCATGCTGTTCTTGTTCGTTGCCACGGCGCTCACGACGCTTCAGGATCATTTTGGCATCCCCATCTTGTATGGGCCGTTCTATCTGTATTTCTTCTCGCTCGGTATCGATCTAGCGGGCTTCGTGTGCGCGATCGGCATCGTCATCGCGCTCGTGCGCCGTATCGCGCGCACCAACGAGCATCTCGAAACTAACACGGTCGATATCGTGTGGCTTGTGCTTCTGCTGTTGATCCTGCTTTCTGGTTTCACCACTGAAGGGCTGCGCATCGTGGGCACGAACGACCCGTGGGCGCTCTGGTCGCCAGTGGGGTATCTGTTCGCGCTCATGTTCTCGGGCATGGATGCGCAAGCGCTTTCGCTTACGCATCAGATCGTGTGGTGGAGCCATTTGGTGCTCGCATTTTCGTTCTTGGCGCTGTTCACCTACAGCAAGATGGCGCACGTGCTCTTCATCCCGGGTAACTATTACTATCGGTCGCTCAAACCGGCCGGCATGCTCGAGCCGATCGATTTTGAGGACGAAGAGCTCGAGACCATGGGCGTGCGCGTGCTCGAGGAATACACGTGGAAGGACTTGCTCGATGCGCAGGCGTGCATCAAGTGCGGTCGTTGCCAGGAGAATTGCCCTGCGTATTTGAGCGGTAAAGAGCTCTCGCCGATGCATTTCATCCAGAACATTGCGGCGCAGAACAAAACGCGCGGCGAGGTTTTGTTGAAGGTTCCCGAAGATGCGCGCACCGAAGAGCAGCAAGCGCTTCTGGATGAAGGGGTCGTGGGCGCGGTCATTTCGGAGGATGCACTTTGGCAGTGCACGACGTGCCGTGCGTGCAGTGAGCTTTGTCCTGCGCGCGTGGTCCATCCCGATAAGGACATCAAGGCGCGCACCTACCAGGTGTGCATGGAAAGCGCGTTCCCGCCTGAGGCGCAGCAGACCTTCCGCAATCTCGAGACGAACGGCAATCCGTGGGGCATCGGTTGGCAGAAGCGCATCGATTGGACGCGCGATCTGGATGTGCCAACCATCGAAGAGAACCCAACGGCCGAATACCTCTACTGGCCTGGTTGCTCGGGTGCATATGATGCGCGCAGCCGCAAGGTGGCAACGGCTTTCGTGCATTTGATGAAGCAGGCGGGCGTTGATTTCGCGATCTTGGGTAACGCGGAGAAATGCTGTGGCGATTCGGCGCGACGCTTAGGCAACGAATACCTCTACTATATGCTCGCGCAGGAGAACATCGAGACGCTGAACAATGCGGGCGTGAAGAAGATCGTTACGCAGTGCCCCCATTGCTTGCAGGCACTTTCGGTCGACTATCCGCAGATGGGTGGCAATTTTGAGGTGCTGCATCATTCGCAGCTTTTGGCGCAGCTGATCGCAGAAGGGAAGCTCAAGCCTGGTGCTTCGGAATACCAGCAGGTGACCTATCACGATTCGTGCTATTTAGGGCGCTACCACGGGCAGTACGATGCGCCGCGCGCGGTACTCACTCAAGGAGCGCAGGTCCAGCTGAACGAGATGGAGCGCAACGAGTCGAAGAGCTTCTGTTGCGGTGCGGGCGGCGGCCACATGTGGCTCGAAGAACCTGCGGGCAAGAAGATTAACCATATGCGTGCCGAGCAGGCGCTTGAGACTAAGGCTGATGCGCTCGTGACCGCCTGCCCGTTCTGCTTGACCATGCTCTCGGATGGTGTGGCCTTCCACGATGCGACCATGCCCGTGAAGGATCTGGCGGAGGTTTACTACGAGGCGCTCGAGCACTAAAAGTTTTTTTCGAGATGCGCAGCGCAAAACCACGTAAGGTCTCTATAATAGGAACATTACGAAGTATGAGAATAAAGAACGAAAACACTAACGCGAAGGAGTTTTAGATGGCTTACTATTTCGACGAACCTTCACGCACCTTCAACGAATACCTGCTGGTGCCGGGCTACACTTCATCCGATTGCGTTCCCGAGGCGGTAAGTCTGAAAACTCCACTCGTCAAGTTCAAGAAGGGTGAAGAACCCGCCATCACGCTTTCTATCCCCATGGTTTCCGCTATCATGCAGGCGGTTTCGGATGACAAGATGGCCGTTGCGCTTGCGCAGCAGGGCGGCATCTCCTTCATCTATGGTTCGCAGTCGATCGAGAGCCAGGCCGCTATGGTCGCGCGCGTGAAAGATCACAAGGCAGGCTTCGTTCGTTCTGATTCCAACCTTCCGCCCACGGCAACGCTTGCCGATGTGGTCGAGCTCAAGGATCGCCGCGGTCACACCACCATGCCTATCACCGAAGGCGGTCGTTCGCAGGGCAAGCTGCTCGGTATGGTCACTGGTCGCGACTATCGTCTTTCTCGCATGAGCCTTGACACGCCCGTTACGGATTTCATGACGCCGCGTGAGAACCTCATCGTCGGCACGGCAGACACTTCGCTCAAAGAAGCCAACGATATCATCTGGGATAACAAGCTCAACTCGCTTCCCATCGTCGATAAGGACGACAACTTGCTCTACATGGTCTTCCGTAAGGACTATGAGAGCCACAAATCCAATCCTAACGAGCTTCTCGACGCGCATAAGCGCTATCTGGTCGGTGCGGGCATCAATTCTCGCGACTACGAAGAGCGCGTTCCCGCGCTTGTTGAAGCAGGCGCCGATGCGCTCTGCATCGATAGCTCTGAGGGCTATTCGGAGTGGCAGGCGAAGACCATCGCTTGGATTCGCGATCACTATGGTGATTCGGTCAAGGTCGGTGCGGGCAACGTGGTCGATACGGAAGGCTTCCGCTTCTTAGCGGATGCGGGCGCAGACTTCGTGAAGGTTGGCATCGGCGGTGGTTCGATCTGCATCACGCGTGAGCAGAAGGGCATCGGTCGTGGCCAGGCAACCGCACTTATTGAAGTTGCCAAAGCGCGCGATGATTACTTCGAAGAAACAGGTGTTTACGTGCCCATTTGTTCTGACGGTGGCATCGTTTACGACCATCATATGACCCTAGCGCTGGCCATGGGCGCCGATTTCCTCATGCTCGGTCGTTACTTCGCTCGCTTTGATGAGAGTCCCACGAACAAGGTCAACATCAACGGCAACTACATGAAAGAATACTGGGGCGAAGGTTCGGCTCGTGCACGCAACTGGCAGCGTTACGACATGGGCGGCAACAAGAAGGGCATGACCTTTGAAGAGGGCGTGGATTCCTATGTCCCTTATGCTGGTTCGCTCAAAGATAACGTTGATCTGAGCTTGGCGAAGGTGAAGTCCACCATGTGCAATTGTGGCGCGCTCACCATTCCTGAATTGCAGGAGCGTGCGAAGCTCACGGTTGTGAGTGCGACCTCGATCGTTGAGGGCGGCGCACATGATGTCGTGCTCAAGGACAAGACTCCGTACGCGGGCAATTCGCTCCGTTAGGTTTATGGAGAATTTGCCCGTAGGTTGCAACTACGCTAGCATTTAAAGCTATGTGCAAACGAATTACAATGCGAATCGCAACGCTTTTCTTGTGCGTTTGTCTTATTGTCTCTTTAGGTGTGCCACTCTTGCCTGCAGGCTTGGCTCGCGCAGACGATCTTTCCGACGCGCAAGCGACGCTCAGCAATGCTGAAGCGCAGCTGACTTCGATCGCTAATGAATACAACGAGATTCAAGGCAAGGTCGCTGAAGTTGAGACCAAGATCGCATCGACTACGAACAAAGCCAAAGAAGCTCAACAGGCAATGCTTGAAGGACAGCAGCAGCTTGGTGAGGTCATGGTTTCTTCGTATAAGAACGAAGCAGCAAATTCGCTCGTAAATGTTTTCCTTGCGTCGGATTCACTAGAGTCTTTCATTCGCAACGTTACCTATTACAACTCTATCGAACAGCAAAAAGCTGAACAGATCGCAGAGCAGAAACGACTCACTAAAGAATTCAACACCGTGCTTGAAGAGCTTGATAAGCAAAAGAACGATCAAGAAGAGCTTGCTGCGCAGGCTGAAGCCAAAAAAGAACAAGCTGAGCAAGTAGTTTCTTCAGCGGCTTCCAAGGTTTCATCGATCGAGTCCGAACGCGCACGTGTCGAGGCGCTGCAAAATCAAGCGAACTCGATGACCTCGAAGCCTCAGCAGCCAAAACCTGATGTTCCGACCGACAACAATTGGAGCACGAATGCTGATCGTCCTTCGAATGGCGGGACGGATAATTCAGCGGGGTCTGGAGGTTCTTCATCGACCCCTTCAGGAAGTGGCTGGCGAACAGGAATCGCTTCTGCCTATGGCGATAGTTCCGATACCTCGATCAAATATCCTGGTACTACTGCAACAGGAGATAGCTGTAACAACAACTCTATGGGTGTTGCGGTGCCGATGTCGTGGCCGAATTATCGCTCGTATTTTGGAAGAAGCGTTGAAATTCGCTACAAAGGTCGCACGGTGATAGCGACTGTTAACGATTGTGGTAGTTTTGGCAAATACGGGCGCGATCTCGACTTGCAGCCTGGTGTTATCAAAGCACTCGGGGTTACCGGGTGTAAAAATTGGGGCACGCGCACGGTCTCGTACCGCTTCCTCTAGTCTCGACCCTTATCGCTCGAAACCGTTTATAATTTCATCTTGTATTGTTATTGCGTTTCCCTGCGTAAGGATCGTCTATGAATGAATACAATCCGCATGATATCGAGCCGCGTTGGCAAAAGGTTTGGGCCGAAGAAAAGCTCTACGAAGTAACGGAAGACACTTCGAAACCTAAGCGCTATGTGCTCGAGATGTTCCCTTATCCTTCGGGCGATATTCACATGGGCCATGTGAGCAACTATACCTATGGCGATGTGGTTGCGCGCTATTGGCGTATGCAAGGCTACGAAGTGCTTCACCCCATGGGTTGGGACGCGTTTGGTTTACCAGCGGAAAATGCAGCGATCAAGCATCATAGCCATCCAGCGAAGTGGACGTATGCGAACATCGACACGCAGAAAGCATCGTTCAAGCGCATGGGATTTTCCTTCGATTGGAATCGTACTGTGGTTGCGTGCGACCCCGATTATTACCGCTGGGGTCAGTGGATCTTCCTGAAGTTCTGGGAGCGTGGGCTCGTTGAGCGCCGCAATTCTCCGGTGAACTGGTGTCCCGATTGTGCTACCGTGCTCGCGAACGAGCAGGTGATCGAAGGGCGTTGCTGGCGCTGCGATTCCGAGGTTGAGAAGCGCGATCTTACGCAGTGGTACTACAAGATCACCGACTATGCACAAGAGCTGCTGGATGATCTCGACCAGCTTGAAGGTTGGCCGGATCGCGTGAAGCAGCAGCAGGCGAATTGGATCGGGCGTTCCGAAGGCGCGCAGGTCGATTTTGCGCTGTGCGATCTTGAAGGCAATCCAACTGACGAGACGATCACGGTGTTCACCACCCGTGCCGATACGCTGTTCGGCTGCAGCTTCTTCGTGCTAGCTCCTGAATATGCAGGACTCGAAGCACTGGTTGCGGGTACGGAATACGAGAAGCCGGTCATGGAATTCGCTGAGGCGGCCAAGAAGGTCTCTGCGCTTGAGCGCGCTCAGGGCGATCGCGACAAGCATGGCATCTTCACGGGACGTTATGTGGTGAACCCGGTCAATGGCGAGAAGGTGCCCATCTGGGTTGCCGATTACGTGGTGGCCGATTACGGCACGGGCGCGGTCATGGCGGTGCCTTGTGGTGATCAGCGCGACTTCGAATTTGCGCGCAAGTACGATCTGCCCATCATTCCCATCATCCTTTCAGAAGACGATCCGCTCTACCACAAGCTCAAAGATGAGCAAGGGCGTGTGGTTACCGAAGTCGATTGGCCCGAGGCATATGCGGCAGAAGGCATTTTGGTGCAGTCCGGCCCGTACACGGGCATGGTCGGTGGTAAGCATTCACCAGCTGAAGAAGCGATCGTTGCTGAGCTTGAGCGCACAGGCAAAGGCAAACGCAGCGTGGAATTCCGCCTGCGCGATTGGCTCATTTCGCGCCAGCGTTATTGGGGCAACCCGATTCCTGCCGTTCATTGCGAGCATTGCGGCGTAGTGCCGGTGCCGGAAGATCAGCTGCCGGTGCTGCTGCCCGAAGATATCGATCTGGCGGCGGGCGAGACGCTGGCAACGCACGAATCGTTCATCAACACTACCTGTCCGAAGTGTGGTGCTCCTGCTAAGCGCGAGACCGACACGATGGATACCTTCACGTGCTCGAGTTGGTATTACATGCGTTATACCGACCCGCATAATTCCGAGTTGCCCTTCGACCCTGCGAAGGCGAACTATTGGATGCCGGTCGATCAGTATATCGGCGGCATCGAGCACGCTATCCTGCACTTGCTCTACAGCCGCTTCTTCACGAAGGTGCTGCGCGATGCGGGCATGCTCGATTTTGACGAGCCGTTCACGAACCTGCTCTGTCAGGGCATGGTGCTTGATGAGAATGGCGAGGTCATGAGCAAATCGAAGGGCAACGTGGTTTCGCCCGAAGAGATGATCGCGGTTTACGGCGCTGATGCGGTGCGCGCGGCTGTGCTGTTCATGGGCCCTCCCGATAAGGAAAAGCTCTGGAACGAGGATGGCCTTGCGGGTATGTATAAGTTCCTCAATCGCCTGTGGCGTCAGGTCTACGACTTGGTCGGCGCGGCTGGCGAAGACACGCTCTATCAAGCAGCAGGCAAGAAGAGCGCGAAGGAGCTTGCCGAAGAGCTCAACCGTGAACGCCATCGTTTGGTGGGCAAGGTCGTCGAAGATGTCGAACGCAACAATTTCAACACGGCGATCGCCGCTATCATGGAGCTTTCGAACGCGGTAGGCAACTACCTGCGCGCAGCTTCTGCTGAAGAGCGTGCGCAGGATGCCGAGCTTGCAGCTTTCGACCGCGAACTGGCTGATGTGCTCGTGGAGCTCATGGCGCCTTTCACGCCGCATTGGTCCGAAGAGCTTTGGCATACGCCGCTGGGGCACGACACTTCCGTGCACGAACAGCCTTGGCCGGAATTCGATCTGGCGCTCGCGGCGGCTGACGAGGTCGAGCTTGCGGTTCAGATCAACGGTAAGGTAAAGACGCGCATCACAGTAGCTGCTGATGTGGCCGAAGAAGCAATTCGCGAGACGGCGCTTGAGGCGGTTTCGAAAGCGACCGAGGGCAAGAACGTGGTGAAGGTGATCGTTATTCCCGATCGCCTTGTGAACATCGTGGTGAAATAACCTTCGTTTGGCGAGCTCGCTATGATCATCGGGGTAGTTTCAGATATTCATGGTCGCTTGAGCAACAAAGCGTATGAAGCGCTTTCGGGCAGCGACTACATTCTGTGCGCAGGGGATATCGAAAACCGTATGGTGCTCACTGAGCTCGAGACGATCGCTCCCGCCATTTGCGTGCGCGGCAATTGCGACCGCTACGATCTAGGTCCGCGCGTGAAGCCGATCGCTTCGCCGCTTTTGGACGGTGTGCGCTTTCGTATGGTGCATCGTCCGGAAGACATCGGCACGGTGCCCGATGATGTACAGGTTGTTATTCATGGGCATACGCACGTTCCACGTGAGGAATACGGTGCGAATGGGGTGTTGTTCCTGAACCCAGGAAGCCCAACGCGGCCGCGCGGCGGGAGTCGGAAGTCGGTCGCGCGCCTGTTCGTTGATAAAGGTACGGTCAAGTCGGTCGAGTTCATCGAGCTCGATTAAGAAGATGACAAACCACCCGGTCGTTCGTCACCACCGGCACCGCACGGCGGGAAGCACTTGACCAGCTTTAGGTACAAAGATAGAATACTTTTTTGCATATGCGCCGTTAGCTCAGTTGGTAGAGCAGGGGACTTTTAATCCCAAGGTCGCGGGTTCGACTCCCTCACGGCGCACCATTCAAACCTTCCAGTCTCGCACGCGCGAGACTTTCTTTTTCTGAGAGCGCTGGCTTACGCAAGGCTTCACGAAAGAGCGTCGCTAACCACTCAAAGAAGAAATTGTGTAGAAATTATGGATTCATACTAAATTAGCCTAGAATTGAAAGGCTTGCACAGCAGTGCTGTGGCTTCGTGCGCAGTAAAACAGGGCAAGCGCGATAGTGGTGATTTCGCTAAAGGAGCGATTTTGGCTAAAGAAGATGCTATTGAATTAGAAGGTACCGTTCTCGAAGCACTGCCGAACGCAATGTTTCGCGTAGAGCTTGAAAACGGCCACAAGATTCTTGCTCATATCTCGGGGAAGATGCGCATGCACTACATCAAGATTCTTCCCGGCGACAAGGTTCAGGTCGAACTTTCCGTCTATGATCTCGACCGCGGTCGCATCACCTATCGTTATAAGTAATAAGACAAACTGCTTTCTACAAACTACCGTCTGCGGCTGGACGTGTTGATAAAGTGAACGCATAACCGAAAGGAATTGAATTATGAAGGTACGTCCTTCGGTCAAGAAAATGTGCGACAAGTGCAAAATCATTCGACGCCATGGCAAGGTGCTCGTTATCTGCGAGAATCCGCGTCATAAGCAGCGTCAAGGTTAAAAGAGAAGGGAATTTCATTCATGGCACGTCTTGTTGGTGTCGACCTTCCTCGCGATAAGCGCATTGAAGTCGGCTTGACCTACATCTATGGCATTGGCCCTACCACCTCTAAGAAGATCCTCGCTGAAACGGGCGTAGACCCCGATATCCGCGTGCGCGATCTCACTGAGGACGATCTGGCCAAACTCCGTGACTATATCACCGCAAACATCACCACTGAAGGCGACCTCCATCGTGAAGTTCGCCAGAACATCAACCGCCTTATGGAGATCGGTTGCTACCGTGGCCTGCGTCATCGTCGTGGCCTGCCCGTTCGCGGTCAGCGCACCCACACGAATGCACGTACCCGCAAGGGTCCGCGTAAGCAAATCGGCGGCAAGAAGAATAAGTAGAGGTGTTGTAAGTGGCAGCTAAGAAAAACGTCCGCACCCGCATCAAGCGCTCCGAGCGCAAGAACATTGCTGTTGGTGCAGCTCATATCAAATCTACCTTTAACAATACGATCATTTCGATCACCGATCCTCAGGGCAATGTGATCTCATGGCAGTCTGCTGGCACGGTCGGATTCAAGGGCTCTCGTAAATCCACTCCGTTCGCTGCTCAGATGGCAGCTGAAGCCGCTGCTAAGACCGCTATGGAACATGGCCTCAAGAAGGTCTCCGTGTTCGTGAAGGGTCCGGGTTCCGGTCGTGAAACCGCTATCCGTTCTCTCCAGGCAGCAGGCCTCGAAGTCGCCAGCATCCAGGATTGCACCCCCATCCCGCACAACGGTTGCCGTCAGCGCAAGCGTCGTCGCGTCTAAATGAAAGGATCAGTTAATCATGGCTATTAATAGAACTCCGGTTCTCAAACGTTGCCGTCAACTGGGCTTGGATCCTATCGTTCTCGGCTACACCGGCAAAAGCAAATCAAGCTCCATCCGTCAGCCTAAGCGCCGCCGCAAGGAAAGCGAATACGGCATGCAGCTGCGTGAGAAGCAGAAGGCAAAGTTTGTCTATGGCGTTCTCGAGAAGCAGTTCCACGGCTACTTCGATCGCGCTAAGTCCATGCCCGGCATCACCGGTGCTAACCTGATGCAGATCTTGGAGTCTCGCCTCGATAACGTCGTCTTCCGTCTTGGTTTTGCAAAGACCCGCAAGGAAGCTCGCCAGATCGTTACCCATGGTCACATCATGGTGAACGGCAAGCGCGTGGACATCCCGTCCTATCGCGTGCGCCCAGGCGATCTTGTTTCGGTTCGTCCGAAGTCGAAGGAACTTCTCGTCATCAAGAGCGCTCTCGTTTCCAACGAGGGTCGTCTCGTTCCTGCATGGCTCGAAGTTGACATTGAAAAGCTCCAGGGCAGTGTTCTTTCGCTCCCCGAGCGTGATCAGATCGATCTTGACATTCACGAACAGCTTATCGTCGAACTTTACTCGAAGTAATTAACGCTACTGCGGTTTTTAAGGAGGCTTATACGGTATGACAGAGTTCATGAGGCCGACAGTTACAACAGAAGAGGTTAACGATCTCGTTGCTCGCTTCATTGTTGAGCCGCTTGAGCGTGGCTATGGATACACCTTGGGCAATTGCATGCGTCGCGTTCTGCTCTCTTCCTTGGATGGCGCGAAACCTACCGCTATCCAGATCGAGGGCGTTCAGCACGAATTCACCACTGCCGAGGGTATCATCGAAGATATCACTGACATTGTTCTGAATGTTAAAGGGCTCGTTTTCAGCGCGCTTTCGAGCGACTACACGGAGGCAACTGCCCACGTGCACGCTGAAGGTCCTTGCACGGTTACCGGTGCAGATTTGGAAGTTCCTGCGGAATTCACCCTCATCAACCCCGAGCATGTGCTCGCTACGGTTGCTGATGGTGGCACGCTCGATATGACCATCCGCATCGGCGTTGGCAGAGGCTATGTCTCTGCAGAGCGTAACAAGCGCACCGAAGATCCGATCGGCATCATACATGTCGATTCACTGTTCTCGCCAGTTCGTCGCTGCACCATGAATGTAAGCGACACGCGCGTCGGTCAGCGCACCGACTACGACAAACTTGTTCTCGAGGTTGAGACCGATGGTTCTACCAACCCGACCGAGGCGGTTTGTCGTGCGGCGAATATCATCAACCAGTACATGGGTGCCTTCCTCTCGCTCGACGAGATCGAAGAGGATGAAGAGGGCGAAGTAGTTTCGATCTTCGCTCCGGAAAGCCAGGAGACCAACGCAGAGCTCGATAAGCAGATCGAGGATCTGGACCTTTCGGTTCGTTCTTACAACTGCTTGAAGCGTGCAGGCATCCACTCGGTTCGCCAGCTGGTTGAATATTCCGAGAACGACTTGCTCAACATTAGAAACTTCGGTGCGAAATCCATTGAAGAGGTTAAAGATAAGCTCATTTCGATGGATTTCAACTTGAAACTTTAGGAGATAGAAGATGAGACACAACAAGAAAGGTCGTAAGCTTGGCACCAGCTCTGGCCACACCAAGGCTATGAGGAAGAGCTTGGTCGGTGCTTTGTTCACCAACGACCGTATCAAGACGGTCGAGGCTCGTGCTAAAGAGATTCGTCCTGATGTCGATAAGATCATCACCTGGGCAAAGAAGGGCGACCTGCATTCTCGCCGTCTTGCTATTGCAGCGCTGGGTGACAAGGAACTGGTTCGCGAGGTCTTCGAGAAGGTCGAGCAGGGTCAGTTCGGTGACCGTCAGGGTGGCTACACGCGCATCCTGAAGCTGGGTAACCGCAAGGGCGACAATGCCCCCATGGTTATCATGGAGCTCGTGACCGAGCCCGTTGGCAAGAAGAAGAAAGCCAAGAAGGACGAGGCAAAAGCCGATAAGAAGGCTGCGCCTAAGAAGACCACCAAGAAGGCAGCTGCTAAGAAGGAAGAGAAGCCCAAGGTAGCTGAAGATGTGGTCGAGGAGCTTTCCGAGGATCAGGCCAAGGCTATCGAAGCTGAAGCTGAAGCGACTGAGAAGGCTGAAGCAAAAGAGGCCAAGGAAGAAGCTGCTGTCGAGGAAGCTCAGGAGGAGCTTGCTGAGAAGGCAGAAGAAGCTGCGGCAAAGGATGCCGAAGCAGCTGAAGCTGAGAAGGCTGAAAAGGAAAAGCCCGAGTAGTCCTCGGTATTTCACTTCAATCCAAACGAAGCAAAAGGCACCCTCCGGGGTGCCTTTTTCATGTTCAGGAGGTGACGAACGACCGGGTAGTTTATTATCTTTTGCGATAGCGCTTTAATCTGCTCAGAAAAGTTACGGAACGAAAACGGGTTCTCTAAAAACTGGTAATGCTTTGTTGCGCAGGGCTTTTATTTGACCTAAAAGCGGGAGAATAGCCTTGGTAATGGTATTAGTCCCTGATTCGGAAGGTGGTGTTCATCATGAGTCCCGACGAAGTAAAAGAAGATCTCGATGCCCTCAAAGCAGAAGAGCAAGCTGATGCGGTAGAGGAAAAGGAAGAGAAATTCATGGAAGAAGAGATGAAAGAAGCTGGCATCAAATAGCAAGCACTTCTCTCCGTGCAAATGCACAACACGAAACTTCTCGAGGCGCTCCCTGTGGGGGCGCCTTTTTTGTAAATACTTGGAGAACGAGAAGTATTGATCGGAAATCCATTTTGATAAAAATACTTATCGCTCGAAAAGTATTAATGGAGCAATAGAACGACCATTTGCGGCCTCTTTGTCTTGCCTCAAAAGAAGTACGCTAGGCTTATGGAATGAACCAGATTCTTTCCTACATAGCGAAGGCAAGTCCTATCCATGCGCTTGATGCGCGGGTGAAGTTGGGGCTGTTGCTGTTCTTTTCGATTGCGCTGTTCTGTATGCGCACGTGGATCGGGTTGGGGATTTTTGCAACGATCCTGCTGGGTGTCATGATCGCTTCGCGCGTTCCGCTCAAGAATTACGGCCGTGTGCTCTTGCCAGCGCTGGCGATCCTCATCTTCATCTGGGTCTGCAATTCGATTCCCTTTGATGCGGCGCGCAGCCTGAATGCGCTCATGTATGTGGTGCGCATCTCGCTCGTTATCATGGCGAGCTTCGTGATCACCTTTACGACCACTTCCACGCAGTTGACCGATGCGCTCGCATCCATCTTGCGCCCTTTGCGCGCACTCAAGGTGCCGGTTGACGACATCGCGTTCACGCTCAGTTTGGCGCTGCGGTTCATTCCGCTCCTGTTCGAGCAGCTTGGGCAGATCAAGATCGCGCAGACTTCACGCGGAGCTCAGTTTGGATCGGGCTCCTTATGGAAGCGTCTGAAGACCTGGATGGTGGTGCTTATTCCGCTCTTCATCGGCTTCTTTCGTCAGGCCGATTCGGTGGTAGAAGCCATGGATGCTCGCTGTTATGGAGCGGAAGAACGTACAAGCCTAAATGCGCAAATGATGCGCGCGAGCGCTTGGGTGGTGCTTGCGACGGCGCTCGCAGTTTGCGTTCTGTGCGCACTGTTCCTCTGAGATGTTCTTGCTGGCAGTGAAAGCGAGTCATTCCATCTAGTACGTTCTGCTAAAACGTACTCCATCCACAAAATGTTGTGCCTCCTTGTCCAATAAGGCACATGTTACGCTGCTTCGCGTCGCATGAGTGGTATCATGGGTAAAGCTTGAACCACAAGCTCATGCAAGCAAATCAAGGAGGAATTCCATGGGCATCATCGTTGATGTTTACGGTCGTGAGGTTTTGGACTCCCGCGGCAATCCGACAGTAGAAGTTGAAGTCACGCTCGACGACGGTTCGATGGGTCGCGCTGCGGTTCCCTCAGGCGCTTCCACGGGCGCATTCGAAGCGGTCGAGTTGCGCGATGGCGATTCTGAACGCTACCTCGGCAAAGGCACGCTCAAGGCGGTTTCTCATGTGAACGATGAGATCGCTGATGCCCTTATCGGCTTCGAAGCGGACGATCAGCGCGCGATCGATGCAACCATGATCGAGCTCGACGGCACTGAGAACAAGGGGAACTTCGGCGCGAATGCGATCTTGGGCGTTTCGCTTGCAGCTGCAAAGGCTGCCGCCGAATCTGCTGAGCTTCCGCTCTATAAATATGTAGGCGGCGTTAACGCCAACCTGCTGCCTACGCCCATGATGAACATCCTGAATGGTGGTGCTCATGCCGACAACAACGTCGACTTCCAGGAATTCATGATCATGCCGGTAGGCGCACCAACCTTCACCGAAGCACTTCGTTGGTGTGCAGAGATCTACCATACGCTCAAGAAGGTTCTCCACGATGCAGGCCTGGGTGGCGGCATCGGCGACGAAGGTGGCTTCGCTCCCAACTTCAAGACCAACGAAGAACCGCTTCAGTACATCGTGAAGGCATGCGAGGCTGCAGGCTATAAGCCGGGCTCCGATATCATGTTCGCGATGGATCCTGCTTCGACCGAGTTCTACAATGCGGATACCTGCAAATACGTACTGGCTGGCGAAGGCCGCGAGCTCACGAGCGACGAAATGGTCGATTATTGGGAGGCGCTCGTTGAGAAGTACCCCATCATCTCGATCGAAGATGGTATGGCGGAAGAGGACTGGGACGGTTGGCAGAAGCTTACCGCGCGCATCGGCGACAAGGTTCAGCTGGTGGGCGACGATCTGTTCGTTACCAACTCCAAGCGCCTTGCCAAGGGCATCGAACTGGGTTGCGCGAATGCGATCCTGGTGAAGGTGAACCAGATCGGTTCGCTCACGGAAACCATGGAAGCGATCCAGATGGCAAAGCAGGCAGGCTATGCATGCGTCATGTCGCATCGTTCGGGCGAGACCGAAGACACCACCATCGCCGACTTGGCGGTTGCTACCAACGCTGGCCAGATCAAAACAGGCGCACCGGCGCGTTCCGACCGCGTGGCGAAGTACAACCAGCTCATTCGCATCGAAGAAGAGCTGGCAGATGCAGGTCAGTATGCAGGCATGAAAGCGTTCTATAACATCAAGCGTTAATCATGCGCGCATGCAGGTAGTTGTGCTGAACGCAGTCTAGTTGCAGACTAGACTTGCAAAGACAGTCAAAGGACCAGTGCTTAAAAGGCGCTGGTCCTTTTTTGTTGGAGTTCGACCGATGTGCGCAAACTATCCGAAGCTTTCATCGTGCGCGAACTTTTTTCATCCTCAGCCGTTGCCTCTACGGTTCGCTGCGCACGAGCGGGTATACTACAAGAAGAAACGACAAAAGGATCGCTTGTGGATGTATCTTTCAACGGCTTTACCGCCCATTCATTCAAGAATCGTAATGGTGGCTATCAGTACTCGCGCAACATCGAAGCGCAGGAAGATGCCAAGAACGAGGGCTTCAGCGAGGAAGCGCTCGCGCGCATTCCCGAGAAGGATCGCCGTTGGTCGTGGGTCGAGGTAAGCCGCAGCGCCATCCAGTACAACGTCTCCGAAACGCGCCGATTGCTCGGGCAGCGTTGCCGCCTTTTGGCAGTGGTGAAGGCCGATGCCTATGGGCATGGAGCCAACGAGGTGGCGAAGATCGCAACGGCTGCTGGCGCATCGTATTTGGGCGTGGCAACGGTGGACGAGGGCATCGAGCTGCGCAAAGCGGATTTCCGCGAACCTATTCTGCTTCTGGCGGAGCCGCCCATCGAAAGCGTGCCGCTGCTGCTGCACTATCGCATCATCCCTTCGGTCTACACGTCCGACTTCGCGATCAACTACGCCGAGATCGCCGACGCGCACAACCTGAAAGCACCGTTTCACCTGGCCATCAACACTGGCATGAATCGCATTGGTGTGCGTCACGATCAGGTGGTCGAGTTCATCTCGCAGATCAGCTTCCATCGGGCGCTCGATCTGCAGGGGTGCTTCACGCATTTCGCAACCGCCGATGCTGCTGAAACGCTCGATTTCCAGATCCAGATCAACCGTTTCGTCGAGAGCATGCGCGCGCTTGAGGCTGCGGGCATCAACCCTGGCATCGTTCACTGCGACAACTCGGCGGCCATCTATCGCTTTCCGAAAACGCATTTCGATATGGCGCGCTTGGGCATTTCGCTCTACGGCTACCAGCCAGCGAACGACACGCATCGCATCATCACGCTGCGCCCAGCCATGAGCGTGTTCGCGCGCATCACGAACGTCATGCAGGTTCCGATGAGCGAAGGCGTGAGCTACGGCATGAACTATCGCAGCCCTGGCAGTGTGAAGATCTGCACGGTACCCCTGGGTTATGCCGATGGCCTCATCCGCCTGCTTTCTGGCCAGATCAAGTTCGCCTACAAAGATCGTGCCGTGGCGCAGGTGGGCAACATCTGCATGGATCAATGCATGTTCGAGGTCGACATCCGTTCGCGCGTGGGCCAGCAAACGCTCGATCCGCAGATCGGTGACGTGGTGCAGATCGCGGGGCCGAACGCACATGTCGATACTTCGATCGATACGATGGCGCGTAAGGCGGGAACGATCCAGCATGAAGTAACGATCGGACTTTCCCATCGCATGCCGCGCTACTACGTATAAGTGCACGAGAAGCGGCAGAGGGGCAACGCGCCTGTTTTCGTTTTGCGCCCTTGCCTTGCGTCGAGCTCTTATCTCTTTCAAGGAGCCAACTATGAATGATGAAAAAGACCTGGTGACTAAGCATTTGCAGTACGCACAACCTCAGCCTGTGTCCGCGCGCAAGGCTGCGCCGATCGCGCCTGCCGAAACGCTCGATGAGCTGCGTGTTTTGGTGGAGGGGTGTACCAAGTGTGATCTGTGCGAAACGCGCACGAAGATCGTCTTCGGTTCCGGCAATCCGCACGCACGCATTCTCGTAATTGGCGAGGCACCAGGGAAGAACGAAGATTTGCAGGGCGAGCCGTTCGTGGGTGCGGCAGGGAAGTTCCTGAACGAACTGCTCGAGGACGCTGGCCTTAAGCGCGAGGATATCTTCATCGCGAACGTGCTCAAGTGCAGACCGCCCGCGAACCGCAATCCTCAACCGCATGAGATCGAGGCGTGCGCTCCGTATCTGCGCGCGCAAACCAAGATCATCAACCCCGATGTCATCGTCACGCTTGGCAACTTCGCCACGCAATTCATCCTGCGTACGACGGTGGGCATCACGCGCTTGCGCGGTACCGTGCAACAGGCAGGGCGCTTTCTGGTGCTGCCCACATTCCATCCGGCGGCTGCGATCTATGATCGTTCTAAGCGAGATGTGCTGATATCCGATTTTAAACAGGTGGGACAGATAGTGCGTGATAGAATGGCAGCGAGAAGTAAGGAACAAGAATCTTCAGCCGAATAGTCGGCTCGAATCAAAGCAATTAAGGAGACTATCATGGTAGAAAAATCCGATGTAGCTGCAGTGCTCGAACTTATCCGTCCTTCCCTTCAGGCTGATGGCGGCGATGTTGCGCTCGTCGATGTGAGCGACGATGGCGTGGTCACCGTTGAGCTGCAGGGCGCTTGCAAGGGTTGCCCCATGTCTCAGATGACCTTGGCAAATGGCGTTGAGCGCATCCTGAAGGAGCGCATCCCGGGCGTTACTAAGGTCGTGCCGGCACAGTAGCAGTAGCAAACGTACGCACTGAAGCGCCGCCCTGTTGCGGCGCTTTTTCATCTTGTGAAAGGTTTGTTCTATGGCATTTTGTTGGGAAACACGCGGCTGCGACGAAGAGATGATGTCGCGCTGCCCGCACAATACACCCGGTGAACGCTGTCCGGCCGACTGTCATTTTGCTGCTTGCCATCGTCCTACTCATCACGTGACCATGGATCCAGCGCTCATATTCCGCGTCGACCTTGACCGTGAACACTGCATGAAGGACATCTGCCAATTCTGCGAGTTCTTCCTTACGAACGCGCCCGTACTGGAAAGTGAAACAGCCAAGTAGCGGTTCGGCATCAACCGGAAACTGACCTCTTGAATCGAGCGGAGTTCTTCGATAATGAAGGCACGCTCGATTGACAGATACAACACCTGGTACGTAGCGCGTAAGAGGAGGTCAGCCATGGATGATGTTCTAGTCAAATGCCCGAATTGCGGCATCAAGGATCTCGATCTGCGTGCGTATACGTCCATGATGGTCTTGAGCAATACGCAGGCACTCTTCACGGTATATTGCAATCATTGCAACCAGACCGTATCCACGGTGGCGAACATCCCTCCCGTGCTCTATCCCGATGTGTATCAGGCAGCTGCCGAAGTGGACGCCGGCATGGGACGCAAGGTCGAATAACGCTCTGGGCGCTCTTGCCGCGTGCTCACCCTTGCGTTCTGGCCATGATGGCTTCAAGGATCGCCTTCGTCGCTCCATTCAGCTGGTGACCTTGGGAGCGCTCGGTTCAATGCTTATAATGGGAGCATGCTCAACGATCTCTATCAAACACTCGATCCCATAGCTTTTTCGATCGGCCCGTTTTCGGCGCGCTGGTACGGCATTGCCTATGCGCTTGGCTTCCTGTTGGCGGCCGTGGTCATCTACTTCGTGGGCAAGCGTTGGAAGATGCGCTTCGATTTCGAGAACATCTGCGTGGTCATCATCTGTGCGATGGTGGGCGTGATCATCGGCGGGCGCTTGGGCTATGTGCTCGTTTACAATGGTCCCTTCTATGCGGCGCACCCGCTCGAAGTGCTGAACTTCGCGAATGGCGGCATGAGCTTCCATGGGGGATTAGTGGGCGCACTGCTTGCTGGCATCGTGGCAGCGAAGATCATCAAGATACCCTATCTTTCTTTGCTCGATGTGGCCATCATCGGTGTGCCGATAGGGCTGTTCTTCGGACGTTGCGCGAATTTCGTCAATGGCGAGCTTTGGGGCGCGCCCACCGATCTGCCTTGGGGCGTGGTGTTCGGCGGCTCGGCAGGAATGATGCCGCGTCATCCGAGCCAGCTCTATGAGGCGCTGCTCGAAGGAGCGGTGCTCTTCGCTATCCTGTTCGCGATGTCGTTCAAGAAGCCGCCCTTTCCGCGCGGAACTTACATCGGCACCTTTTTGGTGGGCTATGGCATCTTCCGCTTCCTGGTCGAATTCATTCGTCAGCCCGATGCGCAGATCGGCTACCTGCTTGGAGATTGGTTTACGATGGGGCAACTTCTTTCGATTCCGCTCATTGTGGCGGGGGCGATTGTGCTTATATATGCCTGTGTAACGAAGCGGCCGCAAGAAGGGCCGTATTCATTAATGAATGAGGAGGAATAACATGAAACTTCAGTTCTTCAAATGTGAACATTGCGGCAATATCGCGGTGAAGCTTTTTGACGAAGGCCCAGCGCTGTTCTGCTGCGGCGAGAAGATGAGCGAATTGGTGCCCGATAGCGTCGAGGCTTCTCACGAGAAGCACATTCCCGTTATCGATTTCGTTGATGGCGTGGTGCGCGTGAAGGTCGGCGAAGAGCCGCATCCTATGATCGATACGCACTGGATCACCATGATCGTGCTCGAGACGAACCGTGGCTTCCAGTACGCGAAGCTGAATCCTGGCGATGCGCCCGAGGCTGAATTCGCGCTCGCACCAGGTGAGAACCCCATCGCGGCGTACGATTACTGCAACATCCATGGCCTGTGGGTCAAGGAGGTCTAGCCTGAAGCAGTGCTAGGCTAGAGCGTAGGCTGCTCGGGCGGTCGTCGTTCAAGTTCAAGAATGCAGCATGGAAAGCCGATCGTCTGATCGGCTTTCTTGCTTTGAGCGAATGATTCGCTGCCTCAAAAATGAGCGTGGCATTACGTATGGTGAAGAATTTCTATAAGATAGATATATGGCAAAACGAAAGAAACAATCTGATGTGAAGCGCGCACGGCAAGAGGCTCGGCCGGTTGAGCTTCCGCGTACTGACGAGCAGCTGAGCGTGGCGATCGTTGGCGGGGGTGCTTCGGGTATCGCGGCGGCGTGTGCCGTTGCGGCTTGTGCGCGCGCGGCGCAGGTGGGCGTGCGCGTCGTTCTTCTAGAAAAAGGCAGGCGCATGGGGTCGTCTATCTTGCGGAGCGGCAATGGACGCTGCAATTTCTCGCATGAAGATATGCGTCCCGTTCTGTTCAACCAACCCGCGTTCGTTGAGCAGGTCTTTGATGCGCTCGAGGCGGCGTTCGCTAATTCCCCATTAAAGACCTCGGGCGCTCCTGTGCGCAGCGCCTACGAGAATATCGTTCTGCAATGGTTCACCTCACTCGGTCTTGTTTGGCGAGAAGCGCCGCTTTCGGGTGGGGCGCTCTATCCGTTCTCGAACAAGGCTACCTCGGTGCTTGAGGTGCTCGAAGCTGAGCTCGATCGTTGCGCCGTTGAGCGCTATTGCGGTGTCACGGTCGCACAGATCGCACAACAGAAGGATCGTTTCGCGCTTGAACTGCAGCGCACCGAAGAGAGCTCGCCAGGGAGGGGGGGCGCCGCTTCTGCGAATGCCGGCGGCATCGCTTCTACGGAGGCAGAAGGCGGGACTTCAGGCGATCGAGGAACCTTCCTTGCCGATGCCGTTGTCTATGCTGCGGGCGGGGGCGCTTCTTCCCTTCACGAACAGGGCGTTCTCACAGGCATCGAGCGTATTTCATGCCAGCCTGTTTTGGGACCGCTTGCTACCTCGACAGAGCTACTTTTTGGTCTTGATGGTATTCGTGCGCGTGTTCGTTTGAGTTGCGATGCGAAAGGCTTCTCCGAAGAAGGCGAGCTGCTGTTCCGCTCGTATGGCATTTCTGGCATCGTGGTGTTCAATGCTTCGCGGTTCGTGGAAACAGGCGATGTTGTCTCGCTCGATTTCGTTCCTGAGCGCTCGCTCGCTCGGTTGGTCGATTTGCTGCAGGCGCGTGCTGCCTTTTTGGAGCTGCGTAACGGATCTGCTCCGACGGCTCTCGATCTGTTGCGCGGGTTCTTCGTTCCCGAAGTGGCGCACGCGATCGTGCGCTCTGCGATAGAGAATTGCTTGGGTGCTGTGGGCGACCGAGCGATGGCAGCAGGGATCGAGGCCGCATGCCCCCTTGATGAAACGATGATTGAAGCGATCGCAAAAGCGATCAAGTCGTTCGAGCTTGAGGTCAAGGGTATCGGCGACGCAGGCCAGTGCCAGGTGCAGCGTGGTGGATTCTGCTCAGGTAGCGTGAATGCCAAAACCATGGAAGCATCTGCCGTTTCGGGCTTGTATCTTTGTGGCGAAGCACTCGATGTCGATGCTCCTTGTGGGGGGTATAACCTTCATTGGGCGTGGTCAAGCGGTCTTTTGGCGGGGCTTTCGATCGCGCGTGACCTGAATCTTCTGAAGCGGAAGACTCCGCCCGTTCCCTTTGAGAGCGCCGATGCGCGAAGAAAAGATGGTTCCTGCGCAACCGATCCGGCTTGGCGTATTGCTGCATCGGCCCTGGAGCGTGAGTCGGCATGATCGATGTTTCAGGTCTGAAGCTTTCGCTCGATACGGACTTGCCCGATGGTCAGGCGCTTGCACTTCGAGAGATTGCTCGGCAGCTTGGCGTGAAGCCAGGAGTGATCGAGCGCGCCCAATTATTGAAGCGCAGCGTTGATGCGCGCAAGAAAGCGAACGTGCATTTCACCGCGAGCTATCGGTTGGAGCTGTCTTCCGAGTGTGAAGAGCGTTTGCTTGCGCGAGTCGAACGAAAGGATGCGAAGCTAAAAGGCTTGCAGATCAAGCCAGCCGTTCCTTATGTGCCGCTTGAGATTCCTCAGCTTGGCGCACCCGATCTTCCGCCGGTGGTAGTAGGCGCAGGACCTGCCGGGCTCTTCGCCGCTTGGTATCTTGCGAAGAGCGGGCTCAAACCGCTTCTTGTTGAGCAGGGCGCGCCGGTGGAGGAGCGCACGCACGATGTGGAAACCTTCTTTCGAACGGGAGAGCTCAACCCCTGGTCGAATATACAGTTTGGTGAAGGTGGTGCGGGCACGTTTTCCGACGGCAAGCTCACGACCAATCTCAAGAATCGCTATACGGCGCACGTGCTGCACTGGTTCGTTGATGCGGGTGCTCCCGAGAGCATCCTATGGCAAGCTCATCCTCACGTGGGAAGCGATAATCTTGCGCGCATCGTGTCCGCCATTCGCGAAGACATCATCCGCCTTGGCGGTGAAGTGCGTTTTCACACGAAGCTTGTTGAGATGAAGCTCGAAGACGGCCGGCTCACCTCGATCACGCCGCGCAATACCCAAACCGGCGAAGAGATGCTTCAGCCTTGCACTGCGCTTGTTTTGGCATGCGGTCATTCGGCGCGCGACACGTTCGAGCTTGTTCGTGATGCGGGGTTCGCCATGGAGCAAAAGCCCTTCTCGATGGGGGTGCGCATCGAGCATCCTCAGGCGCTCATTAACGAAGCGCAGTGGGGGAGCGCGGCAACGCACCCGCCGCTCGGCGCGGCCGAATACAAGCTAGCCATTCATCTTCCGAGCGGACGCAGCGTGTACAGCTTCTGCATGTGCCCTGGTGGAGAGGTGGTTGCCGCAGCTAGCGAGGCGGGTGGCATCGTTACCAACGGCATGAGCAATTATGCTCGCGATGGCAAGAATGCGAACGCGGCGCTTTTGGTGAACGTGGATCCAGCGGATCTTGCGAGCAGCGATGTGCTTGCTGGGGTCGAGTTGCAGCGCGCGGTCGAACAGCGCGCATATCGTGTTGCGCAAGAGCAGGGGGGAGCGCCCTATCAGGCGCCGACGCAAACGGTCGGGGCGTTTCTGGGCAAAGAGCACGCTTTTGGCGGCGATACGGTGCACTGCGATCCAACCTACGAACGCGGCGTGGTCGAAGCGCCTCTCGATGAGGTGCTGCCCGATTTCATCACGAAGGCTCTGCGCGAAGCATTGCCGCTCATGGGAAAGAAAATCCGCGGCTTCGACAACCCAGGCGCGCTCCTTACCGCGCCCGAGACGCGTTCCTCTTCACCGGTGCGCATCTGCCGCGACGAATCGCTTCAGGCTTATCGCACGTGCTCGGTAACGAAGAGCGCAAGTTCAGCGTCGGGGATCTATCCGTGCGGGGAAGGGCCAGGCTTTGCGGGTGGCATCATGTCGGCCGCGATCGATGGCATCAAGGTGGCAGAGGAGGTCGCGCGTTCGTATGAGGAAGCACCAGCGGCAGTGAAGGGCGCTTCAACAGTGGCGCAGGCTGTTTCATCAGCGTCTTTGCCTGTTCCGATCACTGAGGCAGCAGCTGCACTTCGAGCGGGCAAGCCGGTGATCTTTCCGACCGACACGGTGTTCGGACTTGGCGTTGCCGTGAACCATGCACCTTCGCCTGCAGAACTCTACCAACTCAAGCAGCGGACAGACGATAAGCCTATCGCCTGGCTGGTGGGGAGCATCGACGATCTTGCGCGCTATGGGAAAAATGTTTCTGCCCAAGCTCTTGAACTTGCGCGCGCGCATTGGCCTGGGGCGCTCACTCTCATCGTTGAAGCCTCCGATGAAGTGCCGCCAGCATACCGAAGTGCCGCCGACACGATCGCACTGCGCATGCCCAACGACCCAACCGCACGTACGCTCATCGAGCAGGTTGGCCCGCTTGCTACCACGTCGGCGAACATTTCGGGGGAGCCTGCACCAACGTGTACTGAAGAGCTTTCACCTGAGCTCACCGCGCGTGTTGCTACGGTTGCGGGTGAGGCCTTGGGCGGTCACGCCTCTGCGGTGGTGGATTGCACGCGAACGCCTGTGCGCGTCGTTCGCCAAGGAGCGATCGCGCTCGATCTGTTCACCAACGATTCACCCGCTAACGATTCAGAAACCGTTACGAGAACATGATCGGTTCTGCGTTCGCGGTCACTACTATGAAAGAACGTCTTTGAGCCTCTTGGAGGCGGCAACATGAGGAAGGCAGGATCGTATGACTTCAGAAGTGCAAATCGAACGTATCGAGCATTTCATCGGCTCAAGTGACGGAACATCGCAGTTGCGCGTTCTGCTCTGGATCCCCTACCTTCCCGAAAACGAACTCAAGGGCATCGTTCAGATCGTGCATGGCATGGAAGAGCACATCGACCGCTACGATGAATTCGCTCGTTTCCTTGCGCGCAACGGTTTCGTGGTGGGCGCGCATGATCACGTGGGGCATGGCAAGAGCGTGCTCGACGCGCGCGACTTGGGTCACATCACGCTCGATCAGGGCGATGCGGTGCTCGTCAATGATGTCGACCGTGTTCGTCGGGCGCTGTTCGAGCAGTTCAGCGATCTGCCGTATTTCATCTTTGGGCATTCCATGGGAAGCTTCGTCACGCGCGTCTACTTGAGCGAGCATGCTAAAGGCGTGCAAGGTGCGATCATATGCGGCACCGGCAACCAGCCTGCGCTGCTCGCACGAAGTGGGAATCTGCTTGTGCATACGATCGGCACGGTGATGGGGGAGCGCTACAAGTCGAAGGTGCTCGATTCGATGGGCGCCGGTGGTTTTGCGCGCGCGATCGAGAATCCCCGTACGCCGCTCGATTGGATCTCGGTCGATCCAGCGGTGGTCGATGCCTATATCGATGATCCGCTCTGTGGGGTCATGTTCACCGTGGGTGGGTATGCAGCGCTTACTGGGGTGGTCGCACGGGCGGTCGACCCACGCGTGGCGGCACGCATCCCTGAGGATCTGTCGCTGCTGTTCATCGCGGGTGCCGAAGATCCTGTGGGCGAGAACGGTAAAGCGGTCGTTCGCGCGGCCGAGCTGTATCGCGACGCAGGCGTGAAAGATGTTTCGCTCATCCTCTATCCAGGCATGCGCCATGAGATCCTGAATGAACCCGGCAAGCAGACCGTTTATGCGGATGTGCTCGCGTGGCTCTGCGAGCATGCACAAGAAGGGAACTAGCCGATGAGCGCCCAAGGTACGCGCCAGGCAGCGCAAGCACCGGAGACCCTCTTCGATCAGGCGAGCAATTCACAGGATTCCTATGTGATCGCGCTCGACCAAGGAACTACTTCATCGCGAGCGGTGTTGGTGGATCGCAGCGGAGCCATTCGCGCGATCACGCAAAGCCCCTTCCCGCAGATATTCCCTCGTCCGGGCTGGGTGGAGCATGATCCCAAAGACATCCTTTCGAGCCAGCTCAAAGTGCTCACCGAGCTGCTCGTTTCGCAGGGGCTGAGTCCTGAGGATATCGACAGCATCGGTATCACCAATCAGCGCGAGACGACCATCGTCTGGAATCGCCATACGGGTGAGCCGGTTCACAATGCGATCGTATGGCAGTGTCGCAGAACAGCGGAAGCAATCGATGAGCTGAAGCAAGACGAGACCATCGTGGAAGAGATCCGTTCGCGCACGGGCCTTATTCCCGACGCCTATTTTTCGGCGAGCAAGATCGCTTGGATCCTCGACAACGTCGAAGGCACGCGCGAAGCGGCGCAAGCGGGCGATCTGCTGTTCGGCACCGTGGATACGTGGCTCATCTGGAATCTCACACAAGGGCGCGTGCATGCGACCGACTACACGAACGCCAGCCGTACGATGCTCTTCAACATCAACACGGGCGAATGGGACGGCTGGTTGTGCGAGCTGTTTTCGATCCCGCCAGCTATGCTTCCCGAAGTGCGGCCTTCTTCGGGCAATTTCGGGCGAACGAGCAACGACATCCTGCCAGGTGGCATCCCACTTACGGGGGTTGCGGGCGATCAGCAGGCGGCGCTCTTCGGCCAGTGCTGCTTTGCGCCGGGGGAAGCAAAATCGACCTTCGGCACCGGGTGCTTCATGCTCATGAATATTGGCACGGAGCCAGCGCTCTCGCACCATGGCTTGCTCACGACCATCGCGGCCTCGGCTTCGGGCGCGGAAGGGCTCGAGTATGCGCTCGAAGGCAGCGTGTTCATGGGTGGCGCGCTCATCCAGTGGCTCGAGGAAGGCCTGGGCCTTATCGACGATCCCGCAAGCACCTCGGCGCTTGCGCAAAGCGTGCCGGACTCTCACGGCATCTATGTGGTGCCTGCCTTCACGGGCCTTGGCGCTCCGTATTGGGACGCGGACGCACGGGGAGCGATCTTCGGCCTCACGCGTGGTGTTGAACGGGCGCATCTGGTGCGCGCCTGCCTTGAGGCGCAGGGCTATCAGGTCTACGATGTGCTGCGCGCCATGGAGCTCGACACGGGAATCAAGCTGGGGCAGCTGCATGTTGACGGCGGCGTGAGTCAGAACGATTTCCTCATGCAGTTCTGTGCCGACATCCTCGCAACGCCGCTCGCACGTCCTGCGATCGTTGAGAGCACGGCCTTGGGCGCAGCGTTCCTAGCGGGGCTTTCGAGTGGTTTTTGGTGCGACAAGGAGGAATTGCGCCTGCTTCGCCAAGGTGCGTTCGTCTTCGAGCCTAGGCTTACTGCAGCCGAACGAGAAGAGTTGCTCGCAGGCTGGAATGATTGCGTTTGTCGTACGAAGTCCGATTCGCCTTACGTATAATGAGAGCAACGCTCTTTCGAGCATTTGTTCACCGTCTTGCGCCGCTATCGTGGCGGCGCTCATAACCAGGAAGAAGGAAGGTCATGATCATCTCGCTCGGTTCCGATCATGCAGGGTTCGAACAGAAGGATGCGCTGGCTGCGTTCCTTGTCGATGAAGGTCATGATGTGGTCGATCGCGGGCCAGAGAATGATGATCGCGTCGACTATCCCGATTATGCGCTTCGTGTTGCGCGCGATGTTGCCGAAGGGGCAGCCGACTACGGCATCCTCGTTTGCGGAACGGGCATCGGCATGGCTATGGCAGCCGATAAAGTGCCAGGAATTCGCGCGGCAAATATCGTGAACACTGAATTCGCTGCGCTTTGCCGCGAACATAACGATGCTAACGTTCTTACGCTCTCGGGGCGCTTCGTGAGCCTGGAGGACAACAAGGAGATCGTGCGCGTGTTCCTCTCGACTGCGTTCGGCGGCGGACGCCATGCGCAGCGCGTGGAAAAGATCATGGCGCTCGATGAGCTTTAAGGCTTAGCGCGAAAGAAAGGCGAACTCGATGAAACAAACCATCTCATCAGCAAAGACGCTTCAGGGCAAGTCGCGCGTTCTCGCGTGTGCGATCGCAGCTGCGCTATGCGCGCTCATGGCGTGCATGGCTTTCGCGCTTTCTGGCTGCAAGCCTCCTCAAGGCCAGCTTGCCGCTAATGCCGCGCTGGCTGAAATGAGCGCGATCCAGCAGAAGAACCCTGAGTCGATCAGCTATCTGCCTGAGGTCTCGCAGGCCAAAGAGCTTGAGCAGATTGGCATTTCACAGGAAGAATTCTTTGACTGGTGGCTTGATGGCTTCACTTCCAGCCTGGGCGATGTCGAGATGAACGGCGAAGAGAACGATGCGAAGATCTTCGCCTCTATTACCTGCAGGCAGCTCGAGCCCATCATCAAGCAATGGTCGAACGAGTATGTTGCTTGGTTGCTCGAGAACAAAGCAGCGATCGAGGCAGGTACAACGGAAGATCCGCTGGAATACGGCAGGAATTTGCTGAAGAGCATCTTCGAGAACACTGAGCCAACGCTTTGCCAGACTGAGATCCATCTTCACAAGTACGATGACGATTGGAGCGTGGTGGGTGATCAGGATAACGGCGTGTATCGCGATGCGCTGTTGGGTTCGGTCGATAACCTTTCCGGTTACTATAGTGCGCCGATCGCAGAACTTACCGCGCTGCACGTTGCCCTGCCCGCGGATGGCGCAGAGGCACAAGAACAGGCGCAAACTGAAGGCGAAAACGACAGTTCAGGCGAATAACAGACCAAGCAGTTTACTACGAGAGCAACCCGGGCGCAGCGAGCGCACCATCGTGAAGCAGCAGCGCTTCACCCACGAAAGGAGAAAGGCATGGCACAACCGATCCTTGCCGCACAAGACCCGCAAGTCGCAACCGCGATTGATCAAGAGCTCGAGCGTCAGCGTTCGTGCATCGAGCTGATCGCTTCGGAGAACTTCACTTCGCCAGCGGTCATGGAAGCGGTGGGCAGCGTGCTCACCAACAAGTATGCCGAAGGCTATCCAGGCAAGCGCTATTACGGTGGCTGCGAGAAGGTCGATATCGTTGAGGATCTGGCGCGTGATCGTGCGAAAGAGCTGTTCAAGTGCGGATTCGCCAACGTTCAGCCCCACAGTGGCGCGAATGCGAATCTGGCTGCGTATGCGGCAACGGTCGAGCTGGGCGATACCATCCTTGGCCTTTCGCTCGACCATGGTGGGCACCTTACCCACGGTTCGCCGGTGAACTTCTCGGGCAAGGATTACAAGTTCGTCGCCTATGGCGTGCACCCCGAGACCGAGCGCATCGACTACAACGAAATGGAGCGTCTGGCGAAGGAGTATAAGCCGAAGCTGATCGTGGGCGGCGCTTCAGCCTATCCGCGCGTGATCGATTTCGAGCGCATGGCAGAGATCGCCCATGAAGTGGGCGCCTATCTCATGATCGACATGGCGCATATCGCTGGTCTCGTTGCCACGGGTGCGCATCCGAGCCCGGTGCCCTATGCCGATATCGTAACGTCCACGAGCCACAAGACCCTGCGTGGTCCGCGCGGTGGATTCATCCTCACCAACAACGAAGAGCTTGCTACCAAGATCGACAAGGCGGTGTTCCCTGGTTCGCAGGGCGGCCCGCTCATGCACGTGATCGCGGGCAAGGCGGTCGCGTTCCAAGAGGCGCTGCAGCCGGAATACGCTATCTATATCGAGAACGTGGTGAAGAATGCAGCAGCACTTGGCAAGGGCATGGCCGATGGGGGATTGCGCCTCGTTTCAGGCGGCACCGACAACCACCTTTGCTTGGTCGATCTGAACCCCGCGAACATCACGGGCAAGGATGCTGAGAAGCTGCTCGAGCGTGTCGGCCTTACCGTGAACAAGAACACGATCCCGAACGAAACGCGCTCACCCTTCGTCACGAGCGGTATTCGCGTCGGTTCGGCTGCAGGCACCACGCGCGGCTTCGATGCCGAAGAGTTCTACACCATCGGCGAACTGATCGCCGCTACGGTGTTCAACGCTGAAGACGACACGAAGCTCGCGGAGATCTCGACGAAGATCGAAGAGTTGATCGCGAAGCACCCGCTCTATCCGAGCTTGTAATTAGGCAGGTTGGGCGCAGGGGTCTTCTCCTCCTGCTCGACGCGCAGTTCCGCACGAGAAGTTTTCTCGTTTAAACTCTTTACTACGAGAAAACGACGAGCTCAGGACTGTTTGAGCATCGAGTAGAAGGGGTGGGGCCCTGCGCCACGTAATATCTTAAGCAAGGGAACCCTTCTTCTCCTCTAGGAAAAGCTTTCTTAGGGTTGAAATAAAGAGAGGCTTCTTCGGCGAGTAGAGGATTAGAGTAGAAGGGGTGGGGCCCTGCGCCCTAGCACTAAGATAAGCTTCGTCTTTGGGATAGCCTCTACGTTTGTTGATTGAAGGACAAGATGGAACAAGGGCAAGACATACGTGAGCAGTACGCCGACCGCCTGGTCGTGATCGATCATCCGCTCGTTGCGCACAAGCTTTCTGTCCTGCGCGACAAGAATACGCCAAGCAACATCTTCCGTGAAGCACTGCGCGAGATCGCCCTTTTGGAAGTCTATGAGGCAACGCGTACGCTCGCCACTTCGCCGATCGATATCGAGACGCCTATTGCTTGTGCGCACTGCCAAACCATCAAGGGCAAAGAGCCGGTCATCATCCCCATCTTGCGTGCTGGTCTTGCGATGCAAGAAGCGTTCATGGATCTCATTCCCACAGCGCAGATCGCGCACCTCGGGATGAAGCGCGATGAAGCGACCCACGAACCTTATCTGTATTATGCGAACATCCCCGCTTCGGTCGCCGAGCGCCCTGTCCTTCTTGTTGACCCTATGCTCGCCACGGGCGGTTCGCTCGTTGCTGCCATTCAAGCGGTGCGTGAGCACGGCGCGAAGGATATCACGTGCGTGGTCATCGTGGCTGCTCCTGAAGGAATACAGCGGGCATTCGAATTTGATCCTGCTATCCGCATCATCACAGCAGCGCTCGATGAAGGTATGAATGAAGATGCCTACATCGTCCCTGGATTAGGCGATGCGGGAGATCGCATCTTCAACGCGCTCAATGTTTAAGCTCGCCTGTTCGCACAACTTCTACAAATCTTTTATATAGTTCGGGGAAAAAGTGCACGGCTTCGATCGTTTGGACCACAGCGCTTGCATGCTTGTTTATACTTGAAGCAAGGCAACGATGAAGGAGCATCTATGGAAGAGACGTCAAACCCACAACAAGCACCAGGTGCGTTCGTTGACACGCGTCCTTCCTGGGATGAGTACTTCATGAAGCTCGCTGAAGAGGTAGCAACACGCACTACGTGCTTGCGCCGTGCGGTAGGGGCGGTCGTCGTGAAGGATCGCCGTATCCTTGCCACGGGCTATAACGGAGTCCCCACTGGTCTTCGCCATTGTGCCGAAACGGGGTGCTTGCGCCAACAGCTCGGTGTGCCTTCGGGGCAGCGCCACGAGATTTGCCGTGGACTCCACGCCGAACAAAATGCGCTCCTGCAGGCTGCGCGCTATGGTATCAACATCGAAGGTTCTTCGATCTACATAAACACGCAACCGTGCGTCGTGTGCGCCAAAATGCTCATCAATGCGGGCATCAAAGAGATTGTTTACAAGAACCCTTATCCCGACGAACTTGCCATGGAGCTCCTCGAAGAATCGGGCATCACGCTGCGCGTATTCGACCCAGAATAATCTGAACGCATTCATTTCACCACTTACCCCAGAATCGAGCATCTTATCGGAACTCATACCTGAGCCGTTTAGGGTTGGTTTATGCTTCAAAAGGCTGAGAAGTGTGTAGTTTCTGCAGATTTGAAAGTTGGTCTGATGGCAGCAGCAATCGCATTAGGAATCCTTGCCGGTATTGCCGGTTTCATTCCGCTTTTCATTGCGCTTCGTCTTTCCCGCAAATCTACTTCTACCTCCCCTTTGAGCGCTGGTCTCTACGGTTTGGGCGGATTCTTCGTCTCGCTCATCGTGGTGGCGGTCGCACTTATCATCTGTGCGGTCGTTGCGCGCGAAATGGTCCTTCCGTTCGCGGTCGCCGAGATCCTAACGCTCGTGGTGGTCACTTCGATCTATGTCGTGTACAAAAACGTGCTAGCTAAAAAGCGCGTTAAGAAATAAGTACGGAAAGGTAAGGAATCTCAATGGGTGAAGCATTGGAGAAATTCGTCGCGGAGGCGCAAGGCTTATATGCCAACTTCGAATCGACGACGCTCTTTTCCATTGGCGGATGGAACATCTCGCAGTACACGCTGTATATGTTCATCGCTCTCGCATTGGTGCTGCTGGCAGTGCTCATCGGCGCACGTAAGCTGGAGTTCATTCCGCATAAGAAGTTCACGGCTATTCTCGAATATGGCTACGACTTCATCTCCAACAGCGTTGGTGCAGATGTTATCGGCGAAGGCTACAAGAAGCACATTCCCTTCCTGGCTACGTTGTTCTTCTTCATCTTGTTCGCTAACGTGATCGGCCTTATCCCCGGTGCGAAAGCCGCAACCGGCACCATCTCCATCACGTGGGCGCTCGCACTTGTTTCCTTTATTTACTTCAACTTCTACGGATTCAAGCAGCTCGGCTTTTTCAAGTACATGAAGAGCTTCGCGCCGCATGGCGTTCCGGGCCCCATGATCCCGGTCATCTGGTTCTTAGAGTTCGTTTCGATGGTCATTCGCGTTCTTACGTTGGCCGTCCGTCTTTATGGCAATATGCTGGCAGGTCATATGATCCTTGCCGTTTTCTCACTGGCAACCACCATCTTCCTGCAAACTGCTATCTTCAGCATGGATCTGGTCGTTGGTATTCCGGCTATTGCCTGGTTCTTCCTGCTCTTCTTCATGTATGCACTCGAGACGCTGGTTGCGTTCTTGCAGGCATACGTTTTCACGATCCTGTCGTCGTCCTACATAGGTATGGCCATCCATCCTCACTAGGCCGCAAGGCAGCCGCGCTTTGAGGGTCATGTGATCCTCGCCCGTTGAGCTTGGTTCTAAAGCGCGCGTTGAGTTAACGGGTGAAACGATCTTGGTAGTTCAGCTGGTACGAAAAAGATTTTTCAGCTGGGTTAATTAGACATGAATGAAGAAATAGGTCTTCATTCAAAAAAGGAGGTAATCGTGGAATTGACTATTGTGCTCGCAGCACTCAAGGTTGTAGGCTATGGCCTTGCAGCTATCGGTCCTGGTATCGGTATTGGCATCGCTACCTACGGTTTGTGCGTCTCTGCAGCTCGTCAGCCTGAAATGAAGGGTCAGCTCATGGGCTACTTCTTCATCGGTGCTGCTATGTCTGAGGCATTGGCACTGCTCGGCTTGGTTCTCTTCTTCATCGGTTAGAAGTACCTTAGCGGTTACGTAATTTCCGATAGACAAGAAGGAGGCAAGCGAATTGAAAGCAACTGTAAGCAAATATGTACACTACCTGGCGATCGGCGTTGTCGCATTGCTTGGTGTGGCTGCATTTTGCCCCCTGCCTGCATTCGCTGCTGAAGAAGGACAAGGAATCGGTGCGATTCTTCCACACATGGATGAATTCATCCCGATGCTCGTCGCCTTCATCATCTTGTGGATCATCCTCGCCAAGTTCGGCTGGCCGCTGTTCGACGGCATGCTGAAGAAGCGCGAAGACACCATCAAGAATTCCCTGGAGAAGTCTGAAGAGGCTCGCCAGGAAAGCGAACGTTTGCTGGCAGAATATCGCGAACAGCTTGAAGGCGCTAAAGCCCAGGCTCAGCAAATGCTCAATAATGCTCGTCAATCCTGTGATGCGATGGAGTCCGAGGCGAAGCAGAAGGCTCAAGAAGAGGCTGCTGCTATCGTTGCAAAGGCTAAAGTCGCTATCGAGGCTGAAAAGCAATCGGCGATCTCTGAACTCAAGGGTTCGGTCGTCGACCTTTCCGTTGACATTGCTACGCGTGTGATCGGCGAAGATTTCAGCGACGAAGAGCATCGCAAGCTCATCGAGCGCTACGTGAAAGAGGCAGGTAGTCTAAATGCCTAATCGTCACGTCATCAATGAAATTATTGCAGCCTATGCTAACGCTGCACTCGAGGGCGCTCATAACATGGGCGGGCGAGATGCTGTCGTTGAGGTTCGCAACCAATTGATCCAGATCTTGGAATTCATGTCCACCAACATCAAGCTTCGTCTCTCGTTGGACGACGAGGTGTACACCCCTGAACAGCGTAAGGAAATCGCGCGCAACGTCTTCGAGGGTTACAACCCCATTCTGGTTGAACTGTTGGGCGTCATGGCTTCTCGTGGCGATGTTGAAAAGCTTCGTCGCGTCTATGCAGACTACGAGAACCTGATCGTTTCCAAGCTCGATTTCAATGTTGTTGATGTAACGACGGTTGTTGATCTTGATGACAACTTGCGAACTGTAATTAAGAACAAGATTAAGAACGACCTGGGAAGAGATTGTGTGCTCGTCGAGCATAAAGATCCTTCTATCCTGGGTGGTATCGTCATGTCCACGATGGGCAACTATATCGACGCAAGCCTTCGCTCGCAGTTCGATCAAGCGCGCATCGTGATGAAAGAAAAGACAGATGGAGGTGAATGCTAGTGACTGAAATCACCGCACAGTCTATCGATGAAGCGTTGCGCAAGCAGCTTGATGCTATCAATACCAGTGTCGAGTCTCGCGAAACCGGTGTCGTCGTCCAAATTGGCGACGGTATTGCTCGCATCGACGGTCTTAAGGGTGCCATGGCAGGCGAACTTCTCGAGTTCATCGCAGAAGACGGCCGTATCGTCTATGGCTTGGCTCAGAACCTCGAAGAAGAAGAGGTTGGCGCTGTTCTCCTTGGTGACCTCACGGCAATCAAGGAAAATGACCAGGTGCGCACCACTGGTAAGATTTTGGAGGTTCCTTCCGGTCACGCAATGCTCGGTCGTGTTGTGAATCCTCTCGGTATGCCTATCGACGGCAAAGGCCCGATCGAGGCTGAAGGTTATCGCCCGGTTGAATTCAAGGCACCTGGCGTTCACGAGCGTCAGCCCGTTGAAGAGCCGATGCAGACCGGTATCATCGCGATTGACTCGATGATTCCGATCGGACGTGGTCAGCGTGAGCTTATCATTGGCGACCGCCAGACTGGTAAGACGTCTATCGCGCTCGACGCGATCATCAACCAGCGTAACGACGACATGATCTGCGTTTACGTTGCGGTTGGTCAGAAGGCATCCACTGTTGCTAACGTTGCAGAAGCACTCGAAAAGCACGGCGCACTCGACAAGACCATCATCGTTGCCGCTACGGCAGCTGATGCTGCTCCGCTGCAGTACCTTGCTCCTATGGCAGGCGCTGCTATCGGTGAGTACTTCATGTACAACGGCAAAGACGGCAAGCCAGCGAGCGCTGAGAATCCTGGCGGCCATGTCCTTTGTGTATATGACGACCTCACGAAGCAGGCAGTTGCTTATCGTCAGATGTCTCTGACCCTTCGTCGTCCTCCCGGACGCGAGGCTTTCCCGGGCGACATCTTCTATCTGCATTCGCGTCTGCTCGAACGCGCGGTCAAGCTCTCTGATGAGAACGGTGCAGGTTCACTCACCGCACTGCCGATCATCGAGACGCAGGCTGGCGACGTTTCTGCCTACATCCCGACCAACGTTATCTCTATTACGGATGGTCAGATCTTCCTGCAGACCGACCTGTTCTTCCAGGGTCAGCGCCCTGCTATCAATGTTGGTATCTCCGTATCCCGCGTTGGTGGTTCAGCTCAGGTCAAGTCGATGAAGTCTGTTGCTGGTACGCTGCGTCTTGACCTTGCAGCATTCCGTGAGCTTCAGGCGTTCACCCAGTTCGGTTCCGACCTTGACAAGGCAACTCAGCAGCAGCTCACCCGTGGTGCAGCCATGACTGAGCTTCTGAAGCAGGGTCGTTTCATGCCGATGCCGGTCGAAGAGCAGGCAATCGCGATCTGGGCTGGCAACCAAGGCTTCCTTGATAGCCTGCCAGTTGAGAGCATTGTTCGCTTCCGTACGGAAATGCTCGATTACCTGCGTATCAACTACGGTGAAGTGGTTGCCATGGTTCGTGACGAGAAGAAATTCACTGACGAATCTGAGGCCAAACTCCACGAAGCGATCGAAGCGTTCAAGCTTCAGTTCATCGCGTAAAGGAAGGCACTCATGGCAAACCTTCACGACATTGAAAGGCGCATCAATTCCGTCGAATCGACGAAGCAGATCACGCGTACCATGCAAATGGTCGCAGCTGCAAAGATTCGCCATTCCATGGAGCGCGTAGAGCATGCAACCCCTTATCGTAATGCGATGTATGAGTTGCTCTCTAACCTGTCGCTTCTGGGAGAGACGAATGCGAAGCTCACCAAGCCTCACGACGAGATTAAGAACACGCTTCTTATCGTGGTCACTTCTGATCGTGGTTTGGCTGGCGGCTTCAACTCCAGCGTTCTGCGCCGTGCCGATAAGATCATGAAGGAATGCAAGGCAGAGGGTAAGAACGTCACGGTCGCTGCTTGCGGTAAGAAGGCTATCGCCTACTTCAAATATCGCAATGCCGATACCGTTCTTGCCTTCAGGGACCTTTCGGCAGATCCTCGCGTAGAGGAATCTGACACTTTGACCGACTACTGCATCGAGAAGTACACCGCTGGCGAACTCGACGAAGTGTTTGTTCTGTACAACCACTCGAAGAACGCTGCGGAGCAGCAGTTGATCGAAGAGGTCTTGCTCCCGATCAATCTGGCATCGTTCAGGCCGGAAGGCGCTGTATTCAACTACGGCGCTATCACCGAGACCGATCAAGACGATGCTGATATTCAGGGTTCGTTCGAGTATGAACCAGGCGAAGTTGAAGTTCTCGATCAGCTTCTCCCTGAGTACATGGCAGGCTACCTGTTCTATGTACTGATCGACTCGGCTGCAGCTGAACAGGCTGCTCGTCGTAACGCTATGAAGAATGCGACGGATAACGCCAACGATATGATTGAGACCCTCAATCGTGTTTATAACCGTGTACGTCAAGGCGCAATCACCACAGAGCTCAACGAGATCGTCGGTGGCGCCGAAGCTTTGGAGGACTAATGGCTGAAGAAACAAATAATGCACCTGCAGCCAAGGGTGGTATCGGACATATCGTCCGTGTCGTCGGTCCTGTTGTTGATGTTGAGTTCGCTCCGAGCGAAATGCCCGCGATCTATAACGCACTTCGCATCGACGCCGACACCCCTATCGGTCACATCAAGTTGGTCATGGAGGTCCAGATGCACCTCCCTGGCGATTTGGTTCGTGCAGTTGCAATGTCGTCAACCGACGGCTTAACGCGCGGCCTTGAAGTTCAGGATACAGGCGCTCCCATGATGATGCCTGTTGGTCCTGAGACCCTGGGTCGTATTTGGAATGTGGTAGGCGAGCCAGTTGACGGCAAGCCCATGCCCGACATCAAAGAGTGGATGCCGATCCATCGTCCGGCACCTGCTTATGACGAGCTCACCACTACTACCGAGATCTTTGAGACCGGCATCAAGTCGATCGACCTGATCGAGCCCTTCATCAAGGGTGGCAAGACGGGTCTGTTCGGCGGCGCTGGTGTTGGTAAGACCGTTATCATTCAGGAACTCATCAACAACCTCGCTCAGGAGCATGGTGGTACTTCGGTATTCACCGGTGTAGGCGAGCGTACCCGTGAGGGAACCGACCTGTTCCTCGAGATGAGCGATTCTGGCGTTATCAACAAGACCTGCTTGGTCTATGGCCAGATGAACGAGCCTCCTGGAGCACGTCTTCGCGTTGGTCTTGCTGGCCTTACCGAAGCGGAATACTTCCGTGATCAGGGTCAGGACGTTCTGTTGTTCGTCGACAACATCTTCCGTTTCACCCAGGCAGGTTCTGAGGTGTCCGCACTGCTCGGCCGTATGCCTTCTGCAGTAGGTTACCAGCCCACGCTGGCAACGGAAATGGGCGAACTTCAGGAGCGTATTACCTCTACCAAGACCGGTTCGATCACGTCGGTGCAGGCAGTCTATGTTCCTGCTGACGACCTTACCGACCCGGCTCCGGCAACCACGTTCACCCACTTGGATGCTAAGACCGTTCTTTCTCGTGCGATCTCCGAGCTTGGTATTTACCCTGCTGTTGACCCGCTGGAGTCCACCTCTCGCGCGCTCGATCCCGACATCGTTGGTGAAGAGCACTATCGCGTCGCGGTTGGCGTTCAGGAGATCCTGCAGCAGTACAAAGACCTTCAGGACATCATCGCGATTCTCGGTATGGACGAGCTTTCTGAAGAGCAGAAGATCATCGTTAATCGCGCACGTAAGGTCCAGCAGTTCCTCGGTCAGAACTTCCATGTTGCAAAGCAGTTCACCGGCCAGGACGGTTCCTACGTCAAGTTGGAGGACACCATTCGTTCCTTCGACGAGATCTTGAAGGGCAACTGCGACGAGATTCCTGAGCAGTGCTTCCGTATGAAGGGCGGCATCGAAGACGTTTATGCGGCTTACGAGCAGCTCAAGAACGAGGAGTAATCATGTCCGAAATTATCTGTGATGTTGTAGCAAAGAACCAGGTGCTCTACTCCGGCTCTCTCTACTCGGTCATGGTTCCCGGCTCCGAAGGTGAACTGGGTATCATGGCTAACCACGAGCCTTTCGTCTCCGCTTTGAAGGACGGCGTTATTTGGGCTCGTACCAAACAAGAGGGCGGAACCACTCTGAGCGCTGCCATCATGGGTGGTTATGTTCAGGTTCTCGGTGAGCGCGTTATCGTTCTCTGCGACAAGACCCGAGCTCTCAATCGCATCAATGTTGAGAAGCTCAACAAAGAGATCCCAGCGCTTGAAGAGCGCATCGCCAACCTCTCTGAGGAAAGCGTGATCTCGCGTTCGGTCTTGACCCGTAAGTTGCGCTGGTGCAAGGTGCAGCTCGCGGCGAAAGAAAAAGAGGATCAGTACGTCTAATCTGGTTCTCGAATTCGTACCAGCTAAAAAGGCTCTTCCCGTTGCGGGGAGAGCCTTTTTCTTTCGTTGCAAGATGACAAACTGCCCGGTCGTTCATTATCTTTTTCGTTCGTCATCAACTCGATCAGTGGAGAGGGCGAGACACGAGGTTTCCCGCTTCCCTGTTCGCGAATCAGCTTATGCTGATTCGCTCATGCGTCGCTGCTTTGCTCGGGTTTTATTAAAAATGAATTTAGTCGGCAAAGAGTCACCTCGTTGCCTCGCCCTCTCCGCTGATCGAGTATGTTCGATGCAAGCCATGAGGTTCTCCGCGTCGTTACCACAAGGGGCTTACGCCTGAGGGCAGCAGTAACTGAAAGATGCCGGATGACAAACTACCCGGTCATTCGTCACCTTAGATGAGGGCGTTCGTGTCGTGGGGGATAGTAGGGACGTCAAAGGTGCAGTTGGGATCGGTAGAGAGGGTGCACAGATAGTTTTGCAGCATCGAATCGGCTTGGTAGGCAAGATCGACGCGCCCATCGAAGACGCACCAATAGTAGATGTTGCCCGTGATGATGATCGCGATACGCATGAGGGCTTCATTCATGTTGATATCGGCTTTTACTTCGCCGGCTTCAATGCCTTCTTCGAGATACTGGCGGCAACGATCGAGCACTACTTCCTCATCCGCATCGCGTTCAAGGAAGTTGAACACAGGGTTGGTCATGGCTGAATAGAGGCCAGTGACGAATTCGAGCCCTGTTTCGAGGATGCAATCGATATAGAAGCGATAGATGAGGATGATCTTCTCAAGCGCAGTACGCCCCGAGGCCTCTTCTTCCGCTTTCTGCTTGTAGGCGATGAATACATCACGAAGGTAGTAGGAAACAAGATCGTCCTTGCCTTCGAAGAGGTTATAGAAGCTGCCCGTAGAAATGCCCGCTTTGTCGCAAATGTTGCGAATCGTGAGCGAACTCATGCCCGATTCATTGACGAGCGCGATCGCAGCATCGAGCAGTTTTTCACGCGAAACTTGTGCGTGAGTATCTTGGGCTGAAATGGTCTTGTTTTTAGGACGCATGGCACTTCCTCGATTCGTTTGCCCAGTTCATAGAATGATACTAGCAGAAACACGTGAACATGTTTTTGTAACAAACGCATAAGCGCACAAAATATTCTTCTGCGGAAAAAGTAGCGGCAAAGTTGCAGAATTGCTAAATATCGAGCAATTCCATTGAAGAATGTTAGACTTGATTCATGCCCGCTTCACATGATGAAACGGGGTTTAGGGTAGGGGATTGAATCAGCTGGCCTGCCAGCGGATTCTAGAGAAAGAAAAGGGTAGCCAAGATGGTGTTCAATAATATAGTCGTTGCCTATGATGGATCAGATCATGCAGTCGATGCGGTCATGAAAGCGCGCGATTTCGCACTTGCCGATCCTGAGGTTCGCATCCATGTAGTGTTCGTTACCACGCATCCCAATGCACAACTTCCTGCAAGCTTCAATAACTCTTCATTCGATCCTGAGCAGTATCTGCTTTCCGTTGAGGACGTTATGGATCTTTACAACCGTACGATCGCTGAAGAGTCTGAAAAGGTGAAAGCAGGTTTAGGCGTTGCGATCGAGGGCGTTGAAGATCAAGTCACGATCGATGTCATTCCTGGTTATACGCCAGCAGACGATATCATCGAGTTTGCAAAGGAGATCGAAGCCGATCTTATCGTGATGGGCTCACGTGGTCTTGGCGCGATTCGTGGTGTTATCGGCTCGGTCAGCTATGCGGTGCTGCGCGAATCTACCATTCCGATTCTTGTTATAAAATAGATCGCAAGACGCGGATTGTTTGATCGGCTGCCTCTTCGGGGGCAGCCTTTTTATATTCGGATGTTTTATGATGGTTGTAGTAAAACGCAAGGAGCACTATGGCATTTCTTTTAGGTTGCGAGAACGTTCATCTTGAATATCCTACGAAGGTCATCTTCGAGTCGCTTTCGCTCGGTATCGATGATGGCGATGCGATCGGTGTGGTCGGCAAGAACGGTGACGGGAAATCGTCGTTGTTACGGCTCTTTGATGGCACGATCGAGCCTGATGAAGGGCGTGTTCTGCGCACGCGTGGCGTGCGTGTTGCTACGCTTGCTCAAAAAGATGCTCTTGACGATAATGCAACGGTGCTGGCAAGCATCTTGGGTGACACGCCCGAATATGTGTGGGCATCCGATGCTCGTGTGCGCGAAATCCTCGATAACTTGGTAGGTGATCTTGATCCGAACGCACGTATTGGTGCGCTTTCGGGTGGTCAGCGCAGGCGTGTCGATCTTGCCCGCGTGCTCATTGCTGATGTGGATATCGTCTTACTTGATGAGCCTACTAACCACCTCGACATCGAAGGCATTCACTGGCTTGCCGAGCATTTGCGCCAGCGCTTTTCGAAGAAGCAAGGGGCGCTTGTGGTGGTCACGCATGATCGCTGGTTTCTAGATGAGGTGTGTACTTCAATGTGGGAAGTGCATGATGGCATCGTTGAAGGCTTCGAGGGTGGCTATTCGGCGTACGTGCAGCAGCGCGTTGAGCGTGATCGGATCATCGAGCAGACCGAACGCAAACGACGTAATTTGGCGCGTCGTGAGCTCGCCTGGCTTTCGCGTGGAGCGCGGGCGCGTTCGACCAAACCGAAGTTTCATGTCGAAGCCGCGCGCGAGCTTATCGCGCAGGAGCCTCCTATTCGTAACAGCGTTGAACTGAAACGTGCTGCCATTTCGCGTTTGGGAAAAAAATGCATCGAGCTCACGGATGTGACGTTTGGCTTTGACGGGAAGGCTGAGCCGGTATTACGTGATATAACCTGGCTTGTCGGGCCGGGGGATCGCTATGGCGTACTTGGCGAAAACGGCGCTGGCAAGTCGACCTTGCTCGAGGTTCTGCAGCAACACCTCAAGCCTTCGCGAGGAAAGATCGAAGTGGGGAAGACCGTTAAGATCGCCTTTTTGAGCCAGGTTTTGAGCGAGCTTGAAGAATTGGGTGATTCGCTCGTGCGCGAAGTGCTCACGCGCTATCAATCACATTATGAGATCGACGGGAAGATCGTTTCTCCTGCGGCGCTGCTCGAGCAGTTAGGATTCGAGAAGGCGTATCTCAACACCCAGGTGAAAGCCCTTTCGGGTGGACAGAAGCGCAGGATGCAGCTCATGCTCATCTTGCTCGATGCGCCCAACGTTCTTATCCTCGACGAGCCGAGCAATGACATGGACATCGATATGCTCGTTGCTATGGAGAATCTGCTCGATTCCTGGCCTGGCACTTTGATCATGGTGACGCACGATCGCTACATGATGGAGCGCGTGACAGATCATCAATTTGCCCTGATCGATGGGACGTTGCGGCATGTGCCGCGCGGGGCAGAGGAATACCTCGAACAGTTAGAAGCGGCGCGCGCCAAGCGAGGGCGTAAGCGTTTCGGGGTGAGCGAAGATGCCACCCCTACGGTTGAGGGAGAGGTTCAGGCAGAAAGCGCTCAGGTGAGCGCGGTCCCGAAGCTGAGTGGTGGGGAGTTGCGCGAAGTGCGCAAGCGGGTGAACTCACTCGAACGCCGCATGCAAACCCTTGAAGGGAAGATCGCTCAAGCTCAAGACGAACAAGCGCAAGCAGATCCGAGCGATTACGTTGCCCTCGGTGAGATTCAGGAGCGCATCGCTCAACTCCAAAAGGATTTAGGTGATCTCGAAGAAGAGTGGCTCGAAGCCTCCGAACTGCTATAACCTTATTCCTTGGAATCGAGGCTGGGGGCTTGCGGAGGATCTGTGGGTGCAGTTGAGAAGTTCACCGAGGGGGCTCCTTCGGCATTGCCTTGTCCAAACGACACCACAGGCGCGCCTGCGGCTGCCGCATTCGCATCGAAGCCGTCGCGCTTCGTGAAGTGGAACATGCCTGCAATGATATTGCCCGGGAAGGTTTGGATGGCGTTGTTGTAATTGAGTACCGTATCGTTGTAGCTCTGACGCATGTAGCTGATCTTGTCTTCAGTGTTGGTGAGTTCAGCTTGGAGTTGCTGGAAGTTGGTGTTCGCCTTCAGGTCGGGGTAGGCCTCCGCAACCGCGAAGAGGCTCTTCAGTGTACCGGTGAGTACGTTGTCTGCTTCCATTTTCGCTTCGGGTGTGGGGGCTGCCATAACTGCATTGCGCGCCTGTGTTACCGCTTCGAAGGTGCCGCGTTCATGCGAAGCGTATCCCTTCACGGTCTCGACAAGATTGGGGATCAAGTCCAAACGGCGTTGCAGCTGTACATCGATCTGCGACCAAGCATTGTCAACACGGTTGCGCAGCTGTACAAGGTTGTTGTAAAGGACAATTACGGCAATCACCAAAATGGCGATGACGATAAGCACAACGATCAAAGCGATCATGAGAACTCCTTTTGGTAGGTTCTATTCAGAACACGCTTGCTAGTACTGTTTTAACACTTCAGCACCCACTGAAGCGAAAGATGTAACGCGACTGTAGAATCCGTGCTTGCGTGCTTCGGTTGAGAGCGCACAAGCATCTTCGTATGAGTCACACAATGCTGCCACTGCCGACCCGCTTCCGCAGAGCACCTGGGCGTTCGCCTTGGCCGATCCTTCGATGAGATCGAAGACCTCTTGCAGCTCCGGTTTCAAGCTAAGCGATGCGGGAGTGAGGTTGTTCCAAGGGGTAACTTCGCTCGCTTGCATGCAACCAGCAACTTCCTGGATGAATTCGGGGGTAGGGTATTCTGGCGCTTCGTCGAAGCGTTCATAGGCTTCTTTCGATGAAACGCCGCTGCCTTCAGGACGGATGAGCACCAGGAAGCCTTTGCGCGGTTCGAGCGCATGCACGAAATGATCACCTTTGCCATCTAAGTAGGCGCAGCCGCCATAGAGGAAGAAGGGCACATCAGCACCAAGTTTCGCGGCAACTTCGATCACTGCCGGGTCGAGTGGGTCAACGCCCCAAAGCGCGGAAAGACCTTTAAGCGTTGCTGCGGCATCGGAAGACCCACCGCCCAGACCAGCCTCGAAGGGAATCTGCTTCGCCAAGTAGATATGGATCTCCTCGTCTTCTGCGCGGCCGAGTGCGCTAGCGAGTTCTACGGCAGCTTTGTAGACGATATTATCCTCTTGATCGATCGCGAGCTGATCGATCGTATTACTGCTCTCGCACTTGAGTACGATGCTCAGGCCTGCGTCAGGCTCTGCAGGAAACGAGCGGATCTCAAGTGTGTCGTGAAGAGCGAGCGCCTGCAAGATCGTGTGCGCTTCGTGGTAGCCATCAGGGAGTTTTTCGCCGACGGCAAGCACCAGGTTGATCTTTGCGGGCGCGATGAGCTTTACGTAATTCATGAGCAAATATCTTTCTTCTTCTGCTTGTTCTGTGCGCGCTTGGCAGCAAAGAACGCTTTAAGTATGCTAGCGCATTCATCTTCAAGTACGCCAGCTTCAACGGCGAACGTGTGATTAAGACGTGTGTCGCGATGTATCTCGTAGAGACTGCCGAGTGCGCCGGCCTTTGGGTCGGCAGCGCCATAGACACAGCGTGCGATGCGCGCTTGATGCATGAGCCCTGCGCACATGATGCACGGTTCGAGCGTTACATAGACCGTGCAGTCGGAGAGGCGCCAGGCATCGAGTGCTTTTGCAGCAGCAAGCAAAGCGCTGAACTCTGCGTGCCCTGCAGGATTGCGATCGGTCTCGCGCGTGTTGTGGGCGCGGGCGATCACTTCGCCGTTGCATACCACGACCGCCCCGATCGGTACTTCACCTGCTTCTTCAGCAAGACGAGCTTCAGCGAGTGCGAGGCGCATGTAGTCTTGGTCGTTAGTTTGGGATATTTCCATTATTATGTGCTATCCTAGTGGTCGCAGTTTTGCATACGGAGGAATGGCTGAGCGGTTGAAAGCGGCGGTCTTGAAAACCGTTGTACCGAGAGGTACCGTGGGTTCGAATCCTACTTCCTCCGCCACTGTTTTCGCAGGTCATACGTATTTTTCGTGTGACCTTTCTTATTGGCGAGGAGCGATGCGGTGCCCAGGGCTTCTCTATGATTTCAACAGGTCGATCAACGGGTTTTGCGTGGTGGGGAAGAACGTGTCCTTCACATAATCAAGGGGCATTTCGCGTCCGATCCATAGGCGTTCACCGATAGCGGCTTGTTGCATAAACATGCCTGATCCGTCGATGACCTTGTTTCCGTTGGCACGCCCCAGTTCTACGAATTGGGTATCACGCGGCACGTACACCACGTCTGCCATGATCAAGTCTTTGTGGAGCATGTCTTGGGAAACCAGACAGCCGGGAACTTCAGGTGTGCCTACGCTGGTTGCATTGACGAGCAGTGCGGAATCGTCGATAGAAGCGCGCAATTGCTCTTCGTCTTCCAAATCGTAGAGCACCACCTTGCAGGGGGAGTGGTCCTTGAGACGCTCGATCAGCTCCTCGGCACCAGTGAAGAATTCATCTTTCCTGTTGAAGATATCGATCTCGGCTACGCCATCGAGCGCTGCTTGGGTAACGAGCGCGGATCCTGCTCCGCCTGCTCCCATGACCGTGATCTTCTTTCCGCGGATGTCCACGCCATTGAGCACTAGATTGCGCATGAATGCAGCGCCATCGGCGTTGTCGCCAAGGGAGCGCCCATCTTGGATGACGACGGTGTTCACCGCTCCCATGATCTCGGCAGCTTCAGAAACTTCATCGAGAAAGGGCAGAACGAAGGTCTTGCAGGGCGTGGTCACGTTATAGCCGAGAAAGCCCATAGCGGCCATGCCGCGCACGGTGTCCTCCAGACGATCGTTGTCTACATCGAAGGCGATATAGGCATAGTCGAGCCCAAGATGCTCGAACACAGCGTTGTGAATCTTGGGTGAACCTGAATTTTGTACGGGGCTTCCGATCAGCCCGATCAGTTTTGTTGCTCCGCTGATGCGTCCGGAGTGCTGCATAGCTTTAGCCACCTCAATCATTAGAATTTAGTCGTATATGAAATTTTAGACTAAGTCTATACAGAATAGGCGGCATTTGCGTTAAACCAAAGAAAGCATATCCGTGAGCTTATGGGCCGCGTCTCGTACGGAAAGCCCATCGATATCAAGCACGATGTCGGCGTATTTCTCATACAGTGGCGTACGCTCTTCGTAGAGATCGAACAGCGAGCCCGTGCCGCTTTTCATGACAACGCCGCGTTCATGCAGACCGCCTAAGCGATTCTTCAATTCATCGTAAGAAACACGCAGATAGACCACGGGACCGAGGGTGGCAAGATGGGTCATGGCGCCATCGGAATAGACTGCCGAACCGCCCGTGGCGATAACGCTTCGCTGCGCTTCAAGGGTGCTCAAAACCTCGTTTTCAACTTCGATGAAACCTTCAGGACCAAGAGCATCGATGATCTTCTGCAGGGTCTTATCGCTCTGGTTCTGGATGAGCAAGTCGGCATCGATGAAGTTGTAGTTCATGATCTTCGCGAGCACGACACCGAGCGTCGATTTTCCTGCGCCAGGCATTCCGATAAGGGTGATGCAGCTTGTCTGATCCATTGCGATTCCTTTTCTTCGTAGACTGCTGTTGTGTTCGTTCGTATCAACTATAGCACGCAGATAGGTTCAAACGATAAACAGCGGGTAAACAGTGGTGGCCGCGAGATCCGAACTTGCAGGCTGCATGCTGAAAGATGTCGAACGACCGGGTAGTTTGTCATCGGGCACCGCCACCGCCACCGAAGCCGCCGCCTCCACCACCGGAGAATCCGCCGCCGAAGCCACCGCCGCTTGAGAAGTTGCCCGATGCAGCCGATTGAACCGCTGCAACCGATTGGTTGATCGAGCTTGCGAAGCTGTTGGCGAAGCTTGGCATGCCATTCGTCATCGAGTGGGTCGAGTAGATGTACCACCAGGGCACATAGTAGCTCGAAGCGGCAAGCGTGGCGTCTTCCGTGAATAGCTCAGGCACGGTGTCGCGCAGCTCATCGATCACTTCATCAGCGACGCCGAAGAGGTACGCGTAAACGAGGAATTCGCCCCACACCTTAATATCGAGCACGGGACGCTCTTTTAGGCGCGAGAAATCTTTCAGCCAGCGCTTGAGCGCCTCGCACTTGGCATAAGCGTCGGCACCTTTTTGGGTGCGGCGTTCCATGAAACGGCTGATGATGAGCAAGAAGACCATCGTGATAACACCAGGAATTACCATGAGGAAGTTATCGAAGAACATCGAGATGAGCATGATGATCACGAATGCTGCGATGCCAACGGCGGTCATGGTGGCGCGCTTCGCCTTGGAATAGGGCTCGAAGTACTGTCCGTTGATCGTACGCGCGGTCACTTCTCCCTGCCAATCGGCAAGCTTGTCGCTGAAGGTGGACGGATTCTTCTTCGCGTATTCATTGATGGAAGAGAGCCATACCGACTCTGCACTTTCGCCGATCGTATCGAAGAGGAAGTTGAAGGCGAGGCGATCGATCTCCTTGGTGATCTTCGACTCATAGCCAGGTGCTCGCGAGAGATAGTAATCCTCCACTGTTTTGCTACCGAGCAAGCCATCCTTCTCGTAGCTCGCTTTATTGATGAGCACTGCACCGAGGTTCACCAGGTTGAGCAGCGTGACGGTAAGATCGCTGTTCTCAGGCTTGTCGAAGCGCATGATGCGACCGACAACAGCGGGGTGTTCGCCTTTAACAGGAACATCGCGCCAGTATTTTTCGGTGAAGGTAGGTTTGAGCTCCTTGCCATAGCGATTGAACGACCAGAGCGCCCAGATGCAAATTGCAAGGCAGGCAACCACGATCGCGATGAGCGAGACGAGCATGGTGATGCGTTGTTGGTTTGCCTGGTCGGCAAAGGATTGTTCTTCGCTCTTGATGGTATCGAGGTGCGCTATGTCAAAGTGCGCATTCGGGTCTTTTTGGGTGACGCCGCTGAACCATCCTGAATCGCAGGCAACACGGATCTCAGCATAACTGCCGGCGCTCAGATGAGGAACGTCGCAGGTGATCTGACCAGTAGTGTCGTCGATCGCGACCGTTGCATCGAGCGGACCATGTCCCCAGGCAGAGATCGTTTCGCCCTTCACGATCTTCTCGCCTGCGGGTACGGGCATGTTCAGGGTAAGCGAGATGTTGTCGGAGTCTTCTGCCCAGCCTTTGCCGACGAACTGCCAGTAGAGTTCGGCAGTGTCGTTATAGATCTGAACCGCATTCAGAACACGATAGTTGAGGGTGACCGTGGCTTCTTCATCGTCGAAGTTGTAGAACACATAAACGGCATCTTCGGCGCCGTCAAATGAATAAGCCGCCTTGCTGGGCCCGCCAGCACTTCGCCAACTTGTTTGGAAAGGAACAGAGGGGAGCGTGGTCGTCTTTCCACCTGCGGTCACCTTGACGCTTTCGATCTCGATCCCTGCTCCGCTGGGAAGATTGTTGAAGTTCCACCAAACTGCCGTGAAGCTGCCATCAAAATCGAACGTGCGGTCTTCGCTCACGGAAAGGTCGCCTGCGCTATCGGCATTCGCTTCGATCTGTACTTCGGGCATCGTGTAGGATTTCGCAAACGCAGCGGTAGGGCTACTGGTGAGGCAGAAGCCAACGCTAAGACAAAATGCCAGAACAAGCACAATGTGCAAAAGATGGTTTCTTTGAAGGTATGAACGGTTTTGCACCGGTGTCCTCCTTGCAAGTTCACCGCTCTGGCGGTATCATTTCAACTTGTCTGCAAAAGTGGAGAGCTGACCGAGAGGCCGAAGGTGCTCGCCTGCTAAGCGAGTATACCCCAAAAGGGTATCTGGGGTTCGAATCCCCAGCTCTCCGCCACTTTTTTCTTGCGTTTTCCCAGGTCAACAGTTGTTTTCTTTCGGATTACCTCCGAAGTCTTCGTGCGTTTTTGGCAGCAAATGGCAACCTCTGACCTGCGAATCCATTCTAGCATTACTCACTACGCTTTCATCTTGGACAGTTTTGGGAGACAAAGAAGGGCACCCTTCACAAAGAGTGCCCTTTCAAGTTGCTTCAGCGGTTATCGTCTGTTCAAGAACGGATCAGAGCTCGATGATGCGTTCCGACCCGTCGATGTCAGCGATCTTCGCGATGCCATTCTTCACAGAGAAGAACGTGAGGCGGGGATCGTTGGGACCCTCGTAGGTTTCGCCGAGGCCGGTCATGTGCTCATAGCCTGCGATGCGCGTTGCTTCGCTCACGGTATCTTCCAGATCGGCTTCGCCCGTTACTACGATCCAAGGCTGTCTCGGATGCCAACCCGATGCTTCGAACTTAGGGTTCGCCTCGAGCTGAGCATAGACATCTTTATTGGTCGCAGTGCAGAACCACAGCTTACCACCGTCTTCAGCCGCGAAGCTGAACGGACGAACGCGCGGTTGATCGCCTTCGCAGGTTGCAAAGAACCAGGCCGGAATATTGGTTAAGTAGTCGATCACTTCATCCATGTGTTGCTCCTTACAGTCCGAATGATCCCATGACGATATTGACTAGAATAACGCAGGCAAGCCCGCATACTAAATAGAGAAGACCACCTAGATCGCATTTCTGAAACCGAAGCTCATGGAGCGAGGTGCGGTTGGTTCCACCATGGTAGCAGCGAGCATCCATGCCGAGCGAGAGCGTTTCTGCATGGCGAAATGCGCTTGTGAAGAGGGGCACGATGAGCGCCACCATCATCGAGAAGGTGCCACGTGCGTTCGTTTTGAAGTTTGCGCCACGTGATACCTGCGCGCGATAGATGGTCTGAAGTTCAGTAGCGAACTGCGGCAAGAAGCGCAGCGCGATACCCATCATGGTGGCAAGTTCATGGGCAGGAACGCCAAAACGTTTGAAAGGCTTCAGCAGCTCCTCAAAGCCGTCGGTGATATTGAGCGTGGTGGTTGAAAGTGTGAGCAGGCTCATGCCGAGCAAGAGGAGCGTAAGGCGGATCACAATGAACAAGCACTGATTCAATCCTTGTTCACTTATGCAGATGATGCCGAATTGAAAATAGATCTGACCGCCTTGCACAAAGAAGATGTTCAACAGACCGGTGAATGCCACCAGAATAGCGAGAGGCGCGATGCTCACAAAAGCCTGTTTGATTGAGATTTTCGCGAAGAAGAACATGCCGAAGGTGAATACTGCGGCCACTGCCAACGCAACGTAGCTTTGCGCTGCAAACACGACCACCATGAACAGGACTGAAAGCAGGAGCTTTGCGCGGGGGTCCATGCGATGCACGACTGAATCGCGCGAGATATATCGTCCGAAGATGGTCTGCAGGTTCACGACTTACCTGCTTTCCAAGAGAGCAACGAGATGCTCGGCTAGCGTTTCGGGGGAGTAGAGTCCCTCTTCGAGCGGTACGCCAAGCTCGCGCAGTTCGTTCGCCATGCGCTGAGCGTGCGGGACACCAAGACCGATCTCGCGTAGCTCGACAGGATGAGAGAACACCTCTTCAGGCGTGCCCAAAAATGCGATTTCGCCTCGATCGAGTACGAGCACGCGGTCGGCCAAGCGCGCGATATCGTTCATGTTGTGGGATACCATCACGAGCGTGATGCCGCGTTTATGCAGGCGATCGATGAAGCCAAGGAACTCATTGCGTGAAGCAGGGTCGAGGCCAGCCACCGGTTCGTCGAGCACGAGGGTGGTCGGACGCATGGCGAGCACGCCTGCAAAGGCGACGCGGCGCTGTTGTCCGCCGGAGAGCTCGAAGGGAGAACGATCCTTGAAGGTTTCATAGTCAAGCTCGACTAGCTCGATCGCGTCCTTCACGCGTTGCTCGACCTCTGTTGCATCGAGACCCAGATTGCGAGGACCAAACGCCACGTCTTCATAGACGGTTGCTGCGAAGAGCTGGTTTTCGGGATACTGGAAGACAACGCCGATGTCGCCACGGGCTTCGTTAGCGGTCTTCTTGTCGGCAAGATCTTGTCCGTCCCAGAGCACCTTACCGCGCGTGGGGTTGATCACGCCGTTCAGGTGCAGCACAAGCGTGGATTTCCCTGATCCAGTGTGACCAGCGATCGCCAAGAATTCACCATCGGCGATCTCGAAGGATATATCGTTCAAGGCCCAAAGGGGTTCTTGACCTTCTTTGATCTGGCGTTTCGTTAGAGGCGTGTAGGTGTAGCTGACGTGTTCGAATACAAGAGCCATAACGCCTCCTTCAAAGGTTCGCGATCGACGAAGGTGGGAATATCGATGCCTTTGTCTTGCAAAAGACGGGAGAGTTGCGTTGCGAAAGGTATGTCGAGGTTAAGCTTGCGCAACTCGGCATCTTGCGTGAGCACCTCTTCGGGGGTGCCATCGAGCACGATCTTGCCTTCGCGCAATACGAGCACGCGATCGGCTTCGGCGGCCTCTTCCATGTAGTGGGTGATCATGACGATGGTCATGCCCTGTGCATGCAGTTCCTTGCATACGCGCATGAGTCCGCGCCTGCCGCGCGGATCGAGCATGGCTGAAGCTTCGTCGAAGATGAGGATCTGCGGCTCCATGGCCAAGATGCCTGCGATCGCGACACGTTGCTTCTGGCCGCCAGAAAGTGCGTTGGTCTCGCGCTTCTCGAAGCCGGTCAAGCCAACTTGTGCAAGCGCTGCTTCAACACGTTCGCGCAGTTCTGGATTGGGAATGCCAAGGTTCTCAGGACCGAATGCCACATCGTTTTCGACCAGGCTCGCTACGATCTGATCATCGGGGTTCTGGAATACCGAACCTGCTTTCGAGCGGATAGCAAATGTATTTTGGGCATCGGAGGTGATAAGCCCATCAACCTTCACCTCGCCTTTATCGGGTAGCAGCAATGCATTGATCAATTTCGAAAACGTGGATTTGCCCGAGCCATTAGCACCGAGCACGCACACGAATTGACCTTGCGGAATCTCTACCGAAAGGTCCTCGAGCACATAGCTTTCGTTCGTGTAGGTAAAGGAGACGTCTTCGAAGGAGATCATCTAGGCGCGACCCTTCTTCTGATCCTTCTTCGGCGTGATCAGGTTCGAGATCGACTTGTAGATGATGAGCGTGAGGACGGAATTGAGCGCGCCCTTCAAGAGGTTGAACGGAATGAGGATCGGTACGATCATCGCGATTACGGCGTCGAGCGGTACGCCGAGCCAAGCGGGCGTGATAACCAGATTGCCAAGCACCGCGCCGACAACTGCCAGCAACGTGCCAACGACCAGCGCGATGATAGCGCCAGCGAACGTATGCATACGTTTGTAAATGAGCGCGGCAGGCAAAACGTAGAAGAGCACTACGATGATGTTCATAACCGCACCACTGAAGTCTGCCATGAGCAAGCCGTGGAGAATAGCGGTAAGAATACCGACTGCAACGCCGCCGCCAGGGCCATAGGCAAAGCCAGCTACCATGGCAGGCATGTTCGAAGCATCGAACTTAAGCCAGGTTACCCCAGGAAGCAGGGGGAACTCGATGAATGAGAGCAGTACGCCAATGGCGGTCATGAGTGCCATAGTAACGAGCTGACGCGTGCTCCATTTGTTCGTATTTGCGGTTGTGTTCGTTGGCGTTCCTGCCATGAAGTTCCTCCTGGTTAATGTGGTTGTTGCATAAAAAAGAATACGACAGAAGTTGCCGTACTCTTAGCTTGTTATGGCGCCCCCGAGAGGACTTGAACCTCCGACGCACGGTTTAGGAAACCGACGCTCTATCCGCTGAGCTACGGGGGCGTGCGAATAACGGTTCAATCATTCTAGCATGAAGCCCTCTGCGATCGAGGCCCATCCCTGTCCGTTGTAGTTATTCGGGCAGAATCAGGCCTAGGCTGAACCAGTTGAAACAACGATGGTCACTCGACTGCCCTTATTCGCTTTGCCGAGCACATCTTGCGAGATGACGAGGCCTTTTTCAACGGTACCGCTTGCCATGTGCTTCACGGATACTTCAAAGCCCGCGTTCTTCAGGGTAGAAGTTGCATCTGCTTCGGATTCGCCGACCACATTAGGAACTTGAGCTTCTTCGGGACCATTGGAGATCGCGATGGTAACTGTCGAACCTTTAGGAGCGGTTCCGGAAGGATCCTGCGAGATAACGCGTCCTTCGGGGGTATTGCTGCTATAGCGATAGCTTGTGTTCACTTTGAAGCCCGCGTTCTTAAGTGAGTTTTCAGCGTTCGAAACTGTTGCTCCTACCACATTGGGAACCGAGACATTCTCGGCACCTTTCGAAAGATGGAAGACAACGGTATCGCCCTTGTTAAGCGATGAGCCTGCAGGCTGATCCTGGCTGGCCACGCAGCCTTCCTTTACGTTCTCGGAGAAGGTCGATTCGCCTTCTTGACCGTTGAGGCCATAGGAGGAAAGCGTACGCATCGCTTCTTCAGAAGTTTGTCCCTTAAGATCGGGGACCGATACCTGTTCAGTTCCCTTTGAAATGCTCAGATCGATACGGCTGCCCTTGACCGCCTCTTGCCCACCAGGGGGGTTAGTGCTTACTATGCGACCAGAATCAACCGTTGAGCTAAAGACCTCTGTTTCGGCACCGATCTTGAAGCCTGCCTCCTCGAGTGTAGTCTTCGCTTCGCCGAGCGCCATGTTCGTGACATCGGGCACGGTGGCGCGCTCGCCATTTCCGCCGAGAGAAAAGGCGGCAATGCCGACGATAACTGCGATGATGGCCACAACGATCACACCGATAACGATTTTCTTCTTATTATCGTTTTGTGGTGGTTGTTGCGGTTTACCTGAGCGGAAATTCGTGGTTGCACCAGCGCCCATCGTGTTCGTGCCAATCGGTTTCGGCATAACGGCGGTGCCATCCATAGGAGGAATGCCAGCGCCAAGCACCTGAGTGCGATCATTGTGAACACCAAGGCCGGGAACGGGTCTACCTGCGAGATAGTCATTCAAGGCCTGGCGCATCTCCTGCGCATTCGCAAAACGTTGCGCGGGATCTTTTTCCATCGCCTTCAGGATGATAGCCTCGAGCACTGGGTCAATATCGGGGTTGATCGAACGTGGAGCGGCAGGCATCTCATTCACTTGCTTGACCGCAACGCTTACTGAATCAGCTCCCTCGAAGGGAAGGCGACCAGTGGTTGCTTCATAGAGTACGACGCCGAGTGAATATACGTCGGAAAGACCGGTGAGGTCCTTGCCTTGTGCCTGTTCGGGGGAGATATAGTGGGCGGTGCCGAGCACAGTGGCTGTTTGGCTTAAGCCCGCATCTCCTGCGCGCGCGATGCCGAAGTCCATGACCTTGATGTTGCCATCGGGTTGGATCATGATGTTCTGCGGTTTGATATCGCGATGGATGATGCCGCCTTCATGGGCGACTTGCAGCGCTTGCGCCACCTGTGAGCCGATCTCAGCAGCTTTTCGTTGGTTGATCGCACCGCGTTCTTTGATCGCGGTTTTCAGATCGGTCCCCTTGAGGAACTCCATGACGATGTAGTAGGTATCGCTTTCGGCATCCAGACCCCAGTCATAGATGCTCACGATATAAGGGCTCTGCAGTTTTGCCGCCGATGCAGCTTCTTGGCGAAAGCGCGCTTGAAAGGTTTGGTCAGCTGCGTATTGCGGCAGCATGACCTTCACGGCAACCACGCGGTCCAGCACGGTATCGTGAGCGCGATACACTTCTGCCATACCACCGATGCCAACGCGTTCGATGAGCTGATAGCGGTTGTTCAATGTCATGCCCGTCATGCTTCCAGCCACGTTTAATCTCCTTTTGGAATCCATGCTTGAGCGCTATTGTTGTGCTTAAGCATACCATCATATCCTAATAAGATGGTCATTTTATGACCCCTTGCACTTGTAAGGCGGTGCGGAGCACTCCCTGAGCGCGCGATGCTGCTCCTCCCGGAAGATCCGAGCCTTCCTCGAGCACGATCGCGACGACTACTCTTGAATTATCTGAAGGGCCGATGCCCACGAACCAGCTATCGTCGATGGGTTTGCCAGTTTCTGCGGTACCCGTCTTACCTGCGATCTTAACGCCTGAAACTGCTGCAGCACCGCCTGTGCCCGATGCAACAACACCTTCGAGCACCGATTTTACGCGGTTTGCGGTTGCGGAGTTCGTTGCTGTCATGAGCGTTGAGGGCGAAGCAGTGAAGCTGCATTTTCCTTCAGCGTTATAGATGCTATCGACCAGATAAGGTTTTTGGATCACGCCATTATTCGCGATCGCGCAGCCTACCATTGCCATTTCGAGCACGGTTGATTGCGGACCTGCGGGGCTTTCATGTTCGCCAACCGGCTCGCCTGCAGCTGCCCATGCCGTTTCCCACTCGGTCATTTCCTCGGGTTTGGGCATGAGCGATTTCGCCAGCGGCAAATCGAACTTGATGTCTTGGTCGAAGCCGAAATCCTCGGCAGTTTTTACAAGCATCTCAGCTCCCATTTCCACGCCAAGCTGTGCATAGACCGTGTTTGCAGAAACTTCGGTCGCACGTGCGAGTGTGATCTCGCCATAGCTACGGCCATTGAAGTTGGTGATGTCGCCGTTGCCGATCTTCATGGAGCCAGGTGCCTTGAATACGCTCGATTCGGTGGCGACGTTGTTCTCGAGCGCACCGGTAAGGGTAACGATCTTGAAGGTCGATCCGGGTGGATAAAGCGCCTGAGTGGCGCGGTTGTAGAGCGCTGAAGAATCCGACGAGTTCGAGCTGTTCTGCAAGAGCGTTTCGATATCGGCAGCATTGTAGGTAGGCGAAGAGGCGAGCGCGAGCACTGCACCGGTCTTCGGATCGATGACGACGCATGCACCTGAGAAGCCCTCAAGCGCATCTTGCGCGGCCTTCTGGATGGTGGAGTTGATCGTGAGCTTCACGTCGTTACCTGCGGCACTATTGCCGGTCGAGGCATTGAGCACATCGGTCCAGGAGGCATAGTTGCGCTGTCCTTTAAGCGTGTCGTTGTAGCTTGATTCGATACCGGCGGTACCGAATTTCTCTGAAGCATAGCCCACTACGTGCGCTGCGAGCGTGCCCGCCGGATAGACGCGCTTATAGGTGCCGTCGGACTGTTCGACGCTTTGCGCGAGGACCACGTTGTCGTAGGTGGATATGGTGCCGCGCTCGGTCTTCGATTCCTTCACGAGCGTGTGATTATTGATGGGCATGTTCTTATATTCGTCTGCTTGAACGACCATGATCATGGTGAGGTTGGCGACGAGCAGCGCGAAGAGCACCGAGAAGGCGATCATGGTGTTCGTGATGCGCTTTCCGAGGGATACGCGTCCAAGCACGCCTTCAGCGGAGATGTTGCCGGTGCCCGATGTGATCTCCGATTCCACTCCGGTCGATTGATCGCCGCACTTGAGCAAGAAGCCCACAGCGATGAAGCTCGCGAGTAGCGAAGAGCCACCTTGGCTTACGAAGGGAAGTGTGAGACCGGTAAGAGGGATGAGGCGCGTAACGCCGCCAACGATGATGAATGCCTGCAGCACGATCGTGGCGGTAAGACCAACCGCGATAAAGGAGCTCACATCCGATTTTGCGCGTGCAGCAGTGACGAGGCCGCGGATCGCGAAGCAAAGGTAGAGCAAGAGCAAGCCTGCCGCGCCGAGAAGCCCCGTCTCTTCAGCGATGGCTGCGAAGATGAAGTCCGATTCGACAATGGGGATGTTATCAGCCAAGCCGCTGCCGATGCCTACGCCGAACAAACCGCCATCTGCCATCGAGAAGATGGATTGTACGAGCTGGTAGCCCGTGTTGGTGGGGTCAGCGAAGGGGTCGAGCCAGGTATCGACGCGCACCTGTACATGTGAAAAGAAGAAAAAGAGGATGACCGCACCTATGGCGATCGTGAGCAAGCCTACGATCAGGTAGAACTTCTTGCCGCTTGCCACGTAGAGCATAGTGAGGAACACGAAGTAGACGATGAGCGCTGAACCAAGATCCTTCTCAAAGACAACGATGGCCATAGAGAGCAGCCACATGATAAGGAGCGGCAGCAGCGTGGAGAGGTCGGGGAATTTGAACGGCCCTACCTTGTGCGTGAAAACGGAGAGCATCTCGCGGTTTTGGGCGAGATATCCTGCTAAGAAGAGCACGATGAATATCTTGGCGATCTCTCCTGGCTGGAATGAAAAGCTCCCGATCGAAAGCCAGATGCGGCTACCGTAGATCTCGTTGCCGATGCCAGGAAGCAAAGGGGAAAGAAGCAGGATGAGACCGATGACCATGAGGGTGTATTTGTAGTTGGCAGTCTTATCCATATTCTTCATGAATATAATGACCGCTATCATGAAGATGATGCCTAATACCAACCAAGCGACTTGTCGTACTGCCAGGTCAGGAGCGAGACGCGTTACGAAAGCGATGCCGATCGAAGAGAGTGCGAAGCAGATCGGCAGAATCGCTGGGTCGGCCGCGGGTGCGAATTTGCGCAGAGCTAGATGCGAGACGATGAACGAGGCGAAGATACCCACCGGCACGCCGATGCTTGCCCAACCGAGATCTTCGCCCTGGTTGAGGGCGATCATCGCGAAGAGCAGAATAGCGAGCGGAGCCGCTATGCAAAGGAGTGCAAGTTCGATATTGCGGCGGGTCATGGCCTAGCGTCCACCTCCGTTGTTGCCTGAGTTGTTCGCAGGCTGTGCGGTCGTGGCCGCTTGTGCTTGCTGAGCCTCGGCTTCTCCGCGTGCGATCTCTTCTTCGTACCCGGCGATAAGGCTGTTCGCTTCATCGATGCTGGAGACGCTCATACCTTCCTTGATGCGGTTTGCTACACCTGGTTGGAGCTTATCGACATCGACATTGGTAGTGTGGTCGAGCGTAGAGAGCTTGATGCCCATGAAATCGTCCGGCGTACCGCGATAGACGCTCACTTTACCATTCTCTTCTATAAGATAGGCTGAATTGCTGATGAAGGCATAGCCGCCGAAGCCTGCCGCAAAGATGACTGCAACGAGCGCGATGGCAAGACCGATGTAGAAAACGCGGCTTTTATGCGCTCTCTTCTTTTCGCGCACTTCGCTAAACCCCGGCACATCCGCCACAACGACAGTTACGTTATCAGCACCACCATTTTCGAGGGCGGCAGTGACCAATTCATCGGCACAATGCTGTGCATCGCTTTGCCTGCGCATGATCGATTCGATCGCGTTGTTCGAGATCATGGAGCTCAGACCGTCGGAGCAAAGCAGTATACGATCACCCGCGTCTACGTTGAGTTCGTAGATGTCGGGTCGCATGTGTATGTCGGAACCAATCGCGCGGGTGATGACCGAACGATTCGGGTGTACGCGCGCTTCTTCGGGGGTAATCTGACCAGCTTCGATGAGGTCAGCCATGAGCGAGTGGTCACGCGTAATCTGCTGTAGGTGGCCTTTGTGCAAAAGGTAGGCGCGCGAATCGCCTACCTGCGCGATGAGCAGGCGCTCGCCTTCGAGCATGGCAGCGGTGAGCGTGGTGCCCATGCCGTCGCGCCCGATGCCTTGGCGGGGGGCCTTCATCACGTTGTAGTTGGCTGCTTCAACCGCAGCGGTGAGTCCTTCGGCATCGAGATGGCTGGGTGCGAGTTCGGCAAGCGTATTCACGGTGATCTCGGAAGCGATCTCGCCTGCTTCATGACCGCCCATGCCATCTGCTACGGCAAAAAGTGGCGGAATGATGATGAGACTGTCTTCGTTGTGATCGCGCACGTAGCCAATGTCTGTGCGGCTTCCGAAAGATATGTCTTGACCGGCTGTGTTTTTGTTGCTGTTGGTGGTCATTTATGCGTACCTTACCCTTATGGTTACATCGCCGACCATTACGCGGTCGCCGTTCTTGAGTGCGGTTGGTTCTGATATATGCATGCCGTTGACGGCGGTTCCGTTGAGTGACCCCATGTCTTCAATGAAGAGATTCTGCCCCATGAGCACGAAGCGTGCGTGGCGGGAAGAGACATATTCTGCGCCGATGACGATATCGGCTCCAGGGCTTCTACCGACCACGATCGGACCATGAACATCGATCGCGGCACCTCGTAGCTCTTTCGGGCCTTTCTCGACTGCCACGGACCAGGCCTTCTCTTTTTTGCGCTGTCCCTTCACGAGGCCGATACCCGTTTTCATGATGGCGAAGAGAAACAGGTAGAGCAGTGCTACGAATAACAATCGACCAATTAAAAGAACGATGTCTATCACGGGGTTACCTTACTGACGAACTGCTTGAACAGGCGATGCGCGAACGCGGCTGACGAAGTGGTTATCATGAACGGGTCTAGCGAAACGTGAAGAGGAATGTTGTCGTGCCAACCGTGATACGATCACCATCGTTTAAGAGCACCGAGGCGATGTGCTTTCCATTAACGAGTGTGCCATTGGTTGAGCCAAGATCGGCGAGCCCCCAAACGTTGGGCGATTCGCGGAAGATCTCTGCATGCGTGCGGCTTGCATTGAGGTCGTCGAGCACGATGTCGCAGTTGGTGGCACGTCCGATGAGCACGCGGGGGTTGGTAAGCGGGAAGGAGCGATCGGTGGTTAGGTTGATAAGGGCGGCCGTTGGCTCGGCAGATGCGGTCTGCTGGCGGTCGAACATCATCGTATTGGGGACCGGGATAGGCTCTGCCACCGAAGCGGGTTGCGCTTCAAGTTGGTAGGAATTTGGATCTTGCGGATAGTTCGGTGCATAAGATTGAGCGTTCTGCGGATAGCCATTGGGTTGCATATAATCATGCGGCTGGGGCTGCTGATAGGGATTTGCCTGCGGGCGTGCGGACGCACCATAGCCAGGCTGTTGGGCAAGACCGTAGCGTTCGAGCTCTTCGTTGCGTAGTTGCGCGATGATCGGCGCCGATACGAGTTCGGCGATCACGTCAAATTTGCCATGCTTGAGATCGTCGTCGACCATGAAGCGCACGAGCGGTGCGCCATCCATGACCAAACCCTCTTCGTTGGCCTTAGCACGCAGATAAGTTTCGGTTTCCCCTGCGAGGGTGGGGTACATGCCGAAAAGGCGGCGATCATCATCGGGATTCACGAGCACGGTATAAAGCGTAGGAGCATACTCTTTGCCAGCGCCAACGGTCTTTTCGCGGCGCATCTGCTTCTCTGCTTTCTTGGTAATTTGAACGGGGGAGATCGGAGCATCGAAGAGCTTGTCGTTTATGCCTTCGAAACCGTCTTCGACGCGACGTTCAAATTTCGAGAAAAGTCCCATGGATGTTCTCCTCACATAACACGTGCTATTCAGCATAGAACTATCAATATCTTGCCATAAATAGTGTTTTTTACTGCTTAAATCTATGCAATCGCCATATAGGTGGCTAGAGTATCGGCACTGATGGCACGAAGAGAGCGTTAACGTACAAATCTGTAAGGAGCAAAGGGCTGCTGGCAACGGTTTGCGTATACTGCTCTGGCCGAGAATCGCACCGATGAATTTGAAGCTGGGGTGTTGCGAACGGGCAGCTTGTGGGGTATGCTGAACAGCACAACTTATGCGGGCGTGGCGGAATTGGCAGACGCGCTAGCTTCAGGTGCTAGTGAGCTCCGGCTCGTGAAGGTTCAAGTCCTTTCGCCCGCACCACGCTCATTACGCCGTTCTGTCGAACGGCTTTTTCTTTCGTCGTTTTACAAACGACGAAGTCTCGACGCTGCGAAGAGATACCGTGCCTCATCTTGCCCCTTGTTTCAGGCACGTCGTTGGGCAAACCCAACTTGGCTTGAAGGCGGGGCAATCTGAGGCACGGTATCTCTTCTCGCTGACCTGTGTTCAACCTGAAAGACAAAAAAATTTGCTGTATTTTTCATGTGAAATAAAACTAGAAGGATTTGTCCATATGAATTGCGCGGAGCGAACAATAAGAGGTACTTTCCATGGATCTTCGTTTCTCCCGCACCACTAACTAAGTTAATGTTTCCCTAGCCATAAATGCAGGTTCTTTTGTGCTTTATTGCGCTAAACTCTTTCTATTCTTATGTATGAGAGGCTCAATCAATGAATATCTGGCAAAAGTGGAATAGCATCAGCTTGGTGAAGCGCATCTTGGTCGGTCTGGTCATCGGCGCGATCTTGGGATTCTGCGTTCCTGCAGGAAATGAGGTCATCGCTTTGCTCGGTGATCTGTTCGTTGGCGCCTTGAAGGCGGTCGCTCCCGTTCTGGTGTTCTTTTTGGTCATCAGCGCGCTTGCGAATGCAAAGAGTGCAGGCTCGATGGGAACGGTCATCGTGCTCTATATCGTCTCGACCTTAGTTGCTGCCTTGATCGCTGTTTGTGCGAGCTATATGTTCCCTACGGTTGTTCCCATGCTCGAACCTGCTGCCGATCAGGCATCGCCTGAAGGATTGGGCGAAGTGCTCACCACCTTGCTCATGAATGTGGTAGCCAATCCTGTCGGAGCGCTCATGAATGCGAATTACCTGGGCATCTTAGCATGGGGTGTGGTGTTGGGCATTGCGCTGCGTGCTGCGAGCCAGCATACGAAAGATGTGTTCACTGCGGTTTCCGATGCTATTTCGAAGGTGGTCGGTTGGATCATCAGCTTCGCTCCTATCGGCATTCTGGGCTTGGTATACGTGGCAGTTTCTGAAAACGGTGCCGAAATCTTCATCACCTATGGTCACCTTATCGCGGTGTTGGTGGGCTGCATGCTCTTCATTGCGCTCGTTACCAACCCGCTCATCGTATTCATCGCCACGCGCAAGAATCCTTACTATCTCGTTCTGCGCTGCTTGAAGGATTCGGGCATTACTGCGTTCTTCACACGCAGCTCTGCGGCGAATATTCCGGTGAACATGGAATTGTGTCGCAGGCTCGGCCTCGAGAAGGACAACTACTCAGTTTCCATTCCGCTTGGTGCGACCATCAATATGGCGGGCGCTGCGGTCACGATCACCGTTATGGCTATGGCGGCGGCTGCGTCACTCGGCATTTCAGTCGATCCGGTGATGGCGTTCATCTTGAGCGTGCTTGCGGCGATCTCAGCCTGTGGTGCTTCTGGTGTTGCGGGAGGGTCGCTTCTGCTCATTCCGCTTGATTGTTCGCTGTTCGGTATCGGCAACGATGTGGCCATGCAGATGGTGGCGATCGGTTTCATCATCGGCGTTATCCAAGATTCGATGGAAACCGCGATCAATTCTTCTTCGGACGTGATCTTCACGGCAACTGCTGAATACCGTGCGATGGCGAAGAGGGGGCTCACCTTCAAGATGGGTAGGGATGCTTCGGGTCCTGAACCGCAGAACGCCATTGGCGCGACCAACTTCGATGAGCCTTCGCAAAAGGCTGAACAGGAAGCTCTTCAAGACGAAAACCAATGATTGAACTTTAGCAACGAGAATCACCACATATACGATGCGATAGGAAAGGACCTCTCTTGAACTACATTCACTGCTTGAACAATATCTCTGCCCAAGGAACCGACCTTCTCACAAGCGATTATGAACTCACTGACAACATTGAAGCTGCACAGGGTATTCTCGTGCGCAGTGCAGGCATGCTCGACATGGAGTTCTCTGAGAATCTGCTCGCGATCGCACGTGCTGGTGCGGGCGTAAACAACATCCCGCTCGAGCGTTGTGCCGAAGAAGGCATCGTTGTGTTCAATACACCAGGCGCGAATGCTAATGCGGTGAAGGAGCTCGTGCTGTGCGGCATGTTGCTCGCAAGCCGTGGCATCGTGGGCGGTATCGAATGGTGCAAGGAGAACGCCGAAGATCCTGCGATCGGTAAGACAGCTGAAAAGGCGAAGAAGCAGTTCGCTGGGCGCGAGATCAAAGGCAAGACGCTCGGTGTTATCGGCCTTGGCGCGATCGGCGCTGAAGTTGCGAACGCAGCGCTCGGTCTCGGCATGGAGGTCATGGGTTACGATCCGTTCGTTTCCGTCAATGCTGCCTGGAAGGTGCTGCCAGCAGTTCAGCATGTTACCGACCTTGCCGACATCTATCGCGAATGCGATTACATCACCATCCATGTGCCGGCGGTCAGCGGCACGATCGGCATGATCGATGAAGCTGCTTGTGCGCTCATGAAAGAGGGCGTAGTGTTCCTGAACTTCTCGCGCGACACGCTCGTTGATGCGCCTGCTATGGCCTCTGCACTCGCGTCGGGCAAGGTAGGCTGCTATGTGACCGACTTTGCAACGCCTGAAGTCATGGCTATGGAGAATGCGATCGTGCTGCCGCATCTCGGCGCTTCTACTGAAGAGGCGGAAGACAATTGCGCACGCATGGCGGTCGTTGAGCTGATGGATTACATCGATAACGGTAACATCGTGAATTCCGTGAATTATCCAGCTTGCCAAGCAGGTGTTTGCCCAGAGGGCATGTTCCGCATCGCGGTGCTCTACAATTCGTCCGATCTTGCTATGGGTAGCGTGACCGAGATCCTTGAGCCGATCGTTGCTGAATTCGACATGGTCGACAACCAGCGTGATGAGCATGGCTATGCGCTCATTACGCTCACGGAGAACCTAGCCGATGAGGTGCTCGAGCGCATCGCTGAGCTCGATGGTGCTTATCTGGTCCGCCGCGTGAAATAAAAGGTTAAGCAAAGCTATTCAGCAAAGCCTTCGTCGACGATGCGTTCATCGTCATCTGCTGCAGTGGTCGCCAGTTCATCGCAGCGTTCGTTCTCTGGATGCCCCGCATGTCCTTTCACCCAATGGAAAGCGATCGTGTGGGGCTTCATCACTTCTAGTAGACGCGTCCAAAGATCCTTATTCTTCACGGGCTCTTTTTTCGCATTCTTCCAACCGCGTTTGAGCCAGCCTTCTACCCAGTGTTGGTTGAAGGCATCGACAACATATTTCGAATCCGAGTACACGTCCACTTCGCAGGCGTGCTTGAGCGCCTCGAGTCCGCGAATGACCCCCAATAACTCCATACGATTGTTGGTCGTGCAGATATAGCCTTGCGAAAGCTCTTTGGTGTGAAGCTGCCCTTGTGCATCCGTGAACGTGAGCACGACCCCATAGCCGCCGGGGCCTGGATTGCCGCGTGCGGCGCCGTCGCTATAGAGGTTCACGTGTGTCATGGGCTCGTCTCGTTTCGGTTCTGTTCGGTTCGGGTCTCAGGTTTCGGGTGTGGGTCGTTCAAGGGCTGTTGTTTAGTGCAGTCTTATCGGCAAGCCGCCAGAATGGTCTTGCGCAATGCATCCATGCCCGTGCCTTTTTCTGAAGAGGTAAGGATCATCTCAACTTCGGGGCCGAGGTCGAGCTGTTTGCGTAAGGCTGCGATCTGCTTGTTCGCTTGGTTCTTGCTCACTTTGTCCGCCTTGGTGAGTGCGATAACGAAGGGCAGTTCGCAGGCTTTCAGAAATTCGATCATCTGCTCGTCGAGCTTGCTCGCAGGATGGCGGATATCGATGAGTGAAACCACGAGTGCGTAGAAGCGGTACTGATCGAAGTAGCCATTGATCATCTCTGACCAACGTCCGAGTTCCGATTTTGCCACTTTCGCATAGCCGTATCCCGGTAGGTCAACGAGGTCGATCGCGTCGTTTCCGAAGAAATTGATCGTGCTCGTCTTTCCTGGCATTTGGGAAACGCGTGCGAGTTGCTTGCGGTTCAGGAGCTTGTTGATGAGCGAGGATTTCCCCACGTTGGAGCGGCCAACGAAAGAAACTTCCGGTAATTTGGAAGCGGGAATCTGTGCTGAGGTGCCATAGGCGCCTTTGAATTCTATGTTGTTAAGATCCATAAGCCTCGTTCGTTATGGGCGTTGTGTAGCAACTTAATTACAGTTCCAGTCGTGCGGTCTTCGCATTGAGAAAGACAACTACGGTTAGACTATAAACAAGAATACCTCTTGGGAGCAACTCGATCTTATCCGATCCGTCGGTTCGCAACAGCGGACGGTTCGCAAACATCGAGCGGAAAGATAACGGAAACGGCCATGGAACAGCTTGCGAATTTTGTGACATACATCACTGATTCGAACGTGTGGGGAAGGATCCTCATTGCGGCTGTCGTTGTGCTGGTCGTTGCTGTTCTGTGCCATCTTGCCATCAAGGCGATACAGCGGTTGCTCGCGCTTGAGAGTGTATCCCTTTCGCAGACTTCCATCGTAGTGAACATCGTGCGCATCGTGGTATGGGGTGTGGCGATCTGCTTCATCGCCGATGTGTGCTTCGATGTCAATATGACAGCGGTCATCGCCGCTTTGGGCGTTGGCGGCATCGCGATCTCACTCGGTTTTCAAAATACGCTTTCGAATCTCTTCGGTGGTGTTCAGGTAACTCTGACCCATGTGATCAAGCCAGGCGACAATATCCAGGTGGGTACGAATCAAGGGGTGGTTGAAGATATCAATTGGAGCTATACCACCATCCACAACCTCAACAATGAAACGGTCATCATTCCCAATTCGGTCATGGCGAACAATGCCGTGAAGCATCTGCCCCCTGTTGACCATGTAACCGTACCTATCGTAGTGATGAAGGATCTGAGCGATTTGGATTCGCTTGCCGATCAGATTGAGAACGCTGCTGCTGAAGCGGCTCGAACAATCACCACCATCGTGAAAGACCCTGTTGTTTCCTTCAATAAAGTGACGAACTACGGCCTCTACGGGTCGATCGCGCTCATGATCGGCGACGGATCGAAGGCGAGCGCAGTTTCCGATGCGATCACGCGTGCGGTCGCGCCGCTCGTGCAGGACGACCGTATTCAGAGGTTCGAGGCCGCAACTCCGCCGAAGGAATCGTCATAATAGACTCTGATAAAGACCTGAATCGTTTGAGCATGCTCAAGGCAATTACGGTAGAACAGCAGAAAACTAGCCAACCGTCGTGCACGGAGCCCCGCTCAATTGCGGAATTTCTGGGACGTTTCTCTATTGGAACATAATCTTGGTATCATTTTATGATGCACATCCGATTACCAGGATGTTTTATATTACCGAGATCAAGGAGAATGAACGTGCCGCATAGCTCGCAGAATGGTTCACGAGGCAAGCATGGACGTCATGCTGCTCCTGAACAAGAAAGCTCGTTTTTTCAGCCTGAACAGGAATTCCCTCATAATCCCTATAACAATTCTGATATGAGAAGCGATGGTCCCGTTCCTTATGCGAACCGCAGGGAAGAGGTCGCACGCTTGCGTCGCAAAAAGAAGCACCATGGTAATAAGCCGAAGATTATCGCCGCAGTTATCATCGCGGTTATTCTGGTGTTTGGTGTGTCCGGGGCTGCTTTCGCGATGAGTGCGATGGAGGCTAAGGATGATGCTCAAGCGCTCGTTTCGCAAGGAAAGCAACTTAAGGATCAAATCGTTGGTGGCGACATGGCATCAGCGAAGACCACGAGCCAGCAGATGGCAAGCACGGTTAAAAAACTTCACGACACCACGTCGGGACCATTGTGGGGCGCTGCAACCCTCATTCCTGTAGTTGGCGGTGATATTCAAACCGTTCGTATAGTTTCTGATTCTGCTGAAGTGCTGGTTAACGATGTGCTCGTACCGGCTATGGATGCTATTCCGGCAAACGGTCTTGCTGGTCTTATGAGCGAAGATGGCGCTATCAATGTTTCGGTCATTGAGGATCTGCTCAATGTGGTGTCGGGGTCAGCACCTGTTCTCACTGAAAATGCGGCACAGCTTGAAAATTCACCTGAGCCTACTATTGAGCAATTGAAGGGACCTATCGATCAAGTAAAGACCCTTATGGCCACGTTGGCACCTATTGCCGATTCTGCGACTGAGTTGAAAGATACGCTTCCTGCGATCCTTGGAGCAGATGGAAAACGCACATACTTAATCATCGCGTGCACAAGTGCAGAAATGCGTTCTTCGGTTGGTTTTGCTGGCTCTTTTGGACTCATGACCGTCGATAATGGCAAGATCAGCTTAGGTGAATTCGTTGGCGCAGATAAGAACCCTCGTTTGGCTGAATCAGTTTCTGCTGCGACAGATGAGGATATTCGCTTGTTCCGCGTTGAATCATCTCTTGATTCGCGCGACGTGCCTCAAATTATTGATTTTGAACGAGTTGGTGAGATTGAGTCGCAAATTTGGGACGCAAATGGACACGGCAAGGTTGATGGTGTGATTGCGCTCGACACTATCGTATTGCAACGCATGCTTGCTCTTACAGGTACGAAAGTGACCACTCCGGGCGGAGATGTGCTTGATGGAAACAGCACATCGGATTTTTTGCTCAATGGTGTTTATAAGAAGTACACAGACCCTGCACAACAAGATGCGACCTTTGCTCTTGTTGCAAATGCTGCAGCGAATGGAGTATTCGGCAATATTGGAAAAGTGAATATTGCAAAACTTGCAAGCACGATCAAATCATCGGTCGATGAAGGCCGCATTGCAGTTTATATGGCGAATGATAACGAAGAAGCAATGCTTGAAGATTTTGGTTTTGCAGGAACAGTATCGAGCGATACCAAAGTTCCTGAGACCGGAATTTATACTTCAGCTTGCTATGGAGGCAAGATGTTCTACTATCTTGCCTCTGATATTGATGTGGGTAAGGGAGTCAAGAACTCTGATGGCTCGATCACTTATGATATGAAGGTAACCTTCAGCAATCAACTTGATTCCGCTGAGCTTGGCACTCTTACCGATTACATCACCAATGGTGGTGGTTTTGATGGGAGCTTGCACTTCTTCGTTTATCTCCTTGCACCATCAGGTGGTAAGATTTCTGACATTACGACAGAAGGTACATTCTACGGCACTGATGAATATCCTATTCCTGCATTCGCAATCACAGCGGGCGGCAATGACGCAATGAATGAAACCACGTATCAGGGGAATGATCTATGGTATGGCTGGACAAAGGTGCCTATGGGAGACAAAACAGTTATTACCTATAAAGTTACTACAGCGCCTGGAGCAGAGAGCGATCTGGTAGTTCGTACCACGCCTCTGGCTGATGATACGGTGATTGACTATCAGTAGAGGCAAACGATCGAACGGTTGTGGCTCGGTGTGAATAAGTTGATATAAGGAGAAAAGGATGTCGAAACAGATCGGCATCCTTTTTTTTTGTAAGCAACGACGGCGAAAAAAAGAGGCGCTCTTTTGAAGAACGCCTCGTGAGTGCATGGTGCTTTTTTAGCGGATGCTATTTAATGGTCATGACGGGCAGGTCGACGCGATGGAGCACTTCTTTGGTAACGCTGCCGACGAACTGGCGAAGACCACCAAGACCACGACGGCCCATAACGATGAGATCGCACTTCTTGCGGCGTGCGTAATCTTCGATGCCCTCTACTGCTGAAGGGCGAATGATCGTGTCGCAGATAACACGTTCGGGCTCGATGTCTGGAAGAATCTCTGAGGCTGCCTGCACCATGGCACGATGGGCCGCCTTTTGTTCCTGGCTGAACACTTCTTCGTACATTTCATAGCCGAGCAAGTTGTACTGCTCATCTTCGTTGGGGGGATCAGGGTTGAAGTCTGCTGCATCAAGCGCAACATAGGTGACGCTGATCACGTGCACGCGCGCTTCTGGGTTACTCCGCAGAAAATCACCCGCCACATCAAGAGCGCGATCCGCATGTTCGGATCCGTCATAAGGTACGAGTATGTTTTTAAATCTCATCATGGCGAGCTCCCCTCAATTTGAGTGCTTAGCGGGCATTGACATTAAATAAGCGCTGAGCACGTTTTCTATTCTACTGGAAAAAGCACGCATTAACAGGGGTGTTTTCTTATATCTTTCAGGTGAAACGAATTTGAAAAGATTCGTTGAATTTAGGTTACGAAGAGCGCCCGGTGCGCCTTGCTGGAAAATGGGTACGCAAAGGCACTCGCATGCTAAGTGGCGCGGCATGATTTGTTATGATGGATAACGGTTAACAGATGCCCGTTAAGGGCATGTTTTGCCCTTTGGGGCAGGCTTACTGAAGCGAGTATGAGGATTGCTATGGCAGAACATGTAACTGAAAAGGATGTGCGCGATATCGCGACATATACGCGCATCGGAATGACTGATGAAGAGGTTGCGGCGATGACTGTCGATCTGAACAACATCATCGACAGCCTCAAACCCATTACCGAGTACGACCTTGAAGGAGTCGAGCCCACGTTCCATCCGATCGGCGGACTTGTGAACGTGATGCGCGGCGACGTGGAGCAGACGAGCTTTTCGCAAGAAACGGCGCTCGAGAACGCACCGAAGCAAGAAGACGATTGCTTCTTGATCCCTGCGATTCTTGGCGGAGGTGAATAGCATGAACTTCACTTCTATGAACACTGCGGAGATCCAGCAGGGTCTCAAAGCGGGCGATTTCTCTGCGCGTGAGGTCGCCCAGGCGAGCATCGATCATATTGCGAAAGCCGACGCGTCGGTGCATGCCTATCTCGAATTCACCCCTGAAGCGGCGCTTGCTGCCGCGGAGCTCGTCGATAACGCGCTTGCCGCCGGTAATTTCGATGAGCTTGGCCCGCTTGCAGGCGTGCCAGTGGCCTTCAAAGACAACATGAATATGGAGGGCACACATACTACCTGCTCCTCTCATATGCTCGAGAACTACGTTTCTCCCTATACGGCAACCTGTGTTGATCGCGTGCTTGCATCGGGCGCGCTGCCGCTCGGCAAGCTCAACATGGACGAATTCGCTTTCGGCTCCTCGACTGAAACATCTTATTTCGGACCGACGCGCAACCCGTGGGATTTGGAGCGCGTGCCCGGTGGATCTTCGGGTGGATCGGCAGCTGCGGTAGCTGCGGGGTTGGCAACGGTCACGCTTGGCTCTGATACGGGTGGTTCGATCCGCCAGCCCGCCAGTTTCTGTGGCGTGGTGGGTGTGAAGCCGACCTATGGCGTGGTCTCGCGTTATGGCGTGGTCGCCTTCGGCTCCTCGCTCGATCAGGTGGGTCCGTTCGCACGCAGCGTTGAAGATGCAGCGCTTGCCATGAATGCGCTCGTTCGCGGTGGTAGCGACCATATGGATTGCACGAGCCAGTCGATCGCAACCGATTTTACGGCGAACCTTGAAGAAGGCGTGAAGGGCATGCGCATCGGTATCGTTCCCACCTTCATGGAAGCTGAAGGCTTGGATGCGGAAGTGAAGGAGCGCATCGAAGAGGCTGCCCGCAAACTCGAAGCCGCTGGTGCTGAACTGGTGGAAGTCGAGCTTCCTAACGCGCAAGCAGCCATGAGCGCTTACTATGTGCTCGGTCCGTGTGAGGCCTTCTCGAATCTCGCACGTTTCGACTCGGTGCGTTATGGCTACTGCGTTGAAGGTTGCAAGGATTTGAACGAGCAGTATGAGCTTTCCCGTGCTGGCGGCTTTGGCGTTGAGGCGCGCAGGCGCATCATGCTCGGTAGCTATCTGCTCTCTTCGGGTGTTTACGACAAGTATTACTATCCTGCGCAGCAAGTGCGTACGCTCATCACGCAGGATTATACGTATGCCTATCACAAGGTCGATTGCATTCTCGCGCCGGTTAGCCCGCGTACGGCATTCAAGTTCGGCGAGATCAATGATCCCACGAGCATGTATCTTTCCGACATGTTCACGATCTCGATCAATATCGCCGGCAATGGCGGCATGAGCGTTCCGGTTGGTCTTGGTGTGGCAAGCGGATTGCCTATCGGGGCGCAGCTCATAGCTCCTGCATTCCGCGATGAGAATATGTTGCGCGTTGCAGCAGAGCTGGAGCGCTGCTATGGAAAAGCGCCGATCGCTCCTGCATTCGCAAAGGCTGGTGAGTAGCTCATGAAGAAGCTCGAAGAAGTACTCAAAGATTGGGAAGCGGTCATCGGTCTTGAGGTTCATGCTGAATTGACCACGCTCGAGACCAAGATGTTCTGCGGTTGCAAGCTCGAATTCGGAGCTGCCCCCAATACGCATACCTGTCCGGTTTGTCTCGGACTCCCTGGTGCGCTGCCTGTGCCCAACAAAGCGGCGATCGAATCGATCGTGTTGGCGGGCTTGGCCACGAATTGCGACATCGAGAAGCGCTCGATGTTCTACCGCAAGAACTATATGTATCCCGATATGTCGAAGAACTTCCAGATCACGCAGGGTCCTGTCGCATTCTGCATGCGCGGGCATCTCGACCTAGAGGTGGACGGCGCTGCGGCTAAGGAGCGCGTGGATCTGAAAGAAGCGCAAGAAGAGGGCAGCTATGTTGCCCATATCGGCATCGAGCGCATTCACATGGAAGAGGATGCGGGCAAGATGGTGCACATTGGCGGTGGCGAAGGGCGCATTGCGGGTGCCACCCATTCGCTCATCGACTATAACCGCTGCGGCACGCCGCTCATCGAACTGGTAACGCAGCCCGATCTACGCACGCCCGAAGAGGCGCGTCTGTTCATGCAGAAGCTGCGCCAGATCTATCTCGCGATCGGCATTTCCGATTGCTCGATGGAAGAGGGATCGCTGCGTTGCGATGGTAACGTGAGCCTGCGTCGCCGTGGCGAGACGAAGCTGGGCACCAAGACCGAGCTCAAGAACATGAACTCCTTCAAGAATCTTCACGATGGTCTTGCCTACGAGATTTGCCGTCAGGCCGAAGTGCTCGAAGAAGGCGGCATCATCTATCAGGAAACGCGGCATTGGGACCCTTCGAAGAAGGTCACGATCGTGATGCGCGTGAAGGAAACGGCCGATGACTATCGACTCTTCCCAGAGCCCGATATGGCGCCGTTCGACATCTCGGATGAATTCGTGGAGAAGGTGCGCCAGCGTTTGCCAGAACTTCCCGATCAGAAAGCGAAGCGTTTCGAGGAAGACTACGGGCTTTCCGCTTACGACGCGCGTCATTTGGTCGAGCATCGCACGACTGCACGTTTCTTCGAAGAGTGCATGAAGCTGCAAGGGGCAGGAGAGGTGGCTAAGCCGCTTGCGAACCTGATCATCAACGATGTGAGCGCCTACCTGAACAACAATCCCGATATCACTGATCTTGATCAGACACCGCTCACGCCGCCGCGTGCGCTCGAACTGGTGAGGATGATCGCTGAAGACAAGATCTCTTCTAAGCAGGGCAAAGAGGTGTTCGCGGCTATCCTTGAAGAAGACAAGGATCCCTCTGCGATCGTTTCCGAGCGTGGCATGGAGCAGGTTTCCGATACGGGAGCCATCGAAGCGGTGGTTGATGGAGTGCTTGCGGCATTCCCCGACAAGGTCGAGCAATACAAGGGTGGCAAGACTGGACTTCTCGGCTTCTTCGTTGGCCAGTGCATGAAGGAAATGAAAGGGCAGGGCAACCCGAAGGTCATCAACCAGCTGCTCGCACAGAAGTTGAATTAGGTATGCCTTTTGTTGCTGGAAGAATCTCGCGCAGAAGCTCTGCAGCTTTCGCTCGCTATTCTTTTGGCAGAGAAGAATAAAGCATCTGACGCTGCGATCAAAAGACCTCGTGCTCAAACTTTACGGTTTGGGTGCGGGGCTTTTTAATGCTCCTGCACCGTTATTCGCTTGATGTGGAAGCGTTGATCTCTTCAAGCGACTTCCCTCGGGTCTCTTCGCCGCAAAATCCGATTATGATCGCGAGCACGATGAGCACAGCCCCGTTGGTAAGAAAGACGGCGGGGGCTCCGTATGATTGTAGAAGAAATGCAATAGCGTAAGGTGAAATGATTCCTGCAAGTCGCCCGATTGCGTGTGCGAAGCCCGATCCGCGAAGACGAACCTCGGTCGGGAATCCTTCTCCAAGATAGACCGAGCAAGCAAGGATCGCGTAGTAGTAGAGAATAGCGCATACGATGAAGCCCACTGACATGAGCGCAAATATATTATCCATCGGAATGAGCGACCATACATAAGCGAATATAGCTAGAAGAAAGAGGCAGATGATCAGCCCTTTCTTGCGATCATGCTTGTCGGCGAAGATGCTCAACAAGAAAATCCCGAAGGGTGCACCGAGCAGCATGACCACCGTGATGCCGATGCTCATGGTGGTATCCATGCCACGCAGTACGAAGATGGTCGGCGTCCAGTTCGTGATGGTGTAGACCATGAGATTCATTGCGAAGAGCGCTGCGCTGATGGCGATGGTTTGCTTCACCATGCGCTTGCTGAACAGGGAAAGCCAATTTGCTTTCTTAGTGGGTCCTTGCTGGGTAGTTTTGAGCAACGCAGCATAATCGATCTCGGGCAATTCGATGCCCTGCTGCAGAAAGCTGCGTTCTGCTGACAATACGATCTCGTTTGCTTCGGCATATCGTCCTTTTGAAGCGAGCCAACGTGGGGATTCGGGCAAGTAACGCCAGAGGATGAGCCAAGCGAGCAAGCTGATGAGCGAAATCCCTATGAAGATCGCCTGCCAACCGAAGATAGGAATAACGAGTACGGTGAGCAGTGCACCAAGTGGCGGCGAGAAATTCCCAATAAGCCCAAGCCAGCTGGCATAACGCCCACGTACCAGCGGGGGAGTGTATTCACTGAGAGCGCCGTATGAGCCAGGAAGTGCGCCGCCAAGACCAACTCCCATAAGCCCTCGCATCACAATGAGCGTTTCCATGGTTGGCGCGAATGCCGCAAGAAACGTCATGACGCTGAAGAGCATAGTAGAGAATAGAAGGCTCTTGCGCCGCCCGAATCGATCACCAAGATAACCGGCGAAGAGTGCACCGAGCAAATAGCCGATCATGGTGATCGAAGCGAAAACAGCATTCAGGTCTACGGTCGACCAACCGTTTTGAAGCAGCTGTGCTAAGATGCCGCCACCCACGTACATATCGAGGCAATCGCAGAACACGACACCCCCGAAAAGAAACATGACCTTTCTATGCCATGTTCCCGAAGGAAGCCTATCAAGACGTGCGGCAATGCCAGGATAAGAGATCCTTATCGCCTGCTTTTCCGTCGAAGAAAGACGTTCGCCATGATAGGAAGGGGTATCCATTGTTCTCACCCTTCGTAGAGCAAGGGAGCGCTATGCCCCCTTGCTCTCGCTTCACGTTTGCTCAGTGATAGATGAAGTTATCAGCTATCAAACTATTTAGAGACAACTTCGTCGTTGATCTCTTCAAGCGTTTTGTTGCGCGTTTCGATACCGCAGATTCCAATGATAACAGCAAACACTACCATACAGATTCCGACGAACACATATACTGGCACAACGCCAGTGGACTGGAGGAGCGATGCGACGATGGAGGGAGTAACGATAGCCGCAATACGACCCATGGCATTCGAAAAGCCTGATCCACGAAGGCGGATTTCAGTTGGGAATGCTTCGCCCAGATACACCGAGCAAGCGAGCAAAGCATAGTAGTACACGAGTGTACAGAGAATGAATCCGACGATCATGATAACGATCGGCTGAGTCTGGAGGGACCAGATATATCCTGCAACTGCCAAGATGAGCAGAAGCACGATCATGCCGATCTTGCGGGGATGCTTGTTACCGAAGAGCGACAATAAGAAGATGCCGAACGGTGCACCCAACAGGGCGATGAAGGTCATGAAGATGGAGTACTGCGTATCGAAGCCTTGCATAACCAGAACGGTCGGTGTCCATGTAGTAATGGTATAGACGATGAGGTTCATGGCCATGAGAGCAGCCGATGCAGTGATGGTTCGCTTGATCATCCTCTTTGTGAACAGAGCTCTGTAAGGCAGCTGTACTGGTTCTTTGCCCAGTTCGTCTTCGATCGCTTTGATCTGCTCTTGAGAGATCTCAGGAAGTTCGACGCCCTTATCCGTAAAGCTCTTCTCTGCGGCAGACACGATTGCGTCCGCTTCAGCAAAACGACCTTTAGAGGCAAGCCAACGGGGAGATTCGGGCATGAACTTGAACAGAAGGACCCAAACAATAACGCCCAGGAAGGTAATACCGAAGAAAATGGGGCGCCATCCAAATGCGGGGATGACGAGCATCGTGAGCGCGGCACCCAGCGGGGGAGAGAAGTTCGCAATAAGACCGATGTAGCCTGAGTACTTACTACGCTTCTCGGGAGGGATGTATTCACCGAAGGGACCGTATCCACAGGGGATGAAGGCACCGAGGCCTATACCCATAAGACCACGACACGCGATCAAGACGATCATGTTGGGCGAGAAAGCCGCGAGGAATGTTGCACCTATGAATATGGCAACAAATAACAAGAGCGCTTTTCGTCTACCAAGATGGTCTCCTACCAAGCCTGATATGAGTGCACCGATAAGGTAGCCGGTCATGGTGATGGTTTGGAACCAACCATTCAATTCAATGGTTGACCAACCGTCCGCCAAAAGTGAAGCGATAAGACCACCGCCGATATACATATCGAGGTTGTCGAGGAACATCGCGCCACCGAAGAGCCAAAGGAGCTTCCAGTGCCAACTTCCGATGGGAAGACGGTCGAGTCGCGCTGCGATACCGTGAAGCGATTTCTTAAGCGAATCGTACTCAGCATCGTCGAGGCGGTCGGCGCGGGCTTGAATCTGTGCTTCGCTGCTCATGATCGTTCACCTCCAAATTCTTTTCTTTTCATCGTGTTTCCTTTCGTGCATCCGTAAGGGATGCGCTTAGCAGTAAAATTGAACATGTTCACTACACATAATCTTAATGATTATTTAAATAGAATTTAATAAGAATTTTAATTTTTATGTGGTCATTTTGGTAAATATGTCCACTACATTTAATATTTATACAGGATACTTGCAATAATTATTAAATTATGGTTTAAGATATGAATTAAGAATAAAGAATTAGATTTGAGTTTGATATGGCAAAGATACTTCTTGTTGAGGACGATCCGAACATCAGAATGGCTGCAGAATTCGCGCTGAGCGATGCGGGGCATTCTATCGTTGCTTGCGACAATGGAACTGATGGGTTTGCAAGTGCTTTGAGCATAGAACCCGATCTTATCCTTCTCGATCTTATGCTTCCTGGGATGAGCGGACATGATTTCTTGAAAGAGTATCGAGCGCAAAATGCGTCGGTTCCGATCATCGTTCTAACTGCTTATACCTCTGAACAAGAAAAAGTTCTGTGTCTTGACTTGGGTGCCGATGATTTCATCAGCAAACCGTTTTCAGTAAATGAGCTTCTTGCGCGCATCCGTGCCAATCTTCGGCGATCGATGCTTCCCGTTCAATCCCGAACAGGCTCGGTTGAAGAATTGGGGGATTTGAGCATCGATTTCGAGAGAGGCGAGGTGCGTGTTAAAGGGGAGCCTGTTTCATTGCGAAATCGAGAGTTCGAGATTCTTCAGGTTCTTGCGCGCCATAGAGGGAGCCTTGTTACGCGTAATGAATTAATTCAGAGTGTATGGAAAGGGAAGACACCCAGCACTAGCACGGTCATCGATGTTCATATGCATAATCTCAGAAAAGCGCTCGAGATCCATTCCGATTATCAGCTGATAGTAACTGAGTATGGAAGAGGGTATCGATTGCAAGCTATTCCGAAAGACTCAGAAGAACAAGAAGGACAATAGGATTGCGATAGTCCATTATGCGCATCAATAAACCGATCGTTAATTATAAAGACTGGAAGACCAAGGTAATCATCGGATACGTCCTGATCATTGCACTGTTTTGCGTTGCAACTACCTGGATTCTTTTTGTAACCGTACCTCAGGCGATGGAAGATATGAATCGCTCGGAGTCTTCGGTGGTTTCACAAGTTGAGGATGATACGGCGGCGAACGCGGAGGGCGCGCTGCAAGGTGAGGATGCTGAGCAGTTGAGCGCATCGGCGAATAGCGTGGTAGGTGGTGGCACCTATACTGTGCAGGCTGAAGATGCGGCACGCGATCAGGGAAATTCGCTTGCGTCGATCCAGGTGTTTGGATTCGGGTTGCTGCTCGCGGTCCTCTTGATCGCTGCATTATTGAGTTATTGGAGTTATAGTGCTGCGCTCAATTCGGTCGAGCGAACCGAACGTGCGCTCGCGAGCTTTATGGCAAATTCGAGCCACGAGATGAAAACTCCGGTTGCAAGCATAAAGTTGCTTTCGGAATCGATCGTTATCGCTGCGAATCGTGGGCAAGTGGATTATGTGAAGGAATTTGCCCATCGTATTGAACAGGCAAGCGGGCATTTGGAAAAGCTTGTGCACGACATGCTGAGCATTACGCGAACGACCGCTCCTCTCAAGGTGAAGACGATCGAAAAAGAATCTCTGCTAGGTGGCGCGCGCTGTAACGTATTGAGCGTTCTTCAAGAGGCCTTATCGGTTCAGGAATCGATCGCAGAGAACAAGGGGCTTCTGTTGCAGACCAGTTTTGCGAAGAATATCGAGAATGTTACGGTCGGTCTTTCTGAATTGGATTTTCTGACCATCGTGAATAACCTTGTTGGTAATGCGATCGCGTATACCGACAAAGGCTCTGTTACCGTTGAAGCAAAGTATGCCAAAGATTCATTCACGTTGCGCGTTTCAGATACAGGGTGTGGAATATCGCGTTCTGAACAAGACCGTGTGTTCGAGCGCTTTTACCGCGTGGAATCGACGCGCGCTGCTTATGCGCAAGGAACAGGTTTAGGTCTTCCTTTGGTGAGCAGTATCGTGGCAAGTGTTGATGGGAAGATCGGACTCGAAAGCGATCTAGGAGAAGGTTCGACCTTCACGGTGGTGTTGCCGGCAACGAACCAGAAGACCGAGATGGCTGCAGCGGAGAAGAAAGAGTGCTGAAGTTTAATCTTGGCCTGGGCGAACGCCCGCGTACTTTTCCTTTTTTGCACATTTATAGGCGGACGGGGATGTCTTGTGCGGCCATGTATTCTTTCACCTCACGGATGGTGAGTTCGCCGAAGTGAAAGACCGAAGCGGCCAGCACGGCATCTGCTTCACCTTCGATGATTCCTTCAGCGAAGTGTTCGAGCTTACCTACACCGCCTGAGGCAATAACGGGAATAGGCACGGCGCGCGCTACCGCACGCGTGAGCGCCAGGTCGAAGCCATCTTTGCTGCCATCGCGATCCATACTGGTGAGCAGGATCTCGCCAGCGCCACGCTTGGCAGCTTCGGTTGCCCACTCGACCGCATCGATGCCCGTGTTCTTGCGTCCTCCTGCAACATAGACTTCCCACTTGTTAGGATTGCCTGCGACTTGTTTCGCATCGATCGCACACAGGATCGCCTGTGTGCCGAACGCTGCGGCAGCTGTGGTGATGAGCGTAGGATCGGCGATCGCCGCTGAGTTCACGGACACCTTGTCGGCGCCGGCGGCGATCATCGTGCGGATGTCGGCAACGCTGCGGAACCCGCCGCCCACGCAATAGGGGAGGTGTAGCTCTTCGCTTGCGCGCGAAGCCATGTCGATCGTGGTTGCACGGCCGTCGCTCGTGGCGGTGATGTCGAGGAAGATCACTTCGTCGGCTTTTTGTTCGTCGTAGCGTTGAGCGAGCTCGATCGGATCACCCGCATCGCGCAGGTTCACGAAGTTCACGCCTTTAACAACGCGACCGTCTTTCACATCCATGCAGGGGATGACGCGCTTAGTGAGCATGGTTGCCCTCGCAATTCTTGCTGCAATGGGTCATGCCGTTCATCTGGGCTTTCATGGTGGCGTTGTGGCAAAGCGTGAGGGCAAGTGGAACATCGAGCGTGCCCTCGTAGACCGCACGTCCGGCGATCACGCCTTCGATGCTGCCTGCAACGGGTGCAAGGCGTTCGATATCGGCGATGCTTGCCACACCGCCCGATGCGATCACAGGGTGGCCGAAGACTTGCGCAAGGTGCACGTAGGTATCTACGTCGAGGCCAGTCTGCATGCCGTCTTTACTGATATCGGTATAGACCAGATGCTGGAATCCGAGGTCGCGCATTTGGGCGATGAGCGTTTCTGCAGCCACGCCGCTGCCACCCATCCAGCCATCGACCGAAACTTCGCCGTTGCGCGCATCGACTCCAGCGGTGAGCATGGTGGGGAACTTCGCAATGGCTTCACGGGTGAAGTCGAGATTGGAGATGAGCGAGGTGCCCAGAACGACGCGATTCACGCCAGCATCCCAGATGCGCTGGAGGGTGTCCATGGTGCGGATGCCGCCTCCCATCTCGACCTTGAGCATCGTTTTCGCGAGGATGTCCTCGATGAGGGGCAGATTCGATGGATTTCCCGAGCGTGCACCGTCCAGGTCGACCACATGGATCCATTCGGCACCCATCTCTTCGAAAGCTTTTGCCTGGTCGATGGGACTATCGTTATAGACGGTGACAGCGTTGTAGTCGCCTTTTGCCAGGCGAACGACCTTGCCTTCTAGGATATCGATTGCGGGAAGTAGCTGCATGGTTGCTCCTCTTTAGTAGGTGCGGGTTGCTCGATCGCGGTGGAATCACCCTAAGCGCGAAGCGAGATCGACGAAATTCTTAAGTACGCGTGCGCCTGCATCGGACGACTTTTCCGGATGGAATTGAACCGCGAAGATGCGATCGCCTACCTGCACGGCAGCCGGGAACGTGACCGAATGAGTGGTCGTAGCGATGGTGGCATTGCTCTTGGGCGCAATATAGCTGTGGGTGAAATAGAAGTATTCGCCGTTTGGGATACCTGCGAAAAGCGGGCTTACACTGGCGTCTTCGGCGAACTCGATCGAATTCCAGCCTACATGCGGAATCTTGTAGGCCTTGCCGGTGCTGTCTTGCGCGGGCATACGTTTGGCGATGCCGTCGATAATACCGAGACCAGGCATCGTGCCGTGTTCGGCATGTTCGGTGCCGCCTTCAAAGAGCAGATGTTCGCCCAGGCAGATGCCCAGAAAAGGAGTTCCTTTGGCAAGGGCAGCGCGGATCGCTTCCATCTGACCCGTTTGTTGCATGGTCGCAGAAGCATCGGCGAAGGAGCCAACACCAGGGAGCACGAGCGCGTCAGCCGTGCGGATCACTTCGGGATCATCGGTGATATGCGCGTCGCCACCTACATGGGTAAGCCCGCGTTCAACACTCTTCAGATTGCCTTTGCAGTAATCGATGACCGCGATCATGCGAGCGCACCTTTGGTGCTCGGCAGCTGGTCGGCTGCGCGTGGATCGATTTCGAGCGCTTGACGCAGCACGCGCCCCATTGCTTTGAAGGCCGCCTCGATGAGGTGATGTGCGTTCTCGCCCTTGAAGGAAACGAGGTGGAGCGTGATACCCGCGTTCGTTGCGAATGCGATGAAGAATTCTTTGGCAAGTGAAGAATCGAACAATCCCATCATGGCAGGCGGGATGAGGATGTCGAAGTGCATCTGGCCACGCCCTGATATATCAAGGGCAGCCATCACGAGCGCTTCATCCATCGGCACTGCTTGGGAGGCAAAGCGGGTGATGCCAAGCTTGTTGCCCATGGCTTCGGCAAGTGCTTGGCCGAGCACGATGCCCACATCTTCGACCGTGTGGTGTGCGTCGACCTCGAGATCGCCCTTTGCTTTCACGGTGAGATCGAACAAACCGTGGCGCGCGAACGCATCGAGCATATGGTCGAAGAACGGGATGCCCGTATCGATATCGGTCTTGCCCGTGCCGTCGATCTCAAGTGTGAGCGAGATGTCGGTCTCTTTTGTGGTGCGCGTGATGGTTGAGGTTCGTGAAGCCATGTTCGTATCCTTTGAAGTGAGGTTCTTCTACGTATTATCAGGGTTTGCGGTGAGTTCGCGCAATGCTTCGATGAGTGCGCGGTTTTCCTCTTCGGTGCCTACCGTGATGCGCAGGCAATTCTCGAGGCTGGGTGCTGAGGAGAAGTCGCGCACGAGAATGCCACGCTCAAGCAGCTGCTCCCAGATGCAATGAGCCTGCGGGATGCGCACGAGGATGAAGTTCGCTTGCGAAGGATAGACTTCGGCGCCGGGAAGCGCGGCAAGTTCCTCAAGCAAGACCGTGCGCTCGTGTTTGATCGCTTCTATGCCCGGCTCGAGCAGCGCGCGGTTCTCGTAGACGGTCATGCCGATAGCTTGTGAGACCGCATCGACCGAATAGGGCTGGCGTACCTTGATGAACTCGCGAATGACCTGCGGATTTGCCAGCACATAGCCAAGGCGTACGCCGGCAAGAGCATAGGCCTTCGAGAAGGTCTTCAGCACGACCAAGTTGGGATAGCGATCCAAGTAGGGAATCATGCTTTCGCCGCCGAACTCGCCATATGCCTCGTCGACCATGACAAGCGTGTCGCTCGTTTCGAGGAGCTTTTCGATGAACGCGGGTGAGGTGATGTTCCCTGTAGGATTGTTCGGCGAGGTGAGGATCGCATAATCGATATCGCCTTGCGCAACCCGTGAGAGGATGGCTTCTTCGTCGAGCGAAAAATCGCTCTTACGCGGAATGGAGACGACTTGCGTATCAGTGAGTACGGCGTTCGCCTCGTAGACCGAGAACGTAGGCGGACAGGTGAGCATCGTGCGCCCCGGGCCGCCCCAGCACAGGGCGAAATCAAAGAGCAGCTCATCGCCGCCATTTCCCATGAGCACGTATTCGCGGTCGTACCCCCATGCTTGACCGATGAGCTTGCGCAAAGGATTGGCGAGCGGATCGGGGTAGCGGTTGAGGTCAACCTGCGTGATCGCGGCTTCGATCTTGGCTTGCACTTCATGGGGAAGTGGACGCGGATTCTCGTTCGCTGAGATCATAATGCGTGCCGGCAGATATTTGGGATCGTAAGGTTCGATTTCGGCGATCTGCGGGCGTGGAGCGCGATAGCCATTCGCATCTGTTGGCATGATTAGTCCTTTGCCTGCTCAGTAGGGGTGTCTGTGCTGCTGGCATTTGCAGGAACGCGGCCTTGCTCCATGAGCTCCATGCGCAAGCGTACGCTTTGAGCATGTGCCCAGAGTCCTTCGTGATCGGCGATGGTTTCGATCGCGCGTGCATCGTTTTTGAGCGCTGCGGCAGAATACTGGATCACGCTCGATTTCTTTACGAATTCGTCGACCGAAAGCGGGGAAGCGTAGCGTGCGGTGCCGCCCGTTGGCAGCGTATGGTTCGGCCCTGCTACATAATCGCCCACTGCTTCAGGGGTCCATTCGCCCATGAAGATCGCGCCTGCGTTGCGAATTTGTCCGAGCAGTTCCATGGGGCGCGAAACGTGCAGCTCAAGGTGTTCTGGTGCGATCACGTTGATCGTTTGGAGCGCTTGGGCGAGCGAATCGCAGATGACGATGAGCCCCTTGTCGGTAAGGGATGACATCGTGATCTCCTTGCGCGTCGAGCTTTCGACGGTCTTCTGGATCGCGTTCTCGACCGCATCAGCGTAGGCTTCGGAGAATGTGACCAAATAACAGTTGGCCAGCGGGTCGTGTTCGGCTTGTGCCATAAGGTCGACCGCGACCAGTTCGGGAAGCGCGGTTTCATCAGCAAGCACGCACACCTCTGAAGGACCAGCGATCATGTCGATACCCACATCGCCCGAGACGATCTTCTTCGCTGCGGCTACGAACGCATTGCCGGGACCGGTGATCTTCGCGACCTTCTGGATGCTTTCGGTTCCGTAAGCCAGTGCACCGATAGCTTGCGCGCCGCCAACGGAATAGATCTCGGTAACGCCGGCGATGCGGCAGGCTTCTAGGATTGCGGGATCGAGCGAGCCATCTTTGGTAGGAGGGGTGACGCACACGATGCGCTTCACGCCAGCTACTGCGGCAGGGATCGCATTCATCAGCACGGATGAGGGATAGAGCGCGCGCCCGCCCGGAACGTAGATACCCACGGAATCGAGCGGCTCGACCTTCGCGCCTACGAGCGCGCCATCTTCACGGATGGTGAACCAGCTCTGCTGCTTCTGACGTTCATGGAAATCGCGAATCTGCTTTGCGGCCTGGCGCAGTGCCTGTGAAACCTCTGGGTCAACGCGGGTGATCGCTTCATCGATTGCAGTATCGCTTACGCGAAAGTTCTCGATCTCCACGCCGTCGAATTGCTTCGTGTAGGCGCGCAACGCCGCATCGCCCTGGGTGCGCACTGTCTCGATAATCTCGGTTGCAGCGGTGAGGGCGCGCGCATCGAATGCGCCCACGCGTTGAAGTCGGTCTTCCGAAAAGGTCTCTCCAGGTTTCAGAATGATGCGTCTCATCTAGTTCTCCTTGTTGGCTTGACGCAGCGCTTGTGCGAGTGCTGCGACACGGGGGTTCGTGCGATATGAACAGGGGTTAGCGAAGAAGCGTGCCGTTGAAGCGAGCACGTCTTCAACAACGACCAGGTTGTTTTCGCGCAGGGTGGTTCCGGTGGCAGTGATATCAACGATCTGCTCGGCCATGCCGGTGATGGGGGCGAGCTCGATATTGCCGTGTAGCTTCACGATCTCGACCTGCTTGCCCTGCTTGTCGAAGTGCGAGCGCGCGATGTGCGGGTATTTCGTGGCGATGCGGATCGAGCCGAGTTCGCGGTAGCGTTTCTCGACCGCTTCGGAGGTTCCTGCGGATTCCGCTACCACGAAGCGACAACCGCCGAATTCAAGGTCGACCAGTTCGACCACATCGGTGCGGGCTTCAACGAGCGAGTCTTCGCCGCAGATGCCGCAGTCGGCGGCACCGAGGGCTACAAAAACCGGTGCGTCGGTGGGGCGCACGATGATGTACTCGACATCGCCGTTGCGCAGCATGAGCGTGCGGCCAGCATCGGCAAGTCCGTCAACGTTGAGACCAGCGGCATCAAGCGCTGCGATCGCATCTTCGTTGAGCGAACCTTTGGGAACCGCGATGCGCAAGGGGTGTGGAGCGGCGGCTTTTTCGAGAGCGAAGGCTTCCATCACCTGTTCGAGGTAGAAGCTGAAACCTGCGGCGGGAACCTTCGCACCGCCATAGGCCGCGACCAAGTTGTCGTACCGACCGCCGCCGCCGATAGGAGAGCCAAGGCCGGGTTCGTAGGCTTCGAACACGATGCCCGTGTAATAGTCGAACGAGCTCATGACCGTGAAATCGATAAGCACGACTTCGCCAAGCCCGCGTTCGACGAGCAGATCGTAGAGCGCTTCGAGTTCATCGACCCCTTCGCTGCAACCGAGCGGCGCAAGGAGCGCGCGAATTTCGCCGAGCGCTTCCTTTTGACCGCGCAGCATAGGAAGCTGTGCGAGTGCGCTAATGGCGGCCTGGTTACCTTCGGCGGTTTTCGTGAGGTTATCGAGCGCTACGAAGTTCGAGGTATGGAACGCACGATAGACTGCGTTTTCCCAGCCAGCATCCATCTGGCAGCAGGAGACAAGATCGCGCAGCACGCGCGCTGAACCGAGGGCGATGCGGTATTCGCTGATGCGTGTTTCCGCGAGCGCTTCGGAGAAGAGCGCGATGATGTTCGCATCGGCCTCTACGCCGGACTCGCCAAGGCATTCAACGCCCATCTGCGTGAGTTCGCGAGCTGCTGCTTCTGCGGTCTTCTCGCGGAAGACGCGCTGGGTGTAGCGCAGCTTGACGGCAGGATCGAATGAGGTGATGCGGGTAGCGCACATGCGTGCGATCTGCATCGTGACATCGGGGCGCATGGCCAGAAGATCGCCGCGCGAGTCGAAAAGTTTGAAGGGGGAGGCGGGAACATGCCCACCTGCTTCCATCACGTCGAGCACCTCGAGCGTAGGGGTTTCGATGGGGGAATAGCCGTGGCGTGCGAAGCATTGCTGCACGCGATAGGTGAGGTCTTCGCGGACGAGCGCTTCATCACTGATCACGTCGCGAAAGCCGATAGGGGTTACGTAATTCATCGTTTGTTGGGCCACCTTTTAATAGCTAGATAAGAGCGAGTCAATACTTTAGCACAGTAGAGTGATAAAGTAACGCTCTTCATATCCTCTTCACTCTTTCAATATAGCGACAAACGTGCAAAACAGTGGGGAACATTAGGCGAGAGCAGCGGATTAAAGCTATAATATGAGCTGAAAACCAGCTTTGAACACAAAAGCATGCCCTAAAGGAGGCCATCGTGTCATTCACTAATATTCTCGTTCCGTACGACGGATCCGATCACGCCAAAGAAGCGCTTCGTGAAGCGATGAAGATGGTCGAAGGCAACACCGATGCATCGATCCATGTCGCTGAGATCAGCGCGCCTCCGCAAGACCTTGTGTTCAGCAGCTTCAATCAGACTGGTTTTGGCATGGGCGTTTCGCTTGTTTCCAAGGAAGATTTCGCCGATGCGGTGCAGGAGCGCACTGAAGAGAGCGACAAGAAGCTCGAGGCTGATGTGGCTGATATCGTGAAGGATTTCAAGGGCAACCTTACTGTTGAAGTGATTTACGGCATCTACACGGTCGAGACCATCATCGAGACAGCGCAGCGCTACGAATGCGATTTGATCTGCATGGGTTCGCGTGGTTTGGGTGCGATTCGCGGCATGCTCGGCTCGGTCAGCTTCGGCGTGTTGCGTAACTCCGACATTCCTGTGCTCGTTTGCAAATAAGCCTTTAGGCTTTAATAGAATCGAATGGTTCTAAAAGTAACTGGATTTTGCATAGAATTCAGGGGCGGGAACTTGTTTCATTGGGCTCCAATCCAATGCTCTTAAGAGGTGAAACAAGCTCCTGTCTCTGAATTTCTATTTTGGTGGCCTTGCTGTTACAAGTAAAAGACTACGCTTCTAGCTCTTTGTGTCTGTCCTATAAATTGGACAAAATAGAAGTTGTCGAGGAAGCACCAAGCAGTTCTCTTTAGGTAAAGAACAAGGAATACCGAAAAGTTTGAGACAAGGTGACGAACGACAGAGTAGTTTGTCACTTAAGCTTCTTGAAATGAACCGTCTTATTCTTAAGGGAGATCTTTCCTACTTCGTAACCATAATCGAGGAGCTCTTTCTTGTAGTTCAAGAACGAATGGTCGATGGGTAGGCCTGCAATGGCGGCAATCTCGTCAAAGGTAAGATCGAGGCTATCTTCTCCGCTTCGCTGAATGTGCTTCCATAAAGAATCGTACTTGCTCATGGGTCTCCTTGGTGGTTCAGGATGAAATGGCTCGGGGTGGCATGGCGATAAGGAAATCGCGTCTAGCGTATCTCGATGCGGCCTTCCTTGCGCTTGATCGGACGCGGATCGGTATCGGGGTAGCCCAGCACCACAGCGCCGAGCAATGGTCCCTTATCAGGCGCAAAACGCGCTTCTATACGCTCGCGCTCGCGCACCACTTCTTCAACCCAGCAGGTTCCCAGGCCTTTTTCATATGCAAGTAAGCAGATGTTGTTCATCGCCGCAGCCACTGATTCAACGCAGCTGGGGATCATGCCTTCGCTATACGTTGGCTTCAGGAGAAATGCCAGGATCAAGCAGGGAGCGCCGCCCATCTCCTGCAGGAATTCGAGCGTTTCTTCAACCACTTCAGGGTTGTTCTTGAAGCGATCCTCAAGGCGTTTGCGATGCGAATACACCGAGGTGCCCATCATATCGAAGAGCTCGCGTAAATCGCTTGGGTCGGTAAGCGCCAAGAAGTACCAAGGTTGCAAGTTCTGTGCGGAAGGTGCCCAAACGGCATTCTCCAGGATCTCTTGGATGACCTCGTGCGGCACAGGATCGCTTTTGTAGCGGCGAATGCTTCGACGCTCTTTGATCGCTTCAACTAATTCCATACGTCCCCCTCAAGGCATTACAGTAAGCACCCTTTGCACTATCTTAATACGAGGTGCTTTCATTCGGCTATAGCTGTACTAAATCATTGACACAAAGTTTTTCAACTAGGAATAAGATCTGAATAGTTGGCGAGTGCTGTTGTAATTCGGATTTCATTTCAGATAGTTGGTTAGTTTCCGAAGTGAAAACGCAGTAACACTCATAAAGAATCGTACGTTATTGCAGCGATATAGACCTTTTAACTATCCAAGCTTTTTACTGTTCAATAATAAGCGTGTTGAGAAAGTCGTTCAAAAGGCTTTCTGACCCACTTTCAATCTGGATATTATGTCCGTTGTCTATTAAGACCGCATAATACATTGTGCTCTTGCTCAGATTGTCAGCCTCTGGATTCATTTCTTTTCTTTGCTGGTATATCGAGTTGGGAATTTCTTCGATGACGGTCTCTGTGTATAGCTTGACGATATTTCCGTTAATGTATCGGAAACCTGTCTCTTCTAAAGTTTGATCAACATACGTTGTTTCGGGGTGCTGGTTGGCACGTGCTGAAAACACTTTGCGTTTTGATTCCTCCCACTTATCGTAGTCTTGAGGAAAGCTATGATAAGTGGGGTTTCTTAGCTCGATACTAATGGTCGATCCCCCATTATCGTATGTGATTTCAGCGGATGAATCATTAGAGTTGGATGATATTTGTTTCCAGCTGTTGCTCGTTTTGAATTGAAGAGTTTCATTCCATGCAGATTCTAAAGTAATGAGATTGTTCAGTCCGTATTTCATGGAATAATCCCACGTTGTGTATATAAGTCTTCCTAATGCGATAGCTGTGCTTATTATCGAGACGACAAGAAAGCATATCGCTATCGCATAGAGTGCCTGAGCTGCTCTGAGACCAAAGTTTGTTTCCATCCATTTTGGTACGTTCATGACTACCTCTGTCTTATCCCTGAAGCCAGCATACCTGTTTTGGAGGGAGGCCCTGTCCCATTATTGGTCTAGGAATGCGCAGAGTGGAATAATAGCAAGCGTAAGCCATCGGTGGGTCTTATCAAATTTTGATGCAACTTTCCTTACTTTTGTTTAGAGTGCAAAGGGATCAAGAAGTTCAATGTCTAAGTAATCAAAATCACGCGTATTTCGAGTCACAACGACAAGATCGTTCACGTGGGCAATAGATGCGATCATGAGGTCCTCAATAGAAGGAGAATAGCCTGAGGAAATGGCTTGTTCATGGAAGATTGCGCATTGTGCGGCAGCATGCGGATCGAACGAGAGCATCTTCGTGGCATAGGTCTCAAGCAATGAATCTATCATTTGTTTGAGTGCAGCTTGCTTCTTTCCTTTTGGCATCATAAATTGGCCGAAACGCATTTCTTCGATAGTCACAACCGAGAGATAAAGATCGGTTGCATTCTGGCCGAGCCAATTCAAGACAGCCTCGTTCGGCTCTTTCTTGCAAACTTCAGAGATTACATTGGTGTCGAGAAGAAAACCCCTTTTGGGATTTTTGTTTGATGTCTGCTTAGCTGTTGTGTTCATTAGAGCAGCGTTCCTGTTGTGCGCGGGGCGTGACGTGTGGGGAGCTCAAGATTGATGCCGCCAACTTCTTGCGCGTTTTTGCGAATCATAGTGATGAAATTATCCGAGGCAGGAAGAAGCGTTTCTTCAAGAATGGCTTTTGCCTCAGCTTGTTGGCTGCGACCGTGTTCCGCGGCACGTATCGCGAGCGCGCGCTTTCCTTCTTCACTCAAGTCTCTTACAAGCAATGCAGGCATGATGGCCTCTTCCAATACGATGATATCAACGCTATCAATTATAGCATAGATATCATTTCATATTTGTATTGAATAGATCGACTGTGATGTAATGTGCCTAGAATTCCGATTTAGTTATTCAGACTCGCTACGCCTTTTGGGAATGCATAGCTTGCCTTTCGTGATGCACGATGAATGATCTGGCATTTTCGCTTTATTAGCTCGAAAGGTATAATTACGCTAATGCTTTTATGGCGTATTCTCGTTCGGTTGGTTAACCCGTTTTGATCGTACGTAAAGCTGTTTCGATATGCTCAAATGAATAGGACTCGTGGATGATTACAGGTGCAGCCAAAGCAAAGGTCGATGCAATTTGGCAAAAGATGTGGGAAGGTGGTATCACTAACCCTATAGAGGTCATCAGCCAACTTACCTATCTTATGTTCATGCGCTCGTTGGATGAGCGCGAGTTTGAGGCCGAGAGTATGGAAGCTGTTCTTGGAGTGCCTCAAAAGCATATTTTCCCTGAAACTTATCGGAATGCGTATGGTGTCGAAATACCTGGTAGTGAAATGCGCTGGAGCCGGTTTAAAGATAAGGCTTCTGAGGAAATGTATCGCATTGTTGATCAGTTCGTTTTCCCTTTCATTAAAGATATGGGTGGCGATTCTGCTTTTTCTAAAGCGATGGAAGGTGCAACGTTTGGGTTTCCTGCAGGAAAGACCTCTTTGCTTGAAAAAGCGGTTGATGGCGTAGAAGAATTACTTGTAGGCTTTGAAGACAACATAGGTGATCTTGGTGATCTTTATGAGTATATGCTTTCGAAGCTATCTACTGCAGGAACTAACGGACAGTTCCGAACCCCAAAACATATTCGTGACATGATGGTTGCCATGATCGATCCTAAGCCTGGAGAGTTTATTTGTGATCCAGCATGCGGAACGGCTGGTTTTCTTATTTCATCAGCTGAACATATTCGTGGCAATTATGAGGCATCAATGAGCGAAGCTGATTGGAATTGTTTCACGGGAGCCAATGGAGCTCTGCCTCAGTTTACTGGCTTCGAGATGGATCAGACTATGCTTCGCATAAGCACTATGAATCTCATGTTGCATGGTGCTGAAGCTCCTGATGTTCGATATCTAGATAGTATTTCTAAGAACAATACTGTTCGAGGTCAATATGATGTCATACTTGCAAATCCTCCTTTTACAGGATCAGTAGATGTTGAAGATATTGATAAGAGCTTGCGTGCCATTGTCGACTCTAAGCAGACAGAGTTGTTATTTGTGGCCCTCTTTTTGCGGATGCTAAAACTTGGTGGACGTTGTGCTTGCATCGTTCCAAATGGCGTTTTGTTTCGTAGTAATTCGAAAGCATACGGGCAGTTACGCAAGGAGCTGGTTGAAAACCAGAAACTCGAGGCAATTATCTATATGCCAAGCGGTGTATTCAAACCGTATTCTGGCGTGAGCACGGCTGTGCTTGTTTTTACAAAGACTGATGCTGGCGGCACTGAAAACGTATGGCTCTACAACATGGAAGCTGATGGCTATACGCTTGATGATAAGCGCGATCTTAACGAGAAGCATAACGATATTCCAGACATCTTAGAGCGCTGGGCGCATCTTGACAAAGAAAAAGGTCGAGCGCGTACCGAGAAAAGTTTCGTAGTTCCAAAAGCAGAGATCGTTGAAAACGATTACGATTTTAGCTTCAACAAATATACCGAAACACAATATGAACGTATCGAATACCCTCCAACTGAAGAAATACTTGCTGATCTTGCAAAATTGAACAGTCAGATATCTGAGGGTCTCAATGAGCTTAAGAATATGCTGGCTGGTGATCTCAATGACTAGCAAACCTCAGTTTGGCGGGGAGAAAGTGAAGCTGTCAGATTTATGCAGCAAAGGAAAATCATCATTGCGTCAGAAGGACTTGTTAAACGACGGTCCTTATCTGGTGTATGGAGCTTCGGGTGTAATAGGAACAATGTCTTGCTATCAAAACGAAGAGCCTTATGTCGCAGTAGTGAAAGATGGTGCAGGTGTCGGTCGGGTAATGGCTTGCAAAGGGAAGTCGTCTGTTCTCGGAACGATGCAAGCCTTATTGCCAAGTAAGAATGTTGATTTGAATTATCTGCTTCATTTAGTTCGATCACTAAAACTTGGAGATGATTTTAGCGGATCAACCATTCCGCATATTTATTTTAGAGATTATGGAGAACGTGAAGTTCCAGCTATTGCAATTAAGCAACAAATAATGATTGCTGGCGTGCTTGACAAGATTGAAATGATGCTTGCCAGGTTAGATATGACCCTGAAAAAACAAGACCAACTGGTCAAATCTCGGTTTGTCGAGATGTTTGACTCGATCGTTGATAATCCAAAGTGTTGGCAAACTTTACCATTAAGTATAGCTGCTCCTGTAGATTACAAAGCTTTTCCGGAGGAGGATAGAGTTTGGCAGTTAAACCTTGATGCGGTTGAATCAATGAGTGGCAGTGTGTTTTCGAAAACATATGCAGAAGCAGCAGAGCTCAAAGGCTCAATAGGGGGCTTTGATTCCTCTCAGGTTTTATATTCAAAACTACGCCCTTACTTAAATAAAGTCGTAGTGCCAGATTCTTCTGGTGTTTGCACGACTGAACTACTCCCTCTTTCTCCTCTTGAAAACGTGGTCAATAAAGTTTATTTAGCGACTGCACTAAGATCTTCTGAATTTGTCACTTTTGCAAGCAATCATTCAAGTGGTGCAAAAATGCCAAGGATAGACATGAAAGCTTTTAGGTCTTTCGAGCTACCTATACCACCTCTTAAGCTGCAGCAAGAGTTTGCTGACTTTGTTGCTCAAGTCGACAAATCGGGATTGAGATTTCATATATTCAAAGGGATTTAATAACTGTTATATTTTATTATCAAATATCTCTCAAGCCCTTGAAAACACTAAGTTTGTCGCAGGTGAGCTTTCCCTTATTGTTTCCCTTGTATTATATTGTCCCATGAGTTTTTACGAACTCTGATAAGGGAAAAAACAAGGGAAAGAAAATCTTATAAAACAGTATAACACAAAATAAAAGTGACATGGTGAACTGATTGAAATGCTT